>Ga0265293_10000074_pt1 | contig 221452 bp, 223 predicted proteins | sample Munlanlewell138R_FD_192505 | JGI IMG/M metagenome (GOLD analysis project Ga0265293, IMG submission 192505) | Leachate microbial communities from a municipal landfill in Southern Ontario, Canada - Leachate well 138R | ecosystem: Engineered > Solid waste > Landfill > Unclassified | place... | reverse complement strand
GAACTTGTAACTGCGGTTGAAGAAGTGAATTGAGTTCCAGCTGTTGGGCTTGTGAACCAGCCAGCGAAAGTATATCCAGCTCTACTTGGGTTAGATGGTAAAGTAATGGTTGAATTGTAATTAGCTGAAACACTTGTTGGAGTATGTCCACTTCCCCCATTAGCATTGAAAGTGATAGTGTATTGATTAACAGTCCATCTGGCATACAAAGTAGTGTTAGCTGCTTTATCCCAATTTCTTGAACTGGTCATTGAACTTGAATAATATTGTGTTCCTCCACTTGCAGCATCAAAGTAACCAGCGAAAGTGTAACCACTTCTTGTTGGAGCACTAGCTGCTGGCATAGCAGATCCATAAGTAGCTGTTACTGAAGTTGACCCACCTGTTCCACTTTGTCTATCGAAGGTTATAGTGTAAGTATTAGCAGTCCATCTAGCATGCAAGGTTAATCCAACTGTTTGAGTGTAGACAGTTGAAGAGGTATATTGAGTTCCACCAGTGCTAGAGGTAAACCAACCAGAGAAAGTATATCCACTTCTTGTTGGAGTCGGTAGTGTACCAACTGCTTGAGCATAAGTTACTGATTTAGATGTAGGACTTACTGTTCCTCCTTGAGCATTGAAAGATAAAGTGTAGGTATTGGCAGTCCATTTAGCGTAAAGATCTAAATTATTTTCTGCTTTATAGGAGTTTCCAACAATAAAATTTTTACCCAGGCCGTCTGAAGAGTCATTCCAAGAGGAAAATGAATATCCTGTCTTGTCTAAATTATTTTTATCACTTACAACAAAGTTATCTCCAAGGTAAACATTGATTGTTGAAGGGGGTGTCCCTGAAGTATTGCCATTTCCGTTGTATTGTACATATAAAAATTTTTTAGTTTTAAAATTATTTTCAGAACTATAAACAACACCAAAGTCACCAGAAATATAAAATTTAAAGTAATAAACAGAATCTTCACTTAGTTCTAGTAAATTAATATTTAATTGTTCAGAGCAATTATTCGTTTTTATTTTAGGATCGTCTGAATTTAGATCAGGATCAGATGAATAAATAAGACCGCATTCTTCTATATTAAGATTTTCAGGATTATTTAAATTACTTGATATTTTAGCAGAATTATTGGTAATATCAGAAACAATTATATTTGAAATACTTGGAATTATTGGAACATGATAAGGAACAACATTACTAAAACCAATTATTTCTCTATTAGGAGTATTGTTATCTCTGTTTATAGCAAAAGATTTAAAATAATAATCTTCTCCTTGATTGAAATTACTGATATCTATTAATTTTGAAAATTCACCTATTGAATTACTTGTTTCTACCCAACAAGAATTTTCCAAAGAACAAACAATTGGTGGTATGTTAATATTTTTAAGTTTTGACCAAAAAAATCCTCTTGAATGTAGAACAGCACCTCCGTCATCTGTTATGTTAGATTTTAAATTAATATTAAGATTCGATATTGAAGGATTAAAAATGTTTAATTTTGGTTCGGTGGCTTTTGTCTGAAAACTTTTAATATCACCATACCCTATCCCAGCCTCGTTTATAGCAAAAACTCTGTAATAATTTTTTGTATTTCTTTTTAAGCCAAAAAGACTATTTTCTATTGGAAAATTATCTCCAACCCCAGGTTCTCCAGCGCAATAAGATTTAGATTGACAGTCATGAGCCGATAAAATGTTTAAACTACTTGGATCCTCACCAACTATACAACCTCGATAACCATTGTTAGAATTATGTCCAGAGCTTAAAACTAGGCCCTTGCAAACGAAGGAATAGGGGTTAATATCTTTTTCCTCTGTATCGTATGTCGCAAGTTTAGGTGCTGTGTATACATTAAAAGTATGACTATTATAATCACTTAAATTAAATTCGTTTTTAATATTTACATTTATTTTATAAGGGCCTAAGTGATTATCGCTTATTGGTAGCCCGTAAATTAAATTGTTTGATAATTCATATTTTAAGAAATTGTCAGAATTTGGAGGAGTTTCTATGTCTACACTAGTAGTGGTGATAGTTTCACTTGGTTTGCTTGAGTAAATTTTACAATTATAATTATTTCCTAAAATAACTGATTTTGGGCAATCAAAAAATATTTCAGGTTTTGAAGAAGTAAATTTAATTATGAAATCTTTTTGAGTTAAGGCACCGTAACCATCATCAGCAAAGATTCTAAATTTATGATCATTTATGTGACTAGAATTAAAATCACCTTTATATGGTGAATTTTTATTTTTTATACTTATTTTATATGTATTATTTTCAAAATAAAAATCAGCTTTTATTTTATTATAAAAAAGATTATTGCCAAAAAAATCTTTAGAACTGAAATCTCCTGGTAAAAAATTCCAAGTGTTTATACAATCAGTAGAAATATTGGTACCTGAACCAAGGTAGCATAACCATACAGATTTAATATCATTATTATCTGAAATATTTAAATTAAAAGAAAAATCACTATATGTGCTTAGGTTATGTTCATAAATGTTGTTAGATTGAATAAATGGGTTTTTATTTTTAATATAAATAGGAATATTCATCTTAGTTTCAAAGCCAGATTTATTTTTAATGGATACTCCAATTATATATTCTTTTGTTTTTTCTTGGACTATATTAGAATTTATGGGCATAGAATTACCGGCTTTTTCAGATTTCAAAAATAAAGTATTGTTTTGAATATATTTTTTTTGTGGCCAAGAACTTAAGCTCCAAGTAGACCAATCATTGTCTAAGCATTTATAGTATTCAGTTATTTCCCCCTCCTTAAAAAGAGGTAATCCATCAGTGCAATTAAACAAGTCCCAAGTTAATTCTTCATTTTTAGGATCTTCAGCTCCAATATATCCTTCAAAAATTTTACCACTATCGCCACTTAACTCTATTTTTGTGAAATAAGGATTTCTGTATATATAAGGAGGGCTTATATCTGACATTTTTTGACCAGAGGGAAAAGTGAAATCTTTTAAGTAATAATCAAAAGTTTCCATCGAAGAATATAGTTGAAAACTTTCCCCTTCAGGATCAGTCACATAAGAAAAGACATTACTATAGTTAGGTAAAGCAAAGTTAAAAGATGTTATGGGTTCTTCCGTGCTTACAAAAATTTTTTTATTTGGTTCCCAGCAAGTTTTTAAATTAAATTCGCTATTAATGTCAAAACAAGATCCAATTGTATTTATTGAATCTGATATGTTGGCAATATTTAGTTGATTTAGAAAAGTTGATTGCCAGCTAGGCCAAGAAGATATGGCTAGGTAAGGTATGTAAGTACCCGATCTTAATATTGGATAAGATCCATTTATATTTTTATATCTCTCTAAGGCGCTTTTAATAGAGTCAAGTTTTCTGACTCTATCCATATCTCTTGTTATGCTTGCTTGAAGACTGTCACAAAAAAGACTAGTTGGGCAGTCGGAATCAATTTTACAAGGAGTTTTTTTTAAGGGTCCATTATTATAAATGCCATCTTTAATAATGCAGCGATTTTTACCATAAGTATTAAAACCGCAAATATAGTCACTCGGACAATCAGAATCTTTTTTGCAAACCATATTTGATATACTGCAATAACCAGTATAATCTTTTAAATTGGTATTAAATTTTAAATTTTTAATAATTTTACCAAAAATATCAACTGTATTATCGTCTGCTTCTTGATTATAAGAAATTAAATAAACATTAAAGTATATTTTATTTTCTACTAAATCAACGTTAGAGGCTGAAACATAAATAGTTCGACCATCTCTAATCGCTTTATAACCATCAATTGTTATTTGTTGAGGAGAACCAGTAAATCCTTGTAATTTATACCATTGGTTTATATCATAATTTTCCGGATTTGGGATTACACGAATAGCTATTGCGTCCGAATCATTTCCGTTTATGTTAAATGACTCAGAAGATGCCATTAATAAAAAAGGAAAAAACAAAAAAACAAACAAAAAAAGAAAATGATATATTTTTTTGGAAAATAAAAACATGTTTAAGTAATTTAATTTCTTTTTAGAATGATAATAAAAAGATTAAATAAAATCAATGAAATTTTTAAAATTATAATTTAAATCTATGTATTTTTTATTTTTTTATACAAAAGAGATTTTTACTCTTTTTTGATTAGGGCAACAACGGTTCTGGGTCTATTGGAATTCCATCTTTTCTTATTTCAAAATGAAGATGAGGTCCGGTTGAAAACGCCCCTGCACCAATTGTTCTAGGCGCCCCACCTGTCTTCCCTATTATTTGTCCTTGAATAACATAATCATCTTCTTTTACATTCACTCCTGAAACATGACCATAGACAGTAGAATAACCATCGCCATGAATTATCATTATGTAGGAATAAGCAGTTGTTCCGTTAAATTTAACACGAGCTACATAGCCAGAGGCGGCTGCTTTCAAAGTATTTCCCTGCGCAGATCTAATATCTACACCAGAATGTTCCCCTATACTTCTTCTGAAAGGATAAGAAGGATCATGAAAAGTAGCCGTAATAACATTTTTTGTTACTGGCCAAACAAAACCACTATCACTAAAAATATTAACATCTTTATCTCCAACTTTTTGTCTTTCGGCGATTTTGGCTCTAACCGTTCTTTCTAGTTCTGATATTTCAGAAGCAGCTTTGTCCTGTTCCCTTTTAGCTAGTTCTAATAATTTTTTATATTCTTGTTCTGATCTTTTAGTTTCGTCTAAAAGAAATTCTTTGCTTTCTAATTCTCCTTGTAATATAATTTGCTTTTTTTCTAATTCAGCTTTTAGCTCTTGTAATTTCTTTTCTTTTGTCTTTAATATTCCTTCTTGTTTTTCCAGTTGTTCTTTTAATTCTTTTAAGGATGTTAGGCTTTTATTAAGTTCATCGTTAGTATTTTCTAAGTATTTTACTTGATTAATAAAGTCTGTTAAGGAGTTATTTAAAAGAATTATTTCTATGGGTGTTGTTTTATTTTGTTTGTAAAGAAGTTTTAATAAATTTGATATATGATTTTTTTCCTTCTCTATTATTTTATTGTTATTATCTATATCAATAGCTATTTTTTTTGTTTCTAAATTATTTTTACTTACTTCTAGCTTAACGCCTTCTATTTCTAGCTCAACCATGCTAGCCCTATCATCTAAAATTTCTAACTGATCTTTTAGACTACTCTGTTCTTGTTCTTTTTTCTTAATTAATGAGGCATATTGTTTTTGTTGATTTTGAATACTTTCCAATTGTTTTCTTTGACCTTCAATTTGACTATTTAAATTTTTAATTTCTTGATCTAATTCTGCTGTTTGACTAAAAACAAAAGAAGGGCTTTTTATTAAGAACCCTAAAAAAAGTAGAAATATAAAAATTTTTGTTATTTTTTTAAACATATTTATGTTGTATTATTTAATTCAAATTATAACTATTTATTGTGCTGGGCAGATACCACCTGCGCAATCATAATCAGCTAAAACATTTTTATTGCCAGTAAAATTATCAAAATAACAAATCGGGTACCACTGTTGAATATTGTAGTTTTCTAGATTAGGAATAATACGAATGGCAATAGCATCTGGTTCAGAATCTAATATAGTGGCACCTGCCTCTGGCTGAACTACTGGGTCATCAGAGGCTGGAGCGGATAAGAGAGTGAGAGGTGATAGGAAGAAGGTAAGGAAAAGAAAGAAGGGTAATAAAAAATGTAGTTTTTTGAAATTTAAAAACATAAAAAAATTTTAATTATTCTATTAAAATAATAGTACAAATATTAAATAAAATCAACTAAATGAAGTTAATAAAATCACTGCTTATCATCGAGATCAATCTACTTTTCGCTACTGGACGATTATAATCATTAAATTCGCTATAAGACAAAAATACTTTTTTCTTAGCTCTAGTTAAAGCGACGTAGAAAAGTCTTTCTTCTTCTTCGTGATTTTCTGTTTTAAAAAACGGAAAAATACCTTCATTTAGGCCAATCAAAAAAACATAATCAAATTCTAAACCTTTAACTTGATGTACAGTAACAATTGGAATTTTTCCATTTTCAATACCCAAGAAATCAATATTTTTAATTAGACTGGAATAATGAATCAAATTTTGTAATGCTTCCCTGCTTGATAAATTAAGATCGTCTTTGTTTTCAAGAAAAGTTTTTAAAGTTAGAAAAGATTCTTCTCTTTTTTTAAAATTTTTGTCTTTTTTATAAAAATCTTTAAGACCAGATTCTTCCCAAAGAAAGGACATTAATTCTCCTGGTCTTTTTTTGTTTATTTCATTTTCCCAATTTTTAATATTAGAACTTAGATTTATAAACTTTACTTTATATTTATTCCATAAATTCTCTCTTTCTTCTGTGGTTTTTTTTAATTTTTTACATAAATAAAAAAGTAAATCAATTGTGGCATCAACATCATCGTCGGCACTATGAGTAGCTCCTTTAAAATTTAAATTTTTTGCTATATTGCTTAATTTGTAATTACTTAAACTTAAAAATTTTCTAGACAAAGATAAAGTGTCATAATAATTTTTAAATTGAAAATCTAAATTATAACGACGAGCATTTTCTACAACCATATTTATATCAAATAACACATTGTGGCCACAAACAATTGATTCTCCGATAAACTTTTTTAAATTTAACAAAACTTCTTTAGGGTCATTACCTTCCTTTTTTAAAAATTCATCACTAATTTTATGAACAAAATAAGAAGAATTTACTTTTTTATTGGTTTTTAAATAAAAATGAAATTCTTCACCTAATTTTCCTTTAATAATTTCGCGAGCATAAATTTGAATGATGTCGTCCTTGGTGGGATTAGTACCAGTAGTTTCCGTGTCGAAAACGATAAGCCTACCTCCTTCTATTTCTTTGATTAGCTCTTCAAAGGGTTCGTTAAAATTATAATTTTTAAAATCTAAAAAGTCAGCTAAATTTAAACCACAAGCAAATCCATTTTTTTGAATATTCTCTATAGTTTTTTCTCCAATATTTTTAGTCGGTCTATCAATTATTCTTTTAGCCGATAACAAATCAGATTTATTTAATAAAATTTTTAAATAAGAAAAAAGATCTTTAACTTCCTGACGACGAAAAAAGTCGTATTGATCCACTGTTAAAAAAGAGACATTGTTTTCCAGGAAGATATCAGCTGATTTGTTGAGTAAATAATTAGCCCTGCTCAAAACAGCAATTTTAGCTTTAGAATCAATTGATTTTATTTTTTTAATATTATCTATAACCCACAAAACCTCTTCTTTAAAATCATAAGCTTTAAAGACGTTTACTGTTTTTTCTTTAAAATTATTTTTATTTTCTAGACTATTTAAATTTTTGGTTTGGGCATTGTCCATTTTATTTAAAACTGATAAAAAAACTTTAATTAATTCTGGGTTAGATCGATAGTTAGTGTTTAAAGAAAATTCTTTAACTGGTTTAAAATGACTTTTAAAAAGTTTAGTTATAAAAACTGGTTGAGAATCGCGAAAACTATAAATAGTTTGATCAATGTCCCCTATTAAACTGATGTTTTTATGTTTTTTAGCCAATTCTTTGATAACCAAATATTCAGAAATATGGGTATCTTGAAATTCATCTAATTGAATGAATTTGAAACGCCTTGACCAACGTTCACTTACCTCTTCGTCCTGAAATAATAATTTTAAAACAACTAAAACCAGCTCATTAAAATCAAAAGCATTCTGATTGTGCATTCTTTTTAAATATTCTTCACCAAAAGTAATTATTTCTGGGTCAATTTTTTTAACAATAATTTTGTGTCCAATTTCGGTTTGAAGGAGTGATAAGCGGTATTTATAAAAATTATCAAGAATGTTTAAAATATCTCTTGGTTTTTCTATGTAAAATTTTCCGGTCTCTTCTAGTATTTTTTTAGCTAGCTCTAATTGTTCTTCTTCGTCAAAAATTAAAAAATCGGCTGGAATTCCGATTTTTTTTGCTTCACTTCTAATAAAATAAGCACAAAAGGAATGAAAGGTTGATATAGTCAAAGAATCAAAATCATTTTTATCATTAATTTTTTCTTTTATTCTATTTCTTATTTCTTCGGCTGCTCTGTTGGTGAAAGTAAGGGCTAATATTTCATCAGGTCGAATACCTTCTTGAATTGCTTTCATTATCTTTTCGGTCAAAATGGTAGTTTTTCCTGTTCCGACGGGAGCATTTATCAAGTAAGCACCAAAAACGTTATCAACTATATTCTTTTGTCCTGTGTTTAGTTTCATTTAATTTTGTATTTTATAAAACTCTTCTAAAATTATGTTATAAATATCCTGTAATACTTCTTGCTTTTCCTCTTCTTTTAACACTAAGTCTTGTTTGTCTTCTATGCTATCCATATAACCTTCTAATTTATAGGCTATGTTATTAAAATTAGGATACTGACAACTTTCAAAAGTAGCTACCAGGTCAACGCTTATTTTATCAAAATCAATTTTATTGTCTTTGGTAAAAATATTAAAATTACTTTTTGAATCAATTAAACTTTTTATTTTTTGGAAAATAGCTTTGTCAGCTCCATGAATTTCGTTTTTTTGAACGCTTTCTTGACTTGAAGAAATGTTTTCAAATTTAATCATATTTTTAATTTATGCTATAATTATTATAATATAATTATAGTTGATAGTTTATGAATTTGCAAAAAGAGGAAAGTTTATTTAATCAGGGTTTTAATCTTATTGCTGCCATTGATGAGGCTGGGCGAGGACCACTGGCGGGACCAGTTGTTAGTGCTTGTGTTATAATTGATAAAAACTTTAAAATAATACCCGAATTAGAAAAAGTTAAAGATTCTAAAAAACTAAGTTCAAAAAAAAGAAATGAACTTTTTTCTATTATCAAACAAAATGTTAAAGCTGTTCAAATCGGTATTTGTGATCATAGAATCATTGATAAAGTTAATATTTTACAAGCAACCTTTATTTCAATGAAAAAATCTTTAGAAAATACTAAGATTAATCCAGATATAGTTCTAGTTGATGGTAAATTTTCAATTCCTAAGGTAAAAATAAAACAAGAAGCTATAATTTCCGGGGATGATTTAGTTTTTAGTATCGCTATGGCTTCAATTATTGCTAAAGTTAGTCGTGATTTTATAATGGAAGAGTTAGATAAAAAATATCCTGAATATTTTTTTGCTAAGCACAAGGGATATGGGACTAAACTTCATTTAGAAATGATTAAAAAATTTGGACCTTGTGCTATACATAGAAAAAGCTTTGCTCCTTTTAGTTAATTGCCTTAAATATTCTTTTTAAGCTTTTTTCTTTTCCTAGTGCCCAAGCTAATTCAAAAGGGTTGGGACTATTTTTTTGACCAGACAAAGAAACTCGAAGTGGCCATAAGTAATCGCCATTTTTTTTATCATTTTCTTTCAACCAGTCAAAAACTATTTTTTCTAAATTTTCTTTAGTCCAACTACCTTCTTCAATTTCTTGTAATAACTTATAAATTTCTCTTAAATTATTTTTAGATTCCTCTAATGTTAAACTTTTCCAAACTAGTAAATTTTCTTCATAAATAATTTCATTCATAAACAAGTAATGAGTCATAGAGGAAATATCTTCTATTTTTTTTAATCTTTCTTTGCTAATTTCTATTATTTTTTGCAAATCACTATCTTTAGTTTCTTTATTTACTAAGCCCTCCTTTGTTAAATAAGGCCTGCATAAAACACTTAAGTCTTCTATGCTTTTTTGTCTAATATAATGACCATTTAAATAATCCAATTTTTCTAAGTCAAAAACAGCCGGAGAAACGCCCATACCTTCTAAAGAAAATTTATCAATTATTTCTGACATTGATAAAATCTCTTGATCATCTTTGGGATGCCAACCAAGTAGTGCACAAAAATTAACTATAGCCTCCGGTAAATAACCTTTAGTTCTATAATCTTCTACAAAAACATCTCCTTGTCTTTTGCTTAATTTTCCGCCTCCCTTGTTTAAAATAAGTGGTAAGTGGATGTATTTTGGCATCTGCCAGCCAAATGTCTTATAAAGTAACGCATTTTTAGGAAAGCTAGCTAGCCACTCATCGCCTCGAGTAACATGAGTTATTTTCATTAAGTGATCGTCAACGATGTTAGCAAATTGATAAGTTGGAATTCCATTAGACTTTATTAAAACATGATCATCTAAATCTTCTGATTTAAAAACTATTTTGCCACGAAGTTCATCATAAACCTCAATACAACAGCTAGCTGGCATTTTTTGTCTAATTACATAAGATTCTCCATTTTTTATTTTAGCTTTTATATCTTCTTTACTTAAATGACGACAATGTTGATCATATTTAGGAGCCTTTTTGTTTTCTTGTTGCTTTTTTCTCATTTCTTCTAATCTTTCAGAGCTGCAAAAACAATAGTAAGCATCTCCTTTATCTAAAAGTTCTTTTATATATTTTTGATAAATATCTATTCTTTGAGTTTGAATATATGGACCATGATCACCACCAATATGTGGTCCCTCATCAAATTTAACACCAACCCAAGATAAAATATCTAATAAACTTTTAGTGGCACCCTCTACTTCTCTTTTTTGGTCAGTATCTTCAATTCTTAAAATAAAATCACCTTTTAAACTTTTAGCTAAAAAGTAACCGAACAAAGCGGATCGCAGATTTCCAATATGTAAAAATCCAGTTGGTGATGGAGCGAATCTTAATCTAAGTTGATTCATATTTTTATAATAAATTATTTTAATTCTGATATTTTAAGATATTCAATAAATTTATCTAGAAAAATTTTGGAAGCCTTGCGTCTTACAGGATGGACGCTATTTATAAATTTACTAGCCCTTACCCATTTAAAATTACTATGGTCCCAAAAATTTAATTGAATATCACTGTCATTTCCATAAAATTCAGATATAAGTAAACTTTGTTTTTGTCCTTTAAAACCATACCTTCCTTTTTTGTTGGCTTTATATCTAAAAATATTTTTATAAACTTTTTTAGGACTAAAATTATTAATACCCAACTCTTCATATATTTCTCTACTCCCAGCTATTTCAATTTTTTGATTATCAGTTCCTCCTTGTGGTATTTGCCAATGTTCAGATTCTTCGCTTCTCTCTACTAAAAGAATTTGATAAAAATCTAGATGATTATTATTTTTACTTTCTAAAGCTGTATAGCTTAGTCTTTCTTTTTTATAAATCAGGCAAGCAACATTTTTTCTGTAAAAAAAGGGACTAATAAATTTCCAGTGTAAAAGTTTTAAAGGAAAAATAAAAACTGCTCTAATAACCCTTTTGAGTCTACCGATTTTGTTTGTTGGTTGCTTAACTAGCCTCCATAGCCATTCCATGCCAATTTTTCTCATTATTTTTGGAGCTCTTTTTATTTTTTTAGTTAAAAAATCGAAAGAACCACCCAATCCTATGGCTAGCTTTACGCTAGCTAATTTTTTTATATTATGAAAAATAAATTTTTCCTGATAAGGAGCGCCAAAATTACATATCAAAATATCAGCTTCAAAATCAAGTAATTCATTTTTATTTAAAAAATCAAAATTTTTATTTATTTTTTCTTTAAAATTATTAATTATTTTTTTTAAAGAATTATCATTATAACTTTTTTTAACATTCAAAAGATGTCTTCGTGGTGGCACTACGTAAAGATGGTTGGCATTTTTTATTAAAAAATTAAGCTTAGGATAATTATTTTTTAAAAATAAATTTAGATCATCAAAAGTAGAAAGACCATCTTCCCTATTTATAATTAAAACTTTTTTATTATTTTTTTCAGCTAAACTTAGTAAGTCAGGCAAAATATCAGATCCACTAACTCGGTTTAATTTTTTACCATTTAAGCCAGCAGCTAATTTTAAACCAAAGCCATCAGCTAAGGACAAGTCAGCTTTGTTTAATATATAGAAAAGTTCTTCGTCCTCGTGAGCTTGTAAAATTATTTCTGGATTAGGAGTCACAATATAATTCTGTTTATCTGAATTTAAAAAATTATAAAATTTATTTAAAACTTCTTCTTTGTTTAAATTGTTGTCGATATCAACGCCTAAAATGTTAATCATATTTTATTTTTTTATTACTTAATTATATATTATTTAAGACTGCAAGTAAACGTCTTGACTAAAATAGATAAATATTGCAAGCTATTGACATTTTATTTTATTTATTATTAAATGTAATGATGTTCTAATCAATTTATTACAGACAGTAAGATAGTTTTAACCAAATAATAGGAGGACAAAAAATGAAAAGGAGAACAAGCACCTTAACAATTAATTTCATTATTGGCGCTTTATTGTTGTTTTCAACAATAACTTGTCAAAAAGAGGAATTTACGATTCCCGAACCAGGAATCAAAATATTTGCAACCGTACAAGAGCCGCCAGCTGACAATCAAAAATCGTCAATAAAAACGACCAAAGAAGATGTCCAGCTAATTGGCCAGCTTTTTTCTAGTACATGGCAATTAAAAGAGTCGGTTTACGGCCTTAAGAGTGATCCAGTTACACCCACAAAAAGTCAGGTATCTGATGGTGATATTATTGTGGTTTATGGTACAGGTAAGACGGTTTTAATGGATACCGAACCTTTAACTAATATTGACTGGACAATAACTGGCCCACCAGACACAACAATTAATTTGTCTTGGACTGGAGTGCCTGCCATAACTTACAAAGTACCAGTTTTGGGTGATTATAATGTTAATCCTCATTTAGATGGTTTATTTAGTTGGAATATGACAATCAGGGTTCTGGGCAGTCCCGATGAATTAAATATAGTTAATACTGAATTTGTCGGATCGGAATGGATTCCAGAGGATACCGTTTTTAGGTATACCTATAAAATGGAAAAACCATTATTTATTACTACAGAAACACTATTTAGAATAACTGAATTGAGCTTGGACAGTGAAGCCCCCTATCTTCCTTTTTTGGATGGCGTTTATTTGAATGCCGCGAAAGATAGTATTTATATCAGTTTCGACTACCCGCCAAGCCTAGAGTCTTATAAGGTTAAATTCATTGCCGGTTATTTTAACGCCGCTGGTGATACTATTTGGTTTAATGCCAATCCAGCCAGCCCTTATAAATGTACGGAACCAGTTGATGCTGATATCTTTCAAGCAACGATTTATAATGGCTTGGAAGGTGTGGAATCAGCTGAATTCCCCTTGCCAGTAGGCGTGCAACCAGGAATTGGAGATTACAATGAAGATGTTCCAGTTGTTCTCATGTCATTGCCAACAACTGGCGGAGTAGATTTATATTTACTTTCACAAGGAGCTACAACTTTTAGGTACAAAGAAAACCAAGTAGATCCTTGGATTGAAGTGGTATTAACAGATCTTGGAGGCTCTAGGTATTTTGTTAATTTGCCAGACAATCCTCTTTCAGGAGAACATATTTTTCAATATGGAACAGGAACTGGCGTTGGTTTTGTACCAGACGAATACATGTCATTGTCATCCTTGTACTATTTACCATACTTATCAATGGTCCTGGTTCATTAAATTTAAAATTATTGTTTTTTTCCAAACCCTTCTCACGGAGGGTTTTTTCTTTTTTATTAATTAGACAAAAAAAGCATTATTTGTTAAAATTATTACATAAAATTAATTTCTATTCATAAAAAAATATGACAGATAATTTTGAAAAAATATCAAGAAAAATATCTAAAGTTACTATTGACAATCCCTCTCTTCCCAAAAAAATAGAATGGTATAATATAATCAATCCTGAAAAAAAAGAAATAAATTTTCTTAGAAAAAAATTTGCCTTTGATGATAATCATTTAGAATTATCTTTAGTTAATATTACAACTCAAAGACCAATGATTTATGCTGGTAAAAACTACCTTTTTATAACCCTACATTTTCCAGTCATGAGTAATGGTAAAGTATCACCAGGAGAAATTGAGTTTTTTATTGGACACGGATTTTTAATAACTCTTCATGATGATAAAATAAAAGCTTTGAGAGATTTTTTTAAATATTGCCAAGATGATCAGGTTTTTTCTGAAAGCTACAAGTTAGAATCATCAGCTATTTTGTTGTATGAAATTTTAGATAAATTAATTCAAGATTCATATTTTTTATTAGATCAAAATAATATTGAAATTAGTAAAATTGAAGAAAGTATTTTTGAAGAAAAATTACAAGAAACAACATCTCAACTACTAACCTTAAAAAGAAACATTATTAACATCAGAAGAATAATTCAAAACCACAAAAATGTAATGAAAAAATTAACCGAAATGAAAAGCAGTCTAGTTCCCCAAGAACAAATAAAAAATTATTATGATATTTTAGCTGAACATAGTCAAAGAATTTGGGAATTTTCTGAGATACAAAAAGAAATTATTGAATCATTGCATGATACTAGTGAGTCGGTTGGTAGTTATAGAATAAATAATATCATGAAAACATTGACCATAGTTTCGGTTATTATTATGCCTTTGAATTTGTTTATTAACTTATTTGGAATGAACTTTAATCCTTCACCGCCAGAAGAAAACATGAAACTTTTTCTAAATATCTTAATGTGGAGCTCCCTTTCTGGTTTATTGATGCTCATCTTCTTTAAAAAGAAAAGATGGTTGTAAATATTAAACACCTCATTAAAAGGGCTTCAAAAAAGCCCTTTTTTGTTAGCTAAATCATCTATTGACTTTTTTTTATAAATATGATATAATCTACAGTTACAATACAGTTATAATAATGATATGAAAATATATATAATCGGACAAAAAGGAATACCGGCCATCTCTGGTGGCGTCGAAAACCATGTTGAAAATTTAGCTACTAAATTAGTTAAAAATGGACATGAAGTTTTTGCTTACACCAGATATAATTATAGTGGTAAAAATAATAAAGAATATCAAGGAGTAAAATTAATACCACTTCCAAGTTTGGCCACTAAAAATTTAGATGCTATTAGCCATACGCTTTTGGCTTGCTTAGATTTTGTATTTAGAAGAAAAGCTGATGTTATTCATTTTCATTCTATTGGACCAGCTTCTTTGATTTGGATAATTAAATTATTTAAACCAAAAACTAAGATTGTTTTTACTTTTCATAGTCAATGCTACTACAATACTAAGTGGGGTAAGTTAGCTAAATTTTATTTAATGCTAGGAGAAAGGATTGGTTGTCTTTTGGCTGACAAGGTTATTGTTGTTTCTAAGAGTTTGAAAAGATATGTTGAAAACAAATACAAAAAACAAGTTGAGTATATTCCCAATGGTGTTAAATTTATAGAAAAAAAAGAAGCAAGAGAAATAAAGGAAAAATGGAACTTAGAAAAAGATTCTTATATCTTATCAGTTTCTCGAATTGTTAAAAATAAAGGCTTGGAATATTTAGTTGATGCTTATCAAAAAATAGAAACTGATAAAAAATTAGTAATAGTTGGCGATGGTGATTTTTTAAACAAATTAAAAGATTTAGCTAAAAACAATAAAAATATAATCTTTACTGGATCACAAAACGGGGTTGTTTTATCAGAATTATTTTCTAATGCTTCCCTTTTTGTTCAAGCCTCTGAAGCTGAGGGTCTTTCCATTGCTTTACTTGAAGCTATGTCGGCCAAATTACCACTTTTAGTAAGCGACATAGATGCCAACAAAGAAGTTGTTAAAGAAAATGCTTTGATTTTTAAAAACAAAAATATAGAAGATTTAAAAAATAAATTAAAATTGTTTTTAGAACAAAAAGAAAATCTAGGTATTGACAAAATGATAGAAAATAATTATAATGATTTGTTGACTGAGTATGATTGGAATAAAATAGTTATTAATGTAATTAATATATATAGTTGTTTAACAAATAAGTAAGGCCACGGAGGGGCCTAAATCATGAAAAAAATAGCAATAATGCTAATTTTTGCAGCCCTTTTTAGTGGCTGTGAAAAAGATGAGTTTTATTTACCAGATCAGGAAAATCAAAACAATGCCGATTATGTATGGCCTGGAAGTGCAAATCCACGACCAATTGAGGATCTAGGAAGAACAGCTGTCACTGGTTGGACTAACGTTTACGATTATGAATTTAGGGTTCATCTAGATGGTAGTCAAATAGACCCAGTTCCGCTAGACATTGAGTCTTTCTCTATTCCCCATGTTGGTCCAGAAGGAACGACAATCTATGAAAATGTTGACAATGATGCCACTTATACAATAAGCAGCATCGAAAATAGTTACATTTATTATACGATTCGGTCCGAAAGAGGTCATACTCTCAAATACAATCTGGCAAGAAAAAGTGGTCAAAGTTGGATTTGGTTTTTAAGATATGGTCTAGCCAATGACAACGGTGAGGACAACATGATAAGTTTTGACACTTATTAAATGTCCAACAAAACAAAAAAAAGGGGGTTTTTATAACCTCCTTCTTTTATTTGTATATACTTTTTGCTATTTTAAATTTTTTAATACTTTTACAAACTCTACAAACAAGGGGTGTGGAGCTAATGGTCGAGAAATATATTCGGGATGAAATTGAACACCTACAAAAAAAGGATGATCTTTTATTTCTATTGATTCTACTATTTTTCCATCTGGTGACGTGCCAGATACAATTAATCCATTTTTTTCAAAAAGATTTTGATAATCATTATTGAATTCATAACGATGTCGGTGTCTTTCATTAATAATATCTTTAAATCCCATTTTAGAATAAGCTTTTTCTAGTCTAGTATTTTTAATCATCTTACAAGGCCAAGCACCTAAACGAATAGTGCCACCATATCCTTTTTTCTTAATTAATTCAGCCTGTTCAGGCATAATATGAATAACTTTATTTTTACTTTTAGGATTTATTTCTTCGGAAGTTGCATCCTTAAGTCCACAAACATTTCTAGCAAATTCAATAACCGCCATTTGCATTCCATAACATAGACCAAGATAAGGTATCTTTTTTTCTCGACAGTATTTAATGGTCTCTATTTTTCCTTCAGAACCCCTACTTCCCCAACCCTGAGGAACAATTACACCAGCAAAATTTTTCAAAATTTTTAAACCATTTTTTTCAATATCTTCCGTGCCGATCCATTCAAGGTTAATTTTTACTTTGTTATGAGCAGCAGCGTGTTTTATAGCCTCAATAACAGAAATATAAGAATCACTTAAAGAAAAATCACCGGTAGCAAAATATTTACCAACGATAGCTACTTTAATTTCTTTCTGAGGATTTTTTATATTATTAATCATTTCCATCCATTTTTTAGAGCTTTCCTTTCCCTTGGCAGTGTTTTTTGATTTTAATTCTAATTTTTTTAATATCTTATTACCAAAATTATTTTTTTCAAAATTAACTGGAATTTCATAAATTGAATCTATGTCTGGTGCTGCAATAACATCTTCTTTAGAAACGTTACAATGAATGGCAATTTTTCCACGACGAACATCATCTATTTCTTTTTCTGATCTAGCTACTATAAAATTCGGCTGTATTCCAGCGGTATTTAAACTTCTAACAGCATGTTGGGTTGGTTTAGTTTTCATTTCTCCTATTTTATTTGGAATTGGTAAATAAGAAACCATTACAAATAAAACATCTTCTGGATTTTTTAATTTCATTACTCTAGCTGCTTCTAAAAACAATAAATTTTCATATTCACCAACAGTGCCACCAATTTCAATTACCATTATTTCCGCTTTATTTTTATCGGCTGCTTTTTTTATTCTATCTCTGATTTCCATCGGAATATGAGGTATAACCTGAACACATTTACCTTCATAGGCCAGGTTTCTTTCTTTGGAAATAACCGATTGATAAACACGACCAGTAGTCATGTAATTTTCTTTATAAATATTTTTGTTTAAGAATCTTTCGTAATTTCCAATATCTTGATCGGTCTCATCGCCATCTTCAGTTACGAAAACTTCACCATGTTCAACTGGATTCATTGTCCCAGCATCAACATTTATATAAGGATCCATTTTAATAGCACTAACACTATAACCCTTATTAGACAATATTTGAGCTATCGATGAAGTGGTTACACCTTTACCAACCCCTGACATTACCCCGCCAACTACAAAAATAAATTTAGTTCTTGTTTTTTTCATAGAATTTATCTTAAATTATTGATTTAATATTTCTAGCGCTCGATTTAACTGATTATCAATATTTTTTTCAAAATCTTCTAAACTTAATTCAACTATTTCATCTGGGGTTATGCCTTCTTTATTAATATCTTGACCCTTGGGTGTTATCCATTTAGCAATCGTAATTTTAATTGATGAGCCATCTTTGATATTTTTAACCATTTGTACTGATCCCTTGCCATAACTTTTTTCTCCAATAATTTTAGCTTTACTATGATCCTGGAGAGAACCAGCAACTATTTCTGAAGCCGAAGCACTTCCATAATTAATCAAGACAACGCTTGGTATTTCTTTTAAGTAATTATTACCCTCAGCAATATATTCCATTTCATTGCCATCAGTAAATTTTTCTATTAAAGCCACCTCTCCATTGATCCATTCGCCCAGAACACTAATTGAGGTTTCTAAATATCCCCCTGGATTATTTCTCAAATCAATAACAACCCCCTTAGCTTTACCTTCAAAAGCTTGTTTAGCAAAGTTTAAAAAAAGATACTCAGTATCACTATTAAAAGCATTAATTTTAATTAAATAAATATTATTTTCTAATATTTCCAAAGAAACACTTTTTACTATTATTGTGTCTCTAATTATTTTAATATCCTTGAAATCTTCTAAACCAATTCTAAATACATTCAAAGTAACCTCAGTTCCCTTTGGTCCTCTAATTTTATTAACAGCCTGGTCAATGCTCATATCTTCAGTACTTTCGCCATTTATCTCTAATATTTTATCTCCAGACATTAAACCAGCCTTCTGTGCTGGTGTTCCCTCAAGAGGTGCTATAACGGTCAAAATTCCGTCTCTAATGCCAATTTCAGCTCCAATACCCTCAAATGATCCAGACATATCTTCCTCAAACTCTTTAGTGAGTTCAGGGTTCATAAATTCAGAGTAAGGATCGTCTAGGGAATTGACTAAACCCTTTAAGGAACCATAGAAAAGTTGTTTGTCTGTAACCTGGCCCTTGTCAACGTGGTATTCTTTTACTGAATCCCAAACGTCCCAATATAAGCTAAAATCAATATTTTGAGCTATTTGATTATCAACATTACTATATTTGCCAGACAATTGACCTAGAAAAACAACATTTTTTTCAGCTACTTTTTTAACCACATTGTTTTTAACAGCCAAACTAGCACCACTTAAAAAGACTAAAAACAATAAAAAAACAAACAAAAAATAACTTAAGATTTTTTTCAAAATCTTTTTTCTATTATTTTTTTTATTCATCATATTTAATTTAAAATTATTTAATTTTTCAAAATCAATTTTTTAAAAACAAACAATCAACTCCATTATTTTAATCAAAAAAATTTTTTTTGGCAAACATTTTTTAGATAAGAGCTGATTGTAACATTTCAAGAGCTTCTGGTAGAAAAGGTTTTAGCCAATAAACAGCTTTAATAAACACTGGAGCTATTTCAGAATTAGAAATAACAAGATTAAGAAATTTATCTAAAAAAGCATAGTGAGACAAAACAAATAAAATTGCACCAATAATAAACAATCCTTGAAATAAGCCAAACAATCCACCTGTTAATCTGTTGAAAAAAGAAATTATTGGCAAAGAAGTTATTATTTTTAAAACTTTTGCTAATAATTTAAAACCATAGCTTAAAATAAAAGAAATGATACTTAAGACAATTATAAAAGAAATAACCTTGCCAAGTCCACTAGAGCCAAAGCCAAGAAAAGGAAAAATATCAAAGAAAACTTCGTAGAACTTTATAGATAAAATTATTCCCAAAATAGAAGCTAATAAATTTAAAGCCATCTTGACTAGACCAAGATAAAAACCATAAATAACAAACATCGATAAAAAAACCAAAAGAATAATGTCAATCATATTATTAAAATTAATAAATAATAACTACGAATTCTCCTTTTAATGAATCCTTGCCCTCTTCAAATCTACTTAGCAAATCAGGGGCCGTTCCTTCATAAAAGCTATAATATATTTTGCTAATCTCTCTAAAAATCATTACCTTCTTATTGGTTTTGAAAGTACTTAATTCCTTTAGAAGTTTTAATATTCTATGTTTTGATTCAAACAAAACTGTAGGATATTTATTTAAAATAACTTCTTCTAACATTTTAGCTCTTCCCTTCTTGTGCGGTAAAAAACCAAAAAAAAGAAATTTATCAATTTTTATACCAGAAACAGAAATAGCAGTTGTTAAAGCTGATGCTCCTGGTATGGGTTCAATAAAAACATCAGGTTCGTTTCTTCTGACAAAATCAACCAAAAGTCCTCCGGGGTCAGATATCCCTGGTGTGCCGGCGTCACTAATTACAGACAAATTAAAACCTTTTTTAAGTAAAGATAAAATTTCTTTATACTTGTTATCGGAACTATGATGATGGAAAGAAATTAAAGGCTTTTTAATTTCATAATGATCTAAAAGTTTTTTCCCAACCCTAGTATCCTCGCATAAAATATAATCAGATTCCTTTAATACTCTTAAGGCTCTAAGAGTTATGTCCTCTAAATTTCCAATTGGAGTAGCTACTAGATATAAACTCATAAACTAATTGATTAAATCCTCTTTTCTTTCTTTTACATATTTAACCCAATCATCAAAAATTTTTACAAAAACTTTAAAAGGAACTTCAATAATAAAATCTAAAACAAAAATAAAGACATTTATTTTGGAGGCATTATCAGATAAAAATTTTCCTGCGGCAACTATTGGCATATAGAAAAAATCAAAAAGAAAACTAAGAAAATTTTCACGATGTTCAATGATTATAAATCTTTTAATTTCTCTTTTAATTCTAAAACTAAAAAAGCTAACAAAAGTTAGGAAAAATAAAAAGATGGTTATATTTACCCAGTTAAAATCAATAAAGGTAAGTCCTTTGATAATCAAATAAATAGTTATTGAAAAGCCACCAATATAAAGAAGGTTAAATATAAAATCCATAAAAAAGCTTCTTTTAGCTGGTCTTCTAAGTACCATTGAGTACTTTTGTCTTTTATCAGTAAAAACAATTTCTTCTATTCCTTCTAAAATTTTCTTTTCATTTTCTTTAGCTGGACTCCAGGTGAAAAGAATTATTATAAATAATAAAACAGCCGGAAAGGCTACATTTATTGCCAAAGAAACAGTATTAATTTGTTCTCCAAAAAATTTTATAGCAGGAATCTCTAAGGCAAAAACAAATATAGACTTAGTTAAAAAAATATAAATTATACTCCTCCAACCCGAAGACCATAATTTCTTTTTGATTTTTCTATACCTTCTTTGACTAATTTCCTTGATAAAACTAATAAAGGACTTATAATTATTTAAAGCAAATTCATAAACCTTTAATGGATTCTCTTCGATAGCTTCATTTAAAATAGAAAAATAAAGTGAGTATGATTTAGATATTTTATCAATTTGCTTAACTAAAGGATGTTTTAGTTGATTAGAAACAGCCAAGTAAAGTTTATCAATTTTTTCAGAAACCTTTATTATTCTATCATCGCCTGCTTCTTTCCAATTTTTATTATAATATTTAAAAGCTACTAAATTTAATAAATCTTCATCATAGCTAAGAAAATTTCTACAAATACTTAAATATATTTGAATTTCTAAATCGTTTTCAAAAGGTAAATCTCTGGGCAGTTTAATATTGTCTTTTAAAATTTCAAACATTTCGTTAAGCATCTCCTTTCTAACAGGATCGTCTGATAAATTTTCTTCTATTTCAGCTGCAGCTAAAGATATGACCCAATTAAGTAAAATTTTCTTAGCCCTGCTAGTTCTTTTTCTTTTATTTCTAAAGCCAAAAGATTCCGATAAAATAGCAAAAAAACTTTCCTTTTGAAAACTATAATATTTTAACTTGATATACTTATCTATTATTTCAGCAATATCATAAATCTTCTTTTCTGGTATAGAATTGTTTGGCAAATAACCAGCTTGTATGAGTTCCGTTAATAAATGAGAAGAAATATCTTCACTTTCTGATTTTTTAACTAAACCCTCGATTAATATTTGTCTTTTTAAAATTCTTTTGATAGCATTCTTTCGAAGTAAATAATCCTCATCATAATCGACAGCATTTCTTATTTTTTCATAAAAAAAAGCCAACTTAGAACCCATGGTAGAAACACTAATATTAGTTTCTTTATTTTTAGGTTTTTCTAAATTGTTTTTTTTAACATAAACCATCTGAAAAAGTCTTTTGATGTCGATGTCTATGTCAAAACTACTTTCCTTCTTTTTTGTCAAATTAGGACTAACCATATTTAATATAATATTTTATTGTATCAACTAAGTTAATAATACTATATCAATATAAAAAAATCAATAAAAAGGTGTTGACTTTTGTTTTTCTCTTTGTTATTATTGAATCACAGCCAAAATAAGGCTTTTTTAATTTAAAAAATATGAGCAAATTTAGCGATTATATAAAGAATTCAATAATTGAATTAAAGAAAGTAAGTTGGCCCACCAAAAAAGAAACCTATAACTATACTTTGTTAGTTATAGGTGTTAGTTTGGCAACAGCCGCTTTTTTAGGTGGTCTCGATTTCATTTTTAATTTAGGTTTAGAATTTTTAATTAAATAACAAATATGGCTAAACAAAATTTAGACCAAGGTAAAAGATGGTACGTTCTTCACACCTATTCTGGTTACGAAGAAAATGTCGCCCACAATTTAAAACAAAGAATAGAAACACTTGATGCTGGCGATAAAATTTTTAATGTATTAGTTCCAACTGAAAAAAAAATAAAAATAAAAAACGGCAAAAGAAAGGTTATTGAAGAAAAAATATTCCCTGGTTATGTTCTAGTTGAAATGATAGTAACTGATGAATCTTGGTATATAGTTAGAAATACCCCAAATGTTACTGGTTTTATTGGTGTCGGAACGGTTCCTACTCCAATTAGTGAAAAAGAAGTTCAAGGCTTAATGAAAAGAATGGGAGTAGAAGAGCCAAAGTTTAAAATTGACGTTATCGAAGGAGAAACTGTAAAAATTACAGATGGTCCATTTAAAAATTTTGAAGGTAAAATTATTAATATTGATGAATCGAAAGGAAAAATAAAAGTTAATGTTTCCATGTTTGGTCGAGAAACTCCAGTTGAATTAGACTTTTTACAAATTAAAAAAATATAAAGATTTGGAACTCCTAAGAGTTTGCTTCTCAAATCATATAAATTAAAAATATGGCTAAAAAATTATTAACCAAAATAAAATTACAGATTCCAGCTGGTCAAGCTAATCCTGCTCCTCCGGTTGGTCCAGCTTTAGGACAGCACGGTTTAAATATCCAAGATTTTTGTTCTAAATTTAATGATGCTAGTAGAGATAGAATGGGAGAAATAACCCCAGTTGAAATCAGTGTTTATGAAGACAGAACTTTTGATTTTATAATGAAATCACCTCCAGCATCTGAATTAATTAAAAAAATTGCCAAAATTCAAAAAGGATCAGGCAAACCATTAAGTCAAAAGGTAGCTTCTATTAATAAAGAACAATTAGCAGAAATAGCTAAGTTAAAAATGTCAGATTTAAATACTGACGACATAGAAGCTGCTATGAAAATTATTGCTGGTACAGCCAGACAAATGGGGGTTGAAATCAAATAGTGATATTTTTATGAATAATGAAAAAATAGCTAGAAGTGACTTCGACAAAGATTTTAAAGAAAGGGTTTTGTTTCAAAAAACGATTATTGAATTAAGGAAAGAAGTCAATTTTCTACTCTCTATAATAAATAAAAAAGAGAGAAGAGAAAATTTAAATTCTAGTATAAGTTTCATTAAAAACAAATCACAAGATATTATTGCCCTATTAAGAGAAAGAATTAAAGAGCATCCAGAAAATCAAGAATTAAATCATTTTAATAATAAAAAAAATGATTTAAAACATGATGATAATTTATTCAAAATAAAAAACTGTTTAATTGAAAATATTGATTTTGTACTTCAAAGCTCAATAAACGGAAAAAGAGGTTTTGATTATTCACAAGAAACAATTAAAAGACTAGAAAAAATAATAGAAGCAATAAATATTTTAAATTCACTTTACGAAAATAAAATTAATAAATAATGTGGGAGAATTTTATTCGCTATTACCACAAAAAACTATGGAAAATTTTGACAAAGAAAAAACTTATTCAATTGCTGAGGCTATTGAGATTTGCAAAGCTAATCACAAGGCTAAATTTGATGCTTCTGTAGAGGTTCATTTTCGCCTAGGTATTGATAACAAAAAAGGAGATCAACAAGTAAGATCAGCTGTTAGCTTGCCAAATGGAACAGGAAAAACAGTTAGAATAGCTGCTTTTGTATCTTCTGCTAAAGAAAAAGAAGTTAAGGAGGCTGGAGCTGACTTAGTTGGTGGTGATGAATTGATTGAAGAAATTAAAAAAAGTGAAAAAACTAATTTCGATATCGCTATTGCCGAAATAGATATGATGAAAAATTTAGCTAAAATTGCTAAAATTTTAGGAACAAGAGGTTTAATGCCTTCCCCTAAAAATGAAACTGTTACCAATAACCCAGCTAAAGCTGTTAAAGAATTAAAAAAAGGTAAAATTAGCTTTAAAAATGACGACACCGGCAATGTTCATGCTATTATTGGAAAAGTTAGTTTTGATAAAAAAGATTTAGAAGAAAACTTTAACACCTTATTAGATGCTATTAAAAAAGCCAAACCATCTTCTTCAAAGGGTGTTTACATTAGAAATATCAGTTTAAACTCAACAATGGGTAAAGGTATAAAAGTTAGCGCTTAATAATCATCAAGTCAGTAAAATAAAAAACCGCTCTTTAAGGGCGGTTTTTTGAATACTGAGAATAAAATTTCCAATTCAATTAATAATAAAATTTTATTATTTTGTCAGTATTAATACATAAATCGACCGGATTATTAAAAATCATTTTTTTATCGAGACCAGACTCTACAAAATCAGCCGGAGTAGACATAAAAGAAGAAGCTATAGCTACAAACTTCAAGCCCCTTTTTTTAGCCGCCTCATAATCAGCGTTAACCGTGTCACCAATATAAACAACTTTACCAATATCCCTTCCCTTTTCCGTTAAATAATTTTCAATTAAATCAAAAACCTTAGGATCTGGCTTAATATGTTCATGACAATTACTGCCTTGAACATACTCAAAAAAATTTAAATTAATACCACAAATTGGGGCCAATTCAATAATAGATTCTTTTTCTCTGCTAGAAATAATAGCCAAATTAACTCCAATATCATAAACATAATTCAAGGCCGTATCAATTGAGGCAATTTTTTTTGGTTTAGGATTGATATAAAGAAAGTCTTCTTTCCAAAAATTTTCACAATCACTATCTAGCCAATCAAATCTTTTGGCTATAATATTTATTAAATCTTTATAAGGCAAGCCCCAAAGCTCTCTAAGCGTTATTTTGTCTGGAATTTTACCTTCTTCTAGTTTTATTTTTTTACAGATATAATTAATTCTATCAACACCGACCATCGTTGTATTGGCCAATGTTCCATCAAAATCAAAAATAAAAGTCCAGTCAGAGAAATTGATTTTCTTCATAGTATTTAGTTTTTAAGTTACAAATTTTACTCTATAGCTTAAACAAAAAGAATAAAAAAGTCAATAAACCAATAATTATCCTGTACCAAGCAAAAGGTTTAAAATCACTTTTTTTAATAAATTTTAATAAAAATTTAATAGAAAACATGGCAACAATAAAAGAAGTTAAAAAACCAATAATTAAAAATACAACTTCATTTTTTTGAAAACTTAAACCTGTTTTTATTAAATCTAAACCAGTGGCAGCCGCCATGGTTGGAATCGCTAATAAAAAAGAAAATTCAACAATAGCCTTACGACTAATACCTAGAAAAAGTCCACCAAAAATAGTGGCTGCTGATCTAGAAACTCCTGGGATCATGGCTATAGCTTGAAATAAGCCAATATAAAAACATTTTTTATAACTTATTTCCTTTATCGGGTCAAGCATTGAATCTTTTTTATTTTCAACAGACGTCTTCTGCTTTTTTTGATAATAATAATTTTCTAGAATTATCATTAATACTCCGCCTAAAAATAGGGATAAAGAGATAATTAAAAAACTTTCTTGTAAGAAATTTTTTACTATTTTATAAAAAATTAAGCCCAAGATAGCTGTCGGAATAAAAGCTATAACTAATTTTTTAAAGTAGGTAAAAAAATTATCAATTATTTTTTTCCAATACAAAAAAACAACAGCCAAAATAGAAGCAAATTGAATTATAATAATAAAGCTTTTGATAAAATCACTAAGCTCTAATTTTAGAATTTTAGCAAATATTAAAAGATGGGCGGTTGAAGATATTGGTAAAAACTCAGTAAAGCCCTGGACCATGCCCAATATCAATGCTTTTATTTGAAAAAAAATGCTCATAATTAATCAATTCGACGATTAGCAATGTCTCTTAAAATTATATTTCTATCTTGTCCGTATTTATAACGACTAAGCTGTCTAACATTTTGCGACATTCCTTGTCTAAAATCACCCATTAAAGGCCAAATAGTTTGCAAAGAAAATGGCCTAGTCCCTTGACCATCGACTAATAGCTTAGCAAAACCACCTCGACCAATATTAACCAAATCATATTCGTTAAAAACTGGTCCAAACTCTTTAACTAAAAAGTCAGCATCCTCTGACCCCACCTTAAAACTAACCATAGTTCCAACGTTACCAAAAACAGCATCCTTAATTTGAGAATCTTGATTTTTACTAAGCTGACCGATATACTGATGAGCTATATTAAGGCATAAGGCGTATTTTCTAGCTTCAGACAATATTTGACAAATAGAATTGGTTGTAAAGTTTTGAAACTCATCAATATATAAATAAAAGTCTTTTCTGTCCTCGGCTGGCATATCAGTTCTAGAAAGAGCTGCCATCAATATCTTGCCAACAATAATCATACCTAATAAATAAGCATTAGTTTCTCCAATAGCACCTTTAGGAAGATCAACCATTAATATCTTACGACTATCCATTAAATCTCTAAAATTAAAAGCGCTTTTTTGTTGGCCTATAATTGGCATCATCATGTCATTGGAGACAAAGGGGGTCAATTTAGAGGTTATATAAGGCACCATATTAGCTAATGCCGCCTCACCTCCGGCTTTTTCAGCTTCTTTCTGCCAAAAATCAACTACTGTTTGATTTTTGCACATTCTAAGTTTCATTCTTCTAAAATCTTCATCAGCCAAAACTTTTGAAATTTCCATTAAGGTTGAGCCAGTTTCTGGACTATCCATAATTAAAAGTAAAGCATTTCTCATGTATTGCTCAAACATTGGACCACCAGTTGCTTTTAAATCATATAATTTATCAAAGATACCAATCATTTCATTGATAACAAAAGTTTTCTGTTCTGGGTATCTTTCATCATACTCTAATAAGTTCAAACCAAGAGGTCTTTCAGTGTCTGAGGGAGAAAAAACTATAACATCTTCTGCTCTTTCAGGCGGAATCCTATTTAAAATATCTTCAATCAAATCACCATTAGGGTCCATAACACAAACACCATCACCATTTTGTATATCCTGAATAGCCAAATTATTAAGCAAAACAGATTTACCAGTTCCTGATTTACCAATAATATACATATGACGACGACGGTCAATTTTTTTAATTCTGACATCGGTTTTAATACCTCTAAACAGATTAAACCCTAAAAGAACACCTTCTTTGGGTAAGTTACTAGGAGCTGCTGCTGTTTTAGATGTCAACCAATCAATATTGGGTGTTTCTGTGTGAGATAAAGGAAAATGATACATAGACACTAGTTCCTCGGTGTTCAACAAGAAGCTTTGACTATCAATAAAATGTCTATAAATAAAATCATTGATTATATCTTCTTGATTACCTTTAGCCACTTTTTTAAAAGCATTACCATACTCATAATAATTATATTCACTAAAAGCATTAGAAATATTTTCAAAATACGTTTGAGTTTTTTCTTTTGTTTTAGCGCTAACAACTACTCTCAAATTTACATCCAAGCCAGCCTTAGAATTCTTTTCTTCCATTTTTTTAAGCATTTCTCTTTCCTTTTCCGTCAACTCTTTTTTATTGCCATTATCACTTTCTTTTTTTTCTGGTCGACCCATATCAAACATGCCCAATAAAATATCATAAATAAAAAAATTAATAGCATTATAAAAAGAATTACTACTAATTCTAAATATCTCACTAACATCCTGGCTTTTATAAGCCTTAAGCACCGATTCTTTAATTTTGGCGTGCCAACCTTTTTTGGCGCTTCTAACTACATATTGAACAGCAATACTTTCATCCGATTCAAGCTTAGACATAACATTAATCAACGAATTCATAGGGTCAGAATCCATCTCGCTATAATCTAAAAAAGGAAAAATAAAACTTCTTTTAGCTTGTAAATAACCAGCTAGAATATATCCTTGAGGATTAAAAATATTGTAATCTTCAACTTCTTCCACTGAAGCCTCTGGGTAGTGAGCGTGAATTTGTTGCTCTATATATAAGGCTTTTTCTTTGGGGGCTGTAATATAAAAAGATATTTTATTTTTATTAGAAATAATTTCAAAAGAAAAATTATCAGTACGACCAAAAAACCAGGCAGCCAAGCCTCTTTGAGCTCTTAAGCCACCAATACTAGCGAAAACAGTTTCACCCTTAGCTATTTCTTCTTGCAATTGTTGTAAACTTTCTCCCTTGTCTTGATCCTTTGGCTTCTCCTTAGGAAGTCTGACTAAAAAAATAGCTTGATTAGAATTTTTACCCCTAACACTATAATATCTAACAAAAAAACGAATTAATAAAAAAAGCAAAAAAACACTTATAAAAAAAAGTGCTAAATAGAAATAGTCTGAAGAAAAAAAACCAGAAGATTCAATTGTCTCCAAATCAATGCTTTGAATATTATTCATAAATTATTTTTTCAATTTTATTATTTGATCAGCTTTTATCTTAGCTTCTTGCTCCAAAAAGAACTTATTAACCTTAGGAATTATTGATAACCATTTTTTTATAATATTAATAACTTTTTCTACATTAATTTTAGCTTTATCAAGTAAAACGTTAATTTTAGAGACAGCTTTTTCTCCTTCAATTTTAAATTCTTTTTGTTTCTGGGGTGATAAATTTAAAAAAATATCATCCAGACCAACTGATAATATTTCTTCTATTTTAACTTCTCTTTCATTTTTTTCACTACTTACAACAGTCGCCGGAGCTGATCCCGAAGAAAAACCTTCCCCTGGTTTTGTAAACTCCTCCTTATCTTCGATTGATCTTTCTGCTAGGTTTTCATTTTGTTCAAAACCAATATCAAAAGACTCTTGATCTTCACTTCTTTTTTCTTGGGAATCAAAAGATTCTTTGTCGCCCCTATTTACTTCTCGTTCTATTTTCTTGATTAAATCTTCAGCCATAGAATTATTCAGCTTTAATAGCCTCAACTGGACAACTGTTAGCTGCATTTCTAGCACAATCAACATCTTGCTGACTAATAACTTCTGATTTTCCAGCTGAATTCATTTTAAAAACCTTAGGACACATATTAACACACATCCCACAACCAACACACTTGCTTTGATCAACTTTGATTGACATAAAATTAAGACTAAAAATCAAGGATAAAAAAACATTGATTTTTAAAAAATTAAAATATTTTCTACATCACCATTATAATAGAATTATTGAATATTGACAAGCAAAACTAGTTTTGTTATATTTAATAAGTATAATTTAAATAGGTATAAAATTAATGATAAGTCATTTTATCTGTTTTTTTATTTAAAATGATTTTTAAACTATATGGCTCATAAAAAGGCTGGAGGATCAACCGCGTTAGGCCGAGATTCCCAGAGTAAAAGATTAGGTGTAAAATTAGCCGATGGACAATCAGCTAAAACTGGTTCAATCATAATTAGGCAAAGAGGTACTAAATACGTTCCAGGAGAAAACGTCGGCAAAGGCAGTGACGATACTTTATTTTCTCTAAAATCAGGAAAAGTAAAATTCCAAACCAGAAAAATGAAAAAATTTGACGGCAGAATGATTAGCAAAAAGGTTGTTAATGTTCTATAATAAGACTCTTTTTTCTTTTAAAAAACATCCCTTCTGGGGATGTTTTTTTATATAAAAATACTTATTAAAAAGAAAAAAGGAGGTTTTAAGACCTCCTTTTCAACACAGGAGAGTTTTTTTATCTATTAAATAGACATCCTATGTTGACAGAAAAAAATATTCCATCAAGAGTGTACTGCGGTACAATTTCCTGATAGACTCTTTTCTGATAATAAACTTTGATAAAATCAGCTCGATATTCGCTGAGAGACAATGCTAATCCTCCTGAAATAAACGGAGAGAAACCTAACGAAACTTGCTGTACTTCATCGACGGAAAAACCTACTGTTGGTGAAAGATAAAACCTATCACCTTGCAATATTTTTACAAGGTTAAGATTTATTTCACCAGCATAAGCTAGGTGATTTCCTTCCATTACCTTCTCTGGGAAATAAGCAAATTTAAAAGCAAAATCTCCTTTTGGTAACCACCTGCTTTCGTAGCTTGGTCGAGACATAATCATGCCAAAATTTACTCCAACGCCAAATCGCTTGTAATCAAGTAAAACGGCTTGGTTGTTGTTTTGCCGAGAAAACCAGTTTATTTCATGGCTCTGATAAAGCAACGAAACACCTAAATTAGCCTCGGTTTCAACATTGATTGGAATCTCATCCCATTTTACAACAGCACCTAAGGCATAATCATATCCATAGAGGATACGGTGATCGTAGTCCCCGCTTACCCAATCGTTTGTTATTTTTCCAATATTTTTCTGCTGAACTTCAGCAGAAATTCCGAAAAAAACACCGGGGACAAAATTGTCTTCAAAAAATAAATTGGCATAGAGTCTATTTAAGTGACCCTTGCCGCTTTTGGACATAGAAATCGTGTCCACGCCATTTATGACATTAATCTCTGAGTTAAATGAGTTGTAGTAACTATAACTCAGATTAAAACGAGTAGATTGCGCTGAAAGAGCGAATGGAATAAGCGCTAATAACAGCGCCGATGCTAAGACTTTAGTCAGTTTTTTCATGATTCTCCTGTGTTTTAAGTTAAACAATTAAAAATCATCGAAATTCAATAACTTTTAATTGTTTAACTTTAAGAGAATATTTTTCAAAGAACCTTATATTATATAACAATTTAATAATATTGTCAATACCTTAAAAAACATTGTCAATACTACCAGAATCATCATCATCTTCTCCTTCATCAATTTCCATGTTTTTTTCCATCTTATCTCTATTTTCATCTATAGCTATATTCTGTTTGCTTAAAGCTGAAACATTTTCCCTTTTACTATTATTTCTATTTTCAAGGTTTCTCCTATTTTTGTTTTTAGAAACAAAGAAATTTAAATCATACCTTTCTTCAGGAAAAACATAAATATAGATTAAACCGAACAACAAACTCAAACCAAAAATAAATAATAAATTAAAAAATAAACCTGGTTTAACTGGATATTTAGAGACAACTGGCTGATCTAGAACACTAATTTTAACAGAATCACCTAAACCTTGATAATTTTGGTTTTGAGTTATTAAAATATGATTAACAGCTAAAGCAATCTGCTTGGCTTGACTAGCGTCTGGATGGTAAATATTAATATTAATTATGCCAGAATTTTCAACAGCCTTAGCGCTAATAGTTTTCTTCCATTTCTTCATTTGCTTAGTAGCATCTTCACCAAAATAACCTTCCTCAATATCAAAATCAGAGCTAACCACAAGACTAAAAAAAGAATTAGAATATATAACTCGAGAAAATAAATCAGATAAATATTCAACTGACCTAGAAACAGCATAGGGATCAACTCGACCATAGCCTTCTTGAATAACTAATATTTTTGATTTTGTTCCAAACTTAAATTCTTGCAATAAAACAAAAGCAGATCCAATAACTAAAAAAATTAAAAAAATAGAAAGCAAGGTTTGTCTTTTTTGTTTTAATAAACTACTTAAATCCATATCTTTGTTTTTATTTTATTATTTTAAAACTGTTTCTTGAACTTCTAAACTAATACTATATGTTAACTTAGAATCCTTACCACTAACTTTAACATCTGTTTTTTCTGAAATATTATTAACATCAAAGCCATTTCTAACACTTTGAGTTGTTACTCTATTTCTAGAAGAACTTTCCTGCAAGCTTGGTCCGTTTAAAATTTTATTAAAACGACCATCGGCATCAGCTGAAACTTCTATTTTTTGATTATAAAATTCAATTACTAATTTTTCATTTGGTAAATAACCGCCACCACTTATTTCAAATTGAGTTCCACTGTCAACGACTGGAGAACTTAAATTTAAATACAAATTTTCCTTTGGATAAACTTTATCATCTTGACCAGCTTTAAAATAACCCAAAACATCTAAATTTGAATCTAAAATTAAAATACTAGAATTATTAAAAACAGTAATTCTATCACCATCATAAGTAGCCACAGCTTTTAAACCCATAGCCCAACCTTCTTCAGCTACAACACCACCTGTTCTCAAGGAAGTAACAACACTCATATCTGATTTTCTAATTTTAACCACCCCTAAACCATTAGAAAAGTATAAATACTCATTACCAGAAGAGTGAACATCGTAGCCTGGATAACCTAAGTGCTCAAAGGTTGCTTTTAAAGATCCGTTTAGGCCAACTTTTTTAACCGACAAATCATCAGCAAAATAAATATGATTATCATAAGAATCATAATATATTCCACGATTATTTTTATCGCCATAAAAATTTAATTGCAATCTATCAGCTATTTTTCTCTCTCCCTTGTCATATATCTCTATTTCATTATTTTTTTCAACTAAATTAAAAATTAAACTTGGATGACCACCACTAGAAATATTGTATGGAGTGTCATTTTCAAGAACATAAGAATCTATAACCTCTAAATTACTACTCCAAACCTTAACCCCTTTAGCACTAATAGTTACAATATTATCACCGAATTTATCAATTCGATTATACCATTCCCAATAAGTATTTTTCACTTCTTTAACTAATTCATAACTATTCAGATTAGAAATGTCATACTTGTAAATAGTAAAGCCAGAAATGACATAAGCATACAAACGTCCACTTTCAATATTTAATTTAACTCCATAAAAACTATCATCTTTATTGAATCGAGAATCAAAAGGACGCCAATACATTTTTCTTTTTAGACCATCATCTTCTAATCTAAAAATCTCCAAATATTCACTATCAGTTGAGGCTACAATTAAGTCTTGTTCATAATTAATAGCATCACCAGAATAATAAGATTTAACCTTGGTTTTGGCTGGAATTGAGGTTAAATAAACAACACCTCCCAACAAAACTAGAAATAAGGCTATTTTTTTAAAATTTTTCATATTTTTTTATTTAAATTTTTAAAATTTATTTTGAATAAAAAATCAAACTTAACTGATAAGTATATCACATATTAAAAAAAATGTCAATAGTTAAAAAAGGCTTTAAAATAAGCTATTTTTATCATAAATTTGACTAAGTTATTTTAATATGTTGCTATTAATATTTCTTTTTTTTGACCATCAAAATCAATATCTCTCAAATTTAAATCATAGAAAGATCTATTTTTTTTATCTCCAGCGAAAAATTCATATTTTAGATTGCCAAAAAAATCAAAAATACGAACATGTGGGCCACCCCAATCTGGGAGTGTAACTATTTCTGCTTGACCATCACCATCGATGTCGCCAACAGAAACCTTAGCCCCACATTTAAATTGATCAGGAAAAGCTCTAAATATTCCAACTAATTTATTTTCTTGATTAAAAATTTTTACCAAAGACTTATTACCAGTAACCGAACCTTCAACTCTTTCTAAAAAACCATTATTGTTAGAATCAATTTTATTCTCTCTAAATTTACTTAATTCACTTAAATCTGCCGACAATAACTCTTGTCTTCCCTCTTGATAATTAATGATAGCCTTTTCTGTAAAATCATTATTATTAATAACATAATTAGAATGAGTTATCCTTCCTAAATAATTAAAAGCTTGATATCGCGTTTTATTTAACCAAGTTCCATCAAGTTTTAAAATAGGCTCTATTATTATTGATGAAAAAGGTTTGATTTTTATATTTCTTTCTGGATACCAATCATAAATTTGTTTTTCATCTTTTGTTAATTCGAACAATTCCTCCTGTGAGCCAATATTCACTAAAGATGAAAAATAGCGAAAATCTTTGCGCCAAATATTTGTTTTTCCAATTTGATAAGCGTTTTTATTAAATGAAGAAAGATCAAAATTATATTCTTCATATACCCAAGTTTGGCCATGGTTTTCTATACTATCATCAAAACTTAAATAAACATCATTAAAAAACAAAGAAGTGCTCAGTCCATAACGCATTTTTTCATAATCAGAAAAACTATTATTAGTTAAATTAAAAATATAAAACTTGGGACTTGTATTTAAATTATAAATTGATTGATAAGAATTGATATTAGCCTGCCATGAACCATCACCCTCGAAAGAGATCGGAAAGTCTTCAAATACTCGACCATTAACATATTTCTGATAAGGAGCAAAGGAAGAGCTGTTTATTAAAACTATATAATCATAGCCAATCAATTCTCTGGTTTTTTTTAAGATTTTTATATTTCCCTCCTGCCAAGCAGAATTTACAGAAATAGAAGAATCCTTAAAACCATCATTATTTAAATCAATATTTCCCTCATTCAGCCAATTAATAGAGTCAAAAAAATTGTCAAAAAAAACCCCATCCCAAACACCAGAAGCTATTATTCTAGAGCTTACAAATTCTGGCAAAAAATCATTCCATCTTTTATCGTCAACAGTCGCTCCTAAATTACTAGAATTAAGCATCCACGTCTCTGGCCAAAAACTTATTTTTTTATTATCAAATTTCAAATACCAACTATCGGGTATCGATTCCAGAATTTCTTTTCTTAAATGCAAATAATCATATAGATAAACATCATTTCTAATCTCTTGAGAGCTAATATAGGCTAAAATAATAATATCGGGATTAAGTTCTCTAATTTTTTTAATTTTGTCGGGATTATTAAACTGATGTTCCATGTCCAAAATTATTAAATCCCATTTTGATAAATTTAAAACATCTTCATCGTTCAAATCCCAGGAAAGAAAAATATTGGCTAATTTAGGTGATTTAGCTGAAAGTTTATTAGCTTTATTTAATATATCAGAAGCTTCAACTGAGTTAAAAAAAACAAAGCTAAATATAAATAAAAATTTAAAAATTAAAATATTTTTTTTATTTAACATACTGTTTGTAAATTTTTAAAATTTCTTCTAAATGCTTATTAATATTTAAATCTAAAACCTTCTCTCTAGCTCTTTGACCAATCTGCCTTAAGTCACAATGTTCTAAGCTGTCTATCTTACTAGCTAAGGCTTTAAAATCACCATTTTGAAATAAAAAACCACTCTTATTATCTTCAATCAACTCAGACATTCCACCTATCTTAGAAGCAATCACCACCCTAGAAAAAGACAAAGATTCTAAAAGTGAAAGAGGCATGTTTTCCGCCCAAATTGAAGGCATAAAAATAACTTTTGCATTTTTAATAATAAGCTCCAATTCAACACCCAACTTATAACCCAAAAATTCAACCCTATTATTAAGCTTTAATTTATCGCAAAGAGTTTTTAATTGTTTTTCTTCGGGACCAGAGCCAACTATTTTAATTTTTAAATCACTCTTAGATAAAGCAAGAGCTTTAAGCAAAACATCGATACCTTTCTCGCTTGATAAACGACCAAAATAAAGACCATAATCACCACCTTGATTTTCAACTTGATTGATAACGGTAAAGTTATAAATAACTTTAATTTTTTCTTCTGGAACCTTAAAACTAACAATAGTTTCTTTCATGAAATTACTAGGGGCTATAAATAAATCTATATTTTTAAAATAAATATTTAATATTCTATGATGAAAATACATTTCAATTGCGGCCAAAAAACTTTTCAAATAAGATTTTTTAAAACATTTATGTTTTAAGCATTTATAATATTTACCACCTCGACACCTATAACAAATTTGATTATCAACGAACAACTGATAATTTGGACAGATTAATTTATAATCATGAACATGCATAACTACTGGAATTTTATATTTTTTAGCTACACTTAAAATCGAGGGTGATATTTGATGATAAATATTGTGAATATGAATTATATCGGGCTTAAAATCTTTAATTAATTTTTTAAATTTTATTTTAGCTTCAAAACTATATAGAATTCTAAAAGGAGCTAACAACTTATCCCTCAAACTAGCCTCATTAAAACTAATCCGAGAAACAAAATATTTTTCCCACTTAGATTTAAAATTCTTAGGATGCTTCATGGAAAAAACAGCCACCTCATGCCCCTCCCTTTCCAACTCCTTGGACAGATCAATAAAATATTTCTCTGCACCACCCCGAATATAATTAAACTTATTAACCTGTAATATCTTCATATTATTCATTTAAAAGACTTAAATAAAAAGTAGTATACTTTTGACTAACAACTCTAATATCAAACTCTTTTTTAACCAAATTATATAAATTATTAGACATAAACCTTAAATTTTCTCTGTTTTGATCATCAAAAAAATACTTTAATTTAAGAATTAAATCACTTAAATCATTGTTTTTAAACAAAATGCCAGTTTTATTATCAATAATAATATCTAAAATACCACCAGTGGCCGAGGCTAAAACTGGCAATTTCGCTAAACCAGCTTCCAGTAAAACAATACCCAAACCTTCCCATTTAGAAGGTAGGACAAAAAAATCCAAAGAGCTCAAAAAAGAAAATACATCTTTTTTTGTTCCAAGTAATTTAATTTTATTAGATAAAGAAAGGGTTGATATTTGATTTTCCAGTTCTTCTTTTAATTCACCTTCACCAACTATTAAGAACAAAAAGTCCTTATCTTTAAAATGAGCCAAAGCTTTTATTAGTAAAGAAAAATTTTTTTGCTCATTTAACCTGCCAATAGAGCCAAATACTAACGAATTGCCTTTTTTTATTTGTTGAGAAGCGTCAAATAAAGAACAGTCAACTCCATTTGGTATTAAAATAGTTTTATTTTCATCAATCTTGTATCTATTAACAACATCTTTTTTAACCGAATTAGAAATAACTATAATTTTGTCAGAAAAGTTAGCAGTTATTTTTTTAAAAAATCTAACAATAAAATTATCATTATCTAAAACATTTTGCTCGGTTGAAACTATTTTTTTTACCCCCATTAATTTAGCAGCTATCTTTCCATAAATATCTCCACCCAATTGAGTGTGAACTATATCTGGCGAAAAAAATTTTATTTCTTTACAAATTTGATAAAAATTAAAAAGATCCAATTTAAATTTCTTTTTTAATATTTTTAAATTTATATTTCTTTTAATAAATTCTTCTTCAAAAAAACCACCACCATTAAAAGCTAATACTTTAATTTCAAAAATATCGTGATTTAAGTTATTAACTAAATCCAGGATAAATTTCTCAGCCCCACCAGAAGCCAAAGAAGGAATGATATATAAAATTTTAATTTTTTTATTGTTCATTTTGTTTCAACTTATTTCTTTTTTCGACCAAAATTAAGGCTACTAAAGCTAAGGATATTGGCAACCAAACTCTACCCTTGTAATAAGAAGTGTTAAAAAATTGATAAAAATAAACACCAAAAGAAGCAACAAACAAAGGTAATAAAAGCTTGTAATCATTGCTATTTTTTAAAACACCTAAATAAATTTTTCTAAATATCACAAAAGAAAATAAAGCAAATAAAATAAGCCCCAAAATTCCATTCTCAGCCAATAATTTCTGCCAAACACCATGAGAATCAAGTGGATCTCCATATTTAGAGACAAACCTAATATTATTAGCCACCAAATTAACAAAATTACCGGTTCCATAACCCAGTAATGGCTTGTTCTCAAAAGCTTTAAAAGCAATGTCAGTCAAAAGCAATCTATTTTGTGTAGAGCTAATATTAGCTTCTTGCAAGGAAAACATTTTAAAAATAAAGGGAGAAGCAATCACCAGAAAAGAAAGTAAAACTAATATCACAGATTTAAAGTCAATTTTTTTCTTTTTAATCACTAAAAAATAAATAGAGATATAAACAATTATCTGAAGAGTTATACTTATCCAAGCTGTGCGACCAAAAGTCAGCCAAGCTGTTAAAAGTAAAAAAACAGAAAGAATGTTTATAAATCTAGAAGATCTTTCATTTTTAAACCAATGCTTTAAAGATAAAATTAAAAACCCAGAGGACAAAAGTATTTCAGATAATAAATTATAATTATTACCAAAAATAGGATAAGCAAAAACAGAAATTGGCTGAACTCTAAAAAAAGAATCTTGCCAATCCTGAAGAAAAAGAGAAAACACACCGAAGCCAGCTAAAATTAAAGAAGATAAGCTAAATAAAATTATAATATTTTTTAAAATTCTACCATCTTTAATAACATTGACTGGAACCAGAATAAAAGCCAAATAAAAAAACAAAATCCAACGGAAAGAATACCAAAGAGAGCTGATAATATTTTCGCTTAGCAGTGAGGAGAGTAAACAAATAGAAAAAAAAGCAATAAAATAAGAAAAGAAAGGATAAATTAATTTACTTTTGGACTTGTCATAAAAATAAAGATAAATTTCGCGTAAAATAAAAGCCAACAAAACAAATAAGGCTAGTAAATCAACCAAGGGCAATTCTAAAAAATTAATCTTAAAAGCTATCCCTATCAAAGGCAAAGAGAAGGCTATTAAATATAAACCAATCTCTATTTTTAAAAATAAAATAAATAAAAAAAATAAGGAAACTAAGGCCAAACTTGAAACTAAATAATTAATTTCAGTTAAAGATAACAAAAACAAAAAAACAGGAATTAACAATAAAAACCAATAATATTTTTTATTATAAAAATTAGTCATTTTTATTCAAAATAAATTTTAAGTTTATAATCTTTATCTAATTTATTAGTCCAAGTTAACTCATTTTCTTTAATTAAAATATCACCCTCGCCTTCAAAACCAATAATCTTTCTTTGAAATTTTAAATTAGCCTTAAATTCCTGAATTTCACTTCCTGCCTGTTTTTGAACTTGCAGAGAATAATATTTTTTATCATTAATATCTTTTAAAATACTATCAGCTAAACTATATTGAAATGATAAAATTTTTTGCTCTCCAGGCTCTATAGATATAAAAGCGCCTAATAATCCTTTAGGATTTTCTATTTCATTATCGCTAGAAGAGTAAACATCACCAGCACTTAAACCACTAGCTTCTAAATATTGACTATCTTTAGGAATATAAACCCTAGTATAAGTTCGATATCTAGTAGTTTGCCAATCAAACCATCCATTATTTTTATAATAAATATCCACCTGAGAAAAAATGCCATCCGGTTTTTCTTCCAAGCTATAAAAGATATTTTTTTCCATCACTCTGTCAGTTTTAAAAGCGGCTAAATTTGAATCAATTACCATCAAGAAGTCACTGTCAGTTTTTTTTACTTCTCCTTCCCAAGCAAAAGATTGAGAGACCTCTCTTTTATAATCATCAAACAAATAAACCAAAAAATTTTTACGATCTATATTTTGATTAAAAACATCCATTAGCTCTAACCACTTTTCAGAAGGCAAATTAAAAAGTTTTATTTTTATTTCTTTAACAATATCACCAATAATATTTTTTCGATTCCATTCTGACACCCCCTCTTCTCTAAAAGCCATTTCAACTTCATATTGTAAAACTTCAACAAAATTATCCTTATCATAAGTTTGACCATCAACCTCTACTGGTCCAGTTATATACAAAAGATCAGTTATCATTCTTGGAGTGATGGCTATTAAACCAGAAACATCAATAAGCTCCGAAGATCTTCCAGCGGCCACCATTTCTTGTTCATAAAACCATTTTATTTTTTTAGCACTAGTTGGAAAATCCGGCGACCAATTTGAATCACGCATAAACCAACGATCAACCCCCAAATACTTTTTAATTGGCTCAGGTGGTAAAACATTAAAATCTTTATTTAAACTAGCCGGCATATCTAAATGATAGACATCATTTGTTTCTAGTTTGATAATATCACCCAAACTAAGCTCCATAACACCATAGCTACCAATAAAACCACCGGTTGCTCTTAGCTCATTGTTATTTTGTAAAACTATCAAATAACTGACTGGCTCTGGATAACCGGCCAGGCTAGGAATAACCGCTGAAAAAGAGGCTAAATTAGACAAAAGATTAGACGAAGTATTAAGATATTCCTTTAATTGTTTGATTTGTGGCACATATTTTGATAAAAAACTATTATTTTCAGCCTTTTCCAAATAAAATAGAGACAAGTCAACATTAGCCTTAATTCCATTTAATTCTGGCGAGTTTTCATAAAGAAGTTTTAAAATTCTTCTTTTTTCATCTTCGCTAAACTCTAAAAAATTATCAAATCTTTTACCAGCCACAATATCTTCAATTTCTTGGGCTATAAAAAAAGATTTTTCAGCTGAAGAACTTAATATCTCAGCTGTTTTAGTTAAATATTTAAAATCATTAAAGTTATTCTGAAAAAATAAAATTTTATTTAAAGGCCAATAGTTAGACAAAGAATCTAAACTTTGTGACGCTTCAAGAAAGTCTTGATGAGATTCCTGGGCTACAAGAGTAGCTCTAGAAAAATCTCCATCTTTAAACAACTGCAAAGATTCTTCTATATTTTTTTGACCAGAATTAACATTGGAATAAATTTTATTAATTTTAAACAAAACAAAAAAAGAATAAACCAAAAAACAAAATAAAAAAGAAAAAAATAAAAATAAAAAAACATTAATTATTCCTCTAAAATAATTAAGTTCTTTTTTAACTTCTAAATCGTTAATATTTTTGTTAAAATTATTCATTTATTTATAATTTTATTTTTTAACATCCAAAATTTTATCTAGTAAAACTATTTTTTTAGAATTTAAAACGCCATGCAAAAAAACGTCAGCCACTTCTTGTCGATATCTAAATTCTTTTTCATCCATAGCTGTAAAATTAACCTCCTTATTTAATTCAAATTCTAAATCTTGGATGATTTTCATTAATTTTTCTTTTTCCACGTCAGCCACAATCAGAACATCAGTTGGAGCATTATCATTATTCAAAAACATCCCCCCTAAAAGAATAAACTTGGGATCACAGATTAGTTTTAATTTTTTAATAAAACTTTCGCCAGACAATATTTGAGATTTTACAATCAAAGACTTAATTTCAGAAAAAAGAATAAAATTTTTATTTAATTGATAATATTTTTTTTCTCTAATATTTCTTGTTTTAATTTCTTTCTTCTGTGACGCTTCATTTTTTAAATCTTCGTCTACAGCCCCATCATCACTCTTGTCTAAATTTGACTTATCAATACTAGACAAAGAAGCGCTTTTCGTGTTATCATCTGAATATAAAAGGCCAAAATCATCTAAATTGATTAATTCTCTTCTAACTGAATTTACCTGAAGTTTTAAATCTCGGGCTAACTGCCTAATATAAAATTTTTCATCAGGCCTCATTAAAAAAGCTTTTAAGATTTTTACCCTGGCTTTTGAGCCAAAAATTTTTTCTAACATATTTTTTGTTTATTTTATTGGTTTTTTTTATAAATAATCAATAAAATTATATAATAATTATAAAATTTTGTCAATAGCTTATGTTTATTAAAATATCCAGTATAAATATTAACAACAACCTAGACAAAAGTTTAGTACAGTCTAAAAAAATAGACAGTGATTGTGACGAAAAGTTAAAATTTGGTCATCTTTTTGCTTTGATAGAAATTAATAGGCCAAATCAAAAATCAAAAGAAATTGCCAATCTTATTATTGAATCTCTCAATAATAACTACTATCTAAACGACAAGATGATTTTAAGTGAACAGCTAACTAGCCTAAAAATAGAGTCTTTTTTTGAAGCAGCTCTGGTGAAAACCGGAAAGAATCTAATTGACCACCTAGATAAAGAGAAAATAAACATTGACTTTAAAGATTTAAATATTACAACAGGTGTAATTTATGAAGGAGAAATATATCTATCTAATTGTGGGGCTAATAAATCATTTTTGATTAGAAAAATAAAAGAAGATTATGAAATTAGCGACATCAATCCCGAAGAAGACCAAGAAGAGCAACATGATAACAAGATATTTTCTTCAATTATTAGCGGAGAAATACCTAATAACTCCTATATCATAATCAGCAACCCTTCCCTCTCGGAATATCTTTTAAATAAAGAATTCATAGAAATAATAGACAAACTTAACCTGGAAGGAGCCCGGGAACAAATTAAAAATAATTTACTAAAAATAAATAATTACTCTAACTTCTCTGGTTTAATTATTAAAAATTGTTTATTAGAAGAAAAAATGAAAAATTCTTGTTTAACTGAAAACAAACAAGACTTTAGACCAGAAAATAATCATTTACATCAAGCCGAAAGTCAAACAGAAAAATTATTAACCAACACTGGCAGTATTGATAAAAAAAATATTAGCTTATCTGTAGCAAAATTTTTTAATAAAATAAATATTTTTTCATTTTTATTTAAAAAAATTAGCAACATTAAAAGAAATAAAAATAAAAGAGAAAGAAATACGGATTTAAACATAATTAATCAATCTGGAGAAAATAAATATAAAAAAAGAAAAATATTTATATTTTTACTAGTGATGCTAATAGCTGCTTTAGGAGGAAACATTTACAATAAAAACAGAAAAGAGAAAAAAATAGAAGAACAAGAAAATATTGCTAATATTGAAGAAGAATTAAATCAAAAACAAAAACAAATCGAGGCTTTTATTATTTATAATGAAGATCAGGCACTAGAAGAAATAAATAATTTAAGAGATAAAATATCCAACCTCAGCGACAAAGAAAGGGATAAAGTTTCTAATATCAAAGAAATAGAAGAAAAACTACAATCACATGTTGATCAAATTAGAAAAATGACTAAAATTGACCCCATAGAGCTAAGCAACTTGTCATTACTCGACAATCAAATAGAAACATCTGCTATATCAATGTCCGGAGAAAATATCTATGTCAGTGACCCTAAAAATGGCAAAATATATCTTATTGGTAAGGATGATTTAAGTTCTGTCTTACTTGAATCCGAGGATTTAAAATCAAGTAAAATAATATCAGCCAATGACCCAGATAATAATTCCCTGTTTATTAATGACAAGCAAGTAGTTAAAATAGATAAAAACAAAAAAATAAACTATACAAAAATAAATATTGAAGATTTTTCTCAAATTAAATCTTTTGATGTTTACACTAATAACAGGATCTATTTACTAAACTCTGAAAAAAACCAAATATTTCGCTACAATCTAGAAGACGGAGAATATAAAACTCCCAGTCCTTGGGTAGAACAAGATCAACCAGAAAAAACAACATCAATTAGCGTAGATTCTAGCATTTTTATTTTAAATGAAGATGGAAACATTTTTAAATATCACGAAGGCATAAAAAAAGATTTTGAAACAGATAAAATAGATCCAACAACTACCCAAGCTAACAACATTAAATTAAGTGATAAATATATATATGTTTCCGAAAAAACAGAAAAAAGAATAATAATCTTTGACAAAAATACTGGGGATTTTATCAAGCAATATTACTCTCCTCTTTTTAACAACTTAAAGGATTTTGTCACCAACGAAGATAAAGCTATTTATATTCTCAATGATAATATTGTCTACAAAATAGATATTGAAATATAAATCAAAAAAGTAATTTAAATATAAAAAAATAGAGAGCCTTAACTCTCTATTTTTTTATATGTGCGTTATAATTACTTTAAAGTAACTTTTCCACCAGCTTCTTCTAATTTCTTTTTAACTTCTTCAGCTTCCTCTTTTTTCAAACCTTCTTTAATCATTTTTGGAGCAGCATCTACTAAATCTTTAGCTTCTTTTAAACCCATTTCAGTGATTTCTCTTACAACCTTGATAACAGCAATTTTATTAGCTCCGCTATCAGTTAATTCAACATCGAAGCTAGATTTTTCTTCTGCAGCAACAGCACCAGCAGCTGGAGCAGCTCCCATCATCATAGCTGGAGCAGCGGCTGAAACACCAAATTTTTCTTCTAAAATTTTTACAAGCTCAGCTAAATCTAAAACGCTCATTTTTTCAATCTCAGATACTAAAGATTGAAATTTAGCTGGAACTTCAACTACCTTTTTTTCTTCTGACATAATTTTTTTTAATTTAGAATATTTAATTTAATTAAAATATTCTAAAAAATTAATTTATTATTTATTATTATTTTTTTTCACTAACAGCTTTTAAAACATTAACCAAACCTCTAATGTTGCCGGCCAAAACGTTAACGAAGCCAGAAACTGGAGCATTCAAAGAGCCAACAACCTTAGCATAAAGCTCTTGTTTGCTTGGTAACTGAGCTAAATTTTCAACCTCAGAGGCGCTAATAAAATTACCATCCAAAACACCGCCAACAAAAGAAATTTTTCCTTCTTTGTCCTTTTTAAAATTAAAAACAACTTTAGCTGGAGAAACTTCATCCTCGTAAGCGAACACAACAGCCACCTTTCCTGGTAAATTCTTAATATCCAAGTCAGAAATATTACTATCTTTAAAAGCAATATCCATTAAAGTCTTTTTAGAAACATAGTATTCACCATTTTCTTTTTTTAAACTTTTTCTCAGTTCTTCATTGTCTTTAACACCTAAAGCGTCAAAAGTTGTAAAAACAATAGATTTAGAACGACTTATTTTATCTTTTAAGTCGGCCAAAATATCTCTTTTTTGCTCTTTGTTTTTTGGCATAAATATTATAATTTAATTATTAACCTAAATAAAAAAATCTGCTAAACAGCAGACAATCAAAATTATAGATAAAATTATTCATCTAAAACCTCGGCAAGTCTTAAATTTGCTCAAAAAAGCAAAAAGCTTACTGTCTGCAGTTTACTAGCTAATTATAGCATCTTGTTTTATTATGTCAAGTTGTTTTCAAGGCCAGTTGTCCACAAGCCCCAAAAACATCCTGATTGAAACGATAACGCTCAATCACGTTTATGCCGTTTCTTAATAAAATATTTTTAAAATTATTGATTGTTTTTTGATCTGAGGGTTTAAAACTACCGGTTTCATTATACTTTATCAAATTAACAAAATATAATTTTCTACCCAAAAGCAAGCGTGACAACTCCAAAGCTTCCTTCTGACTATCATTAACCCCCTTAATCAAAAGGTATTCCAACATAACCCTCCTATTGGTTTTTTTAATATAAAAATCACTAGTATCTAAAAGTTTTTCCAGTTGATAATTTTCAGAATAAGGCATTATTTTTCTTCTCAAAAAATCATTGGGAGCATGCAAGGATATAGCTAAATCAACTTTTATTCTCTCGTTAACCATTTTTTTAATTTCATTTATCAAACCAATGGTAGAAATAGCTATTTTACGAGAAGAAATGTTAAAAAGATCAGGATCGTTTATAAATTTAATTGCCTTAAAAACATTGTCATAATTCAACAAAGGTTCACCCATACCCATAAAAACAACATTGCTTATTTTTTCATTTTTATTTTTTAAAAATCTAGCCCAAAAAATAATTTGTATTAATATTTCACTATAATCCAGGTTTCTAGTAAACCCCATTTTCCCTGTAGCGCAAAACTTGCAAGCCAAAGGACAACCAATTTGAGAAGAAATACAAACTGTATTTCGGCCATCCTTATGGTTCATTAAAGTTGTTTCAACTTTTAAGCCATCAACCAGGTGAATAATAGCTTTACCCGATTTTTGTTCTTTAGAAAGAAACAAGTCAGCCTTAATATCCAAAGAAAGATCTTGTTTAAGTTTTTCTCTTAAAACCAAAGGAAAAACAGAAGCGTCTTCCCAGTCACTTATCAAATCGACAAAAACCAATTTTATAGCTTGCTTTAAGCGAAAACTAGCTTCCCCAGTTAAAACTTCTTGTAGTTTTTCAATAGTCATAATGCGTTCATTCTATCATTTTAAATAAGATAGCGCAACAAAAAACAAAACAGCCCCCAAAGGGGGCTGTTTTTATGGTTGAGAACTAGTTTCTATATCCGCCTCCACCAAAACCGCCACTAGGACGATCTTCTTTTGGTCTAGCAATATTAACAACAATGTTTCTTCCACCTAAATCAGTTCCATTCAAAGTGTCAACAGCCTTTTGAGCTTCTTCGTCAGAAGACATCTCAACAAAACCGAAACCCTTTGATCTACCAGTCATTTTATCAATGATAATAGCAGCTGATTCAACTGTACCAACTTGAGAAAAGAAATCTTTCAACTCCTCTTCTTTAGTTGTAAAAGGTAAACTACCTACAAATAATTTTTTCATAACAATATTCTTATACAAATAAATTAATAAACAAGCCGACCTTTTTTAAATTATCTCTAACTCTCACGAACATTTACTTGTGCAAGAATATTAGAAAAGCCTTGTTTAGCATATTTCAATACTACACTAAAAAAATAAAAATGGCAAGAGATAGCGAAAGTATCTTGATTAGTTTATTTCCAACAAATTCTCCAAATACTCCCTGCTATTAGACAAGCGAGGAATCTTGTTTTGTCCACCCAATTTATTCTTGCTTTTCAACCAATCATAAAATAAGTTTTTTCTAGCAATATTTATTTTAGGTAAAGACAAAACCATATTCTTATGTCTTTTAGCCTCATAATCAGAATTTAAAGCTTTCAAAGCATCGTCCAAGTCTCTTGTGAATTCTTCTAGGTTTTCTGGCTCTTTTTCAAACTCAATTAGCCACTCATGACCACCCTTATTTTTATCATCTATAAATATTGGACAAACAGTATAGTCATTGATACTAGCTCGATTTTTTTCTAAGGCTATCTCTAAGGCCCTATCTGTATTACCAACCATTAATTCTTCACCAAAAACATTTATAAAATGTTTAGTTCTGCCAGCTATTTTTATTCTCAATGGTTTAACAGAGGTAATTTCCACAGTGTCACCTATTAAATAACGCCAAAGACCACCATTAGTTGAAATAGCCAAGGCGTAAACCTTGCCCAACTCCACATCGCCAACACCCAAAGTCACTGGATGGCTTTTATCTAATTCCGATAAAGGAATAAATTCATAAAAAACTCCAATATCAAGCATTAAAAGCATATCATCTCGCTTAAGATCATCATTTAAAGCAAAAAACCCCTCAGAAGCATTATAAATTTCTAAATAGCTCATTTTATCACCAGGAATAATAGCTTTAAATTGCTCACGATAAGGAGCAAAGCTAACGCCACCATGCATAAATAATTCCAAGTTAGGCCAAACATCAAAAATATTTTCTTTTTTAGAAATTTCTAAAACTTTTTTCAACAATAAAAGAGTCCAAGAAGGAACGCCAGCCAAGGCCACAATATTTTCGTTAATTGTTTCACGAGCCATTTCTTCCAATTTTTTTTCCCAGTCACCCATAAGCGCAACTGCCATTTTAGGAGCTCTAAAGGGGCTAGCCCAAAAAGGAAGATTTTTCATTAAAATAGCTGATAAATCACCACAATTAAAATTTTTAAAATTAGAATCAAAGGAACCTCCGATAGAAATTGTTTTTCCTAGAAAGATTTTGGTATCTGGCTTAATCTTAAAATAACAAGCTAAAACATCTTCCCCTCCCCCATAATGACAAACCTCCAAAGCTTCGTCCGATATTGGAATTATTTTGCTTTTAGAACCAGTAGTTCCTGAAGACTTAGCTAAATAATTTAATTTACCTGGCCATAAAACATTGTCCTCCAAATCACATACACGATCTATTTCTGGTTTTAAATCATCATAGGAAGACACTGGAACGTTTTCTTTAAAAAGCAAAAGAGCATCTTCAGCTGTTCTGCTTTCAATTATTTTTTCATAATTATATTTTCTACCCCAAAAAGTATTCTGAGCTTTATTTAATAAATCAAAAAAAACTTCCAGTTGGGCTTCAACTGGATTTTCTTTAAAAAAATTTATTCGACGATAACGAGAATGAAATTTTAATTTAATAAAAAAATTAAGTGGAAACATTTTTTTAGACAAAACAAAAAAACAACATTAATTAAACTTAAATTAAGAAATAAATTATTTTTTGTGTTTTTTGTTTAAACAACAAAAGGGTCTTCTAATAAGCAAATAAATAGAAGATAAACCGACCAAACCATAAACAAAACGAGAAAAACAATTCAAACCATCGAAATCAAAACAAAAAAATGCAACTAGGTTAAAATCAAAAAAACCGATTAAACCCCAGTTTAAGCCACCAATTAAAACAAGGGCGATGGCTAAGCAATCTAAATAATTTAGATTTTTCATAATTTTAAAATTTTAATTATGTTCTAGCTTTACATTTTTATTTTAACATTTTTTTCAACAAAAGACTACACATTGACAATAAGTCAAAAATATGATATAATTGTAAGTCGTACCTAAAAATAAAAATTATGAAAATAAATGTCAGGTTTGAAGAAGAAACTTATGTAGCTGAAATGTCAGCTGATGACTTTAATTATACCAAAAATTATTACCCACACAGAACAATTAGTATTAGAGGTTTTGGAGGGATAGAATTAAACGTACCAATAAAATACTTAATCCTAGAAGCAGAAAATTCAAACGAATCTTCTGCTTACTGTCAAAAGGGGTTTTTTAAAAAGGACACTAAATAGTGTCCTTTTTCTTTTATATTTTTTCTTTTATTTCTTTTAAGATTGTTTCAAAAAAATCATTGGGTGAAAAAATTTCAGTATCATTACTTCCTCTTTTTCTAACTGCAAAAATATTTTCATCCATTTCTTTATCTCCGATAACTAATACATATGGAACTTTTTCATTGGCAGCCTTTCTAATCTTATTAGAGACTGTTTCATCATTAATATCAAGTTCGGCTCTAATATCTCTATTTAAAAATTCTTGTTTTAGTTTTTTGCAATAATCAATATGTTTTTCACCAACTGATAAAATTCTCACCTGAGAAGGAGCTAACCACAAAGGAAAAGCTCCGCCATAATGTTCAATCAAAACTCCAAAAAATCTTTCCAAAGAACCAAGTAGAGCACGATGAATCATGATAGGTCTTTCATCTTTTTCCGGACCTTTATAAATCATATCAAATTTTTCTGGTAAATTTAGATCAAGTTGAATAGTGGTTAATTGCCATTCACGGCCGATAGAATCTTTTACTTTAATATCTAAAGCTGGCCCATAAAATTTAGCACCACCCTCCTCTATTTCATAAGGCATATCAAATTCGGACACAACTTCTTTGATTGTTTCTTCAGCCATATCCCAAATTTCACTATCACCCATATAATTACCTACATTTTTAGGATCACGAACAGCTAGATAACCCTTAACATCTGTAAAACCAAAAGTTTTAAACATTTCAAAACTAAGATTTAAAGCTTCACGATATTCATCAGCAAATTGATCTTTACGACAAATTATATGAGCATCGTCTTGAGTAAAACCACGAACTCTAAGCATCCCACTCAGCTCTCCACTTTTTTCGTAACGATAAACAGATCCCAGCTCATTCCAGCGCAAAGGAAATTCCCTCCAAGAACGTGGCCTTGATTTATATATTTCAACATGAAAAGGACAGTTCATTGGTTTAACAAAATAGTTTTCTCCATCAACATCCATTGGGGAATACATAGAATCTTTAAAAAATCCTAAATGCCCACTAGTTTGCCACAATTTAGCCAAACCAATATGAGGAGTATAAACAGTATCATAGCCCCTTTTTCGATGAAATTCTCTCCAAAAAGATTCAACAGCTTCTCTAACTTTTGATAACTTAGGATGCCACAATATCAATCCAGGTCCAACTTTCTCACTAATCGAAAATAAATCTAACTCTTGACCTAACTTTCGATGATTTCTTTTTTTAGCCTCCTCCATTATTTTTACATAATCATCCAATTCTTCTTTAGTAGAAAATGCTAAACCATAAATTCTAGTTAACATTTTATTTTTTTCATCACCCCTCCAATAAGCTCCAGCTATTTTATCTAGCTTGAAAGAACCTAATTTAATTTTACCAGTTGACTCTATGTGTGGACCACGACATAAATCAACAAAATCACCTAGTTGATAAAGACTAACCAGTGCCTCACCATCTAACTTTAAATCTTTTAAAATTTCCACTTTATAAACATCATTACTTTTTTCAAACCTAGAAATAGCTTCGTCAATATTTATTTTTGATTTAACAAACTTTAAATTTTGTTTTACAATGTGTTTCATTTTTTTCTCAATCTCTATTAGCTCACTATCCCCTATTTTTTGATCAAAAAAATCAATATCATAATAAAAGCCATTATCAATATCTGGGCCAATCGCAAATTTAGCCTGTGGATAAATTTGCATAACAGCCAAAGCCATAATATGAGCTAAAGAATGTCTTTGCATTTCTAACTCACTTTTTTCATTTTTGTTTTCCATATAATTTAAATTAAAATAATAAATAAAAAAATCTCGCTCCAATAATTTAAAATTTAAAAAAATAATAAATTACTAGAACGAGATTTCTCCCGCGGTTCCATCTAGTTTCCTCAAAAGAGGCCACTTAATTTTTATTAATCAAAATTTGGTTTTTACAAATGTAAAAATTGTCTAAAGACAACTGTGGTTGGTAATCACAGCAATCATTTTAATTAACAATATTATTATACAACAATTTAATTTAAAAGACAAGAAACTTAAAAACCATTCAATCCTATCGTTCTCATCTGTTTATTGGCCTGTAAATCAAGAATTGTTTTCTTTAAACCATTTTCTAGGGTTACAACTGGCATCCAACCAAAATGATTTCTAATCTTATAAGTATCTGGTATAAACAATTGAGACATGAAAAGTTTGCTTGGTTCAAAAACAATTTTTGATTTAGAATTAGTAAAATCAACAATCATTTTGGCCACGTCATACAACTTAACATCAGATTCGCAACCAACATTATAAGGTCCAGACATATCAGATCGCATCACCTTAATAGCAGCGTCAATCATGTCATCTACATAGCAAAGAGAAGAAGAAAAACTTTCATCACCAAAAATAACTATATCGTCACCATTTAAAGCATTATTAACAAAGTCAGGTAACATCTGATCATCTCTTAGCGCCATTCTTGGTCCGTAAGTTCTAAATAATCTTATAATTTTAGCATCCAAGCCAAAAACCTCTCTGTAAGTATTAACCATTGTTTCGGCAAATCTTTTTCCTTCATCATAACAAGCTCTTTCACTCAAAAAATTAACATTTCCAATAAATTCCTCCTTAACCTTACTTTTGTCTGAGCTATCCTCACGCAAACCATAAACAACCGAAGAAGAAAATTGTAAAAAACTAGATTTGTATTTTAAGGCAATATTTAAAGCATTTTTAATAACTGAAGAATTAGATAAAACTATTTTTTGCTTGTTTTGATCAAAATTTCTAGGAGACATTGGACAGGCTAAATTATAAATTTCCTGAACACCCTGAAAAGAAATTTTAAATTTATTTAACTCAGGCATGTTTTCTAAATCTAACTCTTCTGTTAAATCATGATTTATAAAAACAAAATCTCTATTAGACAAAAGATGCTCAATATTTTTGACATTACTACTACAAAAATTATCGACACAAATAACTTTATTATCTTTAATAAGCTCATCGCATAAGTTGGAACCAATAAAGCCGGCACCGCCTAGAACTAATATATTCTTTTTATCAAAAATTACTGGAGACATAAAAAAATATTAATTATTAACAAGACAATTATACAATTTTTTTGAAATAAAATCAATTATAAGTTTCAATATAGGCCACTGACACTCCGCCCAAAAAACTTTCATCAAAAGCATAAAAAGAAGAAAGCAATTCACCCTTAACATTGAAAGCTCTAACATGAGGAGCTCCTCCTGGTCCAGCACCACAGATTATTTCATCTATCCCATCCTTGTTCAAATCACCAATTGATAAATTAACACCACCTTTAAAATTTTCTCCATAAGCCATTATTTTTTTTCTTTCCTTCCCAAAATTATCAAAAATTTTAATTTCCGATAAACGACCAGCACCAGGTGATATTATAATTTCTTTTTTATTTTTAGTTTTTTGACCATAAAGATTAGCTACTGCCACCTTGATTCCACCATAAAAATCATTCTCATAAGCAAAAAATTGACCCTTTAATTTGGCTTGATTGTCAAAAATTCTAACATGAGGACCACCACCAACACCTGCTCCGGTTACTATTTCAGAAATTCCGTCACCATCAATATCACCAACAGCTACATTGGCTCCTCCACGAAATTTTTCATCATAAGCAAAAAACTGACCTTTTAAATTTCCTTTTACATCAAAAATTTTAACATGAGGGCCACCACCAACACCTGCTCCGGTTACTATTTCAGAAATTCCGTCACCATCAATGTCACCAACAGCTACATTGACTCCTCCACGAAAAGCGTCATCATAAATACTAAAATTATTTAAAATTTTACCCTTATAATTACTAAAACTTAAAGAATAAAAATTTTTTTCTGATTGATAATTTTTTACTTCGCTGTATGGATAAAGTAAAAACATACCTGTTAAATTCTGCCATTTTTCATCAGCCCATCTAGCTGAATAAAGAGCATTAACTCTGCCAATCCCTAATTGATTATCAAAAGAACTATTAAGAATATTTATATTATCAGAACTTTTTAAAAGAATTTCCAATAATTCTTCTTGATTTAATTTTGGATTTATTTGTTTAATCAAACCTAGAGTACCACTAACAACAGCCGAAGCCATCGAAGTTCCTGACCAATAACCCTGATATTCTAAATATTTATCATTCTCGGAATCATAAAAAGAGGTAGAAAAAAAACTAATACCAGGAGCAGAAATATCAACGCATCTAGAGCCATAAGAAGAAAAATCAGTTTTCTGATCCATGGAATCTAAAGCTGATACCCCCAAAACCAAATTAGAAGAATCATAAAAATCAAAACAAGCCGGGTAACTAGAATTTTTATTTAAATTAAAATTATCATTACCAACAGCCGAAACAATTATAACACCAGCACGAGAAGCTCTTTTAATAGCATCCTCAAATCCTTGATTATAATCAGACCCAGAAAAACTTAAATTTATAATATTAGCTCCATTATTCACGGCATAATCAATAGCCCTAACAACATCATTAATTTTCCCCTCTCCTTTTTCATTTAAAGCCCTCAAGGCCATTATTTTAGATTTATTAGCAATTCCACTTATTCCCAAGCCATTGTTAGTATTAGCCGCTATAATACCAGCAATCATCGTCCCATGATTTAAACCATCATCGTTAGAAGTAGAAGAAAGCAAAGGACGAGGGTTGGGTATATTCTCAACAAAATTCCAACCAAAAACATCATCTATAAAACCATTTCGATCATCATCTAGACCATTTTCAAACTCTGAATCATTAATCCAGATGTTCTTGTATAAATCAGGATGATCAATATCAATTCCCGAATCAATAACAGCTATAACAGGAGCTTCACCCCTAAGTTCATAACTCCAAGTATAGGCGGCTCCAATTTTTTTTAAATACCATTGGTTTTTATAATATTCATCATTCGGAGCTGAAAAATTTTGAGCAGATACAAAATTGAAATTTAATAATAAAAAAAACGCTAAGAAAATGGCCCATACTTTTTGCTTGGCTTTAAATCTTAGCATATTTTTTTTATTTTTTTGAAAATTATTCAGCTTTTTTCTCTTCTTTCTTGTCTGCCACAGGAACTTCTTCTACTGGCTTCTCCTCAACAACAGCCTCTTCTCTAGGTTCAATCACAGTAACAACTGAGTCTTCAGGGTTGTTAAAAATTTTAAAACTAGCAGGGACTTTAATATCCTTAACATAAATAGCTTGTCCAAGTTCTTGAATCACAGAAATATCAACTGTTATATGGTCAAGCAAGTCACCCGGCAAACATTCAACTGATAATTCATCTAAATTTTTAACCAATAAACCTCCCAATTCTTTCATAGCTCTAGATTCCCCAATAAATTTCAAAGGAATTTCAGCTGATACAACTCTTTTCATGTCAACTTGATAAAAATCAACATGAGTAATAAAGTTTTTAATCGGGTCTTTTTGTATTTCTTTAATCAAAACATTTTTTTCCTCACCATCAATTTCTAATTTAATTAAATTAGATTCTCCAGCAGAAGAATAAACTTTTGAAAATTCATTAGCTTTAAGTTTTAAAGTTTTGTTTTCCACACCCAAACCATAAAGAACTCCAGCAACAAATTCTTTTTCTAATTTTTCACCTTGATTTCTTTTTTCTGCCTTTAGTTTAATATCCATATATTTTAATTTAATAATAAAAGCTTTTAAATCTAGCTTTAATTTTTAATTTTATGATTTTGATTTAATGATTATATTTTGAACTATACCTATCAAAATAAAACTAGCTAAAGTAGCACTGCCACCATAGCTAACAAATGGGAGTGATATACCCACGACGGGCATAACTCCAACATTCATACCAATATTAATAAACATTTGAATAAAAATCAAGACCAAGGCTCCCAAGACAAAAAAAATGGCAAAATCATCATTCATTTTTTTAATTAAAACTAACAATCTAGCAAATAAAATAAAGTAAATAAAAAGAACTAAGCTAGCGCCCAAAAATCCTAATTCTTCTGATATAACTGAAAAAATAAAATCATTTTGAGCTTCAGGTAAAAATTTTAACTGAGACTGAGATCCAAATCCAACCCCCCGACCAGTAAGACCACCCGAACCAACAGCAATTAAAGCTTGAGAAACATTGTACCCCTCTCCCAAAGAATCAGCAGTTGGATTAAGAAGTGTTAATATTCTATTTTTTTGATAATCTTTCAAATAAAAATTCCAAGACAAAAAAGATAAAAGAAAAAAAGGAATAATAATCAAAAGTAAATATTTTTTATCCATTCCAGCTAAAATAAGCATAACAAACCATAAGGCCATCATAATCATTGAAGGGCCAAAATCTGGCTGAAGTAAAACTAAAAAAACCAAAGAAAAAGAACCCAAGAAAGAAAGGCTTAACATTTTAAAAGGCCTACTCTTAAAAACTGTATTAGAAAAAAAACTAGACAGAAAAATTATAAGTATTATCTTAACAAATTCTACTGGTTGTAATCTAAAACCAAAAATATCAAACCAACCAGTTGTTCCTCTAACAGTTTTACCTAAAAACAAAACAGCTATTAAAATTATTATTCCAAAAACATAAATATACTTATTGAGACTTTTGATCAAATTATAATCAACAAAGGAAGTTGCAAAAAATAAAATAATCCCAAGAATAACATAAAATATTTGTTTTTTAAAATTAATCAAACTAATCGTTTCTTGTCCAAGAGCAATGCTATATATCTCTATTAGACCAAAAAGTGACAACAAAAAAACAGCTGAAAAAATAATCCAGTCAAATCTTAAAAAATGTTCTTTAATTCTTCCTAGCATTTTATATTAGTGAAAATGAAATAAAAATTTTATCAAAACCATAAAGCCTAAACCTAAAAAAATACCACCCAATTGACCAAGACTCTTGCTAAAGGAGCATTCTTTTTTTAATTCAGGAATAAGGTCTGATGAGGCAATATAAATAAAACCTCCAGCAGTTATTGGAATTATGAAATCTATAAAACTCTCAGAATAAAAACTAAAAATTACAGCCAACACAGCCCCTAACAACGAAAATAAACCTGATAAAAAATTAAACAACAAGGCTTTTTTTACTTTATAACCAGCATGAATTAAAACACCAAAATCACCTATTTCCTGAGGTATTTCGTGACTAATAACAGCAAAAGTAGTAATTATGCCCAAATTAACATCCAATAAAAAGGCACCAGCAATAATCATGCCATCAATCAAATTGTGCAAGGCATCACCAATCAGATTCATTTTACCAACTGGATGAACATGTTCTTCTGATGTCGGAATATGACAGTGTCTCCAATGTATTATTTTTTCTAATACAAAAAATAAGATAATTCCACCCAAAACCCCAAACCAAATAAATTCATTATGATCTTGACCGGCTTGATGAGATTTTTCTAAAATTTCTGGAAGTAAATGTAAAAAAGCATCCCCCAAGAGAGCTCCAGCCGATAAACTAACCAGAAACATGACTATTTTTTTTAACCTACCAAGAGATAGGCTCAAGAAAAAAACACCAAACAACGAAAACAAAGAAGTAATAAAAGAAGCAATGATTATATAAATGTAAATATTATTCATAAAAAGTTTTATTTTTTAGATGTTTTTTTCTTTTTAACTATTTTATTTTTTTCCTTACTGACAGACTTTTTTTTAATTATTTTTTTTACTGATTTTTTATCAACAGGACTTACTTTTTTGTTTGTTTTCTCATATTCAGCAATAACTTTCTTAAGACCCTCCACTGCCAAAACAGAACAATGAACTTTTTGTTTTGGTAAACCTTCTAGCTCGGCAACTATTTTATTCCAATCAAAATTTTTAGCATCTTCTATCTTTTTGCCCTTAACCATTTCAGTCATGACTGAAGCGGTAGCAATATTAGAAGCGCAACCAAAAGACAAAAATTTTATATCTTTAATCTTTTGATCTTTAACTTTTAAAGTAAAAAATAATTGATCACCGCAAACCATATTGCCAACTTCAGCCATGGCATCAGGATTTTTTATTTCACCAATATTTTTTGGTTGGCGAAAATGTTTTAATGTTTTTTTACTATAATTTAATGACATATATTTTAATTAATTTATAATTTTTATTTGACAAAACAACACGATGTATCAAACACTCATCGGGATTGCTAAAACATCAGCAATCCCTTTTTTTATTTTATAGAACTAAATTTTCTGAGACGATCAACTGTTTTTACTAATTCTTTTACAACTCTGCCTATTTCTTTTTTCTTATTATATCTACCGAAAGTAAAGCGAACATTACTGTTCATATATTCATCACTTACCCCAATAGCTTTAATTACTGAAGAAACTCTTAGATTTTGCGCAGAACAAGCTGATCCAGTTGAAACATGAATTCCCTTGAGTGACAAATCAATTAAAATTGCCTCTCCCTCTATTCCTTCAAACATAACATTTAAACTGTTCGGTGTTTTGTATTTCAAATCTCCATTTATTCGAATATTTTTAATATTTTTCTTCAATTCCTTCCAAAAATAATCTCTAACTTCCCTTACTTCTTTTAGGTAGCTATCTCTTTCTTTATAAGCCAACTTAAAAGCTTCAGTTAAGCCAACAATTCCAGCCATATTATAGGTTCCTGATCTCAGCCCATCTTCTTGCCCCCCACCAACAATAATTGGTTTTATTTTTATATCTTTATTAATATAAGCCAAGCCAGCCCCTTGAGGGCCATAAAATTTATGAGCTGATAAACTCAAAAAATCAACTTGCCATTTTTTAATATCAATTTTTAAATATGGCACAGCTTGAACGGCGTCAGTGTGAAAATAAATATTTTTTTCCCTAGCAATTTTGCCAATTTCAGCTATCGGCTGAATAGAACCAATCTCATTATTAACTGTCATAACAGAAATAAGAACTGTTTCTGGTTTTATTTTTTTCTTAAGCTCATCCAAAATTATTACTCCATTTTTATCAACTGGAATATAGTCAAATTTAAAACCTTCATCCAAAAGCTCACGAGCCGAAGATAAAACACAAGGATGTTCAATAGCTGAAATCAAAAAATGATTACCTTTATCACGATTAGCTCTCATCACTCCTTTAATTATCAAATTATTAGCCTCAGTAGCACTAGAAGTAAAAACTATATTATTTTGATTTCCGTTTATTATTTGAGCTATTTCTTTTTTACATTCAGTAATTTTTAAATCATTCTCCTGACCCATAAAATGAATCGAAGAAGCGTTGCCATACTTATTTTCAAAATAAGGTATCATCTTTTTCAACACTCTTTTGTCTATCTTAGTGGTAGCGGCATTATCTATATAAATGTTTACCATATATTTATTTTAAAACAATCTTTTCAATGACCACATCTTTCATTGGCCTATCACTTCCATCAGTATCAACTAGAGAAATTTTATCAACTATATTCATGCCTGAAATTATTTTTCCAAAAACTGGATGCTTACTTGAAAGTGGCTCTTTATCAAAATCTAAAAAAGTATTATCTTTAACGTTAATAAAAAATTGAGAACCACCGGAATTTGGACCAGAGTTAGCCATCGAAATAGTGCCTCTTAAATTGCTAAGCTCTGAATCAGCTACATGCTCATCAGTAATCGCATAGCCAGGTCCACCAGTTCCCCACATAGCTACCATAGAATTATCTTTAGTTAATGGATCTCCACCTTGAATCATAAAATCAGCAATCACTCTATGAAATTTAATCCCATCAAAATAACCATTTTCAGCTAAGTTTAAAAAATTGGCTACAGTTTCTGGCATTTTTTCATTAAAAAATTCAATAGTGAAATTACCTTCGCTGGTTTGAAACTCAGCTTGAGAATATTTCTTTAAAATATCTCTATTTATCATTTCTTCTTTATTTAATTTAATCATATCTTTTTGATTATTAATTATTAAATTATTGTTTTTATTTAAATTTTGACTATAATCAATTCTTTTTGGTTCTTGTTTACTACAAGCAGATAAAAACAGAATTGATGAAAACAAAATAACTGAAATAAGTATTTTTTTACTCATATTTTATTTAACTTGTTATACCAGTTATCGCACGTTCTAAGTAGTAAAAACTGATATCTAGTTATAATTAATTATAAATCAATAAACATTATATTATTAAACCACTCTCTTGAATCATCATTACCATACCAAAGATTAAATTCACTGCCCATTAAAGATTCTTGACCTAAAGATATGTAAAAATATTTATTTGGATTATTTTTATAATAAATAAAATAATCAGACGCATTTTTTTTACTATAAACCTCAGGACAAGAATCACATGTTGGAGATGGGTCACCACTAATACATTCCCCTGATGGATTTTGATTTCTAAAATTAATAATTGCTTTTTTATAGTTAATATTATCTTCAAAGACATCGACAAAGCAATTATTTTTATAAAATTCGCTATTTAAAAATTGATAAACAACAGAATCCTCAAATGAAACATTCTTATCTTTAACAAAAACCTCTATGCTTTGTTTTTGAAATTCATTCCAAAAATAAATTTTATTACCTTCTTCTTTTGAAAAAATTTCATTGTTAGAATCAGAATAATATTCAATTTTCAAACCTAATTTAGTAGACAAAATACTTTGATTAACATTTCTATTAGATAAAACATCTTCAAATTTTTCTTGATCATTGTTTTTTTCTGTTTCTTTGGTTAGGCTACAAGCAGAGATAAATAATAAAGGAAAGATTAAAATTAAAGTTAAAAATCTCTTTTTCATATATTTTATTCTAAATTATATTTATAATTAAATTTTTAGTTCGCAAATTTATTCAGTATTTATTCTATATCTGATCTTTTGTCACATAAAATTCACTTCCCTCACACTTTACTCACTGGGACAACAAACACAAAAACTAAACCTTAAATTTTCTTTTAATATTTTTATCTTCCTCATCTCTTTTTTCCTCTATAATCTCTTTCGCTTTTTCTCTCAATTCTTGTAAATTTAATTTATCAAGCTCTTTAACTCTTTTTATTAAAATTTCTTTTTCATTCAATTCTGGATTTTCTAAAACCTCAGCCAATAAAACATCTAAAATTGCACCCATTTTTGGCCCTGGTTCCATTTTTAACTCGGAAATCATAATATCACCATTTACTTTTAACATTTTAACCGAAACTGGATCGTTTTGAACTTTTTCCATCATATATTGTAAATGACGAAGTTTATAAGGCATAGCCTTGGGAGTGCCAGAGCCTAATCTGTCAGCCACTCTTAAATCAATCAAATCACTCAAATTTTCTCTGCCGGTTTTAGCAATAAGTCTTCTAACCGAGGCGGCCGTAACCTCTCCCACATTATAATAAAACATGTGATTTTTTACTAGGTTAACAACCATTTCCGTGTCTTCTCTAGAAAATTTAAGTCTATCCATTATTTTTCTGGTAATTTTGGCACCAATATATTCATGATTATAAAAGGTTCGACCACCATCAATTATTTTCATGGAAGCTGGCTTGCCAATATCATGTAAAAGAGCGGCTAAACGAACTTGCCACTTTTTACTTGGACAATATTTTAAAGACAATAAACTATGTTTTAAAACAGTATAAACATGATGATGATTTTGCTCCATTTTTTCTCCCAAAAGAAGTTCAGGTATTATATATTGAAGTAATTTTAAATTTCTTAATCTTTCAATCCCCTCCATGGCCTTATCTGAAGATAAGATTTTAACTAACTCATCTTTAATTCTTTCTTTAGCAATAAATTTTATACTGCCAGCCATCTTAACAATTGCTCTTTCTGTTTTTGGTTCCAAATCAAAGTTAAGCTGACAAGAAAATCGAACAGCTCTCATCATTCGAAGCGCATCCTCTTTAAAACGATCAAGAGGTTCTCCAACAGCTCTAATAATTTTTAATTTAATGTCTTTAAGTCCTCCAAAGAAATCTACTAAATAAAATTCCTCATCATTTATTTCTATTTTTTTAGAATCATATTTTTCTTGATTTTTTCCCGGCAAACATAAAGCCATGGCATTAACCGTGAAATCACGTCGAGATAAATCTTTATCTAATTCTTTTTCAAAAACAACCTCATCGGGTCGGCGATGATCACGATAACCACTCTCACTGCGATAAGTGGTTATTTCCGTAACTGAAACAGCTTTTCCATTTTCATCTCTAATTGGAAATAAAACTGTACCAAAATCATTTTCATAACGAGCATCTTCAAAAATCTTTAAGACATCTTCTGGTAAAGCATTAGTGGTAATATCAAAATCCTTAGGCTCTTTAGCCATTAACAAATCACGGACACAGCCACCAACCAAATAGGCCTCAAATCCGTTTTCTTCAATTTTTCTTATAATTTCCAATGATTTTTCAAACATTTTAATATTTTTTTACTTATACAGCCAATATATTATATATTTTTTATTAGTCTTTGGCAAATAAAAATACCGGTCAAGCCGGTATTTTTTAATAAATGCTTAAATTAAACTTTAGATTCTAAAAACAACAACAATTCTTCAAATTTATTAACATTATTTAAAAGACTTAAATTATCTTGGTTCTTCAGTAGATTTTTAATATTTCCTTCCTGCTCTTTAAGAGATTTTAATATTTTATTCAAAATATTATTACTTAAATCATCAGAATTTTTATCCTCAGACATATTTTTAACCAAAGAAATTAGATCATCTTTAGTTAGTCCCAGGAAAAAAGCCGGAACATTTTTCATTTTAGATATCTGTATTTTTTGGTTTTCATCTAATTTTATCCCATACTCCAATCTAGCGCCACCTTTTAAATTTATCTTTTCTACTTTTTCTCTTTTTTTATCAGAACCATCATTGTCGCCCATCCCTAAAACTTGATCAAAACCACAAACCACAAAACCAGTCTGCTTATCAACTAAAACATTATCAACCCCATGTTCATAATCATCATATTTCGACGATCTAACAACTATAAAACGATCACCTATTATTTTATTCAAAAAAACAGTTATAGCTAATTCGGCCATTTGGGGAAAATCTTTTTTATCCCCATAAATTTCACTTTTAGTAGAAACAATATTTTTATGAAGCTTCTCATCTTCACCCATCATCTTAATACTGCCATCCTTCTCAATGAAATCACCATAAAAACTATTAAATTCTCTAGATATTTTTTCTAATTCGTTATTTAGAAATTTAAAAGACTCCTCCATGTTAATATGGGGTTTTTTTTCTTTAGAAAATTTACTTAAATCTATCTTGCCTAATATTTTTAATTCTGACATAAAAAATTATTTTAATTATCTCTTTTTTCAAATTTTTCTTTCTTTTTTTCTTTTAGCCTTTCAAATATTAAATAAATCAAAATGATAGAAAAAATAAAAATAAAAATAAAATCCCAAAAATTAAACATATTTTTATTTAAATTTAACAGCCGTTCCATAAGCTAAAATTTCTGAAGCGCCCTGAGTAATCATTGAAGTATTTAACTTCATACCAATTATAGCATCAGCCCCCAATTTCTTAGCATCTTCTTCCATTCTATAAATAGCTTCTTCCCTAGACTCGGCTTGTAATTTTGTATATTCGCTAATTTCCCCACCAACAATATTTTTTAAACCAGCAAAAATATCACGACCAATATTTCTGGCCCTAACAGTACCGCCCCTAACCACGCCTAAAATCTTTTCTATTTCCTTCCCAGGAATTTGCTCTCCGGTTGTAATAATCATAAAATTTAAAATTATTTTTTAAAAAATTAATTTATTGACTGAAAAAAATCACAATGTCCAGTTAAAGGAACCTCAGAATTAGCCTCACTGCAAAAACCATGATTTCCTAAATTTTTAAAACTTGTACATTTTTGACATTGGGAGTCTTCATTGTGATAATCATAAACAAAATCTGCTTCAATTTCATGACCCATATTATTTTAAATAATTATAATAATATATGTATAAATAATTTATACAAAAAACCTAATTTTTAAGCACTTTTTTATTTTTACTAAATCCAAATATATATACAATCTCTAATATAGCCAAAGAATTAATTAAAAGCATAGCAACAAACCACTACTTATGATCATTTTTAGCTGACTTCCACAAAGCTACACCCTTCCAAGGAATAGTCCAAATAATTAAAATAGACAAAAATACAATAAATCCAAACTCTAATTGGTTTAAATTATTCATAAAATTAAATTTATATTATAACTCTTCTTGAAAAAGATGAATTTCAGCTTTAATCTCGTCTATTCTATTTAATGATTCTAACATGTTTAAAATTTTTAACTCTTCTCCTTTCAAAGCTAAAAGAATCATTCCTGGACAATTATCTGTACAAGCTTTTTGAACATTAACACCCATTCTAGAAATTATTAAATGACTATTCTCTGTTAATATTCTATTAATTTCAGTTGAATTTTGCTGCCTGTTAGTGGTTAAAATTGTAATACTAGCTAATTTTTCCATAAAATTATTAATTAATTATTTTTTTCTACTCACGTATTTAGTATGTAGAACTTTGTGAGATAATTTATTGCTTTTTATCCAGTTAAATGCTTCAACTGCGACTTGATTATCATGAGCGGTTCTTACTTTCTCTTTTTTATCACTACTATACAGCCCTTCCATTCTCTTTTGAACTATATCCATTGAACTTGGTATAATTTGACCACCACCACCAATACAACCACCGGGACAAGCCATAACTTCTATATAATGATATTTTTTTAATTTTGACAAAACTTCCTTTATATTACCAATACCATTGACCACAGCTATATTAAGCTTGTTTCCGTCCAAATTAATGCTTACCTCCTTAACACCCTTTAATCCCCTAACTTCTTTAAATTCAAGCCTAGAATGGCAAATCTTAGCTTTATTCGAACCTTTACAGATTATATGACTAGCGGTTCTTAGGGCTGATTCCATTACGCCCCCAGAAGCTCCATAAATAACAGCTGCTCCACTACCATCATTAAATAAATCGTTAGATTTTACCTTTTTAAGATTTTTAAAATCAATTCCATTCTTTTTTATTAAAAAAGCCAATTCCCTAACGGTCATCACTTCATCTATTGGATAAAGTCCATTAATCTTTAATTCTGGTCTTCGAGATTCAAATTTTTTAGCCGTGCAAGGCATTATTGAAACAGTTACAATATCTTTTGGCTTAATATTCTTTTTTTGCGCCCAATAAGTCTTTATAATTCCACCTAAATGAATTTGAGGAGATCTAGAACTTGTTAAATGTGGTATTAAGTCTGGTCGATAAAATTCTAAATATTTTACCCAAGCCGGACAACAAGAAGTAATCATCGGTAATTTAGCTTTTTTATCGGACAATCTTTCTAAAAGTTCTTCAGCTTCAACTAGGGTTGTTACATCAGCCCCAAAATTAACATCAACAACTTCATCAAAGCCAAGTTTTTTTAAAGCGCCTACCATTTGATCAGCAGCGTTATAACCATAAGGAAAGCCAAACATTTCTCCAATTGAAATTCTGGTAGACGGAGCAATCATTGCTATAAGTTTTTTTCCTTTTTTATTGGCTAAAATATTCTCAACTTCGTCCCAATTATATTGTTCTTGAGCTGAAGCTACTGGACAATGTAATGTACATTGTCCACAATAAATGCATTCAATATTTTCATCTTCAGTTGGAACTATTTCTTGCTTATACCCCTTCCCTGTTTTTTTTAAATAATTTATTTTCTGAACATTAGAACAAACATCAACACAATTTTGACAATCTATACACTGACTACCATCAATTTCAACTGAATTAGAAAATTTATATGTTTTTCTTTTACTTTTACGATCTTTAAAATTGGCAATATTCAAACCATACCTCCTAGCCAAAGAAAGTAAGTCACAATTAAACCTAGAGCTACAATCAGAGCATTTTTCAATATGAGTTGAAAATATTAATTTTAAATTAGTATCTCTCGATAATTTAACTTTAGGAGAATTGGTAAAAACTTCCATTCCATCACAAGCAATAGTTGAACAAGAAGTCATCAAACGATTATAACCCTTAATTTCAACCACACAAACACGACAATTAGCCTTAATATCTAAATCAGAGTGATGACAAAGAGATGGAATGAAAATATTATTTCTTTTAGCTACGTCTAATATTTTTTCTCCTGACACACATTTGTATGATTTACCGTCTATTTTTATCCTAATTTCCTTATTTTTTTCTTTTGACATTTTTTTTCAAGACCTTTAAATTTTTTTGAGAAACAATTAAAGGTTCGTAAACATTTTTAAAATAACTAAGAACAGCTATTGGAGCTGATGTTCCTAGGGCACAAAATGATGACAAAAACAAATTATCACATAAATCAGAAAAATCTTTTTCTTTTCTCATATCTAAAGAAAAGTTGTCAAACATCTCACAAAGACGATATGTTCCTTCACGACAAGGAGTACATTTACCACAAGAATTATCTCTAAAAAAATTCAACCAATACTTTAATAATTTTTCTGGCTGATGTTTTTCTAAGTTGTAAATAGTGATAGATCCAGCTCCATCGACTTTTTTATTTAATTGATTACTGTTTAAAACCTCACCCGAAGCATCTCCGCCAATTTGAACAAAGAAATTATAATCAGGATAGTTTTTAGTTTCTTTCAAAACTTGTTTAATACTCAAATTTTCTGACAAAAAATAAACTCCTTTATTTTTTTTATTAAAATTAATAGAATAAAATCTCTTATTTTGATATTTATTTTTACCTACCAAATAAACATTATAAATAGTTTCAATATTATTAATTAAAGTCGGCATGCCAAAAAGACCGCTACAAGCCGGAAATGGTGGTCTAAGACGAGATTCAATATTTTTTCCTTCTATAATATTTAAAATAGTAGATTCTTCTCCGGCAATATAACCAGAATCTACCGGCTTTAGAAAAAAAATAATCTCACCCTTCAAACCAACAGAATTAGCTATTCTATTTAATTTATTTTTTGAGTCATAAAGACTTTTGTTTAAATAAAAATAAATCTTTTTAGCTTTAATAAAATCAGATGCAATCTTTACCCCACCCATTAACTCTTCTGGATAATTATTTATTATATAGGCATCCTTATATATACCAGGCTCACCTTCTGCTCCATTTATCACTAAATATTTTTCTAAACTTTTTTCACTTTTAACAGTTTTCCATTTTAAATAAACAGGAAAAGAAGCCCCTCCACGACCAACCAATTCAACTTTCTTAATTTTATCTAAAAGATTGGCCATATTACCATTTTAAATATTTTATTAAATCAACTAAACGACAAGAATAACCCCACTCATTATCATACCAGGCAACAACTTTTAACAAATCACCACCCATAACCTTTGTCAAAGAAAGATCAACAATAGTGCTGTGACTATTTTTAACTATATCACTTGAAACCAAAGGCTCGGTTGAAGCTTCAATAACATTTTTAAACTTCGCTGTTTTTGAAGCTTTTACAAAGGCCTTATTAACATCTTCAGTCTTAACTTTTTTCTTTAAAACAAAAACCGTGTCGCACAAAGAACCAACCACCACTGGAACTCTAACTGCCAAACCATCAAAAGTTCCAGCTAAAGAAGGGATTGTTAAAGCGATAGCTTTAGCAGCGCCAGTTGTTGTTGGTACAATATTTAAAGCGGCACTACGAGCCCTTCTTAAGTCTCTATGCGGACCATCTACCAAATTTTGATCAGCTGTATAGGCATGGATAGTTGTCATCAAGGCTTTTTTAATACCAAAATTCTTTCTAATAACTTCGGTTACTGGAGCTAAACAATTAGTTGTGCAAGAAGCGCAAGACAAAACATTATCATTTTTATTAATCTTTTCTTCGTTAACCCCAATAACTATAGTTTTAACTTTTTCTTCACCCTTAGAAGGGGCCGAAAGAATAACCTTTTTAGCGCCAGCTTTAATATGCAAACCCAAGCTCTCTTTATTAGTAAATCTTCCGGTGCACTCTAAAACAACATCAACTTTCATTTTAGACCAAGGCAAAAGAGATGGATCTTTCTCTGAGAAAACTGGAATTTTTTTACCAGCAATAATTATATTTTTTTCATCGGATGAAATTTTTTTATCATAAACACCGTAGGCTGAATCATATTTTAGAAGATGAGCTAATGTTTTAGTATCAGTTAAATCATTAATAGCCACTATCTTGTAATTAGGATTTTTGTCAATAATAATTTTACAAACTGCTCGGCCGATTCGACCGAAGCCATTGATAGCAATGTTTAAATTTTTTGGCATAAATTTTATTTCCACTTTTTAATCAAGTGGTTATTTTAATTATAATTTTTTATTATAGACGATCATAAAGATGAGTTGCTATTTCGTCAACCTTATTCATAAAAAACTCTTTTTCATCTAGTGCCATGTTTGAATATTTTTTATTATCAACCTTAGCAATTAAAGAAGAAAGTTTTTTCTTTAAATCATCAACTTTAATTAATTTGTCTTTGGCTAAATCAAGAATCAGCAACAACTGTGAAACTCTATTATAAGAAAGCTTGTTTTGATTTAAAGCTTCCTCTATTTTTTTCATTTCATTATTATCAGAATTTAAATTTCTCCAAATAATCTCTCTGGCCGTATCGAAATCATTACCAATTAATTTTTGCCCTTTAAGATTTTCTATATAAACTTCTGGAGAATTAATAATCTTTTCTAACAAGGATTTAATTTCATCATTGCTTTGTTCGACTTTTTTTTCATTTAAAAAAACATTATAATCAGCCACGCTTAAAAATGGCTTCTCCTTTTTCTTATTAAAAAAATTTTCAAACATATATTTTTATTAATTTAAAATAGGTATTGACTTTTTTAAAAAATGATGTAACTATATTTGGTTATAACCAAATTATAACACAAAATAACGTAGCACACAACAAAAAAATAGATAAGATGGAAAGAAATTGGATTTCTGATAAGGACGTACAAGAGCTAGACATACTGTCTTTTACTCAAAAGGTAAAAGAAGTTATACGAGAAAAGTCCGATGATCTCTTCGGCGAAGAAAAGCGACAAATAAGACTCTGCCTTATTAAGCTCTTAGCCGAGAATCGTAAAAACATTGTAATAGAGGTAAAAAAAGAAATGGCCAAAAAAGTAAACACCTTAATGGCCATGAAAAACTAAAAAAAAGAGCCTAACATTGTGAAGGCTCTTTTCTAAACGTTGTATCGTAAATTAAAATTTAAATTTTTTGCCATGGATTATATTAATGAGGATAACATTTTAAACATGGAAGCAATTGATTTCATGATAAAAGCCAGAGAAATTCTTGATAAAAATCAAAATCCCAAATACAAAATAGAAAAAGATGAGATAAAATTATCCATATCCAATCTTTTTCTGGTTGAAGACCTAGAATCAAGAACAAAAATCAGAAAAGAAATAACCAAAGATATAAACAACCTAATATCTAAAGTTGATTAAAAAATAAAAGCCCAAGAAATGGGCTTTTTTATTTTTATTCGGATTTTTTCTTTTTATGACGATTAATATCAACTTCCACAACAATATCATTTTCACCATCTTTCTCTCCTTTAAATAAAACATTTACAGATTGCTTTAATATATGATGACCAACCACTTCCCCTCTTCGACCATCAACATTAACTCTTGTTCCTATGGGTGGTAAATTTTTTGACAATTCAACATATCCCTCATATTCATAAGACAAACAGCACATTAATTTTCCGCACATTCCGGAAACACGTTCACTGCCACGATGAGAAACTTGTTGAGCCTCAGCCATTTCAGAACCAATAGAAAAAAAATCCTTCATAAAACCACGACAACAAAGAATTCGTCCACAATGACCAAAATCACCACTAATCTTAGCTTCATCACGACTTCCAATTTGAGTTAAACGAATAACACCTTTAAAATGAGAACTTAAATCTTTAACTAAATTTCTAAAATCAACCCTATTTTCAGAATAAAAAGCAAAATTAATTCTATTTTTATCCAAAGAAAAATGAATATCAACTAATTTCATTGGTAAATCGTATTTTTCTATTAACTTATTGCAATACTCCAAGGCTTCTTCTTTTTCTGATTCTGAAGTTATTTTAGATAAATCGTCATCATTAGCTATTCTAACAACTGGTTTTATTTCATCATCAATTCTATCTAAATCCTCCTTGGTTAATTCTTTAAAATCAAAAACCTCACCAATCTCTTGACCAAACTCAGTTTCCACTATCACTATATCACCTTCTTTAAGTTCTAAATCTCTAGGATTAAAATTATATTTTTTATCCCAAGAAGTGAATTGTATTTGAACAACTTTCATAATTTAAATTTATATAAATAAAACGAACATTAAGTTCGTTTTATTTTATGATAATTTATTTTCAAACAAATTTTACAAAGATAATCTAACGAACTTAGAAATTGAAGAACCCTTTAAAATATCGGCGATTTTTTTCTTATCATCCTTAATATATTCTTGATCCAATAAACAAATTTCAGAATAATATTTTTTTATTTTACCTTGCAAAATATTTTCTATCATATTTTCTGGCTTACCCTCTTTGATTAATTGCTCTCTATAAACCTCTTTTTCTTTTTCTATTTCAGCGCTAGGAACTTCTCCGCTACTTAAATAGCGAGGATTAGCAGCAGCAATATGCATAGCGATGTCATAAGCTAATTCACCCTTTCCAGTTTGATCTAGAGCCACTAAGACACCAATTTTACCGCCTAAATGAGAATAAGAAGCAACTGTTTGCCCAGAAACAACAGAAAATCTACCTAAAGCTAATTTTTCACCAATAACACCACTTAAATTGCTAATACTTTCTTCTACTGTTGACCCATTCAAGTCTGTTTTTAACAATTCCTCTTCTGTTTGTGGTTTTTTATTTTTTAAAACTTCTAAAATCTGGTTGGCTAATTCTTGAAATTTCTCATTTCTAGCCACAAAATCAGTTTCGGAATTTATCTCTACTGCATAAGCCTCTGTTTTATCATCATTGGTGCCAACAACAATAATTCCTTCAGCAGCATCTCTTTCACTTCTTTTAGCAGCTTTAGCTATTCCCTTCTTTCTTAAAATTTCAATCGCTTTATCTATGTCGCCACCAGCTTCATCTAAGGCCTTTTTACAATCAACCATGCCGGCGCCAGTTCTTTCCCTTAATTCTTTTATTTGCTCCATATTATTAAAAAATTAATTATAAATCTTAACTTAATTTAATATTTTTAGCATCAATAAGGTTTTCCTTAATGCAATCCAAAAGTAAAGTTACTGTTTTAGTTGCATCATCATTGGCTGGTATCGGAAATTTAGCTAATTCAGGATTAACATTAGTATCACAAACAGCAATAATTGGAATATTTTTAGCAGTAGCTTCAGCTACGGCTGTTTTCTCTTCTTTTAAATCCCAAATAAAAATTGCATCTGGTAAGCGAGTTAATCCAGTTAAACCACCAACTCTCTCCTCTAATCTTTTAGTTTCTCTATCGAAGTCTAATTGTTCTTTTTTAGTATATTTAGCTAATTTTCCGCTCTCCTTGTCATTTAATAAATCCTGATATTTTTTTATTGATTTTTTAATAACAAGAAAATTAGTCAAAAGACCACCCAACCACTTACCGATAATATAAGGAGATTTAATAGCTTCAGCCATTTCCTTCATTTGAGATTTAACTTGTTTTTTAGTACCAACAAAAAGAATAATTTTATCTTCTTGTTTTAATTTAATCATATACTCTAAAGCTTTTTTTAATTGCTCCTGAGTTTTTTCAACATTAATGATATAGATACCATTTTTTTTAGTAAAAATAAATGGTTTCATTTTGGGATGCCAACGATTGGTTCTGTGACCAAAGTGCATACCAGCTTTTAACATTTCTTCCAATTTTGGAATATTCATATTTTTCTTTTTTGGTTTACTAGCATTGATAAATCAAACACCAACAAACACCTACTGCCTTCTAGATTTATAAGAAAAATTCAGAAAGCATGATTTTTTAAATTATAAAAATGCTCAAAACAGGTTGTTTTAAGCCTATTTTAATTATATATTATTTCAAAAATTAAGTCAATTATCCTTTAATTCTGATAAAAATCCTTAACAGTTTGATTAAATAACACTACATCAAAATTATAAACATCTAATTTTAAACGATAATTATTCAAAATTGCATTATATTCATTAACCTTAAGATTATATTCTTCAACTTTTAAATTATAATTAGTCCAGTCACTGGCCTGCTTATAAACTTCAGCTTGAGCTGATATTTGATCTAATTGAGACTTTACTTGACTTAATTGATCTTGTAGGGATTTAAGTTCGCTCCCCTTTTCAATTAAATTCTGCTGCATTTTTACTATTGAATTTACAGTATTGATAGTATTGGACATGCCTCCATAATATTTACCGCCACTTTTTTGCAAAATCTCAACCTCGCCCAAACTAGTCCCACTGAAAAGAGTGTTCCAATTAGTTCCAGAGCCTTCCGCTTGTCCAGTTCCAATGCTTGATGGGAAAACTCCTATTGGAAAATAATTGGTTGTTTCTACAAAACAATAACCAGAATTATAAGAAGAATTTTGAGAGCAAGCGACAGCTGCGGCCGAATGTTTAACATTAGGATAATCAAAGACAGCTGCTCCGTAACCCAATTTTCTTAATATTAAAACAGACAAAAATGTTGTATCCGAACAAATACCAGTTCCAGTATATAATGTTTCATAAGGAAAATTTTGTGGGTCAGTCGATTTTTTAGAAAAATCATAAGGCAAATACTGAACTAGAGCCATAACAAATTCCACAAATTGATCATCACTAAACCCTTCTTGATTCGCAATTTTTCTTAAATCAGCTATTAAATTATCAATAGAATTATCACCACTTTTTTGAGTTAAAAATATACTGTAATATGCCTCTCTTAAATTCTCTGGGGGATTATTAGCTGGATAATAATAATTCTTATCAGAATTTTTATAAGAATTATAAAGACTATCAGAAAAAACTTGTTCCAAGGAATACTGTTTATTTTTATATTTCCAACTGAATAAAACTAATTTTTCACCAGGATTAACTGTTGTTCCAGAATTGCCGCTGCTACTTACTCCTAAAACACCTGAAACAATTTGATCTAGGTCAGAGTTTTTAATTCCTAAGCCCAATTGTCTCATAACAGCAAAGGCATCCGCTGGTCGACCCAAATAATAAAGACGTAAATTTAAAGGATTTACATAATAAGCCTGACCTTTATCTTGAACCTGAAGAAGTATCTTGCCAGATAAATTAGCCCTAGCTCCATTCTTTAGAAAATTATTAATATCAATATTAGTTGCCCCCAAACCAAAAGAACGCATAATAACAAAAGCATCATCAGGTCTTCCTAAATAATATTTTTTTAAATCTCCTGGATTAACATAATAAGCCTCGCCCTTGCTTTCTACTTGCAACAAAATTCTACCTGACAGACGAGAAGTTAAGCTAGAAGCCTCAACTTCAGAAAAAAAGAAAATTGAAACAAAGAACAAGAAAAGAAAAACGAAAGATTTTATATAATAATTATTTTTATTTTTTTTTATTTTTTTCATTTTTTTAATTTAAATGTTGTAATTTAACTTTTTTATAATCAAAATAACAATGTTAAATATAATTTTTATATTTTATATTTTTTATCAAAAATTAATATTTTTTTTATTTCTGAAAAATTTTTGGCCGACATCATTTCAGTTCTCAGTTTAGAAGCACCAGCAAAATCTTTAAAATACCAAGCTAGATGCCCTTTGAATTCTCCCAAACCCAAGTCTCCTTTATTTTTAAAATGTAATTTTAAATGCTCTAGAGCCGTTTTTTGAGCTAACTCCCTTCTGTTGTTTTTAGATATGTTTTTAAACTTATCAGAAAAAATCCAAGGAGAACCCAGCGCTCCACGTCCAACACCAACCCCTTCAATCCCTGTTTTTTTAACAATTTTTTCAATATCTGAATAATTATTCACACCGCCATTGGCCAAAATAACACCCTTGAAATATTTTTTACTTTCTTTAATGATTTCTAAATCTATGGGCCCAGAAAACAACTGTTTAAGTGTTCTTCCGTGAATCATTAAGGCAGAAACAGGCAAGTCTTCTATATTTTTTAAAAAATCAATCAAACCAACAGAAAAGGATTGAGTTCTAACTTTGATTGATAAAGGTTTACTACTAACAGACAAAACTGCTTTAATTATTTCTCGAGATAATTTTAAATTAGACATCAATTTTGCCCCAGCCTCTTGTTTTAAAACTTTCTTAACCGGACAACCAAAATTAATATCAAAACCATCTGGTTTAATTTCTTTTTCAATTATTTTAACAGCTTCAACAAAATGTTTTTTATCAGAACCGAAAAGCTGAACAATGTATGGTCTTTCTTTTTGAGAAAACTTTAGTAATTCCAAAGTTTTTTCTGATTTATAATGAAGAGCTGAAACCGAAGCCATTTCACTATAAACAATATCAGCTCCAAATTTTTTACAAATAGATCTAAAGGCTGAATCAGTATAACCAGCCAATGGAGCTAATGCTAAAATTGGCTTACCCTTTTTTTTCTTTTGTATTTTTTCCCAAAAATTAATCATAATTTAGAAACACTTGTTCCATCAATAGAATCCTCTACTTTGTAACCAAGATCTTCAAGTTTATTCCTTAGTTCATCTGATTTTATAAAATCTTTATTTTTTCTAGCCTCATCTCTTTCTTTAATAATTTCTTTAATTTTTTCATCCAGACCACCTTCTTTTTGTTTTTTAAAAACTGCTTCCAAGTTTAAGCCCCAAACTTGATCAAGGTCTAAAATAGTAGCTAGCTTATCCTGATTGCTTAAATCTGATTTTAAAATTTCAGGAATAATTGCTAAAGATTTTGGTAAATTAAAATCATCTAACAAATAATTTAAAAATTTTTCCTTAAAATCATTATTCACTTCCCCCACCTCTTCTCCTAACTTAAAAATTTTAGATTCTATATTGCTCAATCCTTTTTGAGCACCCTTTAAAGCTTCAAATGTAAAATTTTGCTTAGAACGGTAATGAGATTGTAGAAAAAAATATCTTAAAGCCAAGGGCTTAAAACCTTTTTCCTCTACCTCGCCCAGACTATAACTAGTCCCCTGAGATTTTGACATTTTTCCATCATTAACTAAAAGATGTTCATTGTGTAACCAATAATTAGCTAATTTTACACCATTAGCAGCCTCACTTTGGGCTATTTCATTGGTGTGATGAACACTAACATGTTCAATGCCTCCCATATGGATATCTATAGTATTGCCCAGGTACCTCTTAATCATGGCTGAGCATTCTAGATGCCAACCGGGAAAGCCTTGTCCATTTTCAACCAAGGTTGAAAAAAAGGGAGATGGCCAATATTGTAAAGCATTCTTATGTTCACCAGCTCTAAAAAACCACAAAGAAAAATCAGCCGAATTTCTTTTGTTAACATCAGAAAAATCACCACTACCAGCACCGCTTTTATTTTTTTCTAATTTTTGACGAGATAAAGAGGTATAATTTTCAAATTTAGAAATATCAAAATAAATCGCCAAATCAGTGGCATAGGCATAACCCTTAGCCATTAAAACTTGAATCAAGTCAATCATTTGTTCAATATTTTCAGTAGCTTTAGGTTTATACTTTGGCTCTAAAATATTAATCTTACTAGTATCCTCTTCATATATCTTGATGTACTTTTCAGCAATTTGATCAGGATTAAGACTCTCTTTTTTAGCTGTTTTTTCCATTTTATCTTCACCGCTATCTTCGTCTGAGGTTAAATGACCAACATCAGTATAGTTTCTGGTCATAGAAACATCATAATTCAAATATTTAAAAGTCCTATGAATCAAATCAGCACAAACAGAACCTCTAAGGTTTCCAATATGTTGAGTCCAATAAACTGTAGGGCCGCAATAATAAAAAGAAAGATGACCAGCTTTTAGAGGTTTAAATTCTTCTTTTTTACGACTTAAAGTATTATATATTAAAATTTTTTTCATAAAATATATTTTTATACTTTTTTATAATTAAATTTTTTTAAATATGGTGATAATTTAGAAAAAGAATTTTTACATAAAACCCCACCAGCCGTAAAATCTTCTTCAGTAACATCTGCCAAGCAAAAATCTGGTGCCTCAAACTTTATTAACTCACTTTTATTTTTAAATTCAAAATCAACCAAGACTAAACCTTTGTGCCTCCCTTTAAAAATATCAATTTCGGCCACCATTTTTTGATAAGGATAATAAAATCTAGTTTTTTTAATAGTATTACAATTTGAGCCATGCAAAGCATTAAATTCCTGTTCCGTAATCTCCAAATTAAATTCGGAATGAAATGACGCATTTTCATTTTTTACAGGAATTTTTTTAGTAATAACAAAATAGTCACCATTTTTTCTAATTCTAAGTCTGGCATGTTTCGCTTCTTTAGGTATATACAAATCTTCTATATCTTTAGATCTGTATTTAAACAAATCTTTAGGAATATATTTAATTAAATAGGTTTTCTCAATTTCTAGCTCTTTTTTTATTTTCATGAAATAATTATAACACAAAAACTGCTTAAATCAAACAAAAAAGCCGACAAAGCCGGCTTTTAAAAAGACATAAAAATATTATAAAAACTAATTTTTATTACCTACGTCTCAAAGCATTAATTAAAGTTGAGTAAAACTCTAAATTATTCAAACTAGCTAATCTATGCCCAAAAGATTCATTTAATCTAAACAAATGATGCAAATAAGCAAAGGAGTACTCTTTTAAATCACTTATTTTTGAGCTTTCGTTTATTTTACTCAAATTTAAAGAATTTTTACTATTTTTAATACCAATTTCTTTGTAAAAATTTTTATTTTTTATATCTTTATTTTTAATAAATTGATAAAGCTTCCCATGACGACCCTCTCTGGTCGGAATAACACAGTCAAACATGTTCCAGCCCATTTCATGACAACGAACAATATCTAAGGGCAAGCCAATTCCTAAGGCAAATTTTAATTTATCATCAGGAATAAGTTTAGCAGTATAATCTAATATCTCATACAAAAAATTTCCCTGTTCATCAACTGGCCTACCGCCAAAGCCATAACCAGCAAAAGGAATACTTTCCCCCAAAAACTTCTCTTGAGATATTTGAAGTAGTCCGTCTGCACATTTTTTTCTCAAATCAAAATCTAGCCCCCCTTGAATAACAGCTATCAACTTCGGCCTATTCTTTTCGTCTAGTTTTCTTTTTTTAACTTGTTTTATGTATTCAGTACGACATCTTCTGGCCCATTGTAATGTTCTCTCAACTGATGATTCTATTTCTTTTTTAACAAAAGCATAGGGAGGACAATCGTCCAAACAAACAATAAAATCAGTTCCCAATTCAAATTGAATTTGAATTGATTTTTCCGGACCAATATAATGAGAAGAGCCATTAAGTGGAGATTTAAAAGAAGCGCCAGCATCATCGATTTTCCCCATTTTCTTGTTTTTATGTATAAGAGAAAAAATCTGAAAACCACCACTATCGGAAACTAATGGTTTTTGCCAATTCATAAAATTATGAATACCACCTGCCTTCTTAATAATTTTAAGACCTGGCTGTAAATATAAATGAAAAGTATTAACAACCATAGCTTCAATACCAGAATTTATTATATCATTACTGTTACAAGTTTTAAGAAAAGCCCTGGTAGCGTCAGGCATAAAAAAGGGTAACTTTAGATTTCCATGCTTTGTTTGTATTTGTTTCATCTTTTTTTATTTTATTCTTCCATCACTACTAAGGCCAGCGATTGGATCATCCTCTAACTTAGTTGTTTTTATTTCTGTTTTTTTATCAATCCAAGAACTAGTTTCTACATCAAAAGCTTTAAAGCTACTACCAGGTGATAAAATAATAATCTTATTATATTCAAAATCGCTAGGAGCTATGGCAATATCAAAACTAATTTTTATTTCATCAATTCCTAAGGGTAAACGACCCAAACTCCAAAGAACTTTATTTTCAGTTAAATCATAATAAATTTCACCCGCACTAATATCATATTTATTCTCCCAAATAATATATTCTGGTAAATATAATTCAGCTTGCAAATCCTTTAATTCATGTAAGGAATTTTTAATTGTCCAATAAACTCTAAAAGTAGACTTCTCCCCAACCTTGGGAGGTAATGGACCAGAACCAACAGGAATATTATTATCATCAAAGTATCTCAATTCTTCTTTAGCAAAAAAATTACTGTTAATTGGACTCAATATAGCGTTGCTTTTGTTGTCAGATACTCGAAATTTATCTTCTCCCAATTCTTCTACATTACCAATTGTAAATTGAGCATAACTTTCTAATTTTAATTCTTGACCATAAGAAACATCTACAAAAGGAGCTACATTAATTGAAAAATTAATAAAACCTTCCTGACCTGGATCAAGCTCTTTTAATTCAGATATTTCCTGAGACGTCCAACTTATGGTTCCTCTATTTACTCTACCACCTTTTATGTCAGTAAAGCTTTCCCAATCCAAAAAATCACTCTCCAAAACAGCCATTATTATCAAGTCTTTCATCTTCTTATCACCTTTATTGGCATAATTAATAACATAGTTCAATGTTTGACCAAAATTAACAGACTGGTCTGACGAATTTTCATTAATGGTTAGATTTAAATGAAGATCACTTTTAATAACTGAAAGAGAGAATTCTTTTTCTAAAAAAATTAAATTAGGATTAGATTCATCAGAATACTTTAATTGCCAAGAAACCTTTTCTAAATCGTCAATTCTATCCAAGACCTTATACTTTAAATAAAAATCATAAGAATCGGATGACAAATTATTAAAGTCAGACAAAGAATTATTATCTTTAAAGGAAATTTTAAAAATATTCTTATCTGATTGTTCTAATTGTAATATTTTTTCAGAATCACCACCAAATTCTTCTTCTGGTAAATAAAATTGAATATTGTCAGAAGATAAAATTGACAAAAACATATCAGATTTAAGCAATGGCTTAAAATCCTTCATTGAAAATTTTAAAAGATACTCCTCACCCACTAAAGCTGTTGAAAAAAAATCTAAATTAATTGAAAAAGGAATAGAGCTAACCGAAACTGAATAAAAAAACTCTTTTTTAAAATAAGAAGAAAAACCAGAGATTTGATAACCAGCCTCAACCGACAAAAGATTATTAAGACCTTCCTTATTAATAATTAAACCATTGATTTTTATTTTTCCACTAGCTCCAGGTAGTAAATTATCAGTTTTCCAAGAATTATTATTAAAACTAGGACTTGGATAAGATTCTAAATAAATAAAATTAGAGGGATAATTAAAATTTAAATTAATATCCTCTAAACTATGACTGCTATTATTTTTATACTCGATTTCATAAAAAAAGGCCTCTCCCAAGACTATCTTCGAAGGAGCACTTATTTTGATATCCAAAACAAAAGATGACCCCTTTTGATTATTTAAATAATTATAAGCCCCATAAGCCAAAAAAGAAACAACCGCAATTGACAATAAAGAAAAAAACAAAGAAACAAGAAAGGATCTTCTTTTTTTAACCTTAATCTTACTCAAATCGCTTATCTGACCATCATCATCAGCATAAATTTCCAATAAATCATTATCCATTTCCTCATTTCTTTTTTCTTTTTTTATTTCTTTCTCAATATTTAAAACATTATCATTCCCTGATATTTTATGTTTTTTGAATTCTACTTTTCCTTCTTTCATATATTTATATAAATTATTTTAAAATAATAGCAAAGTATTTATCAAAATCTAATATACCAGACCTCTTTAAGACATCATCTTCCTTTTCAATCTTTTCTGAAATCCAAGCTGGCGAAAAATATGATTTATTCTGCAGTGAAAAATAAAAATTAGAATTTTCGGAACCTGCTTGCTTTTGCCACAACAAAGAATGTTTAAAGAAATATTCTTGATTAGAAAAAAATCTATCCAAAAAAGAATAAGAATTTTTTTGTAAAAAAATATTTCCCGGTAATTCATACTCTATCTCAATAACTGACAATTGATTAATATCGGTCATTGTCCAGTTAGCAAAAACTGTTTTACCAGATTCTTGATATATTCTAAGTCCACTTTTTAAATCTATTTCAGCTTTATTTTCAGTATTTTCTAAAAAACTATTTTTTTCTAAATATTGTTCATTTTTCTTAAAATATTCTTCGTCAGGATGAGAAAAGCCACTAGCACTAATTAGCTTACTGCCCAAAGGGACATAAACCCTCAACCAATTCACATTTCTCACGCCAGAAAAAAGTTCATACTGCTCCCCACGACGATCTCTCTCTATTCTTAATTTATTAATTATTCGACCATCTTCCCGTATTTGAGATTCTAAATAATAATTTTTTTGCAAAAATTTATCACTTTTAGCACCAGCAATATTAGAGTCAACAATCATTAAATAATCATTTTTAGCTTCCTTCATTCGACCAGCCCAAGAATAAAATTCAATCATCTCTTGCAATTTATTGTTTTCAAAATAAACAAGAATATTTTTTCTATCCAAGTTATCAATTAATGATAAAAATATTTTTAAAACTTTATCAATGTCAATATCAGTCATAACTCTTTCTAGTAAAACAGTGAAAACGTCACCTATTATTTCTTTTGGTCTGTTTTGAGGTAATAAATTCTCTGTAGTAGTAGCAGTGGTGGTAGCAGTAGTAATGTCTATTAAATTGTCTTGGATTATAGATTCTTGTAAAGAACCCTCTAGTTCTGAGTTTAAAATTAATAATTCCTCGGGTGAAGTACTAGAATTTTTTACACCATAATCAATTTTATTTAAAATATCAGTTTTTAAATTCTGATCCTGATATAAGACTGGGTTGCCAATAACCTCAACTACTTCCTGTAAATTATCTTGAAAATTATCAGAATCAATAATAACTCCATATTTTTCAGATAAATCAACTGAACCAAAGATATCCAGTAAATCACCAAGAACATCTGGGGTAAAACTAATAACACCATCAACGCTTGGTCCACTACTTTTCTCCAAAAACCACATTAAATTTTTAGCTGACAAAGTCCAATCTGGCCACCAATTAGCATCCCAGAAATACCATTTGCTTTTCACTAAATGTAAAGGCTTGGGAGATTCAACGGAGGTTCGCATGCCACCCTCCGTATCATAGGAACCACCAGGGGGAATATCAATATTGATTATTTTTCCATTTTTAATATCAATTAAAGCATAGCTACCAATAAAACCACCACTCGCCCTTATTTCTGAATTATTTTGAAAAACCAACAAATACCGCTTATCTTGTTTTATACCCAAAAAATCTTTAATAGCTGGCAAATATTTAGTAAAAATTTCTAAATTATCCTCCAACAACAATAATTGATCTCTAGTTTTGTCAAAATTTTCCTGATAATCAACTGGAATAGCTTCAGTTTTTATTTTAGATAGATATTTATTAGCTGTTTTTAAGTCTAATAAAGAATCTTTAATATGGCCTGAAAAATCATCAAAATTCTTTTCAGAATTTTCTCCAGAGAAAAACAAAAACAAGGAATTAAATGATAAACTTAGATCATTTCCCAAAGAAGATAAATAAATACCAACCTTAGAAAAATTTTTAGATTGAGAAAAAGCCTTTATTTTTTGATCTTCGGAGAAAAAGCTAAAAAAAAGCAATAACTCATCAACCTTCTTCAATTCCCGATCTAAGGATTCAAAATTATCACCAGCTTCATTAAATTTATTATAAGCTTGATAAAAATCAAAAAGACTAACAGCCTCAGAAGCTGAAGAAAAACTCTGCACGCCAGCCAAAGAAAAGGACATTAAATCATTCTGTAAATTACTTTTTTTATAAAGATTATAGTAATCAATTGATTTGAAAATAAGAACTATAAATAATAAAAAAATAAAAAAAGACAACAAATATTTGAAAACACTTTTGGGACGACTACTAAAAAGAAGTAATTGCTTTGGTTGATCAAAATTAAAGGCTATATTTTTTTTATTGTTTCTTTTAAATTTGATTGTTGGCAAATTAATTCTAATTTTTCTTCTAACCCTTATTTTGGAAAAAATTTTATATAACCTATTAAAAATAAAATAAAAAGGATAAAAAATATAGAATATAAATTTAAAAAATTTTCTAAATAATCTTACTTTTTTAAAGAAAAGATAAATATCAACCGACCAATCATAAAAGAAATAAAATATTTTTTTAAAAAAATTAAAAATAATTTTCCAAAGAGGATAAAAAAGAGTTTTTTCGAATTTTTTTCTATTAAATATCCTCTTATGGTTTAAAGCGGCTTTTTTTTCTTTTTTAACAAAGTTATTATTAATAGAAATATTATCAAAAAAATGATTATGATCTGAATTTCCAATATTATTTTCCTCAAACTTCTTTTCGGACGTCTTAAGTGACTTCTCTTCAGAAAATAAAGAGGCGTTAATAATTTCTTTTTTCCCTTTTCTTAGATCAACCACAAAATCAGAAGAATGTTCATTATTAAATATTTCTATTTTATGTTTTTTTATCTGAGGCATAAACTTTTATAAACTTTGGAAATAAGCTTCTCTAGTTTGATAAGCACATTCCCACCAATTATATCTTTTTAAAACTTCCTTGCCCTGTTCAATAATATTTTGACGTAATTTTTCATTATCAACCAATAAATTCAACTTATTATAAAAATCTTCATAATCATAAGGATCAAAATACAAGGCTCCATTTTGAATTATTTCAGGCATACTAGCTTCTCTTGAACTCAAAACTGGACAAGAATTAAATAAAGCCTCTAAGGGCGGCAAGCCAAAACCTTCGTATAGAGAAGGAAATATATAAATCATTGCTCTTTGATAGATTATCTCTAATTTATCATCCGGTACATAACCAGTAAAAATAATCGAATTATTATAATTATTTTTATTAATTAAATTAAATGCATACTCTTTAGTCCTTTTATAAAAAAAATCTTCCTTGCCAACCATAACCAACCTAAATTTATTATCTTTTGAATTCCATTTTAAAAAAGATTCAACTAAAAATTCCAAATTTTTATGAGGATAAGCATTGCCAACATACAAAAAATAAGGAAATGATATCTTATAATCACTCAAAACCTCCTCTTTGTTTAATTTAGCCACAAACAAAGAATCTCTTCCCTTAGACAGATTAGAAACCCCCTCATAAATAACCTGAATTTTTTTTGGATTTATTTTAAACTGCTGAACAATATCATCTTTGGTAAAATTAGAAACAGTCAATATCTTTTTAGACTTTTTCAAAGCACTTTTAATAACTACACGATAAAAAAAATCTTTTAAGCTATAAATCAGAGGATGTTTGGTCGTGGCTCTAACTGTTTTAAACTTAGTTAAAATCAAATCATGGATAGTAACAATAAATTTTACAGGACAAAAAATTGGAACATTAAAATGAGTAAAATGAATCAAATCAAGTTTTTCTTTCCAGATATAAAAAGGAAATAATAATTGCTCTTTCCAGGAATACCATTTAATATCAACTAAAACCTTTTTAACTCTCTTGTTATTTTTATCAATAATTAACTCATCAAAATTATGCTTACCCAAAAAAATAACATAATTATTTTCAGTATCTATTTTTAAAATATTATCTACTATTTCCTGAGTATAACGACCAAGGCCCTTAGCAAAAGGGCCGTAAAATCTAGCATCTATTCCAATTTTTTTTATTTTATCTTGCATTTATCCAAAAGGTAAGTTAGGTGGAGGTGATCCTTTATGTCCAGAATCTTTAATTAAATCTTTTTCTAATTCTTCTTTTATTTTTTCTCGTTCTCTTTCTTCTTCATTTTTTTTATTATAAGCTTCTGTCTGCTCGTTATTTTTTCTTTTTTTACTAAAATCACCAGAAAGTAATTCTTCTTTAATAAGCCCTAAATTAGAGGAAGAATCTTCTGATACTAAATTTGCTGGTGGCTTATACTTTTTAGCCGGAGTTTTTTGAATAAGCGGAGCATTAGCCGTAGCTTCAATTGGAAAATGCCATAAAGTAGCTAGCTCTTCAATATTTAACAAAAATGGTTCTCTACCAGCCCAATCGTCTCTATTGATATAATTATTGGTTATATTATTTTTCTTTCTAATTAATCTAGGTCCTTTATTAAAATAAGAAACTTTAGTTCCAGTCATTTTTAAATCTGGCTTAAGATTATTTAAATCTAAGGAAGAAAATTGCTTGGAATAACCAACAAAACCATTAGCCACCTTAGCCTTATTCATAACTTCTTTTTTAGCCATATAAACCACCCTAATTTTACACAAAAAACCAAGCTTAGAAGATTTGTATTCTATGGCCTCTATCTTTTTTTTCTGTTTAGGGGTAAGCTCCATCATCGACAATTTCTTAAATTCTTTTTCTTTAGTTTCAACATCTCCCCATAAAGAAAAAATCATCTCACTCAAATCAGAAAGTAAATTTAATAATGAATCTATAACTCTATTTAAAAAACTAGTCTTAGGGGCCTCTCCAAGTATCTTGTTAATTTCACCAACACCATCATCTATCCAATCAAAGCCAGTTGGTATTAAAATTATCTGATACCAAAAATGCTCACCTCTTCTGAGACTACTACAAAGCTCCATAAGTTCAGCCATGGGATCTTTAAAAGTTATCTCGCTTGGACCCAGCAAATGTTCAAATTCTTTATAGGTTTTAATGGGATACATGTAGTGGTTACCAGGAACAAATTCAGTTCCCCAAACATCATACTCTTCATCGGGAAATTTTCGGGGGAAGCCTTCACAATAATCATCAACCTCCACTATTTCAGCGTCAGGATATTGAGAATAAACAGCTGATTCAACTAAATTTCTAAATTGACTAGGTGTTCTTATTAAAAATTGTGTATACCCCTCTGAACTAATTATCTCCAAACTAAAAGATAATTGAAACTCCCCCAAAAACCATTTTTCAAAAAAATTTTGAGTACCATGAGCTCCAGCTAGATAACTAAACATATTTTCAACTGCCCGAGGTGATTGAACGTTTCCCCGAGGAATGTCTATGGCTAAAAAAATAAACTTAACCCCAGAAAACCATTTTCCCCTAATATGACTAAGCCAAAAAACTCTAACAGCAGCCAAAAACATGATAGCAAAAATAAGCCAGCCAAAACGCAAAAAAAAGACGATCAACATTTCGTTTGGAGGCAAGCTAAAAAAATCTTGAATAGGAGTAAAGTCAATTACTATGTCCATACTTAATTAAAGGAATAAATATGTCTATATAATAGCATAATTTAAAATGAAATCAAAATTTTTTTAATACAAAAAAAGGACCCCTAAGGGCCCTTATACTATCTAAAAATTACTTTTGCCATTCCTTAAGTCCATAAATACCTCTATCAAATAATATGTATCGATCATCTAAAATTAATTCATTATGAACTGATCCAACGTTAGCTTTTTTGTGGTCAAAACCAATTTCATTTATTTTCTTAGTAATATCATTAAAATGCATTGGTTTGCTTTCTTCTTTTAAAATTAAATAAATTTTATCAGATATTCTTTTTGGTTTAATTTCTGACCAACTATCGTGACCCCAGTTACCAAATTTATTCCTATTAATGTCTTTGACTGTCTGAAGAATAGAGTATAAGGATTTGTTTTTATTAATCTCCTCACCTTTTTCTGGAAAAATCTTATTTTTGAAAATATCAGTTAAATCTAAATCACTAACTCCTTTTATCAACTTATCTTTATACAAATCAAAAGATTTTAAGCTTTTAATTAAGTCAACTGCTTCATTAAATTTAACAGTTTTCTTTAAAGAAAACATTTTTTCTTTTAGCTCATCAACCAATTCTTCTAAATAATTTATAGCCTTGTCTTTTATTTTATAAAAAGAGGCAAAATTAGAATTATTATCAACTTTTTCAATATAGTCACTTAAAAGATTAGACAAAATAAAATCAAAATAATTTCTGTAATCATTTGTCTTGTTATTTAATTCTTCCTCGCTTACTTCTAAAGTTAAAACAGATAAAATGTCTAATAAAAACTCTCTCTCCATAACACCGCCATGTTCGTCTAATATCTTCGCAACCACACCTCTAACAGACTCCAATCTGTCATTCAAGTTCTCCATTTTCTTAATTTTATCCAAGCTAGCTCTTTCAATCTGCCTAACCCTTTCTCTGGTTAAATTGTGTAGTTTGCCAATTTCTTCCAAGGTTTGAGAGTCATCCCAGCCGAGAGCAAAACGACGAGATAAAACATCCCTTTCTCTTTCCTGAAGATCAGAAAAAACTTGATTTACTATTTCTACTGCATTTAGCTTAATAAGTTCATCCCTTTTTTTCTCTTTAATTATTTTTTTAAACAATTCTTTCATATTTTTTATCTTATAATTAATATCATTATAGTATTAAATCATATTTTTAAAAATAAGTCAATAGTAATTTAAATCAATAAAATCAAGTATTTTTAATAAGAGATTCGATTTTATTAACACAATTTTCCTTTATTTTCAAGTTTTTTCTCCTCTTTTCTACTTCTGGAAATAGATAAATAAGCTTTTTTATTTGACTAAAATTAAAGAATAAACCATAAAAAAATATCAAAAACAATCTCAAAAAACTAAAAAATTTAATTTTAAAAGAAAAGTTAATTTTTCTAAATTTTAGAAAAATTATCATTTGATTAAGATATGACCAAGATCTAAAACTAGTCTTTTTGCCAAAAATAAGAGACAAAAAGTTATAAGACTGTGTAGACAAACTTCGATCATGATAAATAATTGAATCTGGAACCAAAAAAGAGTTCCAATTAGCCAAGTTTAACCTATAAGCCAAATCAACATCTTCTTTATACATAAACATCAACTCATCAAAAAACTCCAAAGAATTACCATCATCAAAAGCCACTTCCTTTAAAGCCTCCAAATTATAGATAACCGCTGCCCCAGAAATACCAAAAACATTTTCCTTATAAAAATTAGTATTATCTTCTTCCCCTTGTCTAATATCAAAAAAATGATGACTAAAAGACATTCCTATACCCAAACTATCAATTATGTCAGTTTTTTTATCATTAACAAAATCCCAATTTAATATTTTTGGACCAACAGAGGAAACTCTTTCCTCTTTAGATTTGGATTTAAATGCTCTTACTAATTCAAAAATTGAATTCTCATCTAAAACAACATCAGGATTAATAGCCATAAACAAGTCACAATCAAAATCAATGGCCTTCCTGATTAAAAAATTAAATCCCCGAGCAAAACCAGAATTAAACCCCAAAGAAAAAATATTACTTTTTTCTGTTAAATTATTTTTTTTAAAAAAATCTTCAATGTAAGTCTTGTTAGCATTAAAATTATCACTATTATCCAAAGCTAAAAGACGATAATCAATATCAAGATTATCTAAGGCTTTTTTTAGACTAGGCAAAAAAAAGGGTAAGTATTTAAAGCTACTCTGGTTGTAGCTTATAAAAGCAATAGCAATTTTCATACTATAAACAAATAAAGCGCCTTAGGCGCCTTATTGTATATTTTAGAATATTAACGTTTTGACCATTGTGGAGCCTTACGAGCTTTCTTAAGACCAGACTTCTTTCTTTCTTTTTGACGAGGATCTCTAGTCAAGTATCCATTAGTTTTCAAAATTGATTTAAATTCTGGGTCATATTTAAGCAATGCTCTGGCCACTCCGTGTCTAATAGCTTCTATTTGACCAAAAGATCCACCACCCCTTACTATAACAGTGAAGTCAAAATCATTTAATTTAGAGCAAGCTTTTAATGGTTGTAAAATAGTATTCAAATTATCTTCAGAAACAAAATCAGATGCTTTTTTATCATTTATAGTCATTTCCCCTTTTCCAGGAAAATAAAGTCTAACCTGAGCAACGGATGTTTTTCTTCTTCCAATAGCTCTAATATATTTAGTAGAAGGCGCTTTTTTAACTGAAGCTTTTTCAGTTTTATCAACCACCTTATCTTTGGTTTTTTTCACAGTTTTTTTAGTTTCCTGCTTTTTAACCGTCTTTTTTGGAGATGTTTTTTTAACTTCACTCATATTATAAATATTATCTAATAATTAATCTCTTTAATAAATCATTTCTCATTTTAGTTGGAGCTAACATTTCTCTAACAGCTTTTTTCAAAACCTCAGCTGGCTTAGAATCGAAAACATCCTTCATCTTCTTCTCTTTTAAACCACCACGATAACCAGAATAACTAAAATATTTTTTTTGATCAATTTTTTTACCAGTAAATTTTACCTTTTCAATATTAGAAACTTCAACCACATCACCTAAATCCAAATGAGGTTCAAATTCTGGTTTATTTTTTCCTCTCAAAATAGTAGCAATGCTAGTAGCTAATCTTCCGATGGTTTTACCCTCAGCGTCTATTTTGTGTAGCTTTCTTTCAATATTTTTCATATTTATAGTCTTAAATTAATTATACTAATTCAATTTGAACCATTTCAGCTCCATCACCCTGACGATTACCAAGTTTAATAACTCTAACATAACCACCATTTTTCTCTTTATATTTTTCACTTAAAACAGTAATAGCTTTTTCAACAGCTTTAGGTTGAACTAATGTCTTAAGTAAGGCTCTTCTGGCGGTTAAATCACCTTTTTTAGCAATACTAATAGTTTTTTCGACAGCTGACTTAGCAACTTTAGCCTTAGCCTTAGTTGTCTTAACTTTTTCGTGAATAATAATACTTGAAACTAAATTTCTAAGCATCAATTCTCGAGCTTCCTTTGTTCTGTCTAAAGTCTTAACTTTATTTCTGTGTCTCATATAAAAATATTATTTTATTTATTATTTTTTTTCTTTTTTGGTTTTTGTCTTTTTTTCAACCTTTTCCTCTTTTTCCTCTTCAATCTTTTTAGTTTTCAAATCTTTGTTATCATCAGTCAGAGTTACTAAGGACTTAAATTGCTCTATTAAAATATTAACTGATTTTTCAAAAGCTTCCTTGACACTTAAAGTTCCATCTGTTCCTACTTCAAGTATTAATTTGTCCCAGTTAGTCATTTTACCAACACGAACATTTTCTACCTTAGCACTAACAGACAAAATTGGTGAAAAAATAGAATCAATTTCAATATAATCAATTTCTTTACCTTCTTTTTTATTCTTCTCTACCAAAGAATAACCTTTTCCTTTAGCAACATAAATCTCCATGTTTAAATTAGAAGTAGCTTCAGTTGTATTAGCTAAAACCAAATCTTTGCTAATTATTTCTACTTGACTATTTTTTTCAATATCAGCAGCTGTTACTTGTTTTTTGCCCTTAACATTAATTTCTAATTTTATTGGCTCTTCACTTTCAGAAAAAATTTTCAACCTTAATTGTTTTAAATTTAAAATTATATCAATAACATCCTCTTTTACACCAGCAAGAGACATAAACTCATGTTTTACTCCTTTTATTTTAACCCCTACAACAGCAGCCCCAGAAAGAGAGGAAAGCAAAACCCTTCTTAAAGAAGTACCCAAAGTCATTCCATAACCAGGATGAAGAGGTTCTATTATAACTGAACCATCATTAGATTTAGGATCTTGATTAAATTCTATTTTTTTAGCTAAGGCTATTTTTTCCATATAAGTAGAGTGAATTATTTTAATATATTATTTTGAGTAATACTCAATAATCATGTGAGTTTTGATATTTAAAGGCAAGTCTTGAATTCTTGGTTCGTGTAAAACCTTAACAGATAACTCTTTAGCATCTGTTCCCAACCAACTTTTTTGTTCTGAAGCCAAGCTCTTTAATTTTTCTGGCAACATTTTAAAATATTTATTATTAAGAGAGCTTTTTTTGATTTTTATAACTTGACCAACTTTAACTTGATAGGAAGGAATATTAACCTTACGATCATTGATTTTAAAATGACCATGATTAACTAATTGTCTAGCCAAAGTTCTAGAAGAAGCAATCCCTGATCTATAAATAACATTATCTAATCTCATTTCTAAAAATTTTAAGAAATTAATTCCAACGTCACCTCCTTTTCTTTGAACTTTGTCAAAAGATATTTTAAACTGACCTTCAGTTAGACCATAGTATCTTCTAGCCTTTTGTTTTTCGATTAATTGTAAACCGTAATCAGTTAACCTCTTTTTTCCTTTTGGGCCATGAAAGCCTGGTGGATAATTTCTCTTCACCATAGCACATTTAGCAGAAGAACATCTCTCACCTTTAAGTAAAAGTTTTTCTCCTATCCTTCGGCATTGCTTACATTTTGCATCTAAATTTTTTCCCATATTATATAATAATTAAATATTTATACTCTTCGAGGTTTTTTTGGTCTACAACCATTATGTGGAACTGAAGTTGTATCTTTTATTGATTCAATTTCCAAACCATTGGCATTAAGAGCTCTAATAGCTCCTTCACGGCCAGTGCCGACTCCAGATGCAAAAACCTTAACACTTTCTAGGCCAAACTCTTCCTTAGCCTTCATAACAGCTATTTTAGTTATAATTTGAGAAGCATAAGGAGTAGCTTTCTTAGCACCCCTAAAACCAGCCATGCCAGCACTAGCCCAAGAAATAACATTGCCATTTTTATCAGTTAAAGAAAGGATTGTATTGTTATAAGTAGCGCTAATATAAGCGTGACCAGATTTAACCTTAACATTCTCTTTTTTCTTTTTCTTTTTTATTATTTTCTTTTTACTTCTAGCCTGTTTGTTTTTTTCTAGCTTTTGCTTTATCTCCTCAGGCAAATCTTCTGTTTCATCTTTTTCGTTAGGGTTAGAGGGTCCATCAGAAAACAAATCATCATCTAAATCACCAACAGAAAAATCGTCACTTAACTCATCTTCGTTAACTGCAACGTTTTCCTTTTTATTTGTTTCCTCTATTTTTTTGTCTTTTTTTTCTTCTGACATATTTTGTTATTTTATCTTATTAATATTATTAGGTCTTTTGAGCAGCAGCCTTGCTTTTACCAGAGCTCATAGTAAGCCTTTTATTACCCCTAACTGTTCTGCTGTTAGTTTTTGTTCTTTGTCCCTTTACCGGTAATCTCTTAGTATGACAAACACCTCTTCTAGCCCCAATTTCTTTAACTCTTTTTATGTTACTAGCAACCTCACGACGTAAGTCACCTTCTGTTAAAAACTTCTTTTCAATTATTTCTCTTAAAGTATTAACCTCTGATTCTTTCAAATCTTTAACCCTAGTGTCTTTATTAACTTTAGCCATTTCTAAAATATCTTTAGAAAATTTAGGACCAATACCAAATATATAGGTTAAAGCAACCTCTACTCTTTTATCGTTTGGTATTGTAATGCCTGATATTCTTACTGCCATAAATTTTTTTATTTATTTAAAAAATTAATTAACCTTGACGCTGTTTGTGCTTAGGGTTTTTACAAATAACATAAACTCGCCCCTTGCGACGAACTATCTTACAATCTTTACATATTTTTTTAGCACTGGCTCTAACTTTCATATTTGATATTAACTAAACATTATAAATTTTTATTGGAAAAATCGCAAAATAAAAATCTTACAACAAATGTCAGTTTTTAATTTATAAACTATTAAAAAGAATTAAAGACGGAAAACTATTCTTCCCTTGGTTAGGTCATAAGGACTCATTTGAACCTTAACCTTATCTCCAGGAAGAAGACGAATTTTATACATCCTCATTTTACCCGACAAATGAGCCATTATTTCATGACCATTTTCCAACTGAACTTTAAAAGTTGCAGCCGGCATAAGTTCGGTAACTTCACCCTTTAATTCAATAAAATCTTTTGAATCGATTACTTGATTCTCTTTTTTATCCATCAAAAAAATAAAAACGATATAAATTACTCAATAAAAATAAGCAATTTATAACAGTTTTACAAAATACAAAAAGCAAATATTTCTAAAAATATTTTCTATAATAAAATTATATAGATAATTGTTATTATTGTCAAGAGCTATTTTTTTAAAATCCCAAAGCCTATTAATATTTGTATTAATATTTAACAGATCTAATTGGCCTAAAATTATTTTGATTATTTTTTGAATGATTAGAAAGAGAAATATTATCCATTCTTAAATTATGAGCACCATCACTTGAGAATTCAAATGATGTCCAGAAAGAATTTCTAACGTATGAAACTTGATTCATATATTTTCTAAACTCTAAAGCTTCTTTAGAAGAAGCTAAAAACCAATCAGTATAAAAACCATCAGTATATTCATCAGCTTTTTTGGCAGCCCCTGAGTCAGTACAATTAGACACAATTAAGGCGGTATTACTTTTTCCAGCGCCAATCTCCTGACTAGTACCTCCTATCAATTTAGAACTACAACCCCAGGGAGACGTTGGATCATCTGTACTATTGTTGTTCCAGGAATACCAAGCATTCTTAGCAGCTGCGATTAAAATAATGCTTCCCCCAGAATAAATATCAGTTCCATTATAGACAACTATTCCACCACCACAAATACTTCCCAAAGAAGCGCCCGGTAAACACTCCGAGTAAACGGTTGTAAAAGAAATATTTTCCCCATAAGAAAGACCCATACTGTTAATTGCATAAGCTCTAACGTGGTATTTTGTAATAGAGTTAAGACCAGTTATCTCTCCAGAGAACTGACTAGAGCCAGAATTAATAACTAACTTGCTATCATTTATTGTTGGATTATAATTAACGCTCCAAACAAAACCTCTTTCAGTAACACTAGAAGCCCCTTCACTTTCTATTTCTGCGTTAACTATGACTGTGTTACCAGTTACATTGCTGAAGGATTTTGTTTTTATTACTGGAACCCCTTTGTCATACTTAATCATTCTAATTGGCCTAAAATTATTTTGATTATTTTTTGAATGATTAGAAAGAGAAATATTATCCATTCTTAAATTATGAGCACCATCACTTGAGAATTCAAATGATGTCCAGAAAGAATTTCTAACGTATGAAACTTGATTCATATATTTTCTAAACTCTAAAGCTTCTTTAGAAGAAGCTAAAAACCAATCAGTATAAAAACCATCAGTATATTCATCAGCTTTTTTGGCAGCCCCTGAGTCAGTACAATTAGACACAATTAAGGCGGTATTACTTTTTCCAGCGCCAATCTCCTGACTAGTACCTCCTATCAATTTAGAACTACAACCCCAGGGAGACGTTGGATCATCTGTACTATTGTTGTTCCAGGAATACCAAGCATTCTTAGCAGCTGCGATTAAAATAATGCTTCCCCCAGAATAAATATCAGTTCCATTATAGACAACTATTCCACCACCACAAACAGTCCCCGGAGCAACACTTGATTCATTTCCACAATTATGTATAAGATTTTGACCATTATTTTCAAAATCTATAACGCAAACAGATTCATTATTGCAAATATAACCAGGTTGACAATCGGGGTGGCAAATATTAGGATTAGGATTTTCATTATTATCATCTCCACCACCTTCATCTCCGCCATTATTATCACCTCCACCATTATTATCACCACCACCATTATTATCACCACCACTATTATCTCCCAAGCAGCTATAATTAAGTATGCCTCCAGGAGTAGCACATTTTAAACCTTTAGAAAGATTAGAGACATCATTTCCTAGACAAAATGATAAAGTGTAGGTAGAATTATCTTCGCTTACTTGATAGTAGAAGTTATTTTGACTGGCATCACATACTCCATCAGCTGGATAAGGAGCAGAAGGAATATTATACATAAGTACTTGGCCACTGGAAGTAATGAGAGAACCACTTAACCATTCTTCTTCGGTAGGATATCTTCCCTGTTCATTAAAGAATAATTCTAGGGCTGTTTGAGCTTGTTTTATATCAGCTATTCTTTTACTATCACGAGCACGAGAGCGAGCTTGTTGTAAGGCGACAACTGCTAGAGTAGCCAGTATTCCAATAATAGCGATTACCACTAGGAGTTCGATGAGGGTGAAGGCTTTTTTAAATTTGTAATTTTTAGAAAAATATTTAAACATAAACTCAAATTAAACACCAACAATCAAAGAAAAAGAATAAATCAAGGGATAAAACAAAAATCTAAACAAACCTAAGGATAAAAATATCAAAAGAATGAAAATTCCATATTTTTCCAAAACAAAGAATTTCATCTTGGCTCTTTCTGGCAAAAAATTAGAAATTATCTTAGAACCATCTAAAGGAGGTATTGGAATTAAGTTAAAAAAGGCTAAGAGTAAATTCAAAAAACAAAAAATAATTGACATCACAAAAATCACCGCCAAAAAATTACCAGAAATACTATTTAGAATAAAATTATTCTCACCTGAAAAATAAGAAACAGCCAAAGAACTTTTTAAGCCCTGAGCCAAAGGAATAAAACGAGCCACCAAGCCAAAAAAAATAGCCATGACAATATTTGACCCTGGGCCAGCAAGCGCCACTTTTAAATCACCAAATTTCTTGTCTCTTATTAAATAAGGGTTATAAGGAACCGGTTTGGCCCAAGCTAATAAAAAATTAGACCCCGACAACACAAAAAATAAAGGTAATAAAATTGAACCAAAAAGATCTATATGAGGTATAGGGTTTAAAGTTAAACGCCCCAAACTTCTGGCAGTTGGATCACCTAATTTATCAGCCATCCAAGCATGAGCAACCTCATGAACTATGATAGAAAATATTAAAATAGCTATCGATAAAATAGTTATAGACATGTTTTTTTTCTTAATTATTTTTTATAATTATAACAAAGTAAGTGATTTAAGGCAATTAATCCACATTCAAATACTTTTTAGATTAAAATAACTGGTTTAAATAATCGCTCTTGATTATTTTTAAATTTATGCTACAATTAGCACATATTTGAAAAAGAATAATATAAATTTATAAATTTTAAGAAAATCATATGGGAAAGAAATGCGATATCTGTGGAAGAAGCTCAACTAAAGGCGCCAGCAGATCACACTCTAATATCAAAACTTTAAAAAGACAAGGAATTAATTTACAAAACAAAAATGTCATGGGAATTAAGGCAAAAATTTGTACAACCTGCCTTCGAACCATGAAGAAAAACGATAAAATTGAAGAAGAAAAAAAACAAAAAAATTTACTAAAACAAGCTGAAGCTAAAAACAAAAATAAAACTGAAAAGAAAGAAGTAAAAAAAGGAGTGAAAAAAGAAGTAAAAAAAACAGTTAAAAAATCAGCTAGTAAAAAATCTACAAAAAAATAATTAAAGATGATAATAAAAAAATAGGCCAATAGCCTATTTTTTTGTTTTAAAAATAAAATAAAACAACAACAAATAATAGAAACAAAAAAATAAAGGTGAGTTAATTTCTAAATTGATAAACGACTTTGGTACTAATAAAGATTTCTCAGCAATAAAATTAAAATACTCAAAAGAAACTTCAGCTGGGATAAATAAAAGAGATGATAAAAAAGGAAATAAAAAAGATAAAATTAATCCTAAAATTAAAAAAATAATAATAAGAGGAATCAGCCACAAAACAAATAAATTAGACAAAGGAGCTACCAAAGAAAACTGCTCAAAACTCCTAATCAAAATTGGAGCTGTTATTAATTGAACCGACAAGGTGAGACTAAAAATATCCAAAATATTGGCAACAATTTTTTTGCATTTTAATATTTTAAATTTAAAAATAATTTTCAATAAAAATTCTTTAAACCTGGGATAGATATAAATAATACCTAAAACAGCCAAAAATGATAATTGAAAACCCAAATCAGCTAATAACAAAAAGGGGTTAATTATTAACAGAATAAAAGCCGAAAAAAACAAAACGTTAACTACGCTCCCCTTTCTGTTTAAGTAAACAGAAAGAAGAGACAAAGAGCCCATTAAATAAGCCCTAAAAGCAGAGGGCGGCCAAGCAATCAAACTTAAATAAAATAATAAAAAAATATTAATAAAATAAAAAGATTTTCGACGAGAGCACCCCAAGGATAATAATAAATTTAAAAAATAACCTGAAAGCAAACTAATATGCAAACCAGAAATAGCCACCAAATGACTCAGACCCGATTTGGAAAAAACATCTTTTTGTTCATAACTTAAATCACTTTTATCGCCCAATAAAATAGCCTTGGCTAAGGAAGCTGATTCAAGAGAAAGATTAAAATCAAAAACACTTATTAAATATTTTTTAATCCCTAAAATTTGTTTTTTAAAAAGAAAATGTTTGTTTAATTCTCCCACTATTTTAATTTTTGGATAAGAAGAAAATAGAGAAATATTATTTCTTTTAAGGTAAAGATTATAATCAAAATTAGCAATTTTACTTCCTTTCTCCAAAAAAGCTTCTACTTCTAAAATATCACCCACTCTATATAAAGGAAATTTTTCACCAATAATTAAAATTTTACCAGAGACGTTTGTTTCTCCTTTGTCGCTTAATATTTTTAAAACTTGGGCTTTTATTTTCTGTTGTTCATTTTTCAGTTCAATATTTTCAATTGAACAAATTAATCGATTAGTTTGTTTGGCATAATAAATAATATGCTTATCATTATAATCTGGCCAAGAAATTAAGTAACGCCAAAAACCAAAAAACAAAAAAGAAATAAAGAGTAAAAATAAAGGAAGTTTATTGGAATAAGAATTTTTATTTAATTTAAAAAAGAAAAAGGATAAAATTAAAAATAATAAAAATAAAGAGAAAAAATAAAATTCTTCTCTTTTAGAAAAATCCAAAAAAATATTAGCCAGACACAAGCCTAAAGAAAAAGAAATAGAAATAACTGGCCAAAAGTATTTTAAAAACATAAATACCGTCTAAAACGGTATTATAAAAAAAGATTAATAAAAAATAATAAAAATAAAGATAAATAAGTAATAAACTATTTATTTTTATTTTTTAAAAGCAAAGACAAATAGGATTCGATAAAAGAATCTAAATCCCCGTCCATAACACTAGAAATGTCGCTTACTGACAAATTGGTACGATGATCTTTAACCATTTGATAGGGTTGAAAAACATAAGACCTAATCTGCTTGCCCCAAGTACCTTGTCCGGCACCACCCTTTATTTGTTTTTCTTTTTCATCTCTTTCTTCTTGTTGTTTTTTATAAAGCTTTGACTTTAAAACAGCCAGAGCTCTCTCTTTATTTTGGTGCTGAGATCGTTCACTCTGGCAAGCAACTGAAATATTGCTTGGAATATGAACAATACGAACAGCTGAATCAGTAGTATTAACACTTTGCCCTCCAGGGCCAGACGAACGATAAACATCTATTCTTAAATCTTTCTCATCTATATCAATAAAAGAATTATCTTTTAATTCGGGAATAACTTCAACACCAGCAAAAGAAGTATGTCTCATTTGTTCAGCGTCAAAAGGAGAAATGCGCACCAAACGATGTACCCCGTTTTCGCTCTTAAAATAACCATAGGCATAAGCACCACTTATTCTAAAAGTAGAATTTTTAATGCCAGCCTCATTAGCTACCACCCTGTCTAATATTTCTATTTTAAAACCCTTTTTTTCAGCAAACCTTAAATACATTCTTTCTAACATTTCAGCCCAATCCTGAGCATCAACTCCACCAGTTCCAGCATGAACAGAAACTATAGCCGAACTATTATCTTGATTTTCTGAAAACAAAAGTAAAAATTCTAATTTTTTAAATTTTTTTTCTAACTCTTGAAATTTGTTACTAATCTCTTCATAAACTGAATCATCCTGATACTCTCCTGACAAAGCAGCCAATTCCTCCATTTCTCTAATTTCTTTTTCTAGCTCTTCAAAATTATTTATTTCCGTTTTTAAATCTTCTAATTCTTGAGTAACTTTTACCGCCTCCTCATTGTTTTGCCAAAAATTATCTTGAGAAATTAAAAAATTTAAGTCTTTGGCTCTAACTTTTTTTCTTTCAATATTCAAAGTTTCTTTAACTTGTAAAACCTTTTCTCTTAGCTCATTAAGTTTTTTGATTAGATTTTCCATTATTTTTTAAAAAAATAGTTTTTAATAAACTTAGTTTTGATTGATAAAAATAAATATCAGCTAATTTCTTATACACCTTACTGTAAATCCAGTTGCTCTAAAGGTATAGCCAGTGGTATAAACCTCTTCATGTGTTATGCGCAAATAATAAGAATAATCTGGATAAGAAGATACTGGACTACTGGACCAATAATTAGCTTCATCAAATGAAGTGATTCTATAACTACCACTTGAATAACGCTCTTTATAACTAGGTAATTTTAATGAAGAATTATAAGCATTACTATTATTGCTAATATTTTCAGCAGAAACAAAATTTTGCCATTCAAATATAGTGGGAACCCTAAAGTCTGGTGGGCATGGATTATTACCACCATGCACCCCTTGCCAAAGTGTGTTATCTCTGTAATTTAACCAATTTCTAGGATGAGAAGTGTTTATAATAAAATTAGAATTTCCAGGATTCGTACTAGAAGATAAAATCGTAGTTGTATTACTATTATACAATTGATGACCGTCTTTTAATCTTCCCCACTGATACATCCAACCAACAGAACCTACGGCACTAGCTCCTAAATTTCTATCAAGCCAACACTTTCCATCAAGAGCTTCAACTAAATTATAATTTAAACCTTCAAAAGGAATAGCACCCTCACAAACAAATTCCCAAATAGCATAAATAATTGAATTATTTTCATTAATATATATTGTGTTAGATTCATAAGTATCTCCACTGCCGTCGGCTTGAGTGTTCCATTCTAAAAAAACATAATATTCTCTTGTTGGAATAGGAAGCTCCCCTATTGCTTGATTATAAACGACTTCTTTGAATAAAGGATTAACAGTACCACCTTGAGCATCGAAGTTTAGAATATAAGTAATAGTTTCACCAATTTCTTCGTCTTGAATACCACAATAGTTTATACCACCTGGACTAGCACATAAATTACCCGCTGGCAAATCAGAGACTTGTCTTCCTATACAAAAATTTATCTGATAACTTAAACCATCATCAACCAAGGAATATATATAGTCTCCCATCTCGCAATCACCATCAATAGTTTTTGGTGCTTCGGGAATGGAATGCATATATATATTATTAGTACTTGTGCCTATTACATTACTACTCCACTCATTACTACTTGGATATCTATTGTATTCATTAAAAAACAATTCCAAAGCTGTCTGAATTTGCTTGATATCAGCTACTCTTTTGCTGTCTCTAGCTCTAGAACGAGCTTGTTGTAGAGCTACTACCGCTAAAGTAGCGAGTATGCCAATGATAGCTACCGCTACTAACAGTTCAACGAGGGTGAAGGCTCGTCTTTTTTTAAACATAGAGTTTTAAAATTAACTTATTATGATTATATCAATATTGTTTTTAGGATATTTAGAAGAATTATAATATTTAAGGATTTTAAGATAAAAAAATATAATAATACTCTTAATAGTCCTAATAGTCTTGATAGTCTTATTATATAAATATTATAGTACTTAAAATAAATTTTTAATTATTTATTTCTGGCAATAATAGGTTCTACTTTCAACATTTGGACCACAATAAGTATCGTTTTTGATATTCAAAACTTTAAAACCAACTTTTTCCAAAAAATTTTTCATATCATTTTCAGAAATAAAATTCATTTTAATTGGATAAAGTCCAAGATGGTTATAAAGAAAGTCGTCACTTAACCCTAAAAATCTCAAGGCAGAATAAACTTTTCTAATTGGCTGTAAACGAAAACGCCAAGGAATTTTAGCCGGTAGTTGAAAAACCAAAACTCCATCTTCTTTTAAAATTCTATAAAACTCTAAAATATATTTTTTAATAATCTCTCTACTAGGCATGTGTTGTAAAACTATTCCGGAATAAATAAACTCAAACTTATTATCTTCAAATATCTTCAAATCATCCTGATTTTCATAAAACTCAACTGATAAATCTTGATTTATTTTTAAAGCTCTTTCTAGCATTTTAGATGATATATCTGATCCAACATATTTATCAAAATATTTTAACCAATGACGAGCCAAACGTCCCACACCACAGCCAAAATCAAGCATTCTCCCCCTCTCCTGTCCGAGTTTTAATTCTTGCATAACAGTAAAAACATTTTCCACTTCAGACAAACCGGTGGCTAAAAATTCTTCTAAATTCCAATTATTGAATCTTTTGTTATTATCAGATAAAACCGCCCATAAAGGATCAAGTTCACCTAATTTTTCCCAGTTTTGTTTATGTTTTTCAATATTTTCCATTCAATTAAGCTTAATTTTATAATAAAAGTATAATAATAATTAAGCTTTTTGTCGATATTGACAAAATAGTTTAAATATGATATAATTTGAGGTTAGTGCTTGTACTTTGAAAAATAGTTTAAAATTAGATTATTTAGCAAGATCATTTAACAAAAAGATTTTACTAAATAATCTAATTGTTGAACTTAAAAAAACCAAAAAAATAAAAAATCTATTACTTTCTTCCCTACTTTTAGTTTCAACTCTTTTTTCTGTCTCAGGACAAAAGATGGAATTTTTCGGTCAAATTAATGAAGAAAAAATTACTTCAGTAATCAATTTTTCTGCCAGTAAAAATTTTAACGAAAAATTTGGTCTGACTTTTTTTTCTTTAATAAGCGAGGCTGGTTGGGCTGAGGCAAATTTTGGACCAACGTTCTCGCCTACCCCCAATTCATGCTTTTCTATTTCAGCTGGTATCGAAACTGGTGGAAATAAATTCCGAATGGCAACAAGCGCTTTTATAGCCTTTAAACCTGGAATGCATTTCCTTTTAGTAGCTGAAAAGGACAAGGAGACGATAACTATTGGTACCACACTCAAGCAATGAAGTCGTGGAAAAAAATCTCTGCCGGTCTAATGGCTAGAAGATTCAACGAAGTGGGTCCAAGAATAGAAATAAAAGTTTTAGAAGGTTTTACTTTATGGGGAGCACCTCTTTATGATCTTGAAGATGGTAAAATAAAGGGAGTGATATCTTTAGCTATTAACTTTAAATAAGAAAAGTAATAGTTTGGAGGTCGTAAAATAAAAAATTCTTAAAAAGGAAACATCAAGTTTCCTTTTTTTATTTATAAAAATAACTATTGATTTTTTATAAAAAATTTGCTATAGTAAGGACATACATACGAAGAGGGCCTCAAGACATTGGCTTAGCCTAAGTGGAGATTCCCTTTTTAACAAAAAACCACTAGTTTTCTAGTGGTTTTTGTTTTTTACTCAATTTTGATTTTATATTTTTTCTTTAAGTATTTTCTTAATTTTTTGAAATCAATAATCCAAGGATCTTCTTCTAATTTTGTACCAATATATAAATTTTGACCATCAATAAAGCATAAATTGTTCTTCCCCATAAATAAATTAATAAATATAATTTATTTATTTTAACAAAATTTATTTAAATCTAATTTAAATTTTTAATAAAAATAATAACAGAATTAAGTAATCAAAAACACTAGACACTACTCTTACAAGAAGTATTAACAGGGTAAGTAAAAAATTTTGGAGCTGACAATCTCATACCTAAAACCTCAGCAATTTTTAATAAAAAACTTAAACTAGGCAAAGACAAACCCCTCTCCAACCTGGAAATACTAGATTGTTTAGTGTTAAGAAGCCCAGCTAACTCTTCTTGAGTAAGACCATTTTTTAGCCTGGCACTAATAATGCTTTCTGATATTTCTAAATTTAAATCAGATGAATTATTATAATATTTTTTGAACTTTTTGTTTTTAAATAATTCTTTTTTTAAATTATTAGTACTCATATTATTTTAAATTATTTATAATTTCATTTTTTCTTTTTTCTGACAATTTCATTTCCTTTGAAGACGTCTTTTGTTTTTTCTTATTAAAAATATTAGTTAAATAAAAAATATTATTTATAATAGAAAAAAATATTCTATAATTAGCGTCCTTCCAGTTGACAATAAGTTCAAATATATTATTAAATCCTTTTAGCTTTTTAGCTAATTTTATTTTTAATAATAATTCGAAATTATTATTTTCTAGCCTTTCTATTGTTTTTAACATTTTTTTGGCATGATCCAGTCTACCAGTTTTAGTTAAATTATTTACATACACAAAAACAATATTATCACCTCTAGAATTTAAATATTCTTTAATTTTGTTCATTGATAGCTTCAAATCAATATAACAAAATTGTTATATTGATATATTATATTAAAATTATTTCTAAGTCAAACAAGCTTATATAATGTATAGTACAAATGAATTAAATTAAGCCTAAATTAATAATAAAAAAACCATTATTTTTTTATAATGGTTTTAAATACTAATATGTTTTTTATTTTTTATTTAACAAAATCAAAATGAAATACCGAAACCTTTCCGTCGCTCGTTTGATAATAATTATCAGCCTCAACTTTCATCTCATTTATTATTCGCTCATAAGCCCACCAATAGTCATTAACTACAAGATAAGCATTGTCAGCTTCTACTTGAGATAAAAGCTCTTTTACTAATTTCCTGTCTGGGTTATCTAACATTTTTAAATAATAATCATAAAACAAGCCACCAGTTTGAACTGAATAATATAGCCAACCGTCATAATATCTCTTAAACCCCAACTCTTTAATAGCGGCTGCGCCCACTTGTTGATTGGCTAAAACTATATAATTATCATTAATTTTAACATCCTCAATCAATTTTACTGCCTCAAAATCAGAGCTAGAAACTGAATAACCACGAGAATTAAAATAATTATCTTTACGTGGATAATTTAAATAAAGTGATGATAGCAAAAACAACAACAAGAACAGGATAGAATAAAATTTAAAGTTTTTTTCTTGTTTTTTAACTCTTTCAATAATTTCTAAAAATAAATTCAAAAAGATTGGAATTAAAAACAATAAAGAAATAATTAGAACTCTTTGGGAATAAGAATTTTTATCAATAGCACTTAAAAACGGAAAAGAAACAAATAAGCTTAAAATATAAGATAAAAATAAGGCTAAGAAATTATATAAATAAATATTAGACCATGCCTCCCTTCTCTTTTTAATCCAGAAATAAAGTCCAATTAAAAACAAAACAAAAAATAAATAAAATCTATTGAAAAATAAAAAATAGACAGTGTTTAAATAAATATTTTCTTGTCCCAAAAATTTAGGAATCAAAAACTGAAAACCAATTTGTGGCCAAGCTAATTTTCCGCCAACAAAAAACAAAAGAATTGGCAAAATAAATATTTGAGCAAGATAAAGACCAGAAATTAATAAAAGTCTTATTCCTCTTGATCTGGATCCCAGCTTTCGCCACGTAAAACGTGGCTCGCTGGGATGACAAAAGGAAAAAAACATTATCACTACAAAAATAACTGCTGGAATGCCCGCTAAAGGATGAACAAAAAAGGAAGCTAAGGCCAAGGCGGACAAGAATATGTAATTTTTTCTTTCTGAAATAAAATCTTTATCTAAAGAAAAAATAATTAAAATAGTTAAAAAGAAGAAAGCTAAATTCTGTGGAACAGTATAAGTAAAAATAGAAAAAGGTAGAAGTAATAATAAAATTAATAAGTAATAATAATTAGAGCTTATTTTATTTTTAAAAACCTTAAAGAAACTTAAAGGAATAAAAAGAGCTGATAAAACCGGAACCAAGCTTCGACTAATAAACTCCAATGAAAAAGGCAAGGTTTTAATTAAAAAGAATTCTAAAGAGTATTGTCCAATATAATAAAAAGTTTTGGGATTTATAAAACCAAACTGCAATATTTCACTTAAAGCTCTTTGATGAAGTAATTGATCATAGCCAAAAGCTATTTTATAAACAAAGAAAGAAATTGAGAAAAAAAGAAAATAAGCTAAAATAATTAATATTTTAGAAAAAGAGGAATTAAGATAAAAAGAAATAAACAATAAAGATAAAAAAACAAATAAAAGTAAATAAAAATAATTAGGAATAAGATGCCAAGGAGATATTATGGCTAAATCGCTAGAAGCCCCAGATAGAGCCAATATTAAAGAAATAAACAAAAAGAAAGCTAATAAAAAAAGAGAAAAATTTATAAAAAGAGTCTTTGAATTTAAATTATTATTTAACTCTTTTTCTTGCCGATAAGACTTATAAATGATAAAATAAAAAAAGACAGTACTAACCAAAAGGCTTAAAAATAAAAGAATAAAATAAGAAAAATTATTTAAAGCCCAGAAATAATACAAAAAAGATCCAATGATAGCAATGCTGGAAATAAAAAAAAGAGAAACTGTTAGAATATTTTGTCTTAAAATCTTTAAAACTCTCATAGCAATACTATAACAAAAAAAAGATAATATGAAAATTGCCCAAGTGGTTTGTGTCTACCCTCCCTATGCCGGTGGAATTGGCACCTCAGCTTACAAAAATCATGAAGTGTTTCAAAAAAATCACCAGTCTTTTGTTTTTACTAAAAAAAATAAAAAAGAAAATAATACTGAAAAAAATATTATTAACTTAAAAGCGCTACCCGATTTAGGTCATGCTGGCATTTTGTGGCAACTCTTAAAAAAACTGAGAGAATTTGATTTGATTTATTTCCACTACCCCTTTTTTGGTACGGCTTTTATAATCTGGCTATTTAAAATATTAAATCCGCAAAAAAAATTAATCATTCATTATCACATGGATGTTAAACATAAAAATATCTTTTTCAGAATTTTGTCTTGGCCAGAAACATTAATCAGAAAATCTCTATTTGAAAAAGCTGATAAAATAGTTTGTGCCTCACTTGATTATATTAAATACAGTCAAATAAAAAATTATTTTAATCTTTGGCCAGAAAAGTTTGTAGAAATTCCTTTTTTTGTAGATACTATTAGATTTTGTCCTGATTTTGATAAAAAAAATAATAAAGAAAACAAAGAAATCTTATTTATTGGAGGACTAGATAAGGCTCATTATTTTAAAGGGGTTAACATCTTAATTCAAGCCTTTGCTCAAGCTAATCTAGAAAATACCAAATTATTAATTGCGGGCGAAGGCGAACTAAAAAATGAATACCAACAATTAGTTAAAAACTTGGGCATAGAAAATAAAGTTAATTTTATCGGAAAATTAAGTTTAGAAGAACTAATAAATAATTATCAAAAAGTCGATGTTCTGGTTCTACCATCTATTAATAGTAATGAAGCTTTTGGAATAGTATTAATAGAAGCGATGGCTTGTGCTACGCCAGTAATTGCTTCTAATTTACCAGGGGTAAGAAGTGTTTTTGAAAATAATATCTCTGGTTTAAAAGTGGAACCAAAAAACATTGAAGATTTAAAAAATAAATTAAGCTATATAATAAAAAATAAGGATTCAAGAAACAAAATGAGCCAAGAGGCCAAAATTTTAGCCGAAAAAAAATATTCGAAAAAAGTATTTGTTTCTAAAATAGAAGAATTGTTAATATAAAAAAATTGTTTAATCGCTAATCTTTTGCTACAATAAGCTTATGAAAATAGCTATAATCAACAATTTATACAAACCCTATCAAAAAGGTGGTGCCGAAAAAGTAGCTGAAATAACAGTTAACCAACTACAATCCTTAGATCATCAAGTTTTTTTAGTTACCACCAAGCCAAAAAACAAAAAAGAAGAAAACACATCTCCCAAAACTTATTATATAAACTCCAAATATTACAACCTAAAAGACTATAGTTATACCTACCGCCTTCTCTGGCAAATAGATAATGTTTTTAATATCAAAAAATCTTTAAAATTAAAAAAAATTTTAAAAAAAGAAAAACCAGACTTAGTTATTAGCAACAATTTAATGGGCTTGTCTTTTTTAAGTTTTTTTATAATCAGGCAATTAAAAATAAAACACGTTCATATACTGCACGACATTCAACTAATTCATCCATCAGGATTAATTTTTTATCACCAAGAAAATATAGCCAATACTTTAGCTGCTAAAATTTTTCAATTATTAAACAAAAAAATAAGCTCCTCACCCGATTTAATTGTTTCGCCTTCCAAATGGTTATTAGAAAAACATTTGAGAAGAGATTTCTTTAAAAAAAGTAAAAAACTAGTTTTAGATAATCCCTTAGCTTTTAAAAAAAGTGAAATAAAAAAAGAAGTCATAGAAAACAAAAAAGATTATAACTTTATTTTTGTTGGTCAAATTGAAGAACATAAAGGAATTATTTTTTTAATTAAAACCTTTAATAAAATCAAAGATAGACAAAATATAAAATTGACTATCGTAGGTGATGGAACTTTGATGAATCAAGCCCAAAAACTAGCCAAAGACAATAAAAACATATCCTTTTTAGGTAAAAAAAGCGGAAATGAAGTTAGAGGCGAACTTCTAAAACACGATTGTTTAATAGTCCCTTCTCTTTGCTACGAAAATTCGCCCACAGTTATCTACGAAGCGTCAGCTTTTAATCTGCCAGTAATAGCCTCGGATCTGGGCGGAATAAGTGAATTAATTAAAAAATACAAAGGTATATTATTCGAAGCTAAAAATTCTCATGACTTAATAAATAAAATAGATTATTTTTGTAATAATTTTTCTAAATACATTGGTGCCAAACTACCACAAATTGGTGAGGAAAAATACGCCGAAAGAATATTAGAGGAAATTAAAAAAGCGACATAAAAGTCGCTTTTTTTCTTTGTTCGTAAAAATATTTACGAAAAAGATATTCTTTTTAAACAGGTTGGATAAACTTTCTTCTTATCATCATTGTTTATTAGATCGTCTGAAAGTCTAAATCCATTTCGACACCTGAAAAGTTCGGGAACAAAATCTTCCTTTCTGTACCTTGATCCTAAAATTGATATCCTCTCTCCGCCACCATTATACAAACTAGAAAACAAAATAAGAAAAGATAAAGCTTCATTAACATTCATTGGGGTAATGTCAAGGCATTCAAAAACTTTTTCAGCTTTTTCTGGCGAAATTCCTGCAATAGAATCTTCATCCAAACCATTTCCCCCGCCAAATAAAAAATAAAAATCTTTATCCAAACCAATTTTATTATAAATCTTTTCCATGTTAATAGAATCAAAAAGATTTAACTCACTCCCCTCTTTTTGATTAATACTAAGCAAAGGAGATTTAAATACTTCTTCTAAAACCTTGAGAGAAAATACAGGTAAAAAAGGAATTGAATCTAAATAAACTGGATAACAATAGTTACAAGCCTTTTTAACAACCCTCTTTCTTTGACTCTCTAAATGAAACAAAATTTTTTCTGGAAAACCGTTTTTTCTTAATTGATCAACTTCCCAATCAAATAGATTGTTCATTTCTTTTCTTTTCTCCGCCAAACAAGAAAAGAAACCAAAAAACATCTTTATTAAATTTTTTCCCTTCATTGTGTCGTCCTCCAATTAATATTTTAATGTGCAATATTTAAAAAACTAACGTTATTTAATAAAACTTAAATTTTGATTATAAACACAAAACTATACGTACCTAAAAATTAACAACCAGGAGGAAGTGCATTATGAACCAAAATTCCTTCAGCATAATAATTATGGTAATCTTCTACTTCAAAATTATAAGTTGGAACATTTTCATAAACGATTTCTATAGAATCAACAAATCTAAAACTTCCGTCTTCTAATTGCATATAATCACCTATTCTGGCTTCGCCTATTTGCTTCCAATATCCATTCAATAATATTTCATGATTGTGAGTCACCTTTAAGTTTTTATTTATAATTAAATATGAACTAGTTTTTTCAGACGAATGTTTAATTAATTCTGAAACCTTACCAGAAACCAAACTTTTTGTTGTAAAGTCATAACTCTTCACCACATCTCCAACAACAACATCTTCTATGTTTTTATAACTTCCATCGGCCATTGAAATCTTTGTGCCCGATAAAAAACAAACTGGTGGTATACAAACGCCAGACTCACATGTATAAAAATCTGGGCAAGAACCACATAGTCCACCACAACCGTCATTACCACAACTTTTACCAGAACAATCCGGAACACAGCTAGTATAAGAAACCACATTAGCTATTGTTTTCAAACCAGAATAAGCAACATAAGCATTGTCATTATCAACAAAAATATTAATCCAATAACTTTCTTCATCTGAAAAATTTTGATTACCAACAAATTCCCAGTTGGAGTTTTTAAACCTAGCCACGCTCATTAAACCCGAATATTCATCGCTAGAATAAGCCAAATAAGGAACCCCCTGATAAACGAATAGAGACCTTGAATAAACATATGAATATTGCCCAAAAAAACCATCTCCAACAACAACCCACGATGAACCATCATATTTCATAACTCTTATAGAGTAGTTATTTTCGGAATCACTATAAGCAACATAAGGAACGTTATTGTCTACAAAAAATGATATTAAATTATTTGAATCAACTGAACCAATAGAAAATCCGAGATCACCAACATTAACCCAGTCAGAACCATTAAACATTGAAACTGAAATGTCACCATTATTAGAATTATCTTTATAAGCTAAATAAGGACTACCGTTATAAATAAAGATTGAAAGAGGCAATAAATCAAAAGAAGATTCTGCAACAGGGAGAGGACTTCCAACATCAACCCAGCTAGAACCATCAAATTTCATAGTTGTAACCTTTCCACTATTAAAATTATTAGAATAAGCAATATAGGGAGTGTCATCATAAACATACAAAGAAACATTCCATCCATCGCCAGCTGAAAAGCCTGGATTTCCAACATTAACCCAGCTGGAACCATCGAATTTCATAACGGTAACCTTTGAATTGTTTCCGTAATCACGATAAGCTATATACGGAGTGCCATTATAAACAAACAAAGAGACATCATTTGACATTCCGTCCGAAAAACCTGGATTACCAACAGTTATCCAGTTGGTGCCATCAAACTTTTTAACAGTAGCTCTACTAGAATACAATGAATCCCTGTAAGCAACATACAAAATATCATTTTCAACATAAAAAGAAAGAAAATCAGGATTAACAGTAGAAAAAGAAGATGAAACTGACGCCCAACCACAACCAGTTGAGTCCACTAAACAGCCAACGCCAGGAAGACTATCACCACCAACCTCACTACTACCAAATATTATTCCTCCAGGAGTCATTTGCTTGGCTCCGTCTGGCATATCAGACACTTGTTTACCAGTACAAAAGTCTATGGTATAGCTAGCACCATCATTTTGAGGTACGTAGGTATAAGTATTAGAAGCTTCTAGACAATCTCCATCAGCAGGAGAGGGGGCAGTTGGGATAGAATACATAAATGTTTCTTGAGAGGTAGAAGAAACTATAGAGCCACTATTCCACTCTTCAGTGGTTGGATATCTACCATTTTCATTAAAGAATAACTCTAAGGCTGTTTGAACTTGCTTCATGTCAGCCATTCTTTTAGAGTCCCTAGCTCTGCTTCTAGCTTGTTGTAGAGCTACAACCGCTAAAGTGGCAAGGATTCCAATAATAGCTATTACTACTAAGAGTTCAATAAGGGTAAAACCTCTTTTTTTTGTGTTAGAAATCATAAAATGATTTTAATTATATTTAAATTATTATAACAGATATTAATAAAAAAACAACAAAATTAATTGTTGTTTTCTACTATATTTTCTTCTTGATTTTTTACTGCTTCTTCAGCGTCAAGTTGCTCTAAAAAAACATCAACATCTTCTTGATAAGATTCATCTAATTCTAATATTCTTTCAGCGCAAGTTCTAGCTTTAGAAAAATCACCAGCCACATAATAAGCTAACCCCCCGCGAGACAACCAGTCAATATTGTCAGGATATTTTTCTAAAATAATATCATACATCCCAATAACTGCTTCATACTTTTTATCTTCTAACAACTTTTCTTCAAAACGAGTTATAAAGGAATCAAAACTCATTAAATCAAAACCTCTGTTGTCAGCACAAGATTTAAGGTCTAAAAGAAAATTATCAATATCATCTTCTAAAAAATATAAATTAGCAACCTGACAAAAAGCGTCGGGCATTTTCGGATTAATTTCTTTAGCATAATTCAAGGTATCAATAGCCTCTTGATCTTTACCAAAATTTAAAAGAATACTGGATTTAAAAGAATACAGAGGAACTCTTTGAGGACTTGCCTCAATTGACAAGTCAATCATTTTTAAGGCTAAAGAATTATTCTCAACCGCCAATTCGTTATCCCCTTTTTTAGCATAAAAACGACCAGCCATTTCATATATTTTAGCTGCTCGAAATAGCATTAAACTATCATTGACATTATAATTTAAATTAGAATTAGCCGCATAAATACCTAGCGAAACAATTTTCTCTAAATCTTCCAAAGAAACCTTATTCAACATTGAATCAAAATTATTAGTCATTAAAGTTATATAAGATTCGCGACTATCACGAACTAAAACTGATTGATATCCAAAAGCTTTTTCAAAATTATTGTAACTCCCCATTATATCACCCTTGCCCAAAGAAATATAAGCACCAATCGTAGCCTTGGATGTTTTAATAGCTCGAATATTAACACTAAAGATTAGAATTAAAAATATTGAAGCAAAAAATAGAAATAAAACACCTTCTTTGATTTTCACACCTTCCTTCTTTTTTTCTTCCACCTTAGTTTTGGCAGATAATTCTAAGAAATGAATATAGGCGGCTACAAACATCAAATACATGTAAGTTGAAAAAGAATCAAAAACAGCTAAATTCTGGACAAAATAAGCCACTAGAAGACCACTTAAAGCTGACAACTCCAGCAAATTTAAAGCTCTAGGATTATCATTGTTCTTACGATACTGTAAATAAGATTTAAACAAGAAATAAAACAAAGAAACAATAAATAACAAATAAGTTAAAAGACCAAGCAAACCAGTGGTAGCAGTAATATCAACTAAATTATTATGAGCCCTATCAAAATAAGTTGCATGTCGATCGTAGTTATAAAAATCAGCATCAAAATATTTATCAAAAACCAAAGCATAATTACCCAAACCAACTCCGAAGATCATATTAATAGGATGATCAAGCAAATAATTACCAGCAGCTTTCCAAGAAATGAGTCGAGTATTTAAAGTAACGTTTTCACTAGAAAAATCTCTCAAAGCTCGTCCCAAATAAGTTCCATCAAAAATCTGATTAGAGCGAAAATAAAAAAGAGTAGATATTAATACTATAAAAGACAACAATAATGAAACTCCGATAATTTTCTTTTTTTTATTTCTATTTAAAATTGAAAGTAATAAAAGAAAAATGAATATTCCCGACAATAAACCAGCATGAGAGCCTGAAATGTCGGCTTTCACAAGGGTATAAATAAAGATTGGGATAGAAACAATATAAATACTCCTATTCCACCAATTTTTATAATTACTAATCATTAAAAAACTTAAAAATATAGCAAAAAGAACAAAAGCGGCTAAATAAGCTCTATTACCCAATAAGCTCTGAGAATATCTTTCAGCCGAATTAGTAATCATGGCAACTGAAATAATTAAACAAGCCAAAAGCATGGCATTAAAAAGCCAATAATATTCTTGTTTAGTTTTAAAAACAGTAATAGTAATTAAATAAAGAGCCAAAAAATGTAAAAGGTGAAAAAATCCCAAAAGTCTCTCTAAATCACCCCAAAAACTTAAATTAGAATCAACACTGACAAACAAAGAAAAAAGAAGAGCTACAAAATAAGCCAAAAGACCAAAACTAACATAAGATTTTTTGGGACGATAAGCTGGAAATTTCAAAATAAAAACTAAATAAAAAACAAATAAAATTTCAATCAAAATATTAAATACTAACTGTTTGGAAGTTACAAAAGGAAAAAGCCAATTAGAAAAAACCAAAAAAAGAGTTATCAAAGATGAAAAAACTCCAATTTTTAAAATCCACAAATATTTTTTTTCGGTCATATTTTTTTATTTTTAAATTTGATTTAATAAGATAATTATTGCTATAATATATTATAATATACCAGCTAGATAAAAGCGAAATTATGAATAATAATAAAATAAAACAAACCATATTAATAATAGTTGACTTACTTATTTTAGTCCTATCTTTAAAAATAACTTTAATTTTAAGATATGCCAATGATATAAGTAAAGTACTGGAAAAACAACACTTTCAAGTATTCACACCAATTTTTGGATTATGGTTAGTTATTATATACATCAATAGCTTATACGATTTCAAAAAAATTATCAACCAAAATAAACTAGTAGAAAAAACTGTTAAAAGCGTTCTGGCTTCCTTTTTCTTGTCCATGATAATTTTTTATCTAGTTCCCTATGCTCAAATCACCCCTAAGACCAATTTAATAATCTTTTCTGTATTTTTTTTAGTCTTATTCCTGCTATGGCGCCTATTTTTCTTATCTGCTAATAAAAGATATTTGCCAAGCTCCAACATTGCTATTATTGGCTATAATGAAATTATCAGAAAAACAATAACAGCTATTAAAAAAAATCCCCAGCTTGGATTTAAAGTTAAACTCATTATCAGTCCTAAAAACAATGTTTTAATTGATATTGCGGAAATATATGACTTAGTAATCATCGAAGATGTTCATCAACTTTCTCGGGCTATCAAAGATTATAAAATAGACAGCTTAATTTTAGAAAGAGATATTAGTGACATGAAAGACTTACAAAAAACTCTATTTAACTTATTACCGACTGGAATAAATTATTACAATCTCATTAATTTCTATGAAGAAATTAGTGGTCAAATTCCTTTAGAAATTTTAAACAAAGCTTGGTTCTTGGAAAATTTAAATCTAGCTGAAAAGAAAAACTTTGAAAGAATAAAAAGAGTTTTTGATATTTGTTTATCTTTTGTTTTCATGATATTCGCCTTGCCTATTTGCTTCTTTATAATTCTACTAGTAAAAATTAGTGGTCCAGGACCAATTATTTTTAAACAAACTAGATTAGGAAAAAATAATAAAGATTTTAGTCTTTATAAATTCAGAACCATGCGAGTGGAAAATAATAATCAAGCTCCAACAGCTCAAGATGATCCACGGATAACCAAAATTGGCAAATTCTTACGAAAAAGTCGCCTAGATGAAATACCGCAACTATTTAATGTTATTAAAGGAGATATGAGCTTTGTTGGTCCTCGCCCAGAAAGACCAGAATTAATCAAAGAATTATCTAACAATATTCCTTTCTATAATGTCCGTAGCTTGGTTAGCCCAGGAATAACTGGCTGGGATCAAATTTCAGGAGAATATCACTCCCCTTCAATTGAAGACACTTACAAAAAACTACAATATGACTTATTCTATATTAAAAATAGATCGGTTTATTTAGATATAAGCATTATTTTAAAAACAATCAGAACCGCTCTAGGACATGAGGGTCGGTAAATTTATATTATGAAAAATGAATTAAAAGATAAAACAATTTTAGTAAGCGGTTCAGCCGGCTTTATTGGTTTTCATACTAGCCAAAAATTATTAGAAGAAGGAATAAATGTTATTGGAATTGATTCTCTTAATGATTACTATGATCCTAATTTAAAAAATTATCGCAATAACATTTTAAAAGAATATAGTAATTACAAATTCTATCAAGTTGATATTAGTCAAGCAGAAGATTTAAAAAAAATATTTACAGAAAATAAAATTGATAAAATTTGCCATCTAGCTGCTCAAGCTGGAGTTAGATATTCCTTACAAAACCCCAGCGCTTATCATCAAAGTAATTTACAAGGGTTTATTAACATTATAGAATGTGCTAGAAATTTTAATATTAAAGATTTTATTTACGCTTCCAGCTCTTCAGTTTATGGAAAAAATAAAATGAAAGAAAGTGGTTTTAGCGAAGAAGATAGTGTTGATCATCCCATTTCACTCTATGCTACTACTAAAAAAGCCAATGAATTAATCGCTCACAATTACCACCATTTATTTGGCTTAAATTGTACTGGATTAAGATTTTTTACGGTTTATGGTCCAAGTGGTCGTCCCGACATGGCCATGTATCTATTTACCAATGAAATAATTAACAATCAAGAAGTTAAATTATTCAATTACGGAAAAATGCTCAGAGACTTTACCTATATTGATGATATAGTAGATGGAATAATAAAATCATTAGAAAAATCTTACGCTTATGAAATATTTAATTTAGGAAATTCACAGACGATTGAAGTAAAGTATTTAATTGAATTATTAGAAAACTCCTTGGGCAAAAAAGCTAAAATCAAATTAGAAGCAATTCAACCAGGAGATGTTGAAAAAACTTTTGCTAATATCTCTAAAGCTGAAAGAATGCTAGATTTCAAACCAAAAACTAAAATAGAAGAAGGGGTTAAAAATTTTATTAATTGGTATAAAAAATATCATAAAATATAAATGATTGAAAAAATAAAAATAGTAGCCTATAGGCTACTTAAAAAATCAGAAAAATGGACTAAGACCGACATGATTTATCTGGCTAAAGGCGGTTTTTGGCTAACCCTAGGACAAGGCGTTTCCAGCGTCTCGTCTTTTTTATTAGCCATAGCCTTTGCTAATTTACTACCCAAAGAAACTTACGGAACATATAAATATATAATGTCGATAGTCTCGCTACTGGCCATACCGACACTAGCTGGAATGAACACGGCCATAATTCAAGCCGTAGCTCGTGGTTACGAGGGTTCAGTTATTCCCGCCTTTAAAACTAAAGTTAAATGGGGACTACTAGGAGGTTTAGCCTCCTTAGCTTTAGCGGGATATTATTATTTTCAAGGAAATAACGTCCTAGCTATCGCTTTTTTAATTTCTTCAGTTTTTGTTCCATTTATGGACTCTCTTTTAATCTATGATTCCTATTTAAATGGCAAGAAAGATTTTAAAAGCTTAAGTAATTACAATATATTTATTAAAATAATATCGACTATAGTTTTGATTTTAACCGTTTTTCTGACAGACAATATTTTTCTATTTATAGCCTCATATTTTACGACCCACACTATTTTAAGATTAATAATTTTTAAACTTGTATTTAGAAAAAATAGTTTAAATCAAGAAAAAGATCCAGAAACGATCTCCTATGGGAAGCATTTGAGTTTGATGGGTATTTTAAACATTGTCTCTTTTTACGCTGATAAATTATTAATTTTTCATTATTTGGGAGCGACAGAGCTTGCCGTTTATTCAGTAGCCATAGCTCCAGTGGAACAAATAAAGGGATTAATTAAAAATATAAATATTTTAGCACTCCCAAAATTCAGCACAGCAGAAGACAAAAACCTGACCTCAACCTTAAAACCAAAAATAATAAAGATGATTATTGTTTTAACAATAATGTCATTTTGCTATATTTTAATAGCTCCCCTTATGTACAAACTGTTTTTCCCTCAATATTTAGGGTCAACTTTTTATTCTCAACTATTTTCAATATCTTTAATTTTCATGGGACCAATAATAATAATGCTAAGCATCTTTCAGGCAAAAGAAAAAAAAACAATACTGTATCAATACAATATTGTTAAACCAATCGTAAAAATAGCATTGCTTTTTGTTTTAATTAATTACCTCGATGTAACTGGTGTAATAATAGCCGTGTTATTATCATACTTATTTGAATTATTTTTTTTAACAACAAAAAAAATATAAAATATTTAAACTATTTATTCGCAACTAGATAATAACCGCTAGACATTATTGTTTTTTCTTGATTTTTTTTAGAAATTTCACCGAATTCTTTTAACTTAAATTTATTTAAACACAAAAACAGTTTAATTAAAACTAAAAATAAAACTTTAATTAAATTATTAAATTTATAATCTACTTGAAAAATTAATCTTTGCAATAATATAGAAATTGTTTCAACAGTCTCAGCTTCTTCAATGATAACAACATCTTTCCAATCTTTAAATATTTCTTTTAATCCATATTTTGTATACCTAAAAAAATCATTAGGAGAATCATGTATTGGAAAGATAAATCTTGTAGTCAATACTAACTTACCATTATTTTTTAAAACTCTCTTTATTTCTTGAGCTGCTTTAAAGGGATTTTTTAAATGCTCAAAAACCTCTGTGCACAAAACAACATCAAATTGCTCATTCTGAAAAGGCATTTTATGGATGTCCCCCACAATGTCAGGACTTCTCAACTCATCAATATCAAAAGTTGTCCTATTAGGAAAATAAACGTTATAACAGCTACCACCGGAACCAACATCTAAGACATTGACTTTTGTTTTGTTTTTTTCTAAAAATAGACTCATCCTCTCTCTTGTTATTTTTTTATTTAATTCCATAAACATTTTTATAATTATTAATAATAAATAAAACACTACATTGTTTTTATTAAAAAATATTTTTAAAAAATTAACTCAAAATTATTTATTATTTTTATAAAAAATTATCAATCCTTATAACATTAAATAATCAAAATTATTATCAAATTTCTATTGATATTAAAAATTTAAAAATTTATAAACAAATTTAATACTATATTTTTTTAAAAACAAAAAAAACATGATAAGAATTTTCGAAAACCGTATAACTTTTGACCAATTCAAATCCTCTTTTCTTAAAACTTTTAATTAACCATTTTTTTGACGTTCCTATGTTTCCAATTTCCCAATAATGCCCATTTTTCTGAAAATACCTATTTTTTCTAAGCTTTGGAATAATTAATAATAATTTAAAAGACTTAAATAAGGGGATTTTAAAATAAAATTTAAAAGAAAAAACATTTTGTGGTAAAGATATTACAACATTCTTTTTTGACATTCTACAAATATTATCAAGGGCTGTTTCAATTTTATTTAAATTTATATGCTCTAAAACTTGAAAAGCACAAACGACATCAGAATAAATCCCATCTATATACTGACTAGAAATATCACATACCATATCAGGTTTAAGAAAATTATCAATATCTAGAGTAAAAATATTAAAATCTCTTTTTTTTAAATATTCCGACAAAACACCACTTCCAACGCCAATTTCGACAATAGAATTTGGCTCTAAGTCAAAAATGTTTTTTATTTGATGCCAATAACTCATCCAACGAGAATGATGATCATATTCTTTATTATATTTTTTTGATTGATTCATATTTTTTTATAATTTTTTTTGCTCTATTAAACCAAGAATAATACTGAACATCGGACAAAGCTTTTCGAGAAATCTCATCCATAACATCTTTATTATTGAGACAAAAAACTATCTTCTCTGATAACTCTTTTTCATCACCAGGTTTAAACAAGATTGAATTATCTTTATTTAAAATTTCTTTAATTGATGGCAAATTTGAAGCTATAATAGGGGTTCCGCTAGACATGTACTCAAACATTTTTATAGGCGATGTAAATTTAACAGACTCTTTACTAATTGGAACATTAGGTAAAACAAGAATATCAGCAGCTTTCAAATAAAAAGGTATTTCCTCATGTTTTCTTTTGCCAACAAAAATAATATTTTTTTTATCATATTTATTTTTATATTCAAAAATATCACTATCATTACCTCCAACAAAAACAATTTTTATTTTTTCATCAATAAAATTAGCTGACTTTGCCAAAATATCAGCTCCCTTCCAATCATATAAATGACCGACATACATAACTAATACATCATTATTGGAAAAACCTATCTTTTTTTTACAATAATTCCTGTCAAAATTTAAAGAAAATTTTTCTAAATCTACCCCATTATGACAAACCTCTGCCTTACCAAGACCATTCTTAATATGATAATTAGCTGTTCCGTTTGAATTACAAATCAGTAAATCTACTTTTTTAAGCATTTGCTTATAAATCCAAGTTTTAGAACCTGGCCAGTTATGAGCCTCAAAAAAAACATTATATCTTCTCAATGAAAACAACCATGCTATCTCTGGACTTCTTGTATAAATTAAATCATTTTTTTGAAACTTTAAAAATAAAGATTTAATCAAAAAAAATAAATTATTTAAATATATAATTTTTTTAAAAAACTTGTCAAGAAACAAAAAGTCCGGTGATTGAACATATCTAATCTTAAAATTACGTTTTAAATCATAATAATCGAAAATATCTTTTTTTATATCATTTTTTCTAGTAGGAACAACGAGTTCGACATCTATACCAATATTAGAAAATTCTTCGCACATCTTACATATCTGATATCCATGAGCTTTCTCGGTCGGAATTCTGGCATTTGTTATATAAGTTATTTTCATTTATTTAACAACATTTAATAAATTTTTATAATAATCGTCATCCTTCCATTCATTTATTTTTTTAACTGGATAATTAAAATCTACAACATTTTTAGCCACAATATAAATATGGGGAGAAAAAATCGAAAATAAATAATCAATAAATTTATTAGAAAATAAAAATGACCTAGATTCTAATATTTCCCAACCTGCTCGTTCTACCGTTTTTTCTAATGTTTTTTTTGTAAAAAAATTAATATGATTACTGGCAAGTGATCCTTTAAACCTTTTTAGTTTTAACAAAAATAAAGGAAATGGAAAAACTGGAACACCTAATATTAAAATAGTTTTATCGCTAGAAACTTTTTTTAATTTAATCAAAAAAGAATGGGGTGATAAAATATGTTCAATTAAATTATTTGCCCAAATAGCATCATAAACGCCTAAACCAAAACCATCAATCAACTCTGCATTACCTTTTATAATATTAATATTATTATTTTTTCCGTATTCAACTTCACTCAAAGTGCTTGTTAAACCTACGCTACCACTACCAAAATTAACCAAATATTGTCCCAATCCACAACCAATATCTAAAACTTTTTTCGATTTTAAATCATATTTATTTAGCATCTCCCTGAAAGTTTTAGATTTTTTAACGCTAGAAAAACGAGATTCCATATATTTTATTTCTCAAAAATAAAAAAATAACCTAGAGGATACCTTTCTTTAAGAATTGGACGGAGAAAAATTGAAAAGATAAAAAAGGGATAACTCAAAGAAAATAAGACAACTCTTAAAAAACCGGCAAATAAAGAAAAAGATTGTTGAAATTAACCGACAACGGACCAAGGCCGACCTCTTTTATTTCTAACAATTTAAAACCATTTTCCTGAAATATTTTTTTTAAAGATTCTTTAGTATATCTAAAGTAGTCATTTGGATCTGGATGATAATTTACCAAAAAAGGAACAAAACCGATTATTTTTCCTCCATTTTTTAAAACTCTTTTGGTTTCAGAAATTAAAAAGTTATAATTATAGATATGCTCCAAGACATTAAACATCAGAGCGCTGTTAAAATAATTATCGCTGAAAGGAAGTTGATCACACTCTAAATTAATTTTATTCTTATTATCATCCGACAAACAAATATCAACCGGACTAATATTAGCTTTATTTGATTTAAAAATTTTATAATAATAATCTTTTTTTCCACCACCAATATCTATAACTTCACCATCCAAATCAATATTTTTAACTTCATAATTCATCAAAGCTCTAGCCAGGCTTTTTTTCTTTTTTATTTCTTTCAATAAAAATCTATACATATTTTTTTAACACAAAAAAATGATGATAAGGAGATTCAAAACAGACATAATCCTTAATAATCTTCATATCAGTTTTTTTTATTTCATTTTTAACTTTTGACAAATTATAACCCTTTTTCCCTATTTCCCAATAATGCTGGCCATTAAATAAATGACTAGGTTTTTGAATAGAAAATTTAAATTGAAATTTAATTTTTTTAAAAAATGGTAAACGAAAAGAAACAGAAAAATGCCTCCCCCAATGTGGTAAACTTAAAATTACATAAGATCTAGAAACCCTTTTTAATTCATTTAGACTACTAACAAATTTTTCAAAAGGAAGATGCTCTAAAACTTCAAAAGCACAAACCACATCGAAAGAATTATCCTCCAGTGGTAATTTGTCTAAACTGGCAACAATATCTGGTTTTAAGTCCTTGGCAATATCAACACTTTTATAATTAATTTCTGTATTATTAGTTAAATAAGAATAGAGAACTTTTTCTCCTACTCCAATTTCCAAAACATCTTTAGGATTAAAAGAAAGGATTTCTTTTATTTGATACCAATAACTAGACCACCTATCTAAATCGCAGTATTTCCAAAAATTATAAAAATTTTTATTGACTTGTTTTTCCATTTAAGTTAATCAGAATTCTATTAATTAAATTGGCTAAATTATGATTAAAAACAACCAGTTGCCTATTTTCTTTTTTAAAATTATCTAATTCTTTCTCGTCTAAACCAATAATTTTTTCTATTTTATATAATAACTCATTATTGTCTTTATAGCAAAATAAACTATTATTTTTAAAAACATCATTTACTACTGATTCATTATTAGATAAAACCAAGACCTCACAAGCCATAGCCTCTAGAACAGCCTTATCCAAGCTCCCGGTTTGACTCATATGAATAAATAAATCGGAATTCCTTAAAATATCCACAACTTGATCATTGCTAACTGGACCAACAAAATTTATTAAACTCTCTAATTTTTTTACTTTTACTAAATTTTTGAGCTCAGAAAAATATTTCTCGCCCAAATCATCAATTGCGCCCCCAACAATATTAACTTTTATTTTACTATGAAGTTTATCATTTTGAGACAATTCTTCAATGACAATTATTAAATCCTCATATTTTTTAACAGGAGAAATGCGACCGATAGTCACAATATTAAAAAAATTATCTTGACGATTGTTAAAGGCCGGACAAAATTTTTCCGTATCCATTCCATGACCCATTACTTTTATTTTTCTGCTTTGTAAGCGAAAGCTTTTCTCTGAGGCGGTAAAAACAATATCGGTTATTTTTGTAGCTAAGCGTAAAGAAAGGCTTATATTTTTATGAGCATACCACAAAGCAATTTTTTTATTCATCATTTTCCACCAAAAACCCCCCAGAATCATATAAATCTGATTCATATGTACAAAAACATTGTCGTATTCCCTTCTATATTTAAAAATGTATTTATAAAAATTAAATAAATATTTTAGACGACAAACCCCCTTTTCCTTGCCCAAAGATAAAATTCTAACGTTATTGGGCAAACTATATTCACCCTTATAAAGACAAATGACTGTTACTTTTTCACATTTTTTTGAAAATTCCTCCAACCATCGATGAAAAAAACCGAGATTGCTATCGTTTTTATCTACTTTTTGAGTTAGTATTAATAAATTCATAAAGCCTCTAAATAATCGAATATCTTTTTTTGACTATCGATGGTCAATTCAAAACTATAATTATTTCTAAAATTATTTTTAATAGCCTCTGACATTTTTTTCCTTAAATCATTATCTCTTATTAATAAATTAACCCTATCAACAAAACCAGAAAAATCACCCTGTTCAATAATAAAAGAATTTTCTCCATCCTTCAAAATACCCTTAATTCCTCCGACTCTGGTGGTTATAACTGGCAAGGCTGAAGCAGCTGATTCCATAAAAACACGGGGAAATCCTTCAAACCTTGAACATAAAATAAAAAAATCACCCCTCAAAAAAAGATCTACTATTTCGTCCCTATTTAAAGATTTGTGAAAATCAATAAAACCATCAATCTTTCTTAATTTTATTTGTTCTTGAAAATAATTTAAAAATGGTCCCTGACCGACTATTTTAAATCTAAAATTAATTCCCCGATTATCGCCCACTACTTTTTCCAAAATATCAATTAATAATGGGATATTTTTTTGTTCAACCATTCTACCAACATAAATAATATTAATTTCGGAATGACTTATTTTGTCTTTAAAAAAATCTTTAATATTGTAAGGTATCATTGGTTTCCAAAAAACCTTGTCGCCATATTTCTTTTTTAAATCATCAATAGCCTCCAGACCATCAGCCTGAATAGCGTGGCTGTTTTTAAAAACAAATTTAGCTAGCAACCTTTTAAAAAATAAAGATTTTTTACTACTCCAATAGGAATCAAAGATATTTGTTCCATAAACAGAACAAAGCAGTTTAGCTCCAATTATTTTACTAAAAATTAAAGAAGCGAATCCATTTAAAAATGGATCTTGAGAAGTAACAACATCTGTTTTATGTTTTCTTTTAATAAAAAAAGCAAAAAAAATTGATTTAATAAAACCACAAAAAATATTTTTACTTTTAATGGAATAAATAAAAATTTTATTATCAATCTCTAAATATTCTTTTTTTTGATTAAAAACAACCACCACAACCTGATTTACCAGTTTAGAATATTCTTTTATCCTATTAAAAGTATCCGAATTTTTATCAAAAAAAGTTTTATCACTACTTAAACTCAAAATATTCATAACTTATATATTTCTTAAAAAATTATTTAAATTATCTAACATTTTATACTCCGTAAAGTCCTCAATTCTTTTTTTAGAGTTTTCTGAAAGCTTGTAGCGCAAAACTGAATCGCTGAAAAACTCAAACATCAACTCTGTTATTTTATCTAAATCATTAAAATCAAAAAATAATCCATTTTCTCTGTCAGTTACCAGTTCCACATTACCACCCACTCTGGTTGTTAAAAGTGGTAAACCTAAGGCCATCACTTCTAACAATTGATGAGAGAATCCCTCATAGGATGTATTTAAAACAAACAAATCGCTGGTTTTCAAATATTTCATCAGCAAATTCCTATCTAATTTGCCCAGTAAAATTACTTTATTTTCCAATTTTAAATCTTTAATTAAATTGAGTAAATTTTCTCTTTCTCCTCCCTCACCAGCTATCAGTAGTTTTGATTTAGGATATTTGCTATTAAAATCCTTAAAAGCTTTTATTAGAATATTAAAACCCTTCCAAGGAACCAAACGACCAGAACTAATTATAATTTTATCATCAAAATCAAGTCTTAATTCCCTTCTTATCTCTTCCTTGCTAAAACCACAATTAATACCATCAAAGGCATTATAAATAACCTTTATTTTATTAGGATTAACTCCCCAATTAGAAACTATTTTTTTTAAATAATTACTAGGAACAATTATGTTTTTAGCTCTTCTAGCTGAAAAAAGTTGAATCTTTTTCAAAATTTTAACTGGCCAAGAATAATCCTTATATTTTACAGAAAAATCATCCAAGAAATCTTTAACATCAAACCTTTGGCATCCCTGCTCCCAAGCATAATCACCGACAATTTTTAAAAGCATTTTTTTTCTTAGAAAAAAATTAGCTAAAGCTACCGGTAAACCAACACTAACTGGATCTTGAACATAAATTATTTCTGTTTTTCTACCTAATTTTAAAATATTTAAAAAATACAAAAAATGACTAATCACTTTAGGACACTTATCCCTAAAATGAGAAAAGCTTAAAAGTGAAACATTAAAATTTCTCTTAGGCAATTCCTGTAAAAGCAATTTGCTATAAGTTGCAGGCCCACCAATATCTGGCGGAAAAATTCCGGTAGCAATTAAAATATTTATTTTTCTTTTTTTATTTTTTTCTGCCAAGTCAGAAAAAGCTTTAGACATCCGACTAGCTACTAAATCCCAAGTATAAACTTCTTGAACGGTTTTTATTCCATTTGCAATAATTTTATTTTTTAAATTTTCATCACTAAATATTTCTTTAATTCTACTAGCAATGCTTTCTGGGCTTTCCACCTCACAAAACAAACCATTTTCTTCGTGATGTAAAAAATCAGGAATACCGCCAACTTCAGTGGCTACAACTGGAAGACCAGAAGCCATGGCCTCCAAAAAAGAATTACCCAAACCCTCAGATAGTGATGGTCGACAAAAAACATCACTAGCCCAGAGATATTTTGGCAACTCTTGATGATTAATAGTCCCTAAAAAATATACTCTATTTTTTAAATTTAATTCTTCGCTTATTTTAAGTAAATCATCTTTTTCTTCTCCTTCTCCCAATATTAAAAATTTAAATTCATTTTCTAAATAAGACAAACTCTTGAGCAAATCCTTAACTCCATTCTTTTTAACTAATCTAGAGGTGGTTATTATTAATTTATCATCTTCATTAAAACCTAACTGTTTTCTAAATTCGTTTCTGTTAAAACTTTCCTCTCTCTTAAATTTCAAAAAATCAACTCCATTGGGAATTATCCTGATTTCTGACTCTGCCCCATTTCTAACTGCCCAATGTTTTAAAAAACTACTGATTACTTGTATAAAATCAGCTTGAGTAAAAATTTCTAAAAAATTTTTTCTAATAAACTTGCTTTTATTTTTTATATATTCCAAATCATCACCTTCTTGTAAAGTTAAAAATAATGGCAATTTACATATTTTCTTAGTAAAAAGAGCTGATAGCCCTCCAAAGCTAGCCATAATTACCCAAGAAAAAAGATAATTATTTTGTTTGTGTAGTTTTCTAGCTTTAATCCAACCTAAAAAAGCTAAAAAAAGCTTATCAAACAAAGGGTGACCGATACCCAGTCTATAAACATTAACTTGTCCAATTCTTTCAAATTTTGGCAAACCCTTACTCATCTTAGCCGTTAATAAGTCAAAAGAAAAATCATCACCTAGACGATTAGTGATTTCTTTAACGGCCACCTCGGCTCCCCCTACAAAAGGAAAATAAGCGGTGGAAAATATTAAGATTTTTTTGTTTTCTTTCATAATTAAGACCTAGCAAAACTTATTAAATCTTCGTAATAACTATTATCAGCTTCTCTTAAGGCCTTTAAATAAACATTTCTGGCCTTGTTTTCTTTATACAAATTATCAGATCCCCAAGAAAAATGTTTCTTTTTAAAAATTTTTTCCATTATTAAATCAGCTAATAATCTAGAATGACGACCGTTACCATTACTAAAAGGATGAATTGCTACAATTCGATGTTTTAATCTAATGGCTATTTCTTCATCAACAAATACATTATTTTTAATCCAGTATAAACAATCGTCTAAAAGCTTTTTTAATTCAACCGAAATCACAGCCCAATCAACTCCAATATTTGTATTTGATTTGCGTAACTTACCAGCCCAAGACCAAACATCGCCAAACATTTTTAAGTGCAATAATTTTACAAAATCTTCAGACAAAAAATTGTTTAAATTAATCTTTTTTCTAGAAAAATATAAAATAGCCGATTCAATGTTCTGCTGTTCAAATTCGTCCAATTCTCTCTTATTGCTAATAGTACCTATACGCAAACCACTCAAAGCACCAGTGTCTAGTGGGGTCTCCCCTTCTAAATAATTAAAAACTAATCCCATAGTATTTTTTCTTGATTAGCTATAATTTTATCGGCTCTTTCTTTGATTGCTTTCTTGATTCTAAGACGAGAATTACCTTGACCCTCTAGTCGCATATTTTTATCACTTCTTAAAACTATACCTTTGGCAACATCATGGGCTCTTTTTTTAACAATTTTTTCTAAACTACTCTTGGGAGCAGAAAAACCATAAACAAATTTTAAGCCCAAGACTTCAGAAATTTGTTTAAGTGTTTTAATATTAACCACCCCCTCCTTTTCTCTTTGTTCAACCTTAATAAGACTTTGGGGTTTTACACCCAAAATCTTGGATAGCTGCTCCAGCGACATACCCAAAGCAACACGAATAGAGCGAATCCATCCCTCTACAGGTTGGCCAACATTATTCAATCTATTAAAAGCCTTTATTTTTCTATCTAATTGCTCTAATTGTAATTTATTTATATTTTTTTTCATAAGCTTAAAAGCTTATTTTTTATATAATTTCATAAGCTTAAAAGCTTATATATAATATTTATTATACTTGTTTAGTATATGTTTATTATATAATATTTAAAAATATATGTCAAATAAAAAATCGCAAAAAATTAAACAATATTTTCTATTTTTTTCTTAAAAAAATCAGATATATAGTTTAAACCCTCATCCAAGTAAACCTTCGGTTCCCAATTTAATTTACTCTTAGCTAGAGAAATATCAGGACAACGCTGTTTAGGATCATCTTCTGGTAAATTCATAAATATCAACTTACTTTTGCTATTTAATTTCTCAATTATCCTCTCAGCCAAGGTTTTGATAGTAATTTCATTAGGATTGCCCAAATTAACTGGACCAGAAAAATCAGAATTCATCATTTTAATCATACCATCCACTAAATCACTAACATAACAAAAACTTCTAGTTTGATTACCATCACCGTAAATTGTTATATCCTCGCCTTTTAAAGCCTGAACGATAAAATTAGACATCACTCGACCATCATTTAAAGCCATTTTAGGGCCATAAGTATTAAAAATTCTAATAATCCGAACATCTAAGCCATGCATTCTTTTATAATCACAAAATAAGGTTTCGGCACATCTTTTGCCTTCATCATAACAAGCCCTAGGACCAATAGTGTTAACTGCCCCCCGATAAGTCTCATCTTGCGGACTAACTTCTGGATCGCCATAAACTTCACTGGTTGAAGCTTGTAGTATTCTAGCCTGATGAGCTCTGGCTAGGCCCAACATATTAATAACACCAATAGTATTAGCCTTAATAGTTCTGACTGGATTCTTCTGATAATGAACAGGAGAAGCTGGGCAAGCCAGATTATATATCTGGTCAATCTTTTCCTCACTATAGAAAGGCTCTATAATATCATGCAAAACAAAGCTAAAATTAGGATTAGCCTTCAAATAATCAATATTTTCTTGGTTTCCAGTAAAAAGATTATCTAAACACACAACCTGATGTCCTTCAGATAGCAATTTTTCACATAAAAACGAGCCAATAAAGCCCGAACCACCTGTAACTAAAATTCTCATAAAATTATTATAAATAAATAGTTTAATTATTGTAGATTTTTAGATATTTTTCAGTCATTTTATCTAAAGAAAATCTAGCCTTATCTAAATTTCTTTTGTTTATATCTGTGCAACTTTTTTGTTCAGTAATTATATTCTTCTTAAAAATATTAATAAAATCATCAATATCATTCAATTTGTAGCAGTTTTCACTACCTATCACTTCACTGTTGCCACCGACATCGCTAGCCACAATTTTTATACCAGACATATAAGCTTCAATTAAAGAAAGAGATAGACCCTCATAAATTGACGGCAGAACAAACAAGTCCAAAGCTTTCAAATACTGACTGGCTCCCTCAATTTGACCTAAAAAATGAATCTTTCCCGGGAAACTTTCGGCTATTTTCTGATACTTCTCCCTTTCTGGGCCCTCACCAATAAGAATTAGTCTAGAATTAGGCTTAATTTCTAATATTTTAGCAAAATTAGTTATTAAAAACTCATAATTCTTAGGATAAGCCAATCTTCCAATAGATCCTATCAAAAAACAATCATTATCCTCAATTTTAGCCTTATTTAGAGCAAATTTTCGAGCATCTTCTCGACTTAAAAAATTAGTTTCAACTCCATTATATATTAATTCAGCTGATTTTACTATCTTTTGACTCAAGGCAAAATCAAGGTTTTTTTGGCTAACAAATACCAAGTCATCCACAAAAAAGAAGCCAAACTTAAAAAATAGTCTAAATATAGCCCCTTTTATGATGTTAGTCTTGTAATTACTATCTAAAACAGATAGTCCATGAACCGTAAAAACATTTTTAACGCCCATATTCGCTATTTTAGACACAAAGGCACCTAACAAGGCGTTAGAACTGTTTAAATGAACTACATCGGGCTTAATTTCTCGAAGTAAACGATAAAAATTGAATAAAAACTTAATAATATTAAAAGGATTGGAGCTTTTTTCCAATCCTTTTACTAATCTAAAATCTATTTTATTTTCTTGAGCAAAATCAGACAGATAACCTTTTTCGCCAGAAGCAATTGTTATTTGATGACCTAAGTTAGAAATTTTTCGGCTTAAATTAGACACAAAGATTTGTGCCCCACCAACTTCAGACTTGGTTATCAAATACAATATTTTCATATTTAGTTTATTTTTTATCTATTTTTACCTCTACATACTCTTTGTCACCAGGATTTGATCTGTAAATATAATCTAAAATTGAGTTAATTTTTTGTTCTACTTCTGATCGATTTAAATCACCAAAAAAATAAGTATTATAGTCACCTCGACTACTTTGGTAAACGCTAGTTTGGTAAACACTATTTTCTACTTGATTTATTGGTCCTTTTTCTATTTTCCTACTATCTTTAGCATAAAAGAATAAAGATGAAATTAAAACAACGGCTACAAAAATAGAAATCATTACTAATAACCATCTCAGAATAAGATGATTACCAATTATTAAAAGACCAATCATCATTAAAACTAATGGCCAAAAAATAGCTTGATCAAAATAAAAATTCCACCAACCCATATTTCTACCTAAATAGAAAAGGCCTAATAAAATAATTATTAAACCAAAAAAAGATTTAAAACCAATTTTTTCGTGATTTCTTCTAGGATTATTTTTATTATCTTCTTTTGATTCTTCTTTTTTCTCTTCCCTCTTTTCTTCTTTTTTAACTTCTTCCACCTTCTCCACTTTGTCTTTTAATTCTTCTGTTTGTTGTCCATATTTATTTTCCATATTTTTATGAATTAATTATAAAATTATTCTATTTTCTTTTAAATAGAATCATTAAACCAATTAAAACTAGAAATATTGGCCAAAAATTAGCCCAAATATTTCTTAAATCAAAAATATTATCTACTAGAAAAATAAAACCAAACAAAACAAAAATTATTCCTAATAAAAATCTCCAATCACTTCTTTTTGTTTCTGAACCTAAGTCTTTTATTTTCTCGCCTATTTTTTCGACAAATTCTTCAGCCTTCTCTTCGTTAATAAAGTTATTATTATTTTTTTTACCTTCTGTTGGGATTAAAAGAGTACAAATTAAATAAATTATAAGTCCTGAGCCTCCACCAAAAACTAAAGCTAAAAAGATTAAACGCACTATTAAAGCGTCTACTTCAAAATACTTGGCGATACCTCCACAAACGCCAAATATTATGCGATCATCTTGTGACCGATAAATTTTTTTTGTCTGTTGCATAATTTTATAAAAATTAATTATATTACCTAAAAATTATATAATTTCTGAAAAAAGTTTTCAAGATAGTTTGATAATTCTTTACACATTGCGATTTCTCTCTCAAAAACTTCTCTATTCATATTATTTTAAAAACATTAGAAGAACTCTATTTTTTTATTTCCTTCTTGCTGTTATTTAAAAAATTATTTTTTGAAATGACTGATTTTCCTGTTTGTTTTTCTAATTCATTCTTTGCTTTTTTGGCTACACCACCACCCTTTTTAGCAACTTTTCTATTTTCTTTAAAATTTTTTGGTTCAACTTTTTTAGAAATCTCAGTGGTTGAAGCTTCAGCTAACATATTTAAAACTAATTCCAAATTAGTCATGTTATCTCTCAAACTTTCTTTCTTTAAATTTTTAATTTTTTTATATTCTTTAGTTCTTAATCCGGCCCAGGCAAAAGTAATATCATCAGTTAAAACAGCAAATTTATCACCAGTCTTCACGTCCCTATTTTACCATTCTTCAGTTAAATCTTTCCTGATTTCAATACTTTTTAATCTTAAATTAACCCAGTCTTTTGAATAACTTTTTTTCAAATAAGTGTTCATCGCTCTTTGAATCGCTCTTTCCGGATCTTCCGTTTCTTCAACTCTTTCATAGCCAACTTTAGCTAACCAAAGTTTAAACGGCTCAGCTTTTGGAGATGGAATTGATTGAATAATACGAAAAATTGATTCCGTATCAGCTGTATCTGTCAAATAATATTTACCGTCGCTAGCCATCATTTTCAGTTGGTGACATTTTGTCACCACCTCACTACCCTCTTCCCGCAATCTTTGAGATAATTTATTCCAATATTTTCTTGAGTCTTTGCTAGCCTCTAAAGCGCTTACAATATCAACCACTGAAAAATACCATTTTTCTTGATCATCATCCCATATTTTTCTAATTTCCTTTCCCTCAAAAAGAGAAATTTCTTTAGTTTTTTTTGTCATAATTCAAAATTAATTATTATGACATAAATATAACAAATGGCAGATAAAATTAAGCTAAAATTTATAGAACTGAAGCGTGAGCCTTCGGCGTGTGGCCACGTAGGTTCCCACGTAGCGCTTTTACAATCCTTGGAGCGTGAGTGCGAGCTTTTGCTCCTTGGAGCGTGAGCGCGATTACTTTTGCTCCTTGGAGCGTGAGCGCGTAGCGCTTTTAAGCTCCACAACACTTCTTGTATTTCTTACCACTACCACAAGGACAAAGATCATTACGACCAACTTTATTGCCCTCATCATCTTTAACCTTGTCCTTAACTAAATCAACAGTTCCAGTGCTGTTTATACTTCTTTTGGCCATTTCTTTAGCTGGAGCTGAGAAATTACTAGCCCTCTCCATTAAACTTGGGGCTATGAAATTACTAACATCACCAGTCTTAAAGATAGAATAAGCTACTTGTTTTTGAATAAGACCTAAAAGTTCATGATACATTCTGTAAGCCTCTTTCTTATATTCAACCAAAGGATCTCTTTGACCATAACCACGAAGACCAATACCTCTTCTTAAATAATCAACTGTTTCTAAATGCTCAATCCATAAATTATCAATAGAACGAAGAAGTATTCCTTTTTCAATTTCAATAAAATTTATATCCAAACCTTTAAAACCCTCTGACATCTGCTTATAATTTTCTTGGGCCAAAGAAACTAAATAATCATTTAAATCTTTTCTTAAATCTTTTGAACCATCATCGGATTCAATAAAAGATAATATTTTATTTTTTTGCTCACCACTCAAAGAAAAAATAGTATTGATAGTTTCGGATATTTCTTTTAAATTCCAGTCTTTATTATTTTCTGAAGCAGTATGAAAATTAATTGTTTGCCAAATTTCATCCTCTACCATCTCTAAAATAATTTCTGACAAAACTCTTCCCTTTTTATCTAAATTTTCTTTTTGATTGTTATAAGAATTTAATATTTCACGACGTTTTTTATAAATAGCTTCGCGATGTTTATTGATAACATCATCATATTCAACCACGTGTTTACGCAAGTCAAAATTATTGCCCTCAACTCTTTTTTGAGCTGATTCGATTGAACCAGAAACTAGTTTATTTTGAATCGGCATGTCTTCTGGTAATTTCAAAGTGTTCATAATTGACTTTAGCTTATCACCACCAAAAATTCTCATTAAATCATCATCAGCTGAAATATAAAATTGACTAGAACCAGGATCACCTTGACGACCAGCACGACCACGAAGCTGATTGTCAATACGACGAGATTCATGTCTTTCAGTGCCAATCACATGTAAACCACCTAAATCCCTTACCTTGGTTTGATCTTCTCCAACCGGCGGATTTCCACCTAAAATAATATCAACACCACGACCGGCCATGTTAGTAGCAATGGTTATAGATCCTGGTTGACCAGCTTGAGAAATTATTTCCGCCTCTCTAAAGTGATTTTTAGCATTTAAAATATTGGGATGTAAACCTTCTCGCTCCATCATTTCTCCCAATAACTCATTATCTTCAATTGAAACTGTTCCAATCAAAATTGGCTGACCCTTTTTAGTTCTTTCTTTAACCTCCGAAATCACAGCCATGAATTTACCCTCTTTAGTTCGGTAAATTAAGTCTTGAGCATCTTGTCTAATATTAGGTTTATTGGTTGGAATAATTATAGTTTCCAAACTATAAATTTTATAAAACTCCTCAGCCTCAGTTACAGCTGTTCCAGTCATACCAGAAAGTTTTGGATACATTCTAAAATAATTTTGAAAAGTAACTGTCGCTAAAGTTTGTGATTCTCTTTGAACAATTACACCTTCTTTAGCTTCAATAGCTTGGTGCAATCCTTCACTATAACGACGACCAGGCATTAAACGACCAGTAAATTCATCAACAATTAAAATTTCGCCATCTTTAACAACGTAATCTTTATCTTTTTTAAATAAAACCTGAGCTTTTAAAGCTTGCTCAATATGATGAACATCCTTAACTCCCCCGGCTACATAAATATTTTCAACACCTAACCATTTTTCCATTTTAGAAATACCTTCTTCAGTTAAGGTGGCTGCTCTCATTTTTTCATCAACATTATAATCCTCATTTTCTTTTAAATTTCTAACTAACTCAGCAAAACGAGCATACTTATCATTAGAGCCTTCAGCTGGAGCACTGATAATTAAAGGTGTTCGAGCTTCATCAATTAAAATAGAATCAATTTCATCGACAATAGCATAATAAAAATCTCTTTGAACCATTCGACTCAAATCAGATACCATATTATCTTTCAAATAATCAAAACCAAATTCATTATTGGTTCCATAAGTTATGTCACAATCATAAGCTTCTTTGCGACTAACTTTTCTAAAAGGTTTTAAGCGAGGATCAAACTCGTTTTCATCATTAGCGCTTGGATCATAAACAAAAGCTGAGTCATGAACGATAACACCCGTAGTTAATCCCAAAGCATGATAAACTGGAGACATCCAACCAGCACCTACTCGAGACAAGTAATCATTAACCGTAACTAGATGAGCTCCCTTGCCCAATAAAGCATTTAAATATAAAGGCAAGGTAGCTACTAAAGTTTTACCTTCACCAGTCTTCATTTCAGCAATTTGACCACGATGCAAAACAATACCACCAATTAATTGAACATTGTAATGTCTCTGACCTAATATGCGAGAAGAAGCTTCTCTAACAGCTGCAAAAGCTTCTGGTAATATTTCATTAAGTTTTTCTTGTTGTTTATTAAAATCAATTTCTTCTTGATTATCTAAAACACTCAAACGTTTTTTCATTTCCAAACTAAAATTCTTCAACTCTTCGTCAGTCTTCTTTTTGAAGTCATCTTCAAAAGAATTTATTTGATCAACAATTGGTTGTAAAGATTTTATAATTTTTTCATTTGGATCACCAAAAATTTTATCCCAAAATCCCATAATTTTCATTTTAATTTTTAGGGGGGATTTTTTCAAATCCCCCTCTGGTTTAAACATTGAGAAGCTACTGATTATGCCTCAGTCAGCTCGCTTATTAACACTTCCAAATACTCATTAGAGCCATCGTTCCCTTTTCTGGTTATAGAAACCGTTTCTTGGGAGTTAGAACTCTTTAAAATACTAAAAAACGAAGCTCTGACACTTACTTGGTACCAAAGCTCCCCCTTATAAAGTACTTCCATTTAAAAAATGTTTTAATTTTTTATATAAATAGCGTACCTCTCTAAAGAGAGTAGTGAGAGCTTTTGCCGCTTTTAAAAAAAGCGGGGATCTTTAACACAAAGAACTAAATTATAACGCTTGATTATAACACAATATAACAAAAAAGTCAATTATTATTTGTCTCTTTTTTTGTCTAATTTCTTCTCCTTATACTTCTTAATTGATAAAATTAAATGATCTTTAACTTTATCAATTGCTTTATTGATTGTCGGCTCCATCTTCTCAACCCTCAAAACAGTTCCTGGTAAAGACAAATTAACTTCAGCTCGATAAATTTTACCGGAAGTTTGTTTATTTAAGGCATGCTCCAACTCTACATCACAATTACTAATACTGACACCTCCCAAATATTTTTCCAACATATTCATTTTTTCCCCTACATATTTCTTTAAATCATCTGTTAATTCTAATTTAGTTGTTTTAATTCTGATATCCATATTTTCTATATGTTTTATTTTTAAGGTAAAACATTAAATTAATAATAAATAATTAATTAAACAATCCAATCAAATCCTTCAAAGTTATCCAAACAAAAAGTAGCATCAAAAGAGCAAAGCCAGAATTGTGAATAATGGCCTCAACTTCTTGTTTAACTGGTTTACCTTTTATTTTTTCAATCAGTAAAAATATAAACCGACCACCATCTAAAGCTGGGAAAGGAAAAAAATTAATAACTGCCAAGTTTAAAGAAAGCAAGGCTGTAAATTGAATCAAATAAATTATTCCCATTCTAGCCATTTGTCCAGTTAAATTAGCAATGCCAACTGGCCCAGCCACCTCAACCCCAACAGATTGACCAACTATTAAGTCTCTAATAACTACATAAAAAGTATAAATAATAGTCCATAAGAAAATAAAGGTAGCCTTAAGGCCCTCCCACAGAGCCAAATACCAAGGATATTTAATTGTGGCTGTGTCAGCAATAGAGATGCCAATTACATGCCTATTTAAATCTTCCCTAAATTCGGGAGTAATCAAAATATCCTGCTCCTCACCACTTCTTTTTATTTTTAAAGAAGATTCCTCTGGATTATTTAAAAAAGACTGAACATCGTCACCACTCTTTACTTCCTGATTATCAATATTAAGAATAATATCTAAAGGTTTCAAGCCAGCTCTTTCAGCTGGAGAATCTTTAATTATTTCTACAATTTGAACTTTAGCATCCGATATTTTTACATTTTTCTCTTTTACAAATTCATCATCAACAGCATGAGGAAAACCAATCATAAAACCAATAGATATCAAAATCCAGGCTAAAAAAATATTCATCAAAACACCGGCTGAAACAACCACCAATCTCTTCCAAACTTTCTGTGAAGAAAAACTATCTTTATCTTGACGATTTTCACCATCCTCACCTTTGATTTTAACAAAACCACCAATCGGAATAGCATTTATAGAATAAACAACACCTGGACAATCACTAATCTTTCCCCTTCCCCATTTAACTTTCCATTTATTATTTTTGTTTTTATAAAAACCAAAAATTCTTGGAGGAAAACCAAGCCCAAACTCATCAACTTTTATGCCCAATTTTTTGGCCGAATAAAAATGACCAAATTCATGAAACAAAACTAAGATTGATAAAACTGCTAAAAAAACTATAATCGTTATAAACATAATTTTATATTTCCATTATTTCTATCTCTTTCTTGTCTCTAATTTGTTTTATTTCTCCATTAATTTTTTCTATTTCTTCATCCAATTCTTTAACAAAGCGAAATTTATCATCTTCACCAATTTCTTTAGAATCAAAAGCATCTTCAATGCTAGATTTAACATCATCTCTAACCTGTCTTAATGAAACTCTAGATTTTTCCTGCTTTTCATTAACTTTTTTAACGGCCTCTTTTCTATTTTCTTCCGTCATTTGAGGAATGTTTAATCTAATCTTATCTCCCTCATTTACTACGCCCAAACCAAGATTAGCTTCAATTATAGCCTTTTCTATGGATTTTAAAGAATTCTTATCCCAAGGAGTCAAAGTCATACTGCGAGAATCACTTACAGAAATATTGCAAACAGAATTCAAAGGACTTTTAACCCCATAAGCCTCAACCAAAACCCCATCCAGCATTGCAGGATTGGCTCGACCAACCTTAACAGTTGATAAATCCTTTTTAAAATAATCAATCACAGCCTTAAGTTCTTCTACCTTGTTTTGAATGTAAATATTCATAATATTAAAGTTAATTATAAATTATTAATTGTTTAAAGATTTACTAAAAATTTTTTTATCTTTAAAATTTAGATTTTATACAAAGTTCTAAATTTCATATTTTAGTAAAATTTTAAAATTTAATATTTTGAATGAAGTTTTAGGAAAAAATTCATCAAAATAATATTATCTAAATTTCATATTCTAGCAAAATTTTAAAATTTAATATTTTGAATAAAGTTTTAGGAAAGGACGAGAAACGGAATGAGCTGTATTTTAATACAGCGAATGAGTATCGCAATCCTTGACGAAAAAATTCATCAAAATATAAATTTTACTATTTTTTAATTTTCCTAATCCCCATATATATTATAGAAGGATTATTAAAATCAATCAACAAATTACTACCAGCACGAGATGTCGGTAATTTTTTAACATTCCAAGTATTCCCCCCATCAAAAGAACGGAAAAAACTGGTATTGGTAACATAGAAAACTTCATCAGCATTTTGAGGATTAACAGCAATAGCGTTAATAGAAGAATCAGCTTCGGGGGTTAAAAGACTTAACTTGGTCCAACTATGCCCTTCATCAAAAGATCTTAAAATAACTTTGTCAGTTGCCAAAAACAAAGAATTATCATCATAAGAATAAATCAAATCTTTAAAATTAACACCCAAAGAAAACTCTTTCAATTCTTTACCATAGTCAGTCCAATTAGTATTATCAAATTGATTCTTGTATTGCTCCAATTCTTCCAAGCTAGCACCTCCAGCTGAATTAAAACGATAAACTCCACTTTTAACAGTTGCCACAAAAACTGAACGGCTATCCTTAGGATTAACTAATATTTTTTCAACTCCATCATTTAATCTCTGAATCGCTCTCCAGCTGTTTCCACCATCCATACTTCTTAAAACATCACCACGAGATGTCCCCATATAAACGATTTGAGGGTTGTAATGATCTAGAGCAACGGCCATAACAGAAACACCTTGGTTGTTATCAAAATAAACCTGTTCAAAACTACGAGCACAATCATCGGTTTTATATAATTTATTTTCTAAACCAACAAAAATGGTGCATTTATCTTTGTAATTTATAGCAACATCATTAACAGTTACATCCGGAAGAGACAAAACTTTGTTCCATCCACGACCGACATTATAAGTATAATAAAGACCGTTATCAATAGTGGCTAAATAAACAGCCGCGCTATCACCTGGATCAATTATTAGTTTATTAACATCAACGCTAGCAATACTTCCTGGATTGCCAGTTATAGTTGGAATCTGAGGAACATGCTTCCAAGTCTCACCTTTATTACCACTAACATAAACTCCCCCATCCATCACACCAACACCCTTGGTCTTAACATTAAGAGAACAAGCTGAAAGAAAAACGGCTGATACGAGAATTAATATAAATTTTGTTTTTTTCATACTTATTTAATTTTTATTATATTTTAAATATTTATAGCTATATATTCTAGAACTGATTTTAATGACATATTACTAGCCAAATAACTGTTAGATTTCTTAAAAATAATCTCAGCCCTTAAAATAGAATCATCATCTTTATAATTATTTTTTTTCATTTTTTCGATTAAAAAATCATTTTGAATTAAATCTGGCCGATTATTATTTAAAAAATTTAAATCTCTAAACAACGAACGCCAAATATCAATAATACTTAAATTTTCACTCAAAACAGAATCAAGGCGACAAAGATCATTAACAATACCACTTCTTTCTACTAAATCATGATTTAAAAAATCAATTAAATACTCAGCCGTTTGACGATAATTATCATAAAATTCAGAATCTTTAACAAACTTTTTAGCCAACATTGGCCTGCCCAAAGAAAGTTTAGTGATATTTTTAGCCTCAGAAGGATTTAACTTATAATCGTCTTTTAATAAAGAATAAAGACTATCAAAATTTAAAGGACTTAAATTAATAATTTGACTACGAGAAATAATTGTTTTCGGCAAAGAGTCAATATTATTAACAGTTAAAATGATTACTAATTTATCTCTAAAGTCTTCTAAAATTTTAAGCAACGCATTAGCTGAATTCTGGTTAAGATTTTCAGCATCTTTTATTACAACTATTCGATAGGAATTTAAAAAAGAACCAGAAGACAAGAATGATATCAATGATCTAACTTGTTCAATCGAAATATTTTTCTTATCCCCCTGTTTTTCAATGACTAAAAAATCTTTATTTATCTCTAAAATATTCTCTCGACTTTCAAACTCCGGCTTTTCTTTAACAAAAATATTTCTAGCAAAATATTTAGCCAGAGAAAATTTACCTAAATCACGAATTCCGGAAAAAATATAAGAATTAGCTAAATGACTATTTTCTATATTTTTTTCCAAAAAACTGATAGCTTTCTGATTTCCAATTTCCGGCCAAATATATTTCATATGATACTTATTTACACTACTATTATAACACAAAAAAATACAAATTAAAAGACCTATTTTGACAAAAAAACAAAAAATAGGCCTTAAAACTATAATAGACTCTTAAATCCGATTATTTTATTCATTCCTTCTAAAGGAAAAAACACATAAAAACTAGTTCCCTTGTTCTCAGCCGATTCAAACCAAATTTTTCCTCCTGATTTATCAACAATCGACTTAACTATATACAAACCCAAGCCAGTTCCACTAGTATCTATTTTTTGAGCATTATCAGCTCGAAAAAGTTTAGTAAAAATTTTTGCTTGTTGACTTTTGGGAATGCCATAACCATTATCAGCTATTTTAAAAATAATATTTTTTTTACTTTTATCAAGATTAAGACTTAAACGAATAGACCCTCCATCTGGAGTATAATTAATAGAATTAGATAAAATATTTTGAAAGACCATACCCAAAAGTCTTTTATCGGCTAAAAATTTTGAAGGAATATCTTTAGCTATTCGACGATAAAATTTAATTTTTTTGCTGTCCATGATAATTTTATGAAAATTAGCAATGTCATCCACCAATTCTACTAAATTTATTTTCTCTGGATCAATCATCAAACTATCAAGTTCAATTCGGGAAACGTTTAACAAAGAATTAACCAAGCCAACTAAATGCTGATTACTAGTATGAATTTCCTCCAAGTAAGATCTCTGATCTTCATCGATTTTATCGTCATCTTCCAACAACATTTCAGTATACCAATTAATAGCTGTTAAGGGGGTGCGAAGTTGATGAGAAGCCAGGGACACAAATTCCGACTTAGCTTTATCAACCTCCTTCTCTTCAGTAACATCAAAATTAACTCCAATCATTTTATATGGTTTATTTTTTTTATCAAAAACAAGATTAGCAAAAGCTTTTATATATTTAATAGAATCATCTGGAAAAACAATTCTAAAAACTGAATTAAAATTACTCCCACTAGAAATGGCCAATTCAATTTCTTTTTCCACTCTAGACAAATCATCGGGATGACAAAATTTTTTCCAAGAATCAAATTTGCCATCAAATTCACCGCGCTTTAATCCATAAAGTTTATACATTTGATCATCCCAAATTAAAGCCTTTGTTTTTAAGTTTAAATCCCAAATCCCAATTTGAGCTGATTCAGTGGCTAGCTTTAAATGATGCAATAAACGACCTAATTTCCTAGAATTTTCTTTAATTATTTCTTCATTTTTCCTTTTAATAGTTATATCCTCACCAGAACTAAGAGTTCCAATAATTTTTCCAGAATTATTCCTAATAAAAGTACTACTCCAAGCAACTAATTTTCTATCACCTTTTTTTGATAAAATTTCATTCTCAAATGACTCATCTATTTTCTTTATTTTTCCAGAAACTAATTTTTTAAAAAAAGTTAAGACTCTTTCCTGTTCTTCTTTAGGTAAACAAATTTTAAACCAATTTTTACCTATAAGCTCTTCTTTTTTAAAACCAGAAATCTCTAAACCCTTTTTATTAACCATTAAAACATTACCACTCTTATCTAGGGCCAACAAAACAACTTTAGCTATGTCTAAATACTTTTGGGCCATTTCTCTTTCGTCTTTTAATTTATCCTCAATTGATTTCATTCTACTTATATCTCGGAAAACAAATAAGCGACCATAGGGTTTATTATCTTTATCAAATAATTGCTCCACCGATAAATCAAAATATTTTTTATTAATTTCAATTTGTTTTTTAAAATTAATTCTAAAAGATTTTGAGATTTCTATTATTTTTTTTAAATCTGGACAAAAACTAAAAACTTTTTCTAAATCTCTACCTAAGGCATTAAAATTATTTTTTAAATTAAAAAAACTCAAAGCTGAAGGATTAATGTCTATTATTTTATTGGCTCTATCAACCACAATCAAACCATCAGACATTTTTTCAACCAAAAGACTTCTGGCCAAAGGAATAAGATCTAAAAACTTCCAGTAAAAAATAGCAATTACAAATAAAATTCCAGTTAAAGAAAAAGAAATTCTAGTTATGTCAAGACCCGGAAATCTAAAAAACCCAGAGATATAAAAAATATTAGCAATTAAGGGTATTAAAACGCCAATTAAAATAACACTAACTTGATAACTATGTGGCTTCTTTAGCTTCAGAAAATTTTTAATAAACAAAAAAGAACCAAGAAAAAGAAGTGTATAAGAATAAGTTAAATGAACAAACCAAAACCATAAACCATATCTATAAACAATAGGATAAACTAAACCAACTTTATAACCAGAAAGATGATAATGACTCCAAATTAATCCATGATACTCATTAGTAAAAACTAATATTAAAGTGATAAAAGGAACTACCAAAAGCAGACAAATATTTTTAGTATTTATATAAAAATCTAGTTTATTATAATTAAAAGAGAATATTAAAAAAAAGAAAGGAACAAAAATAGCTCCAATATAATCAAATTTGGATAAAATAACTTTTAAATCTGGAGCAATCACGGCTGACTCTACTGCACCAATTAATGACCAATAAAATAAAAAAAGACTTAAATAAAAAAAAGAAGCCCCAACTCTGTCGGACTTTCTTCTCCAAGATACCAAAACTAAAAAAGCAGTTATTAAAACAGAAACAGAATAAATTAAAGTATAATAGTTGCAAGAATAATCAATCATAAATTTGATAATAATCAATATTATTATAACAAATTTATAACTAAAAACAAAATTTAAAAACTTATTGTCTCTTGGCCCTATTTCTATCGTTTTCTGTTAAATATTTTTTACGTAATCTTATATTTTTAGGAGTGACTTCTAAATATTCATCATCATTCATGATGCTAAGCCCAGTTTCCAAGTTAAGCTCAGTTGGCGGAGTTAATTTAATTGCTTCATCAGAACCAGAGGCACGAACATTAGTTAGTTGTTTGCCCTTAATTGGATTAACACATAAATCATTGCCCTTAGCAACGTTACCAATAACCATTCCTTCGTAAATCTCGACGTTAGGGCTAATATATAAAACGCCTCTTTCTTGTAAGTTCCACAAAGCATAAGCCAGGGCTTTACCAGAAATCATTGAAATCATTGAGCCTAGTTCGCTCTTTTCAATATTACCAACATGAGGTTTAAAATCTAAAAAATGAGTGCATAAAATACCTTCGCCCTTAGTGTCTACCACAAATTCATTGCGATAGCCCAAAAGACCTCTGGTTGGAATTTCAAAAATTAATCTAGCCTGACCATTGTGGTTTTTAATGTTCATTATTTGCCCTTTTCTTTTTGAAAGTTTTTCAATAACTGAGCCAGACATTTCTTCAGGAACATCAACAGTAACCTCCTCAAAAGGCTCGTGATCAACTCCATCAATGTTTTTAATAATAACCTGAGGTTGAGATACTTGTAGTTCGTATCCTTCTCTTCTTAAATTTTCCAATAAAATAGCAACGTGAAGCTCTCCTCTACCAAAAACTTTATAATAACTAGCGTCTGAAAAATCTATTTTTAAACCAACATTTATTTCCAATTCCTTTTCTAATCTTTCTCTTAGCTGACGATTGGTCACAAATTTACCCTCTCGACCAGCAAAAGGAGAATTGTTGATTAAAAAATTAAGAGAAATTGTTGGCTCGTCAATTTTTATAGCTGGAAGCATTTCTTGATCAACATTTTGACAAATTGTTTCTCCGATATAAATATCAGACAAACCAGCCACCATTACGATATCTCCAGCTTCAGCTTCTTTAACTTCCTTTCTCTCCACACCCTGAAAAGTAAATAATTTAGAAATTTTTCGATTTCTAACTTCACCATTTTGATTTTTAACAACAACTTCTTGAGCTGCCTTAATAGTTCCATTGTAAACACGACAGATAGCTAGTCTTCCTAGAAAATTATCATAGGCCAAATTAAAAGGCTGAACAGCTAAAGAAGAATCTCCTGAATTAAGACTAGAGGCTGGTTTAACTTTTTCAATAATTATATCTAATAAAGGATTTAAATTATCAGATTGATCTTCTAATTTCATTTTAGCTATTCCCTGTTTAGAGGCAGCAAAAACAACCGTGAAATCTAATTGTTTATCATTAGCTCCTAAATCTAAAAATAATTCATAAACCATTTCAACTACCTCTTCAGGACGAGCAGCTGGTTTATCAATTTTATTAATAACCACAATTGGCTTCAAACCAAGTTCTAATGATTTTTTTAAAACAAACTTGGTTTGAGGCATTGGACCTTCTTGAGCGTCAACTAAAAGCAAAACACAATCAATTGATCTAAGTATTCGCTCTACCTCTGAACTAAAATCAGCATGACCCGGAGTATCAACTATATTTATTTTAGTATCTTTATAAAAAACAGAAGTGTTTTTAGAATAAATAGTAATTCCCCTTTCTTTTTCTAGGGCATTGCTATCCATACTTGTTTCGTCAGAAGACATTCCTGTTTGACGCATCAAAGAATCTGTTAGAGTTGTTTTGCCATGATCAACGTGAGCAATAATGGCTATATTTCTAATTTCCATATTTTTTATTTAATTTTTATTTATAAAAGCAAAAAATTACGCATGAGCGTAATTGATATAAAAAATTCTACTTTTTTTCGAAAACTTCTATATCTAGTTTGTCCGAGATTAATAATACAACTTATTTTAAAAACAGTCAAGCTATTTGAGGGCCAGTCAGCTCTTTAATTTTTTTTAAAATAGAGGGCAACTTCTGAAAACTTTTTTGAAATTGTTTCAAAGTTTTGGTGCTCCTTAGAGCCGCCGCTGGATGAAACATAGGTATTAACAAAAAATTGCTAATTTTAAAAGTTTTGCCTTGGTCAAGAGATATTTTTCTGTCAGGCATAAAATAATTAAAAGAAAACCTACCTAGAGTAACAATTATTTTTGGTTTTATAATTTCTATCTGTTTTTGTAAATACGGCTTATAAGCTTCAATCTCTAATGGAAGCGGATCGCGATTATCAGGTGGTCTCCTTTTAACAATATTACTGATATAAACATCACCCCTATTAAACCCCAAACTTTCTATCGTCCTGGTTAATAGTTGTCCAGAACGACCAACAAAAGGTTGACCCAATTGTTCTTCTTTTAAACCTGGGGCCTCACCAATAAAAAAAATATCAGCCTCAGATGATCCTTCACCAAAAACCAAATTAGACCCTTGAAGTGGTAAAGATTTATCTCTAAGAATTTTATTTTTTAAATTATTTAATTGTCTTTTTTTATCAATCATATTCTTTTACAATATAGCAAAAATTTATAAAATAAAAAACCTCAAAAAATAAATTTTGAGGTTTAAAAATGTCATGAAATGAAATTAAGTCGGCACGACAATATAATAATAATCATCTGCCATCAAAACATCTGGGCGATGAAGAGGATTAATTTCTGCTCCATAACCTGAACTGAAGACATCAGAGTTAACAACAAAGTAATGATCATTATTTCTTGTCAAAAAAAGAAGAGCATATTGATTGTCTGGCAAAACTTTTCTAAATTTTCGACAAAAATTAATAATCTGAGCTGGGGTAAAAGTTATCTTATCTAAATCTTTAGAAATGCTTTTGAAAATTTTTTCAAAAGGCAAATCATCGTCCAGTTCATAAACCTTGAAATTGGTTTCAGGTGTCGACGCAAAAGGAATATTAAATCCCAGCGCTTCAAAATGATCATCAATGCAGGCCGCAAAAACGTCCTTAGCCTCAGTAATTAAATCTTTACCATCGCACTCCTCAATAAATAAATCTTTGTCATCGAGGACTAAGATGAGACTATTCGTTTTGGTTTCCGTATTCATTTTCTCTGGTTTTAAGGTTTTAAAAAATTTAAAAGTACATTATGTTATTGTATCATATAAAATCAATAAAGTCAATAGGTTTAATAAAAAAAGCCACGGTTTAATGCGGCTTTTAAAATTAAGAGAGAAAAATCTTTAGAGACTTTTCAAGGCTACCAGCGGAAACAGGTTTTTCGATACAGACCATCCCTTTTTTTTCACATTCCGTAATAAACTCAATATCACCTGAAATAATCATGGTCTTTTTTATTTGTTGAAAATTCATTAATCTCAACAAATTCCTTCCATGATCTCCCCCGTAGAGAACACCGTCTAAAGTAATTAAAAAATAATCACTTTTACTGATTTTTAATTCAGCTTCCTTGCTATCAATGGCAAAATCAATCGATAAGCAATCATTTAGACTTACATTACTAGCGACAATATCGCTTTGAACATTGTTAACCTTTTTATACTTAGAAAAAAAATTCTTAAATATAATAGCTAACATATCGGCTTGAATGCAGTCATCTTCCACAATAAGAATGTTGATTTTTTTCATTTTCCAAGACTTTATTTGAGCTAAATTATTAAAAAACTAAAGACAGTGAAGAATAAGTGATTCGGCTTTCGAATCACTCTCCCCCATCTTCAAATAAAGAAAAGCCTGGTAAGAATCAGTTTTTTCTTTTTTTTAGCGGGCTACCTGAGTTAAGTACCACCATATAGCAATATTATAAGGGATTTTTGATGATTTTTCTATATACCATTTTAAGTAAGTGGGTCGGGGTCTAAGAATAATAATGAGACAAATGAGACACTCCTAGGATTTTTGCATTTTATGTGAAATCATTAAATATTTTAGCTAATAATTAATAAATATTATGACAATAATTTACTTTCCAGTGAATTTAAAGTCCAAATACATTTTATCAATATATCATCAAAAACATCTTTAAATTCTTTATCCCCAACTCCAAATATCTTTTTCACCTCTTCGTACTTAGTGCCCTTGCGATGAGCTACTCCAGTAGAGCGTAATGATTGCAGATTTCTCAAAAAAGATATCATCTCCTTAAAAACAACCCCTTTATTTTTTAAAAAACCCTCTAATTTATCTATTCCTTTAGGGTTTTCACTTTCAAGAGAAATGCCCTTGTTTAGCATTGCCTCATTTAAAGAATCAATTAGTATTTTTGTAATTGAAATAATCTGCTCATCAAATTCTTTCTGCTCATTAGTTGTGGGCACATGTAAAGATTTAAGATGATGATTATCATCCTCATTTAGCTTTTTAAATAAATACCAGCCAAATTTTTTATTCCATTTTTCTTGAAAATCTTCGAATTTATACTTAAAATAGTACTCCGGATTTTCAGGATCCGAAAATTCACCATTTATATTTCTTTCAAAATCAGCATGACTAATTTTTCTATTATCAGGAGTTAGATTAAAACCTTTCCAATAAGTTTGCTCTTTATGTGGAAGTCCTTTTAAATCACCAAGCCAAACCACAACATGATCTAAATGGTTATTCATCATTCTTAAACTCCAAAAACCGTCACACTTTAAATATCCATCATCGACTGTATATTTGGCTGGACTATCGTAATATTTTCTCAGCACCTCTTTTTTAAAAAATATAGGGGTTAAATAATGAACTTCTGATTGATACCCTATATTACAAGTAGATAAAACGTCATTACCATCACTATCAGTATTTATAATATATTTTTCGAATTTACTTTTATCTGGCTTTAAAATATCGGGCGGAGAATATCTTTTTAGTCCTTTTATAATCTTTTTCCCAAGAATAGATCCAATAGATTGTCTTTCATCTAAACTTAAATTCCTAATAGATAAATGATAAATGTAATCTTCTCCTGATTCAATTTTATCAGCAAAATCTATATCTAAGTCTTCGATTTTTTTATCTGAAAATCTCGTAAATTCATAATAAATAGCTAAACTCTTTTTTTTAATAGACAAGTATTCTTTAAGATACTTTAGTTTTATTTCAATTTTATTTTTACTTATACGAGCTACCTCATTTTCATCCCCATCTTCATCTGTGTTAATATATATTTTATTATTTTGATCAATATATTTTTCATATAAATCAAAAAACAATCTAAATTCTTCAGATATCTCTAATATTTTTTCTTTACCATTAAAAAATCTTACGTAAACAAATGACTCAATATTCTTGTCGAGAAAACGATAATACTTTGTTTTTGATTTTCCATTTTTATAAGTAGTAGAAAATCCTGGCCTTCCGTCAGAGAGACGCAAATCCCAGTCATATTTCTTTAAACTATCGCTGACATTTTTGTTTGAAATTAGGGCTGAAAAATATGTGCCCTGATCATAAGACTTGTTTTCGATAAATTCAAAAACAGCAATCCACTCTGATTTTCCAAGCTTATTTTTTATATAATCAATTGTATCTAGTAACTTTAAGTCTTTATTTTCCATATTTTATGATTTATTTATCTAGTTTGTATTTTACTAAAAAACTTTGAGGAATTAATTCAAAATACTTATTATTATCTAATTCTGGGAATGCTAAAAATACACCAAGTTTATTTCTGTAATATCAAAAATTATCTTCAAACTCTTACAGCTTGTTAATGATATATTTTTTGTTTTGGATGCATTATATTTTATATTGTCCATAGTGGTGACCATTATCATTTTTAATAGAAAAACCCATTGTTTCCCAGAATTTGATAGATGATTCTGGCTTGCATTGTATTTTTATAACATTAATATGTTGTTTTTTAGCTTCATTTAAAAAATATTTAAATAATTTCTTACCAATACCTCTTCTTTTATGCCCTTTCTTTACATTTAGAATGCTTGGCCCATCAAATGGACCTGTTATAAAACCAGCTGGAAAATTATCATGAATACAGACAAATAACTCTTTCTTTTCAAAATATTTCTCTACAACGTCTACATTAACAAAAAAACCTTCGCCGTACTTTTTATATTCATCTTCAAGCCATATTTTTATATTATCTAAATCCAACTTCCTGGCTAATCTTATAAACCTCATATTTTTAATTGATTTATTTTATTGTATAATAATATTATGAATGAAAAGTTGCTAAAAAATTTAAAATTATTATCAATTAATGATCTTAAAAATATATTTAATATATCTAAAACGACAGCTTATAGAATAGTTGAGAGCAGAAAAATTCCTTTTTATAAAATAAGCGGCGTTATCAGATTTTCAGAAGAAGATATTATTAATTATTTGAAAGAGAATAAGATTGATATAATGAAATAAGAATATTCTATTATATTTTGTTAGTCATACGCAGAAATGCGGGCAATATAGGGACAAAATGTTTTAGATATTTATTTAAAATCACCTAGGTCGAGGGTGATTTTTTATATTTAATAAAAACCTATTTAAAAATATCTATTATTTTTTTAAGTACTTCTTGTAAATATGTAAAATTATACCTATTAATATTAAGACGACCGAAGTAGATGCAAATAGCCAATTTGTAACCTCATTTATTATAAAAAATAAAGTTATCAAAAATATAAAAATCAAAAAAATTATAAAGATAATTAAATATAATCCGGTAATTATTTTTAGTATCTTAAAAGGCTTGAAAGATTTAAAAAAATAGTTTCCAAACCTTTTCCAAAAAAGAACCTTATTTATTTCTACATTATTTTTATAATCATAAACAAAGAAGCTAATAAAACCCCATGTGGCTAAAAGAATGAAAAACCAAATCATCACGTGCTGCTGATTAACATCTGACCATTTTATTATTTTTTTAACAAATAAATCATAATATAAACTTGAAAATAAATTTAAAATTACCCCGAGAGTTGAGGCTAACAAAATACCAAAGATAATATCCGATCTACGTTTCTTTTCAGACTTTTTTACAGACATATAAAATCAAAATAGTTTTATCTATTATTAACAGCATCTATATATTTACAATAATCACAATCCTGACCAGATACTGGGATTACGTCGTCATTTAAACATTTATGAGCGGCCAAAATTGTTTTTTCTATCCATGAATCATTACCCGTATAAGGGATAAGGGTTATATCAAATTCTAATTTAGCGTCAAATGCTTTTCTATCAGTTATTCCGTTACAATAAACAAAATAGCCAACATCTGATACTTTGTACCCATTTTGTCTCAATAGCCATTGATAAACCTCCATCTGTCTTTTGTAACCAATCTGCCAATCCTTATTAAGCTCAAATATCTTTTCATTTTTAGATGTCGACTTATAATCAACGACAATATATTCACCTTTTGAATTCTGCCAAAGATCGTCAATGGCGCCAAATATTAAAAGATTGGTTGGTTTATGTAAAAATTGAATGCCTGTAAAATTATGTCTCCAATTATCCAAATCTTCGTGCGGAATCGGTCGAGCGTCTATCCCATACTTATGTATTAGCGGATGATTTTCTCCGTTTGCTCTATAAATATCGAATTCTTGTTTCAGAAGATAATCGACTGCCGAATTTAAAGCAAAGGGAAATCCTGGTGGTCTGCCAGTCCCAAGTCTGCGATCATAATAAAAACATCGAGGACATTCTAAAAATAAATCTATTTTAGATCTCGACAACTTGAATGGTTCTTTTGATTCTGGATTGTATAGCCCCTTCATTCTTTTTGGCGTATAATATTCTGACATATTATTTTAATAATTCTAATTCTTTTTTAAAAATTATATTCTTTTTATTTACATTGCATAAAAAACTAATATTACCAGCTAATTTTTTTAAGTATGTATCTTTATCAAATGGTGAATTATGCTCTTCTAAAAAATTTTTAATACCAAACTTTTTACATAAATAAATTTCTTTTCTAACCTTACTTTTAAGCCCTCTTTCGGGGTTTAATTCCTGATTAATAATAAGTCCAGTGCAAGTTTGACGATGTTTTGAATCGGTTATTTTAGCCTTTTTAGGATCATCGTGCAAACTAAAACCCTCTTGTTTAAATATTTTATATAATAATTTTTGAAACTTTTTTATTGGATGATGGCCAGATATGGTTAAATCATCTATCCAAAAAGTATGAACTAATCCAAATGGTCGCAAAAGTTTTTCTATTCTGAAATTAGCATTATATAAAACTAATCCAGAAATTTTAGGACTTGTAGCAAAACCTTGAGGCAGACATCCATCTGCAGTAGTCAGCATTGTTAATATTCTTGAAACATCTGGTGCACATTTTTGCCTCCGAAAGGCTTTATAGACAATTCTATAATTCACGCTGGGGAAAAAATTTTTTATATCATAGTTTGCTACATATTTTTTTCCCACATGCATTGAAGCATTTGTTACTATTGATCTTTTAGTAATTCCTCCTTGTATATTAATTGGATAGTCTAATGAATCTAAAAGCCTGTTTATAGACTTATGTATTTTTTTTAAATCATTATTTGCAGAATAAAATGACCTTTCTTTACCTTTTTTATCTCTAGCTTCAAATTTTTCATAATAATTATTTATATTTTCAGAAACCCTTAATAAAAATTCTTCTGGAAGACCGATTTGACGACTAAGTTCTGAGATCGTATTAATATTTAATAATTTCCTTTTTTTCATCTTTTTGTTTTAAAAGATTCGTCTGCAAAAATCTTCTGAGCATTTTCTATCATGTTCTCTAATTGAGACAATATTTTCTTTTCAGACTCTGTTTTCCCTTTTGGTAGATCAATTTTTTCCCAAATTAAAAGAATTACAGGAATATCAAGTAATTTTGAAATCTTTTTCAAGAAGTTTATGCTTGGATCTTTCTTATTATTTTCAACCAAAGAAATATAATTCTTTGTCACCTTTAACTTAGAGGCAACATCTTCCTGACTAAGACTCTTATTGATTCTGCCAATTTTTATTAATTGTCCTATTGATGCCATATTTATATTTTTAAGCCATTACTGGCGTTAAATTGTAACGGAAGAGCCACTTGCTGACTACTTCTTTCAAAATAATTGAAATAATAGTGAACGTCTGTCTTACAAATTCTAAACTGGTTTTATTATTCTTAATTAAGGATAATAATTGCTTATTAATTTGCATGGCATCAGCAAGCAGGCCGAGAGCCTGCTTATCTTTTATTTTTAACCTCAAAACCTGTTTGGTTATTTGATTAAAGGTAATGAGCAGGGCGATTACCTTATCTTGCTTATATGAATTTTTATATTGCATATATTTAAAGTTTAAATTGTTAAATTTATAAGTCATCCGAAATCTAAATCTAACGATTTGCACTTCATTCATCGCAGGCCAATTTCTGACTCTCGGCTCTTTGGCAGCATACTGGCCTGCAACTACTAAAAGTAGCAGAACCGTTAACCCCTTGTCGCTAAAACAAAGGATGTATTTTTACCTATTCCGGAATTTTATTTGTCTACTAATTTTATATTCAACTATAAAACAGTTAGATTTACACAGTGTTATGTAATATTTATTTTGTTTATGATGTTAAATCACACACAATACAAATATTTCATGTTTCTGAGCAACAGAGACAAATATCTGCACGGGGCAAAACGCCTTCTCTATCCGAGAAGTAAGAGATAAATATCTCTTTTCAATTATGGGTCTTAAACCCGTGAGAGTCTGGATTAACCTGATAATTGGTAATCTCTCTTCTTTATACTGTCAATGAGCTAAGAGAACGAATCATTCTCAATATCTAGTATAGCACAAATAATAATAAAGTCAAGATAGTTAAACAAAAAGTTATACACAAATTATTAACTATTATTGCCCAGATAGCCTATTTTTTATCTAAAATTAAATAACTTATAATGCGATATCACAAGTCATATTATATCTGTTTTTGCTAACATTAAACAAAATACTTGCGTTATTTTTTTAATAATGCTATTATTAAATTAACAACTAAATAACTAGAGACAGGTCCGCACAAATGCGTTACCAAAAAAGCCTGCCTTTATAGAGCTAATAGAAATTAATAAGCAATTATAAGAACCTAACGGAAAGAATTTTGAAGAGGGGTGAGTCCCTATACTTCAAATTCGAAAATGTGGGTTTTTTTATTTGGAAAAACCAACATCTAATAATTTAAATTAATTTCTATGCAGAAAACAATTCAAAACATTAAAATTGAAGAGGTTTCTATCAGCTCTTTAAAACCTTCTAGTTATAATCCTCGTAAAATGACCGAGAAACAAGAACTAGATTTAACGGAAAGCCTAAAACGCTTTGGCTTAGTTGATCCTATTATAGTCAACTCCTACCCTGGAAGAGAAAATACAATAATTGGTGGGCATGCACGTTTTAAGATAGCTCAAAAGCTAAAATTCAAAACAGTTCCAGTTGTATACCTATCACTTCCCCAAGACAAAGAAAAAGAACTAAATCTAAGATTAAATCGTAACACTGGCGAATGGGATTACGAACTATTAAAGTCCTTAGATATTGATCTGCTCCTAGACACAGGTTTTGATGAATTAGATTTTTCAAAAATCTTTGATGAAACTCTAGAAGTAGAAGATGATAACTTCAATATTGAAAAAGAGATAGAAAAAGCTAAGACAACCAAAATTACAACGGGTGATATGTTTGAGATTGCTGGGCAAAGAGTTGCTTGTGGGGATTGCACAAATATTGAAACCATTAAGAAGTTAATGGGTGAAGACAAAGCTGACATGATCTATACAGATCCACCCTATAATATTGGCTTGAATTATTCAAAAGGTTTAGGGGGTAAACAAAATTATAGAGGCGTAGTTAATGATAATAAAAGCGACAGTGAATATAAGGAGTTTATAAAAAAGTCATTATCGAATGGATTATCAGTTAGCAAAGATAATGTTCATGTCTTCTATTATCACGATCCAAAATACACTGGAATGTTTCAAGAGATATACAAAGAGTTGAAAGTTAATTATAAGCGTACAGCACTCTGGATAAAAAATGGCATGAATATTACTCCTCAAACTGCTTTCAATAGATGTTATGAGCCAGTGCTTTATGGGGTAAAAGGAAAACCTTATCTATCAAACACTAAAAACCTCAGTGAGATCCTTAACAAAGATATAGAAAATGGCAACCGAGCTATAGATGATATTCTTGATATGCTAGATATTTGGTTAGTTAAACGACTACCTAGTACTGAATATGAGCATCCAACGGATAAGAACCCTGAGCTCCACGAGAAAGCCCTTAGAAGATGCACAAAAGTTAATGATGTGGTACTCGATATGTTCGGGGGCGGAGGATCTCTGGCTCTAGCATGCGCTCAGCTTAAAAGAAAGAGCTTTATCTGTGAACAAAGCCCTATCTTTGTTCAATTAATCATTAATAGACTTGAAAAATATGAAAATACAAAATCAAAAAAGCTTAATTAAGCTAGGTGATATTATTGAACTAGGGCCTCATAAGCTTTTGTGTGGTGATGCTTGTGATGTTAATAGTGTCAAAAAATTAATTGGCGAAGATAAAATAGATATTGTTTTAACTGACCCACCCTATGGCGTTTCCTACGTTGAGAGTAAGGCAGGCTTTACTCAAAACCTAGCTAAACCAAAGGAGATTGAAAATGATCATCTTCAAACTGAAAGTGAATATATAACATTTAGTGAAAAATGGTTAAAAATTTTAATACCATTTTTAAATAATAAAAATACTATCTATATATTCAATTCAGATAAGATGATATTTGCCTTAAGACAGGCGATGATAAATGTTGGTCTATACTTTTCCCAGCTTTTAATTTGGATAAAAAGTAACGCTGTTATCGGAAGACTGGACTATCTACCCCAACACGAACTTATAGCCTATGCTTGGCACGGCAGACATTCATTCAAAAAGAGCAAAGACAAAAGTATCTTATTTTGCCCAAAACCAAACAGGAGCAAACTTCATCCTACTCAAAAACCAATATCACTACTAAGAAGATTGATTCTTAATAGTTCTAAGGTAGGAGATGTGGTATTTGATCCCTTTGGTGGAAGTGGTGGAGCCCTTCTGGCTTGCGAGCAGACAAAAAGGAAGTGTCTTATGATAGAGATTGATAAAGATTACTGTGAAATTATTAGGAAACAATACAATGCAATTAACGATTCTAATAAATCTAATGTTTCATTGTATGACAAAGAGAAATACAACAAAACCACAGATTAAAAGAAATTATACTCAGAAAAAATATAATAACAAAGACATTATTAGTAGACAAGAGAAAATTAAAGAAAGATTTATAGAAGAAATATCTAAGAGTTCAATTAAAGAAACTGCCTGTCGTAAATTAAATGTCCCTCGGTCAACAATATATCGTTGGATGCGAGAAGATATTGAATTTAGTAAAAGAGTAAAAGAGGCAACTTCTATTGGTAATGATATTATAAATGACTTAGCTAAAAGTAAACTAATAGAAAAAATAAATATGGGTGATAGCGGTATGATTAAATATCATCTTAGCAGAAGACATCATGAATATTTCTTCCCTCTACAGATTAAGGACTCTGAAGAAAGTAAGCCAGGAGAAATCAGTAAAGAAAAGGCTGAAGAAATAAATAAAAGATTCGCAATGTGGCATGACAACTCTAATGATGACGACGATGATGAAGATGATGACGTTGATAATAGCAAAATCCTTGTAAGAGGTTAACTACTCTGAATCATCTGCACTTTTAGTTGCAATTGTCCCACCCATTAAAGTCTTAAAATTAACATTGCACTTACTAATAGCTGGATTCATTGTTGATATAATAGAAAATGGAGATGTTTGATTACTTAGGACAGGATTATAGTCTATTAAAGCAGAGTCTGACTTAACAAATTCCCCTTCATCAGTATACATACCACCAACGGCCTCAATATTACTTAAAGAACGATTGGAGATATTGGTTACTTCCCCAGTAATGTGGAAGTAACCATATTCTTCATAGCAGTTAAAACTTTCCACTTGTAAAAGATACTCTGGCTCTTTAGGTTCTTCTATAACTAAATCTTGTCCTGAAACTAATCCATATCCATTATTTACTTGATTATTGTTTGTAGTTTCAGTAGAACTCCAATCCATTGTAACCATGGTTAATGCAAAAAAAGCTAAAAAACTATAAAGGATTGTCTTTCCTCTAGTCATTTTTCTTTTAAAAACTTTTTCTAATATACTTGGTTTAACCAAACCAATAATTAGAAATGAGAAAATTATGATGTTGAAAAATAATTCAACAGGTGTTGTAGTCATAACTTTGTAGCCTTATGGCTAATTAATTTATTAGATAAGGCAAGGCTCTAATAAACAAAAACGGACACCCGACCTTGGTTGCGAAACCACAATTGGTGTCCCGAAAGACTGCCACTTGTATAGGGTCGGAGTGCCCGTTCCTGTATACAAATGACAGCATGTTTCATGCTTCTTTCGGAATATTCAATTGTGGTTTCGCACTTAAAATATAGCTTAAAATAGCCTAAAAGTAAAGAATAGTTACCTACATCTTGTCTACAACAAAAAAACGAGGCGTTGCCTCGTTTTTCAATGTCTGTAATTATCTATTTACTTTAATCTTGTTAATTCACTTGCCAACAATTCACCTTGTTCCAAAACTCTATCCGCTTCAATTCTGGCTAAATCAGGAGGATAACCATATTTCATCAGTATCTTTTTAACAGTTAAACGAAGTTTAGCTCTAACATCTTCTCTTTTTTCCCAGTCTACTGTTGCATTTTTTCTAATAATATCAACTATTACATGAATTAATTCTTTCATCTTATGATCTTCTAAAAACTTAGTTGAATCATTTTCTGAAAGTACTGAATAGAAAGCATACTCCTCTGGCGTAAGTCCAATATCTTCTGCTTTTTTATCTTCTAATTTCATCTCACGAGCAATTTCTGAAAGCTCTTGAATAACTTGAGCCGTATCAATTTGATTATTATGATATTTTTTAATTATATTTTCCAACATCTCGGAGAATATTTTTCCCTGTGTCATGTTTTTTCTTTTTCTAATTTTTACTTCATCATTCAATAATTTACGAAGTAACTCAAAAGCAAGATTTTTTTGCTCCATATTTTTAACTTCAAGCAAAAATTCCTCTGACAAGATATCAAGTGTTGGAGTTTTTACTCCTGCGGCCTCAAATATATCCACAACTCCGTCACTTGCGAGTGCTTCATCTACTATTTGCTTAACCGCTGTTTCTACTTGTTTATCTGACTTTCCTCCACTTGGAGTAAATTTATTAATACGAGCTTTTATTGATTGAAAAAAGGCAACTTCATCTCTTATTTGCTCTGATTCAAAACTAGGGACTGCCATTGCAAAAAGTTTTGATAATGCAGTAATTTCAGCAATAAATCTATTTTTTAGCTTTTCATCTTGCAATATAAAGTTGGTAGCACCAAGAATGATTTTTAATTTCTCATTATTTTCAGATTTAAAATATTTTTTATATTCAAAACCATGAAACATTTGTTCCACAATTTCAAACTTTGTTTTCATTCCTGCTATAATTTCAGCAATATCAAGCACGGCTTCTCCTTCTCCGCCACTTTTAATATAGACGCCCATTGCATTTCTAAGGTCTTGCCCGATTCCAATATAATCCACAATAAGTCCACCTGGCTTATCTTTGTACACACGATTAACACGAGCAATGGCTTGCATTAGGTTTGCGCCTTGCATTTTTTTATCAATATACATGGTATGTAAACAAGGAACATCAAAACCTGTGAGCCACATAGACTGAACAATAACGATATTTAATTCATCATTTTCATTTTTAAATCTATTAGCTAATTTCTTACGATCACTCTTACTAGTATGATGCGATTGAAAGCTTTCTGGATCGTCAGAGGAAGATGTCATTACTATCTTTATATTACCTTTATCCAAATCCTCACTATGCCAATCTGGGCGAAGATTAATAATTTCTTGGTACAACCATACTGCAATTTGTCTTGTCATACACACGACCATTGCTTTACCTTCAAAAGTTTTTTGTCTTGCTTCAAAATGAGAAACAATATCTTTTGAAATATCTTGCAATCTTTCGGGATGCCCAACTATTGCATCTATTTTAGCATTTTTCTTTTTAGCTTTTTCTTTTTGCTCTTCTGTCGCCCCTGGAATTTCATCAACTGCATAATCAATTTTATCTACCACTTCTTTGTTAAGCCTAATCTTCACAAGCCTTGATTCGTAATTGATTGGTACAGTTGCTCCATCATCTACAGCTTGTTTAATATCGTAAATATCTATCTCATCGCCAAAAACATTTCTAGTTGACCTGTCTTCTTTTTCTATCGGAGTCCCAGTAAACCCAATAAAAGAGGCCTTTGGTAGAGCATCTCTTAAATACTTTGCGTTTCCATATCTGATTTCTGATCCATCTTCTGTCTCTACCTCTCTTCCTTTGAATCCATATTGGCTTCGATGAGCCTCATCTGCTACAACTACAATATTTGATCTTTCAGATAAAGTTTCATAAACATTTCCTTCGCTTGGGGCAAATTTTTGAATAGTGGTAAAAACAATTCCCCCTCCAGAAACTTTAAGAAGCTCTTTTAAATGCTCTCTATTTTCCGCCTGCACAGGTGTTTGTCTAAGCAATTGTTTACAATTTCCAAAAGTTCCAAAAAGTTGATCATCAAGATCATTCCTATCGGTTAAAATCACAATAGTTGGATTCTTCATTTCTGGTTGAACAACAATTTGTCCAGTATAAAAAACCATAGAGAGAGACTTTCCGGATCCTTGGGTATGCCAAACTACTCCAACCTTTCTGTCGCCTATGTCTGAATTAGTAGCTCGAAGAGTTTCTCTAATAGCTTTCTCTACGGCATAATATTGATGATATGCTGCGATTTTCTTTACTTTTATAACTGACAAAAGTCCTGTTTTTTCATCTTTTATTTCTTCTTCTTCAAAAACTGTATTATATCTGACAAGACGAAGTAATACTTCTTTATTAAGCATTCTTTCTACCATAATCTGCATTTCTGTAAGCTTTCCGTTTTCTATTTTCTCAGGACTTTTCCATGCAAGATAACGAGAAAAAGGAGCAGAGATGCTAGAGGATCTAGCATCTATTCCATCGGAAATAACGCATAATGAATTATAGTAAAAAATACTAGGCACAGCTTTCTTATAATTTTGAATTTGAGTAAAAGCTCTATCTAACGTCGCTTTTTCGTCAATGGCACTTTTAAGTTCCACTACAACCAAAGGGATTCCATTTACAAAAATTACGACATCAAGCCTTTTTTCATTATTATTTTCTTTAATAACAAATTGATTAACTGCCCAAAAACTATTATTCTCTATATTTTCTAGGTCAAGAAGTTTAACATTAATTCCTTTAGTGTTCCCATCTTTAAAATATTCAACTGTAATTCCATCAGTGAGAAAATTGTGAAACTTTTCATTATTTGCCATTAAGTCTTGAGAGCCCAGATTAACAATTTGTTGACACGCTTCTTGTCGCGCAGATTCTGGGATATCAGGATTAAGCCTCTTTAAAGATTCTTTGAGGTGACTTTCTAAAACAACAGAAGCAAAACTTTCTCTTTGAGGATTAGCAGAATAAGGAGCAATATCTGGACCATAAAAATACATATATCCTTGTGCTGTGAGCAAGTCTATAAGATTTTGTTCGATATTTGATTCGTTTAGTGTGGTCATAATATTTTAATTAATTCTCAAAAAGCTTAATCATTACTATAATATAGCTTAAACTCACTTTTCATTTTTTCTAAATCACTATGATCTAATAAATGATAATGAATTTTAAATAATTTATTGTAAAAATTTTGTACGCCATAACTATAAGTTTCATAAATCTGGTCATTATCGAGTAAAGCACTAAATAATCTTTTTGAATCAGATGGTGTTATATATTTTACATTTAACAAAATATTTTTACACCTAGCATGGGTGTTTTTCCAATTATCAGATACTATTATTTTTTCTATATCATCTTTGATTAAATTGTAGTTAATATTAGAAACTATCTCTCTTTGATCTATTTCAATTACCAATTTTTCATCTTCAACCTCTATTAATAAAAATTGGTTTTCTTCTGCGCCAAACCAAAAATCTTTTATACTATCTTTTACTATATCTAAATGAACAGATTCTTTTAGCTTGTTTATAAAATATTCATCATAAAAAGATGTAACACTGTATTTTTCAAATTCTTCAAAGTTTTGTACAGTCTTAATATTAGAATGTTTTTGTAATGCTTCTTTTAATCTTCCATCTTTCGTGCAAACAAAAATATGTTTATCTGCAATTGTTTGTAAATATTCTAAGATTGTAAAATATATATAAGCATCCTTAAATCCCTTATCTGTATTATCTCCTTTTTCAAATGGAGAAATCTTTTTAAGCGCTAACACTTTTATTCGCTCCAAGATTGAATAATCTTGTAACCTTATAACAGTATATTTTATGTCTTCGCTATTTTCCAGATCCGTAATATGAGCTTCATTGTCAAATTTTTCTATATCTTGTTGGTTAATCTTTATTAACCAATGAAATGGATTGTCCAAAAATGATTTTTTATGTTTTTCAAGTTGTTTCCTTTTTTGATATTTTAACTCTTCTATCACCAAGTCAGGGAAAATAATTTCTGCTACCTCGGAAAATTTTTTTAACTCATCTCTACCACCAAGAAAATTTTTAGGTTCTAAATTTCTAAGAATATTTGTATCAAAAATTACTTTTTCCATATAAATTTCTAATTACTACTAAAATCATTAACTCTAACAATTCCGGACATAAGTTTTGGCAGAATTTCATCACGAGCGCTTGAAAGTATTCTTATTTGATTAAGATTTTCTAAAATCTTTATAAAAACTGGGTTTAAACTTTCTGTTATTTCATCAATATTTTCTCGATTAGAAATAATTTCTAAATACGGAATTGACCTACCAGCATGCTGAATTGTTGTTCCTTCTGAATATAAATTTATTGTTTCTTGAACTTGTTCTGATTTTGCCCAAAAATATAAAAATGAATTTTTAATATTTACATTTTTATCAAAAATCTTTCTAATTCCAGAAGAATAACCACCATTTCCGCCTATAAAAACCCTTCCAACTGTTCCATCAAAGCTTACTAAAACATCATCGTTTTTAAATATTTTACCCTTCAATAAATCTTTTTCACAATAAATAGATGAATTATTTCCATTATTTGCTATATCTCCAACTCTATAAAACATTTCTGGTTTTTCTAAATCATTTTTATTAACAAAATAATTATTTGATCCAATTTCAACTCCTTTTTCAAACTCTAAAATTTCCTGAACTTTTATAAAATCATCCAATTCATACTTCCCAAACCACTCCTGAAAAATTACTTGCCCAATCTCTTCCAGCGTCTTGTTTTGATATTTCAAAAGCTCAATCTTGTCATCATAAGCCGAAAGCAACGAAGCAATGGCTTTTTGTTCACGGAGAGGGGGAAGAAAAATTGGAACACTTCTTACAATTTCTGTTGTTAAATTTTTAAAAACTGTACCAAATGCAGATCGTTCTAATCTTATTCTATAATCAAGGAAAAAGTAATAAAGATATAATTTATCAAGATTTTTGTACTCACTAAAAACTAACCAACCATCATGAACGCATGCCTCAATTTTCATAAATTTTGGAATACCTGGAGTTGCGCTATTTGAAACTATTAAATCACCAGGAGAGACAGACGTACTTCTTCCTTCTTCTTTAATGAATTCTTTTGTTTTTTCTATATATCTACTACGGGATGCTGTTGCGTCTGCAATTTTTACCCAAGGAATACCTTTTTTTTCAACGATATAATTTTGGATTGGTCTAGGTGATGACCCTCTTCCAATTTTTATAACCTTTCCCAAAGTTGTTTCTACCCAATTAATCGGAGGTAGATTTTTATTATTTTTAGTATTTAATTTTTTTTCAGTCATATCCTTTATTATTAGATACTAAAACCTATTTTTTTCATTTGTTTTTTAATCTCTTCATTCATTTTTTCTTCCTTAGCAAACTGTTCTTTTAAAATATTTGTCAATTTTTCCATCTTTTCCTCAAAAGGAATGCCGTCATCTATTGCATCGGTAATTCCAACATAAGGGCCAGGAGTCAACACAAAGTTGTTTTTTTCCACCTCACCTCTTTTTGCAGACTTACAAAAGCCTTTGATATTTTCATATTTCTCCGAATTTTTTTTCCAGTTGTGATATGTTTCGCTTATTTTATCCATATCTTCATCTGTAAATTCTCTATGAACACGATCTTTCAAAAAACCCATTTCTGAAGCATCTATAAAAAGAATCTCGTTTTTTCTGACTTGTCTTTCTCTACGAAGAAACCAAATACAAGCAGGGATTCCAGTATTATAAAAAAGTTGTTTTGGAAGAGCCACAATACATTCTACCAAGTCATTTTCTATCAGATTTTTTCTTATCTCTCCTTCACCTGAAGTATTAGAACTAAGACTTCCATTTGCCAAAACAGTTGCCATTACCCCATTAGATGCTAGGTGATAAAGCATGTGTTGCATCCAAGCAAAATTAGCATTTCCATTTGGTGGTACTCCATATTTCCACCTTGCATCATCTTGTAAAATTTCTCGTCCCCAATCAGACTGATTGAACGGAGGATTTGCTAGAATATAGTCAGCTTTGAGATCAGGATGAGCATCTTTTAAAAAACTTCCTCCTGTGTTCCAAACAACAAATTGCGAATTTATATTTCGGATAGCTAGATTCATTTTAGATAATTTCCAAGTGGTCTGATTTGATTCTTGTCCATAAATTGTAATGTCTTTAATATTTCCTCGATGTTCTTGAATAAATTTTTCACTCATAACAAACATGCCACCACTACCACAGGCCGGATCATAGACACGACCCTTATATGGTTCGATCATCTCAACCATCAGTTTTACAATAGACTTAGGAGTGTAAAATTGTCCTCCTTTTTTTCCCTCAGCGTTGGCAAATTCACCCAAAAAATATTCATACACACGACCAAAAAGATCTTTAGAGTTTTCACTAGTTGCTTTGAGCTCTGTATTTGAAATAAGATCAATCAATTGACCAAGAGAAGTTGTATCAAGATTTGGCTTTCCAAATACTTTTGGCAAAACATTACGAAGTTCGGAATTTTCTTTTTCTATCGCCTCCATTGCATCATCAAGCTCTTGTCCAATAGTTGGTAATTTTGCTTTGGCTTGTAAGTTTTTCCACCTTGCTTTTTCAGGTACAAAAAAGATATTTTCCGCTTTATATTCATCTCTATCTTCTGGGTCAGAAAACTCATCTTGTGAGAGTTTGTCATACAACTCTTGAAAACTTTCAGAAATATATTTAAGAAAAATCAACCCAAGAGCAACATTCTTGTATTCTGCCGCATCAATATTTTTACGAAGTTTATCCGCTGCCTTAAAAAGCTGTGCTTCAAATTTTCCATTTTTCTCTTTTTCTTTAGCCATATAAATTAATTTAATAAAAAATAATCAGAATTTATTTATTAATTCTTTACATTTAATTTATCATAAATTTACTAAAAAATCAATTTAAATTTTATTGAATCTTAGAGAAATAAATAGCCTATTTATCTACATCTTATCAACTTTATGGCTCTAGACATATATCCCCTTATACGTCATTAATCTAGTAGATAGCAGTTAACAAGACTATATGATACAAGATTTTAAACAATTAATGACAACTAAGAGCCAAACTGGGCTAATTTCAAGCCCTAATGGGGCAAATTCAAGCGTTAGCGAAATTCCGCTAAGATATTGCCTTTACGCAAGAAAATCAACGGAATCAGAGGAAAGACAGGTGCTATCAATAGATAGCCAAATTAAAGAGATGCTAGATTTAGCTGCTAAGGAAAATATAAATGTTGTAGAGATAAAACGAGAATCTCACAGTGCCAAAGATACAGGTCAAAGGCCAATATTCAATGAATTAATTGAGGATATTAGGCAAAATAAATTTAATAGCATACTAACCTGGGCTCCTGATAGAATATCTAGAAATGCAGGAGACCTAGGAAAAGTAGTAGATTTAATAGATCAAGGAATATTAAAAGAGATAAGAACGCATAGTCAAAAATTTACTAACAATCCCAATGAGAAATTTCTCTTAATGATTTTAGGATCACAAGCAAAGTTAGAAAATGACAACAGAAGTATTAATGTTAAAAGAGGACTAAGAACTAGATGTGAAATGGGATTATGGGTTGGACCTGCTCCACTGGGATATCTAAACCAAAATAGAATGGATAGAAAATGCCAAGTTATTGTTGATCCATTAAGAGCTCCCGCTATTAAGAAAATGTTTGAAAAAGTTGCTTATGAAAAATATAGTGGTCGAAAACTCTATCACTGGCTAAAACATGAACTCAACTTCTATACTAGAGGTAATAAACCTTTAACACTAAGTGGAATATATAGAATATTAGATAACCCTTTCTATTATGGAATCTTTGAACGACCAAAAGGTAGTGGTAATTGGTATCAAGGTAAACATAAACCACTTATCTCCCAAGACTTATTTGAGAAAGCTAAAGCTCAACTTAAAAGAGATAATATTCAAAGAGAAAGTAAAGAATTTGCTTTTACTAAATTAATAACTTGCGGATGTTGTGGATCAGGAATATCAGCAGAAGATAAGTATAAAAAATTAAAAGACGGAACTACTGCTCATTACATTTATTATGGTTGCTCAAGAGCAAGAGACAGATTCTGTAAAAATAAATACATAAGAGAAGAAGAATTGATATTTGAGCTTTTAAAAATTATGGATAAAGTAGATATTAATGAGCTTGGAATGAGAGTTAAATTAGAAGCTGAGGTTAATAGATTTAATAAGTTTCAAAACATGATCCTAATGGATAAAAATCCTAAAAGAAAAACAAAACCCGCAGTTGATATGCGGGTTTATGCTAAATACGTGCTAAAAGAAGGAAGTTCTATTGAGAAACGTGAGTTACTGGTTAATTTAAGGAGTAAGATTGTGCTAAAAGATAAAAAATTATCTTTATTAATGTTATAATTTTTTACTAGCAACTCTTTCTAAATGTAAATAAATGCTTTATTTAAATTAATGTTAAAACATTATCAACCGCATTGCAGTTTAACTCCAGGAAAATCTTTGTGACTAACAATGTATTTTACTGGCAAATCCTTATCTCTTTTTTCTTCTGGTATGAAAACTAAAATCATATCTTTTTTTAATTTAAGACTTAAAAGAAAAACAATAACCTCTTCACAAAATGTACTTATATTTATCCAAATATTTTCTAGAAAATCCACAATGCTTTGTTCATAAAATTTCGGTAAAATGATTTTAACTTTTCCCATATCATTTACGCTGTAACGTATTATTGGCAAACGCCATCCCTGATGCTCTATTTTATTACGTAAATCATTTACAGATTCATACCAAGCAGCTCTATGTTCTTTTATAAACAAGCTAAGGGCCTTAAATCTAGAATCATTTTCTTCTAAAACAAACTTATCCAAACCTTTACGAAACTTTTTCTTCTCATCTGTAAAAAAGAAGCTTATGTTGGAACCCATATATCGAGAGTGAGAGATTAAATTTTGTATTGCCATCTCTCCTCTTATAAAAAAATCTTTAAAGAAAATATTTAACTCATCATCGATTCCTTCATTTACATCAATTTGATTACCATGAAACTTCCCATCCTCTTCCTTTTCTATTGCTGTGGAATGTCTGCTAATCAGTTCAAAACATTTATTTTTAACAATATGCATTTCCAGTATATTTTGAAACACTGCGTCAAAACTTTTATCATACTCTGATCTTTCATCATTCTTATAAACACAATTTCTTATATCACTTAGTCCAAATAAAAACCTTGCGTAAAAATCTTTATCTTTACCTATATCATAAGCTTTGCGCAAAACGCCAACTTCTTTTAAACTATTCATACAGCACTTTTTATATTTATTTCCACTTCCACATGGACATGGATCATTTCTTCCTACTTTCTTCATATATATAATTATACCTCTTTTTTTTAAATTATTCAGGCTAAAATTAAAATTACTAAATAATATCAAAAAACCTAGCATAAGCTAGGCTCTTGGGTCTATCCGATACTAAATTGTCTTGGCGGAGAGTAAGGGATTCGAACCCTTGATACCTTGCGGTATACACGCTTTCCAAGCGTGCGCACTAGACCACTATGCGAACTCTCCAAAATTTTATGTATAAAACATGGTTTTATAAAAAATATTTAATAAAACATTTAATTTGATATTAGCGTCAGCCTACGGCTGATCAGCCGTAGACTGGCACTAGACCACTATGCGAACTCTCCTAGAAAATCACTAATAAAGCCACGCCTAAACCTTTTGAAAGATAATTTACGTGGCTAAATTTTTTTATTTGTTTTTCTTGTCAGACTTAGATAATAAAAAAATAAACAAACCAAGACAAACCAAGAAAAAGCCAGTTCCAATTGGAGATCCCCAACCAAATAACAAAAACAAATTATCCATATTTTTAAAAAATTAATTTAAATGTCTATAAATTATATTTCTCATTCCTTCTAATTTTTCACCATTATTATTAACAGTATCATTAAAAGATCTAGCACCAACAATCATTTCATTATCAACAAAGATAGTTGGTACACCATAAACGTCAAATCTTTCAGCTTCAGATTTTATTTTCTCTAATCTAGGTAAATATTTTTCTTTATTTAAACAATCATCAATCAAACCTTGATTTAAGCCAATTTTTTGTCCATAGTCACCTAAATAATCAACTGATAATGAATCTTTTTTAACTTCATCTAAAAGCAAATCTCTTGCTTCAAAAAATTTTCCCTGTTCGTTCGCACATTGAGACCATAAATTAACAGAAACAGAATTAGAAAACATTTTGTCCGCATAAGGTCTAAAAGCAATAGCCACATCATCGCCGACTTCTCTTCTGATTAAATCTAAAGTTTCGTCAAATTCAGCTGAATAATAGCTAGACAAATCTTCATAAACAATCACCTTAATCTTGGCATTCTTTTTACCAAGAATAATATCAGAGTTGTCCATTCCTCTTAATCCATCAGCTAAAAAATTACCCGCCTCCACTACTGAAGCAACTTCTTCTGGGCTCATAGTATCAACCACTCTCTTAATTTTATTGCCACCATAGATAGCAAAAACAATCATTGTTAAAATTAGAATAAAAACAATCATGAAAACTGAAGTTATTCTCTTGTCTTTGAAAAAACTTTTTATCATATTTTTAAAATTAATTATATTTATAAACTAATTTATATTAGGATTTTTTTGGTGATAATCTGTTTTTTTCTGAAATTGATCGGCTAAATTCAAAACAATAGTTTCATTAAATTTTTTAGAAAATAATTGAATTCCAATTGGCAAATTATCAACAAAACCGGCTGGTATAGATATAGCCGGAAGCCCAGCCAATGAAGGGCCGGTAACAAAAATATCTTCTAAATACATTTTAAGCGGATCATCAACTTGTTCGCCAACTTTAAAAGCAATGTGTGGAGAGCTGGGGGTTAAAACAGCATCTACTGTCTCAAAAATATTTTCAAATTCCCGTTTTATCTTCTCTTTAACAGCCATAGCTTTTTTATAATAAGCATCGAAATAACCAGAGCTTAAAGTATAGGTTCCTAAAATTACACGACGCTTAACTTCTTCACCGAAAGACTGTCCTCTATTTTTTAAATAAATATCATTTAAATTATTATTTGATTGCTCAACTTTTAAATCAGAAGAAAAGCCATATCTAATTCCATCCAACCTAGCTAAGTTAGAGCTAATCTCAGCTGGAGTTATTATATAATAAACTGAACCAGCATATTTGTTATAAGGCAAAGAGATTGGAATAATTTCTACTCCCAAGGATTCAAAAACAGCTAATGATTTTTTGATTTGATCTGACATTTTAACATCTAGACTATCAATAAAATTATACTCCACACCCAATTTCAAACCTTTTAAATTTTTATTTAAATTTTTAAGATAATCATCAATTTCCAAGGAACAAGAACTTAAATCATTTTGATCAAAGCCAGAAATAACATTCATGACCAAGGCAGAGTCTTCAACATTTTTAGTAATTGGTCCGATAACATCCGTTGAAGATGTCATGGAAATCAAACCATATCTTGATACGCGAGAATAACTTGGTTTCAAACCACTCACCCCACAAAAACTAGCTGGTTGACGAATTGAACCGCCAGTATCACTTCCTAAAGCAAAAACAGACAAGCCAGCAGACACAGCCGCTGCTGATCCGCCAGAACTACCACCAGGAACTCTTTCTAAATCCCAAGGATTTCTGGTTACAAAAAAGGCTGAATTCTCAGTTGAAGCTCCATGAGCAAATTCATCTAAATTGGTTTTACCCAATAAAACAGCTCCTTCATTATTTAATTTTTCTATAACAGTGGCATTGTAAGGAGCAATATAATTTTCCAACATTTTAGAAGCAGCCGTTGTCTTTAAACCCTTAGTTAAAATATTGTCTTTACATAAATAAGGAATGCCTAACAATTTATTTTTTTCACCCTGAGCAATTCTTTCATCAGCTTTTTTAGCTTGCCGTCTAGCCTCTTCCTTAAAAATACTAATACAAGCTTTTAAGCTACTATCTATTTTCTCTATTCTAGCCAAAAAGAACTCAGTCAAATCCAAAGAACTAAGCTTTCCAGCTTGCAAAAGATCATGAAGCTCACTAATTGTTAGTTTATTATATTCCATTATAATACTCTTTTAACTTTAATTTGTTTATTTTCAACTTCTTTAGCTTGATTTATTGCCAATTCTTTTTCATCTTCTGGACAATCTAAAACAACATCATTTCTTAATTGGTTACTAAAATCTCCACTAAGACCCAAAACATCTAAGTCAGAAACATCGACCTCCTGCAAGGAGTCGATAAATCCCAAGATACTTTTGAATTGCTCCTGGTATTTCATTTTTTCTTTTTCGCTCAACTCTAGCCTAGCTAATTGAGCTATTTTTTCTATTTGACTTTTATTTATTTCCATAAAAATTTATCATCTTTAAAAAATCATCTTCACTTAAAATTTTAATTCCCAATTCTTGTGCTTTTTCTAATTTACTACCAGGATTTTCACCAACAATTAAGAAATCTAATTTTTTACTAACTGCCGGTAAAACCTTAGCTCCCAACTCTTTTATTTTAGCTTTTGCCATATCTCTTGTCAAACTAGATAAAGTCCCAGTAAGCAAAAAAGTTTTCTTAAATAAAAGCATATTTTCACTAGAAATTTTAGGTTCTTTTTCAAAAACAATCTCCAGTTTAAAATTATTCAATTTTTCAATAATTTTTAAATTGTGTTCATCTCTAAAAAATTCATAAATACTTTCAGAAACTATTGGTCCAAAATCATCAACTCCCTCTATTTCTTCTCGCTTTAAAGATAATACGGCCCTACTAATTTCTGCTGGTTTTAAATAATTTTTATCATTTAAACCATCCTTAATTGAAGAAATTATCAAATCAGACAAAGCTTGAGCTGATTCTTCACCAACATGTCTAATGCCTAAAGAATAAATAAAGCGAGGCATTTTAACTTTTTTTCTTTCTTCTAAAGATTTAATCAAATTATCAGCTGATTTATCTCCAAACCTCTCCAGAGCTAATAAATCTTCTTTTTTAAGACCATATAAATCAGCAAAATCAGAAATAAGACCTTCATTTAAAAGCTGTTCAACTATTTTAGGGCCTAAATTTTCAATATCTAGGGCATTTTTAGAAACAAAATGACTTATTTGTCTTAAATTAACAGCATAACATCTCGAATTCAAACATCTAAAAGCGACCTCCTCTTTAAGTTTATCAACTTTAGAGTCACAAATTGGGCATTTTTTTGGTGTATAAATTTTTTGTTCAGAGCCAGATCTGAGATTTTTTAAAACAGAAATAACCTTAGGGATAACATCTCCCGCTCTTTCGATAATAACCGTATCGCCAATCATAATATCCAACCTCTCTATTTCATCCATATTATGTAAGGTTGAACGACTAATAATAGCGCCTCCTAGATTAACTGGATCTAAGACAGCCGTAGGAGTTAAAACTCCTGTTCGACCAACCTGCCAAACTACATCTTTAATTTTAGTGGTTGCTTGTTCAGCTGGAAATTTGTAAGCCATTGAATATCTGGGAGCTTTTCCAACTATTCCTAGAACATCCCACCACTTTAATTCATTAATTTTAACAACCAAACCATCAATATTAAAATCTAATTTATTCTTATTTTTTGCCCAATATTGATGCATTTTAAACACTTCTTCCAGATTATTGCATAATTTATTATTTTCTGGAACTTTAAAACCTAATATTTTAGTAAGTAGCTCGGAATTTTGCCGACTAAGCAAGATATTTAATCTTTTACCATTTTCATAGAAAATTAAATCATAAGCATAAAACTTCAACTTTCTCTCCACGGCTAATCTTGGATCTAATTGTCTCAAAGAACCGGCAGCCGCATTCCTGGTATTAGCCAAAAGTGGCTTACCACTTGCCTGATAAAGTTTATTTATTTTTTCCAATCTTCTCTTAGTCATTATAGCCTCTCCCCTGACCTCAATTAAACCAGATTTTATAATTTTCAATATTAAATTAGAATCTAAATTCATTGATTTTAAATATTTTTCATCGGGCAAATTGAGACTAAGAGGTATACTGTCGATAGTTTTCAGATTAGATAATATATTTTCTCCGATTTTTCCATCACCACGAGTAGCCCCTTCCACTAACAAAGCATTTTTATATTTTAAATTAACCGCCAAACCATCTAATTTGACTTCACAATAATAAGTCCAGTCGGGTTTAAAATTAGCTAACTTATTATCTGACAAAAAACGACCCAATCTATCCTGCCAATCAAGCATATCCTTTTCCGAAAAAGCATCAAATAAAGAAAGCATGGGACTAAAATGTTCACTTTTAACAAATTTTTCAACTGCTTGGCCACCTACTCTTTGTGTTGGAGAATCGGCTGTTATAAACTCAGGATTTTCTTGTTCTAACTTAAAAAGCTCATTTTTCAATGAGTCAAGTGCCGCCTCGCTAATACTTTCCTGATCTAGTACGTGATAATTATAGCGATGCAAATTAATTTCTTTTTTGAGTTTTTCAATACGATTTTTTATTTCTTTTTTAGTCATAAAATCTAATCTTTCAAGCAACGAACAGAAAAACCAGCGTGACGGTTGTCAAGATTGGAAGATAAATCAACATAAACCTCATAAGCTAAACCGAAGATGGTGCCACTAGGAGAATTTGTCCAAATATTAGTATAGCTATATTTATCAGAAAAAGAAGAAGCTGCAAATCTAATTCCTGATGGAGGTATGGATAAACCTGAAGAATTATTTCCATCCCAGGAAGGAGAGTCTATACTAAATGACTTAACCGCATCTACAGCATTAACACCTAAATAAGAAATCAAATCAACAAACTCAGACTGACTAGGAATGTGCCAACCTTCAGGACAAATACCTTGATGTTTACTTTCAATAACATATTCGCTCCCATTACAAATTCCAGTATAAGTACCATCCAAATTATCAAAAAATTCAACATTATAACCACACTCATAAGGAAGATTTAAGGCTTCTGTCCACTCATAAAGACCACCATAACCAATACAATCAGAAGAGTTATTGTCATAACAATACTTTTCAATTTGACTGTTATTATTTTGACAAGACCAAACACCACCCCCAGAAACATCTATACAGGGAGAAGCAGCTGAAGAGGTGACTATAGAGCCAACATTTAAATTTTCTGACAACCAACATTGCCTACCAATTCTAACCGTGCCATATTCATAACCTTCATATAAAACAGTGTCAAAGCCACAAATAAAAGGCAGTAATATTTCTTTAGCAATTGTTTTATTTTTATAAGTAGCAGAAATATAAACTTTTCTATCATCACCAATATCCAAACAATTAATCACGTAAGAATAGTCTTCTCCGCTCAAAGAAAACAAATCACTATTACAATCAGCGCTACTTAAATCAAAACTATTAGAATAAATTTCATGTTTAAACCTTTCAATTCCTGAATTAACCACTTGCTCAGCCTTAAGTGATTCCGATATTTTAATTTCTCTAGAAGTGCTGGTGATAACCATATAAGCCGAAGCAAAAGCCATAATAAAAATACCAGCCATAATAACCACTGAAACTATGATAGCACTACCAGACAATAATTTCTTATTTTTATAATTACTCATAATAATCAATTGACACACTAGTTTGAGTCTGAACATCATTTTCGGGCTCATCAACTGGTGTTGCCTTAATAGATATTGTAACTAAAGGCTGACCAAATTCAATAAAATCCTCTACCTCAAAATTAAAACTAGTAATATTTGTTTTTTTACTAGTGATATAATTTTCTCCCTTAGAATCAGTATACATAACCAATCTCATAACCCCATCATCATCTATTGCCTCAAAATAATGACACTGACCATCTTTAATGAAAGCAATAAAATTTGCTTGAACATCAAAAAATTTGTCAGCTGCAATACCACAAATCGATCCATCACTAATCTCCGAATTTCTAATATTATCGGTAGCTAATTTTAAAAAATAATTAATATCGTTTAGGACCGCTGAATCCATAACCAACTTTTTCTGGCTATTCATGGTTGATCTGAAAATACTAGTTGTTGCTAAAATCACAAAAGAAACAATTGAAATAGAAACTAATATCTCTATTAAGGTAAAAGCTTTTTTATTTTTTTTAATTTGATAGATCATATAAAACAGTCTCTAATTTATAATCATAATTCTGACCACGATCCGTCCAGCTAACCCAAGACTCAACAATTGTACTAGCCAAAGTTTCAGCCCTAACAGTTATCAGTCTTTTAAAAATAGTATCTTCTCCCCCATCTAAATGCCTAAAAAATCCACCATCATTTTGCAAAATCGCCTGATCTATGCTTGGGCAACTAGTAGCAATTAAAGAATAATAATCAATCTTGTAAGTATATTCACCAACACCGGCCGACGATATTCCATCCCACAAATCATAATCTAAATCTAAAATAATATTAGTATCTCTAATATTTTTCATCAGCTCTATTCCTTCTTGTGATAAATAAGAAGCAACCACTAAATTTTTTTTAATACTCTGGAAATACAAGCTCTTTCTAACTAGCGATATAATCGATAAAAGCCCAACGCTCAAAACAAAAAGGATGACAACTGTTTCCATCAAAGTAAAAGCTTTCTTATTTTTTGATTTCTTTTTCATAACAGAAAAATAATTAATAAGAGATGCAAGAAGAACCAACAGAACAAAAGGAACAACAATATTTACCAGAATCACCACAAGAACAATCTTCAGCATCATTTAGGCCAAACTGGTTAGCAATCACTAATTTGGCCATATTAGATTCAATACTTTTTAATTCAATTATTAAATCAGAACTTGAGGTTGAATAATTGGTGGCATCATAAAAAAAAGGAAAAAAAGAATCAGTTGGAAATAGAATCAACACTTCATCAGACAAACTTATATTACTAATAATATTACCGGCAGAGGAATATTCTTTAGCTCCAAAAGAGGGATTAATTTCATCGCTGTCGACTAACATGTCTCCATCTAAATCAGCAAAAATTTGATAAGAAGAAGAAGCCAAATTTAAACTAGCGCCCCAATAAACTGGTAATTGATCATTATAATACTCTAAATTTAAAGCTTTCCACTTAAGAGATTCGAGGTCGGAAACAAGAGAAATTTGAAAATTATTTAAAGAAGAATAATCCTCTCCTACTTTATAGTTAGCCACCAATAAAGAGCTAAGAATAATAATAATTGATAAACTGACTAAAGCTTCTATTAAAGTAAAGGCATTTCTCTTCATACTTTTTTTAGATTAAAATTTGACAAAAATTTATCACCTAAAGAAATCATTTTTAAACGATCTTTTTCCGAATCATCTCTAAAACCAACTAAGTGCAACAAACCATGAACCAGGATAAAATCAAGTTCGGACTGAAATGTTTTTTTAAATTCTTTAGCTTGTCTTTTGATTTGTTTAATATTTATAATCACTTCATTTAAATCCTCAAAAGACAAAACATCTGTTGTTTTATCAAAACCACGATAAGCTTTGTTTATCTCTCTCATTCTTTTATCACCAATAAAAGCAATTGAGATGTCACCTTTAAGCTTATATTTCTTGGAAAAAAATTCTGTTATTAATTTAATTCGACTCAAATTAAGCCTGTCTTTACTTAAATTATTTATATCAATTGTCATACTAAAACAATAATCTCCTAAAAAATCTAAATGTTTTATAAACTAAATAAGAAAAATTATTTACCACTAAATCAAATGTTCCTGGATATTCAAAATCTTCACCACCAAACCCCTTCTTAAACCGACTAACACCTGGCCACTTTAAATCATCAACTCCATAAAAATCATAAAAAGAAAAATTATTTTCCTTGGCTAATTTTATTAAATAAAAATGTAAAAGATAGGGTCCCATTACATTTCTTTGACTATCAGAGGAAGCGCCATGTAAATAAGAAACACAATCTTTATGAAAACAGAAAATTCCAGAGGCAACAACCTGTTTTTCATAACTAGCCTCAAAAACTCTGATATTCTTACCGCCTGATGTAATTAAATTATAATAATAATCTTTATCGTGAATGGAAAAATCATCTCGAACTGAAGTTTGTCTTATTAAATCCCAAAAATTAACAAAAGCTTTATCCTTATCTGTCTCCTCCAAGGCGACAACTTCTTTTTTTTCGGCCAGTCTAATATTATACCTTGTTTTTTGTTTCATGTTGGCCAAAATTTCTGCCAAATCCTTTCTCAAATCTATAAAAATAGTTTTAGAAGGTTGAACATCTTTCGTTTTTTTTAAAAAACTACTTCTAGACAAAAAATGATCCGAAAATTCTAATCGAAGAAAAACAACGCCTTTTTTCATGGCCTCTTCCCTTAAAGAAAGTAAGACACTTTCCTTTAAACTATTTTCAAGATCATTCTTAAATATTGGACCCCTAGGTAAATACCAATATTTAAATTTATTAGCCAAAAAAGAAATTTCAATTACCATGGCTAAACCAACAACAGAACCACCCTTTTTGACTGAAAGATAATGACACTTACGACCATAAGATTCTTGAACAAACCCCCAAAAAGATGACTGCAAAAAACTTTTTTTGCCAAAAAAACCGGACAAACCGGCAAATTCTGCATTATCTATATTTTCAAAATTTTCTCTACTTAAAAATTCAATACTTTCTTTTTCCATATTTATTAAAACTGACTAGCCATATTATACATCGGTAAAATTATAGCCGCCACCATGATACCAACACCAAGACCCATGATAACCATAATAACTGGCTCTATAATGGCGCTAATATTATTTAATTGATTTCTAACATCTTTATCATAAAACTTAGCTACCTCCTCTAAGATATCATCAAGCTTACCAGTCTTTTCACCAACTGACATCATTTCCGGAATCATCTTGGGAACATAAACACTATCCTCCAAGGCACTGATAATTGAACCTCCTTCACTAACATTATCAATAGTTTCTTCAATTATATCCTTATAAGCTGTATTTTTAATAATATCACCAACAATAACCAAACTTTTATTCATGCTAACACCGCCCCTCAATAAAGTACTAAGCGATCTACAAAATCTAACTAAATAAATTAATTGAAATAACTTTCCAATAGAGGGAACCTTTAAAAGAAAATAATCAAAAGTTTTTTTACCAAGTTTAGTTTTAAGGAAGGCTCTAAAAGCGATTATAAAGGCTATCAAAAGAGCAATGAGCAATAAATAATATTTTTGCCCAAACTCAGTTATCCCAATAACTATTCTAGTTGGCAGTGGCAAAACAGCTCCAGTTTCTTGAAGCATGGTTGTTAATTCTGGTAAAACAAAAAAGATAAAAACGACACCCACTCCTAACAAACCAGCCAAAATGAAGGCTGGATAAATCATGGCACCTTTGAACTTCTTTAACATGTCATAGTCTTTCTCCATTTCATCGGCCAAGTAATTTAAAACTTCGTCTAATTTACCAGAAGTTTCACCGGCCTTGATTATATTGCAATAAAAATCAGAAAAAATCCTATTATATTGTTTTAAAGCGTCTGACAAAAGAGCTCCACCATCAACCTCATAAGCTATTTTAGAGATTATATTTCTAAAATGATCATTTTCTGTCTGTTCAATTATTGTATACAGTGCTTCTGTGATGGTAACGTGAGCAGAAATCATAACAGCAAACTGTCTCGAGAAAACAACCAAATCCTTATTCTTGACAGGACTAAGCTTTTCATTTATCTTTATTTCCAAAGAATTAGATATATCATCTATCTTGCTAACATTTAATAATTTTTTACTCAACCTTTTAAGAGCATCACCCTCACTTAAGGCAATAACTTTACCAACTTTGGTTTTACCCTTATTATTTTTGGCTTTATATCTAAAAATAGGCATATTTTTTTAATTACATTTCAATAACTCTAAGAACTTCTTCGATATTAGTTATTCCTTTTAATACTTTAAGAAAACCGTCCTGCTTTAACGATACAAATTTTTGACTTTTTCTAATATTTTCAACATTTAAACTAGTTATTTTATTCATAATTATATCTTTTAGATTATCATCTATTTCAATAACTTCTCCAATAGAAACACGATCCAAATAACCACTGTTTTGGCACTTAGAACAACCAACTGGTTGATATATTTTTATATTTTTTATATCATCAAGACCATTTATTCCAGGAAGCTCCTGTTTTAAACGATCAAGATCGACGTCTTTAATAATCGCAAGAGCATCGTTCATGAATTTCTCCCGATATTCCTTGTCAGCTTCTTTTTTGCAATTCTCACACAATCTTCTACTTAAACGTTGGGCAATAACTATTCTTAAAATAGAACAAAGAAGAACCGGTTCGGCTTTCATATCTATTAAACGAAAAATTGTTCCAATAGCATCATTGGTATGAATAGTAGATAAAACTAAATGACCAGTAAGACCAGCATGAATTGAAAGTTCTACCGTTTCTTCGTCTCTGATTTCACCCACCATAATAACATCGGGATCTTGACGAACCAGAGACCTAAGACCAGTGGCGAAAGAATAACCTATTTTAGGCCTTATCTGAGACTGATTAATACCTTTTAATTGATACTCAATCGGATCTTCTAAGGTGGAAATATTAACTCCTTCTTTATTTAAAATATTTAGAATTGAATAAAGCGTGGTTGTTTTACCAGAACCAGTTGGACCAGTTACCAAAATAATACCATTAGTTTTTTTAACATTCTTTCTAAAAACATCTAAAACATAAGAATTAAAACCTAACTCATCCAAACCAATAACACCTTTAGCTGTATCCAAAATACGCATAACAACCTTCTCTTTGCCACTACCGACCGGCAAGGTAGAAATACGAAAATCTATCTCACGATTATCTAGAACCAATACAATACGTCCATCCTGAGGAACACGAGTTTCGTCAAGTTTCATTTTGGCCATAACCTTAATTCTAGCCACCACAGCTCCATGAATATTTTTAGGTAAAAATAAAGCATTTTTTAAAATACCATCAATTCTATAACGAACACGACTCTCGCCTTCATAAGGCTCAACATGAATATCACTAGCACGACTATCAATGGCATTTTTAATAATAACAGAAACTATTTTGGCAACTGGAGCACTGTTAGCATCATCAACATTCAAGTCTTCCTTGTCATCCTCTCTTTTTACTTGAACCAAATCCTCCCCTCCCTCTGATTTTGATTTAATTTCCAAAGCAGAAGAAATCTCTTCTTCCATCTTTTTATATTGCCTAAAAGCTGAATTAAAACTATTTTTAGATATCAAATAGTATTCAACTTTTAGTTTTTTTCCATTGGCCAAAAAATTTAAAGCCTCCATTGCCTTTAAATTAGGCTCAACCAAACCAATACTCATTTTTTGCTCGTCTACCAAGAAACAAATAGCTAAATAATTTTTAGATAAATCTTCACTTATTGTTTCTAAAAAATTATCAGGAATTTTTTCATCAACTAGATTTCTGTAAGGCAGATTATAAACCTCTGCTTTAACCTTCACCAAGTCTTCATTATTTAAATATTTTTGCCTAATTAAAAAATCTTCCAAATTAAAATTTTTATCTTTATTGGATAAATTCTCCAATTCCAAAAATTTATCGTCTGGAAGTATCTTCTTTATTTTTAGTAAACTTAAGAACTTCTTATTATTGAACATAATATATCTTAAAAAACTTATTTTTTAATAGGACTAAAAGGATTATCATTACCAACTTCAAAAGCTGGAATTTCTATTTCTGGATCAGAGGGAATTAAAGGATCTTCCCCTAAAGGCTCTTCACCTTCATCAAAAATAGAATCACCTTCAGCTAAGTCGCCCGGTAAGTTAAATCCAGTCAAGTCTACTTGGAATTCTTTTAAATTTAAAAATTTAGGATTGGAAAGACGACTTAAATCAAAAAAACTATCGCTAGCTTCCTTCTCTATTTCTTTCATTATAAGTTCGGGTTTTTCAACATCAACACTAAACTTAAAATAACTAGCTATTTTTTTATTATAAATCAAAAAAATAACATTCAAAACTGCCAACAAAGAAATAATTATAATAAAAACTATTTTGTATAATTTACTCATAAAAAAATATTCTTAAAAAAATAATAAATTAATTTTTAAAATAATAGGTTAAAGCATCAAACTTAACTGTTTTACTTACTGGATCAAAATCCAAATATATAACATCTGTGATTTTCAAATTATTTTCAATAATATCCAATAAATACTTCAAATCAACGTAATTAACGCCAGAAATTTCAGCTTTTATCAACCAAGAACCAATGTTGGAGGGCAAAGAATAAGTTATTTGAGTTAGCCTTGAATCAATTTCTAAATTACTGCCGGGAGCAACCATAGTTCTTCTTGACCCAGGCTGAGAAGCAGATGAAAGCTCTAAAGGGTCAGAAACTTTTAAGGCTTTAATATTAAAATTATTTTTCATCAAAAAATAAGCAAATTCCATAAAAATATCATCCTTGGGAGTACTTCCTGGTACCATTTTATTTATTTTATCAATATCATCCTGACTAATACCTTCAAAAACCTCAATATTTCTTTTGTAGGAAACTAATTCTCTATATTCATCAATAAACATTTTCTTCTTTGTTTCTAAAACTTCATTAGAAGTCATAACAACTTTCTCATATTTTGGAAGCAAAATATAATTAAAGGAAAACCAAAATACAAAAAACAACATCAAAAAAGAAAAATATTGAAAATTATTATTAAGAAAAGAATTTATTTTATTTTTTATCCTTCTATTAGAAGAAGCTTTTTTTTCCAATTGCTCTTCTTGTTCTTTTTTAAAATTTTTATTATTTTCCATATTAAAAGTTGGTAAATGTTTTAGGATCTAAATTAAGATTAATATTGAAATTGACAAAACCAGAGTCAGGTCCGATTCCCCCTTCACCAATTTCTTCATCAGAAATAAAAACATTAACAGCTCTTCTATCAGCTGAAAAATATTTTGACTGATAACTAATAGCTCGAACATCGTCAGTAACCGATGGCAAAATATATGAACCGCCAATATCTCCACTAAATTTTTTAAAATAAACATTTTTTAAAGTATTTTGTTCTAAGAAAGAAAAAAATCTAGTCCAATAAGTATGCTTATCTAAAACAGAAAAAGAACTGCTCATTTTATTTTTAAAATTAAAAACCTCAACATATTTTTGTTCCAATTCACTCTTTTCTTTATTAACAACTGAAATTTCATCTTGCAAATAATAAGAATTTTCAATACTTCTATTTTTCTCCCACCAAGATAATAAAAAATACAACTCCATAATTAAAACAAAAGAAACCAACAATAAAGCAAAAAAAGCAATTAAATGCTTGTTTAGTTCAAAATAAATTGGAACCTCCCCCTTAATCAAGTCCGATTCCAATAAGTGCAGATTATCAAGATCATCTTCTGCTTTTATTTTTCTATTTTTTATTTTAGACCAGAGAGATTTAATAAAAGAAAAAGACTCCTTCTTATTTTCTTTTTTCTCCTTTTTATCTTTTTTGTTTAAGTCATCCTTTTTTTCGAGGTTGTCACTTGGTTTTTCGTCTTTATTAATTTTATCATCCTTAAAGTCTGGCTTTTTTTTATTATCTTTATCCATATTTTAAAAAATTAATTTTTATCGGCCCCTCTCAAGGCTAAACCAGTTGCCACTGAAAGTTTTGGTCCAACCTCTGATAAAACTGTTTCAATTTCTGGAGGATAAGTCACCTTAAACCAAGGATTACCGATTACAACTCTCATGTCTAATATTTTTTCTAAATAATCAGAAAAATCATACAACAAACAACCACCACCAGATAAAACTATTTTTTCAATATTTTCATTATTACCATTATAAAAAAGATCAATCATGTATTTTATTTCATCAACAACAGGATTAATAGCATCTAAAACAACTTTAGGAATATCCTTTTTTTGCTCATCTTTGGACATGCCCAAGTCAAATTTAAATTGTTCTGCTTGTTCTGGGCTAATTCCCATTTTAGCGCTAATTTCGTTAGTAATACTTTTACCGGAAATATTTATACTTCTATTTAAAAAAGGAATACTTTCTTTAACTATAGAAAAGTCAGTGCTATTTTCGCCCATCTCCACAATCATTACCGTGGCTGGATCATTGCCCAATAAAGCTCTGATTAAAGAAAATGTTTCAGTCTCTAGATTAGCCAAAGTTAACTTAGCCTCCTTAAAAACATCAATATATTTTTTTATAAGCTTTTTAGGGGAACCAGTTAAAAAAACTTTAACATTACTACTGCCACTAGTTTTATTAGGAATAATTTTCCAGTCTAAAACCATCTCATCTAGGGGTAATGGAATAACTTTTTTGGCCTCTTTTATAACCTGTTCATTAATTTTCTTTTTATCAAAGTTATAAAGATTAATAACAGAAGAAAAAACAGACCAACTAGGAAGAGAAGCATTTGCCTTGGTAGTTTTTATACCTAATTCATTTTTAAGTTTAACTATTGATTTAGCCAAAAAAACAACATCATCGGAGTAAGTAAAATCGGCTCCCTCAATATTCTCTGAAAAACCATAATTAGATAAAGAAATTTTCTTTCCTTTTTTTAATAATTCAACCATCTTTAAAGATGAATTGCCAATATCTATACCTAAAAAATGATTATCATTGGAAGATGAAAATATTCCCATAATTTTTATTTTATTTATTTTTAAGCAAAATTGATTTTATCAAAAAAATATGCTATTATTTCAACAGATATACAAAATAAGTAAATAGTCGTTATAACTATATCTAGTATAATTATAACACAAAAATAAAAAATGGAAAAGAACAAAATAAAAAAAGCTCTATTGGTCCTAGCCTTCTTAGCAATAGTCTTCATTGTTGGTTTTTTTATTTGGAAAGTATTTTTTAAACAAGAATCAATAATACCAGGAAAACAAAAAGACCCAGACAAAACGATCATAGACGGATTACCAACCTCACCAGACGGAACACCGATAATAGATGGCACTGAACCAACGAAACCAATTGATGTTAGTGACGACAAGCCAAGTTCACCACAAGAAGCCCAACAAGTAGAAGGTGTCGGTGATGCCGATCAAATAGCAGTTGGCGGAATAACTAAAACAACCACTATAGTTGAATCCAAAACAATGGAACCAACACTTGGAAGAGATGGAGGTTCAGTTCAGTTTTACAACAAAGACGATGGAAAATTTTATTTAGTAAACGACGAGGGGGATTTAATTCCTTTAAGTGATAAAGTCTTTCATAATGTAAGTGATGTTGAATGGGCTCCCAACAAAACCAAGGCTGTAATTGAATACCCTGATCAAACTAAAATAATTTATGACTTCTCTACCAGCAAACAAGTAACTCTTCCTAAACACTGGGAAGATTTTACCTTTTCCCCTGACAGCGAAAAGCTAGTTAACAAAAGCTTAGGAATCGATCCTGATAATAGATGGTTAGTTGTTTCTAATAGTGATGGAACTCAGACTAAAAAATTGGAGCATATAGGAGAGAATGATAAATGGGTTATACCTTCCTGGTCACCTAACACTCAATCAGTCGGAATGTACACTCAAGGAGTTGACGCCAATCGAAGAGAAGTTTTCTTTATAGGAGAATACGGTCAAAATTTTAAATCTACCATTGTTGAGGGTTGGGGTTTTCAACCACAGTGGTCACAAGACGGAGACAAATTACTTTATAGTGTTTATTCACCTAAAGACAATTTAAAACCAAAAATCTGGATTGTTAATGCTAGTGGCAATAATATTGGAACTGATCGCAGAAGCTTACAACTAGAAACATGGGCCGAAAAATGTACCTTTGCTAGCGACTCTGAAGTTTATTGTGCCGTGCCAAAAGAACTAGATGAAATGGCTGGAATGTTCCCAGAATTAGCTTTAAAAACATCCGATGATTTATACAAAATAAACGTTGAAACTGGCCTAAAAACCTTAATAGCAGTTCCTGATCAAGCTTATAACATATCATCTATAGTAGTTGATAAAAATCAAGATAATCTATTTTTTACTGATCATATTACTGGTCAAATCCATAAAATAAATTTAAAATAAAACCTTTCTTTCTAGCTCCAACTTAAGAAAGTGAAAAGAATAATAAATTTTTTAATTAACTCTTTATTTCCTAGAGAATGTTTATTGTGTGAAAAAGAATTAGGTGTCTATTTATGTCAAAAATGTTTTAAATCATTAAAATTCAAAGAGCAATCTTGCTTAAATTGCGGCTCTAAAAATGAAAATGGTCAGTTCTGTTCAAACTGTCAAGATAATTTCAGTTATCAAGGAGTGATGGTTGCTACAAATCTCAATGATTCTAAAATAGAAAAATTAATTACAAACTTTAAATACAACTTCGTAAAAGAAATAGGCTATTATCTTGGCCTATTTTTATTTAATTTTTTTAAAGAAAAAAACGAAAATAATCCAATATTATTTAAAAGAAAAAAAGAAAAAAAATTTACTAAACAAAACTCACTTTTAATCCCAGTTCCCCTTTCCTCTAAGAGATTGAGATGGCGAGGATTTAATCAAAGTGAAATACTAGCTCAAATAATATCAGAAAAAGAAGGGATAAAAATTTCTAAAAATTTAATTAAGATTAGAGAAAGCGATAATCAAGCTAAGCTAAAACTTTCTGAGAGAAAAACCAATCTCAATAAATGCTTTTCTTTTTTAGATGAGAAGAAGGCTCAAATAGAAATAAAAGGCAAAAAAATAATAATTGTAGACGATATTAGCACTAGTGGTTCAACCCTAGAAGAAATTAGTAAAGTTATAAAAAAATACCAAGCCTCAGAAATTTGGGGCTTGGTATTGGCTCACGGCTGATTATTTCAAAACTATTTTTAAATCAGAAATTATATCCTCTAAACTATAATCAGATTTAACATAATATTTATTAATTCCAAAATTTATATAAGATTTTATCTTATCATTACCGGCTGTATTGGAAACCACAAAAATAGGGATGTTCTTATTAACAGATTTAGAGGATCTTATTTTAATTACAAAATCAAGACCACTCTCCTCTCCTGGCAAATAATGATCAAGCCAAATAAAATCAATCTTGTTATCCTTAATAATTTCAAAAGCCTCAACAACTGATTTAGCCACAAAAACAATAAAATTATTAATCTCTAACTTTAATTTAATAGCATCGGCCAAGGGTCTTTCATCCTCAACTATTAAAATCTTTTTATTTACTTTCATTTTTTTATAATTACTACTAAGACAAAGACTTATTACCTTCTTTTTTAGCCACACCCTTCAAGGGCAGAGAGATATAAAAAGTTGTGCCTTTGTTTTCTTGAGATTTGAAATCAACGCTACCACCAAAACTAGTAATAATTGCCTTTACGATATAGAGGCCCAATCCAGTACCTTCAGTGTTTCTTTTTTTAATATTATCAGCTCGAAAAAGTTTTTGAAATACTTGATTTTGCTGATTACTTTGTATTCCATAACCCTGGTCACTAATCTTAATATCAACATTCTTCTTTTTTTGATTAATTTTTATTTTAAGTGAAACCGTGCTATCTGGAGGGCTATATTTAACAGCATTAGAAACCAAATTCTGAAAGACTATTCTTAAAAGTTTAGGATCATAATTTAAATTAGCTATTTTTTTATCGTAGTTCTTTTTAATATTTATATTCTTCTCAAGTACAGTTACTGTTTGCTCTTTTAAAACGTCATCCATGACAGCAATAAAATTAGTTGGTTCAGGATCAATCATAAAAGTTCCTGTTTCTAAGCGAGAAACGTTAAGCAAAGAATTAACTAATTCGACCATTCTTTTATTGCTATCAGATATTTCTTGAGCAAATTTCTTTTGGTTCTTGCTAAGCTTTCCACCATCACCAGCCAACAACATCTCTGAATACCAATTTATAGCCGATAAAGGTGTTCTAAGTTGATGAGAAGCCAAAGAAACGAACTCAGTTTTAGCTTTATCAACCTCCCTTTCTCTAGTTACGTCCTTAGCAAAAACTAAGATAAATTGATCGGACAATCTAACACTGCTAAGATTAAAATAATAACTACAAACATTTTTAAGGTTGGCTCTTTTATGCAAAACATCAATTTCATCACTCCCCCTTTTAATAACTTCATTAATATGATTCTTAATTAAATCATGACTATCTTCACATATTAAATCATAAATTTTAAAATTCCTTAATTTAGCTTGAGAATACATAGTAGTTTTAACTAAAGCATTATTAAACTCTATTATCTTACCACTATAATCGATAACCATAATACCATCAGGAGCTTCGTCTATATAACTTCTAAACTTTTTCTCACTCTCGCTTATTCTAATATTGGCCCTCTCCAGTTTATACATTAAAGAAAGTATTTTAAAAATAAATATCAACAAAAGAATAAAAACAAAAATACTAAAAACTATAAAAGGCAAGAAATCAAAAACAAATTCTCGCACTGGAAGCTCTACAAATAATCCCCAAGCAGTTGTTTCAATATAGGACCAAGAACCAAAAACCTTATTAGTAAAATAAGATGAATAAAAAGCAAAGGAATGCTTGTGCTCCAGAAAGTCCCTAACAATCTCAACGTCACCCAAATTGCTCTCGTTCATTACAACAGAAATATCCTTATAAGAAATTAAACGAGCACTATCATCTAACAAATAAACATAGCCACTATCTTGAAAAGAACTTTTAGAAACAATATCCCAGAGAGCGGTTAAATCTACTTGAGAAACCAAAGTGGCTACTTTCTTCTCGTTATTATCAAAAACAGGAATGGAAACCAAAATAAAAGGAAGACCATAATCAGAAATATTAACCGAACTAAGATAATAATCTTTTTGAACACTCAACAAATCATTAAAAGTTTGTTCGGATGCATTAAAGCTATCAGAAGAATAACGATTTAAAGAAAAAATCTTATCATTACTTTCTTCGGCAAAAACACAAACACTATAAATGTAAGGATTTACATCAAACAAAGATTCAATCATTTCTTTGTTCCTATCCTCGCATTCAAAGCAAGCTAAGCCTTTACTTAAAATCTCCAAGTCATCAAAAACCCTAATAATAAAAGAATTGATTTCTCCACTTACTCGAAGTCCTAATTCCTCTTGGCTTTTTTCTACAAACGATATTTGTTCATTGTAACTATAAAAAACAAAAGAAAAAAACAAAACAAAAATAAACAAAGAAAATAAAAAATAAGGGAAAAGAAATTTTATCTCCTTCCTTTTTAAAAATCTAATATTTTTATCAGCTTTCCTTCTCATTTATTATTTTAACAATTTTTCAAAAACAAATTTTCCCTCCTTAACCACATTAGCACTAATCAAAGACAGACTAGTATCTCCATTAGAGTCAAAGCCCCACTGACCAAAAAGACCAGAAAAATTATCCAAAGAAGAAAGTTCGTCTATTACTTTTTTTCTATCTGGAGAGTCAATACGATTAATAGCCATCAAAGCAGCTGACATAGCCTCATAACCAAAACCAGAATAAATAGTTGGATACTCGCCATATTCATCATAGTAATTTTTATAAAACTGCCTAGCTTTATCATTGTCAATCTTCTCTATCGGTAAACCAACGGAGGTAAGCATGAGGCCTTCAGAATTACGACCAGTTTGATCAATCAAAGCCTGATCCATGATTCCATCAACGCCCATAAATTTAATCCCCATATTAAGATCGGAAATACTATTGATTAAAGATATCAAGCCAATAGAAGTAGTCCCTGAAAAATAAACTAAATCGGGTTTCAATTCTTGAACTAGAGCAATTTCAGTTAACAACAAATCATCTTCCCTATTAAAAGAATTATGAGCTAAAATATTTAGCCCCAAATTTGTCGCTTTTTGTTTAAAAATACCAGCCAAGCCTCGACCATAAGACTCACCATCATCAAAAATTAAAATATTTTCGAAACCCATTTCTTTAGCCCAAACAGCCCCATAAACACCTTGTAAAGAATCAGTTGGGCAAACTCTAAAATAATTACGAACCCCAGTTGGATAAAATATTCCTGGCTCTCCAATAGCAAAACCAGGCTGAGTTAATCCTGGCCAAGTATTTATAGAACTAATTTGAGCCAAACCCGCCTTATTGGTTACAGGTATGCTAATTTTAGAAGCTCCGCTATCTATTGGCCCTAAATAAACAAGAACATCCTTGTCAGCAACAGCTCTTTCAACTATTTCTTTCTCTAAATAATCACGCCACAAACCATTTTCATCACCATTATCCATAACCTCTAGTTCAATTGTATAATCACCGGTAAAATAATTGCTTTCTTTGTAATCTTTACCAAGATTATTGTTCTCTTTTAAAGCAATTTTCATCCCATTAACAGTTTCAACTCCAGCACTAATTCCACGCATAGTAGCCACTGCCACTATTTTAATAGTTTTATTTTTATTCCTACTTATAAAATAAAAAAAGATGGCAAAAACAATAACCATCAACAAAAGAAATAAAAGAAGAATTTTTTTCTTCATAAATTTATATTTAAAATCAAATTAAGATCCGCACTCAATCATTATGCCTGAACAAAGCTCAGCGTTTTTTACGCATTCCACTTGTTTAGATGTCCAATTTTCACATTGCAATAAACACTCATCAAAAACATTTTGATCGTTAACATCTTTAGTCTGCTTAGACTGAATATCACATTTTCCAACATAATTCTTGCAAGCTAAAGAGCAAGGACTATCTAGTTTTGGCTTAAAAACAAAATCTTTTCCGATTTGACATTTATTATATAAATCATCACAGTTAGTAGCTGCTCGAACACAATCCTTTTGACTATCATCCCAACTATCACAAAGCTTAGAACACAAATTAGAAGATAGCTCTAAACAGCTTTTAGAGGCAGAGACACAAAGGTAATCACAAATATTTTTAGCATTAGCCTCGTGGCTAACTTTATCAACTTTATTTTTACCTAGAGAACAAGCTGAAAAAAACACCAAGCCTGAAATTAAAAAAATAAATAAAAAAAATTTTTTCATATTTTTGAGCCCAAAAAAGGCAATTAGTTTATTTTATCTCTATCCTCATTATACAATAAAAAAGAAAAATAAACAAATAACGAGCAGGCTCTGCTCGTTAAGAAAAATAAAGAAATAAATATTAAATTAAATACTGAAAAATCTTTTAGAAGTTTTGTAAAGCTCTTCTTCTACCAGTAAGATATCCTGTTTTTTTAATTCAGCTATTCTTTTGGCGACCTCTTTTACATACAAAGGTTCATTTCTTTGTCCTCTGTGAGGAGTCGGTGATAAATAGGGAGAGTCAGTTTCAATCATTATTTTGTCAAAAGGAGCTTTCTCAATTAAAGAATCCCATTGTTTAACAAAAGTTATAAGTCCGGTAAAAGAAGTAAGTAATCCCATATCCCAATATTTTTTAGCCAAATCTAAATCGCCAGAAAAACAATGAATAACTCCCCATTCTTTTTGAAAACTATTCTTAGAATAAAAGTCTTTTAAAATGGGAAGTAAATCGTCATGAGCTTCACGACAATGAATAATAACTGGCAGTTCAACTTTTTTAGCCAGCTCTAGTTGTTTATAAAAAACTTCCTGTTGTAAATTTTTAACACCTTTAATTTTCTGCTCAGAATTAGCATCAATATGATAATAATCAAGACCAATTTCACCAATAGCTGCTACCTTATTACTAGACTTAACTAATTTTAAATAAGGCTCTTCTTGATACTCCTCTTTTTTACTTCTAAATTCATATTTACTATTTTCATTATCATTTTTAACTAAAATGTCCTGCAAATGTATAGGATGAAGACCGACAGCACTATAAACACCTTGTTCAAATTCTTTAGACAAAGAAACAGATCGATTCGAAGTTTTTAACTCCGAACCAACCACAACCATCTCAACTTGATTAGACAAAGCCCTTTCAGCTACTTGTCTATAATCATCCTTGAAATCTTTAAAATTTAAGTGACAATGAGTATCAATATACATAAATTAAATATCTAATTCTTCTAAAGTTTTTCGATCCTTGCGAGGAAGTCCCTTGGGAATATTTACTAATATTTCAACGAAATGATCACCAAGGCCAGAACCTCTTAACTTTTCAATCCCCTTGCCTTTAATTTTAAAGGTTGTGCCCGATTGAGTACCCTCTGGTATTTTTAAAACAACATCTCCGTGAATAGTTTTAATATCAATTTTATCACCTAAAATAGCCTGCTTGATACTAATAGATTTTTTAGTATAAATATCATAAGAATCTCTCTTAAAATCATCAGATGGTTTAATCTTGATAATTAAAATCAAATCACCACTAGGAGATCCTTTTAACCCAGCATTTCCCCTACCAGACAATCTAATTGCTTCACCATTGTCTATGCCAGCCGGAATTTTAACTTTTAATTTTTCCTGTCCCTTATGTATTCCTGTGCCCGAACATTTTGAACATTTGTGAGCATAGCTTTGACCTTCTCCCTGACAATCAGGGCAAATAGCTTCTACTTGCATTGCGCCAAAAATAGTTCTTTGATTTTTCAAAATTTTTCCTCGACCACCGCAAGTTTTACAAGTTTCTATTTTAGTTCCTGGCTCAGCTCCATTACCATTACATTTCTCACATTTAATATTCTTATCAATTAATATTTCTTTAGTAGCACCGAAAGCTGCTTCTAAAAAATCAATATTTAAAATAGCTTCCATGTCAGCTCCCCTTTTACTTTGAGCACGACCAGAAGAACGCCCTGAGAAGCCGAACATATCACCAAATCCACCAAAAATATCACCCAAATCTTCAAAATCTATACCTGAGCCAGAGAAATTACCTCCTTGAAAACCAGAAAAATCAAAACCACCTGGACCTCCACCACCAGAAAAAGCTGAAGAGCCAAATTGATCATATTGTTTTCTTTTCTGCTCATTGCCTAAAATTTGATAGGCTTCATTTATTTCTTTAAATTTGTTAGCATCACCACCTTTATCAGGATGATGTTTATGAGCTAATTTCCTAAAAGCATTTTTGATTTCAGCTTGACTGGCCGTCTTCGAAACACCTAAAGCACTGTAATAATCCTTACCTGCCATAAAAATTAAAAATAAATTTATTTTTATAGCCGTTCTAATTCAAAACTAGAACGGCCTAAAAACAAATTTATAGAATAAATTATTTTTTTTCTTCTACCTCGCCTTCAACAACTCCGTCATCTTTTTTCTCTTCGGTAGCACCTGCTGGATTTTCTCCAGGATTAGCCCCAGCTCCAGGAGCAGATTGATTCTGCTGATACATAGCAGTTCCAATTTTTTGAGCAATGGTATTTAATTCCTCCATTTTCTTTTTCATATCTTCGTAATCCTCTCCATCTTTTATTTTTTTCAATTCCTCTAATTTAGCCTCTAATTCTTTTTTATCTTCTTCTTTCATTTTATCTCCAGATTCTTTTAATAATTTTTCGGTAGTGAAGACAACAGCTTCAGCTTGATTTTTAATTTCAATATTATCTTTTTTCTTCTTGTCTTCGTCAGCGTAAATTTCAGCTTCATTTTTCATTTTTTCAATCTCTTCTTTACTTAAACCAGAAGAAGCTGTAATGGTTATTTTTTGCTCTTTATTAGTTGCTTTATCTTTGGCTAAAACATTTAAAATACCATTAGCATCTAAATCGAAAGTAACTTCAACTTGTGGAACTCCACGAGGTGCTGGTGGAATACCATCTAGAATAAATCTACCTAATGTTTTATTATCAGCTGCCATTGGTCTTTCTCCTTGAACCACATGAATTTCTACGCTAGGTTGATTATCAGCAGCAGTTGAAAAAATCTGCGATTTAGAAGTAGGAATAGTTGTATTTCTTTCAATCAAAGGAGTGGCAACTCCGCCCATGGTTTCAATACCTAAGGTTAAAGGAGTAACATCTAAAAGTAAAACATCTTTAACATCTCCTTGCAAGACACCAGCTTGAACAGCAGCCCCAACGGCTACCACCTCATCAGGATTAACACTCAAATTAGGCTCTTTACCAAAAAATTCCTTTACTTTTTTCTGAACTAAAGGCATACGAGTCATGCCTCCAACCATAATAACTTCTTCAATGTCGCCTAATTTCAAACCAGCATCATCTAAAGCTTTTTTACATGGCTCCAAAGTTCTATCCACTAAATCCATTACTAATTCTTCCAATTTTGATCTAGTTAACTTCATAACTAAATGTTTTGGACCGTTTTCATCAGTAGTAATAAAAGGTTGATTAATTTCAGTCTCAATAGAAGTAGATAATTCAATTTTAGCTTTTTCAGCTGATTCTTTAATTCTTTGCAAAGCCAAAGAATCCTTTGACAAATCAATTCCTTGGTCCTTTTTAAATTCAGCAATAATATGATCAATAATTCTTTGATCAAAATCTTCTCCACCCAAGTGAGTATCACCATTAGTTGATTTTACTTCAACTGATAGTTCACCATCAGAAACGATATCTAAAATTGAAACATCAAAAGTTCCACCACCTAAATCATAAACTACAGCTTGTTGGCCCTTTTTCTTATCAAAACCATAAGCTAAAGCAGCTGCTGTAGGTTCGTTAATAATTCTCTTAACGTCTAAGCCAGCTATTTTACCAGCGTCCTTAGTAGCTTGTCTTTGAGCATCATCAAAATAAGCTGGAACAGTAATAACCGCCTCGGTTATTTTCTCTCCAATCTTAGCTTCAGCATCAGCTTTTAATTTAGACAAAATCATAGCTGAAGCTTCTTGTGGAGTATAGTCCTTGTCATTCATTTTAACTTTAACTCCTTCACCGGCCTGAGTTATTTCATAAGGCACAAGCTCAAGATCACGCTTAACATCAGCGTCACTATATTTTCTGCCAATCAAACGTTTAACGGCGTAAATAGTGTTTTTAGGATTAGTTACGGCCTGCCTTTTAGCTGATTGACCAACTAATCTTTCTCCACTCTTAGAAATAGCCACCACTGAAGGTGTAGTTCTATTCCCCTCAACATTTTCTAAAATTTTAGCTTGGCCACCTTCAATAATAGCCATAGCTGAATTGGTTGTTCCCAAGTCAATTCCTAATACTTTTGACATAATTTGATATATATCAGTTGATAATTAATAAAAACCAACTGAAAAATTTAATTAATTATTTTACGGATTCATTAAAACCCTTATAATTTCCAGGATTTATTCCTGGAAATCTTAAGAACTTCAATTTATTTTTTAACTGTTTTAATTTTAATTGACTTTGGCTTAGCTTCTGGCGCTTTGGGAATGCTAATCTTTAAAATTCCACCTTCAGCTACAGCCGAAGCCTCATCTCCACAAACCCTAGTAGGAAGTGGAACTGAACGATAAAAACTACCGCGACGAATTTCTTTGCGATAATAATTCTTTTCATCAACTTCAGTTTTCTTTTCAGCCTCACCTTTAATCGACAAGATGTCGTTCTCAATAGAAATATCTACTTTCTCGGGGTCAATACCAGCTAATTGAGTCTCAACAATAACATTGTCATTATCTTCATACATATCAACCGCTGGAATAAATCCAGAAACGGAACGAGTTGATGGTGAAAACTCACTAAAAACCTTATCCATCTCATCAAAATAATTGTCGCTTAAAAAAGGACTCCATTTTATAAGAGACATATATTTTAAATTCTTTTTTCAAAATAGTTTTTCACTATAGATGAAAAAAGAAAAAATTTAATTTTTATTTTTACTGCCAGCTACAATTCTAGCTGGAATTATAATTTTATCTTTTAACTTATAGCCAGGTCGAAGCTCCTTAACAACGTAATCCCCTTCACCTTCAACTGCCTCCATACTGTTATAATCAAATTTTTCTCCAACAGTTTTTATTTTCTCAATTCCATTTCTGGAGAAAAAATCATCAAATTGCTTAATAGTATACTTTACACCCTCTACCCAAGGATTTTTACTTTGATCTTCGTCTAAAGCATGAATAGAAGTATTTAAATTATCATAAATTGGTAAAATCTCTAGTAAAAACCCTTCTAAAGAATATTTTAACAGCTCTTTCTTCTCTTCGGCTGAATTCCTAAGTAAATTCTGATAATCAGCCAAAGCTCTTTTGTATTTACTTTCTAATTCATCATTTTTTTTCTGTAAATCAATTAACGAATCGTCTTGAGAATCGTCTTGAGAATCATTCAAATCATCATTTTTTTGTTCATCTTTTTCCTGGGATGAATTTTCTGATAATTTTTCTTCTACTAACTCATTTTCTTGATCAAAATCTTTTTTTAAATCTTCACTCATAAAAACTATTGAAACTTACTTTTTAAATAATTAATCAAATCTAAATTTTTCTCATAATCCATTCTAAGTGGTCCCATAATTCCAATAACACCACTTTGTTTTTTTTGTTCATATTTCAAAACCAAAGAACTCAAAAATTGACCAAAGGGATTTTCACTACCAATAAAAATATTTTCTCCAATTTTTAATTTATCAAAAATATCAGCAATTATTTCTTCCATTCGATCAATAACAATAGAAACATCACAAACCACATTAGACTGTTTAAATTCCGGCTGAATAAACAAATTTGATATTCCAGTATAATAAAGATCATTTTTGTGAAAAGCCCAGAAAATAGCATTACCAGAAATATCGGCTAATTTTTTAGCTACCTTTTTAAAAGATTCCTGGTTATAATCAAAAGTTTCATCTAAAACTTTTTTGTATCTATCATCAATCTTTTTTTTCTTAGAAAGAACATACTCATCAACAAACAATCTATAAGCTAATTCAGTTGGAATTCGACCAGCAGAAGTATGGGGCTGAAATATATAGCCCTCCTCTTCTAACTCAGCCATTTCATTTCTAACCGTAGCCGAAGAAACATCCAACTTACATCTTTCAACTAACATACCAGAACTAACCGCTTGAACGTTCTTAATATATTCTTTAATAATGGCTAACAAAATACTTTTTTTTCTTTCACTAATTGTCATATTTTTTATTTACAAAACAATTATATAAAATTAGCACTCTTATGTCAAGAGTGCTAAACAATAAAGAAATAAGCATTAAAATATAGCTATTTATTAATCTTAATAGCTTTACCATTAATTAAGGCATCAGCAATTTTCTCTGAAGCTGAATAAAGTATCCTTTGATAAGTGGCCGTCGAAGTAGCCATTTTAGAAGCAGAATCTTTTTGATCTAAACCCTCAATGTGCCTCAAACGGTAAGCTTCAATTTCTTCCAAACTTAATTCAACCACCTTAAGCTCTCTCAGAGAAATTCCCTGAGGTTTAAAATAAGTAATATGAGGATTGAAATTAACTTGACGACAAAGTCTTGGTCTAGGCATAATTGATATTTTAAATAAATTTGTTATAATTTTAAAAAAGAAGGCCTCTCGGTCTCCCTGTTTAACAGAGAGACCGGATCTCAAGCCTTCTTTTTACTTTTGGTCACTGACTTGAGTATTGGTGTCATTATCGAAACATCTTCCTCTGCCCATTCCTCTTCTTCGACCACAACCACCACCGAAACCTCTACCCATTCCACGTCCGTCTCCTTGCCTATCAGAAGCGCCTTCACATTTACCCATTCCTCTTCCTGTCATTTTTCCTTGGCCAGTTGGACCAGTTCCATCTAATCTTGGCATAATTTTAAAATTATTTTTTATAAAGAGACAATTCGACTAAGTTATCTATTATGAGTATATACCCATAATATATTTTTGTCAAGTAAAAGGCCAATTCTAAAAAAAGCTATAAAAAACCAAAAAACCCTCAAACGGGTTTTTATTTTTTAAACTATTTTTTAGCCTAAACTTATTTAAAGAAATTCATCAAAAAATCCTGATAAATACCATAAACCAAAGCTAAGGCTGAAAAAATAAAAATAATGATATAATTCCATTTAGCCAAACTAGTTTGCAAACTTTCAAGTATATAAGTTAGTGATTTTTTTTCTTCAACACTTAAACAATTGTTAGTATTTATTTTCTCCACCAACTTCATCTCTTTAATTGTTTTATTCCTTCTATTTTCAATTCTAAAACGATGGGCAAAATACCAAACAAAACCAACGGTTCCAATATACCAAGCTATTTGCACTAAAACAGGACTATAGTGATTTAAAACTACAATAATTCTATAAGCGATAGTAGCTAAGACTCCAACTATAAAAATCCAGTTGCGATAAAGTTTATTGCTTAATTTTGGCATATATAAAAATAATAATTAATTTCTATACTTAGATTCTATTTCAAAAACAGAATAAAAGCAAATAAAAAACCTGAATTAAATCAGGTTTTTTATTTAATAATTCTAAGAAAAAATAATAAAATTATTTAAGCCTATTACCAGAACCACCACCTCGGTTAAATTCTTTAGTTTCACTATTTCTGTTGGCAACTCTTTCCTTGTGAGCTTCAACAAATTCTGCAAAATTTTCTTCATTTACTTGAGAAATCATTGGGCAATCATTGTTTTGAGCAAATTCTAACCAAGCATTATAATCACCTGACTCTAAAACACTCATCATTTCTGTGTGCTTCGCTCTGTTTGCTAATCTTCTAGCATCTCTTTCGGCTAGACGAGTCTCTCTATCAACTAAAGAAGGATTAAAATTCTCTGAAGATGATTGTTTATATTGGATAGCTTTTTGCCCCCTCTCTGGGAAAGAAAAAGTATCACTAGCAGCCATGGAAACTAAAGGAACAAAAATTGCTAAAGCCAGAGCTGGAAAAATTAATTTCTTATAATTTTTCTTCATAATTTTTTTAAATTAATTATTAATTAGGATGGCCTCCTATAAACTAATACGTAAGATAAAAAAATTCCTTCATTTTTTATTCGAACAAACAATCTTTATGAAGAGCACATTTTTCCAAAACCCTTCCCCTTGATTCCATTCTAGGCCTAAAAAGAGAATCTTCCAAGTGTCTTCTAATTCCTGGCCTCTCAAAAAAATCATTAGCAGAGTGCATAGGCATAACTCTAATAGCCCCAAATTGATTATCCTCTAATATTTCGCCAAAAAATTTAACCGGATATCCTTTTTCCAGATTGACAGCAGGTTTAATTTCGGCTTGATCATAATAAACCAACCACTCCTTAGAATCTTTATCGATTAAAAATAATTTTTGACCATCTCCTGTTTCAGAAATAATTCCAGCTAAACGACCATTTTCCGGATTTGACCAAAATTCAAGTTGAGGATTCATAAGATGACCATAAACAAAAGGATTTATATTTTTACCTAAAAGATTGTCTAATTTTTTGCTAAAACCAAGCATATAAAAACTAGAACCTAAAGCCAAACTAGCAATTAGACCAATAGCAATTATTAAAAGAGGTGAATATTTATAAGCCTTTTTAGTTTTCTTTAAATTTAAATAAAAAAGAAAAACAAACAAAGCTAAAAAGATTAACCAAAAAATAGGAACAACAGTTAAAAAAACCTCCCAAAAAGAAGCACCAAATCTATCGGAAAAAATCTCTCCACTAGAATTAAAAAGATAAATAATCAAAGAAAAAGATAAGGCTCCAAAAATCAAAGAAAAAAAACCAATTATCCATAAAAAATAATTTTTAAAAACAAACTCCCAACGAGGCTTTGGTTTTAATTTTTTCTTTTCAATTTCAGACATTATCTTATCTGAAAAATTTTTTTCTATCATAAATTTAAAATTAATTATACATTTCCTGATATTTTTCTTTAAACTCTTTTTTAGCCTTATTGAGCATTGAAGCTACAGTGCCGGAAGGTTTTTTAATAATATCGGAAATCTCTTCATAATCTTTTTCTTCAAAAAACTTTAAAACTAAAACCTCTTTCCACTTACTCTTTAACTCATTCAAGACTGAAAAAATTTGTTGATTTAATATTTTAAGATCTAATTCTTTTTCAATATTAAAATCAGAAACTAATCTTTCAATTAATGTTTCGTCAATTTTAATAGAATTACCCTCTGGTCGAACTTTGATTTTACGATAATTACTAATAATCTGATTCCTAGTAATAGAATAAATCCAAGAAGAAAACTTTAAATCATCATCAAAACTATTTAAATTTAAATATACTTTTAAAAAGACATCCTGCAAAACATCTTGAGCATCTTCAACAGCTAAATTCGACATTTTACGAATAAAATTCAAAAGCTTATCCCTGTAGCGATCTACAAGTACTGAAAAAGCCAAATGATTTTCTAAGCTCAAAACAACTAATTGTTCATCACTTAAATTATTTTTATCATCTAAAACATCCATTCAAATTGAAAATTTATAAGTTTAATTATCTTGGTTAAAAAAAAATATAAGATATAGTTTCTGTTATTAATACGCAAAAAATAAAAAAATCTTCAATTTTATTATTATAAAATTGATTTTAAAAGAAGTGAAAAAGGTTCCAAATTTTTCTTATCTATTTTTAACAACTCTTGAGAGTCAAGCTCAACATAAGGCTTGCTATAACCTTCAGGAACAAGAAAAGAAGACATTGGATATCCGGGATTTATTTTATTAGAAAATTCATCAGCTAAAAAATCATTTTGAATAGCCTTGGCTGTTTTTAAAAAATTAGATTGAATATCAAAATAAGACATTCTAAAATCCCAAACAAAACGACGATTTTTTCCGGGATAAAGTTGAGAAATTTTTTTCCAGATTTCTATAACCTCCAAATCATTTAGCTCTCTTTTTTCTTTATTAAAACGACGAACAAAAACTCCTGGTTGTTCGTTTTCGGGAAGAAAGTTAGTAGTAAGGGCCTCATCAACTGCTATGGTTGGCAAAAGACTAATTTTACTATATTCCCTAGCTTTAAAAATAGAATTTTCCTCAGGGCTATTGTGAGGTTCATCAATTTTAGTAGTAATATTTAAATCTCTTAGACTTATTAATTCTAAATCAGTAAAATCAGCAAAAAGATTTTGATATCGTTTAAGTTTTCCGGGGTTGTGAGTGGCGATGAGGATTTTCATAATTTAGAATAATTAACTTTAAACTTTAAAATCTTTAAAATTAAGTTTTTTTAATTCTCTTTCAATTATATTATTATCTAATTTTTGAGTATAGTAAATACTGTCAAAGTCATTTTCTTTTTCTAAAATAGCTAAATTCCAATTATTTAAAATCTTTTCAACACTTATAGTTGAGCGAACTTCCTTTTTCTCAACTAGAGATAAAACTTCATTTAAATCAACTTCGAGTCTCGTCATAATCATAGAAAAATCATAAAAATCTCTATATTTTACCCTATCACTCATAGCCCTAATTTTTTCGGCCATTATCTCTCTAATATCCATAACTCGAACCTTAGTTTTTACTCCGTAAACATTAACATAATTCATCTCCAAGGGTGGCAAAATAACATTTTGCAAAAAATCAATTTCAACTTTTATGCTATCGGGCTGAACAAGCGGCCCAGAATATTGAAGCTTTTCAATCTTGACAGTAGCGCCGGAAACATAATCTTTTTTTATTTTCAGAAAATCAAAATCAGAAAAAATCTCCCTGACTTCGTCTATTTCTATTTTGGCACCACCACTAGAAAAATCTAAGTCTTCAGAAAATCTTAATTGAGGCAAATAAACATGGTGCAGTGCAGTACCACCTTTGAAAATTAATTTATTTTTTATTTTGGATTCAAATATAATTTTGGAAATAATAGCCAAAAAATAATCCTTCTCAGCAATGGCTAAGGGATATTTTAATAAAACTCTGTTAACAGCTTCCAATTTTCTTCTATCAATCAATTTAATATCACTCATAAAAAATTATTTATTAACAAAATAATCATCAACATACAACCTCCATTTAGCATTAAAGTTTTTACTTTTAGAGGTCATAAAACTATGATTTTTATTTTTTTTAATTTCATTATATAAATCGTCTGAATTATAATTAAGAAAATCTAAAATAAAACCCAAAACCCTTTTACTAGTTAAAGAATATTTTTTGCTAATACTAATAAGTTTTTTCATGTCAATATCATTTTTGTAATCCTTCAATCTCTCAATCACTAAATCAACACTATAAAAACTTCTTCGATATTCCAAAAAATCAAGAATCGCCTTTTCTCTGATAGCAATCTTTACTAAACGACCATCAATATTATATTCTTTAAAATCACCAAATAATTCTTTTTTAGATTTAATATATCTAAAAACCCAGTTAGAAAATTTTTTATAATAAGCTCTTTTTAAACCTATAGAGGTTATAGTTTTTAAATATTGATCAAACATTCCATAATATTGCAAAGCACCCTCAAAAGAAACATAAGAATTAACATCAATAATCTGAGCTATGGTTTGCTGACTAAAAGTAACACTCCCTCGACTATAAATATCTGAAACAGCAAATAAACCTCTCTTAATCCTAACTAACCAACCCTTTTTTACTAATTTTCCAATAATATTTTTGATTTCTTGTTTATTCTTATTTTTCCCAATTTTTTTACTAATCATATTAAAATCAACCACGCTCCCATAGTCCAGTACTAAATCTTCTAATATTTTTAACTCTGATTTACTTAGAGTTATTGTGTTTTTTTTGCTCATATAGTAATCTTAATTATATTACTTTCTATACATATTATACACTAAAACTAAAAAAATAGCAATATATCCACTTTCAATACAAATTATAGCATAATACCGATAAATTTAAGGTAAATTTTAAATAAAACAACAGGAGTCGCAAAACTCCTGTTGTTTATTTTGTTTTTGAATATTAAATAGTTTATTTTTTCATTTTATAAATTCCAAAATTTCTGGTATTTCTATTATCCCATCTTCACTTTTAAAATGACCTTTGTTGCTAAAAATAATAGTTTTTGCCCCCAATTTTTCTTTAAATAATTTTTCATCCTCAACAGGAACAACTGGATCGTTGTCGGAAAATAAACATACAATATCTTTAGTAGCTTCTTTTACTTTATCAAAATCAATTAGCGTTTCCAACCAAGGCTTGGCAATTGGTAATTCTTCGTTCTCTAAACCTTTTAAATTAAACCAAGGAGCAACTAAAACAATCTTGTCAATTTTTTTATTATCTAAATTTTGCAAATATCTCATAATAGTCTGACAGCCAATACTGTGGCCAATCAAAATACAATTCTCGTCTGGATTTGGTAATAATTCTTCTAGTTTCCCTACCCATTTTTCAATAATTGGCTCATCAGTTTCTGGCATGTCTGGAGTATGAATCTCGAAGTCTTTGTTTTCTAATTCTTTTTTTAACCAAGGAATCCAATCTGATTTGGAATCAGCTCCCCAGCTATGAATAATATAAACTTTTTTCATATTTTTATCTATTTATTTATTATAAATATTCATTAAATTGTAATGTATACAAAGTATAGCAGTTTGTATACATGAAGTTAAGAGGTATATACAAACTTGTTGTTTTTAATAAAATACTTCGCTTTTTATACTAAATTTGATATATCTTGCGAACATCTCAGAAATATCATTCTAAACCAATCTATATTTAACATTTTTATTATTTAGAAATGTAAAAGTTTTTTAAATATTGTTTAACAATAAATATAAAGCTATTGCTTTTTTTATTTTTATATGCTATCATAACAATAGAATTTCTATTAAAAAGCACCTCTTAAAGTTTCGTCTTTAAGCGGTGCTTTTTTGTTTAGAAAAATACTCCAACTTATTTCTTAAATTGTCCATAAAAACAATCTTTTCTTTTGCTGTTTTCTTTAATAATTTTGAACAATTTTGAACATCTGGGCTTATCACTCTGGCTAACTTATTTTGTTCATATAAATATTTAACTAAGCAATAAAAATCTCCATCGCTAGATACTATAATAGCCTGATCATAATTTTGGATAAAGCATCATGCATTCCTATTTTTTCAAATAATCACCCAAAACCTCAATAGCCTTGCGGAAAGCTTTTCCTCTGTGATTAATATTAATAAGGTCTTCGGGGTCAAATTCGGCATTAGTTTTTTGATAATTAAAATCTTTAGCTAAAACTATTGGAGCATAGCCAAAACTTTTGTTTCCTTTTGGTTCTAGAGCTATCTTAGCTTCCCAAATTCCTGAAACAGTATCTACAAATTTTGTTTGCGGATCATAAATAGCAACAGTACAATTATAATGACAATCTCTTTTGTCAAAAGCAACTCCGTTCATCTCTTTCAGTACCTTTAAATAATTAGCCTCATCCGTTCCAAGTCCTGAATAACGAGCCGAAATAACTCCTGGCCGACCATCTAAATAATCAACGCAAAGACCACTATCATCTGCCAAGGTGATCATATTTAAAATATCGCCAACAACAATGGCTTTGATCAGGGCATTTCCTTCAAAGCTCTTGGCATTCTCAAATATGTTCAAATTTTCTAGTTTGTCAGAAAAATCAAATAAAAACTTAATATCAAAGTTTGTATCTTGAAAAATTTTTTTTATCTCCTCGGCCTTACCCTTGTTGGCGGTGGCTATTAAAATAGTTTTATTAACTGACATAAGTTTGCAAATTTATATAAATTTATTAATTATAACAAAAACTAACGTGCCAAACCCCTAGGATTTTTTGCTTTTTCAACTAAAACAGAAATGTTTTGATTTTTACGGTTTTTGATAAATAGCTTTTTCATAAAACTAATACTGATGCCCTTTGGTTTTAGAAAACTCAAAACCTAGGTCATCTAAATATTCCTCAACTTCTTTGTTCTTAACAAACACTCCACCTTCTACACCTATAATGTCAGCCTCATTTTTTTCAGTATCATAAATAGCAAAAGAAATTTGGCTATTTTTATGTCCAGACACCTCCCCTGGATTAATAACTAAACAATCATTAATTCTATCTTTATTTTTTATATGATTATGACCATAAAAGACAGCATCAAATTCACCGGATTTAGCCATCGGCTTAGCTAAGTCAGGATAATGAGTTATAAATATTTTTCTGTTATCAATTTCTAAAAAATCGTAAATATTATCAGCTATGGTCATATTACTTTGAGGGCTTAATGATGTTTTGGTAAGAGCGCTTTTATCACCATCGTTATTTCCCCAAATAGCGTGAACAGGAATATCTGATTCAGCAAGTATTTTGGCTATGCCATTGTTTATAAAATCACCTAAGAAAATAATTTTCTCTATGTCTTGGTTTTCTTTGATTTTCTTTAAAACCAAAACTAAGTTGTGGAAATTATCGTGGATGTCGGAGATTATTGCTAGTTTCATATTTTTTTAAATTAATTATTCTTTTATTTTTAAACCAAAATCTTCCAAACTATCTTTTTCTATATTTGCATTTTCTTTATCTTTATTATCACTTTTTAAAATCTCTTTAATTTCTTTTAGCTCACAAGATATATCACTCAATAATTCAGTCCTAAGATTAATTTTCCAGTACCAACATCTTAATTCCCTTACTATAAACCAAATAATTATCATTATCATTATAAAAGCAATAAATATAGACCAAAACTCCACAACATTTATAGGTAAAATAGACAATGTCTTACCTCCTTTATTAAAAAGAGAGATTTGAGGAAAAAAATTTGAAGCATTCATATTTTTTATAATTAATAATAACTACTTATTTTTCAATTTCTTAAACCAAGTTAATCCAAAAATAATAATAAAAACTATTGAAGCTGATAAATACCCTAAAATCCTTGAGAGAGACATGAAAGTAACTGCCAATAGAGAAATGGAAGCAATTAGTATGCACAAAGCAAAAAAAACAGCTAAAATTCTTCCCAACCAAAAAGTTTTAGTAAAATAATCCCAAAATCTTTTTAAATAGTCTTTTGTCAATTCTGGAGAATTGGGATAATCATAAACAAAAAACCATAAATAGCCAATTAGGGCCACTAAAGAAAAGCAACAAACTAAAATATTTGTTAAATTTACTTTTTCAAAAGAATAAATCTCAATAATAAAAACATCGTAAAAAAAATTGGCTAAAATATTTATCAAAAAACCAAAAAAAGCACCCATTAATACACCCCAAACAATAAATTTTCTGTTCAATTTGTTATCCATAAAATATTTAAATAAACCTTAATTCCAATTTCTCCTTCACTTCTTCCCAATTTTTAACCTTAGACTTAAGCAGTGTATAAAATTTGCTATCATGATTTTTGTGCTTCATATGGCATAATTCATGACTAATAACATAATCAATACATTCCTTCGGAGCCTGAATAAGTTTTGGATTTAATATTATTTTTTTATCGCTTAAAAAGCTCCCCCATCTTTTATTCATTTTTCTAATAATTAATCTTGGTTCAAAATTATAGCTAAAATTTTTTATAACTTTTTTATATTGTTCAATAAAAATAATATTTGCCCTATCCAAATACCATTTTTCTAGAATTTCTTTATTATTTTTTTTATTACGCACACTATTTGTAGTGTATAATAAAATTTGCCCATATTTCAAAATAACTCTATTTTCTGAAGATTTTTTGACTAACAGTTTATACTGACGACCTAAATACAAAAAACTCTCCCCTGAAATATATTCTTTTTTACTTAAATCAGTTTTGAATTTTTTGAAATACTTTATTTGTTTTTCTAACCAAGACCACTTTCTTTTCAAAAATTTTTCTATTTTATCATGAGAAAAATCTTTTGGGCACCTCAAAACTATATTCAAGCTAGGCTGAACACTTAAGCTTACAGTTTTTCTATCCTGCCTAACAACAAAATATTGATAAGAAAAACTCCCATATTTAAAAATATGTCTTTCCATAGATTAAATTATTTGATAATTTTCGGAAGCTAGCTTAATAATCTTTTCAATTATTTCCCTGCTTTTTTCAGGGGAAATTTTTATGTTTCGCTCAACAACTAATTCATCATAAATATAGTCATCTAATTTATTGCTGATAATTCTTTTAACCTCTAAATTGCGGTACCAATCAACTATAGCTTCTTGTTTCAATATAGCAAATATATCTAAAACTAAAGATAAATAATTCTTATCCGACAAATCAAATTCTTTTAAATCGTCCTGTAAATTTCGATAAAAAATATCTACCCCTTTTATCTCTTTAATTTCTTCCGGCAAACTATCATCTTCTTTATTTAAAACTTGATCCTCAATTAATTTCATTTGTTTCAAGGCTTCAATATCGGCTAACTTCTTTTGTCTCATGTTATTTATAATTTCATCAATTCTTTGAGAAAATTTATGATAAAACTTTGGGTCAGTATCGGCTTTTTCGCTAATAACTTTTTGGGTCTGAGCGGCAATAGCCTCTGCTTTGGAGCTATCGGAGCCCAAATTATCAATAGCTTGAGCAAATAGCTCTCTATCGCTAATATTAATTTGAGCGGTTAAAAGTTCTGCTTCTTCGGCCTTGATATTATCGTCCATTATTTTTATAAGTGTCTGTTTATGCTTATTAAAGTCAACTCTATCGGCATAACGCAAGCTAACTGCCTTACGAAGTTCCATATACTTTTTCAACTCTTTGCGATAAACATCTAGATGTTCAAACTTGTGAGCAAAATCTTGCAAAACCATGCACTCATTAAAGTTCTTTAAAAAGCGATTTAGGTCATCATAAAATTCTTTTCTTTTTGGCTCTTCTTCCAAATATTTTATATAAACCTCATCGTCTCCTTTTAGTCCCTTAAAAGTGTCATTTAAAATATTATAATTTTTTTGCAGTTCTTTTATTTTATCATCCAAATCAATTAAAGCTCCCTTGACGTCATTTTCATCATAATTACCAAACAACTGCATAGCTGTTTTTATATTCTGAGCGTTTTCTGAATAGTCAACGATATAACCAGCTGTCTTTGGTAAAATATTGTTTTCATACAAACGATTTACTCTAGCAATGGCTTGAAGTAAATTGTGATCTCGTAGTTCCTTGGCTAAATATAAAACAGTATTTCGAGGAGCATCAAAACCAGTAAGCAGTTTATCAACCACTATCAAAAGCTCTACTCCGTCATCGCTGTGTTTAAAGCTTTCTATTATTTCTTTTTCATAAGATAATAAGCTTTGATGTTTTTCTTTAATTTTTTTCAAATATTCATCTACTTCTTTTTTGTGCTCATCGTCTTCATTGATAATTCCATTTTCATCGGAAATAACCATAGCTGAATTTATTTTTCCACTTTGAGAAAAATATTTTTGAAAAAGTACAGCCGAAAATTTGGACGGAGCTACTATTTGTGCTTTTAGTCCACTATCTTTGAATTTACTCAAATAATGTCTTTCTATATCATAAGCAATCTCGGCAATTCTTTTGGGATTATTGGAAATAATTTTATTTTTAATAATTGCTTGAAATTGCTTTTTTTGACTTTCACTAAAATCAGCAGTCAATCTTTCGTATTGTTTGTCTATTTCAGAGCTATCCTGAATTAAGCCAACATAACGCCCTTCATAAATCAAAGGCAAAATAATATTATCAGCCAAAGCATCATCAATTGTATATTTATCAATAAAATCACCAAACTTTTGGCGAGATTTTTCTTTTTTAAGTAGTGGCGTTCCGGTAAAAGCGATATAACAAGCATTAGGAATAATTTTGTTCATTTCTAAATTGGCCATACCACCTTGACTGCGATGAGCTTCGTCAATTAGAACAAAAATATTTTTATCTAAATCTTTTAGATTTGTTTTTTTCTTGCCGGCTGACTCAAATTTCTGAACCAAGGTTGTAATTACCTTTAATTCTTTTTCCTTAATTAATTTCAGTAAGTGAGTTCCGGAAATTGCTTGAATAGTTTCTTTTTTTAGTCCGCTATTTTGAAAAGTAGTCTTTATTTGTCTATCTAAATCCCGCCTATCGGTTACAACCAAAACTCTTGGGTTTAAAATATCTGGATCTTCTATCAAAGCTTTGACAAACATTACCATGGTCAAGGATTTTCCAGATCCTTGAGTGTGCCAAACCATCCCGCCTTTTCTTTTTGTGCCTTCAATCCCCTCTTCTTCTTGTTTGACGCTATCTAACATTTTTTTGATAGCAAAATATTGCTGATAACGCATTATCTTTTTTACTCCGGCATCATATAAAACAAAATTTTTACTCAAATCTAATAATCTATTCTTTTCAAACAATAACATCACCGAACGATCCTGTTCAGTCGCTTCTCTATCTAATTGTTGTTGGTGAGAAAATGTGTCTCCATTTAAATCGCTTAGAATTTGTTGATATAAATTTTCATCTATTTTTTGAGAAATTATTTGTTTGGCTTTTTGATTAATTACATTTTCATCCACTCCCTTTTCCTTCCAATTAACAAAAAATTTATTAGGCGTGGCAGTTGTTCCATAGCGAAGTTCGTTTTTGTTGGCACCCACCAGTAACTGTGGATAAATAAATAATTTAGGGCAATAATCACTCCCCTGATTGCGATTTAATTGACTTAGTGCTTGTTCTACGGAAACTGATGATTTTTTATTTTCTATAATTGCAAAAGGAATGCCATTTATAAAGACAACAATATCAACTCTAATACCACTTTTACCCATAGCTTCAAATTCTACTGCTACGGCAAAATCATTATTTTCTGGATTTTCAAAATCAATAAAACGAAAGTTTTTGGATTCATTTCTACCGCGATGAAAAACTCGAATAGTTTTTCCGCCAGAACTTGGCATAATCATACTATAAACTTTTCGGGAGGTATCAATTAGCCCCTCTAACTGGATATTTTCCAATTCGTTGATAACATCAAAAACATCGGTGTCTTTGAATTTAAAGGTCTCACCCTTTATTTCATAGCTATTTATTTCTGATAGTTTTTTGAAAGCAGTTCTGCGGAGAATAAAGCGGGTGTTATCTCCTCGCCTTTCTTTGTTTATTTCTTCAGACGAGATGTAGCGATAGCCCATGTTGATAAGCATTTCCACAAACGGAAGTTGTGATTGTTTTGTTTCATCGAAATTTATTTGTGATATATCCATATATGTTAATTATGAATTGTAAATTATGAATTAATAAATTCGGGATGCCTGATTTTACCGCTGATTAAATTATTTAGTAAAAATTTCTTCTGCGCCTCAACAATCTTTTTCTTTTTTTCTAAAGACTCTATTTCTCTATCAGCTGAACTAAGAATTTCGGCAATAGCCTGTTGTTCTTTTAATGGCGAAATAAAAATATTAAAAGGGCTTAAATCTTTTCTTGTTATCTGTGGTTGTGCTAAACCAGTCACAACGTTTAATAGATTTATTTTATTCAACAAATAAAATAAAAAAAGTTTGTCTATTCTATTTTTAATCGGCTGAGCAACCATAGCATTACCAGTTATCCAGCTTTTTGGTTTGGAAAAATTTATCCTTCCACAAGTTGCACCCCTGCAAGTTATTAAAACCTCTGACTCTTCATGATTATATTTATCATACCGACCAATAACTCCATTTGCACCATAAACCAAATATTTTCCATTTCTATTTATTTCATTAGAAGATATAGTTTTAGGTTGATATAATTTACAAACATCACCCAGTTTTACATTTTTCCACTCATCATTAAATCCCTTCAATCTAACTTTGCCAGTCAATAAATTTTGCATCAGACCTTTTTTGATTTGTTTTTTTATTTCTATTTTTTTGTTTAGTTTTTCAAGGTAGTTGTCCCAAGTTTCAAGGATTTGAACGATTTTGTTTTGTTCTTCTATGCTATCAGGAACAACAATTGATGTATATAAAAAATATTTTTTGGATAAATTAAAACGACTAATCCCCTGGGCTATCCTTGTCATCTCTTTCCTAAAATATCTTCCTCGAAAATAAAAACGAGCAAATTCTGGAATAATAATTTTAAAATTATTTAATCTAAAACCAAAACAAAAACTATTCAAAAATAAGTCTTTAAAATTTTTGCTCAACAACACAGAGCTCATACCAACCTCGTTTGGAGTTTCAGATGATGTAGTAAAAAATATATCTCCATACTTTACCCTATTCTGATTTTCATTATCGGAAATATCAACCAATGTTTTGATATTTAAATTAGTTTTTGAATTAGAATAAACATTCATATAAGAAACAAAAGGCTTGCCTTTTCCAAAATCATCTTTATCTTTTCCTGTTATTCCAGGATAAGTTTTGCCAATATCATTCATCTTATACTCCGACCATCCAAATAAAATATTTTTTTGTTTGTTATTTTTTGTCATCTTGTTCATCTTTAATATCATTATTATTTTCCTCAATATTCTCATTGCCCTTAAAAGCTTGTATGGCTTGAATAACTTTGTCCATCATTGTCTCATCTTTTCCATAAACTGCTCCGGGATGTCTTTTGATTACTTTTATTAACTGTAAATCTAATTCATCCCTAGCTTTGTCTGATATTGGGTAAATAGAATTTTCTTTACGATTACGAGAAGAAAAATTTAAATACATTTTAGTCACCTGTGCCTTATGATTATATTCTTCCGACAATCTCTTGTTGTGAGATATATTTCTTTGACCAAACCATGATATCCACCACAATGGTAAACTTATAATCATTCTACTCCAAAAATTGAGCCTTCCTATATAGTCAGAGACTCCTCCTCCATATTTTTGAGATCCCATAATATTATCAACCATTTCAGGATGAACAAAAATGAACACAGAAACAAGCAAAGGAAGTATAAACAAAATATAGTCAATAGAAGTTCTAATAACACTAAACACAAAATCGAAAAATCTTGAGACGCTAACAATAAAAATATTTTCTAAATAAACAAAAAAACGTTTCGATAATTTTTCATTTTTTTCTATTTTTTTAAACTTTTTGTAATTAGGAATTTGTCTATATTCATTTTTTGATCTCAAAAAACCTTCAACAAGAGAACCGCCAGTGGCCCCCTCCAGGAGAGTATCAACATCTTTACTCCTGGATGAAATATTTTCTTTTACATTATAAATAAAGGGTTCTATATCTTCTTCTATTTTATTTTTAAAATCACTTATCTTATTAATTCCTTTCTCAAGCGTGACAATTTTACTATCCCCTTCCTTATCCTGACCATAAAGATCTTCATATTTATCAATCATCTCCTGGCATGAACTCAACAATTTCTTTTCAAGACCATCCTCCAAATTAAAAATTTTTTTATGGAAATTATTTATTTCCTCAATATTTCTTTTTATTTTTTCTTCATTAGTCTCCCTTTCATCGTTTTTTTTATTAAAAAGAAAATCATAAAAATTAGATATATGCTTTTTAGAATTATTAATATCTAGCTCAATTGAAGATTTTTCCTCACTTCCAATCATCAACTCTTTGTGAAATTTTTTTATTTCCTCTATTTTATTCGCCAAGTCAATAGATTGAGATTTTCCGTCTTCATTAATTTCAAAAAATTTATCATATTCATTTTTTATTTTTTTATACTTATTCTCTATATCTTCTAATATTGCAGGATTTTCTTCATCTCCTTCAAAAAATTTTTTATATTTAGAACTAATTTCATTTAAAAGTAAAAGTGTATTTTTAATCAGTTCATATAGTTCTTCTTTGCTCGGATTCTTTTTTGTAGAATCTAATTTTAAAATTAGATCGCTTATATCATTTGCCATATTTTTTTAATTTTAATTATAAATATCTCATTCTAAATCTAGAATCTACCACCTAAAAAAAAGTGATAGATTTCAAACTTAGCTTCTGTGACAAGGTTTTGAACAATAATAACAACCATCTGCATTTGAATATCCCATTCTTTTCGCTGCTATTATAGCATCATGACAATTTAAAAAACTTCCAAGCAGTTTTTTGTTACTAACCAAGTTCAAATAACTACAATCTTCTCTGTGAACTTCGTTGTCACCATTTTCTTGAGCATTTAGATTTATATAATAATTATAATACATATCTTTAAGATTATTTTTTATTAAATATTAAAACCGACCTTTATTTTTTAATATTGTTTTATTTTTCAAAATAATATATAATATAAATACAAAAAATTGATATCCGAACTGTCTCCGGATGGAGGCGTGGCTGGGACCTCCAGCATAGGACTCATTTTGGAAAAAATCTCTTTTTAGAGATTCTTTTTTTATTAATTTTCTAATTTTTTATTTTTAAAACTCTTTTTCTCTTCTGTTTTTAACTTTCTCTCTATTTTTTTCACATCCTCTTCGGGAGATAAATTTTCTGGAACAATCCCACGAGAAATCAGAGTACTCCGAACACTTTTGTTGTTTGTGACATGTTCTGCTGATATTTGATTTTCATTTTTCATTTTTTTATCTTTAGCATTAAAAATTGTTATTTCAGTAGCAAAATCTTTAGCCTTCAATAAAATTGTCGGCATAAAATCGGCCAAAGGCTTGTTCTTTATATTCCACTTATCTTTCATTTGTTGAGTTGTTTTATCAAACAAAGCTTTGTCGCCTTTACTTCTAATAAGCGCAAAATTCTGATTACCGCCTGTCTGCTCAAAAATAACAGTAGATAGCTCTTTTTCTGTTTCAGCTAATTTATTTCTAGCCTGAATCCTTTCAGTCTCTAATAATCTTTTTTCTATAATCTCTGCCTTCCTAGTTTGAACAGCAAAATAAGTTTGAGCAAAGGCTATTTCTTCTTTTTTGCTATCGCCATTTTGAGCAATTAGATAGCAAGCATATCTAGTTAAAATTACATCATCAACTTCTTTTTTGGCATTCTTTGGCATTTTTATCGTCTTACTAACTTCAGCAAAATGATCAGAAATATTCTGCTCCGAAAGTTCACAAGCAGTTTTAGCCTTAGAAATAATATTTTGAAAATTATCCCACTTGGAATACCCTAATAAATGCTGCAAATCTCTAGCAAACCAAAATTCAAGCCCATTATCCGTTTTATTAGCGAACGACTCAAAATTACTTAAATGTGATAAAATAACTTGTTTTTCCATATTTTTAAATTAATCATTAAAAAATATTTTAACTAAAAATTAAAAAATGATTTTAGCATTTATTTATAAGGATCATATCGTTTTCCCGACGTCGGGAAAACGTTCTAAATTATTTAATATTTAATTCTTTTAAATACTTGTCCATCTCCTTTTCCAAAACCTCAATTTCTGGATTAATTTTTTCTAATTCTTCCAAATTTGCTTTAATATCTATTTCTTCCTCCTCCTCAAAGGTATCAACATATCTAGTAATATTTAAATTAAAATCATTTTCTTTAATTTCATCAAATTTGACTGAACGAGAAAATTTATCAATTGTTTTTCGTTTATCATAAGTATCATAAATTTTTTCAATATTTTCTTCACTCAAATAATTTTGAGCTTTGCCAGAGATAAATTCTTTCGAGGCTTCAATAAATAAAACGTCTTTCTTATCTTCATTAACTCCTCCCTTTTCTCTTGATCTATCAATAATTAAAATTGCTACCGGAATACCAGTTGTTTGAAATAAGTTGGCTGGTAAACCAATCACAGCATCAATAATATTTTCCTCTAACATTGCCTGACGAATTTTTCCTTCTGAACCACCACGAAACAAAACACCATGAGGAACGATTACTGCTACTCTGCCGGTCTTAGCTTTGGCTGTTTCTACCATATGAGAAATAAAGGCAAAATCACCTTTATCTTTTGGCGGAATACCTCTAAAAAATCTATTATACTTATCACTAGTAGCATTTTCAGCTCCCCATTTTTTCAAAGAAAAGGGTGGATTAGCTATTACTAAATCAAACTTCATTAACTTGTCATTTTCTACTAAAAGAGGGTGGTTTAAAGTATCACCCCACTCAAGACGAGCTGAATCTTTGCCATGTAAAAACATATTCATTCTCGCCAACTGATAAGTTGAACCAGTTGATTCCTGTCCATACAAGGCATAATTTTTTGAACCATTTTTTTCTATTTCCTCACCAGCTAAAAGAAGTAGCCCCCCCGAGCCACAGGCCGGATCACAAATTCTATCGCCATCTTTTGGTTTTGATAATTTGGCTAGCAATTTAGCTACCGATTTTACAGTAAAAAACTCTCCCGCTTTTTTGCCGGCATCTGAGCCAAACTTTTCTATCATATACATATAGGCATTACCAATAATATCGTCGTCAACTTCACTTAAATCTATTTTGTTAAAATCTTGAACTAAATCACGAAGCATTTTATTTCTTTGCTCTAACTTGCCCAAAGTTGACTCAGAATTAAAATCAACTGAAGTTAAAATACCTTCCAGCTTTTGCTTGTTATGATCTTCGATTTTAGCTAAAGCCTTGTTTATTTCTTCGCCGATATTATCACTTTCAACAATGCTATAAATATAATAGAAGGAAGTGCTTTTTGGTAAATAAAAACGATCTTGTTTCATCTTTTCTTCTATACGACTTTCATCACTACCAAATCTTTCTTTATATTTGTTGTATTGTTTTTTTGATAAATCGCTTAAATATTTATAAAAAAGCATTACCAGAACGTAATTTTTGTAAACTGCACCGTCTAAAGATGTTCGAGATGAGTCAGCGGCCGACCAAAGAGTTTTATTTAATTGATCTTGGCTAATGTTTTTGTTTATCATATTATTTAAATTTGTTTATAAATTATTTAAGTAAAAAATAAAAAAAATTATTTTAAAATATTACAAATACTAGCTTCACTGATATTATTAACAATTTCTTTTTTTCTAGATAATAAAATTTGCATCTTTTTACTAGTCTGATATAAATTAATAATCTTTTTTTGTTTTTCTAGATCAACAATTTTAATTTCAATTTCTCCCAAATCTTTTCTTAGAATTGTCTTTATGGTTCCGCCACTTAGATTTTTACTAATCTCTTTTTGACCAACAATGGAATTAAAATATATAGCTAAATATTCTGGTAAGATATTTTTGTCTTTTAAGCGAATTATATAATTAGAAGATGAGCTAATTACATTTTTATTATCCTCTGTAAAAACGCTAGCCTTAAATATTCCTCGAGCAGAAATCAAAACATCGTATTTTTCCACCAAAGAGTTTGATCTAGCGGTTTTAAAATCTATTTTTAGTAAGCTAGAATAATCAACATAAAGATTGTCAGAAAAAACATCTCTAGCTTGAATAACTGACATTGTACCATTTTTATCATCTTTTAGAGCTGTTCTAAAGGTATAACCGGCAAAAATGGATGCAATTTGATTGATTTTCTTTTTCATATCTCTATTTTAACAAATAAAAAATGATTTGTCAAGGTTTTTTAAGCACACTATAAATATACTGCTATTTTAAATTTATTGAATTAAGCAAAAATCAAACAAAATTTATATTAAAATAAATAAAAAAGGCTTGAACGAATTCAAGCCTAAAATTAATAAAAAGTTATTTTTTACCAGAAAAAATTATTTTTAATCCAGCCAAAACAATTAAAATAACCAAAATTGATCCTATCATGGGACCGATAGCATTTAAAACCGAATAAGTGAGTACTTGAAAACCCTCTGCCAAAGAATTTGGGAAAATTATTGCCAGTATCACACCTATAGCCACCAAGGAAGCCAAAAGCCTTCTAGGGGTTCCGAAAAAAATCGAATGTAATTCATTGTAAATTATTTTATTGGATTTAATTTTTTAGGAAAAATAATTCCGGCGGCCGTTTTCACTGAAAACTTAAAAGCCAGAACAAAAAGTAAAATAAGCACTAAAACAGATTGACTAAGTCTAATTAATACAAGCTTTAACCAAGGATTTTTATCAAAGAAGATAATTTTCCAAGGATTTTTATAGTTTATTTTTGCCCAATTAGGGAAAATGATACTTTTAACGATAAGCTTAGTTATCCAAAATAAAAACAACAATGAAACAAACAAAATGATAATGCCTTCCATGATCTAGATATTTTAATTAAATAATATTTTCAAAGTACTACTTTCAATTATATCATATTTTCTATTATTTGTCAAACTAAAATTTATAAACCAAAGAAAGAGGTGCGGATATAAATTACTTCTCAATATTTCTAACATGAACCTCTTCGCTAGAATCCCAGGCCGGAACTGTTATTAAATTTAATTTCATTTTGCCGAAATAATAAATCTTAGTGTTGGGTGGAATCACCAATAAATCAGTAGCCTTGACGGGTGTTTTAACTCCATCCAAAAAGAAAATTCCCTCGCCTTCTAAAATATAATAAATAAAAGTACTTTTTTTATGATAAAATTCTTCAAAGTGCCCCTCCCCCACCTCGGTATGAACAAAACCGACCTTATTGCTTCCGGTTTTATAAGCCCAAAGATTTATACCAAATTTAGACACAAATTGTGCTTCACTTTTTGTTGTCTTCATATTTTTAAATTATTTTACTCAAATCCTCAAAAATAACGACTGGCTTCATTCCCAAAATCTCTTCTTTATAAGAAATTTCTGGAATATCATTAAATAAATAAATTTTTTTACCAAGATAAAAAGCTATACCTATCTCTAAAAAAGTATTACCACCAATATAATTGGCAATATCATTTTTATCATAATTTAAAACCAAAACAGCATCAGCCCATTCTATTTTTTTAAAATGAAATCTTATGGCCCACTCCTTTCTATCCCAAATCCAAGTATCACTTTCCTGCCCCGCCTTTCTTCTTGAATAATATTCAGCGACTGAAATCATTTTGCCCTGATCATCTTCTACTTCAGAAGGAGGTAAATCAACTTCATAACCCAATAATTCTAATTTTTGTTTTATTTCCAACATTTGCTCATAAAAAGCAATACTCCCGCAAATCGTTATCTTCATACTATTTAATTAATTTTAAAACTTCTTCAACCACTTCTTCTAATTTTTGATTATCAGTTCTAAGCGCTATCGCTTTATTGTTTTTTTCTTTTTCAAATATCTTAACCAATTCTTTAAATCTTTCTTTGGAAGTATTAGAAATTCTACTGCCGGGATTAGCCAAAGCACTAGCAACTCTTTCCTCAAATCTCTTTTCCAAAACAGAGAAATCAGCCTCTAAATTAATTTCTATTATTTTATAATTATATTTTTTGGCTAAATCAATTAATTTGTCTCTATCTTTTTTATACAAAGAAGAATCAGAAATTATATTATATTTCTTCTTAAAAGAAAGCTTGGCTATATTTAAGAGCAAATCAATAACTAAATTATAATGTGTTTTAGAGTTATACTTAGAAAAAGACCATTTAAGAAAGTCATAAGATAAATGAAATACATTCTCTTCAGTTTTCATTATCTCCTTAATAATAGTACTTTTTCCAGAACATGAAGGACCGTTTATAGACAGAAAAAACATAAACAAATTGATTATCTTAGTTTATTAATCTCCTTTTAAAATACCATTATTTTATCTAAAAATCAAACAAAAAAAGAAGCTCAGAGCTTCTTTCTAATTGAAAAAAACTAGTTAGACAAAGCTTTTTTTTCTTCAAGGGAAAAACTATAAATTCTAGCCCAATTTTCAGCTTTAAAATTTAAAGCTTTTTTGATTTTATTTAAAGTACTAAAACGAACATCAACATTGGCGCTCTCAATATTAGAAATCATTTTCTGGGTTGTTTTCGTTATTTTGGCTAATTCTTGCTGACTGATATTTAGAGCAACTCGAGCATTATAAATCTCCACGCCCAAATTAATTCTTTCCCTAGCTTCCCTGGAATATTTTTTAAAAATTTTACTTTTTCTAGCTTCTGCCATCGAATCTTTTTGTGTTTTTCTATTATTTATATTTTTCATAATAATTATTTAATTTAAATTTATTTAAATATTTTTGAGAAATTTCATAATGTTTTATAATTTTTTTCTTCTCTCTGTTACTTTTATAGTTATCAGGTTTCTCAAAAACATTTAACAAAACAATTTTATTCATATAACAAAAATATAAAATTCTAATAACTATATTCTTGTTTTTTCTAGTTTTAATTTCAAAAAATCCATAAGAATGAACTGGCTTTGCTATCGGTAGTATTGGCTTTCCATTATTTTCTTTAATAAAATTTATCTTTTGATCAATCTCTGCTAAAAGTTTTAAACGTTTATTACAACTAAAATCATTCAATTCTAAATATTTTTTAACAGGACAAAAACCCAAAACATCATCATAATAATAAACAATATCCATAAATCCTGTCTATCTCTATTATATCTAATAGGATATAAGAGGTCAAGAGTTTAATAAATTAACACCAAAATATAACACAAACGAAATAAAGCCATTTAAAATTATAAATAAAAATATAATTTATTTTTTTCTCAAAAATCAAACAAAATTTAAACTAAAAAATAAAAAAAGCCGTAACATTTGTTACGGCTTAATATGTCCTATTACAAAAAATCTTTATTCAAGCACAAAAACATCCTCTATCTTTAAATTAAAAATCTTACTTATCTTATAGGCCAAAACAAGTGACGGATTATACTTCCCTTTCTCTAAAAAACCAATAGTCATTCTAGTAACCCCAACCTTCTCAGCCAAATCCTCCTGAGTCATATTATATTTAGCTCTCAACTCTTTTATTCTAGTTTTCATTGATGTAAATTTAATCCTTAATACCCTTTTTCTCTAAAATATAATTAGAAACACTTTTAACTAAAGCTCCGCCTAACAAGGCAACTAAAATTATAATATTAAAATAAACCTCACCTTTTAAGGCGTGAATTATAGTTTCATAAACCAAGCCAAAAGCTAAAACCAATGACATAAACCAAGAAGAATTTCTTTCAGCTACCGCTTCAATTTTAAATTCCAATTCATCTTTTTTAACAGTCAACATTATTGGAATCATGTCTATCATTAAAATAATTAACCAAACCACAGTCACATACATTCTAATTTGATCAGTCCAAAAAGGAAGAAAATGGAAAACAATTAAAGGCAAGCAGATTAAAGCTATATACCACCAACCCTCTTTGGTTTTAGGAGTAACCCCCCAACCACCATATTTTCTTCTTTGAAACCACTCTCTTTTAGCAAACATAATTTTAAAATTAATAATAATTAAGTTTAGATAATTTTATTATAGCAAATATAAAAATATATGTCAACTATTTCTATCATTTTGATAAAAATTTATTACATAAACGCCAAAATATCACAAAAAACCCCAGATTTATCTAGGGTTTATTTTGAAAAAGGATGATTATTTCATTTTTGACATAGCGTCGTCTTCTTGAGCTTTTTTGGTCTCAATGATGATTTTTCTGGCCAAATTGCGTTCATCTCTTTCCTTCTCCAAAAAACTTATTCTTCCAAGTAAAGCATTGTCATGAGCAAACTCTTTTTTTACCCAATCAGCAAAAAACTGAGTTTCCTCATTATAAATAGAAAAACTAGGAGAACTATTGTTTTTTTCCAATAAAACATACTTGGCCAAAGCGTAGCGAATACTTTTATACTCTTTGTTTGGCAAAAGCTTAAAAATTCGAATAAGTTGCCAATCATAAATTTCAGGATTATGCGAAGACATTTCCAAAATAAATCTTATTTGCCGAACATAAAGCTCTTTAGAGTATTTAGGAGTTCCATGTAGCATAGCCTGAAAAATATGAACATACTGCGAAAAAGCATTTTCCCATTTTTCTCGAGGCTTTTTTTTACCAGATAACTCATTCCCAACAATTAAGGTCATCTTAAAATCAGCCAAACGCTTCCAATGTTCAGCAATGTTTTCATCACTTAACAAATTAGCAAAAGGATTGTAGCCAGAAGCATATTCAATATTAGAATAAGTTGAAATATCCAACAAAGAAAACAAAGAAAAAAGCTTTCTCGCTTTTTCTTCTGGAAGAAGACTTAAGAATTCCAGAATACAAGAATTATAAAAAGAAAGAGGTGTGTGATATTTCTCCATAACGGGCACATAAAAAGTAACACCATCTCCACCAAAAACAGAAACCTTGCTCCTGCCAATATGCTTAAACTTTAATTCGCTACAAAAATCAAAAACCAAATCAGCAGCGTAATCCAATTCTGCAGGAGAACCGATTAATTTTAAAAAATTTGAATCATGTTCAAATTTTCCCAAACTTCCCTTCCAATAAATATTATTAAAATTATCAAAAGGAACCAATAAAAGAAAAATTGCCCTTCTTTTAAATTCAGTCCTAACCTCGGAAGAAAGAAGGTTAATCAAGTCCTTATAATTTCTTGACCTCAGATCAACCCAAGTCTTCCAAGCCTTATTGTCTTCACTAGAAAAAAATTTCGTCTTCAATCTTTTAATCATCTTTTTCATGAGTATTTTGTTTTTAAGGTTCATATCAAGAAACAAATGATATTACCAGTAAAAAACATAATTGTCAAAAAAGAGCTAAAATCAGCTCTTTTTTTATTTTATACAAAATTTATTTATTTTCTTTTTTTTGTAATATCATACTTATTACAGCAAAAACAAAAAATAAAATACCCAACCAAACATGTAGATGAACTATTAACTCATTCTTGGGAGCTAAATTTAAAAGATAATTAATAAACAATGGAATGGTTGTCAGTAAAGTCCCTACAAAAGCAAACATTCTAATAATATTAAGAATTTTTTTAATTTTTTTTATATCCATATTATTTTAATTTTAGTATATTTAATTTAAAAATTATTATTTACAACATCAAATAAGCTACCGCCAGATAAACCAAAACACTTAAGATGTCTTGCATAATAGTAGCCACTGGACCAGAAGCATCAGCTGGATCTAATTTCATTTTATGAAACAAGTATGGAACAACTAAGCCAGTAAAAATGGAGGTAATAACAGCAAAAAATAAAGAGACGGACAAGACCAAAGCAACTGACTCAGAGCTATAAATTAACAAAACTAAGGAATATAAAAGAATCGCGATAATAATAGCTATAGAAAAAACAACTCTAGAGTGTCTAAATAAATACTTGGAAAAACTAAAACCATTATTATCTAGAGCCAAGTCTCTAATAATAAAAGCCTGCATTTGAGAACCAACAGCTGAAGACATATAAACAACCAAAGGAATAAAAGAAGCTAAGATTATATTTTTATTTAAGACATCCTCAAAAGAAGAAACAATAAAAGCCGCTAAAAGGCCACCGAGCAAACCAACAATTAACCAAGGCAATCTATTCTTGAGTGACCTAAAAAGTGAAACAGAAAAAACATTAGCCTCATAGGGAGCTTCTTGAACAACACCACCTAAACGTAATAAATTTTCCAAAGATTCTTGGTGTAATATAGTTAAAATATCATCATTAGAAACAACACCCAATAAAAACCCATGTTTATCAACAACTGGAACTGCTTTTAAATTTTTCTCTATAGCCAACATCACAACTCTTTCTTTATCAACATCAGGACCAACACTTACCAAATCAGAACTAATTAAATCCTTAACCTTGGTTTCTTTGTGCGAACCATAAAGATCCTTAATTGATATTGTTCCAACTAATTTTTCACTATGATCAATTATATAAATATAATTAATAGTTGAAAAATCATTAATTCTATCATCGAGAAGTTTAACCACTTCCGCAATTTTTGTATCAACATTAACAACCGGAACATTATTTACCATTACGTCACCCGCTGAGTCTTTTAAATATTTAATTTTGTTATTCATAAAAAATAGTTAACCGTCCAATCAAACTACAGAGCTAACATTTGTTTTTACTAATTAAGTGACAAAATGGATCAGCAGCCAAAACATCCCCCTTTAATTTTAAGGCTCTATTTCGACAACCACCACAATAAGACAAGTAATCACAAGAACCACAAGGTTCTTTATATTTACTTCTATCTCTCATTAAATTAAATAATTCTGATTTTTTCCAGATTTTCAATAAACTATCTTTAAAAATATTGCCAGCAGAAACTCTAAAAAACGGACAAGGAAAAACATCTCCATTAAACCCAACAACACAAGAAGCTATGCCGGCAACACAACCGCCCATATTCCCTTTATACTCACCCCCTTTCAAGGGATCAAAAACAGCTGTTAAAGGACTAGAATACCTCAATATCTTACCATCATTGGAGAGTTTAAATAGTTTTTTTTCTAAAGATAAAAAATCATCGAGAGGAATTGAAAATCTGTCGTCCTGTTTTTCGGTCGGCAAGCAAACATTAAAACCAATTGGAACCTTATTTTTATTGGCCAAATTAACAATATTATTTACTTTTTTATAATTATTAATGTGAAGCGTTGTAAACAAATAACTTTTAATTCCTTTGTTTATTAATTTTTTTGCCAAATAAAGATTTGACAAACTATCTTTTCGAACCAAATCATCAAGATCAAAACTAACATGAATAACATCAAACAAAGAAGCAATTTTAAAAAATTCTTCATCAATCATTGTTCCGTTTGTTTGTAGAACCAAACGAGGGCCCTTCTTATCTCTTTTTTTTATAAAAGAACAAATCTTATCAAACTCGGGGTGCATTCTAGCTTCACCGCCAGAAACTATAAAATTAGAAACATTATATTTTTTAGAAAAATTAAAAAACTTTTTAAATTCCTTTACTGGTAAATCATAATTCTTTTTAGGTCGATTATAACAATGTAAACAATTAAGATTGCATCTACTAGTTATTTCCAGTTCCAAGATATGCATTCCCAATGTCGCATCTGATGTCTTTTTCATATTTTTTTGTTTTTTTATTAAAACTTCGCCAAACAAAGCAACCACCACCACATTTATCCTTTTTAAAACAAGCTTTACAATCATTTGGTAAGTTTTTTATTTCAAGATATTGCTTCCTAAAAAAAATAAAACCCTTACCATTTTTCCAAATATCAGCAAGATTATCATTTAAAATATTGCCACAATAAAAATTATCATTTTGAAAAAAAGAACAAGGATAAACATCTCCCTGATAATCAACTAAAAGCTTGTATTTACCTCCCGCACAATGAGGCAAAGGAATTTTAGCTTCGAAAAACTTTTTATCATTAATAACAATATTTTGCATTCCATGTCTCAATAAAACCTTATCTCCAACACATTTCTCTAATTTCTTCAAAAAAGAAAGATACTTCTTAAATAAGGCCTTAGAAATCTTAGTTTCACCATTAATATCTCCAGCTAAATTAAAAGAAAAAAATTGTAAATCAAATTTTTTAAAATAATTTAAAACATCATCTAAACGATCTATGTTTTTATCAGTAATAACCACATTAATAGCTGAACGTTTTATATTCTTTTTTAAATTTTTAACTAAATTATTGAAAGCTCCTTTTAAACCAACTATTGAATCATGTTTTTCTCCAATATCATGAACAGAAAAAACCAAAGAATCAATTTTAGACAAATCAAATCCCGACAAAGGAACAGATCCATTAGTGTTAACTAATATATTTTTTATTCCATTTTTTTTAGAATAATCAACCAATTTAATAAAATCGCGATAGAGAAAAACCTCACCACCTGTAAAATTTATATTTGTAACACCAAAATTAGAAAGATTTTTAACTATTTTTTTCCAAGTTAACAAAGAAAAATCTTTATATTTTTTTTGATAAGAACATTTTTTAAAACAAAAACTGCACTCTTGATTGCAGTTTTGCGTGATTTCTAATTGAGCCAAGATCGGTTTTTGAATAGCTAAATTAAATAATTCTTTATAAGAAAATCCATTAATCTTCATAAATTATGTCTTTACTCTTTAAATATTCAATAAAGTCAGGCGGAAAAACAGCTCTTTTTTTAAAAATAATCGATTCTAACCATTTTTTAGTTTCTTTTTCAAAAAAATAAAAACCATAGTTATAATAAACTACAAGAAAATTTTTTTTAATAGAAAAACTAGCTGACTTATTCAGCTTAAAACTCATAAAGAGCTAGTTACTATTTATCATGCAACCATTCTTCTCAAAACTCTTAACAGTCATTACCCACTCAACTTTTTTTTCTTTTTTCACGCAAGGTTTTTTTGAAGAAATTGCCTTTTTTTGCATTTCTTTTTTTTGTTTTTTCATAAATTTACTTTTTTACTATATAATAAATTCTATTATTATAAGTTTTACCATCTTGATATTTTTTGTTTTCTTTTTTTATTTCTAAAATTTTAAAACCAACTGATTTCAACAAATTAACAACCACTCCTTCTTCGTACATCTTCTCGGTATGAATCTCTTTAAATAAAGAAAAAGTATTCCCTTTCTTTCTAACCAAGATAGAAAGATTAAGAAACCAAAATCTACCTTTAACTTTATTATCCATAATAACAAATAAATCTTCATTTGTAAATATCGAAGGTTTGTTATTGGAAATCCCTTTAGCATGACCTGGGGTGTTAAGGTCAAAAACAAACACCCCCCCAATTTTCAAAGAATTGTAAACATTTTTAAATGTTTTTTTAAGCTCAGACTCTTTTAAAAGATAATTCAAAGAATCATAAAAACAAGTAACCAAATCAACATTTGCAAATTCCTTTCCACTAAAACTTAAAAAGTCTTTTCTAGCAAAAGAAATATCTTTATATTTCTTTTTAGCTTCCGCTAGCATTTCTCTTGAATTATCAACTCCTAATACTTTTTCAAAACCAATATTTCTTAATGTTTTAGAATTAATACCAGTTCCGCAAGCCAAATCAACTGCTATTTTTTTTTCTATCTTATATTTCTTAACCAAAGAATTTAAAAATACTTCCCATTCTTTGTATCTTTTTTTGCCAGCAAAACTATCATAATATTTTGCTAGAATTCTATAAGAAGCTACTTGACTCATATTATTTTTTTAAATTATTTTTATAAGAATTAGAAAAACGACAAAATCCAGAGCAAATCGGATTTTCTTTATTTTTTATAAATTGATCACAAACACTGCAAACATTATGTTGCTTTAAAAAATAACTAACCTCCTTAACCAAAGATTTAAAAATTGATAATTGATTAAACTTTTCAACAGAACCTATGTTACGAGATCTATCCATGACGCAAGGAAAAATTTTTCCATAAACATCAACCGAAATCCGCCTCCTAAGACCACAACCATAATAACTACAAGAAACCGGAACATTTCTCTTCTCTCCTAAAAATCCATTACGAACATTTTTATCATTAAGTAAGGCCCTAACCTTATCCACTGGATAAGACTCTTGAACGTTATTAGATAATGCCGCTCCCGTTTTAATTGTGGGCCTTAAATGTAAAACACAAAAATTATCTCTAGCTAATTTTAACATCTTAGACACAGAACCAACATTCTCTTTATTGAGAGTAGAAACAAGAACTACGGGAATTTTATTTAATGAACAAACTTTTAAACCTTTAACTATTTTTTTAAACAATCCTGGTCGACGCCTCATTTGATCATGCTTGTCACCAAAACCATCTAGACTAATAGCTAGTCCATTACCACTTCTAAGTGATTTTATTAAAGAATCGTCAGCTGAGCACAAGAATTCACCATTAGTAACAACATAAAACAACAAACCTTGCCCCTTAATATATTCCAATATTTCCAATAAATCATCTCTCAAAAATGGCTCTCCGCCCGTAACCTCTATGAGCAATATCCCTAGTTGCTTTAATTTATTTATTCTTTTTTTTAAATCATCTATTTTAGGATAAAAACCATTAAGATCATCCTTGTGATAACAAGTCAAACAATTACAATTACAAGCAGAAGTAACGTCCAATAAAGCATGAACTGGCAAACCGTCAATCTCTACTTTTGAAATTCTGGATTCAATTTCTTTCTTACTGGGTTTTCTAAGGATTGTTTTATTTTTTAGAAGTGTCTTCACATCCTCCTCTAAAAAACCAGAAAGATTAAATTTTTCTTCTTTAAATATTTTTTTAAAACTATTATCTAAATAAATAAAATTAGTCATCATCCCAGGAGGAACAATAACAGCTCCATGAGGCTCTAAACGAACAATGCTTTTTTTATTTAAATAAAAAAAGTCTCCAGAATTAAAGATTTTCTTTTTTTTATTTTTTATAGACCCCCTGCAAGGGACAATAAGGTTATATAGACTGCCACAAAACATATTTATATTATAACAAACTGTAAAAAATAAAAAAAGCCACTTAACTGTGGCTTTCTTCCGATAAGAGTCTAACTATTGATAGTAATTCAAGATAAGATTTGAAATTAGCAATATCAACATTGGTCATCATTTTGATGGCACTGTCCACTTTAATAATCTTAAAACGGACTCTCTCTGTTAAATAATGAAAAACAATAGGATACTTACCATAGAGTGTTTCGATGTCAGTTTGCCGGCTATGACCAAATTGTTTTGAAAAAAAAGATCCAGGTATAAGACAATCAGTGTCATAACCACCACAACCAGGATTAAACCATGGTATATTTTTTTCTTTAATAAGTTGATCATTCTCGCTTTTAGAAAGATTAAAGGCGTAACCACCTCTAACAGTTAAAATACTGCCATCTTTCCAGAAAATAGAATATTTACCAGCACTATTAATTTTCGGCGTATCCCCACCAGTAAACAAAACATCATAACCCAAGGATTTCATTACTTCACTGTAAGCACCTTCCATGATAGAATTACATATCTTGCCACAAGGCAACTCCCCTCTTTCCCAACAAGTTTTATAAACATCGGTTGTTTTTTGAGGAGAAGAAAAAGAATCCAATATTCTCTGATCTTTGTTTATTCTTTTTGACCAATCAACCCAAAAGTGATTAGACTTGAGTCCTAAAAAATCAATAACATTATTAACGTTTTCCAATGTTTTTGACCCCTTAAAGCCAGTATCGACTGTAAATAATTTTAAATCAATACCCCTCAAAGAACATTCTTTGGCCAAATTAAATAAAACAGCAGTACTATCTAAACCACCAGAATATGCAAATAAAATTCTTTTATTTTCTGAAAAAAAATTCTCTAATTCAGATTTCGTGTAGTCAATATTTAAATAATCATGATTATTTAAAAAATCACGACAATCAGAACAAAGAACAGTTTCACCAATTTTTTCAAATTCAACTAATATCCCCTTGCTATTTTTATAGCCTTCTATTTGAGGACTAGCACAAATACAACAATGCTCTATTTTTTTCATTTTAAAACCTCCTTTATTTATTTAATTGTTAATGTAACTTTTAAGACTAACATAATATACTAAGAAAATCAACACCTTCTTTGATTGCCTTTAATCTTTAACACTTTATTTATTTTTATTCACAGAAAAATAAAAACCTTTTAAAGTATTGTTAAATAAAGACTGTCTTTAAAAAGAAAAAGGAAGCCAGTTTGAGGCTTCCTTAAAATTATTAATATCCTTTTTTTGTAATCTCAAATATTATTTTTAAAAAAACAAATAGAGCAAACAAGCGCAACAAGCTAATCAATATTATGCTAAAAATCAAGTGAAACTTAACACTAAAATAATTCATAAAAATACTAAGAACAATCATTACGATCAAAAATAACAAGGATATAAAAATCACTAATGAAAAGATACTTCCAGTCCTCTCACGAAGAGAGCGTGACTTCTTCTTCTTTTTTACTAAAGTAGAAACAAACAAATCCATGATTTATATTTTAAAAAGATTAATATTATTCAATTGATTACGAAATACGCTAGTTATAATAAACTTAACAATTAATCAAATCAACTTCATTTTAAAGAACCAAAACGACAAAAAAGTATATCATATCAATATGTTTTTGTAAACCACTTGTATTAGTTCACCACATATTGGACTGGATAGCCATTAGTTAATAAATAATCTACGGGAGTCATTAAATTAAGACTCCAGTGGAAGGTACCCATTTCATTAGACACTATTCTTGCAAGATTCCTGATAAAGCCGGCTGTAAATAACAGGCGGCATTTTTAATTTTGAATGTATTCTTAAATTATTATACCTATAGATAGTTCTGTAA
>Ga0265293_10000073_pt1 | contig 221885 bp, 210 predicted proteins | sample Munlanlewell138R_FD_192505 | JGI IMG/M metagenome (GOLD analysis project Ga0265293, IMG submission 192505) | Leachate microbial communities from a municipal landfill in Southern Ontario, Canada - Leachate well 138R | ecosystem: Engineered > Solid waste > Landfill > Unclassified | place... | reverse complement strand
GCATCAGGCCGGCGCACTGAGCGATAATGAGGCTGCCGCCCAACTGCAAAAAGCAAGGGCAGCATTGTTTGAATCCATCAACCGACGACTGAAGCGTGCCGTCGCTTGACTCGGGCAAAGAGCCTGTGCAGATGTGCACAGCCTGTGCAGATGTGCACAGCCCGGCATCATGCCGGGTGCCCGCCTGAACGCAATGCGTTCCCCTATGGATAGCCCGTGGATAACGCTTGACGCGTTACCCACCGCCTACCCACAGGGCGGCGGCTGTACACATCAACACAGGCTGCCAGCCAACAAGTTCAGACTCATCTACGGATTGGAATCGACTATTCCCCGGGAGTCCGGCCATCCGGAACCCTTAGGCTTGTGGATAACTTTTGGTAGAATCGAGGTTTGCAAAAGTGGTGGACATGAACGATTTCTGGCAGTCCTGTGTCCAGCAATTGGAGCAGGAGCTTCCTTCGCAGCAGATCAGTGCCTGGATACGGCCTTTGGTACCGCTGGGTTTTGACGCGGACCAGGCCGTGTTGCGCCTGTCTGCGCCAAATCGCTTCAAGCTCGACTGGGTCAGGCGCAATTATTCCGGCCAGCTGCAGGCATTGGCCGCGGAGTGGTATGGCCGGCCGGTGCGGGTTGAATTCGAGCTGGCGCAATCGCCGGCGGGTGCGCGACGCCGGCGTGCCGAAGTGCCGGAGCAGCCGGCAGATGCAGCGGATAGGGCGGGAGAGCCGCTTGTGCCGGCGCCGGCAAGCCCGGCCAGGCAGGTGGCCGAGCTCATGCACGACCGTTCCCGTCTGAATGCGGAGCTCACGTTCGACAATTTCGTCACCGGACGGGCCAATCAGCTGGCGCGTGCCGCCGCCCTGCAGGTGGCCGAGAACCCGGGCGTTTCCTACAACCCGCTGTTTCTCTACGGGGGCGTCGGCCTGGGCAAGACGCACCTCATCCACGCCATTGGCAATGCCCTTCTGGCCACCACCGAAGGCGTGCGCGTGCGCTATGTGCATGCCGACCAGTATGTATCGGACGTGGTGAAAGCCTATCAGCGCAAGGCGTTCGACGAATTCAAGCGTTATTATCATTCGCTGGACCTGCTGCTCATCGACGATATCCAGTTCTTTGCTGGCAAGAACCGTACCCAGGAAGAGTTCTTCTATGCCTTCGAGGCCATGGTGGCCCAGCGCAAGCAGATCATCATCACTTCGGATACCTATCCCAAGGAGCTGGCCAATATCGACAGCCGCCTGATTTCGCGCTTCGATTCGGGACTCACGGTGGCGATAGAACCGCCCGAGCTCGAGATGCGTGTGGCCATCCTGCTGCGCAAGGCCGAGTATGAAAACATCACCATGCCCGAAGAGGTGGCTTTCTTCATTGCCAAGCACCTGCGCAGCAATGTGCGCGAGCTCGAGGGCGCCTTGCGCAAGGTTTCGGCCTTCGCCCGCTTTCACGGGCGCGAAGTGCTGACTGTCGAGGTCTGCAAGGAGGCGCTCAAGGATCTGCTTTCGGTGTCCAACGGCCAGATCACGGTCGAGAACATCCAGAAGACGGTGGCGGATTTCTACAAGATCAAGGTGGCCGACATGTATTCCAAGCGCCGGCCCGCCAATATTGCCCTGCCGCGACAGATTGCCATGTATCTGGCCAAGGAGCTGACTCAGAAGAGCCTGCCGGAAATTGGCGATCTGTTCGGTGGACGCGATCACACGACGGTGCTGTATGCCGTGCGCAAGGTGTCGAGCGCGCGTGCCAAGCAGGCCGAACTCAACCATGCTCTGCATGTTCTCGAACAAACACTGAAAGGATGACCATGCAACTCCTGAAAGCACCGCGTGACCAGTTGCTCCGGCCCCTGATGATGGTGTCCGGTATTGTCGAACGCCGGCATACCCTGCCCATTCTGGCGAATGTCCTGATTCGCAAGTTGGGCAGTCAGGTGTCCCTGGTTGCCTCCGATATCGAAGTGCAGATCACGACGCAGCTGGACCATGGCGTGGACGAGACCGGGGTGGAGACCACGGTGGCGGCGCGCAAGCTGCTGGACATCCTGCGTGCACTGCCCGAGTCCAGCGATGTGGAAGTGCAACTGGTTGACGGCCGTCTGTCCCTGCTTTCGGGCAAGAGCCGGTTCGCGCTGCAGACGCTGGATGCGGCGGACTTCCCGGCGGCGCGCATTCCCGCGCAATGGGATGTGTCGCTCACCATGACGCAGAAGGCCCTGAAGCACCTGTTCAATAATGTGCACTACGCCATGGCGCAGCAGGACATCCGCTATTACCTGAATGGTCTCCTGCTGGTGTTCCAGCCGGGCCGGGTGCTTGCGGTGGCCACGGATGGCCACCGTCTGGCGCATGATGGCGTGGCCGTTGACGGCGTGGCGCAGGCGCTGGATATCATCGTGCCGCGCAAGACCGTGCTCGAGATGCAGCGTCTGCTCGAAGATAGCGACGAACCCGTGCATATCGATGTGGGCGGCAACCAGATTCGCTTCCGTTTTGCCGGCATCGAGCTCATTTCCAAGCTGGTCGAAGGCAAGTTTCCCGATTTCACGCGCGTTATCCCCAGCCATTACCAGTGCCACTTCAACGTGGGGCGCGAGCGACTGCAGGGCAGCCTGCAGCGGGCGGCCATTCTTGCCGCAGACCGGCTCAAGGGCGTGCGCCTGGAGATCGCGGACGGCCTGCTCACCATCAGCGCCACAAACGCCGAACAGGAAGAGGCGCGCGAAGAGATAGAGATCGAGTATGCGCATGCGCCCATCGACGTGGGCTTCAACGTCACCTATCTGCTCGATGTGCTGGGCGGTCTTCGCGGCGACATGGTGCGCTGGTCCGTCGAGCCCGGGCAGAACTCTTCCGTACTGATTACTTCGCCTGACGACGACCAGTTCAAGTACGTCGTCATGCCCATGCGCATCTGAGGCGCCAACCGGATTTTTCTATGTCAATTTCTGATTCAAGTTCTAAGGCGGCTGTGGCTGCCTATGGTTCCGATTCCATCCGCATGCTCAAGGGCCTGGAGGCCGTGCGCAAGCGCCCCGGCATGTATATCGGCGATACGTCCGACGGCACCGGCCTGCACCACATGGTGTTCGAAGTGCTCGACAATGCCATCGATGAAGCACTGGCCGGGCATTGCGACGACATCCAGGTGACGATTCACGCCGACAACAGCGTGTCCGTCACGGATAACGGGCGCGGCATTCCCACCGATATCCACCAGCAGGACGAATACCACCGCAGCGCGGCCGAGATCGTCATGACCGAGCTGCATGCCGGCGGGAAATTCGACCAGAACTCCTACAAGGTATCGGGCGGTCTGCACGGCGTGGGGGTTTCCTGCGTGAATGCCCTGTCCGAATGGCTCAGGCTCACCATCTGGCGCAATGGCCAGACGCACGAGATCGAATTCAATCGCGGCGAGCGCCTTGCGCCACTGGGTGTTACGGGGTCGGCCGAGCGCACAGGCACGCGGGTGCACTTCCTGGCCGACGCCGAGATCTTCGACAATATCGACTACCAGTACGATATTCTTGCCAAGCGCCTGCGCGAGCTCTCCTTCCTGAACAACGGCGTCAAGATCCGCCTGCGCGATGAGCGCACGGGCCGCGACGAGGACTTTGCCTTTCTGGGCGGGGTCAAAGGCTTTGTCGAGTATCTGAACCGCAACAAGTCGGTGCTGCATCCCAATGTCTTCTCGGTGTCCACCCAGTCGCGCACGGCCGGTGATCCGGTTGTGGTCGACGTGGCCATGCAGTGGAATGACGGCTATGCCGAAACGGTGCTCGCGTTCACGAACAATATTCCCCAGCGCGACGGCGGCACCCACCTGACCGGCCTGCGCTCGGCGATGACGCGCGTCATCAACAAGTACATTGCCGATAACGAGCTGGCCAAGCGTGCCAAGGTCGAGACCACGGGCGATGATATGCGCGAAGGCCTGGCCTGCGTGCTTTCGGTGAAAGTGCCCGAGCCCAAGTTCAGCAGCCAGACCAAGGACAGGCTGGTATCGAGCGAGGTGCGTCCGGCGGTGGAAGAAGCCGTGGGCCGTACGCTCGAGACCTGGCTGCTGGAAAATCCGGCCGATGCCCGTGCTGTCTGCGACAAGATCATCGAGGCGGCGCGTGCGCGCGATGCCGCACGCCGTGCGCGCGAGATGACGCGGCGCAAGAGCGTGCTGGAAGGCGCGGGGCTGCCGGGCAAGCTGGCGGACTGCCAGGAGAAGGATCCTTCGCTGTGCGAGCTGTACATCGTCGAGGGTGACTCTGCGGGAGGCTCGGCCAAGCAGGGGCGCGATCGCAAGTTCCAGGCGATTCTGCCCCTGCGCGGCAAGGTGCTCAATGTTGAAAAGGCGCGCTTCGATCGCCTGATTTCCAGCGAGCAGATCACCACGCTCATCACGGCGCTGGGAACCAGCATCGGGCCGGATTTCGATATCGACAAGCTGCGCTACCACCGCATCATCATCATGACCGATGCCGATGTCGATGGCGCGCACATCCGCACGCTGCTGCTCACACTGCTGTATCGCCAGATGCCGGAGCTGGTCGAGCGCGGGCACGTCTATATCGCCCAGCCCCCGCTGTACAAGGTGCGGGTGGGCCGCGACGAGCGCTATCTGCGTGACGAGGCCGAGGAGGCCCAGTACACGCTGCAGCTGGCCCTGCGCGATGCCGGTCTGGTGCCGCGCGCGGGCGCCGAAGCCATTACCGGTGACGCGCTCAGCGAGCTTGCCCGCCAGTACATCATGGCCGATACCGTGATCGCCCGCCTGTCACGCAGCTTCGACATGCAGGCCCTGTCGGCCATGGCCGAAGGCGTTCCCCTGCGTCTGGATGATGAAGCGTCGGCGCAGGCCAGTGCCCGTGCGCTTCAGGATGCCCTGCATGACGCGGCAGATCCGGAGGCCGTCACCGTGAAGGCGCATCATGACGAGGAAACCGGCGAATGGCGTCTGGTGCTGGAGCGGCTGCATCACGGCAATATTCGCGTCAGCGTCTTCGATAGCAGCTTCGTGCGCAGTGGTGACCATGCCACCCTGGCACGCGCCGCACAGACCTTCCTCGGCCTGATCGGTGAAGGTGCAAAGGTGTGGCGCGGCGAGGGCGAGCGGCGCAAGGAGCGGCCGGTGGCCGATTTTCGCGAAGCCCTGCAATGGCTGCGCAGCGAGGCCGAACGCAGCATCACGAAGCAGCGCTACAAGGGTCTGGGCGAGATGAACCCCGACCAGCTCTGGGAAACCACCATGGACCCGGCCAACCGCCGCCTGCTGCGCGTGCAGATCGAGGACGCCATCGCGGCTGACGAAGTCTTCACCACCCTGATGGGTGATGATGTGGAACCCCGCCGGGCCTTCATCGAGAAACACGCCTTGCAGGCGCACAACATCGACGTGTAGGACGGCTTCAGCGCCGGTCCCAGCCCTTGGGAAGCTCTGAACATGTCCCCGCGCCGCATGCATCTGCGGAATCAGGTGGTCTGCTGTGTTGCAAATCCTCGCGATAGCGGTGCTATCACTGCGGTTTGCGCCTTGCATCCCATCCTGCTCCGCAGCGCCTGCTTACCGCTCGACTTGTTCAGAGCTTCCCTTGCCGAAGTTGTCTCCGGTGCCCTGCCAGTTGCCCGAGCTGTCCTTGCGCCAGCCGCCGCCGAAGCTGTTGCCGGTACCCTGGAGGTTGCCGGCGCTGTCGCGTCGATAGCCCCGGCCGAAGTTCTTGCCGGTGCCGTGCAGGTTGCCTGCGCTGTCGACGCGCCAGCCGCTACCGAAGCGGTCTCCGGTGCCCTGGAGGTTGCCGCCGCTGTCGCGCCGATAGCCCTGACCGAAGTTCTTTCCCGTGCCGTGCAGGTTGCCGGCACTGTCGGTCCGCCAGCCGGCACCGAAGTGATCGCCCGTGCCCTGCAGGTCGCCGGCCGGCGCCACCAGTGGTGCGCATGCCAGCGCACATATGGTCAGGAGGTGCAGGGTCCGGGCGTTCATGGCATTTACCTGAAGCGGGCCGCCAGGGCGTCGGCGGCCGATGCCAGCAGGCCCTGGTCCGAGCCGACGCCCACCATGGTGAAGCCGGCCTCCAGATAGCGCTGGGCATCGGCATTCACCGGTGCAAGGATGCCGGTGGCCTTGTTCTGACGCCGGGCGGCCGCCTCTACGCTGAGGATGGCCTGCTGGACCTCTTCAACATTGGGCTGGACCAGATAGCCCATGTTGGTGGACAGGTCCGAGGGGCCCACGAACAGGGCGTCCACCCCGTCGATAGCGGCAATGTCTTCGGCCGCCTGGACTGCATCCGGGGATTCGATCTGCAGCACCAGGCAGATGTCCAGATGGGCGTTCTGGTGATAGTTGGGTACACGCCCGTAACGGTTGCCACGCTGGGAAACCGATACGCCGCGCATACCGTGTGGCGGATAGCGTGTGGCTGCCACCATGGCACGCGCCTCTTCCACGCTGTTGATGTTGGGCAGCAGCAGCGAGCGGGCACCGATGTCGAGGAATTGCTTGATCATCACCGGGTCGGCCACGGGCAGGCGCACGATGGGCTCGAGCGGGTAGGGGGCAACGGCCTGCAGTTGCGCCAGCACCGAGCGCAGATCGTTGGGAGAGTGTTCGATGTCGAGCAACAACCAGTCAAAGCCGGCGCCGGCGACGACTTCGGCCGTGACATTGCTGGCCAGCGAGCACCAGAGCCCGATCTGCCGGTGATTTTCGGCCAGGGCCCGTTTGAAAGGATTGTTGGTTTGCATTGACATCTCCTGGCAGCCGCGCCGCTGTGAGCCGGTCGACTGCATGTGGTTCACAGAAAAACTTATGCTAGCAGCATCGGGGTGGTTCCGGTCAAGCCTTTGCCGCCTGCGCCAGCTCGCGATGGCGGAAACAGCCGGTCGTGTGCTCCATGAGCACACCCGTGGCCTGCAGCAGCGAATGGCAGATGGTGGGGCCGACAAACCGGAAACCCGCCTGCCTGAGGAGACGGCTGAGCGCCTCGGATTCGGGACTGGTGGCGGGAACATCATGATGGCTGGTCCAGTGATGCACGCGCGTGCGGCCATCGGTGACCGACCAGATGAGCGCGGCCGGATCGTCCAGTGCCAGCCAGGCCTGTGCATTGCTGCGCGCGGCCTGCAGCTTGAGACGGTTGCGGATGATGGCGGGGTTGCGCATCAGGGCTTCCAGATCTTTGTCGGCAAGCCGTGCCAGCCGTTGCGGGTCGAAGCCGGCCAGCGCCTCGCGGAAGGCTTCGCGCCGGCTCAGGACGCTCCACCACGACAGGCCTGCCTGGAATCCCTCTAGAATAAGCATTTCGAAGAGGGCTTGCGCGTCGTGAACCGGCACTCCCCACTCCGTGTCGTGGTAGCGCATGTACAAGGGATGGTCGGTGCACCAGTGGCAGCGGGGGAGATTGGGGTCAGGAGCACTCATCATGGCTGATTGTACGAAGCAACGCCGCGTGGCGCACCTCGACATGGATGCTTTTTTCGCATCGGTCGAGCTGCTGCGCTACCCGGAGCTGGGGGGTATGCCGGTGGTGATTGGCGGACGCGGCGGCCAGCCTGTGGTTGATGCCGATGGCCGGCGGACATTCGCGCGCATGGCGGATTATGCAGGCCGGGGTGTGGTCACCACGGCAACCTATGAGGCGCGCGCCTTTGGCATAGGCTCGGCCATGCCCATGATGAAGGCTGCCGCCCTGGCGCCCCGGGCCGTGCGCCTGCCGGTGGATTTCCCGCGCTACCGTGACTATTCACGGCGTTTCAAGGAAGCGGTGGCGGGCATTGCGCCGCAGATCGAGGACAGGGGCATCGATGAAATCTACATCGAGCTGACTGCGCATGAGCAGACCTCGCAGGCGCTCGCTGACGAGCTGAAGCAGGCCGTGCGCGCAGCGACCGGTCTGAGCTGCTCCATCGGCATTGCCCCCAACAAGCTGCTGGCCAAGATTGCGTCCGAGCTGGACAAGCCCGATGGCCTTACCGTGCTGCACGCCGAAGATGTGCAGATGCGCGTGTGGCCGCTGCCGGTGTCGCGCATCAACGGCATCGGCCCCAAGGCCACGCAGCGACTGGCGCGCCTGGGCATACACACGGTGGCAGATCTGGCCGGCGCGGCGCCGGCCCTGCTGCAGCGCCACTTCGGCTTGACGACGGCGCAGTGGCTGGTGCGCGTGGCGCACGGCGTGGATGATCGGCCGGTCGTCACGGTGTCGGAACCGAAGTCGATCAGCCGGGAAACCACTTTCGAGCGCGATCTGCATGTGCGCCACGACAAGGCGCTGCTTTCGCAGGCCTTTCGCGAGCTGTGCAGCCAGGTTGCGGGCGATCTGGCGCGCAAGGCGGTCACAGGGCGTACCGTGGGTGTGAAGCTGCGCTTCGATGATTTTCGTACGGTGACGCGCGACTACACTGTTGCCGAGCCTGTGCGTTCGGGCGCTGAGATCCATCGCGCCGCCCGGCAATGCCTGCGCCGGATCCGCTTCGACCGGCGTGTGCGCCTGATGGGGGTGCGCGTGAGTCGCCTGGAATCCCTGGCGGCAGAGGATGGATACGGCGGCGGCGAGCGGCAGCTGAGTCTGGATTATTGAACTTTCGTCTAAAATGGCGGCATGGCCATTCGGCGGCAATTCCGGTTTAAGGGAACCCTCAGGAACAGACATGAAATTTGATCAGGCAGGCTCACGCGCACTCATGGAAATCACCGCCAGGCCCGAGCTGGTATTCGTCAGCGGCACAGGCTCCTGGCTGGAGGATCATACGGGCAAGCGCTATCTGGATTTCATTCAGGGCTGGGCCGTCAACAGCCTGGGGCATTGTCCTCCTGACGTGGTGCGGGCCATCAACGAGCAGGCACAGCGGCTGATCAATCCGTCGCCGGCATTCTACAACCAGCCGTCCATGGATCTGGCGCGTCGCCTTGTGGGCGCCTCGTGTTTCGACCGCATCTTCTTCGCCAACAGCGGCGCCGAAGCCAATGAGGGCGCGATCAAGCTGGCGCGCAAGTGGGGCCAGCTGCATCGCGGCGGAGCCTACAAGATCATCAGCTTCGAGCATGGCTTTCACGGGCGCACACTGGCTACCATGTCGGCATCGGGAAAACCCGGCTGGGATACGCTGTTTGCACCGCAGGTCGAGGGTTTCCCCAAGGCCAGGCTGAACGATCTGGCATCGGTTGCGGCACTCATCGATGATCAGACTGTCGCCATCATGCTGGAGCCCGTGCAGGGCGAGGCCGGCGTCATCCCGGCCACCACGGCCTTCATGCAGGGTCTGCGCCAGCTGGCCGACCAGCACGGCCTGCTGCTCATTGTCGATGAGGTACAGACCGGCATGGGGCGCACAGGCCGGCTGTTTGCCTACGAACACTCGGATATCGAGCCCGACATCATGACGCTGGGCAAGGGCATTGGTGCGGGTGTGCCGCTGGCCGCCCTGTGTGCCCGTGAAGAAGCCGCCTGCTTTGTGCATGGCGATCAGGGGGGCACCTACAACGGCAATCCGCTCATGACGGCTGCCGGTGTGGCGGTGTTCGACGCCCTGACGGCGCCGGGATTCCTGGACAGCGTGAATGCGCGCAGCACCCAGCTTTCCGAAGGTCTGCTGTCCCTGGCCGGCAAGTGGGGATTCAAGGGCGAGCGCGGTGTGGGCCTGCTGCGTGCTCTCGAGCTCGATGGTACGGATGCGCCGGCAATGGTCGAGGCCGCGCGCGAACGCGCACCCGAAGGGCTGCTGCTCAATGCCCCGCGCCCCGATTTGCTGCGCTTCATGCCGGCGCTGAATGTCACGGCCGATGACATGGATCGCATGCTGGCCATGCTCGACGCGGTGATTGCCGACGTGCGCGCCTGAAAAAAACGGCCTCGAAAGGCCGTGGAAGGGGAAAGGGCTGGCAATGTGCGGCCGCCGGGGCCGCACGGTCTATCTTTTTATGTTCAGCCGGCCTTGACGGCCTGGCGCCACTGGTGCAGCAGGGGCTCGGTGTAGCCGTTGGGCTGCTCCAGGCCCTTGAAGACCAGGTCGCAAGCCGCCTTGTAGGCGGCCGAGGTATCGAAATTCCCGGCCATGGGCTGGTAGAAGGGATCACCGGCATTCTGGCCATCGACCACGGCGGCCATGCGCTGCATGGTCTCGGTCACCTGCTCGCGCGTCACGATGTTGTGATGCAGCCAGTTGGCCATGTGCTGGCTGGAAATGCGCAGCGTGGCACGGTCTTCCATCAGGCCGACGTTGTGGATGTCGGGCACCTTGGAGCAACCAATGCCCTGGTCCACCCAGCGCACGACATAGCCCAGAATGCCCTGGGCGTTGTTGTCCAGTTCCTGCTGCTTTTCTTCAGCGGACCAGCCGGTATCCGTCGCGACGGGAATGGTGAGCAGCTTGTCGAGCAGGGGCTCGCTGCGGCCTTCCATCTTGCGCTGGACGTCCTGCACGTCGATCTGGTGGTAGTGCAGGGCATGCAGCGTGGCTGCCGTGGGTGAGGGAACCCAGGCCGTGTTGCCGCCGGCCTTCAGGTGGCCGATCTTCTGCTCCAGCATGTCGGCCATCAGATCCGGCATGGCCCACATTCCCTTGCCGATCTGCGCCTTGCCGCGCAGGCCGCACTCCAGCCCGACCTGTACGTTGTTGCGCTCGTAGGCATCGATCCACACAGTGGTCTTCATGTCGGCCTTGCGCACCATGGGTCCGGCTTCCATCGAGGTGTGCATCTCGTCGCCGGTGCGATCCAGGAAGCCCGTGTTGATGAAGGCCACACGGTGGCGTGCGGCCGCAATGCAGGCCTTGAGGTTGGCACTGGTGCGCCGTTCCTCGTCCATGATGCCCATCTTGATGGTGTTGCGCGGGATGCCGATCAGGTCTTCGGTGCGAGCGAACAGCTCGTCGGCAAAGGTAACTTCCGCGGGGCCGTGCATCTTGGGCTTGACGATGTAGATGGAGCCGGCACGCGAGTTGCCGCGCCGCTCCAGATCGCGCTTGGCGATGAGCGAGGTGAAGACGGCATCCAGGATGCCTTCCGGCACTTCGTTTCCTTTCTCATCCAGGATGCTGGGATTGGTCATCAGGTGACCCACGTTACGGATGAGCATCAGCGAACGGCCCGGCAGCGTCTGCGTGGCGCCTTTGAGGTCGACATAGCTGCGATCCTCGTTGAGCTTGCGCGTGAAGGTACGCTCGCCCTTGGTGACTTCCTCGGTGAGCGTGCCCAGCATCAGGCCCAGCCAGTTGCGATAGGCCAGTACCTTGTCGAGCGCATCGACGGCGGCGATGGAGTCTTCGCAGTCCATGATGGTGGTGACGGCGGCTTCCATCACGACATCCTTGACGCCGGCCTTGTCCTGCTTGCCGATGGGGTGGGTGGCGTCAATCTGCACTTCGATGTGCAGGCCGTGGTGGCGGAACATCAGCGCCTCGGGCGCATCCGGTGTGCCGCGATAGCCCAGGAAGAGGCCGGCATCGGCCAGACCGGTGGCGGCACCGCCTTCCAGCGTGACCTGCAGGGCGCCATCCCTGACGGCGTAGGCGGTGGCATCGGCGTGCGAGCCTGTCTGCAGCGGCAGGGCGTCGTCGAGCACCTTGCGTGCGTAGGCAATGACCCTGGCGCCGCGCACCGGATTGTAGGCACCGGCGCGCGTGGCGCCGTCGTCCTCGGCAATCACGTCCGTGCCGTAGAGGGCGTCGTAGAGGCTGCCCCAGCGGGCGTTGGCGGCGTTCAGCGCATAGCGTGCGTTGGTGATGGGCACCACCAGCTGCGGGCCGGCCTGCTGCGAAAACTCTTCGTCGATATTGCTGGTGTCCAGACTGACGCTTGCGGGCACATCCACGAGGTAGCCGATCTCGCGCAGAAAGGCCTGGTATGCGGCCTGATCCTGGATGGGGCCGGGGTTCTTGCGATACCAGTCATCCATGGCGGCCTGGATGCGGTCGCGCTCTGCCAGCAGCTCGCGATTGCGCGGCGACAGGTCGTGCACCAGGGCGTCGAAGCCGGCCCAGAAGGCGGCGGAATCGACACCGCTGCCGGGCAGGGCTTCCTGCTCGACAAACTGGTGGAGGTCATTCGCCACCTGCAGGCGGTGGCATTGTGTGCGTGTTGTCATTGAAATCCTCTTGAAGGGTTGAATCGGTGTGTGCGCTCAGGCCGAAAGGAGTGCGGCGATGCCGGCACGCGCAATCTCGGCGTCCTCGCTGGCCTTGACGCCGGACACGCCCACGGCACCGATGCACTGGCCGTCGACAATGATGGGTTCGCCCCCTTCTATCCCGGCCACGGGCATGTTCAGGGCGGCATAGCGGCCGTTGTTGATCATGTCTTCCATGATCTTGCTGGGCTTGCCGGTCAGGGCGGCGGTGCGGGCCTTCTCGGGCGCAACCATGGCGCTGGTGAGCGGGGCGTCGTCCAGGCGCTGCAGCCACAGGGCGTGGCCGCCGGCGTCGCAGATGGCGATCGCCACCTTCCAGCCTTCCTGCGCGGCCTTGGCCTCGGCCGCAGCGGCAATGGTCTTGACATCATCCAGGGTGAGTTTCTTGCAGTCTTTCATTGGGTTTCCTTTATGGCGTTGCTGAAAAATACGAATGGATTGTCACGGTGCCGGCAGAATGAGTACGGCACGGAAATCGTTCACGTTGGTGAGCGTGGGGCCGGTGATGAGCTGGCTGTCCAGGCGCTCGAAGAAATGGTGGGCGTCGTTGCCGTCCAGAAAGGTGCGCGCCGACAGGCCGGCGGCACGCGCCCTGTCCAGGGTGCCGGGGTGGATGAAGGCGCCGGCCACTTCCTCCTGGCCGTCGACGCCGTCGGTATCGCCTGCCACGGCGTGGATGCCGGGCCGGCCCTGGAGTGCGATGGCCAGGGACAGCAGGAATTCCACGTTGCGCCCGCCACGGCCTTCACCGCGCACGGTCACGGTGGTTTCACCGCCGGACAGCAGTACGCAGGGTGCGGCACCGGGCTGGCCATGGCGCTGCACCTGGGCGGCGATGCCCGCCATGATGGTGCCCAGTTCGCGCGCCTCGCCTTCAATGGCATCGCCCAGGATGATGGGTGTGATGCCGGCCTTGCGCGCCACTTCAGCCGCCGCCTCCAGCGCCATCTGCGCGCTTGCCACCACCGTCGTGTGCACGCCGGCCATGCGCGGATCATCGGGCTTCACGGTTTCACCGCTGCCGCTGGTCAGGTGCCGGCGTGCCGCCTCGGGCACTTGCACGCCGTAACGATCCAGCACGGCAAGGGCGTCGGCGCAGGTGCCGGGATCGGCCACCGTGGGTCCCGAGGCCACATCGACGGGGTCATCGCCGGGAATGTCGGAAATGATGAGGTTGAAGACCGGCGCCGGATGGCAGGCCGCCGCGAGACGCCCTCCCTTGATGGCCGATAGATGGCGGCGCACCATGTTCATTTCCGATATGGTGGCGCCACAGCGCAGCAGCTGGCGGTTGATGTCCTGCTTGTCCGCCAGGCTGATCCCCGGTGCCGGCAGGGCCAGCAACGCCGAGCCGCCGCCGCTGATCAGGCTGATGACCTGATCTTCCGCCTTCAGGCCCTGGACCAGTTCGAGCAGGTGGCGCGCCGCGTCATGGCCGGCCTGGTCAGGCACGGGATGGGCGGCTTCCAGGATGCGCAGGTGCTCGCAGGGCACGGCATAGCCGTAGCGCGTTACCACAGCACCGCTGATGGGCCCTGCGATATGCTGTTCCACGACCCTGGCCATGGCGGCCGATGCCTTGCCGGCACCGATGACGAGGGTGCGCCCGCGCGGGCGCGGCGGCAGGTGGGCCGGCAGCACCCGTTCGGGCAGCGCCGCATCGACGGCTGCCCGGAACAGCCCGGAAAGCAGGGTTTGGGGATCAATCATGGGCACTCCTTGTGCATACTGTCAGGATAGACAGAAATGAGCGCGCAGGGAAGCGGCATGCGCATCGTTTTTGCCGATACTTTTAGTATATGCTGGCCGGATCGCCATTGAAGGTTTCAGGAGGGGACCATGGCCCGATATACCCAGATGCGCAGCTTTGTGCTGGTCGCTGAAAAAGGCAGCTTCGCTGCAGCAGCCCAGATCGAAGGTGTGACGCCGGCCGTCATGGGACGGCGCCTGAATGCGCTGGAAAAGCGCCTTGGTGTACAGCTGGTCCATCGGTCCACACGCGGCCTGGTGCTGACCGATCTGGGCGAGCAGTACCTGGAACAGTGCATGCCGGTGCTGCGCGATTTCGATGCGGCCGAAAGCAGTATCAGTGTGGGGCGGCGCAGGGTGAGCGGCCGTCTGGTGGTGTCGGCGCCCGCTGCGTTCGGGCGCCGGCACGTGGCGCCGCACATCATCGCTTTCAAGGAGCGCTATCCGGGCTTGCGCCTGTCCTTCAACTTCACCGACAGCGTCATCGATCTGGTCGGCGAGGGTTATGACATGGCCATCCGTGTGGGCGATGTGCTCGACCCCAACTATGTGGCGCTGCGCCTGTACCCCAATCAGCGCGTGGTCTGCGGCACACCCGATTATTTCCGGCGCCACGGCGTGCCTGCCGTGCCCGAGGATCTGGCCGGCCATAATTGTCTGGCGTTCAACATGCAGGGCGGCCAGCCGCATGGCTGGATCTTCCGGCGTGACGGGCGCTCTTTTGCGGTTCGCGTCGATGGTGATCTGGATTGCAATGACGGCGAGCTGCTGTATGAATGGGTGCGTCAGGGTCTGGGCGTGGGCTGGCGCTCAACCTGGGAGATCCAGGCCGACCTGAAGCAGGGGCGCCTGATGACGGTGCTCGATGACTACGCCGTGGCCGATTACGATATCCAGGCCGTGTTTCCGCGCCAGCGTTATCTGCCCGCCAAGGTGCGCCATTTCATCGACTATATCCGCCAGATCTACAACCGGCCGGGCTACTGGGAGAGTGCCGGCTGAAACCCGGTCTCGGGCGCATGGATGATGGCCGGCTCGTCGAGCGTGATGAAGTCGCAGTTCTCGCCCGGACCTTCGCGATCCAGCACGGCAAAGTCGCCCGGCGCATGAAGGGCGATCAGGGCATGATGCCAGACGCCGGGGGCGTAGTTCAGGCCCTGGTTGCCGCGACACACAAACAGCCGCAGTGCACGGGCCCGGGGCGCAGGGCCGGCCGGTGCCACCACCGCCAGCCACGGGCGTCCCGACAGCGGGATGAAGGCCTGGCTCGCGAGCGGATGGCGCTCCATCTGGCGAATGATGAGCGGCATGGTGCGTGGCTGGCCGCGAAAGAGCGACACAATGATGCGACCCTGCGGCCCGGGCTCCAGGGCGGCAAGGTCATGGTAGCGCCGGGTGGTGCCGTCGTTGATATCGAAATACGGCACCTCGGGCGCCATCTCGATGACCTGGCCAAAGGGCCGGAAGGCCGCGGCGCTCAGGGGCTCGGCACGCAGCGGCCAGGCGCCGGGCGCGGGCTTGTCCAGGCGCGATTCCAGGGCGGACAGGGCGTTCAGGGTGATGGGCGGCAAGGCCATGGCGGCACACTCCGGATATCAGTATGGATTCAGGGCGATTTCCTGTGGTGATGCGGGCAGGATGAGGACCAGGGCGGAGACGGTCAGCAGCGACAGCACGGTGGATACCAGGATGGCCCGCGAGGACAGCTCGGCCCCCTCGCGATACAGGGCGGCCAGCATGAAGGGGCCGGTGCCGACCGGCAGGGCGCTGAGCAGTACGGCCGTGTGCGCCCACAGGGGCGGCATGTCGAAGACGGCATAGACGAGTACCGCGGTCAGGGCGGGGTGTATCAGCAGTTTCAGTGCAACCACGCGCACCACGGGTCCCGCACTGGTGGCGGGTCGGCTCTGCGCCAGAAACAGGCCTATGGTGACCAGGGCACAGGGGCTGGCGGCGTTGCCCAGCAGGGTTGTGAACTGCAGGACGGGATGGGGCAGGCTGATGCCGGCCACGGCAAGCAACAGGCCGGCCAGGGGCGAGAACACCAGGGGATTGCGCAGCAGGGCCAGGCCCACGCGCATCAGGCTCTGCCCGAGGTGGGGCGAGGTCTGGCGGTCGAACTCGATGAGTACGATGGTGGCGGCAAACAGGGCACAGGCCGTGAGCAGCGTGGCGATGATGGTGGGTGCCAGCGCCGCCTCGCCATACAGGATGAGCATGAGCGGGATGCCCATGAATCCGACGTTGGCGTACGCCGCCGCCATGGCTTCGATACTGCGCAGCGTCAGGCTGGCGGGCGTCTTGCCTCGCAGCAGGCCGCCCAGGATGAAGACAATCGTCATGGCCAGCGTGAAGCCGAGGAAATAGCCGGGCTGGCGCAGCTCATGCAGGTCGCTGGCGGCCATGGCCTGGAAAAGCAGGGCCGGCAGCGCCATCCAGACGACAAAGGTGTTCAGGCTCTCCACGGCCGCCGGCCCCAGCAGGCGGCCGCGCCCGCTGATATAGCCCAGGAGGATGAGTGCAAAAAGTGGCAGGACGGCGTGGATGATGGCGTTCAAGCGGGCTCCGGGGGCGGATCTATCCGAACGTGAAAGCACAGGTTATAACAGCAACACGCCCGGTGGTAGTATCGCCGGGGCACTTCCAACCTGCACCGACCCTTGTCGCCGATATCCGTCCCATGCCTGATCTGAATGAATCCGTCAGTCGAATCCGTCTTCCGGAGCTGATACCGTTCTCGCGCTACCACGATGCGCATACCGCCACAGAGCGCCTGGTACATATCTACGAGCGCAACACGGCTTTCCTGCGCGAGGCCTTTCGCGACTGGCTCGCCGGCGGCGGCCTTCCCGGCGAGCGCGTGCGCGCCTGCTATCCGGCCATTCGCATCCGCGTCGATACCTGGCAGGAGGTGGATACACGCCTGTCCTATGGCCATGTGGTCGAGCCCGGCAACTACATGACCACCATCACCCAGCCGGCGCTGTATTTTGAGTATCTGCTCGAGCAGATCGGCCTGCTGATCGGCAATCACGGTGTACCGGTGGAAATCGGCGAATCCGACATGCCCATCCCCCTGCATTTCGCCTTTGGCGACGATGCCTATGTGGACGGCAGCTACGCCGACAACGTGGGCAATGCGCTGCGTGACCGCTTCGATGTGCCCAATCTGGCCGTGATGGACGATATGATCGTCAACGGTACCTGGGTCGGCACGCCCGGCGAGCCCCAGCCGCTGGCGCCCTTCACCGCGCCCCGTGTGGATTATTCCCTGCATCGCCTGCAGCATTACACCGCCACGGCGCCCCAGCATTTCCAGAACTTCGTGCTGTTCACGAACTACGATTTCTATGTCGATGAGTTCTGCCAGTGGGCGCGCGACCAGCTGCGTACCGGCAGCGGGGGCTATACGGCCCTGGTGGAACCGGGCAACATCATTACCGGCGCCGGACCGGATGCGCGCCCCCAGGGGCAGCCACTGGTGCACACGCCCCAGATGCCGTCCTATCATCTGGTACGCGACCGGCACAGCGGCATCACCCTGGTCAACATGGGGGTGGGCCCGTCCAACGCCAAGACAATTACCGATCATGTGGCCGTGCTGCGGCCCACGGCCTGGCTGATGCTCGGTCATTGCGCCGGGCTGCGCACCACCCAGCGTCTGGGAGACTACGTACTCGCGCATGGCTACGTGCGTGAGGATCAGGTGCTCGATGACGACCTGCCCACCTGGGTGCCCGTGCCGGCGCTGGCCGAAATCCAGGTGGCGCTCGAAGAGGCCGTGGCCGAGGTGGCCGGGCTTTCTCCCTGGGAGCGCAAGAAGATCATGCGCACGGGCACAGTGGCGTCCACCCACAATCGCAACTGGGAGCTGCGCGATCATCACGAACCGGTGCGCCGGCTTTCACAGTCGCGCGCCATTGCGCTGGACATGGAATCCGCCACCATTGCGGCCAACGGCTTCCGCTTCCGCGTGCCCTATGGCTGCCTGCTGTGCGTTTCCGACAAGCCGCTGCACGGCGAGCTCAAGCTGCCCGGCATGGCCAGCGAGTTCTATCGCAGCCAGGTCGGACGCCACCTGCATATCGGTATCCGGGCGCTGGAACGCCTGCGCAATATGCCGGAAGAGCGCCTGCACTCGCGCAAGCTGCGCAGTTTCATAGAAACGGCGTTCAAGTAGTCCCGTCGCCGTCCTGTGTGTCATCTTCCGCGGGTGGCGCCAGCATGGTGCCCCGGCAGCCCGGCGCGCCGCAATGGCAGCGATACTCCTGACGCAAGGCATCGGTCATGGGTTCGTCGATGACCAGGCCGTAGTCGAAGGTGAGCTCCTCGCCGGCGGCAATGTCCCTGAGGGCGACGATGAAGACGCGCCGGCCGTCCTCGTCCTCTTCAGCCTGGCAGTTGGGTTCGCAGCTGTGATTGATCCAGCGGGCGTCGTTGCCGTCACGGGCGCCGTCGATCACTTCGCCCGAGCTCAGCGAGAAGAAGAAGGTGTGACAGGGGTCATCCGGATCGTCCGGTTCCTGGGCGTCGGCCGCTTCCGGACTGATGCGCAAGCCTTCGTATTCCAGGATCATGGTGCCCGCCGGAATGGGCCGGGCGGCAAAGACGCCCATCCCGTGCAGGGGTGAGGGTTTCGTGGCATGCCAGGCGGGAAAATCGTCTATCATGGGGCACCGATCCGGCGGTTCAGAACAGGGAAGGAAGCGCAGAATGCTTCACCAGGATGCCATACAGGGCCGGGTCGGCAGTGATCCTGCCGCCCCGGCACCGCGCAGTGGTGCGCAAGTACTGCTCGATGTGCTCATCGCACAGGGGGTGGACACCATTTTCGGGTACCCGGGCGGCGCCGTGCTGCCCTTGTACGATGCCTTGCATGGCGAACCCCGCCTGCAGCATATTCTAGTCCGTCACGAACAGGCTGCGGTCCATGCGGCCGAAGGCTATGCGCGCAGCACGGGGCGCCCCGGCGTGGTGCTGGTCACTTCCGGCCCCGGCATGTCCAATACCACCACCGGTCTTCTCGATGCCTTCTGCGACTCCATACCCGTGGTGTGCATCAGCGGTCAGGTGGCCACCAGTGCCATTGGCACGGCGGCTTTCCAGGAGTGCGATGCGCTGGGCATCTCGCGTCCGGTCACGAAATGGAATGCGCAGATCCGGCACAGCGACGACGTGGCTACGCTGGCGGCGCGGGCGCTGCACGAGGCCGGTACGGGGCGGCCGGGCCCGGTACTGCTCGATTTTCCCAAGGATATCCAGCTGGCGCCCGTGACGACGGCGGCGCAGGTGCCTGCCATCCCGACCGCGCCCGTTGCGACGGGTGCCGGCCTTCGGGATGCGATCGGCAGTGCGGCGCGGCTCATCCGCCAGGCGCGCCGGCCGGTATTCTACGGGGGCGGCGGGCTCATCAATTCCGGGGTATCGGCCTGCGAGCGCTTCCGGGCGCTGGTGCGCCAGACCGGGGCGCCGTGCACGCTCACGCTCATGGGCCTGGGTGCCTATCCGGGCGATGATGCGCAGTTTCTGGGCATGCTGGGCATGCATGGCACGCTGCAGGCCAACCTGGCCATGCATCACGCCGATCTGATCATCTGCGTGGGTGCGCGCTTCGATGACCGCATCACGGGGCGCCTGTCCGATTTCTCGCCGCAGGCACGCAAGATCCATATCGACATCGATCCGGCATCGATCGGCAAGGTCGTGCCGGCCGATGTGGCGCTGGTGGGCGATTGCGATGCCGTGCTGGAAAGCCTGCAGCAGGCGCTGGCCGGTGTCCGCTTCCCGGATGAGCCGCTGGCGCCGTGGCGGGAGCGCATTGCCCGCTGGCGTGCCGCCGCCTGCCTGGATTTCGAGCCGGCCACGGATGTGATCGTGCCCCAGGCGCTGATGAAGACACTCGATACCGCACTGGCCGGACGCGATGTCATTCTCGCTACCGATGTGGGCCAGCACCAGATGTGGGCGGCGCAGTATCTGTGTGTGCGTGAGCCGGGGCGCTGGCTCACTTCCGGCGGTGCGGGCACCATGGGCTATGGCCTGCCGGCTGCAATAGGCGCCCAGGTGGCCCATCGCGACCGCATGGTGGTCTGCATCAGTGGTGATGCCTCCATATTGATGAATCTGCAGGAAATGGCCACGGCCGTGCAGCATCGCCTCCCGGTGAAGGTGGTCCTGTGCAACAACCAGCACATGGGCATGGTGCGCCAGTGGCAGGAGCTCATTCATGAGGGCCGCTACAGCCACAGCTACAACGCCAGCCTGCCTGACTTCACGGTGCTTGCCCGGGGATTTGGCTGGGGTGCGCGCCGGGTGGCCGACCCGGGCGCGCTGGATGCGGCGCTGGCCGAGTGTCTGGACCATGATGGGCCGTTCTTTCTCGATGTCGTGGTTCAGCCGCTGGAAAACTGCTTCCCCATGATGCCCGCAGGCTGCGGACATCAGGAGCTCATGCTGGCGGAAGACACCTGGTACGTGGATTGCGACCAGGAGCAGGTATGCGAGGATACCGCGACCCCAAGGTAAACACGGGTGGTCCTGATGTCCTGGCTATGGCAAACTTGACGCCGACGCCGCCTTCGGCGCCTTCATTTTTCAGGGATACTCCGATGAATACTTTCCGTTTCTCCCGCTGGCTTCTGGCCCTGGGTGCCGCCGGCGTATTGGCTGCCACGCCCGTGGCGGCTGAAACCACGCTCAAGATGGCCTATGCCTTGTCCACTGATTCGCATTACGGCGCCGGCGCGCGGGCCTTTGCCGATTCGCTGGACAAGGGCACTTCAGGCGAATATCAGATCAAGCACTATCCCAACAGCGCCCTGGGCGGCGAGCGCGAGGTCATCGAAGGCCTGCAGCTGGGCACGATTGATCTGGCCATCGTTTCCACCGGCGCCACGGTCAACTTCGTGCCCGATACCGGGGTGTTCGACATCCCCTTCCTGTTCCGTGACCTGACGCATGCGCGCAAGGTGATGGACAGCGAGATCGGCCAGAACCTGCTGGCACAGTTCCCCAAGCGCGGCCTGGTGGCACTGGCCTGGGGCGAGCAGGGCTTTCGCCAGATGACCAACAACGTGCGTCCGGTGAATACTCCGGCCGACGCCAGGGGGCTCAAGATCCGCAGCATGGAGAACCCCATCCACATTGCCGCCTTCCGCGAGATCGGCATTCTGGCCACGCCCATGGCCTGGCCCGAGGTGGCTACCGCCCTGCAGCAAGGCACCATAGACGGTCAGGAAAACCCCATGTCGGTCGTTGTCTCGGCCAAGCTGTGGCAGCTGCAGAAGTATCTTTCGCTCACCTCGCACGTCTACGGCCCTGCGCTGGTGCTGATGTCGCCGTCGGTCTACAACGGCCTGTCCGACGCGCAGAAAGAAGCCTTCAAGACCGCCGGTGTGGAGTCGGCCAGGGCCATGCGTGCCTTCGTTGACAATGTCGAGCGCGAAGGGCTGGAAAAAGTCCGCGAGGAAGGCATGGAAGTCAACACCGTGGACCATGCGGCCTTCGTGAAGGCGGTTGAGCCTGTCTATCCGCAGTATTACAAGCAGTTCAGCCAGGATCTGGTGGATTCCATCCGCAACATGCAATAGGCATGATCCTGCTTTGCCGACTTGATCGGGGCCTGTTTCTGCTGGTGTCCGTCATTGCCCAGCTGCTGCTGCTTTCGGCAGTGGCGGCGGGCTTCTTTCAGGTCGTCGCGCGCTTTGTACTCCAGTCACCGGCAGACTGGTCCGAAGCCTGGACACGGGCATCGCTGATCTGGGCCGTGATGCTGGGCGTGGCGCTGGCGTTCCGTCAGGGCGCCATGCTCAGTGTCGAGGTATTGCACAGTCTTCTGAAAGGCCGCGCCCGACGCGGGCTCGAAGCCTTGGTGTTGCTCATTGTCACGGGCTTTCTGGGCTTCCTGACATGGGTGGGTGCACAAATGGTGTGGCGCGTGCGCTTCCAGACCATGCCCAGCCTCGAGATTTCCATCTCCTGGATCTATCTTGCCATTCCCGTGGGTGCCGGCCTGGCATTCATCGCGGTCGTCGCCTGGTGGCTGCAGGATGCCCCCAGGCCCATCATTGACGAGACGGTCATCTGAGCCATGTCGCAGCTGATGGTCCTCTCCATGCTGCTGTTCTTCGGCCTCACGGTGCCCGTTGCCGTGTCCATCGGCCTTGCGGCCATGCTGGGCGTGGCCTGGGATGGCGGCATGACCTGGCTGGTGATTGCCCAGCAGATCTACGCGGCACTGGATAAATACCCGCTGGTCGCCGTGCCCTTCTTCATCCTGGCCGGCAATCTGATGGAGGCGGCCGGCATTTCCGAGCGCATGGTCGACTTCGCCAAGAGCGTGGTCGGCGGGCTGCAGGGCGGGCTGGCGGTGAGCTGTGTCTTCACCTGCATGATATTCGCCGCCGTTGCGGGCTCCAGTGTGGCCACCACCTTCGCTGTGGGCGCCATCCTCATTCCCGCGATGGTGCGCCATGGCTATCCTGTGGCCTTTGCGGCCTCGCTGCAGGCCACCGCAGCCGAGCTGGGCGTCATCATCCCGCCTTCCATTCCGATGATCCTGTTCGCCGTATCGACCGACACCTCGGTGGGCGAGCTGTTCATTGCCGGTGTGGGACCGGGCATCCTGATTGCCGGTGCGCTGATGTTCTACGTCTGGCTGTATGCACGCCGCCATGGCTATGGAACCCGCGACGGCGAAGGCCGCATGCGTCTGTGGCCGGCGTTTTGCCGCTCCTGGCTGGCCCTGCTGATGCCGGTGATCATCCTGGGCGGCATCTACGGCGGCGTGTTCACGCCGACCGAGGCGTCGGCGGTGGCAGTGGTCTATGCCCTGGTCGTGGGCGTGTTCATATATCGAACACTTGGCCTGCAGCAACTATCGCACACGCTGCATCGTTCAGTGGTCTCGACGGCCGTCATCATGTTCGTGATCGCCAATGCCGGCGTGTTCGCCTTCCTGCTCAACCGCGCCGGCGTGCCTTTTGCGCTGGGCGAGTGGCTGGCCACCATCTTCGACAGCAAGATCAGCTTCCTGCTGGGTGTGAACCTGGCCCTGTTCCTCATCGGCATGTTCATCGAGACTTCAGCGTCCATCGTGGTGCTGGCGCCGCTGCTGCTGCCGGTGGCCATGCAGTTTGGCGTGCAAGCTTCGCACTTCGGCGTCATCATGGTGGTCAATCTGGCGCTGGGCATGGTGACCCCGCCCTTCGGCGTCAACCTGTTTGCGGCCTGCACGGTGGCGAAGATTCCCCTGGAACGCCTTGTGCGCCCCTTGCTGCCCTTTGTGCTGGTGGTGCTGATGTGCCTGGTACTGATCACCTATGTGCCCGAGATCAGCCTGTATTTCAGGGATCTGGTCTACGGGACGCGCTAGTCCAGTACATCAGCCTCCGATTCCGCCGGGGCGGCTTTCTTGCGCGCTGTTTTCTTCGTTGCAGCCTTCTTGGCCGCCGCTTTCTTTGCGCCGGTCTTCTTCGCCGCAGTCTTCGTGGCGCGCGGCTCGAATTCGAAGCCGACCTTGCCGTCGCTCTGGCGCACCAGGAAAGCCTTGAACTTGCGATGGGTGCGGCTGGACACAAAGTCCGTCAGCAGGTCGGTTCGCCCTTCTGCAAGCAGTTTGCGCATTTGTTCGGCGCTGATTTCCTGCTGCAATATGACCTTGCCGCTGCGGAAGGTGCAGCTGCGTTCGGGGCCGACGGATTTTTCGCAGACATAGTTCATGCCGTGCTCGTAGACGGCTGCGCCGCACTTGGGGCAGGGCCCCAGGGACTCCTTGCCCGAGAAATCGACCGCCTCGGAATCGGCGTCGTCATTCTGGCCGAAATCAAACTCGAGCTTGTGCTCGTCGCTGATGCGCAGTACGGCCGCAAAGGGGCGGCCCTGCTTGCTGATGAAGCCGGTCAGCGGGCCGAGCTCGCGCTTTTCCAGCAGCGTCTCGGCTTCGGCCGTCTCGAACGTGCGCCCGCCGGGGTATTTGCTGATGGAGAAGTCGCAATTCGTGCAGGCGTAGCGCCGGTAGTTTTCCTTGACCACACCCCCGCACTTGGGGCAGGGCGTCGTCAGCGTGGCATAGTCGCCGGGAACCGTGTCGCCGTCATATTCCTTGGCCCGCTTGACGATGACCTGGGTCATCTGGGCGATGTCGCGCATGAAGCTGCTGCGGTCGAGCTCGCGCTGCTCGATCTGCTTGAGCTTGTGTTCCCATTCACCCGTCAGTTCGGGCGAGGTGAGTTCATTGACGCCCAGGCCCGAGAGTAGGGTCATCAGCTGGCGCGTCTTGGCGCTGGGAATGAGTTCGCGGCCTTCGCGGCGCAGATAGCCCTCGTTGAGCAGGCCCTCGATGATGGCGGCCCGGGTGGCGGGGGTACCCAGCCCGCGTTCGGACATGGCTTCGCGCAGCGCTTCATCATCCACGAGCTTGCCTGCGCCTTCCATGGCGGAGAGCAGCGTGGCTTCGGTGAAGCGCGCCGGCGGGCGGGTCTGCAGCCCGCGCAACTCGACGTCTTCCGTGCGTACGTGTTCGTCGGGCGCGACTGCCACGAGGTGAGCGTCTTCGCCCTGGGCTTCGCGCCCATAGATGGCCAGCCAGCCCGGCTCAACCAGCACCTTGCCTTCCGTCTTGAAGTGATGGCCGGCGACGCGGGTGATGCGCGTGGTGACGCGGAACTCGGCGGCCGGGAAGAAGACGGACAGGAAACGGCGGGCCACCAGGGTGTAGATACGCGCCTCGGCTTCGCTGAGCTCCTTGGGCAGCTGCAGGGTGGGGATGATGGCGAAGTGATCCGATACCTTGCGGTTGTCGAAGATGCGCCGGTTGGGCTTGACCCACTGCTGCTCGACCACGGTGGCCGCAAAAGGCTGTAGCGGGGTGGCCGTGCCGGCATCGGCGCCGGCGAGCTGCTGCATGGTCTCACGAACCACGGCAACCGTGTCTTCGGGCAGGTAGCGGGAGTCTGTTCGCGGATAGGTGAGCACTTTGTGACGCTCGTAGAGCGCCTGGGCCAGGCTCAGCGTGGTCTTGGCCGAGTATCCGAAACGCGAGTTGGCCTCACGCTGAAGCGACGTGAGATCGAACAGGGCGGGTGACATCTGGCGCGAGGGCCTGGACTCTTCCTCGACTTCGCCGGGCTGTCCCTCGCAGGCGGTGACAATGGTGCGCGCAGCCGTTTCGGACCACAGGCGGGAATCGCGCTGTTCGGGATCGCTCTCGTTCCTGACGAAGGCGGGGTCGAACCATCGGCCTTCATACAGGCCGGCGGCAGCAACGAAGGTGGCATGCACCTCCCAATAGTCGCGTGCCACAAAGCTGCGGATGCGCTCCTCGCGCTCGGCCACAATGGTCAGCGTGGGCGTCTGCACGCGTCCTACGGGTGTCTTGAAGAAGCCGCCATCCTTGCTGTTGAAGGCGGTCATGGCACGCGTGCCGTTGATGCCGATGAGCCAGTCGGCCTCCGCGCGGGAGCGGGCCGCGTCGGCCAGCGGCTGCATGGTCTCGTCGTCACGCAGTTGCTCGAAGGCCTCGCGGATGGCCGTGCGCGTCATGGAGCGCAGCCACAGGCGCTGAATCGGCTTTTTCACGCCGGCGTACTGGACGATATAGCGGAAGATCAGCTCGCCTTCGCGCCCGGCGTCGCAGGCGTTGATGATGGCGCTGACGTCCTTGCGCTTGAGCAGGCGTACGAGCAGCTTGAGTCGCTCGGTGGAGCGCTTGTCCACGGGGCCCAGATCGAACTGCGGCGGAATCACGGGCAGGTGGGTAAAGCTCCACTTGCCACGCACGGGATCATTGGGAGCGACCAGGCTCAGAAGGTGGCCTATGCTGGAGGCGAGCACGAAATCATCGCTTTCGAAATAGTCGCCTTTTCGCGTAAAGCCGCCCAGGGCGCGCGAAATATCCAGGGCTACCGAGGGTTTCTCGGCAATGATGAGCGTTTTGGTCATGTGTTTCCAGTCACTGCGGATGAGACCGCCTTAGCGCGCATGATACGGTTGCGCACGCCGGTTTCGCAAGCATGCGCCTGCATCCAGTGGAGGCGACCCGGACTTTTTACTATATCAGACGCCTTGCTCAGTGAAAGGGGCGGCTGTCGTCGTTGACCAGCAGCTCTTCGAACACCAGGTGATCGATTTCGATCTGCTGGCTCCACAGCACCATCAGGGCGATGATCTTGAGCTGGTCGAGCGGTATGGGTGACTCGTCCGTGGCGAGCGCCCGGTCGATGAGGATTTCGCGCAGGGCCGGTGAAAGCGCGCCGGACTGTTCGAGAAAAGTGATGAAGCCGATGGCCGGGCTGCCAAGCGCCTGGTATTCCTGCTCGGTATAGATGCGGCAACCCTGCCCTGCGGAACTGAAGGGCAGATCCAGGCATTGTTCCGTCGTCTGGGCCAGGCCGTGCAGCCAGCTCAGCGCCTCGTCGATATCTTCATGCTCAAAGCCCGCCGCCGCCAGCTTGTGGGCCAGTACATCGGCCTCGGGGCAGGCTTTGGGGGTGTAATAGGTTTCGAAAAGGTAAACCAGTATTTCAAACATGATGACCCCCATTGCCTCAGAGCTTCCCGAAGGCACTTTACGCTGAATCGTTCATGGTGGCAAATGACGGGTGCTGGCCAGCGGAGCCGGAAATAGGCTACGCTTATGGCGGCGCCGATCTGCGCTTCGAACTGATGCGAGGAACCTATCCTATGACAGAGGTGACTTCCGTATGTCCTGCGCCTGGTGCAGGATCGGGGGCACAGCCGGGTGATGCACTGGACGAGGTGGATACGCCCAGCCTCATCCTGGATCTGGATGCGTTCGAAGAGAACTTGCGCACCATGCAGGTTCTGGCGGAGCGTCACGGGGTGGCCCTGCGTCCCCATGCCAAGGCGCACCGCTGTCCGGATATCGCCTTGCGCCAGGTGGCGCTGGGTGCCCAGGGGATCTGCTGCCAGAAGGTGACCGAGGCCGCCTGCTTCATCGCTGCCGGTTTGCGTGACATCCATATCAGCAATGAAGTGGTGGGGGCCCCCAAGCTTGCCTTGCTGGCCCGCCTTGCCGCCCAGGCGCGCATCAGCGTCTGTGTGGACAATCCGCGTGCGCTCGAAGCGCTGTCGGCCGCCCTGGCGGCCCAGGGCTCCGGGGCCAGTGTGCTCATCGAGATCGATGTTGGACAGAAGCGCTGCGGCGTGCAGACACCCGAGGAGGCTGTCGCCCTGGCCCAGGCCATAGCACGCCTGCCACAGGTCAGTTTTGGCGGCATACAGGCCTATCACGGCGGCATACAGCATCTGCGCTCGCATGAGCGGCGGCGTACGGCCAGCGAGCGTGCCGCGCGTCGCACAACACGCTTCGTCAAGGCCCTGGCGCGCGCCGGCTTCGAATGCGCCATCGTCACCGGCGGGGGCACGGGCACGGCACTCTTCGACGCCGCTTCAGGCGTGTACACCGAGATTCAAGCCGGCTCCTACGCCTTCATGGACAATGACTATGGACAGCTCGACTGGGGAGAGGCCATACGCTTTCGCCACAGCCTCTATGTGCTGGCCACGGTGATGAGCACACCCACGGCCCGGCGCGCCGTGGCCGATGCCGGGCTCAAGTCGCTGACGGCGGAAAGCGGCCTGCCGCAGGTGGTCGGGCATCCCGGCTTGCGCTGCCAGGCCGTGCATGACGAACATACCCTGCTGGTGGCCGAAGAAGAGGCGGCGCGGCCGGCGCTGGGCACCCACCTGCGCCTGGTGCCCGGCCATTGCGACCCCACCATCAATCTGCACGATGCCATGATTGCCTTTCGCGGCCGAACGGTCGAGGCCGTCTGGCCCATCAGTGCGCGTGGCCTGAGCCGCTGAAAAGGGGGCCGGCTCAGACCGGCTTGACGATGGCCTGTGCCGTGGCGATGGTTTTTCCGCGTGCGCACAGGCTCCCATCGACGAAGAGCAGCGATCGGGTCTTTCTGGTGATGCGGGTATGCACCACCAGCAGATCGCCTTCGAGTGCAGGCGCAAGGAAATTCACATTCAGCTGAACGGTCAGGCAGGGATGCTTGTCGCAGGCGTGCCAGCATACCGCGCTGAATGCATGATCGAGCAGCGTGCTCACGGTGCCGCCGTGAACGATACCGGCGGCATTCAGGTGGGATTTTCCCGCCCTCAGGCCGTAGAGCCAGCCATTTTCGGTTTTTTTGCTGAGCAGCGGGCCGAGTTCGCCCATCAGTCCGGGCAGCTGGTGCTCACGCCAGCCGCTTTCGTCCGTGGCGTTCTGGTTCGGGCTTGTCGCGTTCATCGGAGTGCGTAGATCTCGTCGGCAATGTTCGTGGCATGCCTTCTCAGGTCCGCGATCAATGCCCGGGTCTGTTTCTCCGAAGCCTGGTCGCTGATACCGGCGGTCACGATCGTGTGTTTCAGCTGTTGCTGCCGGTTCATGACGGGTACAGCAATCAGCGTCACGCCGGAAATGTATTGTCCTTCATCGATGCTGTAGCCCCGGCGTGCGACTTCGGACACTTGCGCTCGCCATTCCTCGAAACTGATCTGCTGTTCCCAGCGCAGCCGCTCGAAGCGCTCTTTCAGCGCTTTGTCGCTTACAGTGCTGTAAGCCGCAACAAGGCGTCCCGTTGCACTGATGAGACCGGGAAAGCGGCTGCCGATGTCGACATGCAACCGAAAGGGAAGTTGCGAACGCGACAGGGCAGTGACGACCATCTGGTTCAGACCAAGTATCTGCACACCGATGGCCGTGACCTTCCATTGCTCTGCGATCTCGTCGAGCGCAGGCTGGGCGGACAGCACGAACAGGTCGGTGTCCATCATGCTGCGTGCCAGCACCAGCATGCCGGGGCCAAGCCGGTAGCGCTTCGAGGTTTCGTCGACAATCAGCAGGTTCTCGGATACCAGTACACGCAGGATGTGCAGGCATGTACTGGGCACCAGCTCCAGGGCGTCCGAAATTGTCTTTGCGTTCAGCGGTTCCTTCGCCTGTCCGAGCAGGCGAAGGATGGCAATGGCCCTGCTGACCGCCGGCACCGGACGAATGCGTTGTCCGGTGCCGGCGGGTGTTGGCGTTGTCTCTATCACGCTCATGGTATGGGTGTCAGTCGAATTTGATGCCGGCTTCCTCGATGATGGGACCCCACTTCGCCGACTCCGACTGCACAAGCTCGGCCAATCGGTCGGGGGCACCTCCACCGGCATCATAGCCCAGGCCCAGGAGATGTTTTCTGGTTTCCGGCAGTGCAAGAAACTCATTCAGCGCCGAGTTCAGGGTGTTGATGATGTTTTCCGGTGTGCCCTTGGGAGCAAACAGGGCATTCCAGGCAATGACTTCGAAACCGGGAAGCCCCTGGCTGGCAACGGTGGGCACGCCGGGAAGCAACTCGGTTTCCTCGAGTCCGGTCACGGCGATCGGCTTGATGCGTCCGGCCTGCAGCTGTGGCTGTGCTGCCATGATGGTGTCGATGGAGAGCGGGATTTCGCCGCCGACAAGATTGGACAGCGCCATCGCCGAGCCCTTGTACGGGACGCCGAAGAGTTCGACGCCCGTTTGCTTTTTCAGCAACTCATAGACGAGCCGTGCCGTGGTGCTGGGCATGCCGAAGTCGGCGCTTTTGGGGTCGGTCTTTACGGTAGCGAGAATATCGTCCAGATTCTTGAACGGCGTATCCGGCGTAGTGAGCATCACCATGGGGAAAGTGCCTACCAGGATGATGGGCTCGAAGTCATTGATGGGTTCGAATCCCGGCGAGGAGTAGAGGAAGGCATTGAGCGCATGTGTGGCGTTGGTGCCCATGGTCAGGGTGTAGCCATCCGGGTCGGCGAGCGCCGCTGCGCGTGTTCCGATGTTGCCTCCGGCGCCGGCCCGATTCTCGACATAGAAGGACTGGCCGAGCTTTCTGCTCAGGAAGTCGGCAAAGTATCGCGTGGCGATGTCGGTCCCCTGGCCAGGCTGGTAGGCAACGATGATGCGTACCGGCCGGTCGGGATAGGATTGGCTGGCCGTGGCGGAGTGTGCTATCAGCAGGCCGGCGGCCGCAATCATGATGTTCTGGAATAGACGCATGGTTTGTCTCCGTGCAGTAGTGGTGGGTCAAGAGAAAATGCCGGCGGGCCTTATGGTTTTTGTGGGTCCGGTTCGGCGGATGGGTTCAATGCATTTCTGATTTCCGTGTCGTGTTCCGCGAAGTTGGGAGGCTTTCCGCTGAACGGGCTGACCGTGTCCGGAAACTTGATGGGAACGCCCAGGCCCTGGTAACCGCCTTCGCGCAGGACCATGTGCCTGTGCCCGGTGTGTGCAAGACCCAGGGCCTGGGGAACGGTGTTCACCGGTGCGGCGGGAATCATGGCTTTCATGAGCTCGACGCACAGTGCCTCGCGGGGGCGTTGCGCAAACGAGGCTTCGATTTCCCGATGCAGGGCGGCGTTGTTCTGTACGCGCAGGGGATTGCTGGCGTATTTGGGGTCTTCGAGCAGGTCCTCGCGCGCCAGATGCTTGCACAGCCGCCGGAATTGCGCATCATTGGCGATGCTCAGGAATACGGGGCCGTCCAGCGCCTGGAAGCAATCGTAGGGTGCAATGTTCGGATGGGTGTTGCCCAGCCGGAGCGGCTCATCGCCCGAGTGCAGCCAGTTGGCAGCGTGGGGCACCAGGAGACTCAGGGCGGTATCGAACAGCACCGCTTCAACCGGCTGCCCTTTTCCACTGGCGTGCCTTGCATGCAGCGCCATCAGTATTCCTGAAAAGGCGGTGTATGCAGTAAGGTGATCCACGATAGGGATGCCGATCTTGACGGGACCGGAATCCGGCGTGCCGTTGATGCTCATGAGCCCGCTGAGAGCCTGCATGACGGCGTCATATCCGGGCAGGCCGCCCATGGGGCCGGACGCCCCGAAACCGCTGATGCTGCAGAAGATCAGCTGCGGAAAACGTTCCCGCAGCACCTCTTCATAGCCCAGCCCCCATTTTTCGAGCGTGCCAGGCAGAAAGTTTTCCACCAGGACATCTGCCTGCTCGAGCAGCGCGAACAGGGCGGAACGGCCTTCAGCATGCTTCAGATCGAGGATCATGGCCCGTTTGCCGCGGTTGAGGGCGGAGTAATAGGCGGCGTTGCCCTCGTCGTCGAAAGGCGGGCCGAACTGACGGGATTCATCTCCGAAAGGCGGCTCCACCTTGATGACATCGGCGCCGTGGTCGGCCAACATCTGTGTGCATAACGGACCGGCCAGAACACGAGACAGGTCGACGACGCGAATACCGTCCAGCGGACCCCGGGTGGAATCTGTGGCCCGCCATACCGCCGTTTGCACGTTTTCTGCCTTGTCTTTCATGGTGACGCCTTATTTGCGCGGCAATTCGACGACGCCGGAGCCGATGGCGGACAGCTCGTCGTCCTGGTTGCGCGCTTCCTGCTCAATGGTGACGAGGAAACGGTCGCCATCCTGGTGCTTTTCCGTGACCTTGCCCTTGATGTAGATGACGTCGCCTTCGGGGTTGTGACGGCGGATCTTGCAATGCGCCTTGCGCAGGAAGCCATCGTCGCCCATCCAGTTCGTCAGCTGGTGTGTCAGCCAGGAATTGCGTTCGGGGCCGTAATCGTAGGCGCCGGGCGCGCCCACTTCCAGGGCGAAATCTTCTTCCCAGTGCACACGCTCCGGCACGTCAGGAATGCCGAAACGGTTCTTGATGCCCGTGCCCGGATGCGCGCTGATCAGCTTCCATGCCAGCTTGTTCGCACGGATGTACAGACCGCCCCATCCCTGCGCAAAGGCGATGAAGCCCGTCACTGTCATGGGACCCTTGACCATTACCGGCAGCGCATCGCCAACCTGCACATCGTCCCAGTAGCGGGGCGTACTGCCGCGGATGCTTTCGTCGACGTAGTGCCGGTAGATTTTTTCCAGATCCTCATCGGTGTAGCGCCGGGGCTGGCGGCTGCGGACTTCCTGGTATTTTGTGCCCTGCTCGCGGGCGTGATCCCGCTCAGTGCGGAAACACCAGCTGTCGGCGTCGGCAACCTTGTCACCATGCTGATTGAAGAAATCCACGTGGTAGACCTGCTGGATCGCACGCCCTGCGAAGCGCGTTTCATGCGGAATCAAGTCCTTTAGCCAGGCTTCGGTGGTGATCTCGTCATTGCGATGAATGGTCTTGTGCCAGTTCCAGTCTGCACCCGACCACATGGCGTGCACGCCGGGCAGGCCGCCGACGTAGCCGGAGATGATGCGACTGGTGGCGAACAGGAAGCTGGGCAGTGCGATCACGTCGCCATAGCGTGTGTTGCGAGCGTAGAGGGGGTCGCACCACAACGGGTTGTCATCACCGATGCCATGGGCATAGTGACGGATGTTGTCGCGTGTGGCTTCGTGGCACCAGGGCTCCAGGGTGTTGGTAATCTTTATATCGATTCTCTTTGCCAGTGCATCGAGATCCTCGTCCGTGATCTTCGGGAAATTGCGGGTTGTCATGTCCATCTTGGTCTCCGATAGCGGTAGGTGGGGTATCGGTCAGGTGTTCAGGCACACTCGCCGAGTGTGCGCAATACTTTCCGATTGATTTTTCCTGCAGGGGTTTTGGGCAGTTCAGCCACGTAGGCGAGCTGGCGCGGATATTCATGCTGGCTGAGGCGGGAGCGCACAAATTCCTGAATTTCCCGGGTGAGCTCGGTGTTTCCGGGTTCCCGCGAAACGACAAAGGCCTTGACGACCTGGCCGCGCAGCTCGTCCGGCACGCCGATGACGGCGGCCTCCTGGACCTGCGGGTGCTTGAGCAGCGTGTCCTCGATCTCGACCGCGCTCATGGTCCAGCCCGATGAAATGATGATGTCGTCTATACGGCCGGCATGATGGAAGTAGCCATCTTCGTCGATCTTTCCCAGATCCTTGGTGCCTATCCACTGGCCGCGGCGCAATACCTTCATTTCGCCGACGACACCCGGCGGGCAGGGCTTGCCGTCCTCGTCCTGAACCTCAACCTGTGTTCCGGGCACGGGTTTTCCAAGGGAGCCCTGGCGCACCACGAAGTCTTCCGCTCCGGGGTAGGACACGAGGATGACGCCGATTTCGGTTGTGCCGTACATGCTGCAAACCGGGGCGCCGAACACGCGGCTGATATAGGTTTCCGTCGTGCTGTCGATAGGTTCGCCCGTGAAGGACAGCTTGTCGAAAGCATAGCGGTGCCGTTCGATATCGGGGCTGTTGCGCATCATCCGGTAATGTGTGGCCGCCGCCGACATATTTGTGAACTGATGTTGGCTGAGTGCGGCGAGCAGCCGATCGGCATTGAAGCGCCCCGAGTAGGCACCGACATGAATTCCGAAAACGAGGGGGGCCAGCGTTCCGTGCCACAGGCCATGCCCCCAGGCGGGCGAGGACGGACAGAAGAATTTGTCACCCGGGCGCAGTCCCGTGCCATACAGGGCGGCAAGCAGCAAGGTGACGATGGCGCCGTGCGTGTGGCGTATGGCGTCCGGCAGTTCCCGCGTGGTTCCGGAGGTGTACTGGAAGATGGCCAGATCCCGGCTGCTCGTCGTGCACTCGAATGCCGGGCTGTAGCCGGCCAGCCATGACAGGTCCGGATCATCCAGCACGAGCAGTTCGAAGGCGGCATCGGGCGCAACCATGGGTGCTTTTTCCGGATTGGTCACCAGCAGCGACGGTTCGCAATCATTCATGCGCAGGGCGAGCGCTTCCGGTCCAAAGAGCGTGAAAAGCGGGACTGCGATTGCACCGGTCTTGATGATGCCAAAAAGCGTGACATAGAAGGCGCGGGATGGCTCCAGCATGACGGCAATGCGATCGCCCTTGCGCACACCGCGGCTCAGCAGGTAATTCGCAAATTGCGAGGACGCAACTGCAAGATCACGGTAGGTGAGCATTTCATCTTCGCCGGCAGCATGCACGACGGTGATGGCAATGCGCCCGGGATCCTCCGCGTGCCGGTCGATGCATTCATGGGCCAGGTTCAGGTGATCCCTGTTGCCGTCCACAAGCTCCCAGAGCTTTTCGGGGGCCCAGTGTTTCTGTGCGTCTGCGTAAGTCGTGTAGGCAGTCAATTTCTTGTCCATGGCAAACCTGGCAGTCAATGTTGTGAATACGGATTCAATATATTCTGATCAGGCGATAATTGTCAAATAGAATTATCAATTGTCTATAGACAAAAAATATGAAGCAGGAAAGAGACAGCCAAACCATGAAGACCAGGCGATAATCGCTGTATATTCAGTGGATTGCAGATTTCAATGCAAAAAAGCAATCACCCCGGCAATTTTGCCAGGGTGATTGCTCTTGAATGAAACGGGGAGGGGTGGGGCCGGGTCCCGGGCGTTCAGGATACGCCCGGACCGGCGTATTTCACGAAGACTCGACGTCGATGAGCTCCACGCCTTCTTCGACCTGATCGCCCACGTCGAAGAAGATGGCGCTTACCTTGCCATCGGCGGGCGCATCGATGCTGTGCTCCATCTTCATGGCTTCCATGACGACCAGGCGCTGGCCACGGGTGACGGTGTCGCCCACTTCGGCATGGATGGACAGTATCTTGCCCGGCATGGGTGCACGCAGGCTGCCCGGATCCGCTTCTGAAGCATCCTCGCCGTAGCGTCCCGGGTCTTCACGACCGATAGCATGGACGCTCGCACCGGCGAAGACCAGGATATCGTTGCCGTGGATCATGGTCTGTGCGTGAAGGCGTTCATCACCCAGCTGAATCGACACCTGGGCAAGCGGCCCGCCGGACGGCCGGCAGGACCATGAGAAAGCGTGCATCTCGTCATCGCCAGACAGCTGCCAGGCGCCGGGGCGTCCGCTCAGGGTCAAGGTGCGCATCTCGCCCTGATCCATCAACTGGAAGCTTTCGCTCACCCGGCCCGATACGCGCCAGGCATCGCACTGGTGCCAGGGATCGGCCGGGGGTGCACCATCCATGCCGGCTCCCGATATCCGTCCCTGATCGCACAGCTGCCCGGCCAGCGCCAGGGCAAGTACGGGCAGCGTCGCCGGTTGCGCCGGTGGAAACAGCTTGTCACGACGGCGTTCGATGAGGCCGGTATCCAGATCGGCCTGTGCGAAGGCCTCATCAGCCACAAGGCGATGCAGGAAGGCGATGTTGGTCTGTACGCCGACGACGCGCATCTGTTCCAGTGCCTGGAGCATGCGCCGGCACGCCTGCCGCCGGTCTTCGCCGCGTACGATGAGCTTGGCGATCATCGGATCATAATGGGGACTGATGACATTGCCTTCGCGTATGCCGCTGTCGATGCGTACATCACCGTCGGCAAAAGCGGTGTGTGCCGGGAAGCGGAGGACCGAGATCCGCCCGGTCGACGGCAGGAAGCCCCTGTCCGGGTTTTCTGCGTAGATGCGGGCTTCGATGGCGTGGCCGCGCAGCTGCAGGGCATCCTGTGTGAGCGGCAGGTGCTCTCCGGCGGCCACACGCAATTGCCATTCCACCAGATCCAGCCCCGTGATCATTTCGGTGACCGGATGCTCGACCTGCAGGCGGGTGTTCATCTCCATGAAGTAGAAGCGGCCGTCGGCTTCCAGGATGAATTCCACTGTACCCGCGCCGACATAGTTTGTCGCCTGGGCCGCCGCGATGGCGGCTTCACCCATGGCCTTGCGCCGTTCGGCCGTCATGCCGGGTGCGGGCGCTTCCTCAAGCACTTTCTGGTAGCGGCGCTGTACCGAGCAGTCGCGCTCGAACAGGTAGACGGCATTGCCGTGGGTGTCCGTGAAGATCTGCACTTCCACGTGGCGGGGCTTCTGGATGTAGCGTTCCAGCAGGACGCGATCATCACCGAAACTGCTTGCCGCCTCGCGCCGGCAGGACTGCAGCTCGGTCACGAAGCTGTCCGGATTGTCGACGATGCGCATGCCCTTGCCGCCACCGCCGGCGCTGGCCTTGATGAGCACCGGGTAGGCGATCTCGTCCGCCTGTCCCTGAAGGAAGACGGTGTCCTGGATATCCCCGTGATAGCCGGGCACAAGCGGGACGCCCGCCTGTTCCATCAGCGTCTTGGCGGCGGATTTGCTGCCCATGGCTTCAATGGCTTCCGCCGGCGGCCCGACGAAGATCCGGCCGGCCTGCTTGCAGGCGCGGGCAAAGTCGGCGTTTTCCGACAGAAAGCCGTAACCGGGGTGGATGGCATCTGCGCCGGTGCGTGCGGCCGCCTCGAGGATGACATCGGCGCGCAGATAGCTTTCACTGGCGGCGGCACCGCCGATGGGCACGGCGATGTCACAGGCGGCCACATGCGGGGCGTTGGCATCGGCGTCGGAATACACGGCGATCGTCTTCAGCCCCATGCGGCGCGCAGTGGCCGCAATCCGGCAGGCGATTTCGCCACGATTGGCGATAAGCAATGTGTTGAACACGGGTGCTCCTTACATGCGGAACACGCCGAAGCGTGTCGGGGCGATGGGGGCATTCAATGCGGCGGACAGCCCGAGGGCCAGGACACGGCGCGTGTCGGATGGTGCAATGATGCCGTCATCCCACAGGCGGGCCGTGGAGTAATAGGGATGGCCTTCATGCTCGTACTGCGCCCGGATGGGTGCCTTGAAGGCTTCCTCCGCGTCGGCGGACCAGCTTTGTCCACGCGCTTCCAGGTTGTCGCGCCGTATGGTGGCCAGCACACTGGCCGCCTGCTCGCCGCCCATGACCGAGATGCGGGCATTGGGCCACATGAACAGCATCCGGGGGCCGTAGGCGCGCCCGCACATGCCGTAGTTGCCCGCCCCGAAGGAGCCGCCGATGATGACGGTGAACTTGGGCACGGCGGCCGTGGACACGGCGGTGACCATCTTGGCGCCATGGCGGGCGATGCCTTCGTTTTCGTAGCGCCGGCCCACCATGAAGCCTGAAATGTTCTGCAGGAAGACCAGGGGGATATTGCGCTGGCAGCACAGTTCGATGAAGTGCGTGCCTTTCTGTGCCGCCTCGGAAAACAGGATGCCGTTGTTGGCGATGATGCCCACGGGCATGCCGTGTATGTGTGCAAAGCCGGTGACGAGCGTGGTGCCGTAGCGCGCCTTGAACTCATCGAATTCCGAGCCATCGACGATGCGGGCAATGACTTCGCGCACATCATAGGGCTGGCGCGTATCCGTGGGGATGACGCCATCGAGCTCAGCGGGGTCATACAGCGGGGCACGCACTTCGCGGCACTGCAGCGGCGCCGGTTTGCCCCGGTTCAGGCGGGCCACGGCATCGCGGGCCATCTGCAGGGCGTGGGCATCGTTGTTGGCCAGATGGTCGGCCACGCCCGAAAGCCGCGTATGGACGTCGCCTCCGCCCAGATCCTCGGCGCTCACTTCCTCGCCCGTGGCGGCCTTCACCAGCGGCGGCCCGCCAAGGAAGATGGTTCCCTGGTTGCGCACGATGAAGGATTCGTCGCTCATGGCGGGAACGTAGGCGCCGCCGGCGGTGCACGAGCCCATCACCACGGCAATCTGGGCGATGCCCCGGGCCGACATATTGGCCTGGTTGAAGAAAATGCGGCCGAAGTGATCGCGATCGGGGAAGACTTCGTCCTGGTTGGGCAGGTTTGCCCCTCCGGAATCCACCAGATAGATACAGGGCAGGTGGTTTTCGGCGGCAATTTCCTGGGCGCGCAGATGCTTCTTCACCGTAATGGGGTAGTAGGTGCCGCCCTTGACGGTCGCATCGTTGCAGACAATGATGCACTGCCGGCCCGAGACCTGGCCGATGCCGGTGATGATGCCGGCGCCCGGCGCATCGTTGTCGTACATATCGTGAGCTGCCATGGGAGACAGCTCAAGAAAGGGGCTGCCGGGATCGAGCAGGCGCTCGACGCGGTCGCGCGGCAGCAGCTTGCCGCGGCTCAGGTGGCGTTCACGTGAAGCGGCGCTGCCGCCCAGCGCCGTGCGCTCCAGATTTTCGCGCAAGTCATCCACCAGTCGCTGCGTGGCACGGGCATTCTCGACGAAGCCCTGGGCGCGGGTGTTGATGCGGGATTCGATGACGGGCATTGCGTGTCCTGTCGGGCGGCGCCACGCCTGCGTGTGCCGCCTTGCTTGGGTTGTCGGTTGATTTCAATGGCAATGCGACCGCCATGGTTTTGAAATCTCGGTGGCGCCAATATAGATGGACTGCAGTCTAATTGTCAAATAGAGTATATAGTTGTCCAAGGACAATATGATGGCAATCCGGAGCCGGTTGCCTGCGGCGTGAAATTGCCGCATCGACCCCGGATCAAGGGGTGGTCCTCAGACCATTTCGATGGCCATGGCCACGGCTTCGCCGCCGCCGATGCACAGCGAGGCCATGCCGCGCTTGCCGCCGGTCTGGCGCAGGCCGCCGATCAGGCTGACCAGCAGGCGTGCGCCCGAGGCGCCGATGGGGTGGCCCAGGGCGGTGGCGCCGCCGTGGATATTCACCTTCTCGTGCGGGAGCTTCAGCTCGTCCATGGCGGCCATGGTGACGACGGCGAAGGCCTCATTGATCTCGTAGAGATCGACATCCGCTTCCTTCCAGCCGGTGCGATCGAACAGCTTCTGCATGGCGCCCACGGGGGCCGTGGTGAACCATTCCGGCTCCTGCGCGTGCTGGGTATGGGCGATGACGCGCGCCAGCGGGCTGGCCCCGAGGCGCCGGGCCGTCGATTCGCGCATCATGACCAGGGCTGCGGCACCATCGGAGATCGATGAGGAGTTGGCCGCCGTGACCGTACCGTCCTTCACGAAGGCCGGGCGCAGTGTGGGGATCTTCTCGGGCATGGCGCGCATGGGGCTTTCGTCCTGATCGACCACGGTGTCGCCCTTGCGGCCCTTGATGGTGACCGGCGTGATCTCCCAGGCGAAGCCGCCGTCTTCGGCGGCAGCGCGTGCACGACGCAGGGATTCGAGTGCGAAGGCGTCCTGCTGCTCACGTGTGTAGCGGTATTTGCTGACGCATTGTTCGGCGAACACGCCCATCGCCGTACCGCGCTGATAGGCGTCTTCCAGCCCGTCAAGCGCCATGTGGTCGTATACCGTGGAATGGCCATAGCGATAGCCCTGGCGTCCGCGCAGCAGCAGATAAGGGGCATTGCTCATGCTTTCCTGGCCGCCGGCAATGGCGACTTCGGCGCTGCCCATGGCCAGCAGGTCGTGGGCAAACATGGCGGCCTTCATGCCCGAACCGCACACTTTGTGGATGGTGGTGCAGCCGGCGCTCAGCGGCAGACCCGCGCCCAGGGCGGCCTGGCGTGCCGGCGCCTGGCCCTGGCCGGCCTGCAGGACATTGCCCATGAGTACCTCATCCACGACATCGGGCGCGATGCCGGCGCGCTCTACGGCAGCGCGGATGACGATGGCCCCCAGCTCGTGGGCCGACAGACTTGAAAGGCTGCCCAGCATGGCACCCATGGGGGTGCGGGTGGCAGAGACGATGACGATGGGATCAGACATGGCTTGCTCCTGAGAAAAAATGGGAAAGACGGCGGCTGTCGTCATACGGGAAGATATCTTCGATATGGCCTTGTGCAACACGTTCGCGCACGGCTTGCCACCAGGACGCGTCCAGCAGGCAGGCGTGGTGGCGCATGAAGGCCTCTCGTACACGCGGGTTGCCCAGCAGGAAGACGCTGAATTCTTCCGGAAAGACGTCGTTGCGCCCGACCGGATACCAGGGTTCACTCGCCAGTTCGGCTTCTTCATTGGGCGCCGGCGGGATGCGGCGAAAGTTCATTTCCGACATGCGCTGAATTTCATCATAATCGTAGAAGACAACGCGCCCCAAGCGTGTGACACCAAAGTTCTTGTATAGCATGTCACCGGGAAAGATGTTGGCGGCGGCAAGCTCGCGAATTGCCTGGCCATATTGCTGTATCGCCTGGTCCAGACTGGGGTCGGTGGCGCGCAGGAGATACAGGTTCAGCGGCGTCATGCGGCGCTCGATATAGACGTGGCGCAGTACGATGGTGTCCGCGAGGATTTCGATCTGCGCGCCCAGCTGGGCGCGCAATTCCGCCAGCAGGCGGGCGGAGAAGCGCCGGCGCGGCAGGGCGACCTGCGAGTACTCCCAGGTATCGGCCATGCGGCCCACGCGATCGTGCTGCTTGACGAGCTGATATTTGCGCCGCACCGTGGCATTGTCCATGCCATCCTTGCCGATGCGGTCGCGAATCATCTTGAATACATAAGGATAGGAGGCCAGCGTGAAGACGCTCATCACCAGGCCGCGGATGCCGGGTGCCAGATCGAAATGATCGTGCGAATGGGACAGATGATGCAGGAAATCCCGATAGAACAGTGTTTTCCCCTGCTTGTGCAGTCCGATGGCGGTGTAGAGCTCGGCCTTGGGCTTGCGCGGCAGCAGGGTCTGGAGAAACTCCACGGTGGCGGCCGGCGCCACCATGTCGACCAGGAAATAGGCACGCGTGAAGCTGAACAGCGTGCTCAGGTCGTCGCGGGTGTGCAGCAGGGCGTCCAGCGTGATCTGCCCGGCGGCGTTGTGCAGCAGCACGATGGCAAAGGGGTGGACGGCGCTGTGATTGACGAGCCGGCCGACAATGGTGGCGCTCTTGTTGCGGAAGAACAGCGAGCCCAGCACCTGGATCTGGCAGTCGTCGGCAATGCGGTTGTCGACGCTGCGATTCAGCGCGCGACGCAGGTAATGTACCGCCATGCGCACGATGCGCCGGGTATCGGCCGGCAGGTCGGCATAGGGCGCGGCAAGTCCGAAATCGGCCACCATGGCGTGCACGCAGGCGCGCAGCCCCTGCGCCAGGGGGTAGTACACACGGTAGGAGGGCTGTGCGTCGTCGATGTAGTCGGTGGCCACGGCAGGGCGCACGAACAGGAAGTCATTGTTGTAGTAGTCGCGCTGCACGATGCGGCAGGAGACCGAGTTGAAGAAAGTTTCCGCACACTCGGGCTGCTGGTGGGCGGCGAGCAGGCCCACGTATTCCGTCTTGACGCGCTGCCAGAAATCCAGCTGCGCCGCCGTGAGCGCATGGCCGGCCCGCTCGGGTGTCGGGCAGGCATCACTGCCCTTGAGGCTGCGGTTGAGCTGGCGGGTGCACTCCGTGACGCGGCTGTCGTAATAGGCGATGCGCTCGCGCGTGAGCTTCTGTATGCCCGCCCAGTGCTGCGCTTCGAACAGGGTCTTGGCACGCTGGGCACTGTAGCGAAAGAGGGCATAGTGGCGATCGAAACCGGCCAGGATGGTGGCGGCCACCTCGCGCGGGCTGAGCCCCGCACGCGGCGCCGCTTGTACCTGGCAGTAATCCGCGTCGGCGCGCATGGCTGTGCCTGGTGTCAGGCGGTTTCGTTGAACAGCTCGCGACCGATGAGCATGCGCCGGATCTCGCTCGTGCCGGCGCCGATCTCGTAGAGTTTGGCGTCGCGCCACAGCCGACCGACGGGATAATCGTTGATATAGCCATTGCCGCCCAGGATCTGTATGGCCTCACCCGCCATCCAGGTGGCTTTCTCTGCACAGTACAGGATGACGGCGGCACAGTCCTTGCGCACCCGGCGCGAATGCGCGGTGCCGAGCTCGTCCAGATTGCGACCCACCGTATAGCACAGGGCGCGACTCGCCTGCAGGGCGGTGTACAGATCGGCCATCTTGGCCTGGATGAGCTGGAATTCGCCGATGGCCTGGCCGAACTGGCGCCGCTCATGCACGTAGGGGATGACGGCGTCCATCACCGCCTGCATGATGCCCAGCGGCCCGGCGGCAAGGACGGCGCGCTCATAGTCCAGCCCGCTCATGAGGACGCGCACGCCGCCGTTGAGTTCGCCCAGGATGTTTTCGGCGGGCACTTCACAATCCTGGAACACCAGCTCGCCGGTGTGGCTGCCGCGCATGCCCAGCTTGTCGAGCTTCTGGGCGACCGAAAAGCCGGGAAAGTTCTTTTCAACGATGAAGGCGGTGATGCCGCGATGGCGTGCCTGCACGTCGGTCTTGGCGTAGACCACCATGGTGTCGGCATCGGGCCCGTTGGTGATCCACATCTTGCTGCCGTTGAGCACGTAGCGGTCGCCCTTCTGCTCGGCGCGCAGCGTCATGCTGACCACGTCGGAGCCTGCGCCCGATTCACTCATGGCAAGGGCGCCGACCTGCTCGCCGCTGATCAGGCCGGGCAGGTAGCGGCGCTTCTGCTCCCCGGTGCCATTGCGATGGATCTGGTTTACACACAGATTGGAATGCGCGCCGTAGGACAGGGCGACCGAGGCGCTGGCGCGCGACAGCTCTTCCATGGCCACCATATGGGCGAGGTAGCCCATGTTGCTGCCGCCCCATGCTTCATCCACGGTAATGCCCAGAAGGCCGAGCTCGCCGAGCTCGCGCCACAATTCCATGGGAAACTGATCGGTGCGATCAATGTCGGCCGCGTGCGGTGCGATGCGCTCGCGGGCAAAATTTTGCACTGCATCGCGCAGCAGATCGATGTCGGTGCCAAGATTGAAGTTAAGGCCAGGCAGGCTCATATCGTGCTCCGTTATAGAGGGGTGAGTGCTGCAGGTGCGGTAATCATGCCACAATCTGTGGTTTGAGGCACGAATCCATATTGAGGGAACTGATGAATCCTAACGAGAAGAGACTGAGCTACCCCTGGGATGATGAACTGCCCGCGCCCGGGCATGCCATCGCCGTGGCCGACGGTATGCGCTGGGTGCGCATGCCGCTGCCGTTTGCGCTCGATCACATCAATATCTGGCTGCTGCGCGATACCTGCGACGGGCGTGACGGCTGGACGGTGGTGGATTGCGGCGTGTCCCGGCCCGAAGTGCGCTCACTGTGGGAGCAGGTCTTCGAGCAGGTGCTTGAAGGCCTGCCCATCGTGCGCGTCATCGTGACGCACATGCATCCCGATCATGTGGGGCTGGCACACTGGCTGTGCGAGCGCTGGCAGGCCCCGCTGATCATGAGTGCGACGGATTATGTGCTTGCCCGCCTGTGGTCGAACCCCCAGGGTGAGGGGGCGGTGGGCGGCGGCAACGGGCCGCTGGCGGCGTCCTTCTTCGCCAGTCACGGCCTGACCGATCCCGAGGCGAGCGAGCAGATCCGCCAGCGTGCCGGCTACTATCCCAATCTTGTGCCATCCATGCCCACGTCCTTCGTTCGCCTGATGCACGGCGACAGCGTCGTCATCGGGGGGCGTGAATGGCGCAGCATCGTCGGCTACGGGCATGCGCCCGAGCACATCTCCCTGTTCTGCGACACCCTGGGTGTGCTCATCTCGGGGGATATGCTGCTGCCGCGCATCTCCACCAATGTCAGCGTGTTCAACCACGAGCCCGAGGCGAATCCGCTGCCCCTGTATCTGAACTCGCTCAAGGCCTATGACGACCTGCCCGGCGACACGCTGATACTGCCGTCCCACGGCCGGCCTTTCAAGGGGTTGCACGAGCGCATCTCGCAGCAGCACGCCCACCATGCCGAGCGCCTGCAGGAGGTGCTGGCCGCCTGCGAACAGCCGCAGAGCGCCGCCGACATCGTTCCCGTACTGTTCCGGCGCAAGCTCGACCTGCACCAGCTCACTTTTGCCATGGGCGAGGCGCTGGCGCACCTGCATGCACTCTACTTCCGGGGCGAGCTCAGCCGCAGCCGCGATGCGCAGGGCATCATACGGTTTCAGCGCCAAGGGAAGGGCTGAAGGCGAGCTTCAGTGCAAGGCCGATGAAGACCAGGCCGGCCAGACGCTGCATCAGCCTATGGATGCGCGGCGAGCGTTGCAGGCGCTCGCCGAGCAGGCCCGCAAACCAGGCAATGAGCCCGAATACCAGCAGTGTGGCCAGCATGAAGATCACGCCCAGCCAGAGGATCTGCGTGACCACCGGGCCGTGCTGCGGTGAGGTGAATTGCGGCAGCAGGGCCAGGAAGAAGAGCGAGACCTTGGGGTTGGTGAGGTTCATGATGATACCGCGGCGTACCAGTCGTTGCCTGCGTCGGGGCGGCGGGGTTGCCGGGCTGGCCCGGCTTGCCGGTGCGGGGCCATCGGCCTGCCGCGGGCGCAGGCTCAGCCAGGCGAGCCAGAGCAGGTAGCCGGCGCCGGCCAGCTTGAGTGCAGTGAATGCCGCAGGCGAGGCGGCGAACATGGCGGCCAGGCCGGCGGCCACTGCCAGGGTATGGCCCACCAGACCGATGCACAGGCCGATCACGACGCGCATGCCGGCGGCACGCCCCTGGGCGGCGGACAGCGCCAGCACGAAAAGATTGTCGGGGCCGGGCGAGAGCGCCAGCAGCACCGAGATTGCAAAAAAAGACAGCACAGTATCGAAACCGGGCATGGAAAGGGCGTCCTTCTTGTTAACATGGGCGTGTTGTCTATTTTCACCCAGAATCCCATCATGAACGATCGCCGCAGCCCCCGGTCCGAGACCTATCTGCAACATGCCGGCCTGGCACCTTTTGATCCCGAAACCGGTGCGGCACCCGTAGCGCTGCCCTCCCAGCGTACCAGCACAGTGCGCTTCCGCGATCTGGCGGCGCTCGACGCGATGGCCGGGCGCAAGGCCGCCGGCGAGCGCTCGCCGGTCTACGGTCGCATGGGCATGGATACGCATGCGGCGCTGGAAGCCGTCTTCTGCCATCTGGAAGGCGGGCAGCGCGCCTTCCTGGCCTCGTCCGGCCTGGCGGCGATCACGCTGCCCCTGCTGGCGTTCCTGAGCGCGGGCGAGCATGCGCTGGTGGCCGACTGCGCCTACGGGCCGGTGCGCCGTCTGGATCGGTCCGTGCTCGGGCGTATGGGCATACAGGTCGATTACTGTCCGGGCCGGCCGGCAGCGCTGGCGCAGGCACTCCGGCCCGAGACGCGCGTGCTGTATGTGGAATCACCGGGTTCGCTGCTGCTGGAGATGCTGGATATTCCGGCACTGGCGGCGTTTGCCCGCACGCATGATCTGGTGCTTGTCGTGGACAACACCTGGGGCTCCGGCCATGTCTACCGTCCCCTGGCGCTGGGCGCCGATGTGACGGTGGTGGCGGGTACCAAGTATGTGGGCGGCCACTCCGACCTGATGCTGGGCGCCGTTGTCTGCCGCGACGAGGCACTGGCCCGGCGCCTGGACGATACGCATTATGCACTGGGTTATTCCATCAGCGCCGATGATGCCTGGCTTGCCCTGCGCGGCGTGCGTACCCTGCCCCTGCGCATGCGTGAAAGTGCCGCAAACGGCCTGCGCGTGGCTCAGTGGCTGGCGGCTCAGCCCGATGTGGGCCGTGTCTTCCACCCCGCCCTGCCGGGCGATGCCGGCCATGCGCTGTGGCAGCGCGATTGCACCGGCTCCAATGGCCTGCTGTCCTTCGAGCTCAAGCACGATGTGGCGGCCGCACGCCGTCTGGCGGATGCCCTGGTGCTGTTCGGCATCGGCTTTTCCTGGGGCGGCTTCGAGAGCCTTGTGCAGCTGGTGGATCCGGGCACGCTCAGGATGCACAGCTACTGGGGAGATTCCACCCATCCCCTGCTGCGCCTGCATGTCGGCCTGGAGCATATCGATGATCTGCTGGCCGACCTGGAGCAGGCCCTGGCTGCGGCGCGCGCAGCCTGAGCCAGATCCTGAGCCAGATTTACGACCGACAGAGTGATCAGCGGGCGCGTGCAGCGATGTCGCGCTCGGCCTGGTCAACCAGGGCTTCGCCCACGGTCTTCTTCCACTTGTCGAACACCGGCCGGGTCGCCTGAACGAAGGCCTGGTGCTCCTCGTCGCTGAGCGTTGTGACGGTCACATCGTGGGTGGCGATCTCATCGAGCAGCGACGTATCCTCGGGTGTGACACCCTTGCGGGCGATCTCGATTTCCTGAAGTGCCGCTTCCTCCGCTGCCTTGCGCACGATGGCGCGGTCTTCCTCGCTCCAGGATTGCCATACCTCGCGGTTGACGACAAAGACCAGTGGATCGGCCACGTAATTCCACAGCGTCAGGTGTTTCTGCGCCACATCGTAGAGCTTGGAGCCGGCGTAGATGGACAGGGGGTTTTCCTGGCCGTCGACCGCACCGGTGGCCAGCGCGGGCTGGGCGTCGGCCCAGCTCATCTGCGTGGGGTTGGCGCCAAGCGCGGTGAAGGTGTCGATATACAGGGGCGAGCCGACAACGCGCAGCTTGAGCCCCTTCAGGTCGGCCGGTGTGCGCACGGCATGGCGGGAATTGCTGAGCTGGCGGTAGCCGTTTTCACCCCAGGCAAGGGGCACAACGCCGGCCTTCTCGATGCGTTCGAAGAGCAGGCGGCCCACTTCGCCGTGAATCAGGGCATCGATGGCGGCATAATCGGGCATCAGGAAGGGCAGCGAGAAGAGGTTGAGCTCCTTGATCTGCGGCGACCAGTTGATGGTGGAGCCGATGGCCATGTCGATCAGGCCCTGGCGGATGGCGGGGAACTCGCGCGTCTGGTCACCCTGCACCAGCGAGGTGCCCGGGTAGATCTTGATGTTGATGCGGCCATCGGTGCGTTCGCGTACCAGGTCCGACCAGATGACGGCGCCCTGGCCCCAGGGGAAGGTGGTGCCGACGACGATGGATAGCTTGTATTCCGATTTGTAGCCGGCTGCGCCGGCGGGGGCGCCCAGCAGCATCGCGGCCGCGCAGGCCACAGCGCCCAGCAGATTGCGGACTTTCATGTGAGTCTCCTTTCAGGTTGTGGGAAGTTGCACCGGAAAGTGTAGACTCAATACCCCAGGGTGTGGGGCAACCACAGCGCTGTCTGCGGGAAGACGATAAGAATGAGCAGCACCGCAAACATGGACAGCAGCAGCCACAGTACCCAGCGCACCGTGCCTTCGATGGGCACGTTCGCCATGCGGCACGACACCATCAGGTTGACCGCCAGCGGCGGTGTGAACTGGCCCAGGGCCACCATGACGGTAAGGATGACGCCGAACCAGACGGGGTCCCAGCCGTAGGCGTTGGCGATCGGCATGAGCAGGGGTACGAAGATGAGGAAGATGGAGATCCCATCCAGAAACATGCCCATGATCACGAGCAGCGCAATGAGCAGGACGAGTACGCCGGTTTCACCCAGCCCCGAATTCGTGATCGCATTGGTAATGGGGTCGATGATGCTGAGCGTGGACAGGGCCCAGGCAAAGATGCCCGCCAGGGTGACGATCATCATGATGACGGCCGAAAGCTCGGCGGCTTCGCGGAAGATGCCGAACAGGTTGCGCCAGCGCATGCTGCGATGGATGACCATGCCGACGAACAGGCCGTAGAAGACGGCAACGACGGCGGCCTCGGTGGGTGTGAAGTAGCCCATGCGCATGCCGCCCAGGATGATGACGGGGGCGATCAGGCCCCAGGCCGCCTCGCGCAGCGAGCGCCAGAAGGGCGGGCGCGGCAGGCCGGCCTCGTGCATTCCCATGCCGTGGCGACGCGACAGCCATACCGCCGGGATGATGAGGGCGATGCCCGCCAGCAGGCCCGGGACGAGTCCGGCGGCAAACAGTGCGGGCACCGAAGCCTGGGGCACCAGCACGGAATACACGATGAAGGCGATCGACGGCGGGATGAGGATGTCGGTGGAGGCGCCGGCGGCAATGACGCTGGCCGAGAAGGTGCCCGGATAGCCGGCGCGCTGCATGGCACCGAGCATGACGGCACCGACGGCGGCTGCACAGGCGGGGCCGGAGCCGGAAATACCGCCCAGGAACATGGCCACGGCAATGGCCACCAGGGGCAGCATGCCGGGGCCGCGGCCCACAAGGGCGATGGCGAAGTTGACCAGGCGCGCGGCCACGCCCGAGCGTTCGAAGATGCTGCCGACGAGCACGAACATGGGGATGGCGAGCAGGGGGTACTTGGCCAGCCCGGCGTAGAAGCTCTGCGGCACGGCGAGCAGGCCGAACCACTGTGTATCCAGGTTGGAAAGCACGATGGCCACGGTGCCGGCAACGCCCAGTGACACTCCAACGGGCGTGCCCAGGATCATCAGGATGGCAAAGCTGATGAACAGGACGGCACTGATCATGGCGCTTGCCGGCCGATGCGATGCAGTATCCCGATCAGGCGCAGGCAGATGGCAAGCGACAGCACCGGCATCCATATGGTGTACCACCAGGTCGGGATGCCGATGGCGGGCGAGGTGTCACCCCAGGTGAAGTCGTCGTAGACCATGCGCGCCGACAACACGGTCAGCAGGGCGAAGAACATCAGGCTGACGGTGGTGCCCAGCCGCGCAAGCGCCTGACGGCGCTGCACGGTGCCGCGATCGGCGATGAATTCTATGCGGATATGCAGCCGGCGCACGAAGGCGCTTGCGCCGGCGGTCATCGTGAGCACGATGAGCAGGAAGACGGAAATCTCTTCCGTCCAGGCAAACGACTGGTTGCTCAGATAGCGCACCAGTACATTGGCGAAGGTGATGATGGCCAGGGCGGCCATGGCGACTACCGACAGCCAGTCCTCCACCTTCAGTGGCACGCGTGTCGGCGGATCGCCTCGTTCGGGGGTTTCCTCAGGGCTGTCCACGGTCGCGGGCCATGGCGATCAGCTCGCCGGCCACTTTCAACGAGGCGTCGTAACCTTTGGCCTGCGCCGGCGACGTGACGAACCTGCCGCCGACTGCATAGCTGGGCGTGCCGTCGATCTCGTAGTTGCGGGCCAGCTCGTTGGCGCGCCCTACGCGCGCCTGGATGCCGAAGGAGCTGAAGACGTCGGTGAACACCTGCCGGTCAAGGCCTTGCTCGACCGCCCAGTCGATGATGGCCGGCGCGGTGAAGATTTCGCGGTGTTCGTTGTGAATGGCCTTGAAGAAGGCTTCGTGCAGATCGAGGCGATCGAGGTTTTCCAGCGTGTAGTAGAGCTTTTGCAAGTCTTCCATGCCGGCGTTGAAGGCCACCGGGACGCGCTGCAGCACCACATCTTCAGGCAGGGTGCGGGCCCACCGGCTGACGAGCGGTTCCATGGTCTTGCAATGGGGGCAGGTGTAGGCGAAGAACTCCAGTACTTCTATCTTGCCGGTGGTTTCCGATGGCTGGGCGGCCTTGAGTGTGCGATACGACGGATCCGCCGCCTGCGCCGGTGTAAAGGGAGTGAGCAGCAGACCGGTGATCAGTGCGAACAGGGCAAGAAAGGGATGAAAGCTGGGCATGAGGAGTTCCTGAGGTGGTGAAGGCGGATGTGCTATTGCCTTACGACCGTGGATTCGATGTTCTGTTCCCCCAGCCGGCTGCGTGCGCGGTTCATGTCATCGATACCGGCAAAGGGGCCCACGCGAACACGATTGATTGTAGCCCCGTCGAGTTGGGCCTGCTCGAGCCGGGCCGGAAGGCCAAGGACCAGGATGCGTGCCCGCACGCTTTCGGCATCCTGGGCCGAGCGGAAGGCACCGGCCTGCAGATAGTATTGCGGGGTGGTGGTGACGCCGGGGATGACGGTGGCTTCGCGCACGCCGCCCTGCGCAGGGGAGGGCCGCTGCACAGGCGGGTCCAGTCGTGAAATGAGTGCGGCGAGCTCGTCGTCGCCGGATGTCTCCGTTTCGCCTTTCGCCTTCTCTGCCGACAATGGCGGTGGCATCATGGGTACGGCTTCAGGCAGGGCACTCTTGCCGTAAAGGCCGCGGTTGGGGTCGGGTGCGTCGCGCAGCTCGGGCAGCAGCGTTTGTGCCGGTGCACGTGACGCCTTGTCGGCAAAGGGCATGGGCACGCGTGTCACGAACAGGGCAACAATAACGGCCGCCACCAGCCCGAGCACAAGGCCGATCATGATGCCCATCCCGGTGCTGCCACCGGAGCGGGCCCGGGATTTTCGTGCCTTGCGTGCCATGGGAAAGCCCTACATGCGCACGGGCGCAGAGACGCCCAGCAGCCCCAGGCCGCCCGCCAGCACGTGACGCGTGGCATGTGCCAGGCGCAGGCGGGCCAGCTGCAGGCTCTCGTCCTCGACAAGCACGCGCTCGGCGTTGTACCAGGTATGGAAATCGGCTGCGCAGTCCCGCAGCCAGAAGGCCAGGTGATGGGGCGCCAGATCCTGAAGCACATTGGCCAGTGTGGCGGGATATTCCGCCAGCCGGCGCAGCAGGGCCAGCTCGCTGGGGGCCGTCAGGCCGGTGAAGGGGGCATCCGGAATGCGATCGGCCAGGTGCTGGCTCTGATCGAGGATGGAGCAGATGCGCGCATGGGCGTACTGCACGTAATAGACGGGGTTTTCCTCGCTGCGCGAGCGGGCCAGATCCACATCGAAGACAAATTCGGAATCGGCACGGCGCTGGATGAGGAAGAATCGTGTGGCATCCTGGCCCACCCAGTCGATCAGGTCGCGCAGGGTGACATAGCTTCCGGCGCGTTTGGAAATGCGCACTTCGGCGCCATCGCGCACCACTTTCACCATCTTGTGCAGGATGTAGGCCGGGAAGGTCTCGGGGATGCCCATGCCCAGCGCCTGCAGGCCGGCGCGCACCCGGGCCACCGTGCCGTGATGGTCGCTGCCCTGGATGTTGATGGCCTGGCGAAAGCCCCGCTCCCACTTCGTGACATGATAGGCAACGTCCGGCACGAAGTAGGTATAGCCGCCTTCGCGCTTGCGCATGACGCGATCCTTGTCGTCGCCCGTGCCCAGCTCGCTGGTGCGCAGCCACAGCGCGCCGTCCTTTTCATAGGTGTGGCCCGAGGCGATGAGGGCGTCGACCGTGCGCTGCACGCGTCCGCTGGTGTACAGGCTGCTTTCCAGATAGTAGTTGTCGAAAGCCAGCCCGAAGGCCTGCAGGTCGCGATCCTGCTCGCGGCGCAGATAGGCGACTGCATAACGGCGTATGGCGTCGATGTCATCGATGTCGCCCGAAGCCTGTACGGTGGGCCCGTCGCTGGTCTGCACGGCGTGCCCGGCGATGAAGTCCTGGGCGATGTCGAGGATGTAGTCGCCCCGATAGCCGTCGGCCGGGAAGTCGGGACTGTCGGGCATGACGCCGCGTGCACGCGCCTGCACGCTGATGGCGAGGTTGTCGATCTGGTTGCCGGCGTCGTTGTAGTAGAACTCGCGCGTGACCTGATAGCCGCCGGCTTCGAAGACCCGGCAGAGGGCGTCACCCAGCGCCGCCTGGCGCGCATGGCCCACATGCAGCGGACCGGTGGGGTTGGCCGATACGAATTCCACCATCACGCTTTCGTTGCGTGCCGCCTGGTGGCCGAAACGCTCGCCCTGCGTGCGGATGAGCTCGAGCACGGCGTGCTGGGCCGCCGGCGCCAGGCGGAAGTTGATGAAGCCCGGGCCGGCCACTTCGGCCGTGGCCAGTAGTTCGTCCACATTGGGCATGGCGAGCAGCCGGTCGACGATGTCCCGGGCAAGCTCGCGTGGATTGCGCCGGGCGGTGCGCGCCAGCTGCATGGCGATATTGCAGGCCATGTCGCCGTGGGCGGCTACTTTCGGGCGTTCGAGCACCACTGTGGTGTCGGCCTCCGGAAGGAGGGCCTGCACGGCCGCCTCGATGAGTGAAATGAGCTGTTGTTGTTGCCCTGCAAGCATAGACGGGTCGACGGAAGTTGAGCGGAAAAGGGTTCCCCGCGGCAATCTGTAATCATATCAGACGGGGGGCGCGGGCCAGCCCAGCGTCTGCTGCAGCCATTCCCGGTAACCCTGCATATCGACTTCGCCGGCCGTTGGGCCCAGCGTTGCCTCGCGCCCCGGCAGGCGCTGGATGAAGTCTTCGGTCTGTGCCCTGGGGACGGCGCCCAGACGCGGATGGTCCTGCTGGTAATTGTGCAGGGGCCGGTGATCGGAAGCCAGTACGCTGCGGTCACCGTCCTGCAGGCGGCGTGCGATGGTACTGCGCGCATCGTGCAGTATGGGGGTGTCAACAGTGCGATCTGCCGCAGCGCCGGCACCCATGCCGACCGAGGCTGCCGTGGCCTGCCAGCGCATCCACTGCAGCGCAATCTTGTCCAGATCGCCGCCATCGTTGCTTGCGCCGCCACCGATATCGCCATGCGCGCCGATGAAGGCGGCCTCCACCACCTGCGTGGCGGCACCGTCGGCGGCGGTATTCAGCGGGAACAGCCAGCGGTGTTCGTGCAGTGCAACGGCGTGCGACACCCATTGCCAGGCCTGGGAGATGCCCAGGTCGTAGTTGCGGTTCTGCACGCCGCCCACGCCGAACTGGCTGACGGTGTCGAAAAGCCCCATGAAACGCAGGTCGACGCACGCCGAGATGCTGCCGTGCACGCGGTCTTCAATGTGAAACCGGCCCTGGTCGACCTGTTCGGTAATCAGATTGCCGAAATGGCGCGCCAGCGCCGCTCCTCGCGAAAAGCCGATGATATCAATCGGCGTGACGGTGCCGGGCCCGGCGCGCGCGAGCTCGAGGAGCAGCCATTGCCACTGGGTGTCCAGTATGCGCCCGACGTCACTGGCGGTGAGCGCATCCCAGTCCATGTAGAGTGCATTGCCCGGGCCGTCATGGTAGTGTGCCGCGCCATCGGCATAGAGCTGGGCAAGCTTCCACACATTGCTGCCCGTGGCCGCACTCTGCCGTGTGCCATCGAAGGCAAACAGCAGCAGTCCGCTGGGGTCGAGATGGCGGCGCGGCTGTTGCGCGGCGTAGCCGTAGGCCTGGTTGCCCGGTACGGGGCCCAGCGGATCGGGCTCCAGATAATGGCCCCGGACGGGGTCATAGGTGCGCAGGAGGTTGTCGTGCCAGCCGGTGGCGGCATCGAAGACCTGCCCGGGCAGGCGCAGATCCAGGCTGATATCGCCGGCAATGATGTTTGCCTGTCCCAGGGGCGTGTAATGCGCCGCCCAGCGCACCCGTGCCCGGGCGTCCGTCACCAGGCGCGGTGCGCCCAGCTGGTCGGTGTGGATGGCATACCACACGCCCTGCGGTGCGTCGTCGGAATAGTCGATGAAGGCCACGGGCACGAGCCCGGCATAGACATATCGACGGCTGATGGCGCGCCGTGCGCCGGCATGCGACTGCGCTACGAGCTGTCCGTCGAGGTGGAAATAATCCGTGCGCCGGCCGTCCGCCGTTTCGCGCGCGATCCGGTAGCCCAGTGCGTTGTGCCGGTAGCGCGCCACGACGTGCTTGCCCGTGCGCACTTCGGCGAGGCGGCGCCCGGCGCTCCAGCCGAGCGCATACCCGTCATGGACCCGTGGCAGGCCCGAGGCGTCCCGCTGCCAACGGGGCGGCCCAGCTTCGGATCGGGGTGTGCGCCGACCCGCTGTGCTCCCGTCTGCATTCCAGGCATGCCAGTGTGCGGGAGACTCACCTTCCTGTGCACCGATGAGCCTGTGCTGTGCGTCGTAGGCATAACGCCAATGCTGCTGGTGCTTGAGACCGTCGTCGGTCGACAGCACAAAGCGCTCTTCGAGGATGCGTCCCAGACGGTCCTGACGGCGGTGCTGGGTCCAGATCTGCGCCTCGTCGCGAGTCAGCTGGAGTTGTTCGTGATCACCATACAGGTGCAGGCCGTTGGCCCACTGCCAGACCGCACCGGCCTGCTGTTGCCACAGGGTGATGCGCTGCCCGTCGGCGCGAATCCATTCGATGGCGGCCAGGCTTGAACGTGCATCCCGGATAAAGTGCAGCCGGCCGCCTTCGGGAAGATGGTGTTCCACGCGCCGCCCCTGGTCGTCGTGGCGAAAGCCGTCTTCCCATCGGCGCGTCTTTCCGTCCGCGTTCGTGCGCAGGGTGATGCGTTGCACAATCCGGCCTCGGCGATCCCTTGTGATGGACTGACGCTCGTTGGGGTGATGGATTGCGCGCAGGTGGCCGTCGTGCCGATTATTGCCCCATATCAGCCGCGTTGTGGTCTGCGCATCACCGTGGGACTCGTCGATGCGCACGGGCCGGTGCCGGGCATCGCGTGCGAGTGCCAGCGTATCGCCGTTGGCGTGCCGATGTGTCGTGACCCGGCCCCGGGCATCGCGATCCAGATGCAGCGTACCGGTGACAGTGCTGTGCCAGGCCTGCATTCGCCCATTGTCATCGAAGTGCATGCGCAGGCCGGGCCAGCCGCCGTCGCTTGCCTGCAGACCGCGAATCCGACCGTGCGTGTCGCGCAGCAGCGTTGTGCCGCCCAGGGACAGCAGCCTGCCGCGGGCATCGTATCGTGCCCGGATGCCGGGTGCTGCACAGCCGGGGCAGCCGGCGCCATCCACTTCCAGCAGAACATGGCGGCGCCCCCGTTGTGCCGTGTGAAAGCGCGTCTGGCGGCCCCGTGCATCGCTGACTATCGTCAGGCCCGGCTGCGAGCCGTCGGGTGTGCGCCGATAGTCGATGTGCAGCCGGGTGTTGCCGGCCGACCAGTGGGTGACGCGTCCGTTTTCATCGTAGGCCCATTCGCCAATGCTGAGGCGCCGGCCCGCCCCATTGCCGATGGCGATGCCGGTCAGGGCATGTGCATGGCCGCCCTGCATGGCCGGATCATGGTCATACAGGCGCATCAGGCCATCGGGGCGTCTGACTTGAACCAGGTTTGCAGCCGCACTGGCTGCCGGTGCGTACCGGTAGTCGAAGCGGCCGGCCGGCGTGATGATGGCGCGCAGTTGCGCCGTGCCGTCCTTATTCTGCGCGTATTCGAAAGCAAGTGACTGGCCGCGTGTGTTGCTGACACGATGCAGCATGCCCTGGAACGGGCTGCCGGGTGGATGGCGCTCCAGCGTGAGGGGTTCGCTGCCGGGTTTCTGGAGACGGATCGGCCTGCCCTGCGCATCGAAATCCATGCTGCCGCCATCGGGCCGCTGCCACGTCGTCTGCCCGCCGGGCCCTGGCACCAGTGTGCCTGCAGTGCCGTGGCCCGGGAAATGCAGGCGGGATCCGTCGGCCTGCACGATTTGCCGGCCCTGCGGCAAGCGGTACAGACGGCTGTCGTAGGACAGTTGCCAACCGCTGCCCAGGGCCGAGGCGCGCGGATCCAGGGCGTTGTAATGACGGATGATTTCCAGACCGGGCATGCTGCGTGACGGCGGCAGGTCGATCTCGCGTTGATATTTGTTGCCGGTAACCAGATGGACGGGATTGCCCGCCCCCAGGTTGAGTGCCGGCTCGTGGCCAGGGGCCAGGGTCAGGCCCGCCTGGGCGCAGGGCGGCCCTATGGCGGCGGGTGTGCATTGGGCAAGGGCCGGCCGGGACAGCAGCATCAGGGTGGCCAGGATGAGCGCGGGCGCGAAGGGTGGCATGGTCCGGAACTCTGAAGTGGGTCACGGACTCCATCTTGCCCCTTGGCAGGCGGCTGCGGCTGCGGTAGTGTGTACTTATAGTCCTTGGAGGGAAACCGCTATGCTAGTCGTCTTTCATTCCAGAGCTGCGGCCGATGTGGTCATGTTTGCAGAACATGCACTCATGGTGATGCGCGTGGCCGGCAGGCAGTATGGCAACAGCCTGCCCGAGCGCGGTGTCTTCACCCGGGAACAGATGCCGGCTGCCATCGCAGCCATAGAAGAAGCCGTCGAGCTTGATCGCAAGCGTCACGCCGATGGGCAGCCCAAAGGCTTCGATGATGAAGACAGTGCAGGCCATCCCATTACCGAGCCGGTTACGTTCCGGCAACGGGCCTGGCCCCTGCTGGCCATGCTCCGGGCATCTCACCAGCAGGGGGCGGATGTCACCTGGGAGCCGGCCTCCATGTGGTAGGCCGGCCGGCGTTCAGGCGACAGCCGTGGCCGGGCTTGCCGCTTCGGCGGCCTGCGCCTTTTCGTGACGGTTCAGGGCACTGAGGATGGCCAGGAATGAAGCGGTGACGATGTCCTTGTGGATGCCCACGCCAAAACCGGTGGCCGAATCGCCCACGCGCATTTCCACATAGGATGCGGCACGGGTGTCGGTGCCGGTGCCTATGGCGTGTTCGTTGTAGTCCATGATGCGCACATCCACACCCAGGGCATTGACGAAGGCGGCAAGCGCACCATCACCGGAACCGCTGAGCTGGCGTGTTTCGCCGCCATGCTCCAGCTCGACATCGATCTCGAAGCGGGGCCCGCTGCCATTGCCGCGGTCACCCGTGATACGGTGACGCACCAGCTTCCAGGGCTCGTTCTGGTCCAGATACTCCGAGTTGAAGATGTTGAAGACCTGATCTGCAGTGACTTCTGCGCCGGTCTCGTCGGTGACGCGCTGGATGGCGCGGCTGAACTCGATTTGCAGGCGGCGCGGCAAGCTGAGGCCGTGCTCCTTTTCGAGCAGATAGGAGACGCCGCCCTTGCCGGACTGGCTGTTGACGCGGATGACGGCATCGTAGCTGCGCCCCAGGTCGGCCGGATCGATGGGCAGATAGGGCACTTCCCAGATGGCGTCCGCCTTCTGCACGGCAAAGCCCTTCTTGATGGCATCCTGGTGTGAGCCCGAAAACGCGGTGAACACCAGATCGCCGGCATAGGGGTGACGCGGATGAACCGGCAACTGGTTGCAGTATTCAGCGCAGAGACGGATTTCGTCGATGTCGGAAAAATCCAGGCCCGGATGGACACCCTGGGTATAGAGGTTGAGTGCCAGTGTGACCAGGTCCACGTTGCCCGTGCGCTCGCCGCTGCCGAACAGGCAGCCCTCGACACGGTCGGCGCCCGCCATGACGGCAAACTCGGCGGCCGCGACTGCCGTACCCCGGTCATTGTGCGGATGTACGCTGAGCACGATGTGTTCGCGCTGGTCCAGATGCGTATGCATCCACTCGATCTGGTCGGCATACAGGTTGGGGGTGGTCGCTTCCACGGTGGCGGGCAGGTTGAAGATGATCTTGTTGCCGGGACCGGGCTGCCAGACGCGCGTGACGGCATTGCAGACCTCGAGGGCGAACTCGGGTTCGGTCGTGCTGAAGACCTCGGGCGAGTACTCATAGCCCCAGATGGTCTCGGGATGGGCCGCAACGCAGTCCTTCACCAGCTGCGTGCCGGAAGTCGCGATCTGCCTGATTTCCTCGCGGCTCATGTTGAAGACAATCTTGCGGAAGGCCGGCGCGCAGGCGTTGTACAGATGAACGATGGCGCGTCGCGCACCGGCAGCCGACGCCACCGTGCGGCGGATCAGGTCTTCGCGCGACTGGGTCAGCACGATAATGGTGACATCATCGGGAATGCGGTCTTCGTCCACCAGTTTGCGCACGAAGTCGAAATCGGTTTGCGAGGCCGAGGGGAAGCCGACCTCGATTTCCTTGAAACCGATGCGCACCAGCATTTCGAAGAAGCGCAGCTTGCGCTCCACGCTCATGGGTTCGATGAGGGCCTGGTTGCCGTCGCGCAGGTCGGTGCTCATCCAGATGGGCGGCCTGGTGATGCTCTTGGAGGGCCAGGTGCGTTCGGAGAAATCGCGGTCGAACGGACGGAAGGGACGGTATTTGTCGGAAGGATTCTTGATCATGATGTTACCTGTCTGGCTGGGTCTGCCGGGTTGTCGTGTCTGCACAGGGTTCGCAGGATGACTGACGCCGGGTATGGCAATAACCGGAAATGGGCTGTGGCGGGAGGTCAGGCTGCCGAACTGCCACGCAACGCTAGGCTCGGCAACCGGTCGCTAGCAGCAGAAGGCCACGCAGGAGGGGCGCAGAGACGGGAGTAGACAGGCAAGGGGTAGACAAGCAGGCAGGAATGCAGGCGAAAGCACGCGGCCCGGCCAGTTGCTGGCGGGCAATGGTGAAACGGGAGTAAGCGTGTGCGCAGTCCATAAAAGATAGTCGATCACATTTTGGGCGTTAGCGCAAGTGTTTTGTCATCCGTTTTGTCAACCTCGGGCTGCTTCCGGGCCGGTGCTTGGGGCTCGTCCCGGGCCGGCGCCAGTGCGGCCGCGTGTTCGCGCGCGAGGGCAATCCGGGAAGCGCGCCCGCCGTGCATCTGGGTCAGAGCCTGTTGCAGAATGCCAACGCTGATGGGTTCGCGGCGGTCATGCCATGCCCAGGAAAGCACTTCGCGTGCGGGCTCGGACAACTGTTGCGCCAGCCCGCTGATGGTGGCTTGCCGGACAAGCTTGCGACGCAGGCGGCGCTGTATGGCCATGACGAGGGCGTACAGCACGTAGACCAGCAACAGCGTGCCGATGATGATGGCCAGCCACCAGAAGATCGGGTTGTATTCCTGCAGGCGCTCGACCACTGTGGGGCCCAGTGCCTCCAGGCCGCTGTAATCAACGGTTTCGCCAAAGGCCCTTATCTTCTGTACGGCGGGCCACCAGGCGACGGCCGCCAGCACGACGAGCAGTACGCTGGCCAGATTGGATGCGGCCGACAGGTTGAACACTGTACGGCGCAGTTGACGAATATCGCGGCGTGTGACGCGCATGAGCTTCTCCCTGGGCATGGCTCAATTTCAGAAGGATTTGGCCGGACAGTCCGGCGTCTTGCCCCAGGCCCCGTTGGGTTCACAGTAACGGTTGCGTGCCGCCCAGGCGCAGCTGGGGCGCTCGAAGAAGCCCAGACGGCTGCAGGCCTGGATTTCCTGGCGCAGGGCGAGCTCCCAATTGCCGACAGGTGCCGGCGCAGTGGCCGTCGCTGCGGCCGCAGATGATGCGGTCTGCGGTACATCGATGGGTTGCAGTGGCAGCCGCGCACCCTGGATGTTGGCGATCAGCGCGCTGATGTCCCCCATGCCGGGCAGGCCTTCCTCGCCTTCGGCGATGGCGCGCGCCTGCTCCATGCTGATGGCAGTGGTGGCAATGGCGATGGGCGGCAGCACGTCGTCGTGGATGAGAGAGCGTCCGGGCACATGCCAGGCGATGGCCGCATTATTGTCCGGGATGCCCTGGCGCCCATCGATCAGAGGCTGCGGGGGCTGTGCCATGAAGGGCCTGCCGTCCGCATCCAGCACCAGATCGCCCAGCGGGGCGTCATCCTCGATCACCATGGGCGTTGCCGGGCCATGGGCCACGAGCCAGTTGCCAAGGTTGATGCCGCCCCAGGCAGAGAAACCGCCAACGACCAGCAGAACAAGGAGGAGAAAACGCCAGGACACGACAGTCTATTCAGGTTTCAGAAGGCACGCAAAAGCTGGAGAAAACTGGGAACTAGTATATCTGTCTAGGAGAAGACCTGTACCCCATGCTCGCGCATGGTATGGAACTTGATGTCCGGGTGCAGCTCCTGCACGACACGCAGCTGCGCAGATGATGTGGCCAGGAAGGCAACGGCATCAACCACGTCATGGGCAATATGCGCTTCGTTGGCGCGCATGAATTTCTGCATATCGGCGGGATTTTCGGCACTGACCCAGCGTGCCATGTTGTAGCGCGAAGGCATGAGCCGGGCGTCAACGCCGTATTCGGTACGCAGGCGATGCAGCACGACCTCGAACTGCAGCTGACCCACCGCACCGAGCAGCAGCGTGCCTGCCGCAGCTTCGGGCCGGAATACCTGGATGGCGCCTTCCTCACCCAGCTGGGTGAGGCCGGTGCGCAGCTGCTTGCTGCGCAGGGGGTCGCGGACTTCGACCGCCTGGAAGAGCTCGGGCGCAAAGAAGGGCAGGCCGGTGAAATGCAGGGTTTCCCCTTCGGTCAACACGTCGCCCAGCTGCAGCAGGCCATGGTTGGGAATGCCGATGATGTCGCCGGCAAAGGCTTCGTCGAGGAGGTCGCGGCGCTGTGACAGGAAGGACACCACGTTGTTCGGGCGGATCTCCTTGCCGTTGCGCGAGATGCGCAGGCGCATGCCGCGCCGGAACACGCCCGAACTCACGCGCAGGAAGGCGACACGGTCGCGGTGGGCGGGGTCCATGTTCGCCTGCACCTTGAACACCATGCCGCTGAAGACTTTCTCGTGCGGATGGACCTCGCGTTCCAGCGCACTGCGCGGTCCCGGCGGCGGTGCCAGCTCGACCAGGGCATCAAGCACTTCGCGTACGCCGAAGTTGTTGATGGCCGAGCCAAAGAACAGGGGTGTCTGCCGGGCATCCAGAAAGGCGTCGTGATCAAAGTCGGGCGAGGCTTCCCGGATCAGCGCGATCTCTTCATGGGCCTTGGCGAAGTCCTCACCGAAGCGCGCGCTGCATTCGGGATTGTCCAGGCCGGTGATGATTTCGTCTTCCGCACCCCGCCTTTCCTGACCCGGCCGGAACACACGCATGTGGTCATGGCGGATGTCGAAGACGCCGCCGAAGCGCCGGCCCATGCCCACGGGCCAGGAAAACGGGATGACTTCCATGCCCAGATGCGCTTCCAGCTCGGAGAGCAGGTCCAGGGGTTCGCGCACCTCGCGATCCAGCTTGTTGATGAAGGTGATGATGGGCGTGTTGCGTGCGCGGCAGACCTGGAGCAGGCGCTCGGTCTGGGGCTCGACGCCGTTGGCCGCATCGATCACCATCAGGGCCGCATCGACGGCGGTCAGTACCCGGTAGGTGTCTTCGGAAAAATCCTGGTGCCCGGGCGTGTCCAGCAGATTGATGACGCAGTCGCGGTATTCCATCTGCATCACCGACGAGGCGACGGAAATACCGCGCTGCTTTTCGATCTCCATCCAGTCGGACGAGGCGTGACGCTGGGCCTTGCGCGCCTTCACGCTGCCGGCAATCTGGATGGCGCCGGCAAACAGCAGGAGCTTTTCCGTGAGCGTGGTCTTGCCGGCATCGGGGTGCGAGATGATGGCAAAGGTGCGGCGGCGTGAGACTTCTTGCGGAATGCGCATGGCTGTGGATCAGAGACGTGTTGTGCCGCCCGACATGCCTTTCACCTCGGTGCGCGGTATGGGTTTCTTGACCAGGCGTTCGATGGCCTTGAGCTGGCGCATCTCGGAGGGGTCGACCAGCGAGATGGCCGAGCCTTCGCTGCCCGCCCGCCCGGTGCGGCCGATGCGATGGACGTAGTCCTCGGGCACATTGGGCAGTTCGAAATTGATGACGCAGGGCAACTGGTCGATGTCCAGGCCGCGTGCGGCAATGTCGGTGGCGACCAGGACGGCAAGCTTGCCGTCCTTGAAGGCGTTGAGCGCACGCGTGCGTGCCGCCTGGCTCTTGTTGCCGTGGATGGCGGCGCAGGCCAGGCCGTCCTTGCCCAGGCGCTCGGCGAGCCGGTTCGCGCCATGCTTGGTGCGCGTGAACACCAGCACCTGATGCCAGCCATGCTGGTGGATGATGTGGCTGAGCACATCGCGCTTGCTGCCCTGCGCGGTCAGGATCACTTTCTGCGATACCAGGCCCGAGGCGATGTTGCGCCTGGCCACGGAAATTTCCACCGGATCGCGCAGCACACCGGCCGCGAGCTTGCGGATCTCGTCCGAGAAAGTGGCCGAGAACAGCAGGTTCTGCCGTTTTGCCGGCAGCAGGGCGAGGATGCGGCGGATGTCATGGATGAAGCCCATGTCGAGCATGCGATCGGCTTCGTCCAGCACGAGGATTTCGACACCCGAAAGGTCGACCGTCTTCTGGCCGGCGTGGTCCAGCAGGCGTCCGGGCGTGGCCACAAGAATGTCGATGGGTTTGCGCAGGGCGTTGATCTGGGGGTTGATGTTGACGCCGCCGAACACCGTCATGCTGCGCAGCCGCGTATGGCGGCTGTAGGTGCGCACGGATTGTTCGACCTGGGCGCACAGTTCGCGCGTCGGTGTGAGTATGAGCACACGCGGGCGTCCGGGCCGCCTGCCCTTGCCCGCTGTTTCAGAGGTGTCCCGGGTGGTTTCCAGCAGGCGCTGCAGAATGGGCAGGGTGAAGCCCGCCGTCTTGCCCGTGCCCGTCTGGGCCGCAGCGAGCAGGTCGGTACCGGCAAGCACTTGCGGGATGGCGCGTGCCTGGATGGGGGTGGGTTGATCGTAGCCGGCATCCTGGATGGCGCGCAGCAGGGGACTCGCCAGGCCAAGGCCGGCAAACCCGTTGTCAGGGGTATTCATTTGAGTTGACTCCAGCGACAGCCTATCGCTCGAGTCGAGAGATACCAATCCAGGCGGACGAATAAAGCAGTCTGTAAGAATGGGGCGGCCGGCCGGAATGTCAGAAAGCGGCGGACCACCACCGGCGGAATGCCGGTGCGCGCGGATTGGTGCATCGCGCAAAAAAATCAAGTGGCACAGTATAACCCAGCTTGATGGTGCGCACAATTTGTTGCAGGCGTTATCATGAGGCCGAATGTGTGGCGGGATTGTAAGGCGGGATTTTTTGGGGACTGTGATGGCACGTTTCTTCCTGTGGCTGGTGGCGCCTGTGCTGGCGCTGGCACTTTCCGGTTGTGGCTACAACGAGTTGCAGCGGCTCGACGAGCAGGTGAATGCAGCCTGGTCGCAGACGCTGAACCAGTACGAGCGCCGCGCCGAGCTCGTGCCCAAGCTGGTGGCCTCGGTGGATGCCTATATGACGCAGGAGCGCACGGTGCTCACCGAAGTGACCGAGGCGCGCGCGCGTGTGTCTTCCGTGCAGCTGAATGTGGGCAATCTCGAAGATGCGGCGGCCATGCGCCAGTTCATGCAGGCTCAGGGCGCATTGTCATCGGCGCTCTCGCGCCTGATTGCCGTGTCCGAGAATTATCCCCAGCTGCGCAGCGATGCCCTGTTCCAGGATCTGATGACCCAGCTCGAAGGCACCGAGAATCGCATCGCCACCGAGCGCGGGCGCTATGTGCAGGCCATCCGGGATTACAACCTGGTGGTGCGGCAGTTTCCCACGCTGGTCACGGCGCGCGTGTTCGGCTATTCGGTGCGCGAGCAGTATGGGCTGGATCGTGAGGATACACTGCGTCGCGATCCCGAGATACGCTTCAGCAATACACCGGCAGGCCCGGCGCAATGAGCGGGTGTGCCGGGCCGCTGGGTCGACTTCTGGGTCGGCTGATGCTCCTGCCGGTGCTGCTGCTGGCGATGGTCGTGGCGGTGCAGGCGGCGCCGGCGCCGGTGCCGGCATTCACCGACCGGGTCGTGGACACGACGGGAACGCTGGATGCGGCCACGCTGCAAGCGTTGGAAACGGCGCTGGATGCCTTGCAGCGCGAGAAGGGTGCCCAGATTGCGGTGCTCATGGTGCCCGGGATCGGGGATGAAAGCATAGAGTCCTATGCGCGCCGTGCCTTTGCCCAGTGGCAGCCGGGACGCAAGGGAGTGGACGACGGCATCCTGCTCGTGATTGCGAAGGACGACCGGCTGCTGCGCATCGAGGTGGGCTATGGTCTGGAAGGGGCGGTCCCCGATATTCTTGCGGGACGCATCATCCGCGAGCAGATCACACCGCTGTTTCGCGAAGGGCATTTCGATCAGGGTGTACAGGCCGGCGTGTCTGCGCTGGCCGGCCTGGTGCGTGGAGAGGACCTGCCGCCTGCGCGCGCGACGGCCCGGGCCGATGAGGACACGCCGGGCTGGGAAATGCTGCTGGCGTTTGTTGTGATGGCCCTGCTCATGCCGCCGGGCATTCCGTCGCTGGCGCTGGGCATCATTGCCGGCATTGCCTATGGCAGCGTGATGCTGGGTGTGATGGTGACGATTGTGGCGCTGGTGCTGGGCCTGTTGCGCCTGGGTTTTGCCCGGAACCTGTCGGGCGCGCCTGTGGGTGCATCCCGGCATGGCGGCGGGCGCTGGAGCGGGGGTGGTTTCGGCGGTGGCGGTTTTGGCGGGGGTGGCGGCGGTTTTGGCGGAGGCGGCGGAGGAAGCAGCGGCGGGGGCGGTGCCTCGGGCAGCTGGTAGGAGAAATTGACCATGGGTGCGAGATTCTGGAAACGCGTGACAGGCCTGGCCTGGCTGCAGGCCAATCGCCTGCGCTGGCACGTGTTCACACCAGCGGTGCTGGCGCAGATTGCCGAGCGCATTCGCCATGGCGAAGCGGATCACGGAGCCGAGGTCGTCCTGGCGGTCGAACCGGTGGCGCCCGGCCATGAGCGTCACCCGCGCCAGCGGGCGCTCGAAGTGTTCGGGCGCCTGCAGGTGTGGGATACACCGGAGAATACGGGTGTGCTGCTCTATCTTGCCCTGGACAGGGGCGCGCTCGAGATCATTGCCGATCGCGGTATCGCCGCCACGGATCAGCAATGGCTTGCCGTGTGCCAGCGCCTGCAGCAGAAGCTGCATGCCGGAGAGTATCTGCCCGGTCTGCTCGCGGCCATCGATGACATGCACGCCATCCTGCGCGACACCTGCCCGCCGGGACGGTCAGCCCGGGACGAGAATGTGCTGCCTGACGAGCCGGTGATGCTCTGAGCAAAATCGGCTGACCAGTTTCCACTGAATTCCTCATGTGCCCTCCAGGGTTGTGTCCAACTCCTGGGGGTCAGTTCAAAGCCGGGGTGATTCAAAAGATGAATACTGGGAAGAAGGGATGATTCAGTGGTACTCGCCACGCGACCTGACCCAGTGCGCGGCAAGCCTCGGCCTTCCGGCCGGGGAAGGATAGCGCGGACGCTGTAGGCGTCCTTTAGGCGGTCAGTGTGGCGTCTGCGGTTGCTCGATGTGCTGCCGGATGATCTCGATAGGCGCACCACACAGCCACTTTCAGCGGTATTTGGTCACGAAAAGCAAACTATACTATCCGCATGCAACGCCTCCAAGCCTTCAAATACGAACTGATGCCCAACGGCGCCCAGCAGCGCGACATGCGCCGCTTCGCCAGGCGGGCCGACTTCCCGCGCTTCAAGAAGAAGGGCCAAGGCGACGGTTTTCGCTATCCCGACCCGAAACAGATCAAGCTCGATCAGGCCAATTCCCGCATCGGCAACGCCCGTCGCGACTACCTGCACAAGACCTCAACCACGATCAGCCAAAACCACGCAATGGTGTGTATCAAGGACTTGCAGGTGCGGAACATGTCCAGGTCAGCGGCAGGAACGGCAGATGCGCCGGGAAGAAACGTTCGGGCCAAGTCCGGCCTGAATAAATCCATCCTCGATCAGGGCTGGTTCGAGTTTCGCCGTCAGCTGGATTACAAGCTGGCGTGGAGCGGTGATTATCTTGTTGTTGTGCCGGCGCAGAACACGAGCCGCACCTGTCCGTGCTGCGGCCATGTATCGGCGGAGAATCGGCAGACGCAAGCGCGGTTTGCGTGCGTCGAATGCGGCTTCGAGGAAAACGCCGATGTGGTCGGCGCGATCAATATTTTAAGGGCGGGACACGCCCGGTTCGCCTGTGAAGTGAGCGGTGCGGTAATGCCGCCAGCAGCAGGAACCCACCGAAGCGACTCATTTCGGCTCGATGCCGGGGTGAGCGCCGTAGGAATCCCTCGGCTTTAGGTGGGGGAGGATGTCAAACTCCAACGCCAAACCCAAACCCTACGCCGCACCCGCGACCTGTTGCTACCGCGCTTGCTCTCCGGGGAGATTGATGTGGAGACCCTGCCATCATGAACACCAGAGCACTGAGTAAGCTGGAGCGCGTGCCGCTGCGCAAGGCCTGGAAGCACGAGGCCAATGACTTCACTCCCTGGCTGGCCGAGCCGGAGAATCTGGAAGCGCTGGCGCAAGAACTGGGTCTCAGCGAGCTGGAGCTGGTCGGCACAGAGCACACGGTAGGTGACTTCAAGCTGGACATCCTGTGCACCGATGGCGATGAACGGGTGGTGATCGAAAACCAGCTGGCCGACACCGACCACCGGCACCTGGGGCAAATCCTGACCTATGCCGCTGGCGTCAATGCACGCACGGTGATCTGGGTGGCCCAGGCCTTTCGGCCGGAGCATATTGCCGCACTGGATTACCTCAATGACAACATGACCGAGGACGTGAGCTTCTTTGGCGTGCAGATCGAGTTGTGGCGCATTGGCGATTCGCCGCTGGCACCCAAGTTTGAGGTGGTGGCCAAGCCGGACAACTGGGCTAGAACAGGCCGCGAGCAGGCGCGCGCTGCCGCCAGCCAATCACCCACCCAACAGCTGCAATTGCAGTTCTGGAAGGTGCTGGTGGAATGGCTGCGCAAGAAGGCACCGCATATCCGCCCGCAAAAACCACGGCCCCGGGCCTGGCTGAACAATACCATCGGCCGCTCCGGGTTCCGGCTCAACATCACCGCCAATACCCGCGATGCGAGGCTGGGGGTTGAGCTGTGGATGCCCGGCGAGGATGCCAAGCAGCATTTTCAGGCCCTGCTGGAGCAAAAGACATCCATCGAGCAACAGCTGGGTTTTGCACTGGACTGGCAGGAACTGCCCCATGCGCGTGCCACTCGCATTGCCAGCTGGTATACCGACGCTTCCATCGAGGATGAGAGCCGCTGGGACGAATACCTGCAGTGGATCGAGCAGCGCCTGGTGACCATGGATCGCGTGCTGCGTCCTATTGTGCGGGCCTTGCCCTGAGCTTTCTGGCCTGAGAGCAAGATATGATCATTTCACACTTTATTGCCCGCTGAGCTAAAGTACAGGAGGTGTTGTCGTGAGCCTTACTCGCAGAATCGTCACCGTGACCCGACGCATGAGCTATTGATGCGCACTGCGGAAGACTTGCTGCAAGAACTCGTCGCGCTGGATGAGTCGCATCGCATCGAGGCCAAACGAGCGCAACGCATCGATCGCTCCGCCATGGAAACGATCTGTGCTTTTGCCAACGAGCCCGGTCTGGACGGTGGTTATCTGCTGCTGGGCGTGAGTCGTGATACCGAAGATTTTTTTGCCAATGCCTACCGGGTGAGTGGGATTGACGATGCAGATCAGCTGCAGGCCGATCTGGCAAGCCAGTGCGCGACGGTTTTCAATCGCCCGATCCGGCCACGAGTTTCGGTGGAAGAGCTGGATGGAAAGGTGGTGGTGGTTGTTTATGTGCCCGAAGCGGCCCCCACCGAAAAACCCATTTTTCTGAAAAATCTGGGACTGCCGCGTGGGGCGCTCCGGCGCGTAGGCTCAACCGACCAGGAGGGTACAGAAGATGATCTGGTAGCCCTTTATGCCGGCCATCAGCAGGAGTCCTTTGACGCTGCGTTGCTGCCCGACGCCGACCTGGACGACATCGACCCGGCGGCCCTTGACGATTATCGTCAACAACGGAAGACGATCAATCCGGACGCTGAAGAACTGAGCTGGTCGGATGAAGATCTGCTGCGCGCCTTGGGCTGTGCCAAGCACGACAACGGACAGCTCAAGCCCACGGTGGCCGGAATGCTGCTGTTTGGTAGCGCAATGGCCTTGCGCCGTTGCTTTCCCATGATGCGCATCGATTACATTCGCGTGCCGGGACGACAATGGGTGGAGGACCCGGACCATCGCTTTGACACGCTGGAAATTCGTGCGCCGCTGCTTACCGCCATTCGCCGGGCCACGAACACAGTACGTGATGAATTGATTCAGTCCTTCTCCCTGCCTGAAGGGGCACTGGCGCGCGAGGACGAGCCGGCGCTGCCGCTGCGAGTTATCCGCGAGGCCATCGTGAACGCTGTGATGCACCGCAGCTACCGCATTCATGGCGCGATCCAGATCATCCGCTATGCAAACCGTCTGGAAATCCGCAACCCGGGGCACTCAATCAAGGCAGAAGAGCAGCTGGGCGAACCCGGTTCGGAAACACGCAATCCGCGCATTGCAGCCGTGTTGCATGAGCTGAATATTGCCGAAACCAAGGGCAGCGGCATTCGTGCCATGCGCGAGTTGATGCTGGAACAGAACCTGCTGCCTCCGACCTTTGAGTCTTCACGTCGGCCTGATCGGTTTGTGGCTACTTTTCTGTTTCATCACTTCCTGGGACCAGACGATCTGGCCTGGCTGCAGAAGTTGAGCACAGAAGTTCTGAGCGACGAGGAGTCCCGCGCTCTGGTCTTCGTGCGAGAGTTGGGCGCCATTGACAATGCAGCTTACCGGGCCATTAATCGTACCGACACCCTGAATGCCTCCAACCACCTGCGGCGTCTGCGCGATCTGAATCTGTTGGACATGAAAGGCAGCGGCAGCCGGACCTATTACGTACCCAGCGTACGCTTTCAGGCGCTGTCGACTGGCGATTCTGAAACCCAGGTGACAAAAGATACACACCAGGCAGAACCACATGCACACCAGGCAGAACCACATACACACCAGGCAGATGCGAATAGTTACCAGCTCCTGGCGATGATTCCTCCCCAACTGGTCGAAAGAATTCCGGTGACAGGCAGCAAACCCCGTCAGAGCGTCTTGCGTGCGCTGATCGTTGATCTTTGTCGCTGGCGCGCCCTGAGCGCGCGGGAGATCGCTTCAGTACTTGGCGATCGGGATCAAAAACACCTGGTCCGAACCTATCTCAGCCCCATGGTGCGTGAAGGTGTACTGACTTACACCATTCCGAAAATGGAAAAGCACCCCGACCAACGCTACGCGGTGCCAGACCAAAGTGTGTTGCGCAAGGAAAAGGCGCCATGAGCTCCCGCGCCTGAACCGAAGATCAGCTTGTCGAGCAGCCCGCCATAGGACTGTTTGCCGAGCTGGGCTGGGAAACAGTTTCGGCAAGGGAACCAGTCGCCGGCCTTGCGTATGCAAACCCGTAGTGGAACGTTTTTAAATTAAACTGCTATAAATCAATGTGTTATGATTTTAACTGTTGAACTTTGGTGGTCAGGCCAATGATTGTGCCAGCCGATCGGCCAGTTGCTGCATGGCTGTCTCGCGCTGCGCTGAAGGGGCATGAGCCGGAGCCAGTGCCGACCATTGCGGATGGGCACGCGCGTGTTCCAGGGCCTCGGGCAGGGCGCCGCGCCGATAGTCCGCTGCAGCGTCGTTGTCGGTGCTGTCGGTACCATCGCCGGTTTCGGCGGTATCAAGCATGACGGGATCCCGGGCGGCATGGCCGCGACGTTCCAGCGCCTGCAGCAGGGCCAGCTGGCGCACGATCAGCAGGCACAGCACGGGGTCGTCCACCGTCAGTTCACGATGCCCCTGCAAGCGCCCGAGCAGGCGGCGCCCCCAGCGATCCATGCCCTGCCATACGCCACCGGCAGTGGCGCCGATCAGCGTGGCGGCGCCCAGGCTGAGTCCGCCGAGAAAGACGTCCACCGTGGCACCGGCAACGGCGCCGGCGGCCATGCCGCGTCCCACATGGATGCCCATCTCCTTCAGGGCCTGGGGATGGAACAAATCCATCTCCCAGCGTTCACCCTGAAGAGACAGGCCCTGCAGGGCGGCGGACCCGGTTTCGAAGCGATAGCGCCGCAGCAGGCCCTGGACGCAGGCCTGCTCGCGGGTACGGACCTGCTCGCGCAGCTGCGTCGAGGCCTGTTGCACCGCCGCGTCATCGGCCGGCGTCATGAGCCGCAGGGCGGCCACATCAATGAGCATGTCTGCAATCAGGCGGCAGCCGTCCATGCGGCGCAGCATGCGCTGCCCGACGACATTGCGCGTGAGCGCCTGCAGGCTGGCGGCATGGCGGTCCATGAGGACGGACAGGCGCTCATAGAGTTGCTGTTCGCCGTCCAGCGCGGGTGCCACGGTATCGAATTCGACGATGACGTGCAGGCCGAGGCGGGCCAGGGCCTCGCGCCAGGCCTCGATCTGGTGGCCGGGTTCGCGCGTGAAGTTCAGGCTGGGCAGCACGGGGCGACCGCAGTAGGACAGCAGGCGCAGCTCGTCGCGGTGCTTGGCCAGCACGGGGTCGCGTGCGTCGATGACGTACAGGCCGGCATCGCAGCCGAGCAGGGTGCGTAACACACGCGCTTCCTGCTCGAAGCGCCCGCGCGCCTGCGGGCTGTCGAGAAAGGCCGCAATCATGTCCGGGCCGTCGCGACGCCGGCCGTCCCCGGCGAACTGGCTTTCCAGGGCGTCCAGCAGGGCCATGCTGTCTTCCAGGCCGGGCGTATCGAACAGCTCCATGATGACTTGCCCGTCGACCATCAGGCGCGCGCTTTCGACATGCCGGGTGGTGCCGGCCTCATCGCGGACCTCACCAAAATGGGGGTTGCGCAGCAGGGTGCGCAGCAGCGAGGTCTTGCCGGTGTTCGTATGGCCGACGACGGCCAGGCGCAGGGGAATTTGCGTCATTTGCGTCATGGCAGCGGCTCCCCGGAGACGGTCGATTCGCCGGCGAGCCAGGCCAGGGCGGCGGCGGGTTCGCCATGCAGGGCGTCGGGCGGCAGCCCGGCCCTGGCGGTGGCGCGCTGCCAGGCCTGGGCGCGTTCGGGGCGCGCGTCACCACCAAGCAGGGTCAGGTGTACATAGGGTGCCAGGTGCGCCAGCTCTCCGAGCCAGGCGATGGTGCCCCGATCCGGCGTCTGTCGCCCGTCGCATACCAGCAGCAGGCGTGCGGGCGGGCGGGCCTCGAGGTGCAGCAGCAGCTGCTCGCGCTGTGCGCGGCTGTCGACCATGCCCAGATCACGCAGGCCCGGCGCAAGCGTTCCGGGCGGCCAGGGCGTGTCTGCTGCCAGCTCCAGACCGACGATGGCGGGTGCATCATCGGGCATGTGCGGTTCGGCGGCGGCTGGCGTGCTGGTGGATGGCGGGCTTGCCGGGCTGTCGATGCCGCCCGGCCGGCTGGGCGCCTGCAGGCGTTCGCGCAGCTCGGAAAGCCCCGGCAGCCCCATATCGACCTGCATGCGACGCAGGCCGCGGCGGGTGCGCAAGACGCTGAGGATGAGCACAAGGGTGCGCGGGAGCAGTCCGTAGCAGACGAGGCAGCCCAGCAGCCAGGCGGACCACAGTGCATGCGCGCTGTCCGGCAGGGGGTGCAGGCCGTCGCTCATGCGGATGAGCTCGGCGGGCGGGATGGCAAAACCCAGCTTGCCGGGCAGCCACCCCAGTGTCTGCGCAAGCCAGACCATGGTGTCGGCGGACAGCAGTGTGGTTTCCCAGCCAAAGCCGTAACGGCGTGTGGACAGCAGGCCCAGCAGCGTGAGCAATGCCGCCAGCAGGGCGACCAGCCACCATGCATGGCTGATGCTGCCCAGCGCGCTGCGCAGTACGCGCCGGCGGCCCAGCAGGCCGGCCAGCCCCTGCATGGCCAGCAGGGTATCGGGCCCGCGCGCCAGCCGGGCGCTCAGCCGGAGCCACAGCTCGCCCAGGCCCGCCTGGGGATCGGTGCGCGGCAGCAGGGGCGACAGCCACCACAGCAGCAGGCTCAGGCTGTGCAGGCCCAGCAGGGCCGTCAGGGCGGCCATCAGATTGACGGGGCGCTCTCCATCACCCAGCACACCGGCGGCGGCGCCCGCGCCCACAAGCATGGCGGCCAGCAGCAGGATGATCAATGCCAGGCGTGCGCTTGAAGCCCAGCGCGTGATGACCGTGTCCAGCCCTTCGCGCTGCGCCAGCAGGCGCGCCCGTTCCAGCACCAGTGTTTCCAGTGGCCGGCCGGCGGCCGTGCGCCGCAGGCTGCGCAGCTCGCGGCTGTCTTCCAGCGGGCCCCATTGCGCTTCGCGCAGGCGCAGGCTTTCCGCCATCCAGTGCGCGCGCAGGCCGTGTCCCGGCACTTGTGCCATCATGTCGGGGAACGCGGAAGTCATGCGGGCTTCTCCTGGAAGGTTGCGGGACATGCTGCGGGTCTTGCCGGAAGTGTTGTCGGGAGTGTTTTCATGCGTCTGTTCATTGCATTATGGCCTGATGACAGTGCCGTTGCAGCCCTGCAGTCCTGGGCGCGAGCCGCCCAGACGGCGTTGGGCGGGCGTATCATGCGCCCTGCGGACATGCATCTTACGCTTGCTTTCCTCGGCAAGGCCAGTGAGGCCCGGGCGCAGGCGCTGGCGGCGGCGCTGGCGGGCTGGCCTTGCGCCGGACGTGCGTTCACGCTGACCCGCGTGGGCGTATTCGAGCGTGCGCGAGTGGCCTGGGCCGGTCCGGCCGAAGAAGGCTGCGCGCAGGATGAACTGGCCTGGCTGCATCGCCTGCACGATAACCTGTGGTGCCGGCTTGAGGGCCTGGGCTGGCAGCGCGATACACGCCCTTTCCGTCCCCATATCTCGCTGCTGCGCGGCATCCGGGGCGGTGAAAAATGGTCGCCCAGGCCTGCACCGGTGATCTGCCATCCGGTAGACTGTCGACTGGTGGCGTCCCGGCCGACGCATGATGCCTCGCACTACGAAGTGCTGGCGCGGCTGCCCGTGTCGCCGGTAAAAGGGTTCCGGGAAGAAAGGCAGTGAGCTCAGGCGGGAGGACAATGCGCGGGGAAAGGTATGCCGGCAGAGGATAGAAGCGATCTGCTCGCCTGGGAAATTCACGAAGGCACGGTGCGCCTGGCCATTCGCGGGCGCTGGGTGCTGTCCCATTATGAGGCGCTGGGCGAGCGCGTACCCCTGTGCCGGGCGGCTTTCGCCCAGCGTTTGCTGGTCGGGGTAGATACCAGCGGTCTGGAAGTGCTTGATACCGCGGGCGCCGCACGTCTGGTGGAGCTGCTGGGCGGCGAGCACCTGGGCATGCTCGCCGAAGGCGGTATCTCGGCCGAGCGCCAGGCCATGCTTGATGCCGTGGCGCGCGCCATGCAGGCCGGCGACGCATTGATTCCCCCGCGCCGGCCGACCATGCCTGTCGAGCTGCTCGGCACCATGGGTGCGGGTGTGCTGCGTTTCTGGCAGCAGTTCATCCTGCTGCTGGGCTTCTCCGGCCTGGTGCTGGAGACCCTGCTGCGCAACATCCTGCGGCCGCGTGGCTGGCGCATGACGGCCATTGTTGCCCAGATCGAGCAGACCGGTCTGGATGCAGTACCCATCGTGGCCCTGCTGACCTTCCTGGTTGGCGCCGTCATCACGTTCCTGGGTGCCACCATCCTGAGTGATTTCGGCGCGACGACATACACCGTGAGTCTGGTGGGCTTCTCCTTCCTGCGCGAGTTTGCCGTCCTGCTGGTGGCCATACTGATGGCCGGCCGGACGGCCAGCGCCTTCACGGCCCAGCTGGGCTCCATGAAGGTGAATGAAGAGATTGACGCCATCCGTGTGCAGGGACTCAGCCCCGTGGAGCTGCTGGTGCTGCCCAGGGTACTGGCCCTGCAGGTATCGCTGCCCATACTGACCTTTGTCGGCATGATTGCCGGCATCGCCGGCGGCATGGTCGTGTGTGCGCTGTCGCTGGACATCACACCGCAGATGTTCATCGATCGTTTCGGGCGCGATATTCCCGTGCGTCACTTTCTGCTCGGCATGGCCAAGGCGCCGGTGTTCGCTTTCCTGATTGCCGTCATCGGCTGCCTCCAGGGTTTTTCCGTGCGCGGCAGTGCCCAGTCCGTGGGCGAGCACACGACTGCTGCAGTGGTGCATTCCATTTTCGTCGTCATCCTGCTGGACGCCCTGGCAGCGCTTTTCTACATGGAGATGGGATGGTAGAAGGCGTGAACGGCGACGATGCGTCCATCATCTGCGTGCGCGAGCTGTGCAACCGCTTCGGCGACCATGTGGTGCACGAGAACCTGAGCCTGGATGTGCGGCGTGGCGAGATCCTGGGCGTGGTCGGCGGGTCGGGCACAGGCAAGTCGGTGCTGTTGCGTGCCATTGTCGGCCTGTTGCGTCCCACCCGCGGGCGTATCGAGGTGCTGGGGCGCGACCTGCTGTCGCTGCCCGCGCACGCGCGCTCGCTGGTCGAGCGTCGTTTTGGCGTCCTCTTTCAGGGCGGTGCCCTGTTCTCCTCGCTGACGGTCATCGAGAACATCGCCCTGCCGCTCATGGAACACAACCGGCTGCCGCGCCCCGAAGCCGAGCGGCTGGCGCTGATGAAGCTGTCCCTGGCCGGCCTGCCGGCCAACGCGGGCACCAGATACCCGTCGGAGCTCTCGGGTGGCATGATCAAGCGTGCCGCGCTGGCGCGTGCGCTGGCGCTCGATCCGGACATCCTGTTCCTGGACGAGCCCACGGCCGGACTGGACCCCATCAGTGCCGCCGCCTTCGACCATCTCCTGCTGACGCTGCGCAACGCCCTGGGCTTTACGGTGTTCCTGGTCACCCACGATCTGGACTCGCTCTATGTCCTGTGTGACCGCGTGGCCGTGCTCGCTCGCAAACAGGTGCTGGTGACCGATACAATCGGTCGGGTGCAGGATTTTCCCGATGAGTGGATACAGGCCTATTTCAAGGGGCCGCGTGGTCGCGCGGCGCGGGCTGCCACAAACGGTCATGGAGCTGCGAACTGATGGAACCCCGTGCTCACCACGTGCTTATCGGCCTGTTTACCCTGGTCGCCATTCTGGCGGCCATCGTGTTCTTCCTGTGGCTGGCGCGCGCCCACCAGCAGGGGCGCGTCGAGCATTATCGTGTTGTCTTCAACGAGCCCGTGCGCGGGCTCAGCAAGGGCAGCGCCGTGCTCTACAACGGTATCCGCATCGGCGAAGTCAGCGAGCTGACGCTGGATGTGTCCGATCTGCGCAAGGCCACCGCCCGTATCGCCATTGACGCCAACATCCCGATCCGCCGCGACACCCAGGCCCAGCTGGTGATGACGGGCATTACCGGCAATTCCGTCATCGAGCTCAGCGGCGGCTCGCCCATGAGCCCGCTGCTGGCCCTGCCCCTGGACGACACCGACCCGGTGATCAAGGCCACGCCCTCGCCGCTGAACCAGCTGTTGTCCGGAGGCGACAACATCATGACCAATCTCAGCGAGCTGATGATCAGCGCGCGTGAGGTGCTTTCGAACGATAATCTTGCCCATTTCGGTGCCATCCTGGCCAATCTGGACAGCTTCACGGAAAGTCTGGCCGATCAGAGCGGCGGGCTGGAAGGGCTCAAGGAGGATCTGCGTGTGCTCAGCCAGCGTGCGGCGCAGGCCATGACGGATGCCAGCCGCCTGATCAACAGCACGAATGCGCTGGTGGTGAAGAACGGCGAGCAGGCCGTCCTGCAGGCGGGCAAGGCGATGGCGGCCATCGACCGTGCGGCCGATACGCTGATTGCCATGATGGCCGAGAATCGCCAGGCCCTGCACAGTGGCGCACGCGGGCTTACAGAGCTGGGCCCGACCCTGCAGGCCTTGCGCAATACGCTGACCTCGATTCAGGATATCGCGCGACGGATAGAGGAGAACCCCGCCGGCTATCTGCTTGGCGGTGAAAAGATCCAGGAGTTCCAGCCGTGATGCGTCGCTTGCTTCTCTGTCTTGGTGTGGCCCTGTCGGGCCTGCTGGCTGCGGCTTGCTCCATCCTTCCGGAGTCGGCAAGCGAGCAGGTCTATCGCCTGCCGGCGGCGCAGAAAGCCCCGGATACGCCGGCTGGGCAGCCGGCGGATTTCACGCTCCGGGTGCTCACGCCCTACAGCAGTCGCGTCCTGGCGGGTATGCGCATTCTTGTGCGCCCGCCCGAAGGCAGCAGTCTGAATGTCTACAAGGGCGTGCGCTGGTCGGACCCTGCGCCGGTGATGCTGCGCGACCGGCTGGTCGACATCCTGCGTGCCGATGGCCGGCTCGAGGCCGTCAGCCATGATGCGACGCATTGGACGGCCGACCTGCTGCTGGGCGGTGATCTGAATCACTTCGAGGTGGACTACGTCGATACAGCCCCTGTCGTGCATATACAATGGGATGCGTTATTGATAGAACCGCTGGGCGCGCACATTCTGGCGAGCCGTCGCTTTCGCGTCAGGCAGCCTGCCGCGGCCGGTGAGGTCGATGCCGTAGTGCAGGCTTTTGGGCAGGCAACGGACACTCTGGTGGATGAAATGCTGGTCTGGATACTGGACGAAGGCCGGAAGCTTGCAATACGAGGGAAGAAATGAACAGGGCAACGCCTGCTTTGGAAATATTGTTCCATGCCGGCCGCACGGAGGCGGTCGATCAATGGATCGGCTTTCTGCGCGATGAAGGGCTGGAATTCACCCCGGTCTTTCGCGAGGAAGGGCAGGGGCCTACAGGCGCACGTATCGCCCTGGTATGGCACCCGCCGGCCTATCTCTTCAGCGGGGAAAACCGTCTGGAAGTCGTCTTCAACGTGGGCGCCGGCGTCGATGCCATCCTGGCCGAAGGCCTGCTGCCCCCGCAGGTCACGCTGGTGCGTCTGGAAGATGCGGGCATGGGTGCGAAGATGGCGGAATACGTCGTTCACGCACTTGCCGAGATCACGCGTGACATGGGTCATTTCCGCAAGGCGCAGCAGGAACGGCAATGGTCGCCGCTGGCGCATTCCTATGTCGACGAGTGGCCGGTGGGCATACTGGGCCTGGGCGTCATCGGTACGCAGATTGCCTCCGGCGTGGCGGCCCTGGGCTATCCCGTGCGGGGCTGGTCGCGGCGCCAGCGCCACCTTGAAGGCGTCGAATGTCATGCCGGGGCCGAGGGGCTGACGCGTTTTCTGGCGCGCACCCGCATTCTCGTCAATGTGCTGCCGCTGACGCCCGATACGCATCATATTCTTGATCGCGATCTGTTCCGGCAGCTGTTGCCGCAGGCGCACATCATCAACATCGGTCGCGGTGATCATCTGAATGAACCGGCGCTGCTGGCCTGTCTTGCAGACGGTACGCTGGCGGGTGCGACGCTGGATGTGTTCACCGAAGAGCCCCTGGCTCCGGATGATCCCCTGTGGACACATCCCGGCGTCACCGTCACGCCGCATATCTCGGGTACGACGAATCCGCGCCTGGCCATGCAGCAGATTGCCGCCAAGCTGCGTGCCTGGCGTGCGGGCACGCCCATCAGCGGCATTGTGGACCGGCGCGCCGGTTACTGATGGGGCGGTGGCGGGGGCTGCGGGCCTGCACAGGGGTAGAGCAGCGTAATGTCGCCGTCGTTGGGCATGATGGCTGATAAGGGCAGGCACCGGCCTTCCATGCACCAGTCGTAGTCCGCCGTCCAGTGCGAGCGCGTCAGGCGCAGCGGTACTGCCGGTCGCAGTGCAGGTTGATACTCATACCAGGAACCCTTGCGGACTGCACCCGCAGGCGGTTCCATGCCTGCACCGGAGCCCTTGATGCGGGCCTTGCCGGCGATGAGCACGGGTGGCCCGTCGGCGCCGGCAGTCTCCACGCGGTAGTCCTCTTCCCAGCGCGTCTTTTCTATGGAGTGCGTCCAGGCCAGGGTGAAGGTGCGCGTGGGCACGAAGCGCGGCGTCGGCCCGGGGCCGGCAGCGAGCACCAGACAAATGCCCAGTGCCGTTGCACTCATCAGGCGGAAGCCGGCCGGATGCCGGTGCGTCTGCGCCAGGCGTGCCAGACCAGAAAGCCGGCGGTGGCGGCAAAGCCCAGCTGATCGGAGATGGGGGTGGCCAGCACCAGAAGGGCGGCAGCAGCGATCACGTAGAGCCGTTCGAAGGGATTCAGGCGCCCGAACAGGTAGCCCGTGCCACCGGCGGCCCACAGCGTGATGGCGACGATGGCCTTGAACACGACGTAGACTGTGGCCAGGATGCCGTCATCGCCTTGCAGCATCAGGGCGGGGGCGTAGACCGCCATGTAGGGCACGACGAAGCCGGCTGCCGCCACGCGTATGGCCTGCAGGCTGATCTTCAATCCCGTTTCTCGCGCGATGGGTGCGGCGGCAAAGGCTGCCAGGGCGACCGGCGGCGTCAGGTCGGCCATGATGCCGAAGTAGAACACGAACATGTGCGAGACGATGAGGGGTACGCCCAGCTTGAGCAGTATGGGCGCCGCAAGCGAGCTGGTGATGATGTAGTTGGGAATGGTGGGAATGCCCATGCCCAGCACCAGACAGGTGATCATCGTCAGGAACAGGGCGATGAAGAGGTTGTCGCGACCGATGGCGATCACCTGGCCGCCGAACTGGGCGGCAACGCCGGTGAGGTTGATGATGCCGATGATGACGCCGACCAGGGCGCAGGCCACGGCCACCGGCAGGGCATGGCGCGCGCCTTCGGCCATGGCGCCGATGGCCAGGCGCAGGACGTCGCCGCGCGAGCGCATCATCAGCAGTACGGCCACCAGCACGGCAATGATGGCGAAAAAGACAATAACGCCGAACTGGATGAAGCCGGTACAGGCAATGCCCAGCAACACCCAGAACAGCGTGCGCAGCGTGTTGTTTGTTGCCCCCCTGATGGCGGCGGCACCGAAGATGAGGATGACGGTGAGGCCCAGGCCCACGGTGCCGGAGAACAGCGGCGTATAGCCCGAGAACAGCAGAACCACCAGGCCGATGAGCGGGATGAGCAGATACCAGCGCAGGCGGATGGCTGCCCAGGGGTCGGGGCACTCGTCCTTGGGCAGGCCGTGCAGGTTCTTGCGCCCGGCTTCCAGATGCACCGTGATGAAGGCCGTCATGAAATACAGTATGGCGGGGATGATGGCCGCCTTGACGATCTCCACATAGGGCACATTGATGGTTTCGGCCATGATGAAGGCCACCGCCCCCATGACGGGGGGCATGATCTGCCCGCCCATGCTGGATGTGGCTTCAACCCCGCCGGCAAAGCTCGATGAATAGCCGAAGCGTTTCATGAGCGGTATGGTGAACTGGCCGGTGGTGACGACGTTGGCCACACCGGAGCCGTTGATGGTGCCCATGAGCCCCGAGCTGATGACCGAGACTTTGGCCGGGCCGCCCTTGCTGTGCCCCACGGTGCCCATGGCAAAGTCGCTGAACAGGGCGATCATGCCCGCCTGTTCCAGGAAGGAGCCGAACAGGATGAACAGGAAGATGTAGGTGGACGACACATAGGTGGGTGTGCCGTAGATGCCTTCCACGCCGAAAGCCAGGGCGCTGATGATCTGGTCGTAGCCATAGCCGCGATGGCCGAACATGCCGGGCAGGTATTCGCCGTACATTCCGTAGAGCAGAAACAGTGTGCAGATCACGGGCAGGGCCCAGCCCATCATGCGGCGTGTGGCTTCGAACACCAGCGCCACCGTGATCACGCCCACCACGGCATCGAGCTCAGTGACTTCGCCGGCACGGGCCGTCAGGTCGGATTCGTAGATCCAGTGATAGAAGCTGAGGACAAAGCCGGTGATCCCCATGATCCAGCCGAGTACGGGCCGGCGCCGGCCGAACAGCTCGGGATAGAGCGTGAACACCATCAGCATGACGAAGCCGACGTGGATGGCGCGCACGACCTGACTGGAAATGGGACTGAAGGCGGCCGTATAGACCTGGAAGCTGGAAAAGGCTACGGCGATCCAGAAAACAATGCGCGGCAGCGGGATCGTGGCGGGGTCTTGGGACGGGTTCATGGCTGGTCCGGGCACATGGGGGAATCAGCAGCGGCCCTGGCGTGATGCCAGGGCCGGGCGGGTGGGCCAGGAATGCCGGCGGTTTGTTACTTGATGACGCCCACTTCCCTGTAGTAGCGCTCGGCGCCGGGATGGATGGGAACAGGCATGCCGTTGGTGGCGTTTTCAAGCTTGATGGCCTTGGCCGCATTATGCGCCGCCACCATGCTTTCGAGGTTCTCGTAGAACACCTTGGTCATCTCGTAGGCGAGATCATCGGATACCCCGGAATGCGAGATGAGGAAATTGGGTACGGCGGCCGTGGGAATGTCCTCGTTCTGGCCTTCATAGGTGCCGGCCGGGATGGTGTTGACCTGGTAGGCGGCGTCGCCGACATTCTTCACCACGTCTTCAGGCACGGCAATGACGGTGATGGGCACGGCGCTGGCCAGATCGCGAATGGAGGCCACGCCCAGACCGGCGGACTGGAGGGTGGCATCCAGCTGGCGGTTCTTCATGAGCTCGACCGACTCGCCGAATGGCAGGTATTCCACCTTGGAGAAGTCGTCATAGCTCAGGCCGGCGGCCTTGAAGATGGCCCGTGCATTGAGCTCGGTGCCCGAGCGGGCGGCGCCCACGGAGATGCGCTTGCCCTTGAGATCGGCCAGGGTCTTGACACCCGAGTCACCGGTGGCCACGATCTGGATATAGTTGTTGTAGGTGGCCGAGATGGCGCGCAGCTTGTCCAGCTTCCTGGAGAAGCCCGCTTCCTCGTTGCCATTCCATGCGTCGGAAACCGTATCGGCCAGCGCCAGCGCAAGTTCGCCACGCTCGGCCTGCAGCAGGTTCATGTTTTCAGCCGAGGCTTTGGTCACCTGCGCTGTGGAGCGTACGTTGGGAATCTTTTCGGAATAGATCTGGGACAGGGCGACACCCAGCGGGTAGTAGACGCCGCTTTGGCCGCCTGTCAGGATATTGACGAATTGTGCCTTCTGAGCCAGTGCTGGGCCTGCTGCAACAACGGCGGCGGCCACGGCCGCGCTGGCAATCCATTTGCTGATGCGCATGGGTGTACTCTCCGGTTGGTTCGTGATAAACGGAATATAACCTGTAATTGAATCTTGTGACATTCATCTTGTGACAATCGGGAGGACCCATGGATACCCGTCATTCTGCCGAGTCTGTGCCGGCATCCGACACGCTGTCCCCGCTGATGCAGGCGATCGAACATCGGAGTGCCGGTGCGCGTGCCACGGGAGACCTGAAGCCCGCATCGGTGCGTCATGTTGTGCTGGAGGAAGAAGGCCTGCGTTTTGTGCTGCGTATCCCCGAACAGCCGGCGCCACCGCCGGGCGGGCCGCGCGACCCGAACTTCAATCCCTTCCTGCCGCCCGACAAGGCGCTGACGGTGGGGCCGGTGGGCGATGAGCACGTCATGGTTCTGAACAAGTTTCCCGTCTGCCATGCACATGTCGTGCTGGCCCGCACGGCCTTCTTCGAGCAGCAGACGCCGCTGGAGCATAGCGATTTTGCTGCCATGGCCCGGTTGCTCGGCGAAACCGGCGGCCTGGGTTTCTACAACGGCGGGCCCGATGCCGGTGCCAGCCAGCGCCACAAGCATGTGCAATGGCTGCCTGCCGGTGAGCACAATCCCAGCCTGCAGAGCTTTGTGAGCGTCTTCAATCCCCAGCTCGACGATCAGGCCGTTGTGATTCACCCGGCCCTGGGCTTTCGTCACTGTTTCGTGCGCGTGCTGGCCGGCAAGGGCATGGCCAGCCAGGATTCCGCCGCCAGCCTGCACCAGGCGTTCGGGCGTGCGCGGGACAAGCTGTCGCTGGCGCCGGATGCACAAGGCTTGCTGCCCGCCTTCAATCTGCTGGTCGAAGATGGCTGGATGATGGTGGTGCCACGGCGCCGGGAGCATTTCGAGACGATTTCCCTGAATGCGCTGTCCTATGGCGGTCTGTTGCAGCTGACGCATGCGGATGAAGAGACGCTGGTGCGCCGCCATGGTCCGCTGGCCGTGCTGGCGGGCACGGCCTTCGCGGCTTCAGAGCAGGCCGAGTAACCAGGGCAGAAAAGGGATGAGGGCGGCGGTGAGCATGCCGTTGAGCCCCATTGCAAGCGCCGACGAGGCGGCCGCCCGGGGGTTCTCCTGGATCATGCGGGCCGTGCCGATGGCATGCGCCGTCAGGCCCATCGAGAAGCCCTGGACGACCGGGTCATCGCTGCCCACCAGCCGGTAGAGCGGGCGCGCCATGACGACGGCCGAGATCCCGGTGATGGCACAGGCGACGCCGGTGAGCGATGCCACGCCGCCAAGCAGCTCGCTGGCCGGCATGGCGATGGGCATGGTGGCGGATTTGGGGGCCAGCGACATGAGCATGGGCATCGAGCCGCCAAACAGCCAGGCGATGCCTACAGCGGACACGATGGCGACCACGCTGCCCGCCCCCAGGGCAATCAGCAGCGGGCGCCACATGCGGCGCAGCTGATGCAGCTCGCTGTACAGGGGGATGGCCAGGGCGACCGTGGCCGGCCCCATCAGGAATTGCAGCAACCCGTTGGCCTTGGCATACTGCGCGTAGGGAATATCCAGCCAGAGCAGCAACACAATGACCAGGACACTGCCGCTGAGGACCGGGATGAGCATGGGATGGCCCCCACAGCGCCGGTATAGCCATCGGGTGGTCCAGTAGGCGAAAATGGTGATCCCGAGCAGTGCCAGACGTGACGTCGACAGCGGCAGCAGGTCCAGCAGCCAGTCCATCAGCCCTTGGTCGTTCATGCTTGCTTGCGCCGTTCGCGTGCCATCATGGCCTTGAGCGTGGCGGCTGTGGCCAGCAGCGTGAGTGCGCTGCCCCCGATGCAGGCGGCGATGAAGGGCAGCCATTCCGCCGCAATGATGCCGGTGTGCGTCATGACGGCGACAATGCTGGGAATGAACAGCAGCATGAGATGGGTGAGCAGCGCGTTCGAGGTGCGTCGCAAACCGGCGGGCAGCCGGCCCAGCAGGCACAGTCCCGCCAGCATCAGCGCCATGCCGATGAGGGCGCCGGGAAGCGGAATTCCCAGCCATCGGGCAAGGAGGTCGCCCAGGATTTGACACAGGAGGAGGGCCGCGATGGCAAGCAGCATGGACAGGGATTCCGGTAGGCGGGCGATTGGGGGCGGGTTCATGTGTGGGAAAGTGTGCCAGATCGCCGGCCGGCCTACAAGCAGGCTGGCTTGCCGGATGCGAAGGGCATGATGACGGATGCCGCCGATGCCCGCGCTGGTGCGCGCGTTGGTGCCCGATTGGGTCTGGAGCTCGAAATGGCGGTAGCGGACCTGCATTCGGGCGCCAGCCGGCCGGTGTTGCGCTATTTTGCCGAACTCGCACAGGTCAAATATCAGCGGGGTCTGTCGGTGCAACTGCAGATGCAGGCCGGGCGCTGCGTGGGTATTGCCACCGGCCTGGCGGATTGCGGTCTGGACAACGGCTTCAATCTGCTGGAAACCGCCACCCGGCCGCTGCCGGGCGGTGCACAGGGGCTGGCCCGGCTGGCGGCGCTGGCCCGGGGGGAGCTGGACGACAGTCTGCGGGCCCTGGCTGCCGACGGTCTGGGTGTGATCAATGCCTCGCAGCATCCCACATGCGAGCGCACGCCCTCCTGGTATGCGCGCGTGCGTGTACCGCGCGCCATCTATCAGGAGCTGGTGCATCATCGCGGCTGGCGCCACTGGGAGGGTATAGACGCGAAGGCGCAGAATGGTGTGAACATCGCCGTCGCGACCGGATCGGCCATTGCTGCGCTGAACGTGGCCATCGGCCTGGCACCGGCATCCATCGCCCTGTTTGCCAACAGCCCGCTGGAGTCGGCGCGCGTCACCGGGCTCAAGGAAAACCGTCTTACCGTGTGGCCGCGCGTCTATCGCTGGGCGCGCTTCGAGGGGGATCGTCTGCTGGAGCGCTATCCTGCGCGACCCTTTCATGACATGGCGGATTACTTTTCCTGGATGTTCGGTCCCGCCACGGTGAGCCGCAGCCTGCCCCTGGCCGAAGGGGATGCCTACAAGAGTGCACCATCGGCACTGCTGGACGGTGCGCCCTGCCTGCGCGACTTTCTGCATTCAAAACAGTGGCATGCACTGCGCATGGACACCGGGCAGGCGCTATTGCTGCAGCCGCAGTCAGCGCATTTCGTGCATTCGCAGATTGCCGTCTTCCTTGACGCCCGCCTGCGTTACGGCCTGGCACGGCTGCCGTCATTGCCCGCGCTGCTGGCCGCCTGGCAGCGCGACGGTGGTCTGGAGGACTTGTTCGAGACCTGCGGCATGGATGCCTATATCGAGGGGCGGGCGCCGGGTGCGAACTTTGCCGATGCCGAGCTGCTCGATCGTGCAGGAGGGGCTGTGGCCGCCAGCGTACTGATGGCGCCCATGGCCCTGCAACTGGGTCTGCTGCGCCGCCTGGATGATGCCCGCCTTCTGGTGCGGGAGTGGGGCTGGCAGCATCTGGGGCGACTGCGTGCACGCGCCATGCGTGACGCACTTGCCGATGATGGCGTCCACGCCTTGAGCCGTGCCGTGCTGGATGTGGCGCGCAGCGGGCTGTCCGCCGGCGAGCGGCCCTGGCTCGCCTATGCAGACTATGCCGTGCAGGCGCGGGAATGTGGCGCCGACCGGCTGCTGTCGACCTGGCGTGCGCTGCCGTCAGGCAGCACTGCGGCGCAGCGCATGGCGCACGTGATCAGGCGTCACCGTGCGCTGCCGTCCGGGGATATTCCTCACTGATAGACATCATCGGCGGCCAGCAGGATATCGATGGGAGGATCGAAGCCGATGATACGGGCCGTGTCCAGGTTGAGCGCGATCTTGGCCGGATCGATCCAGACCTGGTCGAGTGCGCGCGGCTGGGCGCCATTGAAGATACGGGCGATGACTTCCGCGTGGAACAGGCCGACGCTGCTCACATTGGCCTGCGCCAGGCTGAGCAGTATGCCCTTGCGTACGTCTGCTGCACCCTGCATGGAGAAACTGGCGACGCCGGCCTTGCGCAGGATGTCGGCAATCGCAACGATGGATTCATTCGTCACACCCTGATGGGTGGTGACGTATACCGCGTCGACCTGGCTTTCAGCCAGTTCGCGATAGCAGCCCACCGCATTGGTGACGGCCTGTTCGGCGGGGATGCTGCTGGATTGGGCATGGCAGTGGATGACGCTGAAACCCAGCGCCGCGCTCGTCTCGCGGATGGCATCCAGTGCGGCATAGCTGCGCCCGGCCTCGCTGTCCTCGTAGACGACGCCCAGGCTGGCAAAGGGCACGATGTCATGGAAAAGATGCAGCTGACGCTGGTAGCGGTTGGGCTCCACGCGGGCATGCAACAGGTCGCGCCCGCTGTCCTGCACGCTGTCGACGACGCCCGAAGATACGGCATCGCTGACCGACATGACCACCGTGGGCAGGGGCGGTCCTATGGCACGCATGTCCTGGCCGGCCCAGGTGCCCATGGCGATGACCAGATCCAGATCCTGTTGCGTGCGAACGCGTTCCTGCACCTGTTCGCGCAAGGCGGCGCGCAGATCGACGTCGAAGTTGCCGGGCCGCCAGTAGGCGTCTTCGACGAAGTCCACATAGCTGCCGCGATCATGCATGGCCAGCCATTGCCAGAGTGCTTCGGCCGACTGCTCGCGCGGCATGGGTTCGTCCAGCGCCACCCAGCCGAGCTGCTGCAAGCCGGCGATGACGGCACGCAATGTAAGCGGATATTCATTGTAGATCCCACTTTCCACATAACCGATACGCCAGCGATTTCCGTCGGCTTTCAGGCGGGGTGTCGTGGGCCAGGTGTCGGCCATGGCGGGCGGCAGGCACAGCAGCAGGCCTGACAGGAGCAGAAGCAGCTTGCGGTACAGGGCGATCACGATTCCATCCTCTTCAGTACGAGCAGGGTGATGTCGTCAGACTGCGCATTGTCCTGGACAAAGTGGTTGACGGCAGCCATCAGCTCTCCGGCGAGTGCCGCCGAGCCCGGATGGCCGGCGCCGATATCGGCCAGCGACTGCATCAGCCGATCGTCGCCAAAGGCCTGGTCGAGCGCATTCATGGCTTCGGTGATGCCGTCGGTATAGGCGACCAGGGTGGTACCCGGCATCAGGCGGGTACTGAAGTTGCGATAGACGGCGTCTTGCGCCACGCCACAGGCCGGACCGCTGCGGCCTTCCAGCAGACGCAGCCCCTCGCCCGGCTCGAGCAGGCAAGGGGGCGGGTGCCCGCCATTGGCCCAATCCAGCCGGCCATTGCCGAGGTCAAGAATGCCGATGACCAGCGTCACGAACATCAGGCTGGGATTGTTCTGTGCCAGACGCGTGTTCACCCGGGTCATCAGCTGCGCCGGATCGGTGGCATCTTCAGCGCACGCGCGCAGCAGTGTCCGTGTGACGGCCATGAACAGCGCGGCGGGCACGCCCTTGTCGGAAACATCGCCGATGGCCAGACACAGGCGGCCGTCGGGCAGCATGAAGTAGTCATAGAGATCGCCACCGACTTCCTTTGCCGGCACCATGGTCGCATGCAGGTCGAAGTGATCCCGGATCTCGACGGGTTTGGCGTCGGGCAGGAGGCCGCGCTGGATTTCGCGCCCGATGTTGAGCTCGCTTTCATAGCGCTCGCGACGCGATGTCTCGCGCAGCAGGGTGGCGACTTTCTCGCGCAGCTCTGCGTCCATATGAATGAAGGCGGCGGCGAGATCGCCCACCTCGTCACGATAGCGCTGCGGCAGCAGGGCGATGTCGGGCGGCAGGCTTTCGTCGCGCGTGAGGTCGCGCTCGGGCAGACGGCGGGCGAAGTTGCCCAGCTGTTGCAGCGGGTGTGTGATGCGTGCCGCCAGTATCCAGGCCAGGGCGAGGGCGGCGAGCAGGCCGATCAGGAAGATCAGTCCCAGGCGGTCGCGCAGCTCGGTGGCCGGCGCGGCCAGCGCGCGCTCCGGGACGGCGGCGACGATGGTCCATTTGAGCGGTTTCACAAACGCCGTCTTGATGAGCCAGGCACCGGCGTGGCTGGAATTCGTTGTTTCCGGACGAAACCGGAAACGCAGGCCATCGCCCGGCTGCATGCCGGGAATGAGCAGTGAGGACAGGGTCCGGGCATTCTGCAGGCGGTCGCGTCGCATCAGAAAGCCCGCGTGCTCGTCGGGCAATGGCGTGACCGCCAGGCCGCGTTCGTCCACGATGAAGACGAAGCCGCTGCCGGCCAGCTCGATGGACGCAAGTGTTTCCATGACCGCCGCCTCCATGCTCTCGCGCTGCATTTCGAACTGATCGACAATGTGTTGCGCGCTGTCGCTCACGGCAATGATCCAGTCCCACGGCGGAAACGGGGTCCAGGCGGCATATTGGAGGTCGGCGTGTTCATTGGCGCTGTTACCGGCCGTCCCGGATCCGGACTGCGAACGGAAGATCACGAAGCTGTAGTCACCGGCACCCAGCTCGCGCCAGGCGATCTCGGTGAAAGGCCGGCCCTTGAGGTCGTGCAGTTGCGAGAGATCGAGTCCGGAGAGGATGTGGCTGCTGTCCGCGAGGACGTTGAGCTTGTTGTCCAGGATGAGGGCGACCCGTTTTCCGCCGAGCTCGAGCCCGTCCACCCATGCAAGTGCCCTGCGGCGTGCCTCTTCGGGATGGAGCAGCCCGGAGGCCGCCTGCTGCACATGCAGTGAAAGCACGGACTCGATGATGCTGCCGTACTGGATGAGGGGTTGGCGCGCCTGACGTGCAGTGGCCGCTTTCTGGCCGAGCAGGGCCGACCAGCGTGCCACACTGTCGCGTGCCAGCAGATTGAGCACGTTGTCGACCGCCCGTTCCTCGCTGGTGGTCAGGGTGCGGGTGACATCGCGTTCGGTGATCAGCATCACCAGACCCGCACCGACGACCAGAAGCGTGAGCACGAAGGCGAATATCTTGTGGCGCAAGGAGCGCAACCCCATGTGGCCGGCCTCCCGAAGCCTTTTGATCCTGTAGCTAAAGATTGTAGATTACTATGCCTTCAGGGCTCGCAGACGCGTCTTTGAACGTTTGAACAATAACACCGGGAGAGAAGGTGCCGCAGGGGAAGTCTCACGACCAGGCACATCGTACGCTGATGCCGCAGCTCCTCGCTTGCGTGCTGGTGCTGGTGCTGGCGCAGGTGCTCATGGGGGCGTTGAGCCTGTCGGCGCTGGACAGCCTTGAGGCGGAAAACACGGCAGATCGCGTTGCGCTCGTCCTGCGCCAGGAAGGCGCCGGTGTGCAGGCCGGCCTGGATCTGGGCAAGCCGCTGGCGCAATACTTCGGGCTGGAAAAGGTGTTGCACACCCTGCAGAAGCGCATCCCCGAGATGGATGGTGCCGCTGTTGTCCTGCCGGGCGGCGAGCTGCTTGTTCATGCCGGTGCGGCGCCACCGGTTGCATCGTTGCTGGATGTTCTGCAGGGCCGGATGTCGGCGGGTCGCACGGGGGTACAGCAGACGCCATCGGGCGGGCTGCGCATTCTGGAGCCGGGGGCGGTACAGGTGGCCTGGCCGCTGGCGGAGCCCGGACGGGACCGGCAGGGTGCCATCATCGTACGCGCGAGTCTCGAGAATCCGGCGCGCCAGGACCTGCTCGCGCGCAACCTGCACACATTGCTCGCCTGCACCGGCGTTGCGCTGCTGGTGCTGATCCTGATTCTGGGCTATCCGCCCGTGGCGCGCCGGCTGATGCGTCATGAGCGTGTGTATCGGGCGGTGCCCATCGTGGTGTTGCTGGCGGCCCAGCTGGCCTATGGCGCCCTGACCATGGACAGCTATCGCGATGTGTGGCTCGCGGTGACGCAGGACAATGTCGGCCAGCTTGCACAGGGCGTGAAACGCGATCTCGACAAGGTGCTGGGCTATGGCGTTGCCGTCGATCGGCTGGTGGGGATAGAGGACTATATGCAGCGCATCCTGCATGGCCTGCCGGTGATTTCCGGCATGCAGATCCAGGACGCAGGGCGGATGCCAATGGCCCAGGCCGGGGTGGTGGGCGAGGAAGCCGCGCTGCGCCTGCCGCTGGCGGCGGGAGGGCAGGGGCCGGTCCTGGGCTGGCTGCGCATCGGGCTGGATGAGGCCCAGCTGCGCAGGGGCTTGCGCGAGCGGGTTCTGGATGGCGGCACGGTGACGCTGGTGGCGGTGATTGCCGCGCTGGAGCTGTTGCGCCTGCTCAACCTGATGATGGGCCGAAAGGATGCCGCGTCTGATCCCGTGCGCGGGCGCAGCGTCAGCGTGCGCCTCGCCCGCCCCCTGATGTTCGTCTTCCTGTTCGCCTGGGCCCTGCCCCTGAGTTTTCTGCCCGTCCATGCGCGCAATCTGCTGGCGCCGGATACGGCGCCGGAGCTCCTGCCCATGCTCATGGCCGCCCCGATTGCCGCCGAGATGGCCTGTGGCCTGTGCATGGCCCTGCTTGCAGGGCGCATGAGCGATCGTGGCGGCTGGCTGCGGCCGGTGCTGGCGGGCCTGGGGCTGTCCATTCTGGGTAGTCTTGCCTGCGCCTTTGCGGATTCGCTCGCCGGCTTCGTGGCTGCGCGTGCGCTGGTGGGCCTGGGTTATGGCCTGTCGTGGATGGGTCTGCAGGCACTGGTGGTACTGGCGAGCGAGCCATCTCGCCAGGGCCGCAACATGGCCAATGTGTTTGCCGGGCTCTTCGCAGGCCACCTTTCCGGTGCGGCGGTAGGTGCCATGTTGATGCAGCAACTGGGTGCCCAGGCGGTGTTCCAGGCCGGTGCCGTCTTCTTTTTCGTGGCTGCGACGGGTATTGTGTGGATGGCGCGCTGGCTCGCACCCGGTCCCGCCGTCGCGCCCGTCATGGCGAAGGCACAGCCGGTTCCGGAGCAAAAACCGGCCGCCCCGCGCCTGGCACGCCTGCTCTTCAGCCGGGATTTCGGTCTGCTGCTCATTGCGTCGGTGATGCCGTTCTCGGTGGCCCAGGTGGGCCTGCTCAGCTATGCCCTGCCGCTGGTGATGGAGTCCGCCGGCGCACCCACGGCCAGCGTGGGGCGTGTGCTCATGCTGTACGGGCTTTGCATCATCACATTCGGGCCCACCATGGGGCGAATGGCGGATCGCAGCCGGCACAAGAAGTGGTGGATAGTGGCGGCGGGCCTGACCGGCAGCGCAGGCCTGGTCGCGGTTGGCAGTCTCCCGGGTGTGCCGGCGGCCGTTATCGGCGTCCTGTGCCTGGCCATGGCGGGCTGCTTCGCCGGAGGGGCGCAGGTGGCCTATATGCTCGCCCTGGAAAACGTGAGGCGTTACGGCACAGTGGGGTCAACCAGCTTGATGCGTGCCGCCGACAAGATTGGCCAGATGCTGGGGCCGCTGGTGGTGGCCGCCTTGTTCGCGATGGCCAGCCTGCCCCGGGGCCTGCTCATCACGGGTGCGCTCTACGGTCTGCTGACCCTGGTATTCATGATGGGAGCGCCACATAGCCGGCCTCGCCCGGATAGCGGCGCGGCACGCGCGCCGTGATGCCGGTGCACAGGCTGGCGGCGTTGGTTCCGGCCGAGGCGGCCACGGCCTCTACGGGCAGGCGGGGATCGCCCCACAGTATGACGTCGTCCCCGATGCCTGCATCGGGATGGGTGCCGAGATCGACGCTCAGCGTTTCCATGGAAACGCGGCCGATCACGCGGCTGGGTCTGCCCTGGATCAGACAGGGAGCGCCCTCGCCGATATCGCGCGGATAGCCGTCTGCGTAGCCGCAACTGACCAGGCCGACACGCATGGGACGGGCGGCACGGAACCGGCCTTCGTAGCCAATGGTGTCGCCGGCGGCCAGCGCATACGTGGCAACGATGGGCGCACGCAGGCTCATGGCGGGCATCAGATCCAGTGCGGCGGGCAGGGGGCCCGGCAGCGGGTTGATGCCGTACAGCACAATGCCGTTGCGCAGCCAGGCGGTGCCCAGCGCATGGTCGGGGTCCGTCAGTACTGCAGCGGAATTCTCGCTGCATACAGGACCGGGAGGACCGGGCAAATTCTGGATGCGCTGCGCCTGGATGCACTGTGCGAAAGCCTCCCTTTCCTGCGCCAGCGCCGTAGCCTCCTCACCCCGGGCGTAGTGCTGCATGTGTCCGAGACCGGCAATGCGCCCCTCGCGCTGCAGAGCCAGCAGGCGGGCATACGCCTGGTGGTAGGCGTCGCCATCCAGGCCGGCATGATGGAGACGCCCGGCATGGCGCAGCCAGACATGTGGCGATGCACCATTGCGCAGGGCTTCGAGCTCCGCGACCTGATGCGGCTGCTGCACGACAAGATGCATGGGCGCAAGGCGCGGGTCGGCCAGTTCGGCCAGGGCAGGCCCATGGCCCAGAAACAGCAGCGGGCGGGTCCAGCCCCGGGCGCGGCAGGTATGGGCTTCGTCAAGACTGGAGATGGCCAGACCGTCGGCCTGTGCAAGCGCCGGCAGGACGCCGGCCAGCCCATGACCATAGGCATCGGATTTGACGACCGCCCACAGGCGGGGCAGGGTCCGCCGGCCGGCCAGCAGGCCCAGCCAGGATTTCCATGACGCCAGATTATGGGCGATCGCGGCGGGATGGATGTGCAGTGTGGCCAGCGTCATTGCTGCCGTCCTTGATGGGTCCCGGGATCGAGTGCGGCGACAAGCGTGAGCTGGTTGCAGCCCTGGGCATGGCGATAGTGCAGGTCCCTGAGGTAGTGACGCATGAGTCGCAGGCCATGTCCGCCGGGAACGGCTTCATCGAGTGAACCGGCCGGCGGCACCGATGCCCTTGCCGTGGGGTCAAAGGCCGGGCCGTTGTCGCAGATGCGCAAGGTGACGCGGTCTGCAGCCTGCTGGATCTGGAGCTCGATGGCATCCTCGGGCCGGGGCGGTCGGGCAAAGCCGTGCATGAGGATGTTGGCCAGTGACTCCTCCAGACACAGCTGCAGGGCAAACAGGGTGCGCCGGGGCCATCCGTGCTCATCGGCCAGGCCTTCCAGCCAGGCCAGGGCGCGTGCCTGTGCATGGTCATCAGGGCTGAGTGTGAGCGTTGCAGGCGTGGGCATGGGCTTCCCGGTTTCAGTGATCGAAGTGCAGGCGCAACCAGCTGGCTTCATCATTCTGCCCGCTATTGAGACGATCCGCCAGATTGTGCAGCAGAACGCTGGAGACGCGGCCGAGCGCCTGGTCGAGCAGGGCGGCACTTTCCTCGTCATCCATTTCGAGCAGGTTTTCGGGTAGCGGGCGCGCCCGCGCGTCCAGCACCAGTGGTGGTCCGTCGTGGCGCAGTTCGATATCCAGGTTGTACTCATCGAAGCTGCCGCGAATCTCGAGCAAGCTGCGGGGTGGTGTGGATGCCTGCAGCGCTTCCGCCGCTTCCAGGCAGGCGGAGGCGGCCCGGGTGATGACATTGCGCCGTGCATTCCAGGCGGCGCCGTGCTGCTCGACGAAGTCGATGATCATGCCGGCAGTGGATGCCGGGGCCACATTCTGCATCGATTGTCGGGCATGGCGTGTGCTTCCGACGCGAAATACCAGATTGAGGATGATGCCGACGCTCCCGGCCAGCACGATGGGGCTGGCGGCGGCGAACCGCAGCCATTCGGGCAGGGCCAGCGTCAGCTGTGGCAGCGTCATGATGCCTGTGCCGGCGATGAAGGCGAGTCCGACCGTGAATATCCCGCGCGCATCCATGGCGCGCGAAGCGATGAGCTCTATGCCCGATACGATAAGGTAGGCCGCAGCATACAGGCCGACGGCACCGAGTATGGGTGCGGGAATGAAGGTGAGCGCAAGGGTGACCTTGGGCAGGAAGGCACAGACCAGCAGCAGCACGCCGGTGAACAGGCCGATGATGCGTGCCGTGCTGCGGCTGATATGACACAGCGCAATATTGGCCGAGGAGTTGCTGACGGGCGCGGCACCGAAGAGTGCACCCGCCAGATCAGCCAGGCCGTTGGCCCGCATGCTGCCGGAAACGATGCGCATGTTGGGGCGTCGCCAGCCGGCGTCATTCATCTTGTGCATGAGCACCGCGCAGCCAAAGCTGTCAAGCTGGCTCATGAGCGAGAGCATGGCAACGGCCAGTATCTCGCCCGCGTCCAGATGAAGGCTGAAACCCGGCAATTCCGGCAGGGCTGCCAGCGGCATCGCGGACAGGCTCTCCGTCACCTGGAACTGGCCGAGCGCGAGCGCAACCGCCATGCCGACGAGCAGGCCGGCGATCAGTGCATAGAGCTTGCCGCGCTGCCTGCCCCAGATGGACAGGGAAACAATAGTCGCGAGCGCTGCCAGGGCGCTGCTCAGGCCCGCAGTGTCGAGACCGCCCTGATCGTCGATCCGTGTGATCTGCATGAGGCTGGGTTCGACCAGTGCGAGCCCCGACACGCAGACGACGATACCGGCCACACCGGGTGTCAGCACCGTGCGCAGGCGCGGTACCAGATAGCCCGAGCAGAGCGCAACCACACCGTGAATGACGCAGGCGCTGGCGATACCGGCAACGCCGTGGCGCGACAGGATCAGGCCTGCCGTGACCACGATGATGGGGCTGGGTATGCTGACAAGCAGCACGCCCGCCCCGAGGCGTCCGCCCCAGGATTGCAGTATGGTGGCGGTGGCCATGGCAATGATGGATGCCGTCACCAGTGCCTGGGTATCTGCCGCATCCAGCCCGCCAATGCGCGCCATGACGAGTGCGTAGGCAATGAATGCCAGTGCCGTGATGCCCTGCTGGGCGGCCAGTCCCGCCAGCGCCGGCGGTGGCGGGAGCTCATCGCTTGCATAGGCCAGCTCGGCCGGACGACGGAATGGCGGCGTGGCCGGCAGGCGCAGGAGACGGGCGGTTCCCATGGCTTCCCCTTGTTGTGTGTTTCCGTAGTGCCACAGCGGGATCATCAGATTGCTTTCAGCCTGAAGATATCAGAACTTCATGGTACTGTAGCCGTTCGTCCCCAATTTCCATGACCGCTGCCTGAAGGCGGGCACCATCATTATGCAATTTTTCAGTGAAAAGTCAGGCGCTGTCCTTGTCGCGAGTCTGGAGGGGCAGCTCAACAGCGGCAATGCCGCTGATCTGGAGGGCAGGATGCTCAGCCTGGTTGAAACCGGCGAGCACCAGTGGGTGCTTGATCTGAGCCGCCTGGACTACATCTCCAGCGCCGGCTTGCGCGTGGTTCTCATGCTGGCCAAGCGCCTGCGCGGGCATCAGGGGCGTCTGGTCCTGTGCCGCCTGCAGCCCCAGGTGCACGAGGTGTTCGACATCAGTGGTTTCCTGTCCATTCTTACCGCCGTGGGCACGCGCGAGGAAGCCATGTCGCAGCTCGAAGCGAAGGAATGAGGACGCCCGTGCCTACATCCAGTTCAGGGTGAACCAGATCACCGCGGGGATGGTGACAACCGACATCACGTTGCCGAACAGCACGACATTGGCCACGGTGGCGGGGTCGATACGGTATTGCTCGCAAAGCAGGAAGTTGAGCACGGCGGGTGGCAGGCAGGCGCACAGCGTGATCAGCCGGCGGGCGTCCGGCTCCAGCGGCAGCAGCCACAGAATGGCGACCAGACACAGCAGGCCTGCAGCCAGATAGACAAGGTTGATGCGCAGGGCGAAACGGATGCCGGAAATCCTGTCCTGTGACAGGCGTATGCCCAGGGCGAACAGCATCATTGGAATCGTGATCTGGCCAACCATCTCGGTGGTGACGAGCACGAATTCGGGTATCCAGGCACGATGCGATGCGAGTGCAAGCCCCAGGGCCGCCGCCCAGACGTTGGGGCTGCGCAGCCATAGCCAGCGGTTGCTGTGACGCGAAAGCAGGAACATACCCAGGGAAAAGTGCAGGCCGTTGGAAATCACGAACAGCAACACGATATCGCCCATCAGGCGCTCGCCATAGGCGAGCATCATCAGCGGGATGCCGATGTTGCCCGTATTGCGGAACATGCCGGGCACCAGAAATCCGGGCATGGACAGTCCGGCAGGCTTGACCCACATCAGCACCAGCCCCGGCAGGACGATGATGAGCACGCCGGCGGCGACCAGGGCCCATTCGTGCGCAAGGTTGACCGGATTGTTCACCAGCGCCGAGAAGATCAGCGCCGGGCAGAAGACGTTCAGGTTTGTATGGTTGATGAAGCCCATTGCCGGCGGCTTGCCGTGATGGCGGCCCACCAGAAAGCCCAGTCCCGCAACGGCGAATACCGGCACGACGATGTTCAGCAGGGTAAGCAGCATCAGTTCAGTGCGAGCCGGTCTATGAACGCCTGGGCCAGGGCCTCGTCCTGATCGGGACTGCGGCCGCTGACACCGACACCACCGAGGATTTTTCCGTCCTTGCCCTGAATGGGCAGTCCACCGGGCAGGCTGGTAAAGCCGGGATCCATGAAGTCTTGTGCGCTGAGCCGTTCATCCTGCAGGCGGCGCTGAAAGCGCGCCGTGGACATGCCCATGCGAACGGCGGTGTAGGCCTTGGCTTCTGCGATGCGGATGCTGCGCACGGCGGCGGCCGGGTTGCGTTGCAGCAGGAGCAGATGTCCATGCATGTCTACAACGGCTATACATACAGGCGCCATGCCATCGTTGCCGGCCTGATCCAGGGTGGCAGACATGGCGGGCGGCAGGGTGGCGGTGCTGAAAGGCATGAGGCAGGGTTTGAAACGCTGAAACCGCGGGACCGGTTTCGAGGGATTCATGCTAGCACGCACCCCATGGGGTGACAAGATGAGTGCTGTCGCGCCAGGCCGTTGCCTGAGGCGCTTTCGCCTGGATCTTGCTTCGGTCTCTGTTGTGAAGTATGGCTTTCACAATGACTTTTTCTGCACAAATTCAATAACCTAGGGTTAACCATTATCATCAAATAATATATAAGATAGAAGAAAGTGATTAGCCTCACCGTCAGGCGATTGCTAGACTTTTCTCATACTTTGACGGCCCGGCCGGGCGCGTTGTTTCATTGGAGAAGTCATGCATCAGCTTGTCGACAATGGTATGCCGGCATCAAAGGCACCCATCAGCAATACCGTGAATGCGGACGGCCGCATCTATACCGTCCAGATTCCGCGTGATCCGCAAAGCCTTCTGCCTTCCGGTGACGGAGATATCCGCGAGCAGACACGCCGTGTCCTGAGCCAGTTGAAGATGTCCATGGAGGCTGCAGGAGGATCACTGGCCGATGTCGCGCAGATTCTGATCTATCTGGTAGAGGCGGATGACGCTGCGGGCATGAACGAAGTCTATGCCGAGTTCTTCCAAACGCGCCCCTATCCCAATCGTGCCACGGTGGTCGTGAAGGCTTTGCTGGGCAAGGGGCACAGGATAGAGATCGTTGCCCACGGGCATGTTTCCTAGGACGCAGGCTCTTATTTCCGAGGTGGAAAATGCTGGATGTTGCGGTCATTGGTGCGGGCATCGTCGGTCTGAGCACTGCGACGTATCTGAGACGGGAAGGTCATGCGGTAACACTGATTGATCCGCTTTCGGCGGGCGGCGGCGCGTCGTATGGCAATGCGGGAATGATCAGTGTGGACAGCACTGTGCCCATGGCAATGCCGGGTATGCTGAAGAATGTGCCCCGCTGGCTTAGAGACCCGACGGGTCCCCTGTTTGTCGATCCGAAATATTTTCCGAAGGCAATGCCCTGGCTACTCAAGTGGGCGCGTGCGGGGCGCATGGCCAATGTGCGTGCGGCTTCGCTGGGTTTGAAGCAGCTGCACGAATCGGCGCTGGACCATTATCGTGAACTGCTCGGGCCGGCGGATTTCAATGACCTGATCCGTGTGACAGGGCAGATTCACATCTGGGACAGCGAGCAGCTTTCGGTCTCCGAGCGTGTGGCGGCAACCTTGCGCAGCGAGCAGGGCATAGAAGTGCAGTCGCTCACGCGCGATGAGCTGCGTGAGCGCGTGCCGGAGCTGACGCCTACCGTCAAGCGGGCCCTGCTGTTTCCGCGAAACGGGAATGCAGTGAACCCGCTCCGTCTGATGCGTACCCTGGCCGAGCGCTTGCGCGAGGATGGCGGAAAACTGATACAGGAACGGGTCCAGCGCATTTTTCCGCGCGACGGCACTTTCCGCGTCATGACCAATCTCAACGAATACGGATTCGATCGTGTGGTGGTGGCGGCGGGCGCCTGGAGCAAGACGTTGCTGGCACCCATGGGTGTGTCGCTGCCGCTGGAAACGGAACGTGGCTATCACGTCCAGATTAATGATCCAGGCATAGAAATCAGCATACCTATCTTGCACAAGGGGCGCGGTTTCAGCACGTCGCCCATGGAAATGGGTCTGCGATTTGCCGGCACCGTCGAGATTGCCGGCCTGGACGCACCTCCCAACGAACAGCGTGGACAGGCCTTGCTGTCGCATGCAAGAGCGCTGTATCCCAATCTGCGTACCGATAATTACAAGCTGTGGCTGGGGTTCAGACCATCCTTCCCCGATAGTCTTCCGGTCATTGATGAGGTCGCAGCTCACCCGGGCCTGTACATGGCTTTCGGACACGGTCATACGGGACTGACGGGCGGGCCGTCGACAGGCAAGCTGATGGCACAGCTCGTCTCGGGCACGCGACCGTATCTGGATATGACGCCCTATCGGCTGTCACGGTTTTAGTCCAACGATAAAGGAGAGACGACAATGAAGCATCTGAAAATATCTGCATCCGCGAAGCGTCGCAGTGTACTCAAGCTGGCCGGTGCTGCCATGGTGGCCCCTTACCTGTGGATTCCCAAGGCCCATGCGGCAGGCCGGGTCATCGTGCGCTCGCCGGGCGGTGTTTACGACGAGTTGCGTCGCGAACTCGTCTACGAACCTTTCCGCAAGGAAACCGGCATCGAAGTCGTACCCGTGGCCATGACTGCGGGCAAGCTGCACACCATGGTCCGGTCGGGAAACATCGAGCTGGATATTGCCGATATCACTACAGGGACATTGAGCCAGTTCCAGGCGCTCGATGCCCTGGTGCCCATTCCCTACAAGGAATTCAAGTATACCGATCCCGACACCATTGATCCGAACTACAAGTACGAGTATATGGTGGGCAACTTCGTCTATGGCATTGTGATGGGCTATAACACCGATGCCATAAAGCCCGAGTCGGCGCCCAGGGATTGGGCCGAATTCTGGGATTACAAGAGCAATCCCGCGCCACGCATGCTGGCCGATATCGCCGCCGGGTATCCGGACCTTGAGTTTGCCCTGCTGGCCGATGGCGTGGCGCTGAAGGATTTGTATCCGCTGGATATCGACCGTGCGTTCGAATCCCTGACGCGCATTCGTCCCGCCATTCGCAAATTCTGGGATACCGGTGCGCTTTCATCGCAAATGCTGGCGGACAAGGAAGCCGTGCTCGGTTCCATCTGGAGCACGCGCCTGCTCGCGGCAGCGGATCAGGGCGCGCCGCTGGCGATCAACTGGAACCAGCATGGTGTGCATATTCAGGCATTTTCCATCTTCAAGAATGCACCCAACCATGAGAACGCTGTCCGTTTCGTTGACTACTGCACCAGCGAGCAGGTTCAGTATGACTTCTGCAATCGCTACCCGGGCGGCCCCATTACGGTGCCCGCATATGAGCGCTTGTCCAAGCGTCTGAGAGACCGGGTGCCCGGCGGTGAAATGACGGCCGAGCATGGTTTCATCCTGAATGCGGAATGGTGGCGCGACAACCGCCAGGCGGTCAGCAACAAGTGGTCTACATGGGTTCTGGCACGTTGATGGACAAGGGAGATCTGCAGCTCGAGCGCCTGGTCAAGCGCTATGGCAATCAGGTCGTCGTAAATGAGGTCTCGTTTCATATCCAGCATGGGGAGTTCTTCTCCATGCTGGGCCCCAGCGGTTCGGGCAAGACCACGACATTGATGATGATTGCCGGCTTTGCCGGGGTTGACGGCGGTCGCATCGCCTTTGGCGGGCGCGATATCACGCGCCTGACACCACAGCAGCGCCAGCTTGGCATGGTATTTCAGAACTATGCCCTGTTTCCGCACCTGTCGGTGTCCGACAATGTTGCCTTCCCGCTGCGCGTCAGACGGCTGGGGCAAGCCGAGATTGATCGCAAGGTGGCATGGGCGCTGGAAACCGTGCAGCTGTCGGAGTTTGCCGGACGTCTGCCGCGGCAGCTGTCGGGTGGCCAGCAGCAGCGTGTGGCCCTGGCGCGTGCCATTGTTTTCCAGCCCCAGCTGATTCTGATGGACGAGCCGCTGGGGGCACTGGACAAGAATCTGCGCTACCACATGCAGGTCGAACTCAAGGAGATCCAGAAAGCCCTGGGCATGACCGTCGTCTACGTGACGCACGATCAGGAAGAGGCAATGAATATGTCGGATCGCATTGCCATCATGAATAACGGGCGCATAGAGCAGATCGGCAAGCCGCATGAGGTCTACCAGACGCCGGGCAGCGTCTTCGCGGCCGAGTTTCTGGGCGAGGCGAACCTGCTGCGCGGGTCCGTGCTGGATGATTCGAGGCTGGTCCATGCCTACGGCGAGGCCTTGGCACAATCAGGGGCGCACTGTCTGTTTGTACGCCCCGAGCGCATGCGCCTGCTGAACGACGTTGCGCCGGGCGAACATGAGGTTGCACTGGAAGGTCATGTGCAGCGTGTTTCCTTCCTGGGCAATATCGTGCGCTATGCCGTGGCGCTCAAGGGTGATGCCACGGTCACCGTCGATGTGCAGAATGATGCGGCAGCCCGCCACCACAGCGAGGGCGATGGCGTCAGCGTGGTCTGGCACATTGCCGATGGACGGATTTTGAACGATGGATAGCATGTCCCGGTCCGCAACGGCATTCAGGCGCCTGTCCCTGCTGGACAGGCCGGGGCTGATGATCATTCCCCTGCTGACACTGCTGGTGCTGGTTTTCCTGCTGCCCATCGTATGGTTTCTGGCGCAGGCCATCTCCGAGTCACCCCTGTCGTTTGCAGAGCAGATCCGCTCGGTCTTCCTGTCGCCGGATGTCATCCACGTCATCTGGACGACCAACTACATCTCCGTGGTGGTCACGCTCGTGGTGCTGCTGATCGCCTTTCCGATTGCATACGTCATGGCGTTTTCGCGCCGGCTGTTCTTCACCCTGATCATCATCAGCGTCATCGTGCCCTACTTCACTTCAGTGGTGGTGCGTACCTACTCGTGGATGGTGATCCTCGGGCGCAACGGCATCCTCAACCAGCTCCTGCTGGACTGGGGCATCATCGATACCCCGCTCGAGCTCATGTACAACCGCCTGGGCGTGATTATCGGGATCGTCTACGTATTGTTGCCCTATCTTGTCCTGACACTGTATTCCGCCATGAAGGGCATAGATCACAATCTGATGCGGGCGGCGTACAGCATGGGCGCTTCGGGCAGCTATACGTTCCGGCGTGTATTCCTGCCACTGACTGCACCCGGTATCATTTCGGGCTGCCTGATCGTGTTCATTCTCTCGGTCGGGTTCTTCATCACGCCCGCCCTGATGGGCGGCAGCCGGGACGTGATGATTGCCATGCTCATACAGCGCGAGATTGAGCTGAACCTGAACTGGCCCATGGCTGCCATGCTGTCGATTGTTCTGCTGACGGTGACCTTGATCCTCTATGCGATCTATTACCGTTACACCAATCTTGAACGCATGTTGGGCAAGTAGGGACGGAAAGAGGAGCGCCACCCATGAAAAGCAATCGCGCGATCCAGATTCTGACCGGTGTGCTGTGTATCCTGCTGGTGCTGCCCATCCTGGTCGTCTTGATCGTATCGTTCAATGACGCCAGCTTCCTGAGCTTTCCGCCGCGACAGTTTTCCCTGCGGTGGTTTGAAAGCTTCTTCGGCAATGTACGCTGGCGAGATGCACTGTATACCAGTGTCATCATCGGATTTCTGGCCTGCCTGATCGCCACCTCCATCGGCTTCCTGGGCGCCTATTCCTTTGTGCGGGGTCGCTACCGGGGCAAGAAGCTGCTGCTGTCCATCGTCCTGCTGCCGCTGATCGTTCCCCATATCATCACCGCTGTGGCGCTGTATTTCCTGTCGGCGCCGTTCGGCCTGGTCGGCTCGCGGGTATGGATCAGCGTCGCGCATTCCGTCATCGCCTTGCCGATCGTGGTGCTCATACTGATATCGGCGCTGCAGAATGTCGAGGAAAACCTCGAGCTCGCTGCCTTCGGCATGGGTGCCAGCCGACTGTACACCTTTCGCAAGGTTGTGATCCCCCTGGTCTACCCCGGCGTCATTTCCGCTGCCCTGTTCAGCTTTCTGACCTCTTTCGATGAGCTCATCATCGCGCTGTTTCTTTCGGGTGTGCTGACTGAAACCTTGCAGGTGCGGATCTGGAACAGTCTGCTCATGGAGGCCGAGCCCATCATTGCTGCGGTCAGCTCCTTCCTGATCGTCTGCACCATTGTCATCCTGGTTTTTGAGTCCACGATCAGAAGCCAGATGAGCAAGCTCACCCGCTAGCGGCCGCAGTGGTTATCATGGGGCATGATGCGCGCACTGGGTCTACGACATATTGAGGTCATTCAGGCGGTCATGCTTACCGGTACGGTTACCGGCGCAGCCGCCCGGCTTCACGTGAGCCAGCCCGCAGTCAGCAACGCACTCAAGGATGCGGAGGAACGCCTCGGATTCCCCCTGTTCATTCGCCGTCGCGGGCGCATTTTTCCCACAGAGCATGCGCATGTGATCTTCCGGGAAATCGAACGCAGTTTCACCGGGCTCGATGCCATCAACAGCCTGTGCTCCCTGCTTCGCGACGAACCGGTTCACAGGGTCACCATTTCGTCCACGCCCGCCTGGTCGGCGTCGGTGATGCCGCTGGTCCTGCGTGACTACATGCAGCGATACCCGCAGCTGCGGTTTTCCATCATCACGCGCAGCTCGGAATATGTGCAGGCACTGGTGTCGTCGTGCAAGGCCGATATCGGTTTCGGCCTGTATGCACCGCCGATCCCGGGCGTGGAACAGGTCGATCTCGTCCACGCCCGCCTGCACGCCATCGTCAGCATGGACCATCACTTTGCGGACCGGGAACAGATCACTTTTGCCGATCTGGCGGAAGAGCCCATGGTGACTTTTTCTGGGGCGGAAGGCACGGATCGCATGGTGAACAAGGCGTTCCATGAGGCCGGGGTCAATCTGCATTCCGTGATCGAATGTCCGGCGGCACTGACGGTCTACGCAATGGCGGCGGCCGGGGTGGCAGTGGGCCTGATGCATGATATCGGCATCCATGCGTTCCGTGGCCTTGGGGTGCGCAGGATTCGTTTCGAGCCGCGCCTGGAGACCGTCATGTGCGCCTACTGGCGCAAGGGCGATGAGCTCGAATTTGATCACAAGACCCTGATTGATCTTGCGGTACAGTACGGTCAGGCCATCATGGAACCCGTTTGACATGCAGGACAGACAGGCAGATCCGGACGACATTCCCATCGCCTATATGCAGCGTACGCGTGACTGGTATCTGGCCCTGGGCTATGACAATCCCTATCGCTGGGCGCATTACGCAGATGTGCCTTTCCATGCGCTGAATAAACCCCTGTCGCAGCTCAGGCTCACTCTGGTGACCACTGCCGCGCCCTATCAGGCCGGCAAGGGCCTGCAGGGGGCGGGGGCGCCGTACAATGCGGCGGTCAAGTTCTACGAAGTCTATTCCGGCTCCACGCTGGATGATCCCGACTTGCGTATCGCCCACGTGAACGTGGATCGCAAGCATGCCAGCCTCGAGGATGCGCGCTGCTGGTTTCCACTGGCCGCCTTGCGCGAGCAGGCTGCTGCGGGTCGCATAGGTGCATTGGCTGCACGTTTTCACGGGTTTCCCACCAATCGCAGCCAGCGCCATACACTGGAAATCGACTGCCCCGAGCTGTTGCGGCGCTGCCGCGAGGATGGTGTGGATGCCGCCGTGCTGGTGGCCAATTGTCCGGTGTGCCATCAAAGCCTGAGCCTGGCGGCCCGCACGCTGGAGCAGCATGGCATCGCCACGGTCATCATGGGTTGTGCCCGGGATGTGGTCGAGCATTGCGGTGTGCCCCGCTTCCTGTTCAGCGACTTTCCCCTGGGCAGCGCCGCCGGCCGCCCCGATGACATCCCTTCCCAGCGCGATACGCTGGATCTGGCACTGAAAGTGCTGGAGTGCGCGCCCGCGGCACGAACGACGGTGCAGAATCCCTTGCGCTGGGCGGTGGATGCCGGCTGGAAGCGGGATTACTGCAACCCGGCGCTGTTCAGTGCTGCGGAGTTGCAGGCCATGCGCGAGGCGTCCGATCATGACAAGGCGGTGGCACGTCGCTTGCGCGAAACATAGGATTAGCATGACATGATCAATAAATTCAGTGAATCTCTGGAGCAGGCGATCGCCGGTATCCCGGATGGGGCCGTCGTTCTCATCGGCGGCTTCGGCGGTGCCGGCATGCCCACGGAGCTCATCCACGCCCTGATCGATCAGGGTGCGCGCGAGCTCACGGTGGTGAACAACAACGCCGGCAATCACGAAACCGGCCTGGCCGCCTTGCTGAAGGCGGGCCGGGTGCGCAAGATCATCTGCTCATTTCCCAAGAGCTCGCATTCCTGGGTTTTCAGCGAGCTTTATTCCCAGGGACGCATCGAGCTTGAATGCGTGCCTCAGGGAACCATTGCGGCGCGCCTGCAGGCGGGAGGCTCGGGGCTGGGCGGCATCTATACCCCCACCGCCTACGGCACGGCGCTGGCCGAAGGCAAGGAAACGCGCGAAATCGATGGCCGGCATTACGTCTTCGAGCTGCCCATCAAGGGAGACTTCGCCCTCGTCAAGGCGGAAAAGGCCGATCGCTGGGGCAATCTGGTCTACAACAAGACGCAGCGCAACTTCGGACCCGTGATGTGCACGGCGGCGAAGACCACCATCGTCCAGGTGCGTGAGTGCGTTGAACTGGGTGCGCTGGACCCCGAGACCATCGTCACGCCCGGCATTTTCGTGGATCGGGTGGTCGAAGTGCCCAATCCCGAGCTGTCGAGCTAGGAGTCAAGGCTGTGATCAAGAAACGAAGCAGACAGGAGATGGCACGCCGCCTGGCGGCCGACATCCCGGCGGGCAGTTATGTGAACATCGGTATCGGCATGCCCGAGCTGGTGGCCGGCTTCCTGAGGCCGGAAGATGAAATCATCCTGCACAGTGAAAACGGCATTCTGGGCATGGGTCCGCCGCCGCCCGCGGGTGAGGAAGACCCCGAGCTCATCAATGCGGGCAAGAAGCCCGTCACCTTGCTTACGGGCGGTGCGTATTTCGATCATGTCACCTCCTTTACCATCATGCGGGGCGGGCGCCTCGATCTGTGCATCATGGGCGGCATGCAGGTGTCCGAAAAAGGGGATCTGGCCAACTGGAGTCTGGGGCGTCCCGGCGAACCCCCGGCCGTGGGCGGCGCCATGGATCTGGCTGTCGGTGCGCGCCAGGTCTACATCCTCATGGAGCATGTGACGCGCGATGGTGGCCCCAAGCTGCTGCGCGAGTGCACCCTGCCGCTGACGGGGCGCGGCGTCGTGAGCCGCATCTATACCGATCTGGCCGTGCTCGAAGTCACGCCCGAAGGCCTGCAGGTGCTGGATATGGTGGATGGCCTGTCGCTCGAGGCCTTGCAGCAGCAGACCGAAGCCAGGGTGTATTGCATACGATGAAGGAATCGATGAAGGTCCTTGAGGCACAGCCATTGTCGGCGCAGGCGTTTGCGCCTTACGGCTGGGTGCTGGGTCAGCCCATGCCCGAGGCGGCGGATGCAGACGCCGACTTTGTCTTCAGCAATCCGGCCACGGATTTCTGGCGCGAGCATATCTTCGATGTCGGGCCGGGGGGCGAGGTGGAAATCCTCAACCTGCATTACCGGGATGCCGGCAGGCAGCTGGACAGCCTGGAAGCGCATGATCTGACACAGCAGGCCCTGATGCCGCTCACCGGTGAGGTCCTTCAGGCAGTGGCATGCGCCGGTGCCGATGGCATGCCCGATGCGGGCAGTCTTGCCGTGTTTCGCATACCCGTGGGTCAGGGCATCTGCATGCGTCCCGGGTGCTGGCATGCCACGCGCATCGTTGATGACCCGGTGGCCTGCATCATGCTCACGCGTGTATCGACCACGCTGGATCTCATTGCGCATTTGAAGCACGGCAGGCCGGCCACGGAAAGCCGGTTTGCTGCCGTGCCCGCATTTCAGGTCCGGGTGGCCAGATCGTAGGCGTGGGCGAGCTGCATCACGGCCAGATCGGCGCCCGGGCGCGCAAAGATCTGCACGCCCGCACCCGGACGGATATTCCTGCCGCGAACCGGAATGCTGATGGTGGGCGCACCGCCCATCGAGGCCGGCACCACTGCTTCCATCCAGCGATGGTAGGTATCCATCCGGCGTCCACCCACCTGGGCGGGCCAGTGTGACTCGGCAGCGAAGGGGAAGACCTGCGCCGTGGGCATGAGCAGGAATTCGAATTGCGCATACGTCTGATCAAGCTGATCGAGCCAGCGCCGGCGGATGTCTTTTGCCGTTTCGAACTGTTCGGGTTTCAGTTCCGTGCCGCGTATGTATTCCCACTGCGCTTCGGGCTTGATGCGCTCGAGATTTTCCTTGACACTCAGCACGGCATTGTTGTTGTCGTAGAACAGGGCGCTGCGCAGGTCCAGCCAGGATTGCCAGAGTTCCCGATAGTCGAAATCCGGCACATGCGGCTCGATGTGGCAGCCCAGGTCGGCAAGCAGGGGCAGCACTGACTCGCAGGCTTCCAGCACGCCCTCATCAAAGGCCAGCAGGCCGTTCAGGCTGCCCAGCCAACCCACGCGCACGCCCTTGAAATCACGCGCCAGCGGATCACGGAATGCCTGCGCCTTCGGTGTGGCCCCGAAGGGCAGCTGCGCCGGAAAGCCCGCCATGACGGCAAGCAGCATGGCCAGGTCGGGAATATTGCGTGCCATGGGGCCCGCAACCGACAGTGAGGGGCTGACCAGGGGATTGGGCACGCCATTGGGCACCAGGCCCGGCGTGGTGCGCAGCCCGTAGACGCCATTGAAGGCGGCCGGTGTGCGCAGCGAGCCCATCATGTCGCTGCCATCGGCCACCGGCAGCATGTGGCGGGCAATGGCAACGGCTGCGCCCCCGCTGCTGCCGCCGGCACTGACGGCGGTGTCCCAGGCATTGCGGGTAATGCCATAGACAGGGTTGTAGGTGTGTGCGCCCAGGCCGAATTCCGGCGTGTTGGAGCGCCCGACGAACAGCGCGCCTGCCGCACGCATGCGGGCGAAGAGCTCCGTGTCCTCCTGCGGAATCTCGTCCTTGAACAGCAGCGAGCCGCGCGTGCTCGGCATGCCCGCCACCGGCAGCAGGTCCTTGGGCGCCTGGGGCATGCCGTAGAGCAGCTGGTGCGCCTGCGGTGCCGTGCCGCTGTCGTCCATGGTCCGTGCCTGTGCCATCAGCTGTTCGGGATCCTCCATTGCAACCAGCGCGTTGTGGGCGGGGTTGCATTCCTCGATGCGCTGCAGGAAGGCCTGCATGACTTCGGCACACGACAGCCCGCCGCCATGCAACTGTTCCATCAGATCGACCGCATCCAAATGGATGATGTCGTTGTTCTTGGCAGAAAGTTCTTGCTTCATGGTGCTTCTATTGCTCCAGTTCGCGGATCAGGCGATCGATGAAACCTTCGCAAGCCTCCACCTGACTGATTTCTATGAACTCGTCGGGTTGATGCGCCTGATCGATGGAGCCCGGCCCGCAGACGACGACGGAATAGCCACGCTCCTGGAACTGCCCGCCTTCCGTGGCAAACGGCACGACCTGGCAGTGCGAGCAGCCCGACAGCCGCATCGCCAGCTGCTGCGCTGTATCGTCGCCTTCACTCGTCAGGGGCGGTGCATCGGCAAGCAGTTCTGTGGTGATGGACGCGGTGGGTGCAATCGCCTGCATGGCCGGCAGCAGGCTGTCGCAATAGGCCTGGAAGCGATCCAGATAATCGCGCAGGCTCTCGCCGGGCAGCACACGCGTATCCCAGGTGAAGCTGCATTCGCGCGAAATGATGTTCACGGCCGTACCGCCCTGTATGGTGCCGACATGCAGCGTGGTGTAGGGCGGCACAAACGGGCTGTCGGGGTCCGCCTGTGCCTTGTTCTTCGCCATCATGTCCTCGAGGTAGTTGATCAGGCGTGCCGCCGTCATGACCGCGCTGACGCCGCGCTGCATCTGGCTGGAATGGGCCTCGTGCCCGATGACGGTGGTGCGTGCGACGGCCAGGCCCTTGTGCGCCATGATGGGCTTCATGCTGCTGGGCTCGCCGATGACCACGGCCGACGGTTTGGCGATGTCCGTGACCAGGCGATCTATCATGGCCGGTGCGCCCAGGCAGCCGACTTCCTCGTCATAGCTCAGCGCGAAGTGGATGGGACGTTTCAGGTCGGCCTGCGCCATCTGCGGCACCATGGCCAGGCCGATCGCAACAAAGGACTTCATGTCGCAGGTGCCGCGCCCGTACAGACGGCCGTCCTTTTCCGTGAGGACGAAGGGATCGGTGCTCCAGGGCTGGCCGTCCACGGGCACCACGTCGGTGTGCCCCGAGAGCACGACGCCGCCTTCCACGTTGGGGCCGACGGTGGCAAACAGGTTGGCCTTGTTCCCGTCGGGGCTGGCCACCAGGTGGCTTTCGATGCCGTGACCTTTCAGATAATCACGTACATAGTCGATGAGCGCCATGTTGGAGTTGCGCGATACGGTGTCGAAACCGATCAGCGTGCGGATCATATCGAGGGATGATGCTTGCATCAGTGGCTCTCCTGTGAGTCGTTGTTGGCCTGTGTACGCCATTGCTGCAATGTGGGGCCGCAGGGTCGCAGGCGCAGTGTATCGGACAGCCGGGTCCAGGGCAGTTGTGCAGGATCCATTTCCATGGAACCCGGTGCCGCTGCCACCAGCACATGGCTGGCAATGGGCTGGAAGTCGGCACGAAAGTGGACACTGCTCTTGACGACGAGGATGCGTGCCGCTTCGGGCGTGATGCCGACGAAGCGGAACATGCCCCTGTCGGCCATCTGCGCCTTGTTGGTAGTGACGACGATGCGCACGCCGCCAAGGCGCAGGCAGGCTGATGGTCCCAGTGCCATGTGCACGCCCCGGTAGAAGGGGCCCTGGGCCAGGAAGCGGCCGTCCGAAAGCGCTTCGACCTCGTAGTCGGCCACCAGCGGGGTATCGCCGGCAACGCCGGATTTGCCTCCCAGCGCCAGGCGCAGCGTTGTACCCACGCCGGCGGCGTGGGCGGCAGCCGCGGATTCACCGTCGACGATGAGGCCGATGGCGGCTTGCTGTGCTCCGGCCGTGATCAAGGCGCGCAACAGGCCGGTCGTGTCGGAATCACTGCCCGCGCCGGGGTTGTCCTGGGCGTCGGAGATGATGACGGGCTGGCCGCTGCACGATGCCAGCAGCATGGCCTCCTGCACCGCTGCTTCCGGGGTATAGAGCGTGCCGGCAAATTCGCTTTCGGCATCGAGTATGACCTGGAACAGTATATCCACGGCCTTGCGACCGGCGTCTTCCGTGCCATAGCCCCACAGCATGCCGCCGCAGTCGGCAATATCGGCTGCGGGAAAGCCCATGCACCACGACAGGCTGCCCACACCGGGCTGATTTTCCAGGGCGCCCAGCCGCTCGTACAGCGTCCGGGCCGGCTCCAGGAAGGTACTTTGCCAGCACAGCGGGATCAGGTAGGGCTGGCGGCGCCACCAGACGGGCTGGCGGGGCATGCCCTCCAGCCGGCGCTGCAGGTATTCGAAGGCGCGCACGCCGGTGTCCGCACGGTCCACATGTGGATAGGTGCGAAACGCCACCAGCATGTCCGCAAGCTCAAGCATGCGCGTGCTCACGTTGGCGTGCAGGTCCAGGCTGACCACAAGCGGCAGTTCGTTGCCGACGATATTGCGCACGCGTTCCAGCAGTTCGCCCTCGCCGTCTTCGAGGTGTTCGCACACCATGGCACCATGCAGGTCCAGGAAGAGGGCGTCGGCGGGCAGGGCGGCACGGATCTGCGCCAGCAGGCGTGCGGCAATGGTTTCGTAGGCATCCTGCGTGACATGTGCCGAAGGACTGGCGGCGCACCACAGCGTGGGTATGATGTCGTGGCCGTGTGCGTGTGCGGCGGCGATGAAACCCGCTGCCGGGAAGTTCGTGCCTTCCAGGGCCGGAAACATGGCATCTCCGCTGACCAGGGCGGGCCAGCCGCCACCGCGCTCGAAGGCATCCATACCGGCCTTGCTGGTGGCGAAGGTGTTGGTCTCGTGCTGGAAACCCCCCACAATGATGCGCATCTTGAAACCTCAGGAAACCGCCGGTTCGGCGCCCGGCTCTGCAACAAAGGGCCGGAAGTTGCGAAAATCCCAGTGCGCTCCCGGCGCGGACTGTATGAGCTCGCGCGTGTAATCCTCACGCGGGGAGCGGATGACCTGCTGGGGCGTGCCCTTCTCGACGATACGTCCGTGCTGCATGACGATGATGGTGTCTGAAATCTGGGCCGCCACGCGCAGGTCGTGTGTGATGAAGAGGATGGCCACGCCGGTGCGCCGCTTGATGTCGGCAAGCAGATCGAGCACCTGTCCCTGGACCGTGACGTCGAGTGCAGAGACGGCTTCGTCGGCAATGAGGATTTCCGGCTCCATGACGATGGCGCGTGCCAGACAGAGCCGCTGGCGCTGTCCCCCGGAAAACTGGTGCGGATAGCGCTGCATGACACTGCTGTCCAGGCCGACGATTTCCAGCACCTCGGCCACCTTGCGCCGGGCCTGTGATTCCGCCATGCCGAAGTTGGTCAGGCCTTCCATCAGCGAGGCCCCGATGCGCCGGCGCGGATTGAGCGAGCGGTAGGGGTCCTGGAAGACGATCTGCAGACGCTGCTTGATGTCGTAGGACCGGTTGCGTGACGCATCCTCGAGCAGGTGATCGCCCAGCCGGATCTCGCCCGTCCAGCCTTCCACCAGGCCGATGACACAGCGCGCCAGCGTGGATTTGCCCGATCCCGATTCGCCCACGATACCGACGATTTCGTCCCGGTGCACGTCCAGATTCACATCGCTGAGCGCATGGACCAGACGCGGCCGGCCAAACAGCGGCCGCGTACCGTAGGTCTTGGAGACATTGCGCAGGCTGAGTACCCGATCGTGCTTGGGCGGCAGCGGCGCCGGCGGATGGATGCCGGGAACGGAGGCCACAAGCTCGCGCGTGTAGGGATCTGCTGGTGCGGCAAGAATCTGGTCGCGCGTGCCGTTTTCTATGGTCACGCCGTGGCGCATGACCAGGATGCGATCGGCGATCTCGGCCACCACGCCAAAATCGTGTGTGATGAAGATGACCGAAGTGCCATGCACGCGCTGCAGCTCCTTCATGAGGTGGAGAATCTGCTTCTGCGTGGTGACATCCAGGGCCGTCGTGGGCTCGTCGGCGATGAGCAGCTTGGGCTCGAGGATGAGCGCCATGGCGATGACGATGCGCTGGCGCTGGCCGCCGGAAAGCTCATGCGGGTAGCTGCGGTAGATGCGCGGCGGGTCCGGAAGATCCACTTCGGTGAGCATCTTCATGACCATCTCGCGTCGCTGTGCGGCCGGCAGGCTGCGATGGATGCGAATGACTTCGTCGAGCTGCTCGCCGATGCGTCTTACCGGGTTGAGCGCCGTCATCGGCTCCTGGAAGACCATGGACATGGTGGTTGCGCGCAGGGCCAGGATCTCGCCGGGACGTGCGGTCGACAGGTCACGCCCGTTGAGCAGGATCCGGCCGCCGCTGCGCCGCAGCGCGTCGGGGGGCAGCAGCCCCATGACGGAGAAGGCGGTGACTGACTTGCCCGAGCCGGACTCGCCCACGATGCACAGCGTTTCCGCAGCATAGACGTCAAAGGAGACCGACTTGAGGATGGGCCGGGGGTCGGAGCGGGACACCGTCTCGACGCACAGGTCCCTGACGGAAAGAACGGTTTCGGGTCTCTCGTTACCGGGATGGGTCACGGTCAGTTCCTCGCAGCCAGCTTGGGGTCGAGTGCGTCGCGTGCCGCATCACCCAGCATGTTGATGGTGAGTATGGTCAGCGAGAGCACAATGCCCGGATAGAGCACCAGCCCGGGCAGCAGCTGGAAATAGCTGCGGCCATCGGCAATGATGTTGCCCCAGGACGGTACTTCGGGCGGGATGCCCGCGCCCAGGAAGCTGAGGATGGCCTCGATGAGTACCGCTGCGGCAAAGATATAGGTGCCCTGGACGATGAGCGGCGCCACGGTATTGGGCAGCATGTGGCGCAGCAGTATCTTCAGCGGTGAAGTGCCCAGGGTGACGGCCGCCTCCACATAGGGCTCGCTGCGCACGCTGAGCATGATGCTGCGCACCAGCCGCGTGACGCGCGGGATTTCCGGCACGGCAATGGCCACGATGACGGTGGTCAGGCTGGCGCCCGAGACCGAGACCAGGGCGATGGCGAGCAGCACGGCGGGAATTGCCATGATGCCGTCCATGATGCGCATGATGACGCTGTCCAGCGCGCGGAAGTAGCCGGCCAGCGCGCCCAGGATGACGCCGAAGAAGACGCTGATCGCGAGCACGCCGGTACCCACCATCAGGGATACGCGCGAGCCGTAGATGATCCGGGAATACAGGTCCCGTCCATAGGCGTCAGTGCCCAGGATGTGGGCGGCAGACGGTTTTTTCAGTCGTACCGACGGGTCCAGGAACATGGGGTCCTGCGAGGCGAGCCAGGGTGCCAGGAAGGCCATGAGCACGACGATCACGATCATCGCCAGTGCCAGCCGCGTGGACCAGCTCGACAGGAAGAGATGGAGCTTGCTTTGGCTTGCCATGGTCAGGAATCAATCCGTGGATCGACGATGCGATAGAGAATGTCGATCGCCAGGTTGACGAAGATGTCCACTACCGAGAACAGGACGATGAGCGCCTGGATGATGGTGAAGTCCTTGGCCAGGATGGCTTCGACCACCAGCCGGCCCAGCCCCGGGATGTTGAACACCGACTCGGTCACGACCACACCGCCGATGAGCATGGTGATGGTGATGCCGATGACGGTCAGGATGGGAACGGCGGCGTTCGTGAGTGCGTGGTGCAGCAGCACGCCGCGTTCGTTCAGACCCTTGGCGCGTGCAGTGCGGATGTAATCCTCGCCCAGCGTATCGATGATGCTGGAGCGCACGAAGCGCGTGACCAGGGCAATGTAGATGGTGCCCAGTGATGCGATGGGCAGTATGAGGTGACGCAGATGATCCCACAGCCCGTCACTCAGGGGCCGGTAACCCTGTACCGGCAGCCAGCCCAGCACCATGGAAAACAGGAAGATGAGCAGGTAGGCCGTGATGAAGACGGGCACGGAAAAACCCAGCACGGACGCAGCGGTAACCGCCTTGTCCACGGGTTTTCCGCGCCGCCAGGCCGACAGTATGCCCACCGGCACCGAGATCAGCACGGTGTACAGGATGGTGTACAGCGTGATCGCGATGGTGGGCCCCATGCGGTCCAGCACCATGTCGCTGACCGGCAGCCCGGAAATCAGCGAGGTGCCGAAGTCACCCTGGAGAACGGCGGTGATCCAGCGATAGAACTGCACCGGAATGGGCTGATCCAGCCCCATGTGGCGGCGTATCTGTTCGATCTGCTCGACCGTGGCCCCGTCGCCCGCGACGATGGCGGCCGGATCGCCCGGCGTCAGTCGCAGGATACTGAAGATGACGATGGCAACCACCAGTAATACAGGGATGGTGGCTGCCAGCCGTTTCAGGATGATGGACAGCATTTACTTGCCGGTCTTTTCGATGTTCCAGAAGACCGGAACGGGTGCGTCGAGAATGCCCTTGAGCGAGGCGCGCGCTGCGCCGACCACGGCAAACTCACCCAGCGGTACCACGCCCACGTTGTCCATGACCAGTTCCTGGACTTCGGTGGCCAGCGCCGTCAGGCGTGCGTCGTCATCGGTGGTGGCGAAGTTCTGGCGCAGCTCCTCGACGCGGGCCTGCTCGGGCCAGCCGAACCACGCGCCCGTGCCGTTGGATGCCGCCGCGTAATTGGCGAGCGGATCGCTGATGTCGGCCAGCGAGAGGTAGGTCGTGAAGATGTTCCAGCCGCCTTCGGCGATGGGCTTTTGCGAGGCACGCCGCGTCACCAGCGTCTGCCAGTCCATGGCATCCACGCGCACGGTGAAGCCGCCCTGGCGCAGTTCCTGTGCGATGACGGGCACGAAGGAGCCCCCGGCGTTGGCAAAGTCGGTCGGATGCATGATCACCACCGGCGTGCCGTCATAGCCGGCTTCCTTGAGCAGGGCCTTGGACTTCGCGGCATCGGCCTTGACCAGATCACCGGCGCCGGCATCCGTGCCGTACCTGGTGTCGCAGCCGAACAGCGCGGCGCAGGTACGGAAGTACTTGGCGTCGCCGATGTTGGCCTGCATGATCTCGCCCTGGTCAATGGCGGCCAGCGCGGCCTGGCGCACCAGCTTGTTGTCGAACGGGGGCTGCAGGTGGTTCAGGCGCATGACGGGCTGACCGCCCTGCAGGGTGGACACGATCAGCTGGATGTTGCTGTCGCTCTCGAGCAGGGGCAGCAGGTCATACGGCGCCTGTTCGATGAAATCGATCTCGCCGTTCTTGATGGCGTTGACACCCGTCATGGCGTCGGGCATGGACACCCAGCGCACCTTGTCGACCTTGACGATGCGCGCGCCGGCCATGCCGCTGGCGGGCTCGCTGCGCGGCACGTATTCGTCATTCTTCACGAAGAGCGCATTCACACCGGGCTTGAACTCTTCCATCACGAACTTGAAGGGGCCGGAGCCGATCGCTTCCGTAATGGGTTCGGCCGGCGAAGTCCTGGCGACGCGCTCGGGCATGATGAAGGCGGCCAGCGAGCTGGGCTTGGACAGGGCACGCAGCGCAATGTTGGTGGCCGTGCTGAACGTCATGGAGAAGGTCTTGTCATCGATGCGATCGGTGGCGGTGGTGAGCTCCTTCATGATCTGGCCCATCTTGTCCTGGGTGGCCCAGCGGTCGATGGAAGCGATGCAGTCGGCCGAGGTCACGTCACCGCCGTCATGCCACTTCAGGCCGTCGCGCAGTGTGAAGGTATAGGTCTTGCCGTCGTCGGAGACCTCCCACTTTTCCAGCATCTGCGGCTGGATGTTGCCATCCGCATCGACACTGAGCAGGGTGTCGTAGATCATGTAGCCGTAGTTGCGAATGACGTAGGCCGTGGTGATGACGGGGTCCAGCGAGCGCAGGGGCGCCTGCATGACCGCAGTGATCATGGTTTCGGCCTGGGCGCTGGCGACGGAGCCCAGCCCCAGGGGCAGGGCGACCAGAAGGCTGGCGGCCAGGGTGGTGTATCTTGATTTCGTTTTCATGGATTGTCTCCTTGGTTACCGGATGGGAATGCCCCGCGGTGCCTTATTGTGCTGATCCTCATGAGGGCAGGTCATCCAGATTGTCCCTGATTGGGAATAAAAAACCGTAACTGATTTTTAACGGATCATCGTGGTATCCACCCACACGCTCTTGGTGCGCGTGTACTCGTAAAGAGCCGCAAGGCCGCTCGAGCGACCGTAGCCACTGTCGCCCAGACCACCGAAAGGGGACGACACGTGAATGGTTTTGTAGCCGTTCACCCAGAAGGTGCCGGCCCTGACGGCTGCCGCCACGCGGTGTGCGCGTGCCACGTCACGTGTCCATACGGCGCCTGCCAGACCGAAGCGGCTGTCATTGGCCAGCGTGACGGCTTCCGCTTCCGTGTCGAAGGGAATCACCGCGAGTACCGGGCCGAAGATCTCCTCCCGGGCGACCGACATGCGGTTGTCCACGCCCGCCAGCACGGTGGGGCGGACATAGAGCCCTTCTGCCGGGACGGCATCTGCTGTCAGGCGCTGCGCACCCTCGGCAAGCCCGGCATCGATCATCTGCCGCACCCGCTCGTACTGGCGACGGTGGGCGATGGGCCCGACCTGGGTGTCCTCTGCCAGGGGGGCGCCCACGCGCAGGGCATTGGCACCCTGGACGATGGCGTCCAGCAGGCGATCGTGAATGCGCCTGTGCACCAGCAGGCGCGAACCGGCCACGCAGCTCTGGCCGGCCCCGCTGAAGATTGCCGCCAGAGCGCCTTTTGCAGCTTGCTCCAGGTCGGCGTCGTCAAAGACAATGTTGGCCGACTTGCCGCCCAGCTCCAGTACACAGGGCAGGGGGCGGCGGGCCGCCACGGCGGCGACTTCGCGCCCGATGACCGGTGAGCCCACGAAAACCACCTTGGCAATATGCGGGCTGTCGATGGCGGCCGGCACGCAGGTCCGGCCCAGGCCGGCAAGCACGTTCACCACGCCCGCAGGTACGCCGGCAGACTCGATGAGCCTGGCCAGCACCAGTGAAGTGCAGGGCGTGAGCTCGGACGGCTTGAGCACCACGGCATTGCCCATGGCAATGGCCGGGGCGATCTGCCAGCCGGCGGTGAACAGCGGCGCGTTCCACGGCGTCACCTGCAGCACAGTACCCAGCGGCTCGTGGCGTACATAGTTGAGGTGGCCGCTCGGTACGGGAATGATCTCGCCGTGAAGCTTGTCGGCCCAGCCGGCGTAATACTCGAACATGTCGGCCACGCGGGCGATTTCGATGCGACAGTCCTGAATGGGCTTGCCGGCGTTGATGGCTTCCAGGCGCGCCAGATCATCGGCGTGCGCCCGCAGTGCCTGGCCGACGGCATGGACGCGCCGGCCGCGCTCGGCGTGAGGCAGGGCGGCCCAGGCGTGTTGTGCGCGTGCACCGGCTTCGGCCGCCTGCTGTGCCAGTGTCGCACCGGCATCGGCATAGGACTGCACCGCTTTGCCGCTTGCCGGGTCATACAGTGTGATGGCTTCGCCGCCGCCGGGCTGCAGCCGGCCGTCAATATAGGATGCAATGGTATCGGCCCCGGGAAAGAAGTGTGCCCAGGCGGCGATGAGGTCGCTGGATAGGTCGTTGGATGGTTTGGCCGGCATTGATGCGTACTCCTGCCGGATTCACTGGTGTTCGCGGCCGGGCTGCGATGCGGTGAAATCCGTGATGCGGTTGAAATCCAGATCGTCGCCCAGCCGGCGGCTGCTATCGTGCCAAAGCTGCGTGCATTGTGTAGACAATGGATAGTCGTCAAGACCCAGCGACGCAAGAAGGCTTTGCGCCAGGCCGATATCCTTGCGCATGAGTGCCATGGTGAAGCCGGAGTCGAAGGTTTCGCTGAAGACCCAGCGCGGAAAATTGACTTCCGTGACGGCGCTGCGACCCGAGCCGGCATTGATGCCTTCGAAGATCTTTTCTGCGTCCATGCCGAGTGCCCGGGCCGCCCTTGCCGCCTCACCCGCAAGGATGAGGTGGGCACCGCACAGCAGGTTGTTGAGCAGCTTGGCGGTGTGGCCGGCACCCGCAGGGCCGACATGGACGCGTTTTGCGCTCAGGGCGTCCAGGATGGGTTCGGCGCGCGCCAGCGTATCGGTGTCGCCGCCCAGCATCATGGTGAGCGTGCCTTGCGCGGCGGCCTGGGCGCCACCGCTCACCGGGGCGTCGATGAAGCCGATTCCGGCATCGCGTGCGTCCCGGGCGATGCGGCGTGTGCTGTCCGGATGCGCTGTCGAGGTATCGATGATGAGGCTGCCGGGCGCGGCATGGGCCAGAATGCCGTCCGGCCCCAGGACGACCGCCTCCACGATGGCCGAGTTGGGCAGGGACAGGATGATGGCCTGCGCCTCGCGCGCCAGTGCACCGGCCGATCCGCACAGCGGGATGCCCTGCGCGGCGATGCGCGCCTGCACGTCTGCCGAGGCGTCGTGCCCCATGACGTGAAAGCCGCGTGCCTGCAGGGTGGTGGCCATGCCGCCGCCCATGTTGCCCAGGCCGATGATGCCGATGCGTTTCATGCTGCGCTCCTGCCTCAGACGACACCCGGGTGATGGCCGTCGCGCTCTATGGTTTCGCCCGCAAGCAGGCACAGGTCCTCGCGGAAGCGTCCGGCAACGATTTGTATGCCGACGGGCCGCGTGCCGACTTTGCCGGTGCACAGGGCGAGCCCGGGCAGTGCCATCAGCGGCAGGGCGATCTGCGGGATCTGCGCTTCCCAGACGCGCTCGTATTCCGCCGGTCCTTTCAGATCAAGATCGTCGTCAAAAGGTAGCTCTGCAGACACCGGCATGAGCACCACCGGGGTATCTGCGAGGAACTGCTGCCACTGGCGCACCATGGTGGCCCGCTGCGTGAGCGCTTCGGACACGCTGTGCAGCCCCATGGCCTTGCCGATGGCGGCCTGGCCGCGCAGCGCGGCCAGTGCGCCGGGATCGCCTTCACGCTCGGCGGCGGCCAGCTGGTCTTCGTAATGATCACCCATCCACAGCGTGACCTGGGCGCGTATGGCCTCGCGCAGGGGCGGCAGTGCAGCTACCTCGTCCACCTGCCACCCCGCCTCGCGCAGCTGTGCGGCGGCCCGTTGCAGATGCTCGATGATCTCGGGCGCCGTGTTCAGACCGTCGGGACGCAGGCACAGCGCCGCCTTGCGCGCCACGGCCGGACCTTCGAGCGGCGCCGGTACCCAGAACGGATCGCGGGCGCTGGGCGCGGCGAGCGCGTGCAGCGTCAGACGCAGGTCGGCTACGCTGCGCGCCATGGGGCCCGTGACCGACATCAGCTGGGCGCTTACCGGGCGCTCGCCCGTGGTTGTATTGAAGGCCGGCACGCGGCCGGTGGTGGGGCGCAGGCCGTGGATGCCGCAGGCGTAGGCCGGGTAGCGGATGGAGCCGGCGATATCGGTACCGAGCGATATGGGCCCCATGCCGGCGGCCACGGCGGCACCGGCACCGCCGGATGAGCCGCCGGGTGTGATGGCGGGATCGTGCGGGTTGCGGGTGGCGCCATGCAACAGGTTGCTGGTGAACCAGCGGTAGGAGAAGGCCGGCGTGTTGGTGCGTCCCAGCATGACGGCGCCGGCGCTCAGTATGTTGTCGACGAGCGGGCTGTTGACCTTGGCGATGGCGTCCTTCTGCAGGTGGACGCCGTTGGTTGTGGCATAGCCGGCAACATCGGTGATGACCTTGGTGGTCACCGGAACACCGGCCAGCGGGCCCACCGCCTCACCGGCGGCAAGACGCGTGTCAATGGCCTTCGCTGCAGCAAGGACTTCGTCGGGCCGCACTTCCACCAGGGCATTCAGCCGGCCATTGACCTGCTCGATGCGATCAAGCGCGTCACGTGCCACCTGCTGTGCCGAAAGCTTTCCTTCCTGTATCTGCCGGGCGACTTCGCCGGCCGTCAACCGCCATGTCTCCATATCTTGCCTTCGTTTGTTGGTTGTCGACAATCGTCACATGGATAATAATAGCGCTTGTGGCTATCAGCAAGCATTATTCCGTGCAAGGATTGGGGTTATGGAAGCAGAGGTGAGCCGTTCATCGGATCTGGATCTGGAGGGCGCCATCGGTGCGGATTTCGTCAGCATGGACGGACCGCAGGCGGTTGTGTTCGCACAGCGCCATTTTGGCGTCGGCGGCGAGACCAGGCACTTCGCCACCGAGAAGGACGACACTTACCGCATCCAGACCCCGGAAGGCCGGCGTTACGTCCTCAAGGTGGCCAATCCCATGGAAGATCCCGACGAGCTGGATTTCCAGGTCAGTCTGCTCGAGCATATTGCCGGGCGCGATCCCGGGCTTCCGGTGCCGCGGGTGGTGCGCAGCCGCGACGGCCGCGCCATTGTGCCCATCACGGATGCCGCAGGCCAGGCACGCTGCCTCCAGTTGCTGACCTATATGGAAGGCACGCCGCTGGATCATGTGCCGCCCAATGCGGCACAGCGTATGATCCTGGGCCGCACGCTGGCGCGCCTGCGTCTGGCCATGGCGGATTTTTCCCATCCGGCCGATCATCGTGCGCTGGCCTGGGATGTGCAGCATCTGCCCCAGCTGGCGGGCCTGCTCGATGCCATCGAGGACGTGCAGCAGCGCGACGCGCTGGCCCGGGGGCTGGCACGTTACCGCGCGCTCATGCCGCGCATCCGCGCCCTGCGCCGTCAGGTGCTGCATAACGATTTCAACGCGTCGAATACCGTGGTCAATCCCGATGACCCGGCATTCGTGACCGGCATCATCGATTTTGGCGATGCCGTGCGTACCGCCATTGCCATCGACCTGGCCACCGCCGTGCTGGCGCAGCTGCCGCGCGATATGGCCGAGCGGCCCGATCAGGATATATTCGCGGCCGGGCATGATCTGGTGCGCGGTTATCTCGAGGTGGCCGACCTGACGACCGAGGAGCGCAGCCTGCTGCCGCATCTGGTCATGGGTCGCGTCGTCGCGCGCGGCCTGATCACCCTGTGGCGCACCCGGCGCATGCCACACAACGCACCCTACGTCCTGCGCAATACCGGGCCGGGCTGGGGTCAGCTGGACTGGTTCCTGGCCCGCTCGCCGGAAACCGTGTCAGCCGAATTTCTTTGATACAGGACAGAGTCATGGATGCCAGTACGCAGACCCCGACCATGGGCAAAATGGTCAACGCCTTCAACCCCGATCAGCTCGATGGCCTGGCAGCCGAAACGCGCGACGCCGTGCGCCGGCGCATCCGTCTGCTGGGGCCGGCCTACCGGCTGTTCTACCAGAATCCCGTCGAGGTGTATCGCGGCGAGGGCGTACTGCTGTACGACAGCCAGGGCAATGAGTATCTGGATGCCTACAACAACGTCGTATCCGTCGGTCACGGTCATCCGCGTGTGGTGCAGGCCATCAGCGAACAGATGGCGCAGCTGTGCACCCACACACGCTATCTGCAGAAAGGCATCCTGGATTATGCGGAAGCCCTGCTGGCTACTTTTGGCGGCAGCCTGTCGGCGCATGGACACATGATGTTCACCTGCACCGGTTCCGAAGCCAATGATCTGGCCCTGCGCATGGCGCGTCACCTTACGGGGCGTCGCGGCGTCATCATCACGCACGAGGCCTACCACGGCAACTCCTATCTGACCACGGGTATCTCGCCGTCGCTGGGCGAGCGCTCGCCGCTGGGTACCTGGGTGCGCCAGGTGCCGGCGCCGGATTCCTTCCGTCTGCCGGCGGAGACGCTGGGCGAGTGGATGGCCGAGCAGGTCGAGCGCCAGATCTACGATCTGGAACGCCATGGGGATGGCGTGGCCGCTTTCATTGCCGATTCCGCATTCTCGTCCGATGGCATCTACACCCATCCGGCAACGGTGCTGGCACCGGTGGCCGAAGTGGTGCGCAAGGCGGGCGGCCTGTTCATTGCCGACGAGGTGCAGTCCGGCTTCGGTCGCCTGGGCGACTCGTTGTGGGGATACCAGCGCCATGGTGTGGACCCCGACATCGTCACCCTGGGCAAGCCCATGGGCAACGGCTTTCCGGTGGCTGGTGTGGCCGTCATGCACCCCATCGTCGAGGCCTTCGGGCGCGACATGCGCTACTTCAATACCTTTGGCGGGAACACCGTCGCCATTGCGGCCGCCCAGGCAGTGCTGGATGTGATCAACGACGAAGGTCTGGTAGAGAATTCGAAAGCAATCGGCGGTTTCATCCTTGACGGCCTGCGCGCGCTTGCGGAACGCCACCCCCGGGTGGGCGATGTGCGCGGCAGCGGCCTGTACATGGGCGTGGAGCTGGTGAACAACCGCGAGGACAAGACACCGGACGCGGCGGCGGCCGCCGCCATCGTGAATGGCCTGCGCGAGCGGCGTGTGCTGATCTCGGCCACCGGTTTCGATGCCAATGTGCTCAAGATCCGCCCGCCGCTGGTCTTCCAGCGCGAGCATGGGCAGCGCCTGCTCGATGCGCTGGAGGCGACGTTTGCCGAGGTTCTGGGCTGACCGTCCATGGACATCGACCAGCTTCGTCCGCTACCGCGTCGCCCCATCGAGGATCTGGCGGTCGACAGCCTGCGTGATTTCATCCTGTCGGGCGCCGTGCCGCCCGGCACGCGTCTGGTCGAGACCGTCCTGGCCGAGCAGCTGGGCATTGCGCGGGCCACGCTGCGCGCCGGGCTGCAACGGCTTGCCGGCGAAGGCCTGGTGGAGCGCACGCCCTATGTCGGCTGGCAGCTGATGTCGCTGACCGCCGCGGATGCCTGGGAAATCTGGACCCTGCGCGGCGCTCTGGAGCGGCTCGCCAGCGCGCTGGTGGCGCAAAGCGAGGATGACACCGTGCTGCCGGCTGCGCGCAAGGCTTACGACGCCCTCGTGGCGGCCTGCCGCCCGGGCACCGACATGCATCTCATCAGTGAGCGCGACTTCGATTTGCATCGCCGTCTGGTCGAGCTTTCCGGTCATGCGCGCCTGGCACGGCAGTACCAGCAGGTGGAGCAGCAGGTGCGCTTGTATATCGCCACGAGCAACCAGTATGCGTCCGACGGTCCCGAAGACATCATCGCCCAGCATGCGCCCCTGATGGCGGCGCTGGAGGCGCGTGATGCGCGTGCCGCCGGCCGCGCAGCCTGGCACCATAACGAGATCGAGGGCCGCCGCCTGGCGCAATGGCTGGAGACGCGCGAGTCGTCCTGACGGATGCTCAGTCCGTTTTCGGACCGGCCTGTATCTGCGCCAGATGTCGCTGGGCAATCTGATAGCCTTCCCTTCGGTGACGCTGGATGGCCGCCATGGAGAAGTCAAAGGCCGCCGTCAGCGGCTCGCGGGCCGAGCCGTCTCTCACGATGCGGATGAGTGTGGTGTTGGCACCCCGGCCCATCAACCGCACGTAACGGGGACGCTGGCGAAGCCGTGCCGCCATGTCCGGCTCCACCGCCAGCATCACCTCGTCCACCAGGGCCTTGAATTCGCTGGTCAGTGCGCGTACGCCCGCGTCATTGCGGATGCGCTCGCCGTAGATGATCTGGTCGCGGCGTGCCATCACCTCGGCCAGATTGGTGGGCAGGGGGCGGTTGCCCGGAAACAGGTCAACGAGAAAGACCTGCTTGTTGTCGGCGCCGCAGGTGTCGAGCACGTGCTCCAGCGGTGAATTGCTGATGATGCCGCCGTCCCAGTAGCGGCGCCCGTCGATGGTTGTCCAGGGAAAGAGCGGCGGCAGGCTGCAGCTGGCCAGCACATGGTCGGCCGTGAGCGTGTCGATGTGGCTGTCGAAAAAGACCTGCTCGCCGCAATCGACGTCGACCGCAGAGATGATCAGCCGGATGGGACTGCTGGCGAGCGTAGAGAAATCCACGTACTTCTCAAGCAGGCTTTTCAGGGGGGTGAGCTCGTACAGGCTGGTCCACTGCGCAGGCCACCATTCGTCATGCACGGGCGGCGCCATCCACCGCGGCCGGAAGAATTCGGGAATGCCCCACATCAGGGTGCCGTGCAGGGCCAGCGAGTGGCTGACGGGGTCGGGTACTGGATGGGGGGCGTGTGCGCCCACATCATTCCAGAAGGCCGCCACTGCGCTTGAATAGCGATCGGGGTTGCCGGCCATGATGGCGCCGTTGATTGCGCCGATGGACACGCCGCCGACCACATGGGGTGCAATGCCCGCTTCGTTCATGGCCTGAAGCACGCCGCATTCGAAGGCACCCAGGGCGGCGCCGCCCTGCAGGATCACAATGGTGGCACGCGCCAGATCTTCGAGTGCATCCCCGGGGTCGCCCAGACGTGCCCGCGCCGGACCCAGATGGTTGCCTTCGCCGATGAGGGTCTTGATGGTGCGCGTTTCCTCCGGCGGGCGGTTGGTGGAGAACAGTCCGATGATGCGGTCGTCGCGCAGATAGAATTCCGCGAAGGACGGCTCGTCCAGACTGCCCCGCGCTTCGCGCGCATCCGCCTCTTCGCTGGTGCCCAGGAAAGTGAAGCTGAAGTCCAGAAAGTCGCAGTAATAGTGCAGCACGGCGGCATAGGGAATGCGCTGGCCGAGCATATTCCGGGCGGCGGTATGCCCCTGGCTACGTGCATTCTGCCAATGCATGGCGCGCTGGCGTTGCCCCTGGCCGTCCGGGTAGCTGGCCACATCGCCGGCGGCAAAGATATCAGGGTCGGGCGTCTGCAGAAAAGTATCGACCAGCAGTCCATCCGCTATCGGCAGGCCGCTGTCTTCCAGGAAGTCGGTGCGCGGCCGCGTGCCGGTGGCCATGATGACGGTGCTGCATTCCAGCTTGCGGCCCGATGCGGTCGCCACGGCATTGACGCGGGTGCGGCCCTGGAGCTTCTGAAGCGTCTCGTTGAGCCATACCGTGATGCCGAAATGCCGGCAGCGTTCCAGGAAATAGGCCGAAAGCCCTGGCGAGTGAATCCGTGGAAAAACACGGTCCTCGCGGTCGATCAGGCTGACATCCAGACCCATCTGGGTAAAGGAAGTGGCCAGCTCCATGGCGATGAAACTGGTGCCGATGATCACAATGGGGCCCGGATGCCGCTTGAGCCAGTCCTGGATTGCCTGGGCATCCGCGATGGTGCGCAAGGTGAAGACACCTTTGAGGTCTGCGCCGGGTAGCGCCAGGCGATGGGCCCGGGCCCCGGTGGCGATCAGCAGCTTTCCATAACCGATGTGCCGGCCGTCTTCGTCGATCACGGTATGGCGCTTGCGGTCCACCTGGCGGATTCGGCGGCCCAGTTGTACTTGGATGCCCTCGGTCTCGTACTGCTGTGCGTCGATCTGGAGCAACTGCGCCTCCTGCAGCACACCACGCATGAAACCCTTGGTCAGCGGCGGGCGCTGATAGGGGTAGGTATGTTCTTCGGACAGCATCAGTATGGAACCCCGGGCACCTTCATTGCGCAACGTCCGGGCCGCCGTGACGGCGGCCACGCCGCCGCCGACGATGACAAAGTCGGCGCTCTCGGAAGCGGGCGGTGTGCGGGAATGGCGGGACCCGGGGCCGGCGTGTTCCATGGTGGAAGTTCCTTTCATGGCTCAATGTTAACCCCGCTGTTAACTTCGATGGGCCGGTTCATTGCAATACGTGGACAGTCCTATACTGTTTATATATCAGCCGATGTCCGCATCGTGCATTGAAAGGAGTCCAAGCCATGAAATCCGCTGAGAAAAACCATGAGAGAGTGCGTATCGGTCCACTGGATCTGTCCGCCGATCTGATCGATCTGGCCAGCGTTGCGCGACGCACGCGCTATACCGGTGGCATGGCGCCCACGGCGGCCGTCCTGGCGTGGACGGACTGGGCCCTGCATCTGGCCTATTCGCCGGGCAAGCGGCTTGCCCTGTGGCAGGATGCGCTGCGCATGCAGCGGGAATTCCTGCAGTACTCCCTGACGGCGGCGCTGCCGCATCCCGCTGCCGAGTGTGTGGAACCGGCGGAGCAGGATCGCCGCTTTGCTGACGCGGCCTGGCACCGCTGGCCTTTCAACCTTATCCAGCAGGCCTTCCTGATGCAGGAAAAGTGGTGGGACCTGGCCACCACCGGCGTACGCGGCGTGTCGCCCCACCACGAGGACATGGTGAACTTTGCCGGTCGCCAGTGGCTGGACATGATCTCGCCCGCCAACTACATCGTCACCAACCCCGAAGTACAGCAGCTCACCATGCAGAGCGCCGGCATGAACCTGGTGCAGGGAGCCATGAATGCCTGGGACGATGCGCGTCGTGCACTGACGGATGAAGCGCCGGCAGGCACCGAGGGCTTTGAGGTGGGGCGCGATGTGGCCGTGACGCCCGGCAAGGTGGTGTTCAGCAACCGGCTGATCGAACTCATCCAGTACGCACCCGCCACGTCCAAAGTGCAGGCCGAGCCGGTGCTGATCGTGCCCTCGTGGATCATGAAGTACTACATCCTCGACCTCTCGCCGCACAACTCCCTGGTGAGCTATCTGGTGTCCCGGGGCCATACGGTATTCATCATCTCGTGGAAGAATCCGGATGCCGGTGACCGGGATCTGGGAATGCACGATTATCGTGAGCTTGGCGTGATGGCGGCGCTGGATGCCGTAACCGGCATCGTTCCCGACCGCAAGGTGCAGGCCGTGGGTTATTGCCTGGGCGGCACCCTGTTGTCCATTGCCGCTGCCGCCATGGCACGCGACGGTGATGAGCGCCTGCAGAGTCTGTCCTTGCTGGCCAGCGAGACGGATTTCCGTGAGTCGGGCGAGATCAAGCTCTTCGTCGACGAAAGCCAGCTGGCCTGGCTGGAAGCCGGCATGTGGCGCAAAGGCTATCTCGAGGGCTGGCAGATGGCGGGCTCCTTCCAGATGCTCAACTCCCAGGATCTGATCTGGTCCCGGCGCGTGCGTGAATATCTGATGGGCGACCGCCGTCCCCTGATCGACCTGATGGCCTGGAATGCCGACACGACGCGCATGCCCTATCGCATGCACAGCGAATATCTGCGCCATATCGTCATGAACAACGATCTTGCGGAAGGCCGCTACCTTGTGGATGGCCGTCCCGTGGCGGTGTCGGATATCCGCGTGCCCATGTTCGTTGTCGGCACCCTGCGGGATCATGTTGCGCCCTGGCGCTCGGTCTACAAGATCCATCTGCTCAATGATTCGGAGATTACCTTCGCGCTCACCAGCGGCGGACACAATGCCGGCATCGTCAGTGAGCCGGGGCGCCCGCGACGGCACCACCAGATCAATACCCGCCCGGCTGGCGGCAACTACGTGGACCCGGACCGCTGGCTGGAGACGGCAGCTTCGCATGACGGCTCATGGTGGCCGTCCTGGGATGCCTGGCTGAAGCGGCAGGCCAGTGACACTGCCGTAGCCCCGCCCGCCATGGGTGGCAAGGACAGGAAGAAGGTTGTCATGGCGGATGCGCCGGGCAGCTATGTGATGCAGCGGTGAGGGTTGGTGTTTGTTAGCGTTAAAGGATATTCGACTATGAAATTGGTACGTTTTGGCAACCCCGGACAGGAAAAGCCGGGCATTCTGGATGATGCGGGTGAAATCCGCGATGTATCCGCGCATGTGGATGACTGGTCGGGGGCGGCACTTGGCGCCGAAAGTCTGCAGAAGATCGCCGCCCTGGATGTGCAATCCCTGCCGCGTGTGCCGGACAAGCCAAGGCTGGGGGCGGTGGTGGGCGGCCGCCCGAATTTCATTGCCATTGGTCTGAATTATGCCGACCATGCGGCCGAGGCAGGCATGGCGATACCTGGCGAACCCATCGTTTTCCTGAAGGCGCCCGGCAGTCTTTGCGGCGCGCACGATGTCGTCGAGAAACCGCGGGGGTCGACCAAGCTCGATTGGGAGGTCGAGCTGGCGATCATCATCGGCAAGCGTGCCAAGTATGTCAGCGCTGCGGACGCCCTGACGCATGTTGCCGGCTATGCGATCTGCAACGATGTGTCCGAACGGGCCTTTCAGCTCGAACGCCTTGGCCAGTGGACCAAAGGCAAGAGCCATGACACCTTTGGGCCGCTCGGGCCCTGGCTGGTCACCGCCGATGAAGTGGCTGACCCGCAGGATCTAGGGCTCTGGCTCGATGTGAACGGGGAGCGGCGCCAGACCGGTTCCACTGCCACCATGGTGTTCGACGTGGCTCACATCATTGCCTATGTCTCCGAGATCATGACGCTCAATCCGGGTGATGTCATCACGACGGGCACGCCGCCGGGTGTAGGCATGGGCATGACGCCGCCCCTGTTCCTGGAGGACGGTGACGTAATGACGCTCGGAATCGATGGTCTGGGCGAGCAGCGGCTGACCGTGCGGCAGGTGTGAAGAGTGGTGCCGGCTAGAGGAGTCGAACCCCCGACCTTCGCATTACAAGTGCGCTGCTCTACCAACTGAGCTAAGCCGGCAAGACTGCTGATTTTAACAGGGAATGCGCCGTGTCTGGTGCCACGGGGCTGACACAGGGCCTACTTGATCACCCGCAGCCGCGGCGCGCCTCCGCCGCCGCCATCATCATCGGGATCCGGCGTGTCGTCTGGTACGCTGGATGCACTCTTGGTTGCAGGTTCGCCAACCGCACCGGGGTAGGCCATCGAGGGTGTCACCTCGAAGCCCATGCCGGTACCGGTCTCGCGTGCGTAGATGGCCGAGACGGCGGCGATGGGGACGACGATGTCTTCCACAACGCCGCTGAAGCGGGCGCGGAACTCGATGTACTCGTTGCCCAGAACCAGCTGGCTGGTGGCCAGCGTACCCACGTTGAGCGTGATCTGGCCTTCGTGGATATGGGCGAGTGGCACGACGGTGTTGGCGTCGACCGTGACGACGAGATGCGGCGTATAGCCGTTATCGGTGCACCATTCGTGCAGCGCGCGGATGAGATACGGTTTTGTGGATGATTCTTGCATGGACTTGGACTTCAGCGACGCATGACCTTCTCTGAAGGCGTCAGTGCCTCGATATACGCAGGGCGCGAGAAGATGCGTTCACCGTATTTCTGGATGGGCGCGGCACTCTTGGGCAGTTCGATGCCGTAGTGATCCAGTCGCCACAGCAGCGGCGCAATGGCCACATCCAGCATGGAAAAGTCATCACCCAGCATGTATTTGTTCTTGACGAGCATGGGCGAGAGTTGTGACAGTCGATCGCGGATATTGCCGCGTGCGGCTTCCTGGCGCGCGGTGTCGGTGCAGCCGCGATCTTCCAGTGTGCGCACATGCTCGAAAAGTTCGCGTTCGAAATTGAACAGGAACAGGCGGGTACGCGCCCGCATGGCGGGATCGGCCGGCATGAGCTGCGGATGCGGAATACGCTCGTCAATGTACTCATTGATGATGTTGGATTCGTACAGGATCAGATCACGCTCGACCAGAATGGGTACCTGGCCGTAGGGGTTGAGCGTGGCGATTTCGTCCGGCTTGTTGTAGAGATCGATATCGCGGATCTCGAAATCCATGCCTTTTTCAATGAGTACGAACCGGCAGCGTTGCGAGAAGGGGCAAGTGGTTCCAGAATAGAGCAGCATCATGTCGCAGAATCCAGAATGAAAGGATGAAGCGCGGCAAACGTGCCGCGTCGCGCACAGGTCTTATTGTAGTGCGCTTGCAAAAACGCCACAGACCCGCCGCCTGGCGGGCTGTGGCGTGTTCCGGCAGGCGTGTGATTTTCGTTTATCTGACGTCTTTCCAGTAGGCGGCGTTCAGGCGCCAGGCGACCCCAAGGAAGATGACCAGAAAGAACAGTACCCATATCCCCATCTGCTTGCGCTTCTGTTGAACGGGTTCAGCCATCCAGCCCAGGAAGTTGGCCAGGTCGGCCGCTTCGCTGTCGAATGCTGCCGCACGGGCGGCATCGGCGGGTTCGACCTTGAACTGCTCGCTGGCGCTGCCGCGATAGTTGTTCAGGACTTCCGTCTTGCTTGTGGAGAAGCCCTGGGCATCGAAGACCTGTGTCGTCTGGACCCAGGCCTGCGTACCGTCATCCTGTGCTTCCTGAGCGATCGTGGTACGGCTCACAGTGCGATCACCCTGGCGATCCCAGAGCACATGCGGCATGCCGACGCTGGGGAAGACGATGTTGTCCCAGCCCGTCGTCCTGGAGGCATCGCGATAGAAGCCGCGCAGGAAGGTGTAGAGGTAGTCGACACCCGACGGTCCCATGGTGACCGAGCGTGCGCGCGCAATCACGGACAGGTCGGGCGGTGCGGCACCAAACCAGTTGGCGCCGTCCCTGGTCGTCATTGCAATTTCCATCAGATCGCCCACCTTGTCGGTGGTGAACAGCAGATTGCGCTTGATTTCCTCTTCGGTCAGGCCGATCTCGGTGAGCTTGTTGTAGCGCATCGAGACGGCGCTGTGACAGCTCAGGCAATAGTTGACGAAGAGTTTGGCGCCATTCTGCAGGGCGGAAACATCGTTGATCCGGTCCGGCGCACGATCCAGCCTGGGGCTGTCGGCCGCGACAGCAGGCATGAGAACGGTCATCGACAAGGCCATGGCGGCTAGCAACTTTTTGATCATGATCATTCCAGTTTGTTGTGAGCCTTTATTTGTGAGCACGGAAAGTGAGGCGTTCGGGTACCGGCTTGAACCGTCCCAGGCGACTCCATACCGGCATGGCCAGGAAGAAGAGCAGGTAGATCACGGTGCCAACCTGGCTGAGCAGGTTGAACGTGGGGTTGGGCGGTTGCGTGCCCAGGTAGCCCAGCACCAGGAAGGTGACGATGAAGATGGCGTACAGGAACTTGTGCCAGCCCGGACGATAGCGGATGGACTTGACCGGAGACTGGTCGAGCCAGGGCAGGAAGAAGAGGATGACCACAGCACCGCCCATGACCACTACACCCCAGAACTTGGCGTCAATGGTCTTCATGAGCACGGCCGCCACCACCAGCACGATGGCGATCAGCAGGCGCCACAGCGCGGGCAGGCCGCCCTTGGCCAGAATGCCCAGTGCGGCAACGATGGAACCCCCCGCCAGTATCCATGTGAAGTCGGCCGTGGTGGCGCGCAGCATGGAATAGAACGGCGTGAAGTACCACACAGGCGCAATATGCGACGGTGTCTTCAGCGGGTCGGCCGGGATGAAGTTGTTGTACTCGATGAAGAAGCCCCCCATCTCGGGCGTGAAGAACATGATGAAGGCGAAGATGATCAGGAAGCCTGCGACGCCGACGATGTCATGCACCGAATAATAGGGATGGAAGGGGATGGCATCCAGGGGTACGCCGCGCGCATCCTTGGGGCCTTCCTTGATTTCGATGCCATCGGGGTTGTTGGAGCCCACTTCGTGCAGCGCGATCAGATGCGCCACGACGAGGCCCAGCAGCACCAGGGGGATGGCGATGACGTGGAAGGCGAAGAAGCGGTTGAGGGTGGCATCGGATACGACGTAGTCGCCGCGAATCCAGATGGCGAGCTCGGGTCCGATGAAGGGAATGGCCGAGAACAGGTTCACGATGACCTGTGCGCCCCAGTAGGACATCTGGCCCCAGGGCAGCAGATAGCCGAAGAAGGCCTCACCCATGAGTGCCAGGAAGATGGCAACGCCGAAGATCCACACCAGTTCGCGCGGCTTGCGGTAGGAGCCATAGAACAGCCCGCGCAGCATGTGCAGGTAGACCACGACGAAGAACATCGACGCACCGGTGGAGTGCATATAGCGGATGAACCAGCCCCAGGGGACTTCCCGCATGATGTATTCCACCGAGTTGAAGGCCAGCTCCGCATCGGGCTTGTAGTTCATCACCAGGAAGATGCCGGTGACGATCTGGATCACCAGTACCAGCAGTGCAAGAGATCCGAAGAAATACCAGAAGTTGAAGTTTTTCGGTGCGTAATATTCCGACATGTGCTGTCTGAACAGCACGGTCAGCGGAAAGCGCCGGTCGATCCAGCCCAGCAGGCCGGTGGTGTCAACGGTTTTTTCGCCAGCCATGAAGCGGCTCCTTTATCAACTGACCAGAGATGGGCCGTATTCAGGCCTTGTCATTTTCATCAATACCGACGATGACCTTGCCGCCGTCATCGGAGATCACGTAGGGGGGCACTTCGAGGTTATCGGGGGCGGGTACGTTCTTGTATACGCGTCCGGCAAGGTCGAAGTAGGAGCCATGACAGGGGCAGAAATACCCTCCCTTCCAGTCGGAAGGCACCCCGGGAACCGGCGTGGGCGCCAGCTCGGGGGTGGGAGAGCAGCCCAGATGGGTGCAGATGCCGATTGCCACGAACAGGTCGGGCGTGCGCGAACGATGTTCGTTCTTTGCGAAATCAGGTGTGTAACCGGGGCGATCGGAGTCCGGATCGGCCAGCTTGCTGTCCAGCGTCTTGAGGTCGGCCAGTTGTGCTGCAGTGCGGCGCATGAGCCACACGGGCTTGCCGCGCCATTCCACGGTGCGCAGCTCGCCGGGGGCAATACCCGACACGTCGACTTCTACCGGGGCACCGGCGGCACGCGCTTTTTCTGAGGGGGCAAAGGAGCCGACGAACGGCACTGCGGTCGCCACGCCGGCCACGCCACCCACCGCACAGGCCGTCGCGACCCAGGTGCGCCGTGACGGATCAGGTGGAAGATCAGGATCAATCGCCGGCTGGTTATCCAGCCGTGTCGTGAGCTCAGTCATTCTCTAATTCCTCAAATCATGCCCCGTGGAGCATACCATTTACAGTATTTGACCGCATACGATGCCACTGGGCGTCTATTATAGCGTCAGCCCGATCATGGGTGGACACAAGAGGAAAGAAAGCATGAGCAAGACCAGTCAATTCTTACGTGAGTTTCAGGAGTTCGCGGTTCGCGGCAACATGATCGACCTGGCCGTCGGGGTCATCATCGGTGCCGCCTTCGGCAAGATCATCGATTCGCTGGTGTCCGATATCATCATGCCGATGATCAGCTTCATCCTTCGGGGCGAAGTCGATTTCAGCAATCGCTTCCTGGTGCTGCGCCGCCCCGAGGGTTATGCGGGTGCCGAGAATGCGGATGCGCTTGCGGAAGCCGGTGCCGTGGTCCTTTCCTGGGGAAGTTTCCTCACGGTCTTCATCAATTTCGTATTGCTGGCCTTTGTGGTCTTCTGTCTGGTGAAGGCCGTCAATTCGGCGCGCGCACACCTGGTGCGACAGCAGGAGGCTGAAGCCGCCGAAGCGCCGCCCGCACCGGAGCCCGCCGACGTACAGTTGCTGCGCGAGATCCGCGATCTGCTTGGAAAGGATGCCGGGAAGGCTTCCTGAGCTTCAGACGGGGTTGAACAGGTCGACGAAGTCGACCTGAATGTCGAATTCCTGTTTCAGGGCCTGGCCGAGAGCCAGGGCCCCGTAGCGTTCCGTGGCATGGTGGCCGGCGGCAATGAAGGCTGTGCCGGATTCCTGGGCCTGATGGAAATTCTGCTCCGACGCCTCGCCGGTGATGAAGGCATCTACGCCCTGGGCAATGGCGACGTCCATCATGGATTGCGCACCGCCGGTGCACCAGGCCAGGCGTGTGATGCGGCGTTGCGGGTCGCCCAGGGCCAGGGCGGTGCGGCCCAGCCGTGCGCTGATGTGATCCGCCAGTTCAGCCAGGCTCCGGGGGGCGCACTCGCCCAGCCACATCAGATTGGCGGGCCCGCAGGTGCGCGGCCGGCCATCGGCGTCGCGCAACGGCGTGAAATCGAGCATGTGTGCCAGCCGGGCGTTGTTGCCCAGCACGGGATGGGCATCCAGCGGCAGGTGATAGGCAAACAGGTTGAGGCCATGTTCGAGCACCCGCGCAATGCGTGCGCGTCGTGCGCCGCAGATGCGGGAATCCTCATTCTTCCAGAACCAGCCGTGATGCACCAGCAGCGTGTCGGCGCCGCGGCGTATGGCTTCGTCGATCAGGGCCCGGGAGGCAGTGACTCCGGTGAGGACATGACGGATGTCGGGCCGGCCCTCGACCTGCAGGCCGTTGGGCGCATAATCCTGGAAGAGGTCGGGCTGCAGGGTTTCGTCGAGCCATCGCGCGACATCGCTGCGGGCCACGCTTGTTCCGGGGTGCACCATGCCGTTTGCGCTCAGTCCTGGGCGCGAAGATCGTCGCCTGCCACGCCGGCGTCGTCTTCAGCCTCGCCTTCAGAAGGGCGCGGCTGGACCATGCGCGCAATGATGAGGCCAAGCTCGAAGAGCAGGCACAGCGGCAGGGCCAGCATGAACTGGCTGAGCACATCGGGCGGTGTCACCACGGCGGCCAGGACGAAAGCACCCACGATGATGTAGCCGCGCATCGACTTCAGCTTTTCCACCGTGACCATGCCGCTCTTGACCAGCAGCACAACGGCAATCGGTACCTCGAAAGTGACGCCGAAGGCGATGAACATCGTCATCGCGAAGCTGAGATAGGCCTCGATGTCGGTCGCCATGGTGATCGACTCGGGTGCGATGCCGATCATGAAGTTGAAGACCGTACGAAAAACGACGAAGTAGCAGAAAGCCATGCCCAGCAGGAACAGCAGGCTGCTCGAGGCGATGAGAGGCAGTGCCAGCCGTTGCTCGTGCTGATACAGTCCGGGTGCGACAAAGGCCCAGGCCTGGTAGAGCACGTAGGGCAGTGCCAGGATGAAGGCAGCCATCAGGGTGACTTTTACCGGCACCAGAAAGGGGCTGACGACGCCCGTTGCAATCATGCTGGTCCCTGCAGGCATGGCGGCCAGCATGGGCCGTGCGAGCAGGTCATAGATGGCGCCAAAGCCCGGATAGATGGACAGCACCAGGAAGACGGCCAGTACGGCCACCACAGCGCGGACCATCCGGTTGCGCAGCTCGACCAGATGCGAGATGAAGGTTTCCTGCGGGGCTTCTTCGGTCACGACGATGTCTCGCTGGGGGGTGGGGGGGCATCGTCCGGCAGGTTGCGGATGTCTTCTTCGGTGGCCTTGACCAGCTCATCCATGGATTGCGACGCGTCGCCCAGCGCCTTGCGTGCCTCCTCGAGTGGATCGCGCAGCGTGTCGCTCGCCTGTTTCATGGAGCTCTTTACCGATTCGGCGGCTTCTTCCATCTGGCCTTTCAGATCCTGGAACTGCTCGAGTTCCATCTCGCGCTGGATATCACTTTTGACGTCGCTCACGTAGCGCTGGGCACGACCCACCAGGTGGCCCAGGGTGCGGGCCACACGCGGCAGGCGCTCGGGGCCGATGACCACGAGCGCCACGACGCCGATGATCATCAGCTCGGTGAAACTGACATCGAACATGGCGTTTTGCCGGGCGCTCAGGACCCGGTCTTCTCGCGCGCCTGGACGTCTATGGTCTCTTCGGCCTCATGACGCTCCTGCGTAACCGCCTCGGGCCCCCTGGGGCCATCGGTGGGCTCGTTGGCATCACTCATGCCTTTCTTGAAGCCCTTGACGGCGCTGCCCAGGTCTTCACCCATGTTGCGCAGCTTCTTTGTGCCGAATACCAGTGCGACGATCACCAGTACGATCAGCCAGTGCCAGATACTAAAACTTCCCATGATTCGGGTCTCCTTCAGGCGGCCGGTGCCGCGTGTTTGGCCCAGGGGCGTTCGCCCCCGAGAATGTGCAGGTGAAGATGGTCGATTTCCTGCCCGCCATCCAGACCGGTGTTGGCTACCAGACGAAAGCCGCCCTGCGGCCCCGGCCTGCAGCCGTTTTCCGCCGCCAGCCGCGCCGCCAGAACCATCATGCGGCCGAGCCACGGTGCATCATCCGGCGAGACATCATGCATGGATACCACATGACATTTCGGAATCAGCAGCAGATGGACGGGCGCCGCGGGATTTATATCATGGAATGCGAAAAATTCCTCATCCTCGAACACTTTCTTCGACGGGATTTCGCCGGCGGCAATCTTGCAGAACAGGCAGTCGTGACTCATTGCAGAAACATCGGGTGTAACGTTATGTGGATGAATGCTCTGGAATCCCCGACTATAACCGCTAATTGATCCGTGCGCCGTCCGGGGGAAGGCGTGTACGGGTTTATGCCGAGGGCGGGCGGGCCGCCTTTTCCGCCAGGCCCGAGAGCCCTTCGCGTTGCGCAAGCTCTGCAAGCACCTGTTCCGGGCGCAGCTGATGGTGCGTCAGCAGGACCAGGCTGTGAAACCAGAGATCGGCGGTTTCCGCGATGATACGTTCGCTGATGCCGTCCTTGCTCGCCATGACGAGCTCGGTGGCCTCTTCCCCGACTTTCTTGAGTACGGTGTCGGGTGCGTGCGCCAGCAGGCGGGCGACGTACGAGGTCCGGGGATCGCCGCCGCGATCGGGCCGGCGGCTTTCCAGTGTGTCGGCCAGTCGTGCGAGGATATCGGGAGGTGTGCCGGGCGCGTTCATTTGTAGATGCTCGCAGGGTCCTTGAGGACGGGTTCAACGGTGGACCAGTGCGCCGGCGTGCCGGCGGTCAGCTGGCGGTGAAAGCAGCTTTCCCTGCCGGTATGGCAGGCAATGCCGCCGTGCTGGGTGACTGTCAGAAGAATCGCGTCGCCATCGCAGTCCAGGCGGATGTCATGGACTTCCTGGAAGTGGCCCGATGCCTCCCCCTTGTGCCAGAGACGCCGGCGCGAACGCGACCAGTACACGGCCTGGCCGCGGTTCACGGTCTCGAGCAGGGCGGCTTCATTCATCCAGGCCATCATCAGCACACGGCCGCTGGCGGCGTCCTGGGCAATGGCGGCCACCAGCCCCTGGTCGTCGAAACGGACGTCATCGAGCCAGTCGGGCCGGGTGCTCATGGCGTGTCCGGGAGCGTGCGGATGCCGCAGCGGTTCAGGAAGTCCTTGGCCTCGGCAATGGTGTGTGTACCGAAATGGAAGATGCTGGCGGCCAGCACGGCCTGGGCGCCACCCTGGAGCACACCGTCGGCCAGATGCTGCAGCGAGCCCACACCACCTGAAGCGATGACCGGGATGTTGACGGCATCGGACACAGCGCGGGTCAGCGCCAGGTCGAAACCTTCACGGGTGCCGTCCCTGTCCATGCTGGTGAGCAGGATCTGTCCGGCACCGGCATCGGCCATCTGTCGCGCCCATGCAATCGCATCCAGGCCGGCGCTGCGCTCGCCCCCGTGGGTGAGCACTTCCCAGCGGGGTGCCGCATCGCCCTCATTGCTGCGCTGTGCATCTATGGCCACGATGATGGCGTCGGAGCCCAGGGCGCGCGCCGCCTCCGCCACCAGTTCGGGCCGGCGCACGGCGGCGCTGTTGACCGACAGGCGTGTGGCGCCGGCATCGATCAGGCGCTGCATGTCCTGCAGGCTTGCAATGCCGCCGCCGATGCTCAGGGGAATGCGGATGACTCCGGCCACTTCCTCGACCAGCGACACCATGGTGTTGCGTTCCTCGTTGGTCGCGCTGATGTCCAGCATTGCCAGCTCGTCGGCGCCCTGGTCCTGGTAGCGGCGCGCAATCTCGACGGGGTCGCCGGCATCGCGCAGGCCCTGGAAGTTAATGCCCTTGACGACGCGGCCGTTCTTGACGTCCAGGCAGGGGATGATGCGCACGGCAGGATTCATGATGAGAGACTCTCGTCCGCCATTTGCTGGGCCTCGCGGAAATCCAGCGTTCCTTCATAGAGGCTGCGGCCCAGAATGACGCCCTCTATGCCTTCGTCGGCCACGGCGCACAGGGCGCGGATGTCGTCGAGGTTGTGTACACCGCCCGAGGCGATGACGGGAATGTCGACATGCTGTGCCAGCCGGACGGTGGCTTCGACGTTGACGCCGCTGAGCATGCCGTCGCGGGAGATGTCGGTGTAGATGATGGCCTCGCAGCCATAGTCCTCGAACTTGCGTGCAAGATCGAGCACGTCGTGGCGGCTGAGCTTGCTCCAGCCATCGGTGGCCACCTTGCCGTCGCGCGCATCCAGGCCAACGATGATGTTGCCCTGGAAAGCGGTGCAGGCATCGCGCAGGAAACCGGGATCCTTGACGGCGGCCGTGCCGATGATGACATAGCTGATGCCGCTGTCGAGATAGCGTTCAATGGTGTCCAGGTCGCGGATGCCGCCGCCGATCTGGATGGGGATGTCGTCGTCCACCGCGCGGATGATGGCGCGGATGGCGGCGTCGTTGCGCGGCTTGCCGGCCACGGCGCCGTTCAGGTCGACCAGGTGCAGGCGTCGTGCGCCCTGGTCCAGCCATTGTTGCGCCATGGCGGCCGGGTCGTCGGAGAAAATGGTGGAATCATTCAGGTCGCCCTGGCGCAGGCGCACACAGTGTCCGTCCTGGAGGTCAATGGCGGGAATCAGGAGCATGATGACAAGACTGAAGCGGTGAGGGTTGAGAAAAAGCTAGAGTACACCCTTTGTGGACGGGATGACCCCCGCCATGCGTGGATCGGGCGCAATGGCCATGCGCAGGGCGCGGCCAAAGGCCTTGAACACGGTTTCACACTGGTGGTGGGCGTTTTCGCCCTTGAGGTTGTCGATGTGCAGCGTCGCCTGGGCATGATTGACGAAGCCCTGGAAGAATTCCCGCGCAAGGTCGACATCGAAGCTGCCGATACGGGCACGCGTGAAGGGCACGTCGTAGTACAGGCCGGGACGGCCCGAGAAATCGATGACCACGCGCGAGAGCGACTCGTCCAGCGGGACGATGGCATGGCCATAGCGCTGCAGGCCGGCCTTGTTGCCCAGGGCGGCGGCAAAGGCCTGGCCCATGGCGATGCCCACGTCTTCGACGCTGTGGTGATCGTCGATGTGCGTATCGCCATCGCAGTGGATATCGAGATCGATCAGGCCGTGGCGGGCGATCTGGTCCAGCATGTGGTCCAGAAAGGGCACGCCCGTGTCTATGGTCTGCTTCCCGCTGCCATCCAGATCGATGGCAACGCGGATGCGGGTTTCATTGGTATTGCGGGTGATGTCGGCGGTTCGGGTCATGATGGCATCAGCGGGAGGTGGAGGACAGGCGGGCGGCGGCGCTGGCGGCATGGGCATGCAGGCCTTCACCGTGGGCCAGACGCTCGGCGACGGGGCCCAGCGTCTGCGCCCCCTGCGCCGAGATGGCGATGAGGCTGCTGCGCTTTTGGAAGTCATACACGCCCAGTGGCGACGAGAAGCGTGCCGTGCGCGCCGTGGGCAGTACGTGATTGGGCCCGGCGCAGTAATCGCCCAGTGCCTCCGAGCTGTGGCTCCCCAGGAAGATGGCGCCCGCGTGGCGGATGTGCTCCAGCCAGCGCTCGGGCGCCTTTGTGGCAATCTCGAGGTGTTCGGGTGCAATCTGGTTGGCCACCCGGCAGGCTTCTTCCAGGCTTTCGACCTGGATGAGTGCACCGCGTCCGGACAGGCTGGCGCGGATGATGTCGGCGCGCGCCATGGTCGGCAGCAGGCGTGCGATTTCCGCCTCGACCTCATCGAGCCAGGCGGCATTCGGGCTGAGCAGGATGGCCTGGGCAAGCTCGTCGTGCTCGGCCTGCGAGAAGAGATCCAGCGCGACCCAGCGGGCGGGCACACTGCCGTCACCGATGATGAGAATCTCGCTGGGACCGGCAATCATGTCGATGCCCACAGTGCCGAACACGCGCCGCTTGGCGGCGGCCACGTAGGCGTTGCCCGGCCCTACAATCTTGTCGACCGGGGCGATGCTTGCCGTGCCCCAGGCGAGCGCAGCCACTGCCTGGGCGCCGCCGATGGCCCAGATGCGGTCCACCCCGGCAATGGCTGCGGCGGCCAGTACCAGCGGATTGCGATGCCCGCCCGGTGTGGGACTGACCATGACCAGCTCGGGCACGCCGGCGACCTTGGCCGGGATGGCGTTCATGAGTACGGATGACGGATAGGCGGCCTTGCCGCCGGGCACGTAGAGGCCGACGCGATCGAGCGCCGTGATGCGCTGGCCCAGCATGGTGCCGTCAGCCTCGGTATAGCTCCAGGATTCGCTGCGCTGGTGCTCGTGGTAGCGCCGGATGCGCCCGGCCGCCGTCTGTAGCGCGTCACGCAGTGCGGGCTCCAGGCCATCCAGTGCTTCCCGGCACTCCTCAGTGCCGATCTCGAGATCGGCCATGGTGGCCGCTTCGACCTGATCGAAGCGCCGCGTATAGTCGAGCACGGCGGCATCGCCTTCATTGCGCACGCGACGCAGGATCTCGTTGGTGGCGCGCTCTATGGATTCGTCTTCGGCCGTCTCGTAGGCGAGCAGGCCCCGCAGGCGCGCATCGAAGTCGCTGTCACGGGAATCGAGCCGGGTGATCAGAGGCATTGTTCTGTCTCGGAAAGACCGCCGTTGCGGCGGATACCAAACCTGTCAAGTGTATACCGGATTCTCACCTTGCCTCCGCCGAGGCCTGTGCGAAGGCTTCGAGCAGCGGTGCGAGTTCGCCGGTGCGCGTCTTCAGGGCCGCCTGGTTCACGATGAGCCGGGCCGAGATCTCCGCAATGGTTTCGACGGCGGTCAGGTGATTGGCCTTCAGTGTGTTGCCGGTGGAAACCAGATCGACGATGACGTCAGCCAGGCCGACCAGCGGTGCCAGCTCCATGGAGCCGTAGAGTTTGATGAGATCGATGTGCACACCCTTGCGACCAAAATGCTCGCGGCTGGCATGCAGGTATTTGGTGGCCACGCGCAGGCGCGAGCCCTGGCGTACCGCATCGCGGTAGTCGAAACCCTCGCGCGTGGCCACGCACAGGCGGCAGCGCGCAATGTTCAGGTCTATGGGCTGGTACAGGCCGCCCGGATGGTCGTAACCATGCTCGAAGAGCACATCCTTGCCGGCAATGCCCAGATCGGCCGCACCATATTGCACATAGGTGGGGACATCGGACGCGCGCACGATGATGAGCTGCAGGCCGTCACTGCTGGTGGGCAGGATGAGACGGCGCGAATCCTCGGGATTCTCGGTGACCCGGATGCCGGCGGCCGCCAGCAGGGGCAGGGTTTCCTCGAAGATGCGCCCCTTGGACAGCGCCAGTGTCAAGGGCCGGTTCAGGCTGGCCGGACTCATACGGCATTCTCCCGCAGGCGCTCGATGTGCGCGCCCGCCGATTGCAGTTTGACTTCCATGCGCTCATAACCCCGGTCGAGGTGATAGATGCGCTCTATCGTCGTCTGGCCTGCCGCTGCCAGCCCGGCAATGACCAGGCTTGCAGATGCACGCAGATCGGTCGCCATGACCGTGGCGCCGGACAGCGCCGGCACCCCGGTGACGACCGCGGTGGCGCCGTCGATGTCGATATGTGCGCCCATGCGGGCCAGCTCGAGTACGTGCATGTAGCGATTCTCGAAAATGTTCTCGACGATGACTGCCGTGCCCTCCGCCACGGTGTTCAGGGCCATGAGCTGGGCCTGCATATCGGTCGGAAAGCCGGGATATTCCTGGGTGCGGAAGCCCGTTGCCCGTGCGCGCCCCTGCATGCGGGCGCGAATCCAGTCGGGGCCGCATTCCAGATTCAGTCCGGCGCTGCGCAGCTTCTCGAGGATGGCGCCCATGGTGTCGGGTGCGCAGTCGCGCAGCATGAGCTCGCCGCCCGCTGCCGCCACCGCACACAGGAAGGTGCCGGCCTCGATGCGATCGGGCACAACGCGGTGCCGGGCCCCGTGCAGCCGCTCCACGCCATCGATCGTGATGCGTGCCGTGCCTTGTCCCTGGATGCGCGCCCCCATGGCATTGAGCATGTTGGCCAGATCGACGACTTCGGGTTCGCAGGCCGCATTTTCAAGGATGGTGCGTCCTTCAGCGAGGGTGGCGGCCATCATCAGGTTTTCGGTGCCGGTAACAGTGACCATGTCGGTGCGTACCGTAGTGCCCTTCAGGCGCGTCGCCCGGGCCACCACGTAGCCATGTTCGATATGGATATCGGCGCCCAGGGCGGCCAGCCCCTTGATGTGCTGATCGACCGGCCGCTGGCCGATGGCGCAGCCCCCGGGCAGACTGACGCGCGCCTCGCCCAGCCGGCCCAGCAGGGGGCCCAGCACCAGGATGGAGGCGCGCATGGTCTTGACCAGTTCGTAGGGGGCCTCGATGCTGTTGATATGGGCCGCATTCAGGCCGATGCGGCCTCCCCCTTCGGCGTGGGCCTGTACACCCAGTTCGCGCAGCAGGTGCAGCGTCGTCTGGATATCGCGCAGATCGGGCACATTGTCCAGGACGACGTCGTCAGTGGTCAGCAGGCCGGCGCACAGTATGGGCAGGGCGGCATTCTTGGCGCCGGAAACGGCAATTTCCCCGTCCAGACGTCTCTGGCCGCAGATGAGCAGCTTATCCATTCAGTGCGGCCCGGTACTCCTCGGGCGTGAGCGTCTGCATTGACAGGGCATGGATTTCGGCGCGCATGCGATCGCCCAGCGCGGCGTAGACCTGCTGGTGGCGTGCGACGCGGCGCTTGCCTTCGAATACGCTACTGACGATGATTGCCTCGAAATGATGGCCGTCACCACGCACTTCGACATGTTCGCAGGGCAGATGCTCGGCAATATACTGGCGTACCTGGTCGGGTGTGGGCAACATGGGTAATCAGCTCCGTAGTTTGTAGCCGCGCGCCAGCAGGCGCAGGGCGCAGGCGCTCAGGATCAGAAAGGCCAGACTGACGGCCGCCAGGCTGAGCCATGGCGATACATCGGAGGCCGAGAAGAACCCGTAGCGGAAGCCATCAATGGTGTAGAAGATGGGATTCCAGCGCGAGACGCTCTGCCAGAACGGCGGCAGACTGTGGATGGAGTAGAACACGCCCGACAGAAAGGTGGCGGGCAGAATGAGAAAGTTCTGGAAGGCGGCCAGCTGGTCGAACTTTTCCGACCACAGGCCGGCAATCAGTCCCAGTACCGACATGATGCCGCACGACAGCGTGGCGAAGCCCAGGGCCCAGACCGGGTTGTGCACCGGCATGGGCACGAACAGCCAGGCGACCAGCCAGACGCCCACACCCACGCTCAGGCCGCGCACGATGCCGGCAAGCACGTAGGCGCTGAAGATTTCGCGATGCGACAGCGGCGGCAGCAGGATGAACACCAGATTTCCCGTGATGCGACTCTGGATCAGCGACGATGAGGGGTTGGCAAAGGCGTTCTGCAGCATGCTCATCATCATCAGCCCCGGCACCAGGAAGCGCGTGTAGCCCACGCCATCGTAGACTTGCACACGGTCCTCGAGTACATGCGAGAAGATGAGCAGGTAGAGCAGGGCGGTGACGATGGGGGCGGCCACGGTCTGGAACCCCACTTTCCAGAAGCGCGAAAGCTCCTTGAGCAGCAGGGTGGGAAAGCCCGAGCGATGCGCGCCCGCCGGTGCCATGAGAGGGTCGGAACTCATGCCAGGACTTCCAGGTGCGGCGCATCGTCGTCGTGCATGATGCGCACAAAGGTTTCTTCCAGATCGTGCCCTCCGAACCGGGCCAGCAGCGCCGAGGTGGTGTCCAGGGCCGCCAGCTCACCCTGCTTGAGCATGGCGATGCGCCCGCACAGGGCTTCGGCCTCTTCCAGATAATGCGTCGTGAGCAGAATGGTATGGCCCTGGCGGTTCAGGCGCGAAATGAAATCCCACAGGGTGCGTCTCAGGTCCACGTCGACGCCCGCCGTGGGTTCATCGAGGATGATGACGGGCGGGCGGTGCACCAGGGCCTGGGCCACCAGCACGCGCCGTTTCATGCCACCCGACAGGGCGCGCATATTGGTCTCGGCCTTGTCGAGCAGGCCCAGGTTGCTGAGGATCTCGTCGATCCAGTCGTCATTCCTGCGCAGACCGAAGTAGCCGGACTGGATCCGCAGTGTTTCGCGCACGGTGAAGAAAGGGTCGTAGACCAGCTCCTGCGGGACAATGCCCAGCGCACGGCGCGACTGACGAAAATCATCGACCACATCGTAGCCGCATACGCGCGCGCGTCCGCTGCTGGCATGTACCAGGCCGGCGATGATGGAGATCAGCGTGGTCTTGCCGGCACCGTTGGGACCGAGCAGGCCGAAGAACTCGCCATGCTCCACCACCAGGCTCACATCCCTGAGCGCAGGAAAGCCCTTCTGCCGCTTGACGCCCGAGAGCATCTGCGTCAGGCTGCGCTTGTGCGGAGCATAGGTCTTGGACAGATTTTCCAGAATCAGGGCGGACATAGGGGAGGACGGCGAGCGGAAAACGGGGAAGCGCTTCAGTGCTTGCGCTGATTGAGGGCGTCGATGAGGCCGTCTATCCCGTTCTGGGAAATCTGCTGGGCGAACTGGTTGCGGTAGTTCTGGATCAGCCAGATGCCTTCGACGTTGAGGTCGTAGATCTTCCAGCCGCCGGCCGTCTTTTCAAGACGATAGTCGATGGCCACCGGGGGCGCATCGCTCTGGTGCAGCAGGGAACGCACGACCACATCACCGGCATCGGCATCGCCGCGGAAGGGCAGGATCTCCAGACGGGACCGGCTGTCGACACGCCGGAAGGCGCTGCTGTAGGTGCGCACCAGCGTGCCCGTGAAGGCATCGACGAGCTTTTCGCGCTGGGCGGGCGTGGCTTCGCGCCAGTGACGTCCGGCAGCCAGGCGGGTGGTCTTCTCGAGGTTGACGTAGGGCAGCACATGCACATCCACGATGGCATTGATGGCGTCCAGATCGCCCGAGCGTATGGTGTCCTGCTCCTGCTTGACGATCTCGAGCGCGTTGCTGCCTACGGCCTGTACGAAGTCGGCGGGAGCGGCTTTGGGATCAATGGCGGCGCTTGCCGGCATATGAAACCACAGCAGGAACCACAGCAGCCCCATGGGCAGCAGCGCCCAGGACCAGTTCCGGCGGCAATGGTGTTGAAACATGAAGGAAATTGGCATGGCCCTATATTACCTCAGTCCGGTTACCTCAGTCCTCGCTGTCGGGCGTATCATCGCCATAGTCGGGCAGGTCGTCGTCACCGTAGTCGGGAAGGCTGCCGCTGTTGTTGCGGCGGCGTTCCACGTCGGCGTGGCGGCGCTGCAGCCAGGCGTCGCGCACGAAGCTGTAGGGATCAAGCGCGACATCCTCGACCAGTTCATCCGCCTCCAGAAGGCCGGCGCGCGCATCGATGGCGTACAGGCCCACCACCGAATTGCGCACACGGATATTGCGGATGGCGAACAGGGGGCTGGTTGGTGAGAAGCCGCCTGCAAACGCACCCGCGAGGGCCGCGCCGTCACGCAGGGTGCTGGGGCCGAGAATGGGCAGGACAAGATAGGGGCCGGTGTCCAGCCCCCATACGCCCAGGGTGATGCCGAAATCATTGCGGATGCGGTAGGCGCCGTTGCGCGATGCGACATCGAAACAGCCCCCCAGACCCATGGTGGTATTGAACAGCACGCGTCCCATGGTGTTGAAGAAGTCATGCGGGCGCGCCTGCAGGAAGCTGTTGCCGGCCGAGAAGACATCGCCCAGATTGTTGAACATGTTGGCGATGCAGTTGCGTGCCGGTGCGGGCGTGAGCTGGGTGTAGGCCAGGGTGACCGGCTTGATGAGGGCCTTGTCGACCGCGTCATTGAAACGGTAGATGGCGCGGTTGGTGTCTTCCAGAGGGTCGGGCGTGTGCGGCGCCGAACCGGTGCTTGCGCAACCTGTTGCCGTGGCTGCCGCGATACAGGCCAGGCCCAGCCGTACAGCGGCGGGCAGACGCCACGCGGGGACCGGATTGCGGGCGTGGCGATCAGAATGCTCGGGCATGTATGTCTTTCCTTGGGCGCTCAAGGTTGCGGGGATGATGAGGGACCGGACTGGCTTGCGGAACTGTACAGGAATTTGCTGATCAGCTCTTCCAGCACCACGGCACTTTGTGTATACGTGATTTCAGCACCGTCAGCGAGCATTTTATCGTCTCCGCCGGGCGTCAGGCCAATGTACTGGTCTCCCAGCAGGCCGGAGGTGAGGATGGAGGCCGAAGTGTCATCGGGAAACACGTAGGCGCGCTCGATGTCGAGGATGGCCATCGCCTGGTAGCGCTGGTTGTCGAAGCGGATGGCGGATACCCGGCCGACCACCACACCGCTGGATTTGACCGGCGCACGCAGCTTCAGCCCGCCCATGTTGTCGAAGTAGGCCTTCACCTGGTAGGTGGGCGCCAGCGAGAAGCTGCTCAGGTTGCCCGCACGCAGCGCCAGAAAGACGAGGGCCACGATGCCCAGCAGCACGAACAGGCCTACGCGGAAGTCCATTTTTTCACGTGACATGTGCAGGTGACTCCTTTTTCCTCAGTTGCCGAACATCAGGGCCGTGAGAATGAAATCCAGCCCCAGTACGGCCAGCGAGCCGAGCACGACGGTGCGCGTAGTGGCGCGCGACACGCCTTCGGGCGTTGGTTTTGCCGTCCAGCCGGCGTACAGGGCGATGAGCGTGACGGTAATGCCGAACACGACACTCTTGATGACGCCGTTGGCGACATCGTCGATGACATCGACGCCGTCCTGCATCTGGGCCCAGAAGATGCCCGGATCGACGCCGATCATGAGCACACCGACGATCCACCCGCCGATGATGCCCACCATGGAGAATACGGCCGCGAGCACGGGCATGGCGATCACGCCCCCCCAGAAGCGCGGTACCAGCACGCGGCGCAGGGGATCGACCGCCATGACTTCCATGGCCGCAATCTGCTCGCCGGCGCGCATGAGACCGATTTCGGCCGTCAGCGAGGTGCCGGCGCGCCCGGCAAACAGCAGGGCGGTGACCACCGGGCCCAGCTCGCGCGTGAGCGACAGCGCCACCAGCAGGCCCAGCGCCTGTTCGGAGCCATAGCGGCTGAGCGTGTAGTAGCCTTGCAGGCCGAGCACGAAACCGACGAACAGGCCGGACACGGCAATGATGAGCAGGGAGTGGTTGCCCAGAAAATGCACCTGCTGGCTGACAAGCCCCGGGCGCCGGAAGACGATGCCCGAGCGTGCCAGCAGCGTGCCCAACAGGCGTATGAAGGCGCCCAGGCCAATGATGCTGCCCTGCGTGATGGCGCCCAGCCGGGCAATGGCTCTGGAAAACGGCATCATGGCGCCTGCCTGTGGCGATCCAGCCATTCGCGGAAGGCCGGCGAGTCCGGATAGTGGAAGGCGATGGGTCCGTCAGGCTCGCCGCGAAGGAACTGGCGCACGAAGGCGTCGTCCGACGCCATGAGCGCCTCGGGCGTGCCGTCGGCAATCATGCGCCCCTGGCCTACCATGTAGACGTGATCGGCAATGGCAAAGGATTCCTGCACGTCGTGCGTGATGAGCACGGCGGCGCAGCGCAGGCGCGTGGTCAGATCGCGGATCAGCCTTGCCGTGATGCCCAGGGAGATGGGATCCAGGCCGGCAAAGGGTTCGTCATAGAGTACGAGCTCCGGCTCGAGGACGATGGCGCGCGCCAGTGCCACGCGCCGGGCCATGCCGCCCGAGATCTCGGCAACCGACAGATGGGCGGCCGTACGCAGTCCCACGGCATCCAGCTTGTCGAGTACGCGTTCCGTGATCTGGGATTCAGAGACCTGCGTGTGTTCGCGCAGGGGAAAGGCGACGTTTTCGAAGACGTTCAGGTCGGTGAACAGGGCACCTTGCTGGAACAGCACACCCATGCGCTGGCGCACGGCGCGCAGCCCCGCTTCATCGAGCCCGGCGATATCGCTGCCGAAGACCCGCACGCTGCCCTGACGTGCCCGGATCTGTCCGGTGGCAGCGCGCAGCAGCGTGGTCTTGCCCGAGCCCGAGCCGCCCATGAGCGCCACGACCTGGCCTGGATTGATCCGGGCATTCACGTCGGTGAGCACCGTGAAATCGCCATAGCCCAGCACCACGTCATCAAACGTGAGCACGGCATCAGGATGGTCGGTTGGGTGATGATGTGTCATGCGTCGGGCGGGGGCGCGCTGGCTGGCCGGGGTCCGGCTTTGCCGATGATCCATTGTAGCCCAGCGCCTGCAGCCGGCACCTCAGCCGGCACCGTCAGCGGTCGCGCATGGCGTCCATGATCTGGCGCGCTGCCGCGTCGGCAAAGCTGCGCCGCACGATGATCTCCCAGTGCACGTGCACCGAACCCCGTGTCTCCAGAGGGTGGAGCAGTACGGAAATCTGGAAGTACAGGCTCTGTGCGCAGTGTCCCGAAGGAAACACTTTCGGGTGCAGATCGAGCGGGCAGCCGCGGTTGAGCGTTTCGCTGGCGCGCGGCCCCTGCAGATGCAGTATGGCATGGCCGCTGGACTGGTCGGTGAGCGCGAAATGCCGTCCCTGCAGGGCCCGCTCCAGCGCGTTCAGGGTGTCCCGGGCGCCGGTTTGCGGATCGGCGCCGCGCAGCAGCCATTCGTCGGGGGAGAGCCACAGGGCCAGCCAGGCTGCCGAATGGGCCACGGTATTGGGCTGCAGCGGCAGGGCCGGTCCGCCGCAGTCCTGCACCGCAGCGAGAAAAGCCGGGTCATCCGCATCACCGCGCAGGTTGATGAGTGCCGCCGGTGCCGGTTCGATCAGCCGCACGTCGTCGGCCTCGCCATGCGTCAGCGCGTGGCCGGGCCCAGCCTGCAGGCCGGAGAAAGGACTTGCCTGACTATGCGACATGCTGCCGTTCTCCTTCGGGATCGTAGAACACGGTGCCGGTTACCCTGGCGGACATGAAGCGGCCTTCACCCAGCACCACGGTGAGCGTTTCATCGGTACGGGCGCGCCCGTCGATGACAAGCGCCAGCGCGATGGAGCGTCCCAGTGCCGGGCTGTGATAGCTCGAGGTGACATGGCCCAGCATGGACGCAATGCTGTCCCGGCTGGGGGCGGCAAGAATCTGGGCGCCTTCGGGCAGCACCACGTCCGGGTCTTCGCTGAGCAGGCCGACCAGCTGTTTGCGCCCCGTGCCGGCAGTATGGCTGCGCAGCAGCGAGCGCTGTCCGATGCAGTCTTTGCGTCGCGAGACCATGCGACCCATGCCGACGTCGTCCGGCGTCTGCGAGCCGTCGGTATCCTGGCCAACGATGATATAGCCCTTTTCAGCGCGCAGTACATGCATGGTCTCGGTGCCGTAGGGCGTGATACCGTGGGGCTCGCCCGCCTGCATCAGGATCTCCCAGAGTGCGCGGCCCAGATTGGCCGGTGCATAGACTTCATAGGACAGCTCGCCCGAGAAGCTCACACGCAGTATGCGCACCGGAATGCCCTGTATGCTGCCGTCACGAAAGCTCATGAAGGGGAAGGCCTCGGCATCGAGATCGATGTCCGTGCAGACGGCCTGCAGCACGGCGCGCGACCGGGGGCCCGCGACTGTCGCCACGGCATACTGGTCGGTGATGGATGTCAGGTAGACCTTCAGCCCGGGCCATTCGGTCTGCAGCCAGCGCTCCATCCAGGCGAGCACCCGTGCGGCGCCGCTGGTTGTGGTGGTCAGGATGAAGTGATCGTCCGCCAGGCGCAGGTTGACGCCGTCGTCCATGATCATGCCGTTTTCGTCGAGCATCAGGCCATAGCGGCACTGGCCCGGCTTCAGCGAGGCCCAGGCATTCACATACATGCGCTCGAGGAATTCCAGCGCATCGGGGCCGCGCACATCGATCTTGCCCAGGGTGCTGTAGTCCAGCAGGCCGACGCCCTCGCGCACGGCCAGGCATTCACGGCGTACGGCTGCGGCCATGTCCTCGCCCGGCTGCGGGTAGTAATGGGCCCGCTTCCATTGCCCCACATCTTCGAACGGCGCCCCTTGTGCCGCGTGCCAGTCATAGGTGCACGTCTTTCGTACGGGCTCGAAGTGATCACCCAGCTCGCGCCCGGCAAATACCCCGAAGCTGACCGGCGTGTAGTTGGGCCGGAAAGTCGTTGTGCCGACCTCGGCAATGGGCAGGTCGAGTGCATCGGCCAGGATGGCCATGCCGTTGATGTTGCCCAGCTTGCCCTGGTCGGTGCCGAAGCCCAGGGCGGTGTAGCGCTTGACGTGCTGGATGTCGCGATAGCCTTCGCGCACGGCGAGCAGGATGTCGGCCACGGTGACGTCGTTCTGGGTGTCAATGAATTGCTGCGCGCCGCGTGTGGCGGCGGCGCCCCGGCTTACCAGCCACAGTGCAAGCAGGGGGTCTTCCCGCTCGTCCTGTACTTCCCATTCCGGATACGCAAGCGTGCTGCCGGCGGCCGCAGCACCGGCGGCCCAGCCCCCGGCAAGGATGTCGTGCAGGTGGAAGCTGCCATTGGCCGCACCGGCCACATGCTGGCCCGCGATGGCCTGTTCGGGCACCAGACAGGCACGCGTTTCGCACCAGCGGGCACGCCCCCGGGACTGGGCGAAGAGGTGGATGACGGGATTCCAGCCGCCGGAGACGGCCAGCAGGTCGCAATCCAGTGTTGCGGGCAGCTGCCCGCGGCCACTACGGTGCGGGCGCAGGTTCACGGCGGCGACGCGGTAGCGGCCGCCGGCCTGCGCCACAACTGCCTGGTGCAGCACCGTGATGCCGGCGGCCCGCACCAGACCGGGCAGGCGGCCTTCGCTGACCACGCGCGGGTCTACCACCGTCACCTCGGCACCCGCCTGATGCAGGTCGAGCGCGGTCTGGTAGGCGCCGTCATTGTTGGTGAACACCACAGCCCTGCGCCCGGGCAGCACGGCATGGCGGTGGATGTAGGCGGAGACGGCCGATGCCAGCATGACGCCGGGCAGATCATTGTTGCCGAAGACCAGAGGTCGCTCGTGGGCGCCGGTGGCCAGCACGACCTGCTGCGCGCGGATGCGCCAGAGCCGTTCGCGTACGCCCCGGCGTTCGTTCAGCGGCAGATGATCGCTGCGGCGCTCGCAGGCGGTGACGAGGTGGTCATCGTGATAGCCAAAAGCGGTAGTGCGCAGCAGCAGGCGCACTTCCGGCATGGCGGCAAGCTCGGCCAGGGTGTCCCTCACCCAGTCGTCTGCAGGAACACGGTCGATGGTCTCGGCCGTGGACAGCAGGCTGCCGCCGGCCTCGGGCAGCTGATCGAGCAGCAGGACGCGGCGTCCGGCACGCCCCGCCGCCAGGGCGGCTGCCAGCCCGGCCGGGCCGGCACCGATGACGAGGACCTCACAATGGGCGTAGCACTTGTCGTAGCGGTCGGGGTCGGCCTCACGCGGGGCCGTGCCCAGCCCGGCCGCCTCGCGTATGCGCTTCTCATAGTGCTTTTTCCACCAGGAGCGCGGCCACATGAAGGTCTTGTAATAGAAGCCGGCGGGGATGAATCGCGCCAGACGCTGCAGCACGGCCAGGGGATCGCGCTGCAAGCCCGGGCCCACGGCCACGCTGACGGCCTTCAGGCCGGCATACAGTTCGACTTCGGTTGCCCTGGCATTCGGGATGGTGTGGGGCCCCGTCTCGAGTTGCACCAGCGCATTGGGCTCTTCCACCCCGGCGCTCACGATGCCGCGCGGCCGGTGGTATTTGAAGCTGCGCGCGACGAAATGTACGCCATTGGCCAGCAGGGCCGAGGCCAGGGTGTCGCCGGCCATGCCCTGGAAGGTCTGGCCGTTGAACTCGAAGCTCAGCGGCTGGTCGCGCCGGATGCGCCCGCCGGTGGGCAGTCGGTACGCCTGCGTCATGTCGGCTCCTGCGGTGCGGGCTGGAAGGCGAGGCTGACCGTGTCGCGGTCAAGCTCGAACCAGCGCCGGCAGCCATGGGTGTGCACCCACTGCTCACGAAACACCCCCATGGTGTTGCGGCGCATGAAGAGATAGTTTCCCCATTGCTCGTCATCCAGCCAGCCTTCTTCGGTGGCGGCGCCAACGGGGCGCTGTATGCCGGCCTCGCCGCCATAGCTGAATTCGGTTTCGGCGCGCGGGCCGCACCAGGGGCAATGAATGAGCAGCATGTCGGACCCTCAGTGTGCCACGGCGGCGGCACCATGCTCGTCGATCAGCCGCCCGCTGTAGAAGCGATCGAGCGAGAAGGCCGCATTGAGCCGGTGTGCCTGGTTGTTTGCGATGGTGTGGGCGAATACCCAGCCCGAGCCGGGCGTGGCCTTGAACCCGCCTGTGCCCCAGCCGCAATTGATGTACAGACCCTTGACGGGTGTGGTTGAAATGATGGGGCAGGCATCGGGCGAGACATCGACGATGCCGCCCCACTGGCGATTCATGCGCACCCGGCTGAGCATGGGAAAGAGCTCGACGATGGCCTGCAGTGTGCGTTCTATGGTGTGGAAGCTGCCGCGCTGCCCGTAACCCAGGTACTGGTCTATGCCGGCGCCGATGACCAGGTCGCCCTTGTCGGACTGGCTGATGTAGGCATGGATGGCGTTGGACATGACGACGGTGTTGATGACGGGCTTGATGGGCTCGGATACCAGTGCCTGCAGGGGGTGGCTTTCTATGGGCAGGCGCAGGCCGGCCATGTCGGCCACCACGCTGGAGTGCCCTGCGACAACCAGGCCGAGCTTGCGCGTACGTATGAAGCCCTTGCCCGTTTCCACCCCCTCGACCTGGCCGTCCCGTGTGCGGATGCCGGTGACGGGGCAGTTCTCGATGATGTGCACGCCCAACTGGTCGGCGGCGCGCGCAAAGCCCCAGGCGACGGCATCGTGGCGGGCTACCCCGCCACGGGGCTGCCAGGAGGCGCCCATCACGGGGTAGCGTGTGTTCAGATTGATGCCGGGCGCGCGCTCGGCCACCTGCTCCGGCGTGAGCCACTCGCCATCCACGCCGTTGTAGCGGTTGGCATTGATGCGGCGCCGGGTATCGCGGACTTCCTGCAGCGAATGCGCCAGATTCATGACGCCGCGCTGGCTGAACATGACGTTGAAGTTCAGGTCCTGCGACAGGCCTTCCCACAACTGCATGGACTTTTCATAGAGCTGCGAGGATTCATCCCAGAGATAGTTGGAACGGACGATGGTGGTGTTGCGTGCCGTGTTGCCGCCGCCCAGCCAGCCTTTGTCGAGCACGGCGATATTGTGCATGCCGTGCAGGCGTGCCAGATAATAGGCCGTGGCCAGGCCGTGGCCGCCCGCGCCGACGATGATGGCATCGTATTCGCGTGCCGGTTCCGGGCTGCGCCAAGCTTGCGGCCATTGCTCGTTGTGGCGCAGGCCGTGGCGGATCAGCTTGAAGATGGAATATCGGTTTCCCACGGTCACCTCTGGGCTGGATGGGTGAAGGATTGGGTGCCGGCAGTGTACCGGCCGGATGTTCCGGCTCGCAAGTCGCCAGACGAGTGCGCCTTTGAGAATACCGGGAATTTGCATGCAGGGGAACCGTCATGCGCACGCCGAATTGCCGGCGACGGCCATGCCCGTAAAATACCGGCACAAATACCGCTACAAATACCGCTACAAGCAAGCGGACGAAAGGGTTTTCCAGAGGGCTCAGATGAAGGCAGACATCGTGATTGCAGGCGGTGCGGCGGCGGGCAGCGCCGTCGCCTATTTCCTGACGGCCGATCCCGGGTTCCGGGGACGGGTGGTGGTGCTGGAGCCCGATCCCAGCTACCAGTACAGCGCCACGGCATTGTCGGCGGCGTCCATCCGCCATCAGTTCTCCACGGCCGAGAATATCCGCATGTCGCAATTCGGCACGGAGTTCCTGCGCAGCTTCCCCGAGCTCATGCAGGTGGACGATACGCGTCCCGATCCCGAGTTCCATGAAGGCGGCTATCTGTTCCTGGCCACGGCGGAGGGTCTGCCCGTACTCCGCGAAAACCATGCCTTGCAGCACAGTCTGGGTGCCGATGTGGCGCTGCTGGAGCCCGGGGCGCTGGCGCAGCGTTACCCGTGGATGCGGGTGGATGATCTGGCCGGCGGCGCCCTGGGTCTGAGCGGCGAAGGCTGGCTGGATGCCTATGGCATGCTGCAGGGCATGCGTCGCAAGGCGATTGCGCAGGGCGCGGTCTACATGCCGCACCGCCTGACAGGCTTGCGGCAGTCGGCACGCGGCGATGGGCACATAGAAGCCGTGGTGCTGGATAATGGTCAGGAGATTGCCTGCGAAGCGGTGGTCAACGCGGCGGGCACGGGTGCCGTGGCCGTGGCGCGCCATGCCGGCATCACCCTGCCCATAGAAACGCGCAAACGCAGCGTCTTCTACGTGCAATGCCCCGAATCCCTGCCGGGCTGTCCCATGGTCATCGATCCGAGCGGTGCCTACTTCCGCCCCGAGGGGCAGGGCTTCATCACGGGCATTTCGCCGCCGCCCGAGCTGGATGGCGAATGCGGGGAAGCCGATTTCGACGTGCAGCATGAATTGTTCGAGGAGCTGCTGTGGCCGCTGCTGGCGGAGCGCGTGCCGGCGTTCGAGGCCCTGCGCTGCACGCAGAGCTGGGCCGGACATTACGACCTGAATCTGGTCGATCAGAATGTCATCCTGGGCCTGCACCCGGCAGTGGACAATCTGTATTTCGCCAATGGCTTCAGTGGTCACGGGATGCAGCAGGGGCCGGCCGTGGGGCGAGCCCTGGCCGAACTGATCATCCACGGCGGCTTTCGCACGCTGGATCTGAGCCGTCTGGGCTGGCAGCGCATTCTGGATAACGAACCCATCGTGGAAAAAAACGTGGTCTGACCCGGACGGCCGTCCGGCCTGTACCGGGAAGCCACCTGTTCAAGGAGACTTCCCATGACCGATCTGATCGTCTGCTCCCCCGAGGAGACGGCTCGCCGCCTGCCCTGGGCCGCACTTGTCGACGCCATTGCGCAGGCGGTACGCGACTTCGATGCGGGTGTCATAGAGGCACCTGTACGCCAGATGGTGCCATTTCCAGACGGCGGCATGATGATATCCATGCCCTGTACCGCCGCGGACCTGGCTGTCCACAAGCTCGTGAATGTCGTGGCGTCCAACAGCGAGCGCGGCCTGCCCACCATCAATGGCCTGGTGGCGGCCTACGACGGTGCCACGGGCTGCCCGGTGCTCCTGCTGGATGGCCCGACCGTCACGGCGCGGCGTACGGCGGGGGTGTCGATGCTGGGCTTGCGTCTGCTGTGCCCGCAAGGGCCGTCGCATGCCGTCATCATGGGCACGGGCACGCAGGCGGGTTCGCACGCGGAAGCGCTGCAAGCGCTCTATCCCGGCCTGCGTATCGATGTCGTCGGACGCACGCCGGCAAAGGCTGGGGACTTTGTGCGCGCTCGCGCCGGCACGGGTGCCGCCTTGCACGCCGCTGCTGCGGTCGATCCGGCGGCTGATGTCATCATCACCACAACCACCAGCGCTTCACCCATCTACGACGAGGCACCGCTGCCCGGACGCCTCATCATCGGCGTGGGTGCCTATCGTCCCGATCTGGCTGAAATCGGCCCGCGTACACTGGCCGGCAGCCATCTGTATGTGGATGATCCGGCCGGCGCCCGGCATGAGGCGGGGGATTACATCCAGGCCGGCGTGGACTGGGCCGCCGTGCGCGGCCTGGCCGCCATGCTGGACGGCACGCTGCCCGAAGGCGCTTCGGTCTTCAAGTCGGTGGGCTGTGCCGCCTGGGATCTGGCTGCGGCGCGCTGCGCCGTGGCGCAGGGCGGACACTGACGCTGAAATGACACCGCCCCGGCGCAGGGCCGGGGCGGTACCGTCAGCTGACGCTGATGTGAGGCTTACTTGCCGGTTTCGTAGGGCACCATCTTGCCGTCCTTGACGATGATGGCGTGATAGTTCTCACTGACCTGCATACCGTCATCATCGAAGTCCTTGTCGCCACTGACGCCGGCATACGTCTTGGAGACCGGCTGCAGGGCATCGCGGATGGCGTCGGAAGTGGCCGAGCCGGCGTGCTTGATGGCCAGGGCCGTAAGCATCGCTGCATCATAGGCATAGCTGCCGAAGACGCTGGTGGGCTCTTCGCCGAACATTTCCTTGTAATCCCTGGCGTAGGCCTGGAAGGCTTCACCCGTGGTGCCGGGCTCCAGACCCTTGATGCCTTCGATGATCTCGGGCGTGTCGCCGGCGTCAGCCACCCACAGTGAGGGGTAGTCGGCGTACCAGTTCTTGCCGACCTCGATACCCAGCTGATAGGCTTCCTGGAAGATGAGGCGTGCATCGGCGCCATAGGCCGTCAGCAGCAGGGCGCCGGGATCCTGTGACATGGCACGACGCAGGTCAGCCTTGTAGTCGGACTTGCCCTGCTCGTAGCGTACCTTGGTGACGCACTCCGCGCCGTGGACTTCCTCGAGCTGCTTGCAGGCCTGGATTTCCATGCCGACGCCAAAGGGGTTGTTGGCAACCAGGTTGGAATAGGCCTTGCTGCCCGTGTCCTTGAACGCAAAGTCACCCAGTGCACGGCCCATCAGGTCGTCCAGCCCCATGGCGCTGAAGACATAGGGCCCTATGTCACGCAATTCAGGCGAAGTGGACGAGGAGCAGATCTGCACGACGCCGGCCTGTTGTGCGTACTGGCCGGTGGGTATGCAGACACCGCTCGACAGAATGCCCAGCACGACGGGTACCTTGTCAACGTTCACGAGCTTGCGCATGGCATCCAGGGCGGAAGCCGGACGCGACTCGTTGTCCTCGATGATGAGCTGGATCTTGCCGCCCAGCTCGTCCGGACCGACCTTGACGGTGGAGCCGTCCTTCTGGGGAATTTCATAGCCGGCGTTGATCTTCTTCGCCGCCAGCTGGATGCCGCGCGAGATGTCCTCGCCATTCAGGGCGCTGAAGCCCGTGAGCGGCACAAGGACGCCGACCTTGATGTCGGCTGCCGCCGCCGGCATGGCCAGGCCTGCCAGGAACAGCGCGGTCGTGGCGCCCTTTGCGAGAGTGAGTGTGGTTTTCTTCATCTCCGATAACCTCCTTGGTTGTTGTGAATGCAAACGGGTTTGTACAGCGGGGTTTGTACAGCGGAGTTTGTACAGTGACGCTAGGTCTTGCTGGTGCCCAGGTAGGCGTTGCGGATCTTTTCGTCCGTCAATATCTGGTTGGCCGGGCCTTCGAAGGCGTTACGCCCGTCGGCCAGGACCACGCCAAAATCCGATGATGCCAGTGAGAGTTCGGCGTTCTGTTCAACAATCAGCACCGTGGGTCCCTGGCTGTTGATTTCCTTGATCTTCTCGAACACTTCGGCGGCAATGCGCGGTGACAGGGCCGCCGTGGGTTCGTCGAGCAGCAGCATGCGCGGACCCGTCATCAGTGCGCGCGCCAGCGCCAGCATCTGGCGCTCGCCGCCGCTCATGGTGTGTACCCGCTGGCGACGCCGGTCACCCAGGCGGGGAAAGCGCTCGTATTGCTCGGCCACCCGCTGCCGGCGGACATCGTTGTCCAGAGTATAGCCGCCCATCCGCAGGTTCTCTTCCACCGTGAGCGACGGAAACACGTTGTCGAGCTGTGGCACGAAAGCGATGCCGCGCGTCACACGGATGTGCGCCGGCAGCGTGGTCACATCCTCCCCTTCGAAGTGCACGCTGCCTTCGCGGGGGATGAGAAAGCCCATCAGCGTCTTCAGGAAAGTGGACTTGCCCGCCCCGTTGGGACCGATGATGGTGGTGATCTTGCCGGTGGCCACGCGCAGGCTCACGTCATGCAGTATCTCGGTGTCGCCATAGCCGGCATAGACACCTTTGGCCTCTAGAATTCCCATGCGAGTGTGTTATCCAGTTGACAGGTCGGTTTGTGATGCGGGTTCGTCCTCGAGCTGCCCGCCTGCGGCGATGTAGGCGCGCAGCACATCCTCCCGGGCCAGCACCGCTTCGACGGGACCTTCGGCCAGCACACGCCCCATGTCGAGCACGCAGACGGTATCGCAGAGCGCCCGGATCACGCCCATATTGTGTTCGATCACCAGGAAGCTTTGCCCTTGCTGGCGCAACAGCTTGATGACATCGACGATATCATCGATGAGCCTGGGGTTGACACCGGCCACCGGTTCGTCGAGCAGTATGAGGCGCGGCTGCGCCATGAGCACCTGCGCCAGGGCCAGCAGCTTCTTCTGCCCGCCCGAAAGGCTGCCGGCGTATTCGTCGGCATGGCCGGCGAGCTTGACCATTTCGAGCAGATCCCAGGCCCGCTCCAGGTTGGCCGCTTCCTCGCGGTGTACCGTGCCGGGGTGCAGTATGGCCTGCAGGATTGTTTCGCCCCGCTGCCGGGGGGCGCCCAGCAGCATGTTTTCCATGACGGTCATGCGCTGGGGATTGAGCGTGATCTGGAAGGTGCGGCACAGGCCGCGTTGCGCAATGCGGTGCGGCTCCAGGCCCTCGATGGGCGTGCCATCAAAGATGACGCTCCCGGATGTGGGCTTCAGAAAGCCGGAAATGATGTTGACCAGTGTGGTCTTGCCCGAGCCGTTGGGCCCGATCAGGCCGGTGATTTCACCTTCGGCGGCGGTGAGCATGACATCCTGCAGCGCCACCAGCCCGCCGAAGTGGCGCGTGATGCCATCAACCTTAAGCAGCATGCCCGCCTCCTGTATTGGCGCTTCCCTTGCCGGATGGCCGTGCACCGTAGCGACGGCGGCGCTCCGGTACCAGTCCCTGCGGCAGGTAGAGGATGACCAGCAAGATGAGTACACCGATGAGCACCATGCGCAGGGCGGCCATGGTGGACGCATATTCTGAGGCAAACTGGATGAAGCGCGTGGAGTTGTAGATGACCTGAACCACCAGGGTGCCCACCAGCGCCCCCACAGGGTTGCCCGGCCCGCCCATGATGATCATGGCCCAGATCAGGAAGGTCTCTATGGGCATGAAGAACTGCGGGTCGATGAAGCCGACGAAATGCGCATAGAGGCTGCCGGCGGCGCCGGCCACGGCGCCGCCGATCGACAAGGCGTGGATGCGCGCAACGCGCACGTCCTTGCCCAGTGCCCGGGCCACTTCGTCGCTTTCGCGGATGCCCTTGAGCAGGCGACCGTAGGGTGTGCGCCCCACCCAGGACAGAATGAGGAATGCCGCCACAACGCATACCGCCACCAGACCCAGGTAGAAGTAGCCGTAGGTGGTGGTGGTGAAGTATTCGCGGAAGGGCCCGGGGATGTTGGTGATGCCGTAGGCCGCACCCACGTAGTCACTGCCCAGGTTGACGTTGAGGAAGACGATGCGGATGAGCTCGGCCGCCGCCAGCGTGGCGATGGCCCAGTAGTCCTGACGCAGGTCTCCGATGGGCAGGGCCATCAGCGCGCCCAGCAGGCCGCCGGCGATGATGGCGATGATGAAGCCCAGGCCCACGGGCAGCCCCAGTATGGCGGTGGCGATGCTGGAGAAATAGGCCCCCACCATGAAGAAGGCCACCTGGCCGAAGTTGACGAGCCCTGTGCGGCCGAACTGGAAGCTCAGGCTCAGGCTGACCATCCCGTAGATGCCGACGACGGTGAGCAGATAGATCAGGAAATCAAGCATCAGGCATGCCTCCCGAGCAGGCCGCGGGGGCGGAACAGCAGGATGAGGATGAGGATGGTGAAGGGAATGCCCATCTTGAACCCGACCGGGATATAGACGTGGCTGGAAGACGTGAGGCCCAGCAGGTTGGCAATGGGTGCCCAGTTGATGACCAGGCCGATGTTTTCAGCGAAACCCACCACCGCTGCACCCAGCACGGCGCCATAGACGTTGCCGATGCCGCCCAGTATGGCTGCCGCAAAGACGGCCACCATGATCTCGAAGCCCATGTTGGCCTGCAGCTGCGCCACCAGACCCAGCATGATGCCGCCCAGCGCTCCCAGCGCGGCGCCGATGAACCAGACGATGCGGATGATGCGCTCGGTGAAGATGCCGCTGGATTCGGCCAGCGGCTGGTTGTCGGCCGTGGCGCGCATGGCCACACCCAGATGGGTGCGCGTGAGCACCAGATGGAAGGCCAGCATGATGAGCACGGCGACGACGATGACCGCAGCACCCGTTGGCGACAGGCGCGCATCGAAAAATACCCATGGCCGTGTGAGCGGCAGCGGGAAGGAGCGCGGGCCGGCACCCCAGATGGCCTGCACGCCGTATTGCATGACCATGCCCAGACCGAAGGAAGCGATCATGAGGATGGCCGCTGCGCGGTCCCGCAGCCGGGCAAAGATGAGCCGGTCGCAGAGAATGCCCAGAAGGCCCGTGATGGCGCAGGCCGCGACGGCGCCGACCGCGATGGCCAGAACCGGCGGTACCGGCAGGAGCAGGCTGATGGACAGCGCTACGAAGGCGCCGATGGTGCCGAATTGCACATGTGCGAAGCTGGCGAAGCGCAGGATGTCGTAGACCATGGTGAGTCCGACACCAATGAGGGCAAGCTCCGACGCCCTGATCAGACTGTCAATGATGACCTGAATCACACTTTCCCTCCCCGTCGAACAGGCGGTATCTTAAGCTGTTTGACCTCCGTTGACACTGCAGGTTAGTCCCCGGTTGATTTCCGGTACAAATATGTGCTTCATCGTGTATCAGTCCGGCGCAGGCTGTCGGCATGCAGTACGCCCGTTGCCAGCAGCGTGCCCAGCAGTACGGTGCCCGCGCCCATGATTACCGGCCAGGTGACGGCTTCGTCCAGGACGACTGCACCCCAGAATACCCCGAATGGCGGCACGAGAAAGGTGACGGTGATGCTCTTGGAGGGGCCGACGTTCTCGATCAGCCGGTAGAAGATGATGTAGGCAATGCCTGTGCAGGCCAGGCCGAGCAGCAGCGCCGAAAGCCAGGAGATGCCGGAGACCGGGGTGGCCGGCCAGGTGACAAGCGTCAGGGGCAGGAGCAGCAGTGCCGAGCTGGCGATGCTGCCGGCGGCGCAGGCGATGGGGTCCAGGCCCTTGAAGTAGCGCGTCATGAAACTGGCGGCAATGCCATAGCACAGCGGTGCACCGATGGAAGCCGCGATCGACCACAGCTGGCCGGGTACCGGCATGCTGAGGCTGTCCCAGACCAGGATGACGATGCCGCCGAAGCCAATGGCCAGGCCGGCCATGCGCATGCGCGTGAGGTGTTCGCCCAGCCACAGGCGCGCCACGATGGCGCCGAACAGGGGTGCGAGCGCATTGACGATGGCCATGAAGCCGGCGGTGAGATGCTGCGCGGCATAGCCCCAGAGCAGGAAAGGCAGCAGCACGCTGATGATGCCGCCCACGGTGATGACCCGCCAGTGGCGCAGGATGATGGGCAGGCGTCGTGTTGCCACCGCTACTGCAACCAGGAAGGCCGCGCCGATGCCAATGCGCGTCTCGATCAGGGGAACGGGCCCGAAATCGTGGACGGCCAGACGCAGGAAGAGAAACGAGCTGCCCCAGATGGACGCCAGCAGGAAAAGGTCGCGCAAATCTTTGAGCGGCATGGGATTCAGGCTTGGGGTGGGTCGCGAAAGCATTGCATCCAGTGCGCGGTGGATGCGTCGTGTTCCGGGGAGATGGCCTGCTCGCCCGTCAGGCTGGCACTGATGTCGCGTGCCAGCCGCTTGCCGTATTCCACACCCCACTGGTCAAAGCAGTTGATGCCCCATACCAGTGCCTGGACGAAGATCTTGTGTTCATACAGCGCCAGCAGCGCGCCCAGCGTGTAGGGTGACAGGCGCGAGAGCACAATCAGGTTGGACGGTCTTTGTCCCGGATGCGTGCGGTGACGCGCAAGCCAGCGGGCGCGCTCGGGGGGTTGTCCTTCATCCAGGCTTTCCGTCAGGGCGGTCTCGAAGCCCTTGCCGCGCAGCAGGGCCTCGCGCTGGGCCAGGCAGTTGGCCAGCAGGCTCTGGTGATGGCGCGGCCAGCCGTGGTCCGCCTGCCGGCATACGATGAAGTCCACGGCGGCGCCATCCGAACTCTGGTGCAGCCACTGGAAGAAGGTGTGCTGGGCATCCGTACCGGGCATGCCCCAGACGGCCGGTCCGGTGGGCAAACCCACGGATTCACCGGTAAGGGCAACGGATTTGCCCAGTGATTCCATTTCGAGCTGCTGCAGGTAGGGCACCAGGTCGTGCAGCCGGTAGTCGTAGGGGGCGATGTTCAGCGAGCCGTAGTTGAGCACGCTGCGGTTGACGATGCCCGCCAGTGCCATCTGCACCGGGGCATTTTCCAGGATGGGGCTGTGGGCGAAATGTGCGTCCATGGCCGCCGCGCCGCCCTGCATGCCGGCAACCACTTCACTGCCCACCGCCAGGGCCGCGGTGAGGCTGATGGCCGACCACAGGGAGAAGCGCCCGCCGACCCAGTCCCACAGTGCGAAGATGTTTTCGTCGCGTACGCCCCAGTCTCGCGCCCTTTCCGGCCTGGCCGTGATGGCCACGACCTGGCCCCAGGGATCGCGATGGCCGGCTGCACGCAGCCATTCCAGGGCGCGCTGGCCGTTTTCCAGGGTTTCCGCAGTCGTGAAGGACTTTGAGGCCAGCACCACGAGCGTGTCGTGCGGGTCCAGCCCGGCAAGCCCGCCCTCGATGGCGTGCCCGTCGATGTTGGAAACGAAATGAACCTGGCGCCACATCCCGGTGTAGCCGAAGGCGTGCACGGCCAGGCGCACGCCCCAGTCGCTGCCGCCGATGCCGATATGCACAATGTGGCGCCAGCGGCGCATGGTGTCGGCGTGATGCACAAAAGCGTCGATACGCTGGCGTTCGGCCGCGATGACGGCTGTGGGGGCGGGTGCCCGCAACGCGGTGTGCCAGGCGGCGCGTTCTTCGGTGGGATTGACCGTTCCGCCGCCCAGGAGGGCCTGGCGTGCGGCAGCAAAGTGGCGTGCCGCCAGCAGACGTTCGCCTGCTGCAAGCAGCTCGGGTGACAGATGCTGGGCGCTCAGATCCAGAGTGATGCCTGCCGCCTTGATCAGGCGCAGCGCGTCCGTCTGTATGCCTGCACCTTGCGCCGCCTGTGCAAAATCAGCCCATTCGGACAATTCCCGCAGGGCGCGCAAGTCGAACAATGGCTCCACGCGTGATCCTCTTCTGGCCCGATGGCGATATGGGCCGATGGCAAGCCGCGCTCAGGGCGCTGGAGGCGGGAGCGGGCCGGACAGGGTGCTCAGCGGCGATTGCCGCGGCGTGCCGGGCCGGAGGGACGACCGGCAATGTGGCGGAAAGTGATGCGCGCCTTGCTCAGATCGTAGGGTGACATTTCCAGTGAGACCTTGTCACCGGCGAGAATGCGGATATGGTGCTTGCGCATCTTGCCGCCCGTATAGGCAACGACGGGGTGGCCGTTGTCCAGGGTGACGCGAAAACGGGAGTCGGGCAGTACCTCGGTGACGAGGCCACCCATTTCAATCAGTTCTTCCTTGGCCATGAATAAGGGGTTCTCCTATAGTTGACCCATTAATGGATAAAATCAATGGATGAAAATGCAGGACTGTAAAAACGCGTAATCCTGTGCTTTCCTGATTGTAACATATTCATGGCCGGGAAGCAGGCGTTGGCAGCGTCCCTAATGATGTGGCAGGCGGAAGCGCTGGGGGTCGGGGCCCAGCCGGCCGTCTGCAGTGTGCAGGGTGGCGATGGCCTGCATGTCATCTTCCCCAAGCTCGAAATCGAATACGGCCATGTTTTCGGCCTGGCGCGCGCGCGTGACGGATTTGGGAATTACCATATTCCCCAGCTGCAGGTGCCAGCGCAGGATGATCTGGGCCGCGCTGCGCGCGTGTTTTGCAGCCAGGGCGAGCAGTAGCGGGTGCTCCAGCAGGCGGCCCTGACCCAGCGGGCTCCAGGCCTGGGTGAGGATGCCGTTTTCGGCATGAAAGCTGCGCAGCGCCGGCTGCTGGAACAGCGGATGCAGCTCGATCTGGTTGAGCACCGGCATGACACCGGTCGCGTCCAGCAGATGTTCGAGATGGTCACGATTGAAGTTGCACACGCCGATGGACTTTGCCAGCCCTTCGTCGCGCAGCTGTATCAGGGCTTCCCAGGTGGGTATGTAGAGATCGGTCTTGGGCACCGGCCAATGGATGAGATAGAGGTCGACATGATCCAGCCCCAGTTTTTCCAGGCTGCTCATGAAGGCCGTGCGCGCGGCATCATGACCATGGTCGGTATTCCAGACCTTGGTGGTGATGAACAGATCTTCCCGGGGCAGGCCCGAGTGCGCGATGGCACGACCCACGCCGCCTTCATTGTCATATATGGCGGCCGTATCTATGCTGCGATAGCCCATCTCGAGTGCCTGACCGACGACGTCGACCGCTTCGTCGTCAGTGACCTGCCAGACACCCAGGCCAAGGCACGGGGCCTCGCGCCCATCGTAGAAGCGGATGTGAGGTATCGTGGACATGGTCATGCCTCCTGCGGGATTCAGAGGGTCTGATTACAATATCCTCTTGATTATAGGGGCCGCTCGCAAAAGGCCGGCCCCGTACTATTGTCAGCGGGGGCGGTAATGAGTGTGCATGGCCGGCAGCAAAGGCTTGGAATTCCTGAATTGATGGCCGGCAAGGCCGAGGGACGGAAGATGGTCGCCCTGACGGCCTACAGTGCACCCATCGCACGGCTGCTCGACGGTGTGATCGACATGATTCTGGTGGGCGATTCCACTGCCATGGTGGCCTACGGACTGCCCGATACACTCTCGTTCACGATCGAGCAGGTGGCGGCCCACACCGCTGCGGTGGTGCGCAGTACGCAACGGCCCTGCGTGATCGCCGACATGCCTTTCGGCAGCTATCAGGCCAGTGTGGAGCAGGCCTTCGCCAATGCCGCCCGCCTGATGGCTGAAGGCGGTGCCAGTGGCGTCAAGCTCGAAGGCGGTGTACCCCTGGCGGCAACCACGCGCTATCTGGTCGAGCGCGGCATTCCCGTGCTCGCGCATGTGGGTCTGATGCCGCAGTATGTGAATGTGATGGGCGGCTTTCGTGCCCAGGGCATGGATGCTGCGTCAGCGGCGCGCATTCTCGAGGATGCGCGGGCCCATCAGGACGCGGGCGCCTGGGCCGTGGTGATCGAGGGTGTGGCCGAGCCGCTGGGGCGCGAGATCACCGAAGCACTGCATATTCCCACCATCGGCATTGGCGCCTCGCCCGCCTGTGACGGCCAGATTCTGGTCACGGAAGACATTCTCGGCCTGAGCGGTGACCGCATCCCGCGCTTCGCTCACGCGTTTGCCGACGTCGGGCCCACCATCGCTTCGGCGGTGCAGGCCTACGCCGATGCCGTGCGCGAAGGCCGCTTTCCCACGCTCGAGCACTGTTTCGGCGTGCGCAGATAGGGGCAGACATGCCCGAATCATTCAGTCCCGCATGGCAATCGATCGCGAGTAACGATCTTGTCGTGCCGGGCCTGGTATTGCTGGTGTGCCTGTTCTGGAGTTTCTGGCGCCTGGGGCGCCAGCGCCGCGAAAGCCGCCGGTTGCAGGAAGAGTTGCGTCACGTCCGCGATGAGCAGCTCGTCCTGTACCGGGATCTGGGCCAGGCGCAGGCAGAGTGTGCACAATTGCGCGAGCGGCTCGATGAAGCCCGCGCCATCGGGCAGCAGCCCGCGCCGGCTATCGAGCAGGCCTATCTCGCATTGCGCGAACAGCTGGCCGGCTTTCAGAAGCGGATAGAGCATGTCCATGATGAAGCCGTGCGGGGCAATGCGGCGCTGAAGGCGCAGATCGGCCACGTGGGCGATCTGGGCCGGCGGCTGGGCGAGCAGGCGGAAAGCCTGGCCGGTGCCCTGCGCGGGGATAACAAGCTCATGGGCAACTGGGGCGAATTCCAGCTTGAGCGTACGCTGCAGATGGCAGGTCTGGAACCGGGCGTGCACTATCGCGCCCAGCCTGCCCATGTCGATGCCGCCGGTCAGCGGCGTCAGCCGGATTTCGTGCTCGATCTGCCCGACGGCCGGCATCTGGTCATCGACAGCAAGGTGTCGCTGCTCGATTATGAGCGCGCCCAGACGCAGACCGACCCGGATATCCGGCGCCAGGCCCTGGAGGCACATGTGCGTTCAGTACGCCGGCATATCGATGATCTGGCGTCCAGGGAATATGGCCATCTCGAGGGTGTGCACAGCCCGGGATTCGTCTTTCTGTATCTGCCCGTGGAAGCTGCCTACATCGAGGCCTTGCGTCAGGCGCCGGAGCTCGTCGATCATGCCTGGCGGCAGCAGGTGGCGCTGGTATCGCACACTACGCTGCTGCCTGTGCTGCGTACGGTGGCCCACGTCTGGGCCATGGTGCGCAGTCATGAGCAGGCCCATGAGCTGGCCGAGCATGCCGGCGAGCTGCATCGTCAGGTGGCCCGTGTGGCTGAACGCCTGAAACGTCTGGGCGCCGGCCTTGGCGCCGTGAGCCGGCACTACAACGACGTGGTGACGGCGGTTGCCGGCCAGCAGGGGCTGAGTGCCAAGGTATCCCGTTTTGCCCAGGTGTCGGATCGCGCCTCGCGCGTCCTGCCGGTGGTGGAGCCGCTTGACGTCGCCCTGGATGATGATCGTTTGCAAGACGGATCGGAGGCGGGCTCGGGTGTATGATGAATCCAGTGTTTTGTGATCCTGTTTCATAGGAGGTTTTGCCGTGCTGAATCTTAAGAATCCTGGCCTGCTGCGCCAGCAGTGTTACCTGAACGGGCAATGGGTGGACGCCGATAGCGGCGAGACCCTGGACGTCATCAATCCCGCCACGCGTGAGCGTATCGGCACGGTGCCGCGCATGGGTGCGGCCGAGACGCGCCGTGCCATCGAGGCGGCCAATGCCGCCTGGGGCATCTGGCGCAACAAGAGCGCCAAGCAGCGCGCCGCCATCCTGCGTCGCTGGTATGAGCTGATGATGGAGAACGCCGATGATCTTGCCGTCATCATGACGTCCGAGCAGGGCAAGCCGCTGGCCGAAGCCAGGGGCGAAGTTGCCTATGGTGCCGCCTATTTCGAGTGGTATGCCGAGGAAGGCAAGCGCGCCTACGGCGACACCATTCCCGCCCCCTCGAATGACTTGCGCATTGTGGTCACGCGTGAGCCCGTGGGTGTGTGCGCCGCCATCACGCCCTGGAATTTCCCGTCGGCAATGATCACGCGCAAGGCAGGTGCTGCCATGGGGGCGGGTTGCCCGCTGGTGGTCAAGCCTGCATCGCAGACGCCTTTTTCCGCGCTTGCACTGGCCGTTCTGGCCGAGGAGGCGGGCGTGCCTGCCGGCGTCTTCTCCGTACTCACGGGTTCGGCCGGCGCCATTGGCGGGGAAATGACATCCAATCCCATCGTACGCAAGGTGAGCTTCACCGGATCCACGGAAATCGGCCGTCTGCTCATTCAGCAAAGCGCCAGCACCATCAAGAAGGTGTCCATGGAGCTGGGCGGCAATGCGCCCTTCATCGTCTTCGACGATGCCGATCTGGATGCCGCCGTGGCGGGGGCCATGGCCAGCAAGTATCGCAATGCCGGCCAGACCTGCGTCTGCGCCAACCGCATCTATGTACACGATGCCGTCTACGACGAGTTTGCCCGGCGCCTGGTCAAGGCCGTGGGTGATCTGAAGGTCGGCAGCGGCCTGGATGACGGTGTGAACCAGGGCCCCCTCATCGACGAGGCGGCCGTGGCCAAGGTGCGCGAACACATCGATGATGCCGTCAGCCATGGTGGTCGCGTGCTCATCGGCGGCCAGCCGCATGCGCTGGGCGGTACATTCTTCCAGCCGACCATCATTGCCGATGTCACGCCCACAATGAAGGTGGCACGCGAGGAGACCTTTGGCCCGCTGGCACCGCTGTTCCGCTTCCACAGCGATGATGAAGTCATTGCGCTGGCCAACGATACGGAATTCGGCCTGGCCGCCTATTTCTACAGTCGCGACATCGGGCGCATCTGGCGCGTGGCCGAGGGCCTGGAGTACGGTATGGTGGGCATCAATACCGGCATATTGTCGAACGAGGCAGCGCCGTTTGGCGGCGTCAAGCAGTCGGGGCTGGGGCGAGAAGGTTCGCGCTACGGGCTGGATGACTATATGGTCATGAAGTATCTGTGCATGGGCGGTATCTGAGGCGTGTTGCGCGTGACCAAGGGTTAGCCACGATGCAACTGGTCACAGATTTTGGCAAAATACGCGAAACGCTCTTGAAGAACGATGCTGGCATCGTGTCGGCAGGAAAAGGGTATTCCCAAGGAGATCAATGATGCAAAAATGGTTCGATAAGCACCTCACAGGCAAGAAACTCACGCTTGCCACCGGAGCGGCGGCAGTGGTCGCCATGATGGCAGCACCGCTGCCGGCGGCGGCACAGCAGCAGTTCATCAGCATAGGCACGGGCGGTGTCACCGGCGTGTATTATGCGGCCGGTGGTGCCATCTGCCGTCTCGTCAACAAGGACAGGGCAGAGCACGGCCTGCGCTGCTCGGTGGAATCCACGGGCGGTTCGGTCTTCAACGTCAACACCATCAAGGCGGGTGAGCTCGACCTGGGCGTGGTGCAGTCCGACGTCGGCTACAACGCCTACAACGGCGAAGGCCAGTTCAAGGAAGGCGGCGCCTTCAAGAAGCTGCGCTCGGTGTTCTCGCTGCACCCCGAGCCTTTCACCGTGGTCACCCGCAAGGAAGCCAACATCAAGTCCTTCGATGATCTGAAGGACAAGCGCTTCAACGTGGGCAACCCGGGTTCGGGCACGCGTGCCTCCATGGAACAGCTGCTGGAAGCGCGTGGCGATGACATGAAGACCTTCTTCAAGCTGGCATCCGAGCTGCGGCCCGACGAGCATGGCGCTGCGCTGTGCGATGGCAAGATCGACGGCTTCTTCTATGGCGTGGGCCACCCCTCGGCCAACATCCAGGATCCCACCACCACTTGCGGCGCCAAGATCGTGCCGCTCACGGGGCCGGCGGTCGATGGTCTGGTCGACAAGTATCCCCACTATGCCAAGGTCGCCATTCCCGGTGGCCTGTATGCCAATAATGATGAGGACATCCCCACCTACGGTGTGCTGGCAACTTTCGTCTCCTCGGAGGATGTACCCGAGAACGTCGTCTATCAGGTTGTGAAGGCCGTCTTCGACAACTTCGACGACTTCAAGAAGCTGCACCCGGCCTTCGCACATCTGGATCGCAAGGACATGGTGGCCGACGGGCTGTCGGCGCCCCTGCATCCCGGTGCTGAAAAATACTACAAAGAAAAAGGTCTGATGTAAGTTGGTTCGCGTGGCCCTTCGGGGCCACGCCTGCCTGACGGCCCCGCCGGGCCGTCAGCGTATCTTCTCGTGCCAGCAATTCGGGGCCTCGCTGGTGCCGACAGGTGGTGTCATCACGCGCAGGGGTTGCCAGGCCGGCGCTGCCGCGCAATCCAGGGGAAGCCCACATGAACCCAAGCCCGGAAAACGATCAAGCACATACTCCCGATACGGCCAAACTGGAACAGTTCGTGGCCGATGTCGACAAGGGTGGCCGCACGGTGGGCGGCTTCACGGGCCGCATACTGTTTCTTGCCGCGGTCTTCTGGTCCCTGTTCCAGCTCTGGTATGCCTCGCCGCTGCCTTTCACGTTCAATTTCGCCATCTTCAACGATACCGAGGCGCGCGCCCTGCATCTGGGCACGGCCATGTTCCTCGCGTATCTGGCCTATCCGGCACGCAAGAGTGCGCCGCGCGATGTCATGCCCATCCATGACTGGGTGCTGGCGGTAGTGGCAGCCTTCTGTGGCTCCTACCTGTTCCTCTTCTATAACGAACTTGCCCAGCGTCCCGGCATTCCCACAACCATGGACGTGGTCGTGGCCGTCATCGGCCTGCTGCTGCTGCTCGAAGCCACGCGCCGTTCGCTGGGCGCACCCATGGCCATTCTGGGTACGGTCTTCGTGCTCTACAGCTTCCTGGGCCCCTGGCTGCCCGATGCCCTGTCGCATCGCGGCGCGTCCATTGAACGTCTCATGAGCCATATGTGGCTCACGACCGAAGGCGTCTACGGTGTGGCGCTGGGCGTGTCGGTTTCCTATATCTTCATCTTCGTGCTGTTCGGCTCCCTGCTCGATCGCGGGGGGGCCGGCAATTACATGATGCAGGTGTCCTTCGCGCTGCTGGGCCATCTGCGCGGTGGTCCGGCCAAGGTGGCGGTGGCCTCCTCGGCGCTCAACGGCATGGTGTCGGGGTCATCGGTGGCCAATGTGGTGACCACGGGGATCTTCACCATCCCGCTCATGAAACGCGCCGGCTACGGTGCAGTGCGTGCCGGAGCCGTCGAGACGTCGGCGTCGGTGAACGGGCAGATCATGCCGCCGGTCATGGGAGCGGCAGCCTTCCTGATGATCGAATATGTCGGCATCCCCTATACCGACGTCATCCGCCATGCCATTTTGCCGGCGTCCATTTCCTATATCGCGCTGTTCTACATGGTGCACCTGGAAGCCCTCAAGCTGGGGCTGGAGCCCATGGCGGCGGCACATGCGCCGAAGACGCCGCTGCAGCGGATCGCCGGCCTGGGCATGGGTATTGCCGGCACCATCCTGGTCATGGGGGCGGTTTACTGGGTGGGTACGGGCGTACAGGCGGTGGCGGGTGAAAACGCCATCTGGATACTGTCCGCCATCCTGCTCGTGCTGTATGTATGGCTGCTGTGGGGGGCCTCCCGCCATCCCGACCTGGCGGCCGAGGTCAAGGTGACCGATGACCGCCCCGAGCCCTGGCCCACGGTCAGGTCCGGCCTGTACTTCCTCATCCCCATCGGCATCCTTGTGTGGTGCCTGACGATAGAGCAACTCTCGCCCGGGCTGTCGGCGTTCTGGGGCGTCATGTCCATGCTGTTCCAGATGGCCACACAACGCCCGCTCATGGCCTTCTTCCGTCGCCAGTCCATTGCGCCCGCCATCCGTCGCGGTTTCCACGAAATGATACTCGGGCTTGAAGACGGCGCACGCAACATGGTGGGTATCGCCATTGCCTGCGGCACGGCGGGCCTCATCGTGGGTGCCATCACCCTCACGGGCCTGGGCCTGCGCATGACGGCCTTTGTCGAGATCGTCTCCATGGGCAGTGTGCTGGTCATGCTGTTCTTCACTGCCGCCGTGTGTCTGGTACTGGGCCTGGGCATGCCCACGACAGCCAACTACATCCTGATGGCCACGCTGATGGCGCCGGTGGTGGTGGAGCTGGGGGCCCAGAACGGGCTCATCATCCCGCTCATTGCCGTGCACCTGTTCGTGTTCTATTTCGGCATCATGGCCGACATCACGCCACCGGTGGGTCTGGCCACTTTTGCAGCGGCGGCGATTTCAGGCGCCGACCCGCTGCATACCGGCGTCCAGGGCGTCAAGTATGCCATGCGTACGGCGGTACTGCCCTTCATGTTCATCTTCAACCCCCTGTTGCTGCTCATGGACATCGGCAGCTGGGTGGAGCTGAGTCTGGTGATCTTCGGGGCCACGCTGGCATCGCTCACCTTCTCGGCTGCCACCCTGGGGTGGATGCGCTTCAAGTGCAGCTGGGTCGAAGTCATTGCCCTGCTCGCGATCACCTTCATCCTCTTCCGGCCCGACTGGCTGGTCAGCTACGTTGCGCCCAAGTACGTGGAGCGCCCGGCAGCCGAGCTCATGGAGGTGGCGTCCAGAATGCCGCACAACGGCCGCCTGGTGGCCGTCATCAAGGGTATGAACGTCGAAGGCGATGATCTCGAGAAGACGGTGGGCGTCGCCCTGCCGGCCCTGCCGCCCGACAGCACGGCCACCGGCAATGCTGCGGCCACCCAGCGCCTCGCGGCCACGGGACTCATGATCATGGCCTTCGGCGATACGGCGCAGATCTCGAATGTGCGCTTCGGCAGCGCGGCGCGGCGCGCGGGCTGGGAGCAGGGATGGGATATCGAGTCCATCATGGTGCCCAACCCGGACCGGCCATCCGAGTTCTGGTCCTATGTGCCGGCCATCCTGCTGCTGTTGCTGATCTGGATGCGTCAGGGTGTGCGCATGCGCCACGAGCCTGCACCCAGGCCGGTTGCGGCCGTCTGAGGCCTTTCGCGGAGGTCGATCAGGCGGCCGACCGGCGCTCGCGGGCACGGTCAAGCATCTGGTAGCGCCAGTAGGTCAGCTGCACGGCGGCCCTCCCCAGGGGGCCGCCATTCCATGCCAGGCCGAAAGGTGCGAAGCGGCGCCAGCGATCGGACTCGCCCGTGATCGCCTCGGCCACGCAGCGCGCACCGATGGCGGTGGTGTTCACGCCGTGGCCGCCAAAGGCGGTGCAATGCCACAGCCCGGGAGCCAGCTGCCCGATCTGGGGCATCATGTGGCGCGCATAGGCCATCAGCCCGGACCATGTGAGGGCAATCGGGGCATCGCGCAGTTGCGGGTAGCATAGCGCCAGCTCGCGTTGCAGGATGGCGGTGATATTGCGCGGATCACTCACGCGCGTCGTGATGTGGCCGCCCCACAGCAGGCGCCGGCCGTTTTCAACCAGGCGATAGTAGTTGCCGGCACGACGCGTATCACCCAGTGCAGCGTGACTGCGTATGGCCTGCTGCAGGCGCTCGCCCAGCGGTTCGGTCAGCATCACATAGGTGGCGATGGGCAGGTAGGCGCGTTGCAGCGCAGGTACCAGCCCGCCGGTGTAGCCGCCGGTGCAGATGACGACCGTCGAAGCCGTGACGCGCGCCTTGCCCGTGTCGAGCAGGAAGTCGCCCTGACGCCCCTGCAGGGACTGCACGGCACTGTGTTCGTGTACGGCCACGCCCAGACGGGCGCATTCGCGCGCCAGGGCCTGACAGTAGTTCAGGGGATGGAAATGAAAGCCATCCTCTGCATACAGGCCCTGGTGGTAGCGAGGGCTGTCGAGCAATGCACGCACCGCGCTGCGGTCCAGGTAATGCAGCGGGCGGTCGTAGCGCCGTGCCTGCGCCTCGCAGCTGCGCTGAAAGGCGTCGGCGTTGTCGTAGGTGGAGAGCTTGAGGTGGCCGGGCACCACCTGGGCCGCATCGCCGGCCAGCGTGAGGGCGCGTTCGCGTACCATGTCGACGCCCTCCATCGACAGGCGGAACAGGGCATCGAAATGATCCTGGCCCAGCTTCTTCTGCAGCACGGCATCGCGTGCCGACCAGGACGGGCTGACCGAACCGCCGTTGCGCCCCGAGGCACCCCAGCCGACACGCTGTGCCTCCAGCAGGCAGACCTTGCGTCCGCGCCCGGCCAGTTCGAGCGCGCAGGTCAGGCCCGCGAGCCCGCCCCCGATCACGGCGACTTCCGTCTGTGTATCGTCTTCCAGTGCCGGCCAGGTCGTCTCGCCGCTCAGACTGCGGCGGTAGAAGCTGTCGATGTAGTCCCCGGGCATGGCCTCATTCCATGGGTACGCTCTTCACGCCGCCCACCCGCACCTCCAGCCAGCGGGCAAAGCGCAGGACCGGGTAGCAGTACAGGAAATAGATGATGGCGATCAGGCTGTAAATGTACAGCAGGTGGTTCGGGAAAGTGATGATGAGCTGCTCGCCCTGGCGGGTGAGCTCGGCAATGCCCACGACCGATACGATGGCCGTGCTCTTGATCAGGATGACGTAGACGCCGCTCATGGGCTGCACGATGAGTCGCATGGCCTGGGGCAGTATCACCAGGCGCATGGTCTGGTAGCGGTTCAGTGCGATGGCCGATGCGGCCTCCCACTGCTCGCGCGGTACCGAGCGGATGGCGCCGGTGACGATTTCGGCCACATAGCTGGAGGTGTAAACCGCCAGGGTGACGAAGGCGGCTGTCTCGGAGTCCCAGCTCAGCCACGAGACGCCGGTGCTGGGCAGCACGAAGTAGAAGAGGTAGAGCTGCACCAGGAAAGGTGTGCCGCGCAGGAAGTGGATGTACAGGCCCAGCAATGCATTGATCAGGGGCAGGCGGTAGGTACGCATCAGGCCGACGGCGAAGCCGAGCACGGAGCCGGCGATGATGGCGAAGAAGGAGATGCGCAGAGTTTCGATGAAGCCGCGTACCAGGAAGGGCATGACGACGCGCGTCACGTCGATGTAGGGGGCAATGATCTCCATCATGGCTGGCGCACACTCCAGGCCGGGCCCGACAGGCGTCTGCTGACCCAGCCCGACAGGACCAGCATGAGGGCGTAGATGAGCAGGTAGCCGGCGGCGACGGTCATGAAGCTTTCGGTGGGCATGATGCGCTGGCTGTTCATGATCATGCCGGCGGAAAGCAGTTCGAATACCGTGATCAGCGAGAGCAGGGAGGTGTCCTTGATGAGGATGGCGGTCTGCCCCAGCAGCGGTGGTACGGTGTTCACGAAGCCCTGGGGCAGGATGACGTAGCGCAGGCGTTGCAGGGCATTCATGCCCACGGCCTTGGCGCCCTCCACCTGCCCCTGGGGCACGGATTCAAAGCCCACGCGCAGGATCTCGCCCATGTAGGGGGCGGTATGCAGTACCAGGGCAAAGATACCCAGCCACATTTCGTCCCAGCGCAGGGTGAATGGCAGCAGGTAGGGCAGGGCGTAGTAGACGATGTAGATCTGCACCAGCAGGGGCGTGGCGCGGATGAACTGGATGTAGGCCGCCACCGGGCGCCAGATCAGCGGACGCGTGGACATGCGCGCCAGCGCCAGCCCGGTGCCGATGATGAGTGACAGCACGAGCGCGATGGCCGAGATGTTCAGGGTGGCCATCAGCCCCCGGCTGAACTCGTCCAGATAGAGCGCGACGACGCGCCAGTTGTAGTAATCGAGCAGCCAGGTCGTCACTGTCCTGTTCCCTCTACCACAGGATCTGCTCCAGGAATTCGCGTGTGCGCGGTTCTTCGGGCTGTTCGAAGATGTGGTGGGGCGGGCCTTCTTCCACGATACGACCGGCATCCATGAAGATCACCCGGTCGGCCACTTCACGGGCAAAGCCCATTTCATGCGTGACCACGGCCATGGTCATGCCGCCCAGCGCCAGAGATTTCATCAGATCGAGCACGCCGCCCACGGTTTCTGGGTCCAGCGCGGAAGTGGCCTCGTCGAACAGCATGAGCACGGGGTCCATGGCCAGTGCCCTTGCAATGGCCACGCGTTGCTGCTGTCCGCCGGACAGCTCGGACGGATAGCGTTGTGCCAGTTCGGCAATATGTATCCGTTCGAGCAATTCCTGCGCATGGGCCAGTGCCTTTGCGCGCGGGCGCTTCAGCACCGCGCATTGCGGCAGCACGATGTTGTCGAGCACGCTGCGGTGCCGGAACAGGTTGAAGTGCTGGAACACCATGCCCACGCGCGCGCGCAGGGCATTCAGGTCCGTGCCCCTGTCGGTGAGTACGGTGCCGTCTATGGTGATGCGCCCGCTGTCGACGCGTTCGAGCGCGTTCATGGTTCTGAGCAGGGTGCTCTTGCCCGAACCCGAGGGGCCGATGATGACCAGTACCTCGCCGCGTGCCAGCGCCAGCGACACGCGATCCAGCGCCTGGTGGCGGCGCTGGGTTCCGGCAATGGGGAAGGATTTGCTGACCGCCTCGATGACGGCCAGAGGGGCTTCCGAAGCCTGGGGTGACGGCAATCCGGCGTGAGTGCCGGATGCCGTCGGTACGTCAATGGCCGGATCGGCCATCAGTTATCTTTCTTCCAGTCGGTCGAGTACCAGTAGTCGATCATGGCCTGCAGGCTGCGATCCCCTTCACGCATGATGACCCAGTTGTCGAGCCAGAACTTCAGGTTGATGGCGTTGGACTGCACGGCAAACGCCAGCGGCTCATCAACCATGGTGCCTTCGAGAATCTTCAGGTTGCCGAAGTCGACCAGGAATTGCTCGGCCGTGCTGCGTGCCATGATGCCGCCATCGACGCGGCCCGTGGATATGGCCTGGCCCACGGGTGCGCTGCCACCGGAATATTCCTTGATCGTGGCCCTGGGCAGCATCTTGTGTCCGGCCTCGGCATAGGTGCTGGCCCCGAGTGCGCCGACCTGCAGTTTGTCGGCGTTCAGATCCTGCCACTTGGTGTAGGGCGCATCCGCCTTGGCGACCGCGACGGTTTCAGCGAAGAAGACCGGGCGCGAGAACAGCACCTGGATGGCGCGTTCCGGTGTAGGCGTCATGTCGGCGGCGATCAGGTCCACCTTGCCGGACGTGAGTGCCGGGATCAGGCCCTTCCAGTCATAGTCCTGCATGACCAGCTTGACGCCCATGTCGTCGGCCATGCGTTTCACGATTTCCACGGCCAGACCGGTGCGCTCGCCCTGCTTGTTGATGAAGCTCATCAGGGGGCCCGAAGTCTGCACCGCCACGCGCAACTCGCCGCGCTTCACGATGTCGGTGACCTCATTGGCCTGGGCCGGGCCGACGCCGGCCATGGCGAACGCAAACGTTGCTAGGGCCATCCATTTCTGTACAAGTTTCATTTTTCCTCCTGATCGGGTGTTTGAGCGCCCTGTTTGAACGCTCTGCTATGGAGCGGGGCGGCATGGTGCTGTTGTGCACGGCACCATGCTAGCCTCTAAGCCCGGTGGAAGGAAACGGGGATGACCCTTAGTCAGCCATTGCCCGGCGCTCTCGGGGACTCTCAGGGAAAGAGGCCGCGGATGCGGTGCGCCTCCAGAATGCGCGTGCAGGCCGTGATGAAGCAGGCCGTGCGCAGGCTGACGCCGTGCTCGGCGGCCGTGGCTGAAATCGCGGCATAGGCATCACGCATGATGACATCCAGCCGTTCGTTGATCTCAGCCTCGCTCCAGTAGAAGGCCGTGCTGTTCTGCACCCATTCGAAATAGCTGACCGTGACGCCGCCGGCATTGGCGAGCACATCCGGCACCACGGTGATGCCCTTGTCGGTGAGGATGTCGTCGGCTGCCGGCGTCGTCGGGCCATTGGCGCCCTCGATGATCAGTCGTGCCTGGATGGTGCCGGCGTTGGCGGCGGTGATCTGGCCTTCGAGCGCCGCCGGGATCAGGACGTCGGTCTTCAGCGCCCAGAATGCCTCGGCACTCAGGGTATCGGCCGCGCCGAATCCGGCGACACCGCCGGTTTCCTGCACGTGGGCGCGCAGCGCGGGAACATCCAGCCCCGTGTCGCGGTACACCACGCCTGTGTGATCGTAGACGGCGATGATGCGGGCACCGGCCTCGTGGAACAGGCTGGCGGCCGTGCCACCCACATTGCCCAGGCCCTGGATGGCGACGCGCGCGCCGCTCAGCGACATGCCGGCATCACGCATGGCGCCGTTGGCGACGACAAACACGCCTCTGCCGGTGGCTTCGATGCGCCCCAGACTGCCGCCGATCTCGATCGGCTTGCCTGTGACCACGCCGGGAACGGTCACGCCGGCATTCGTGGAATAGGTGTCCATCATCCACGCCATCGTCTGCCCGTTGGTGTTGACGTCCGGTGCGGGGATGTCCTGATGCGGACCGATGATCATACCGATCTCGCTGATGTAGCGACGCGTCACCCGCTCCATCTCGCGCTGCGAGAACTGGCGCGGATCGATGCGCACACCACCCTTGGCGCCGCCGAAGGGAATGTTGACTGCCGCGCTCTTGATCGACATCCAGGCGGACAGCGCCATCACTTCGGACAGCGTGACATCCTGGTGGTAGCGTACGCCGCCCTTGCCGGGACCACGCGCCATGCTGTGCTGGACCCGGTAGCCTTCGAAATGGGCGATGCTGCCGTTGTCGAGCTCGACCGGGACATCGACTATCATTGTGCGACGGGGATGTTTGAGCGCGTCCAGCCAGCGTGACAGGCGGCCCAGATACGGGGCGACGCGATCCACCTGCTCCAGATAGTTGCCCCAGGGACCAGGCTCGTGCGGATTCAGGTAGGACGGCAGCGCAGGCGCGGGTTGTTCTGGCATGTTTCGGACCTCTGTTTTATGAAAATGATGAAAATTGGGGTCCCGATGGTGCAGACAGACATCGCAGGACCGGGCAATGCTTTCTGGGCGGGACTGTTTATTTTAGTACTGAATGGCGATGATGCCGGAAGGGGCATCATCGTTCCTCCGGGAATAGCCTGATTCAATTCGGGAGAAATCATGACAACATACTATGAGGGCCGCGAGGCTGTCGAACCGCAGGAGCGTGAAGACCGGCTGATGCGCCTGCTGCCGTACACGCTGGAACAGGCCGTCGCCAAGGCACCGGCCATTGCCGAACAGCTGGAAGGCATCGACGCGTCCAGCATTGTGACACGCGCACACCTGGCCACTATTCCGGTGTTGCGCAAGAGTAATTTGCTCAGTCTGCAGCTGGCGCGTCATGATGAGCGTGTGGCCGGCACGGATGCCGAGCGGATGCGCGTGTTCGGCGGATTTTCGACCATTGGCTGGGGGCAGGCGCGCCGGGTGTTTGCATCGCCGGGCCCCATCTACGAGCCTGAAGGCAGCCGGCCGGACTACTGGGGGTTTGCGCGCGCGCTCTACGCTGCCGGGTGCCGGCGCGGCGATCTGATCCACAACGCCTTTTCGTATCACTTCACACCGGCCGGCTCCATGATGGAAACGGCCGGCCATGCCATGGGCTGTACCGTGTTCCCGGCCGGTACCGGCCAGACGGAACAGCAGGTTCAGGCCATGGTCGATCTGCGCCCGACCGTCTATGCCGGCACGCCCAGCTTCCTGCGCATCATCCTCGAGAGGGCAGCCGAAATGGAGCGCGCGCTGTCACTGCGCTGTGCGCTCGTGTCCGGCGAAGCTTTCCCGCCGTCGTTGCAGGCCTGGCTGGCCGAGCGCGGCGTGGATGCCTATCAGGCCTATGGCAGCGCCGACCTGGGCATGGTCGCCTACGAGACCCCGGCACGCGAAGGCCTGGTGCTCAATGAGGATCTGATCCTCGAAATCGTGCGCCCGGGAACGAATGATCCCGTTCCGGATGGCGAGGTGGGCGAGGTGGTCGTGACCACGCTCAATCCCGACTATCCGCTGGTGCGCTTCGGCACGGGCGATCTGTCGGCCGTCCTGCCCGGGCTCTCGCCCTGCGGGCGCAGCAACGTACGTATCCGTGGCTGGATGGGGCGTGCGGACCAGACCACCAAGGTCAGGGGCATGTTTGTCCAGCCCGGCCAGGTGGCCCAGATCGTGGCGCGCCATCCGGCCATACAGGCGGCGCGGCTGGAGATCAGTGGCGAGACGGGCAATGACCGGATGCTGCTGAAAGTCGTGCTGGATGCGCCTTCGGACAGCCTGCTCGCCGATATTGCCGCCAGCGTGCGCGAGGTGACCAAGCTCAGGGCCGAGGTGAGCGCCGTGACGTCCGATGCCCTGCCCAATGACGGCAAGGTGATCGATGATCAGCGCAGCTATGAGTGACAACCGCGAGTGACAGCTGCGCGCTATCATGTCGTCGTCGAGTTCTTGCCTGATCCGGGAGGTTTTCCATGCGTCGCCTGAATCTTTTGCTTGCCGGCCTGTCCCTTGCGTTTGCAGGGCAGCTGGCCCATGCCGATACCCTGTCCATCGTGAAGGAACGCGGTCGCCTGCACTGTGGCGTCACCACCGGCTTTGCCGGCTTCTCTGCACCTGATTCCAAAGGTGAGTGGCAGGGCCTGGATGTGGACATGTGCCGCGCCATCGCGGCGGCGGTACTGGGAGATGCCTCGCGCATCAGCCCTGTACCCCTGAATGCCCAGCAGCGTTTCACGGCCCTGCAGTCGGGAGAAGTGGACGTGCTGACGCGCAATACTTCCGTGACCATGCAGCGCGATGCCTCGCTGGGCATCATTGCCGCCGGCGTCAATTTCTACGACGGTCAGGGCTTTCTCGTGCGTCGCGAGCTGGGTGTGCAGCATGCCGGAGAGCTTGATGGTGCAACCATCTGCATGCAGACGGGCACATCCAACGAGAACAACATGGCCGACTGGGCGCGTGCGCACAACATCAGCTATACGCCGGTGGTATTCGATCAGTTCAACGAGGTCGTGAATGCGTTTGCCGGCGGGCGCTGCGACGTGTTCACCACCGATGCGTCCGGTCTGGCGTCCATCCGGGTCTCGAAGATGGAGAATCCGGACGACTACATGGTGCTGCCCGACATCATTTCCAAGGAGCCGCTGGGGCCCTTCGTGCGTCAGGGCGATGACGCCTGGCTGAACGTGGTGAAGTGGTCCCTGCAGGCCATGGTGGGTGCCGAGGAGCTGGGCATTACTTCGGAAAATGTCGACGCCATGCGTGACAGCGACAATCCCGATGTACGGCGTCTGCTGGGCAGCATCAGCGGCGCGGGCGCCTGGCTGGGCCTGGACGATGACTGGGCCTACAACATCATTCGCCAGGTGGGCAACTATGGTGAAAGCTTCGAGCGCACCGTGGGCAAGGGCAGCCCGCTGCAGATCGGGCGCGGGCTGAATGCCCTGCACCGCGATGGCGGGCTGATGTACAGCTTGCCGATTCGTTAGTCGGGTGCGCCAGGGAAACCCGTCTAGGCCTTGCGTGCCGCGAGTGCGTTGCCGGCCCGGCTGTCGGGCCGGCGGCCCAGCTCGCCGGCAATCCACTGGCCGATGTCCACCACGGCATCCAGATCGATGCCGGTTTCCACACCCATGCCCTGCATCATGTAGAGCACATCTTCGGTAGCGACGTTGCCTGTGGCGCCCTTGGCGTAGGGGCAGCCGCCCAGACCGGCGGCCGAGCTGTGGAAAATGCTGATGCCCGCCTGCATGGACGCAAGGATGTTGGCGAGCGCCTGACCATAGGTGTCGTGGAAGTGGCCCGAGAAGATGGCCGGGTCGGCCAGCTCGGTCACGGTCTTCATGACACGATGGACGCGCGACGGCGTTCCCGTGCCTATGGTGTCGGCAATGTCGATCTCGTCGCAGCCCAGGGCGAGCATGCGTTTCACCAGATCGGCCACGGCCTCCACCGGTGTGGGCCCTTCATACGGGCAGTCCAGGGCGCAGCTGACGCTGGCGCGCAGGCGGATGCCGGCATCCTTCGCGGCCTGTGCCACGGGTTCGAAGCGGGCGACGGACTCCGCAATCGAGCAGTTGATGTTCTTGCGGGAAAAGGTTTCACTGGCCGCCGCGAAGATGACGACTTCATCCATGCCGGCGGCGCGCGCCGCCTCGAAACCCTTCATGTTGGGTGTGAGTGCCGAATAGATGGTGCCGGGCCGACGCTGTATACCCGCCATGACCTCGGCACCGTCGGCCATCTGCGGCACCCATTTGGGCGAGACAAAGGAAACGGCCTCGATATTGACGAAACCGGCCGCGCTCAGGCGATCGACCAGGGTGATCTTGGTGTTGACCGGAATGCTGACCTTTTCATTCTGAAGGCCGTCGCGGGGCGACACTTCGACAATCTTGACGGAGCGAGGGAAGTCCATGATGTGTTCCTGACAGAGCGGTGCCCGCCCCGGGGCTGGGGCAGGACTTTCGCGCCTATCATACCGCTTCAGACTTGCTGATAGCAGCCGTCATCCAGGCGCTGCACGCATCCGTCGGCCTCGAGCCGGCCGAGGGCGGTGGCCACATGGCGCGCAGAAAGCCCGCTGCGGGCGATGAGCGCATCCGGATGCAGTGGATCATGACCCAGGTTCGCGAGTACCGTCCGGCAGAGCAGGTTCTCGGGTCTGCGGCTGCTTTCTGCGCCGCTGCGGGTCTCTTCCGCAGTGATACCTGCAAGCGGGCCTGGCGCCGGCCACTGTCCGGCCAGCGCTGCGCGAATGTCCTCCAGTGTTTCGACCAGTGCCGCACCATCGCGGATGAGGGCATGACAGCCCCGCGACAAGGGGGAATGTATGGACCCCGGTATCGCAAGCACATCGCGCCCCATCTCGCCGGCCAGTCTGGCCGTGATGAGTGCGCCGCTGTGGCGGCCGGCCTCGACAACGAGCACCCCGGCGGCAAGCCCGGCAACAAGGCGGTTGCGGCGCGGAAAGTGATGGCGTCGTACGGGGGTGCCGGGTGCGAGCTCGCTGAGCACCAGACCTTCGGCGGCAATGCGCTGCAGGAGTGCGTGATGACAGGACGGGTATGTCTTGTCCATGCCGGTACCCAGAACCGCAATGGTATTGCCGCCCCGCTTGCCCGGGCTGAGCGCGCCCTGATGTGCGGCGGCGTCTATGCCTTGTGCCAGGCCGCTGACGATGGTCCATCCCAGGGCGGCCAGCCGGCGCGCAAACTGATGGGCGTTGGCCATGCCGCCGGGGGTGGCGCCGCGTGCGCCGACCATGGCCAGGCAGGGCCGGCGCAGGAGATCCAGGCGGCCCATGGCATAAAGAACCAGCGGCGGGTCGGGCATGTCGAGCAAGGCCGGCGGATAGTCCGCGTCCGCCAGCGTGAGCAGGCGGTGGCGGGGTTCATCCAGCCAGTGCAGGGCCTGCTCCAGTCGCTGTGCCTGTTGGGCGGGCAGGGGCAGGTGCAGTTGCTGGGCCAGTGGCTTCGGGATCACGCTGCGCAGGGCCGTGGGCGAGGCCGCGTAGATCTGTTCAGGCAGGCCGAAGCGGGCGAGCAGGGCGCGTCCGCGCACGGGGCCCAGATCGGGCTCCAGCGAGAGACGCAGCCAGGCGCGTAATTCCTGCGAAGTCATGATATGGGGCATGCCCCAGTGTGGCACGGGGCCGGCCGGCCGGCGAGGCAGGGCGGGACACAAAGATCATGCCCAATTGCTTTATCATAGAGGGGTTGGCAGTCAATGAATGGATTTCTGCAATGGCTTTGCTTCCGATATTGTGTTACCCCGATCCGCGCCTCTACAAGACGGCGGCGCCGGTGGCGACGGTGGACGACCGCATCCGCAAGCTGGTCCGTGACATGGCGGAAACCATGTATGCGGCACCGGGCGTCGGTCTGGCAGCCACACAGGTGGACGTCCACGAGCGGGTCATCGTCATCGACGTCTCCGAAGATGGCAACAAGCTGCTTGTGCTCATCAATCCCGAAATCACCTGGAAGAGCGAGGAAACCCAGCGCTACGAAGAAGGCTGCCTGTCGGTGCCCGAGGTCTTCGACGAAGTCGAGCGGGCGGCGCAGGTGCGCGTCAGGGCGCTGGATGAGCACGGCAAACCTTTCGAATTCGAGGCTGACGGCTTGCTGGCGGTCTGCGTACAGCACGAGATCGATCATCTCGATGGCAAGGTCTTCGTCGAATATCTCTCGCGCCTCAAGCAGGAGCGCATCCGCACGCGGCTTCGGAAACGGGAGCGCGAGCGTGAGAAAGAGGCCCTGCGCGCCTGATCCCGGGTGACGCCACAGCCTTTGCCATGCGTATAGCCTTCGCCGGAACGCCCGAATTCGCACGTGTGGCCCTGCAGGCCCTGCTTGATGCCGGTCACGACATTGTCCTGGTGCTGACCCAGCCCGATCGGCCTTCGGGCCGCGGCATGCGTCTGCAGCCGGGGCCGGTGCATGCGCTTGCGCGCGCGGCCGGCCTGCCGGTGTGCCAGCCGCGCAGCCTGCGCCTGGACGGCCGCTTCCCGGAAGATGCGCAGGCGGCCCGCACGGCACTGCAGGCCGCTCGCCCCGAGGTGATGGTGGTGGCGGCCTATGGTCTGCTGCTGCCACGCTGGGTGCTGGAGCTGCCGGCGCACGGCTGCCTGAACATCCATGCCAGCCTGTTGCCGCGCTGGCGCGGCGCAGCGCCCGTTCATCGCGCGCTCGAGGCGGGTGATGAGCGCACCGGCATCAGCATCATGCAGATGGACGAGGGTCTGGATACGGGCGATGTGGTGCAGCGCTTCGAGCTGCCCATCCGGGCCGATCATACGGCGGCCACATTGCATGACGATCTGGCGGCGCTGGGCGCCGGCGCCATCGTCGATGTCCTTGCACGCCTGCAGCAGGGGCCGCTGCCGCTGGAACCCCAGCCCGAAACCGGTGCCACCTACGCCCGCAAGCTGGCGAAGTCGGAATCCCTGCTCGATCTTTCACGGCCGGCCATTGAACTGGAACGGCGCATCCGCGCCTTCCAGCCCTATCCGGTGGCCACCCTGCAACTGCCCGGTATTGAGGCGCCGGTACGGCTGTGGCGTGCGAGCCCGCTTCCCGGGCCGGTGGATGCGGCGCCGGGACATATCCTGGCGGCGGGTCCCGAGGGGCTGGATGTGGCCACGGGCGACGGGATTCTGCGCGTGCTGGAATTGCAGCGCGCCGGTGGCCGGCGTCAGCCTGTCGATGTGTTCCTGCGTGGCTGGCAGCACCCCGATGCCGGGCACTGATCAGCCGCGGTCTCCCCGATTGGCTGACAGCGTGCGTGCCAGCGCCCGCTGCGTACAGGCAGTGCTGGCAGGGCAATCGCTGACCGCATGTCTGGCGGATCTGCCGCGGGCACAGCGTCCATCGGCACAGGCCATCAGCGCGCATGTCATGCGCAAGCTCGGCTTTGCCAGGGGAGCCTGCGCCCTGCTCGCGCGACGCACGCTGCCGCATCCGCGGCTCGAAGCGCTGCTGCTGGTCGGCATCAGCCTGCTCGAGACTGCGCTGGCGCAGGCGGACGAGCCGCCATCTGCACAAGCCGCCCAGCGCCGCGGTCAACCCCGCGGTGAACCCATCTACGCTGTGCACACCATCGTCAATGAATGTGTTCAGGCAACCCGGGGCCAGCTCGTCGCCTTCCGGGGCCTGGTCAACGCCATCCTCAGAAACTATGTGCGCCGGCGCGACACCCTGCGCGAACAGCTTGCCCGCGATCCGGTGGCGGTCTGGAATTATCCGCAGTGGTGGATAGATGCGCTGTTCTCGGCCTATCCGGACACGGCCGGGCGGATCCTGGCCGCCGGCAACCGGCCGCCTCCCATGGTGCTGCGTGTCAACCGGCGGCGCGCCGGCGTGGCGCAGGTGCTGCAGGCCTTCGCGCAGGCCGGCGTTGCGGCAAGACCGCTGCAGGGGCAGGCCGTCGTCGTCGATCAGCCGCGCGCAGTGCATGAACTGCCCGGCTTTGCCGAGGGTCTGTGGTCGGTGCAGGACAGCGCCGCCCAGTGCGCGGCTGCACTGCTGCCCCTGCGCGATGGCATGCGTGTACTGGATGCCTGTGCCGCGCCCGGTGGCAAGACCGCACATCTGCTGGAGACAGCAGACATCGCGCTGCTCGCGCTGGATTCCGACGCCGCCCGGCTGGCGCGTATTGAAGAGAATCTGACCCGCCTGGGCCTGGACGGGCCGGCGGTGCACCTGCGCTGTGCGGATGCCCGCGATGTGCCATCCTGGTGGGACGGCCGCTCCTTCGACGCCATTCTGGCCGACGTGCCCTGTACCGGTTCGGGTGTGGTGCGGCGTCACCCCGATATCCGCTGGCTGCGCCGCCCGGACGACATCGCGCGCACCGCGGCATTGCAGGCTGAAATACTGGACAGCACCTGGTCCACCCTGCGCCCGGGCGGCCATCTGCTGCTGGCGACATGTTCCGTGTTTCCTGAAGAGGGTGAGCACCAGGCGACGGCTTTTGTGCGCCGTCATGCGGACGCGCAGCGCTTGCCCGCACCGGGCCAGATGTTACCCTTGCAGACATCGGACGACGAAGTGGTCGGCGATGGTTTCTTCTATGCCTTATTTGTCAGGACCGGACAGGCCAATCGTGACACGGATTGAGTGGACGCGCGGGCTGCGGTGGTTTTTCAGGCTGTCTTTGCTGGCTCTGATGCTCGGGTTGGCGGGGCCGGTCACGGCACGTTCCGGTGCCGGACAGGACAGCGTGGTCATGGTCGCACCCGTGGTGCGCGCCGGGCAGCTCTATCTGGATGTGGATGCCGAGCTCGATGTCGCAGGTGATCTGCGCGACATTGCGCAGAAAGGCGTGCCACTGTATTTTGCCGCCGATGTCGATATCGTGCGCCGGCGCTGGTGGTGGTTCGACAAACCCGTCCTGCAGGCGCAGATGGGCTGGCGCATCGTGTACAACGCACTCACGCGCCAGTGGCGTGTGAGCAGCGGCGATCTCTGGCTCAACGAGGCCTCGTTCGATGACGCCATGGCCCATGTGCGTCATATCCGTTCCTGGGCCCTGGCCGAGGCAGCGGCTCTTGAAGACAGTGTGGACTATCGGGGCCGGGTGCGAATACGCCTGGATACCTCGCGGCTCGCCCGCCCGTTTCAGATCGACGCTCTCAACAGCAGCGCCTGGTCATTGGCAACGCCATGGAAAGATTTCTCTTTTTCGATCTCCGAAGACGACTCCCGGCCCTGACGCGCTGGGCATCCCGCATTGTGCTGCTGATCGTCGCCGGCAGTGCCCTGGCCCTGCTTGCCATGCTGGTCTGGTCCACGGGCAATGCGTCACGCTATGCGCGTCAGTACGATGTTCTGCTGGTGCTCAACGGCATTCTGGCCGTCGCCCTGCTTTTCTGGGTGACGGCGGTGTCATGGCGTCTGGCGCGCCAGGTGCGGCGGCGACAGTTCGGCGCGCGTCTGACGGCGCGTTTCGCGCTCTTCTTCACGCTCATCGGCATCCTGCCGGGTGCACTGATCTATATCCTGTCGGTGCAGTTCATGTCGCGCTCCATCGAATCCTGGTTCAACGTACGCGTGGACAGCGCGCTCGAGGCCGGGCTGAACCTGGGGCGCACGGCGCTGGACTCGCAGCTGGCCGATCTCAGTTCCCGGGCGCACGAGTTTGCCTTGCAACTGGGTCAGGCGAGCGATCTGGAGATGCCGCTGCTGCTGACACAGCTGCGCGAGGCGACAGCGGTTGCCGAAGCCATGGTCTTCACCAGCAATGGCCGCATGATTGCATTTTCGTCGGCCGAGTTCGCCCATCTGCTTCCCGACCCGCCGCCCCAGGCCGTTATGAACCAGCTGCGCGTCTCGCATGCCTACGCCGCCGCTGAAGCGGAGGAGATCGACGCCCTGGCGGAGGACGAGGCACTGACCGGTCTGCGTCTGCGCGTCGTTCGGCCGATCACGCCGTCCGAACGCCTGACGCCCACCCTGGGCAGCACGGCGCCCGACACCCGCTGGGTGCAGCTTATCGAGCCCATTCCCGATGCGGTGGCGCGCAATGCCAACCATGTGCAGCAGGGGTTCCGGGATTACCAGGAGCTGGCGCTGTCGCGCCTGGGCCTGCGCAAGCTCTATGGCATCACGCTCACCCTGGCGCTGATTCTGGCGGTGTTTGCAGCGATTCTGGCGGCCCTGTCGGTCTCGCGTCGCCTGGTTCGTCCCCTGCTTCGGCTGGCGGCCGGAACCCAGGCTGTCGGCGTGGGGGATTACCGGCCCCTGCCGGAGTCTCCCGATGATGACGAGATCCGTCAGCTGACGCGCTCCTTCAACGCCATGACGCGCCAGCTCGATGAGGCAAGGCGTATGGTGGAGAGCAATCGCCGCCAGCTCGAGCGTTCCAATGTCTACCTGGAGTCGGTGCTCAGCCATCTGTCTTCCGGTGTGCTCGTCTTTGATGAAGGCTTTCGTGTGAACATGTTCAACGAGGGCGCACAGTCCATTCTCCAGCTTGACCTGCGCCAGGTGAAGGGGCGGCCGCTGGAGATGGTGGAAGGCGCGCTGCCGCTGGCACAGCGCATACGGGACGCGTTTGCCGAACATGAGGCCGTGGGCTCGGAGCGCCCCTACTGGCAGCAGCAGTTCGAGCTGGATATCGGCGATGGACCCGCCCAGGGAGAGCGGGGGCACCACCTCACCCTGCTGGCCCGCGGCACCCATCTGCAGGTTGATGAGCGCGGCACTGGTTATCTCGTCGTTTTTGATGACATCAGCGAAGTGATTTCAGCGAACCGGGCGGTGGCCTGGGGCGAGGTTGCGCGGCGTCTCGCCCACGAGATCAAGAATCCGCTCACACCCATACAGCTGTCGGCCGAACGCCTGGCCATGAAGCTGGTCGACCGGCTCGATGAGGATGATGCCGCCATGTTGTTGCGCTCCACCAATACCATCGTCAATCAGGTGGCTTCGCTCAAGAGCATGGTGGATGACTTCCGCGAATATGCGCGTACGCCACCGGCGCAGATGCAGGCGGTGGACATGAATGCGCTGGTGGCCGACGTCCTGTCGCTCTACGGCTGGGACCCCGTCGACGGCATGCTGCACGAGCATGGCCGCGAGTTTGATCTGGAAGTGGATCTGGATCCTGACATACCCCTGATCCGCGGTGATCCGACCCAGCTGCGCCAGGTCATTCACAATCTGGTCGTCAACGCCTGTGATGCTGCAGGCCAGCAGGCGGATGAGACGCGGGCCGCCGTGTGCGTGAGCACCCGGCTGGCGTCGGCCGGCAGCAATGGCAATGGCGAGCGTCCGCTTGCCGTCCGTTTGACGGTATCGGATAATGGACCGGGATTCTCTCCCCAGGTGCTGGCACGGGTGTTTGAGCCCTATGTCACCACCAAGCCTGCGGGGACGGGCCTTGGGCTTGCTATAGTAAAGAAGATCATAGAGGAGCATGACGGCCGCATTGACGTGGCCAATCGGCGTGATGCGGGAGCCAGGGTTTCCATCCTGCTGACGCGTCTGGCGGATGCCGCAGATCCCGACCCGGCCGGGGAAGGCGGGCCGGAAACGGGTAGGCTGGAAACATAAGCGAGGCGATATGGCCAGAATCCTGGTTGTTGATGACGAAATAGGCATACGCGAACTTCTGTCGGAAATTCTGTACGACGAAGGGCATACGGTGGAGCAGGCGGAAAACGCCGCCCAGGCGCGTGCGGCCCGTCTGAGGGCCCGCCCCGATCTGGTCTTGCTGGACATCTGGATGCCGGATACCGACGGTGTCAGCCTGCTGCAGGAGTGGAGCACGCAGGGCTTGCTCGATATGCCCGTCATCATGATGAGCGGACATGCCACGGTTGATACCGCCGTCGAGGCAACGCGTATGGGTGCGGTGGACTTCCTCGAGAAACCCATCACGCTGCAGCGTCTGCTCAAGACGGTGGCTGCAGGTCTGGCGCGTCCGGTGGTTTCTCCGGGCATGCTGGCCGCAGCCCGTGAAGGCGGGGTGGCGGCAGTACCCACGCCGCGCACCAGCGAGGCGCCGGCAGCGCCCAGCGTGGCCACGACAGTGTGCGCACACCCCGAGCCTGATCCGTCCATGGCGGGAAGCATTTCGCTGGATCAGCCCCTGCGTGATGCACGCGATGCTTTCGAGCGCGTGTATTTTGAATACCATCTGGTGCGCGAGAATCACAGCATGACGCGGGTGTCCGAGCGTACGGGACTGGAGCGCACCCACCTGTATCGCAAGCTCAAGCAGCTGGGCATCGATACGGGTCGCCGTGCGCGCAACCGCTAGATTTCGCGCGGTCGTATGCGCGCCCCGGTGCGCTCTTCCATTGTGCCGCCCCGGCGAATGCGGCCCCGCCAGGCATGGCCGTAGGCCACTTCGATACTCAGGTGTATGGTGCCGTCCTGATGGCGCTGCTTTTCGAGACTGGCGATCAGGCGTTCATGCCAGGCGCGCCCGCACAGGCCGGCGCGCCGGTCCATGGCGGGGTTGCCGCCCAGCAGGTGCACGTCCTCAAGCAGCCGGCGGCCGCTGTGATAGGTCAGCGTGAGGGTTTCCTGATCCATCACGGGATCCACAAAGCCTTTCTGCATCAGCAGATCGCCGAAATCATGCATGTCGACAAAAGTGGGCGTGGCCGTCTGCAGACCGGCCTGCGCCAGCGCCTCGCGCAGCTCGACGAGGGAGCCCGGTCCCAGGGCCGAGAACATGACCAGCGCTTCGGAGCGCACGATGCGACGCCACTCGCCGATGACATCGTGCGGCCGGGGATGCCAGTGCAGGGCCATGTTGGACCAGACAAGATCCATGCTTTCATCGGGCAGGCCGGTGTCGGCCATGTCGGCTTCGATGAAGTGGATGGGCGCCGTCGGCCGGTTGCGCAGGCGCTGCCAGAAGCCGGGCCGTGTCATGTAGCGCCGGCGTGCCGTATCCAGCAGGGGACCGCAGGCATCCAGGCCGTGATAATCCAGATTGGGGTATTGGGCGCGCAGGGGTTCGAGGGCGTGCGCTGCACCGCAGCCGGCATCCAGGACCTGATGCGGTGCGATGCGGACATAGCTGAGACGCTGCAGCATGCGCTGGGCGACTTCCCCGTACAGGAACTGGGCGGCGTCCAGCGGATTGCGACGTGCGAACTGCAGGTTGACGTGCCCGGAATCCAGGCGCAATGAAGGGGGGTGTGACATCCTTGTCCGTACCGGTCTGGCCCGCAGGCACCGACCTGTGTTGTGATGATGTGCTGTTGGCAATGCAAGACAGGCTCCATTATGGCGTATCTGACCCGGCTGTGCGAACCGGCACGCCAGTGTTTCAGGCACTGGCGGCAGTGCCTGCGTGCCCAGTGCCCGCTGTGCGGGCTCGCCTGTGCCGCCGGCACGCTGTGCGTGCATTGCCGCGCTCTGTTGCGTCAGGATCACGAGGCTGCGGCCTGGCGCTGCCCGCGCTGCAGCCTGGCCGGCACCAGCCCGGGGGCTTGTGCACAGTGCGATGTTTCTGTGCCGCTTTTCGAGCGCGCCATTGCCGCCTTCGATTACCGGGCGCCCCAGGATCTGCTCATTCATGAGCTCAAGGTACGCCATCGCCTGCATCTCGTGCCCGTGCTGGGTGGGCTGCTTGCCGAGGCGGTGACGGTAGCGTGGCCCGACATGCCCGAAGAGACCATACTGCTGCCCGTACCGTCCAGCCGCGCAGCCCTGGCGCGTCGTGGCTTCAACCCTGCGGGCGAGATCGCCCGTGATCTGGCACGACGTCTGGGGCGCGATTGCCGCCTCGGCCTCCTGCGCCGTGTACGCGAAGGGCCGCGTCAGGCCAGTCTGGGGCGCCGGGCGCGTCTGGCGGCGGCCGCCAGGATGTACCATGTCAGCGGTTCCGTGGCGGGCTTGCGTCTGGTGGTGGTCGATGATGTGATGACCACGGCCGGCACGGTCAATGCCGTGGCGGGCCGGCTGCTGGCGGCCGGTGCACGCTCGGTGCACGTCCTGGTGGTGGCACGCACCCCTGTTCTTTCCGTATCCTGATCAAGAACGCCCATGTTTCACATTATTCTGGTCAATCCTGAAATCGCACCCAATACGGGCAATGTCATCCGCCTGGCCGCCAATACCGGCGTCGGCCTGCATCTGGTGCGCCCCCTGGGCTTCGTGCTCGACGATGCGCGCATGCGTCGCGCCGGGCTGGATTATCACGAGACCGCACGCATGCAGGTGCATGATTCCCTGCCGCTGGCATTGCAGGCAACAGGCGCGCCCATGACACGCTGCTTTGCACTCAGCACGCGCGGCCGGGGCCGTTTCGCGACGGCGCGGTTCCAGGCAGGGGATGTTTTTGTCTTCGGGCGCGAAACGGCCGGCCTGGCGGCCGACCAGCTGGCCCTGTTTGCGTCCGATCGGCAGCTGCGCCTGCCCATGCGCCCCGATCAGCGCAGCCTGAACCTGTCGAATGCGGTGGCGGTGACGGTGTTCGAGGCCTGGCGCCAGTGCGGCTATGCGGGAAGTGTCTAGGCTAGCCGCCTGTTTCCGGAATGGCGTCGCGCGACAGCAGCTCGGCCACGGCGCGGCGTGGCGGCACTGCTTCGAAGAGAATACGGTGTACCGCGCGAGTGATGGGCATGTCCAGCCCCTGCGCCTCGCTCAGCTGCAGGACGGCGCGCACGCAACGCACGCCTTCGGCGGTCATGCCGCTGGCCAGGATGGTGTTCAGCGTCTTGCCGGCGGCCACGGCCAGGCCTACCTGACGGTTGCGCGATGAATCTCCGGTTGCGGTAAGCACCAGATCCCCCATGCCCGTCAGGCCATAGAAGGTGGCGGTCTCGCCGCCCAGGTGCCGGCCCAGGCGCTGGATTTCCGCCAGGCCCCGGGTGATGAGCGCGGCACGGGCGTTTTCACCCAGACCCAGGCCGTCGGAGATGCCGCAGGCGATGGCCATGATGTTCTTGAGTGCGCCGCCGACTTCGACGCCGACGATGTCGGTGCTGGTGTAGATGCGCGCCGGTTCGCCGTGGAGGGCCTGGATGGCGCGCTGTGCCGTGGCCGGCTGTTGCGTGGCAATGGTGAGCGCTACCGGCAGGCCGCGTGCCACTTCATGGGCGAAGGAAGGGCCCGAGAGCACACCCAGCCCCAGGCCGGCATGCTGCAGGGCGGAAAGCCGTGATTGCACGATGGCGTGCGGCAGGCGTGCACGGTCCTGCTCCAGCCCCTTGCAGGTCCAGACCAGACTGAGCGCGTCGGCCTGCCCGGGGGCAAGCCGGGCGGCAAGCAGCGTACAGATATTGTCCAGGCCCGCGACGGGCACGCCTAGGATGAAGAGGCCGGCATGGCCCTCATCCGTGCGCGCAAAGTCCAGCGCGTCGGACAGGCTGGCGCTGGTCTGCAGCCCGGGCGGCAGCGCAATGCCGGGCAGGTGGCGTGCGTTCATGCCCTCTTTGCGCATGGCACGCATCTGCGCTTCGTTGCGCCCCCACAGCAGGGTGGGGCATTGGCGCGCCGCCAGTGCCGCCAGTGCCGTGCCCCAGGCACCGGCACCGAGCACGACGACGCGCAGGCCGGGCCGAGCCATGTCGCCGGTCTTCCTAGCGCTGCGCGCCGGGCGGCACGATGATGCCGGATTCGCTCTGCTGGCCTTCCTGCTGCTTGGCGGCTTCCGCCAGGCGCTGTTCGTACAGTCCCTGGAAGTTGACTTCCGTCAGGTGCAGCGGCGGCAGCGAGGTGCGCGTGATGGCATCGGCCACATTGGCGCGCAGATAGGGGTAGAGCATGGTTGGGCAGACAATGCCCAGCAGCGGATCCAGCTGTTCGGCGGGAATGTTCGCCGCTTCGAAGATTCCGGCCTGGGTGGCTTCCACCAGGTACAGGACCTTGTCGGCCACCTTGGTGGTTACGGTCACCGTGACGGTGGATTCATAGACGGTTTCTGCAAGGCGCTGGCCGCCCACATTGAGGGAGATTTCGACGGTGGGCGTGTCCTGCTCGAGAAGAATCTGCGGCGCATTGGGCATTTCCAGCGACAAATCCTTCACATAGGTGCGCTGCAGGCCGAAGCTGGGCTCCTGGCTTTGTTTGTCCTGGCTGTTGGCTTGGTCTTGGGCCATGAAAATTCCTGTAATCGGTAATGAGTGTTGATGGAGCTCAGTCCTGCAGCAGGCTGCTGAGCTTGCCTGCGCGATCGAGTCGGGCAAGATCGTCATAGCCGCCGACATGAAGCTCGTCGATGTAGATCTGCGGCACGGTACGGCGCCCGGTGCGTGTCATCATGGATTCGCGCTGCCCGGGATCGAGATCGATGCGAATCTTGTCGATGTGCGTGACGCCGCGCTGCTTGAGCAGCATTTCCGCCCGCACGCAATAGGGGCAGACAGCAGTCGTATACATGGTAACAGTAGCCATTGCGGGTACTTCCTGACAAATATGGCGAATGGGATGGGAGGGCTTATTTACGTCCCTTGAGCGGCATGCCGGCCTGGCCCCAGCTTCGCAGGCCACCCTGCAGGCTGACGGCGCGCGTCACGCCCAGCTTGCGCAGCTTGCCGACAAGGGCTGCGGTCTGCTGGCCGGTGTCGCACACCAGGATCACAGGCTTGTCCCTGGGCAGTGAATCGGCCTGGGCCTCAAGGTCGGCGCGGGCAATATTGCGTGCCTGTGGAATGCTGCCGGCCTGGAACCGTTCGCGCGAACGGACGTCGATGAAGACACCCTGCTCGCGGTTCACGAGCTGAACCGCATCGGTGACCGAAACCGCCGTGCCGCGACCGCCCTTGCGCGCTGAATTCACATACAGCATGGCGCCGGAAGTGATGGCGATGACGAGCAGGAAGAGGTTGTTGAAATCAGAAAAAAAGTCCACGATGGTTTCCGTCTCGATCTGAAGATGAGGTGTGCATCATACTAAGCGATGCTCTGATTATAAAATGGGAGGCAAGTCACAAGTTTTCGGCAACGTTTCTTTACTTTTCAGGCACACTCCGATATGCATAAACTCGTTCTGATGCGCCACGGCGAAAGTCAGTGGAATCTGGAAAACCGCTTCACGGGCTGGGCGGACGTGGACCTCACCGATACCGGGCGCGAACAGGCCTGGCAGGCGGGTCTGCTGCTCAAGGAAAACGGCTACGCTTTCGATCTGGCGTTTTCATCGGTCCTCAGGCGGGCCATCCGTACCCTGTGGATCACGCTCGATGCCATGGAGGCCATGCACACGCCCGTCGGCTACAGCTGGCGTCTCAATGAACGTCATTACGGCAAGCTGCAAGGCTTGAACAAGGCCGAGACGGCGGCACGTTTCGGTGATGAGCAGGTGCTGATCTGGCGCCGCGCCTACGGGATTCCTCCGGAGCCTGTGGATCTGGATGATCCGCGCCATCCGCGTTTCGATGCGCGCTATGCGCGTCTCAAGCCCGAGGAGCTGCCCGCCGGCGAGTGCCTGAAGGATACGGTGGAGCGCGTGCTGCCGTTCTGGAAGGATTCGATCGCGCCGGCAATCCGGGCGGGGCGTCGTGTGCTGGTCACCGCCCATGGCAACAGCCTGCGCGCGCTCGTGAAGATACTGACTGATGCTTCCGAAGAGGACATTGTGAAAGTCAATATTCCGACGGGCCAGCCCCTGGTGTTCGAGCTGGATGATGAGCTGTCGGTGCTTCGGCAATACTATCTGGGCGATCCTGCAGCCATAGAGGCCGCCATGGCGGCTGTTGCGGCCCAGGGCAAGGCGGCGCGGCAGGGATGAAATCCGGCCGCGCGCTGCTGGCACTGTTGTCAGCGCTGGTAGCGTTGGCAGTGCCTGTGGCTGTGTGGGGGGCGGATGCCGGTGCGCTCTCGAAGCAGCAGGCACAGGCGCGTGAAGAGCGGCAGGCCCTGCAGGCGCGCATTCGTGCCCTGCAGCAATCCATGGAGGCCCAGGAGGCTTCGCTGAAGGATGCGGCGCTTGCGCTGCGCGCTTCCGAGCAGGCCATTTCCGATCTCAGCCGCGAGCTGGCAGCGCTGCAGGCCCGGGCCGTGGCGCGCGCCGATGAGCTCAAGGCGCTGGATGCGCAGATGCAGGCGCAGCGACAGGATCTGGCGCAGCGTCGCGCAGCGCTGGCCCGACAGCTGCATGCACAGTACAGCAGCGGGCTGTCGCCCTGGACCGCCCTGCTGTCGGGCGACGATCCCCAGGGCATCGGCCGTGATTTTGGCTATCTTGCCTATGTGTCCTCGGCGCAGGCGCAGGCGGTGCAGCGTGTGCGCACCAGTCTGGCGAAGCTTGACGCGCTGCAGGCGCAGACGCTAGAGCGTCAGGCGGCGCTGGATGCCCTGGTGGCCGAGACCGCCACGCGCCGGCAGGCCCTGGGTGAACAGCGGGCGGAGCACAAGGCCATCCATGAACGCATTGCCGGGCAGCTTGCCGGCCAGCGCAAGGAGGCGGGCAGGCTCGTTGCCAATGAGGCGCGGCTGGGCAAGCTGGTCGATGCCTTGCAGCGCGAAATCGCGCGCGAGGCCGAACGCGCGCGCCTGGCGGCTGAAAAACGCCGCGCCGAGGCGCAACGCCTGGCCGAAGAGCGGCGCCGGGCGCAGGCCGCCGCCGAAGCGGCGCGTGCCCGCGCAACGCGGCCGCCGGCACCGGCGTCTGCCGGGGTGCCACCCGTCCTGCAGGGCCTGGGCAAGCGGCTGGTACAGCCCGTCTCGGGTGAGGTGCTGGGACGCTTCGGCAGCGAACGGCCGGATGGCGGGGTATGGCGGGGCGTGGTCATCCGTGCGGCCGCAGGCAGTCCCGTCAAGGCGATTGCAGCGGGCAAGGTGGCCTTTGCCAGCTGGCTGAGCGGCTTTGGCAATATCATGATTCTCGATCACGGTGAAAGTTATCTCAGCGTGTACGCGTACAATCAGAGCCTGCTCAAGGAAGTGGGCGATCCGGTGGCAGCCGGTGAAGCCATCGCGACGGTGGGCGCTACCGGCGGTCAGGTGGAGCCGGGTCTCTACCTTGAAATCCGCCACCACGGCAAGCCCGTCAATCCGCGGCTTTGGCTGAGCCCGTAACTTCGTTACACTTATCATTATTCTTACGGCAGGGTTTCTCGGAGCATTGGATGAGCACTCGCAGGTTTGGCCGCATCGGCCTGATACTCACCGGCGCCCTGGGTGGCATCTTTGTCAGCCTGGCCATCACCGCCACCGCACAGCGCGACGAGGCCTTGCCCCTGCGCGACCTGCAACAGTTCGCCAGCGTGTTCACGGCCATCAAGAACAGCTATGTCGAACCCGTTACCGATGAGCAGCTCATCCGCGACGCCATCCGCGGCCTGTTCAGCGAGCTCGATCCGCATTCGACCTATCTGGATGCCGAGGCATTCAAGGAAATGGAAGATATCACCCAGGGCGGCTTTGGTGGACTGGGTATCGAGATCGGCAGTGAGGACGGCATGCCCAAGGTGATCGCGCCCATCGAGGACACTCCGGCGGCGCGCGCCGGCATTCTGTCGGGCGACCTGATCACGCATATCGATGGCAAGCCCACCAAGGGCATGACGCTGACCGAGGCCGTCAAGCGCATGCGGGGCGAGCCCAAGACTTCCATCGTGCTCACCATTCGTCGCGAAGGGCATGACAAGCCTCTGGTGGTGCCCATCGTCCGCGATCGTATCAAGGTGCGCAGCGTGCGCGGCAAGATGCTGGAAAACGGCATTGCCTATGTGCGCATCGCCCAGTTCCAGGAGCGTACCGAGGCTGATCTGGCGCGCCAGATTGCCGAATTCGCCGGCAAGCGGGCGAGCGGGCTGGTGCTGGACCTGCGCAATGACCCGGGCGGTCTGCTGGAAAGCGGCATCGGTGTCTCTTCCATGTTCATGGATGGGGGCGGCCTGGTGGTATCCACCAGAGGGCGCATTCCTTCGTCCAACCGTGAATATCATGCCCGCCGCAGCAGCGCGGCCCAGCAGTATCTCGATCGGCCCCTGCCCGGCGTGGGTGCCGGCACCGTGGGACGCTGGGCCGAGACCGTCCCCCTGGTGGTGCTCATCAATGTGGGTTCGGCATCCGCTTCCGAGATCGTGGCCGGCGCCCTGCAGGATTACGGTCGTGCCACGCTCATGGGCAATCGCAGCTTCGGCAAGGGTTCGGTGCAGAGCGTGCTGCCGCTGCAGGATGATGCTGGCATCAAGCTCACTACGGCGCGTTATTACACACCCAAGGGCCGTTCCATCCAGGTGACGGGTGTCGAGCCGGACATCGTCGTCGATGACACGGCGCAGGGCAACCTGTTCCGCCTGCCGCGCGAAATCGATCTGCAACGCCATCTCGAGAACGGCGATGAGCCCGATGAGGCGGGTGTCGTGGAGCCCGAGGTCGAGGAGATCATCAAGAACGTTCCCATGTTCGAATTCGGCGGAGAGGATGACTTCCAGCTGGCGCAGGCCATCAATCACCTCGAAGGGCGTCCCGTCATGAAGAATGATCCGCTGCGGGTTGCCGAAGCCCGGGCGGCGCAGGCTGCTGCAGCCGGCGATGAGGAAGACAAGGTCGCCGGGACAGCTGGCAATGCGGAAAATGAGGCAGAAAAAAAAAGCCCGATAATCGGCCCTGACACCCGGGTCGAGCGTTACCGTATTACGCCCGACGGCTTGCTGCGTATCCAGGATGAATGACGAACAGCTTCTGCGCTACGCGCGTCATCTCCTGCTCGACGAGTTCGGCATTGAAGGGCAGGAACGGCTGCTGGCCGGCCGGGCGCTGATCATTGGTGCCGGCGGCCTGGGCTCGCCGGCGGCTTTCTATCTGGCCGCTGCGGGCGTGGGACATATTGTGCTGGCCGATGACGATGTCGTCGAAGTATCCAACCTGCAGCGCCAGATTCTGCACGGCACCGCAGATGTCGACCTTCCCAAGGCCGAGTCGGGGCGCAGGGCGATGGCACGCCTGAACCCCGAGGTTCAGGTAACCGCGCTGGTGTGCCGGCTCGAGGGCGAGGCCCTGATGGATGCGGTGGCGCAGGCGGACATCGTGCTGGACTGCAGCGACAATTTCGCCACCCGCCACGCCATCAATCGTGCCTGCGTGGCCTTGCGCAAGCCGCTGGTTCTGGGTGCGGCCATCCGCTTTGCCGGCCAGATCAGTGTCTTCGACCTGCGTGATGATACGGCGCCCTGTTACCACTGCCTGTTTCCGGAAGCCGATGATGTTCAGGAGCTGCGCTGCGCCACCACCGGTGTTCTGGGGCCGCTGGTGGGCATTGTGGGCAGTGTGCAGGCGGCCGAGGCGATCAAGCTGCTGGCCGGCATGGGAGAGCCCCTGACGGGGCGCCTGCTCTGTCTGGATGCCCTGGGCATGCAGTGGAATACCGTGCGCTTCAGGCGCGATCCGCAATGCCCCGTGTGTTCACACCGCCCTCAGTAGGTGATCATGGTGCCCACGCCCTGATCCGTGAGGATCTCGAGCAGCAGGCAATGGGGTACGCGCCCGTCGACCACATGGACGGAATTGACGCCGTGACGGGCGGCATCGAGTGCGGATGAAATCTTGGGCAGCATGCCGCCCGAGATGGTGCCGTCGGCAAACAGGGCGTCTATGCTGCGCGCCGACAGGCTGGTGAGCAGTTCCCCGGAGCGATCGAGGACGCCCGGCGTATTGGTCATCATGACCAGTTTTTCCGCGCCCAGGATTTCCGCCATCTTGCCGGCCACGACATCGGCATTGATGTTGTAGGCTGTGCCATCCTCGCCGTAGCCGATGGACGAGATCACTGGGATGAACTGATCGTCCTGCAGGGCTTTCACCACCGCCGGCTCGATGCGCGTGATATCGCCGACGAAACCGATGTCCAGCCACTGGCCGGGGTGCTCGGCATCCGGCATCATTTTCTTTTCGGCCTGTATGAGGCAGCCGTCCTTGCCGGTGAGCCCGACGGCCTTGCCGCCGGCCTGGTTGATCATGGAAACGATGTCCTGCTGGACCTGGCCGCCCAGCACCCATTCCACCACTTCCATGGTTTCGGCGTCGGTGACGCGCATGCCCTGTACGAAGACCCCTTCCTTGCCGATGCGCTTGAGCGCCTGATTGATCTGCGGGCCGCCGCCGTGCACGATCACCGGATTCAGCCCCACCAGCTTGAGCAGCACCACGTCATGCGCAAAGCTGCGCTGCAGGGATTCTTCCGTCATCGCATTGCCGCCATACTTGATGACCACGGTCCGGCCGTGGAAGCGGCGAATGTAGGGCAGGGCTTCGGACAGGACCTGGGCCTTGATATCGGGGGAAAGGGGGGGGCGCTGCGGCGTGTTCTGGGACATGGTGGCTTCCGCGAGAAGGGTCATACAGGGATCCGGCCGGATGATTATAGCCAGACCCCCGGGCCGGCCCTCTCGCCGGTCCATCCTGTGCCTGCGGTGTCTTCAGAAGATATCGGGCTCGGGTATGGGTCCGCCAAATGCGGTTTCAAGGTAGTCGAAATCACAGCCCTGGTCGGCCTGCAGCACATGGCGCGAGAACATCCAGCCATAGCCGCGTTCGTAGCGTACCGGGGGCGGCGTCCAGGCGGCCCGGCGGCTTTCCAGCACGTCGTCGCTCACTTCCAGGTGGATGCGGCGTGCCGGCACGTCGATGGTGATGAGGTCGCCCGTGCGTACCAGGGCCAGCGTGCCCCCCACATAGGCTTCGGGCGCCACGTGGAGTATGCAGGCACCGTAGCTGGTACCGCTCATGCGCGCATCCGAAATGCGCACCATGTCGCGCACCCCCTGCCTGACCAGTTTGGCGGGGATGGGCAGCATGCCCCATTCCGGCATGCCCGGGCCGCCCAGGGGGCCGGCATTCCTGAGGATGAGGATGTGATCCGCCGTTACATCGAGGTCTTCATCCTCGACGGCGGCCTTCATGGAGGGGTAGTCGTCAAAGACCAGTGCCGGGCCCGTGTGCTGCAGCAGATGGCTCGCGCAGGCGCTGGGCTTGATGACGCAGCCCGAAGGCGCCAGATTGCCCCGCAGCACAGCCAGAGCACCTTCGTGATACACCGGGTTGTCACGCGGGCGGATGACATCGTCATTGTGCACCTGGGCATCGGCGATATTTTCGCCCAGACTCCGGCCGCTGACGGTGGACGCCGACAGGTCCAGGTGATCGGTCAGGCGTGACATCAGGGCGGGCAGGCCGCCGGCGTAGTAGAAATCTTCCATCAGATAGGTGTCGCCGCTGGGCCGGATATTGGCCAGCACCGGTACTTCGCGGCTGATGGCGTCGAAATCCTCCAGCGTGATGGGGTGGCCCGCACGGCGCGCCAGGGCGATCAGATGGATGACGGCGTTCGTGGAGCAGCCCATCGCCATCGCCACCACGATGGCATTGCGGAAGCTGGCGGGCGACAGCAGGCCGGCCGGCGTGATGTCTTCCCAGGCCATGTCGACGGCGCGCCGGCCACAGGCGGCGGCCATGCGCATGTGACCGGAGTCGGCTGCGGGAATGGAGGATGCGCCGGGCAGACACAGGCCCAGCGCTTCGGCAATGGCCGTCATGGTGCTGGCGGTACCCATGGTCATGCAGGTGCCGTAGCTGCGTGCGATGCCGCCCTCTATGCCCAGCCATTCGGTCTTGCTGATGGTGCCGGCGCGGCGCTCGTCCCAGTACTTCCAGGCGTCCGAGCCCGATCCCAGGACCTTGCCCTGCCAGTTGCCGCGCAGCATGGGGCCGGCGGGCATGTAGATGCAGGGCAGGCCGGCACTGAAGGCACCCATGAGCAGGCCCGGTGTGGTCTTGTCGCAACCGCCCATGAGCACCACGCCGTCAATGGGATGGCTGCGCAGCAGCTCCTCGGCTTCCATGGCGAGCATATTGCGATACAGCATGGTCGTCGGCTTGACGAAGTTCTCGGCCAGCGAGATCGCGGGCAGCTCCACGGGAAAGCCGCCGGCCTGCAGGATGCCGCGACGCACGTCCTGGGCGCGGTCGCGGAAGTGGGCGTGACAGGGATTGATGTCCGACCAGGTGTTGATGATGGCGATGACGGGGCGGTTTTCCCAGTCTTCGGGGGCATAGCCCATCTGCATGATGCGGGAGCGATGGCCGAAGGAGCGCAGATCATCGGGTGCGAACCAGCGTGCGCTGCGCAGGCTTTCATAAGGGCGGCGGGATTTTGACATAGAATTCCTGTCAGGGCTGCAGTTGAATCAAGATGCTTTCGTCAAAGGATAACGTACTCCAATATGAGTCAAGTGTGTAGGGTCATCACGGCGCCGGGTCTGAAAGGGCTGGCCGGCGCCATCTTTCGTGCCATGGGCAGCAGTGCCGCCGAATCGGCGCGTGTCGCTGAAAATCTGGTGCTTGCCAACCTGAGCGGGCATGATTCGCATGGGGTGGGCATGATTCCACGCTATGTGCAGTCCTGGCAGCAGGGCGGGCTGGTACTGGATGCCCGGCTGCGCGTGTGTCATGACGGCGGTGCGGTGCTGACGCTCGACGGGCAGCGCGGTTTCGGCCAGAGCATTGGCGAGCAGGCCATCGAACTGGGCGTGGCACGCGCGCGCGAGCATGGCGTGTGCGTGCTCGCCCTGCACAACAGCCATCACCTGGGGCGCATCGGCCACTGGGCCGAGCTGGCCGCGTCCCGGGGCATGGTATCCATGCATTTCGTGAATGTCGCCGGGCATACGCAGGTTGCGCCCTGGGGCGGCGTTGACGGGCGTTTCGGCACCAATCCGTTCTGTGCCGGCATTCCGCGTCCCGGTGCCGAGCCCTTCATTCTGGATTTTGCCACCAGTGCGGTGGCCATCGGCAAGACGCGCGTCGCCTTCAACAAGGGTGAGCCCCTGCCGGAAGGCAGCGCCATCGATCATGAGGGACGGCCGACGACGGATGCGGCGGCGCTCAACCGGCCGCCCCTGGGTGCGCTGCTGCCTTTCGGTGCGCACAAGGGCTTTGGCATGGCGGTATTGTGCGAGCTGCTCGGCGGAGCCTTCAGCGGCGGGTACACAACGCACCAAGAGACGCGCCAGACAACGCGTGCCATCATCAATGGCATGCTGTCAGTGCTCATCAATCCCGATGCCCTCGCGGCCCCGGACGCCGCGCGCCAGGTGGATGCCTTCATGGCCTGGGTACAGGCCTCGCGCCATGAGGGTGGTGAGGGCGTGCTGGAGCCGGGCGAGCCCGAACGTCAGTGCCGGACCCGGCGCCTGGAAAACGGCATTCCCGTGGATGGGGCCAGCTGGCAACAGCTGCTCGATGCGGCCGGCACCGTGGGTGCCCGTCTGGAAGGCCTGGATCTGGGCCGGGATTATCCGGCCAGCGCCTTGTTCACGGTGGCGAGGAAGTTGTCCTCGTCATAATTGCCCAGGTAGCGCTTGAGGATGTTGCCTTTCTTGTCGATCAGATAGAGCGTGGGTGTCATCTTCACATCATCGAAGGCTTTTGCGATGCTGCCATCGCTGTCCATGGCCACCATGAACGGCAGGCGGCGCGATTCCGTGAAGTTGCGCACATAGGATTCGGGATCGTGCTGCATGGCGACGGCAATGGTCTCGTAGCCGCGTGGCGACAGGTTCTGGTAATGGCGGATGGTGTCCGGCATCTGCGCCACGCAGGTGGTGCAGTCGGTGGCCCAGAACTTGATCAGCACCACCTTGCCGCGCAAATCGCTGGTGGTGATCTTCTGGCCGTCGAGTCCGGTGAAGGTGACCTCGGGGGCCGTGCCGGCCGGGCCGCCCGAGCAGGCGGCGATCATGAGCGCACTGGCGGCAGCCAGCACAAGGCGCAGGATTCTGAAGCAGGACATGTGACATCCATCAACAATGCGGGGGCGGGCTAGTTGACCGGCAGGGTCTCGACGCCACTGTCGTTGTCGCCGGGTGTTGCCGCACCATCGGCTGCCGGGCGGTTCGCTTCGGCCGGGTCAAGCAGGCTTTCGGGCGAGATGAGCTCGAACAGCTTCACCACCCTGCCCACGCCACTGACCGAGGACGCCATGATGGCCGCCCTGTCGGCTTCGGCCGTGGTGACCTTGCCCATCAGATAGACCACATCGCGCTCGGTCTTGATGACCATTGTACGGCTGGGCACCTGCTTTGTGCTGATCAGGGCTGTTTTCACCTTGGAGGTGATCCAGGCATCGCGCGAGCGGGTGCCCAGCGGGGTGATCGGGCCCGGGCGCAGTTCGTTGAACACCCTGACGACCTTTTCCACCTGGCCGGCGGCTTCGCCGGCCCGGCGCTTGCCTTCCTCGTCGGGAACATCACCGGTGAGCAGTACCCAGCCGGCGTAGGCGGTGACGCCCACGCGCGCCTTGTCATCGAACAGGCGACGCATTTCAGCCTGGACCTTGAGTTCTATCGACTGGTCCTCGACCTGTTCGCCGGTTGTGCGGCGATCGCTGGCAACGATGGCCGTTGTGGCTGCCGTGCCGCCCACGATCAGGGGGGCGCAGGCGGAAGCAATGACTGTGGTGGCAAGAAGGGCAGACAGTGTAATCAGGCTGCGCAGATTCATGGTGCGTGATCTCCGAGAAGAAGGGCGTCGATGCCATCGCACAGGGCGTGGAGCAGCAGGATATGGACTTCCTGGATGCGCATGGTGCGGTCGTGCGGCACGCACAGATGAATGTCGCCCGGCAGCAGTTGCGCGCCTGCCTGTCCACCGCCCCTGCCGGTCAGGGCGATCACGGGCATGTCGCGATCATGGGCCGAGGCAATGGCGTGCAGTACATTGGGCGAATTGCCGCTGGTGCTGATGGCGACCAGCACGTCTCCCGGCTGGCCCAGAGCGTCGACCTGGCGTGCGAAGACGTGCTCGAAACCGTAATCATTGCTGACGGCGCTCAGGATGGCGGTATCCGTATTGAGCGCGATGCCGGCCAGCGGCAGGCGTTCACGCTCGAAGCGACCCACAAGCTCTGCAACGAAGTGCTGGGCGTCGGCCGCCGAGCCGCCGTTGCCGCAGGCGAGGATGCGCCCGTTTGCCGACAGCGTGCCGAAGGCGAGTTCAACCGCCTGCGCCATGGGTTCGGCCAGCGCCCGGGCGCTGCTGCGAAAGGTATCGATGGCATCATCGAAATGGGACGCCATGAGGGGTGTCATATCCATGACGCTATTGTCTCATGTTCGCGGGGTGGCGGCATCCTGGACGGTGAAGGCATCGGGTATCCACTGGAGCCGGCCCTGCTCGATGCAGACGGCATCGAAACGGCAGGGCGGCGTGAATCCCCGGAAGTGACGCCGGCACAGGGTGGGCAGGAAATAGTACGCCGTGCGGATGAGACGCCGGCGCTTGGCGGCGTTGATGCTGGCGCCCGCCCCGCCATGGCTGGATCGTGTTCGCAGGCGCACTTCCACAAAGACGAGTACCGGCCCGGCCCGGGCGACAAGATCGATTTCGCCGCCCTTCCAGCCCAGATTGCGCGCCAGGATTTCCAGGCCGGCCTGCTCCAGGTGCCGCGCGGCCAGCGCCTCTCCCCTTGCGCCAAGGATCCGGGCCGGTGCGGGTGTGTGTTCCGGGGCTGTCAGCCGGTCTGGCGATGGCTGACGGGTGCCTGCGCGTGCATCGGCCTGCCGGATGTGTACGGCCTGTCCAATGCGTTCGGCGGTGGCCGCATCCAGCCCCATGCAGGCGATGGCGGGCTTGCGGGAACCTCGGGTCCGGTGAGGCATAATGGGCGCAAACGTGATTGAGGGGTGCGAAGATGAGCTTGCCGGATGCCGTCATGAAGCCGCCGATGCACCGGCTGCAGCAGATGCTTGAACGTAGCATGGCTCAAGACTGGCCTTGCGGTGTACTGTACGTTGTGGCCACGCCCATCGGCAATCTTGCGGATCTGAGCCTGCGTGCCTGGCAGGCACTTCTGCGCTGTGATGTGATTGCTGCGGAGGATACCCGGGCCACGCGCACGCTTGTACAGGCCTGGGGGGTCGAGACACCGCTTCTGGCGGCGCATCGCCATAACGAGGCGCGTGCGGCGCAGGCCATCGTGGCACGTCTGCAGGCCGGCGAGCGCGTGGCCCTGGTCTCGGACGCCGGCTCGCCCGCAGTCAGCGACCCCGGGGCGCGCATCGTGCGCGCCGTGCATGCTGCAGGCCTCAGGGTGGTGCCCATTCCCGGCCCCAGCGCCGCCCTGGCGGCACTCATGGCCAGTGGTGCCACCTCGGATGAGAATCCGGCCTTCGTCTTTGCCGGATTTGCACCGCCGCGCAGCGCGGCGCGACAGCGCTGGCTGCAGCACTGGTGTGCGCTGCCGGCACCGGCGGTGATCTATGAGGTGCCGCATCGCCTGCCGGCCTGTCTGGCGGATATTGTTGCGGTGGCCGGTCCCGCACGTGAACTGACCATCGCCCGCGAACTGACCAAGCGCTTTGAGGAGATTGTCACCCTGCCGGCGGGCGAGGCGGCCGGCTGGCTGGCGGCACACGGGCAGCGCCAGCGCGGCGAGTTTGTGCTCATTGTGCATGCCGCAGTCGCGCGTGACACGCCGGATGATCCTGCGGTGGATGCAGCGCACCGTCTGGCTGTGATATTGCTCGAGCACCTGTCGGTACGCGATGTGGCGCGGGTTCTGGCGCGTGCCTGTGACCTGGGGCGGGATGATGCCTACCGGCTGGCGCTGGCGGCTTCGCAGGCCGGATCAGAGTGAGGCGGCCTGGCGCACGAGGGTGTCCTTACCGTCATGTCGTATGAAGCTGGCCCGGCGGCCGGTCGAATCCTGGATGCGGGCGGCGGCATCCAGGGCCTGCTGGCGCGATGGATAGGGCCCCATGCGCACACGGTACAGATCAGCCGTGCTGCTGATGGCGGCCGGCGGTGTGTCCATCCCGGCAAGCTCATGATTCAGCCGGCGTGCCAGCGCCAGCGCATTGTCATGCGCGCTGAAAGCGCCGAATTGCAGGAAGTATCCGGCCTGTTCCCGCACACTGTCAGCCGCATGGGTCCGGTTGATGAGCCCGGCAAGCGGGTCGGCAACCGGTGCAGTGGCAAGGACGGCGGCCTGCGTCGCTACCGGTTTGCCCGGTCCGGCAGCGCTGCGGATTTCAGTGTTCGTGATGGCTTCGACGATGACCGGGCCGCTGCCCGGGCCGATGAGTCCCAGCTTGGCGGCTGCCACATAAGAGAGGTCGATGATGCGCCCGCTGTGGAAGGGGCCGCGATCATTGATGCGCACGATGATGGACTGGCCGTTGCGCGCGTGGGTGACGCGTGCGTAACTGGGCAGCGGCAGCGTCGGGTGGGCGGCCGTCATGGCATACATGTCGTAGCGCTCGCCATTGGCCGTCTTGCGGCCGTGGAACTTGCGCCCGTACCACGAGGCAATGCCTTCCTGACGCAAGGGCTGGTCGGCGCCTATGGGTGTATAGCGCCGGCCGAATACGGCGTACGGGCGCAGATTGGCTGTGGCCGGCGTCTCGATGCGCGGGACGGCATCGGGGATTGCCGCGATGTTGGCGGGCACATGACTGCCGGGACCATCGTCCTTGTAATAGCCGCCGCCGGCTGCCTGTTTTGGCGAGCCGGAGCAGCCCGTCAGGATGAGGGCACCACCGGCCAGGAGAAGCAGTGCACGAATCATGGCGTTTCTGGCACCGGCTGGTTGCGGTGGCGCACCAGCACCGGCGCATGGTCGGAAAACTGCCGTGCCAGCTGCTCGCACATGTAGACCGAACGGTGCTGGCCGCCCGTGCAGCCGATGGCAACCGTGAGGTAGCTGCGCGTATCCTGCACCCAGGCGGGCAGCCAGCGGCGTATGAAGCCGCCGATGTCGGCCAGCATGTGTTGCACGGCATCGTATTGTGACAACCATTGTGCCACAGGCGCGTCGCGTCCGGTGAGGGGGCGCAGGGCGGCGATATAGTGCGGATTGGGCAGGCAGCGCACGTCGAAGACAAGATCGGCGTCGCCGGGTACACCGCGCTTGTAGGCAAATGATTCGAAGGTGAGCAGCACCGGGGCCCTGTCGGCCTGTACCAGTTCCAGCACCCAGGCGCGCAGCTGTCCCGGCGTCAGGTCACTCGTGTCGATGACATGCTCCTGCTCACGCAGGCCGGCCAGCATGTCACGCTCGGCGTCTATGCATTGCTGCAGCGAGGGCGCACCGGCGCCCGGCTTGAGGCGGTCGGCCAGTGGATGGCGCCGCCGGGATTCGGAATAGCGCTGGCGCAGTGCGTCATCACTGGCATCCAGGAAGATGACACGCACGGCGGTGCCGCGCGCACGCAGGCTGGTGATGACGCCGGGCAACTCGTCGAGCGCATCGTGGGAGCGGGCATCCATGGCCACGGCCACATGACGCTGGCCCGTCTCGCGCGTATAGGCGATGAAGTCATGGAGCAGGCGCACGGGCAGATTGTCGACACAGGTATAGCTTGCGTCTTCGAGCAGGCGCAGGGCGAGGGACTTTCCGGAGCCCGAGATTCCGGTGATGAGCACGATGCTGAGCATGTTGTTGATGGCGTCCACCCTCTGGCAGTTGCGAAGCGGGCCGCTTTCAGGGCCGGCGCGAGCTTTCCCTGATGGCTTGCGCATGGCGTTTCATGAACGCCTCCATGGTATCAATGCCGCGCAGGGTGAGGATGGTATTGCGCACGGCCGCCTCGACGAGCACGGCAAGGTTGCGCCCGGCGGCGACCTGCAGGCGCACACGGCGTATGGGCAGGCCCAGCACATCCTCGGTCTGGTCCTGCATGGGCAGGCGCTCGAAGCCATCGGGCGTGGTGCGCATCAGCTGCACGATGAGCTTGAGCTTCTTCTTGCGACGTACCGAGGTTTCACCGAAGATGGTGCGGATGTCCAGCAGCCCCAGGCCACGCACTTCGAGCAGGTTCTGCAACAGGGGCGGGCAGCGTCCTTCAATCATGTTGGGGGCACTGCGCATGAGCTCGACCGCATCGTCGGCCACCAGACCGTGACCGCGCGAGATGAGTTCCAGTGCCAGTTCGCTCTTGCCCAGGCCTGATTCACCCATGATGAGTACCCCCAGGCCCAGTACATCCATGAAGACGCCATGCACCAGTGTGCGCGGCGCCAGGCGCTTGCCGAGATAGATGCGCAGCAGGTCGATGAGGCGTGCGGCAGCGACCGGGGTGGCCAGCAGCGGGATATCGCGCATCCGGCAGAATTCAACCAGATCGCCGGGCGGCTCTATGCCGTCGGCCAGCATGATGGCCGGGATGCCGCCGGCGACCAGATCCTCGAGGTGGTGCAGGCGCCGGCGCAGGTCGAAGCGGATGTAGTACTGCAGCTCCTGGGCGCCCAGCACCTGAATGCGCGACGGATGGATGAGGTTCAGGTGGCCGACCAGCTCGGCGCCCGATGCACCATGGTCGTCAGCAATGACATGCTGGGCGGCGTTCTCGCCGGTGATCCATGTGAAGGCAATCCGGTCCTCATTGTCCTTCACGAGTTCCTGGATGGTGACCATGGCGATGCGTCAGACGGTCTGCCCGACCAGCAGGTCGTGGATGACCCCGGGCTCGGTTTCGGTGGCCAGGAGGTGGCGGATTTCCTCATCGGACATCAGGCGCGCGATCTCGGCCAGCAGATCCAGGTGAAGCTGGGTGGCGGTTTCGGGAACCAGCAGGATGAACAGCAGATGCGCTGTGCGGCCGTCGGAGGCGTCGAAGCGTACGGGCTCGGTCAGGCGAAAGAAGGCGGCACAGGGTTCCTTGAGATTCTTGATGCGGCCATGCGGTACGGCCACGCCGTGGCCCAGTGCTGTGGAGCCCAGGCGCTCGCGGCTGATGAGGCTGTGGAACACGAGCGTGCGCTCAATGCCCTGATTGTTCTCGAACAGCAGCCCGGCCTGCTCGAAAGCCCTTTTCTTGCTGGTGACTGCCAGGTCGAGGACGATGTTGGACAGTGGCAGGATTCGCGCGGTGAGGTTCATCACTTCATTATAGAAGCTTGCATGTCGTGCCGGGTAGCACAGCGGGAGGTGGCGCGACGGGTGGCTGTGCGCAGCTCACGTCCGTGACGTGAGCCTGCGACACATGTGCATTGCGCCCGGTGTCAGCCGGCGCTTTCCGCCGGTGTTTCCAGATGCTTGACGGATTCGTGGTCATGGTTCTGCATCTTGCCCTTGACCTTGACGATCTGGCGGTCGACCTTGTCGGCGAGCAGGTCGATGGCCGCATACAGGTTTTCATTGTCGGCGGCGCAATGGATGTCCTTGCCGTAGACGCGCAGCGTGATTTCCGCAGTGTGCTTGAGCCGCTCCAGTGACAGGGTGACCTGGGACTCAATGACCCTGTCGAAATGCCGGTCCAGTCGCGAGAGCTTGTTCGTGACGTAGTCGCGTATGGCGGGTGTGACTTCGAAATGACGACCGCTGATTGTCAGGTTCATGCTTGACTCTCCTGATGAAGAAAGACGGCGCCTTGGCGCGTGGGACAGATAGCTTGCGAGAACCTCCGCTGATCCTTTCTCATGCATCCAGTGTAGCGCGCAGGCTTCCAAATTCAAGCCTCAATCTGTCAGGCTTTGACAAATGTCACGTGGGGTGCAGGCCGGCCCTACATGCGGAAATGCTGGCCCAGATAGACCTGGCGTACATCCTGGTTGCTGATGATGTCTTCCGGATGGCCGCTGGCCAGCACCTTGCCTTCATTGATGATATAGGCCCGGTCGCAGATGCCCAGCGTTTCGCGGACATTGTGGTCCGTGATGAGTACGCCGATACCGCGCTGGCGCAGGAAATGGATGATGCGCTGGATTTCGATGACGGCGATGGGATCGACGCCCGCAAAAGGCTCGTCCAGCAGGATGAAGCGCGGTCGCGTGGCCAGGGCACGGGCAATCTCGACCCGCCGGCGCTCGCCCCCGGAGAGCGAAATGGCCGTATTGTCGCGAATGTGTCTGATCTGCAGCTCGTCGATCAGCGTATCCAGACTGGCGTTGATCGCTTTGCGGTCCAGACGCCGTCCGTCCGGGCCGATCTGCAGCTCCAGCACGGCGCGGATGTTCTGCGCCACGGTCAGGCGCCGGAAGACCGAGGCATCCTGGGGCAGGTAGGACAGCCCCATCCGGGCACGCCGGTGCATGGGCATGCTGGTGATATCCGTGTCGTCAATCTCGATGCGGCCGGCATCACAGGGAACGATGCCCACGATCATGTAGAAGCTGGTGGTCTTGCCGGCACCGTTGGGCCCCAGCAGGCCGACGACTTCGCCGCCGGCGACTGACAGCGAGACATCGTGGACGACCGTGCGCTTGCCGTAGATCTTGCGCAGGCCGGTGGCTTGAAGGCAGCCCGCAGGCACCCGTGCCGGGGTGTTGCTCACTGTCCGGCCGCCTTCCTGCGACACTCGGCGACTGCGGCGTCGATGTTTGCGCGCGGCTTGGCCAGCGAACGCACACGTCCGTCGCTGCTGGCCGAGCCTGGTCCGCTGTAGGCCTGATAGGTGTCCGTCTTCTGGCGGTACACGATCTTCTCGCCCTTGATGGTGTCAAACGGCTTGCCGCAGATGAAGCGCGTGACCACCGCCTGGCCGATGACCATGATCTCTTCGGTCTTGCCGTTGTACTCGCCGCGGGCGCCGCGCGCCTGGAGTACCTCGAACTTTTCCGGGTTCTCCTGCTCGATCTGTACCTGGCGGCCAGGCTCGACAGTGGCGGTTCCATACTGGAAGCCCTCGCTATCTTCGTGCATCACGAGACGGTCGGCAAGCAGCTTGAGCGTGCCCCGCGTCATGATGACATTGCCGGTGAAGATGCTCTCGCGCCGTGCGTCATCGTAGGTCAGCGTGTCGGAGAGCACCAGCGTATCGGGCTGTTCGGGTGGCGCTGCAGTCTGGGCCGCCACGGATGCGGACAGCAGGCAGCCGGCCAGCAGGCCGAGAGCGGTAACCGGTAGCAGCGACTTGGCAGAAGTTCTCATCATGGTCTGTGAGCCTGTCAGGGATTATCCGGGAATCTTGGGCCTGGGCACTGTTTCCTGACCGGAGATCTTCACATCGGTCGCGGAAAACACCTGCAATGTCCGGCTGCGGTTATCGTAGCGCATCCCGATGCCGTACATCACATGCGGGCCGTTGACCACCGTTGCCGGAAGGTCGGTCTCGACCACATCCTCGTCGGGATAGAGCACGAGACGCTCGCTTTGTACATCCAGTTCGGCGCGTTCGAGGTCGGGCAGGCGATGCACGCGTGCATTGCCCTGCATGACGATGCGCGTTCCTTCGGCGTCCATGGTGGCATGGTCCGCGCGGCTGATCGTGACGGGTGCGTCCGCATGCTGTCCCGTTGCCCTCGCATGGTCGACCTCGTAGGAATCGTCATCGGGATAGTGCCGCATGGCCAGGCCCTCGAGCCGGTTGATGGCGACGCCGTCAGGCCCCGTGCGTATCATGACGAAGCGGCCGGCCCAGGAGTCGGGTTCGTGGGTCAGGCGCGCGGGCGGATCAATCGGCACGGCGCGCTGGACATAATCGGCGGCCCACCAGGTTCCAGCCACGAGAGCCATCAGCAGGGTGACGGCAATCAGCGTGGGACCGCGCTCGCGCATCACTGGATGGCGCCCGTCATCATCATCATCGCGTGGGGTGCCAGAAAACTCGCCAGGCGGCCCTGTGCGGCAAGGATGAGATCGCAGCAGTCGCGCACCGCGCCCAGGCCGCCGGCGCGTTCGGATACCCAGTGTGCCGCCTGTTCGATGTAGGCGGGCGCGCCGGGAACGCTGACGGCCAGTCCGGCCTTCAGCATGGCGGCCAGATCGATGAGGTCGTCGCCCATGTAGCCGACCTGTTCCATGTTCAGGCCTCGTGCCTGGGCGAGTTCGGCGAGCAGTGAAGCCTTGTCGCGCACGCCCTGGCACACCGTGGCGATGCCCAGTTCTGCCGCGCGCCGATCGACGATGGCACTCCGGCGTCCGGTGACGAGCGCGACACTGATGCCACTTTCCTTGAGCAGGCGCAGACCGTGTCCGTCCAGCACATGGAAGCTCTTCATGACTTCCCCGTGCTCACCGTACCACAGGCGCCCGTCGGTCAGCACACCGTCGATATCGAAAGCCATGAGCCGGATCTTGCGGGCGCGTTCAATGACATTGGCATCGACGCGGGCAAGGATGCGGGCTTCGGCAGGATGGAAACTGGCAGTGGAATCAGCCATCAGATCACCTTGGCGGCAAGCAGGTCATGCATATGGAGCGCTCCAAGCAGCCGGCCCTGGTCATCGGTCACCACAATCTGGTTGATGCGGTGCGAGTCCATGAGTTGCGCGGCTTCGAGCGCCATGGTGTCCGGAGGGACGGAGCGGGGGTGGGCCGTCATCCCCCGGCTGACGGGTATCCGGCGGATATCGCCTTCGCCTGCAATGAGCCGGCGCAGATCCCCGTCCGTGAAGATGCCCAGCGCCTCGCCTGCAGAGCCCGTCACTATCGTCATGCCCATGCTTTTGGCGGACATTTCCGCAAGTGCATCGGGCACCAGGGTATCCGCCCCGACGACGGGCAGATCATCCCCCTGGCGCATCACGTCGCGTACCCGGGTAAGCAGGCGCCGGCCCAGCGCGCCACCGGGGTGGGACAGTGCAAAGTCTTCGCGGCTGAAACCGCGCGCCTCCAGGCAGGCGACGGCGAGCGCGTCGCCCAGTACCAGGCAGGCCGTCGTGCTGGCGGTGGGCGCCAGGTCGAGCGGGCAGGCTTCGTGGGCGACATGCACATCGAGGTGGATATCGGCCGCCAGAGCCAGCTCGGAGCGTGTATTGCCGGTGAAGGCGATGAGCGGTGTGCCCAGGCGTTTGGCGATGGAGACGATGGTGAGCAGCTCCGCACCGCTGCCCGAGTAGGAAATCGCCACCACCAGATCGTCGCGAGTGAGCATGCCCAGATCGCCGTGAACGGCTTCGGCGGCATGCATGAAGAAGGAGGGCGTTCCCGTGGATGCCAGCGTGGCGGCAATCTTGCGCGCGATATGTCCGGATTTGCCCAGGCCGGTGACAACCACCCGTCCGCGCGAGGCCAGGATCAGGTCGACTGCACGCACCAGCGCTTCACCCAGGCGTTCGCGCAGTGCGCACAGGCCGGCGATCTCGATATCGAACGTGCGTTTCACCGAGGCCAGTACGGCGTCGGGCTGCACGGGGGATGGCGTCATCATGGGGCGGATTTTAGAACGAAACGCAACGAAACGCGCACGTGCGGGCTCGGTGCTATCATTGCCGTGTCTGCGAATCAACGTGCAAGGCCCATGCATATCGATCCTGCGGTCTACGTACGCAACACCATACGTAGCGTTCCCGACTGGCCCAAGCCCGGCGTCATCTTCCGTGATATCACGCCGGTACTGCAGGACCCGCAGTCCTTCCGGGTTCTGGTCGACATGTTCGTGTACCGGTACATGCGCCAGCGGCTGGATCTTGTGGCCGGCATCGATGCGCGCGGCTTCATCCTCGGTGCCGTGCTCGCCTATGAGCTCAACCTGGGCTTCGTGCCGGTGCGCAAGAAGGGCAAACTGCCGTTTCGCACACTCGCCGAGGAATACACGCTGGAATATGGCAATGCCACGGTCGAGATGCACACCGATGCCGTGCGGCCCGGCCAGCGTGTGCTGCTCATCGATGACCTGATCGCCACCGGCGGCACCATGGTGGCGGCATCCAAGCTCCTGCAGCGCCTGGGCGCCAATGTGGTCGAGGCGGCCGCGATCATTGATCTGCCCTATCTGGGGGGCTCGGACAGCGTGAAGGATACGGGCCTGCCTGTCTATACCGTATGCCAGTTTGATCAGACCGGCGCTTAGCTTTTTCCGGGCTTTTTCTGGGCCGAAGCTCAGGTGCGGGTTTCGAAGGCGTCGCGCAGGGCCTGCGGCTGATGCACGCCGGTTCCCAGCAGAATGGCCAGCCGCAGGCGTGCCTTGCGCGCCGTCAGGTTGCTCACACCGATGGCGCCCGCCGTTTCCAGCTCGTGCAGTGATCCCGTGAAGTCATAGGTCTGGTACAGCGGGCCATGCAGGGTTGACGAGCACACCAGCACAACCACACCGGCCGCGATGGCCGCCCGGACGGCCGGCATCCATTCGGGGGGTACATGGCCCCGTCCGAGGCCATCGATGACGAGGCCGCGAGCGCCGGCCTGCACGGCGGCTTCCAGCAATGCCGGACGTGCGCCCAGGCTGGTGGCAATGATATCCACGGGCGGGAGTTCGCGCAGGCTGCCGGCCGGCAGTACGGGCAGGCGCACCGGGCGCTGGTACAGCGTCAGGTTTTCATTGTCGATGACGCCCAGACAGCCCAGTCCGGGTGCACCAAAGCCGTTCACCTGAAAACTGCTGACCTTGCGTGCCGTGCCTGCGGCGAAGATGGATTCGTTGAAGGCTACAAGAACGCCCAGGTCGCGTGCGTCCGGGTGGGCGGCAACCAGGATGGCGTTGCGCAGGTTGACGAAGGCATCCGTGCCCGGCGCATGGGGCACGCGCTGCGAGCCGGTGATGACCACGGGAAGCCCCCGTGTATCCAGCGTTGACTCCAGAAACCAGGCCGTATCTTCGAGTGTGTCGGTGCCATGGGTGATGGCAATACCGGCCAGCCCGCCCTCGTCGATGAGCGCCTGGCATTGTGCCCGCAATGTGCACAGGTCGTCCAGGGTGACGGCATTGCTGGGTTTCTGGAAAACAGAGCGCACACCCAGCGACAGGCCGGAGGGAAGGCTGATCTGGGCGGCAAGTGTTTCGCCGCTGAGGGCACCGGCGGCACTGCGGCCGTCTTCGGCGGCGGTGCTGGCGATGGTGCCCCCGGTGGTCAGGAGCATGATCTTGTTCAAGGCGGACCTTTGGTGGTGACAGGCAGACATTCCTCATCCCTGCCGTTATCGCTGCCATTATCCCTGCAGTTGGCCCCGCCTGTAAACCTGTCAGATTCCCACGTAATTTTCCCTGCCAGTACTGACTGTTGTTGCGCCGGTCCTGTTTGGCTAAGCTGCCTTTCCGCCACGAAAATCCGGAGGCTGTCATGCGTGAACGACTTGATTGTGCGGTATTCGACCTAGATGCGACACCCAATCCCCTGCTGCCCCCGCCCGGCATTCACGCCAATGGCCGTCTGCATCTGCACCGCATGAGTCCGGCGCGCGGGTCCTGTGGCGATGTGTCGGTACTGGCCGCAGCCTGTCTGGCCCTTCGCCGTTTCGATGTCTGTCTGCTGGGGGTCGGGCAGGCCAATCTGCCGCATGTGCGTCAGGTGTTGATGGCGGCACGCCATCGTGTCCAGACTCCTATAATGGGCTTGCTGGATGCGCTCAAGGCACCCGCGATCAATGATCTCTATCATCTCGGCATGGCGGATTTTGTGCGCGAACCCTGTTGTCTCGAAGAGCTCAGGGTCCGTGCTGAACGCATGCTGGCCCGGCATCGCACTGCGGCAACCGCGCCTTCGCCGGGCGGGGTTGGCGAGGCCGCGGTGCAGTATGGTCAGGGCTGCGGCGTCGACGACAGCCTGCATTCCGGGCTCAAGGCCAGCATGTCGGCGGCTGCGGCGCATTATGCGGCGGCCGACATTGCCTATGCCGAGGTCAAGCGCAATATCGTCGCCCAGTTCGAGCGTGCTTACCTGCAGGCATCGCTGGAAAGGTCTTCGGGTAACATTACGCAGGCCGCCCGCGCCGCCGGCAAACACCGGCGTGCCTACTGGGCACTCATGCGAAAGCATGCGATCGATCCGGAGCCCTTCCGCGAGACGCTCGGCGGGATGGGCGCTCCGTGGACCGCCACTTGATACCAAGGAATACCGTGACTGATTCTTCCCTGAAAAATGATGTCTTCCTGCGCGCCCTGCTGCGTGAGCCCGTGCCCTATACGCCCATATGGATGATGCGTCAGGCGGGACGGTATCTGCCCGAGTATCGCGAGACAAGAGCGCAGGCGGGTTCCTTTCTCGCGCTTGCGCAGAACCCCGAGCTTGCCTGCGAGGTGACCCTGCAGCCGCTGCGCCGCTTTCCGCTGGACGCCGCCATTCTTTTTTCCGACATCCTGACAATTCCCCATGCCATGGGTCTGGGGCTGGACTTCGTGGCCGGCGAAGGGCCGCAGTTTGCCTCACCCCTGCGCAGCGAGGAGGCGGTGGCGGCGCTGGCAGTGCCCGACATGGCCCTGTTGCAATACGTGTTTGATGCGGTGTCGGTCATCCGCCGCGAACTGGACGGCCAGGTTCCGCTGATCGGCTTTGCAGGCAGCCCCTGGACGCTGGCCTGTTATATGGTCGAAGGGCAGGGCACCCAGGACTACCGGCAGATCAAGTCCATGCTCTATCGCCGGCCTGATTTGCTGCACCGTATCCTCGATATCAACGCGCGTGCCACCATTCAGTATCTGAACGAGCAGGTCAGGGCCGGTGCGCAGGCATTGATGATCTTCGACAGTTGGGGCGGTGTGCTTGCCCATCATCATTTTCAGGCATTTTCCCTGGACTATACCGGGCGGGTGGTCAGCGGCCTGATGCGCGAGCACGAAGGCCGGCGTATCCCCGTCATCGTGTTCACCAAGGGCGGCATGCCCTGGCTCGAGGCGATTGCCGCTTGCGGTGCCGATGCCATCGGGCTGGACTGGACTACCAGCCTGAGCGAGGCGCGGCGGCGTACCGGCGATCGGGTGGCCCTGCAGGGCAATCTGGATCCCATGGCACTGTTCGGCGATGAGGCGTCCATTCGCCGCGAGGCGCGCCACGTGCTGGATGACTTCGGCGCCCCGCAGGGTGGCGGCCATGTGTTCAATCTGGGCCATGGCATCTCGCGTTTCACCCCGCCCGAGGCGGTCGAGATTCTGGTGGATGAGGTGCACAGCCATAGCCGGCGCGCCTCTGCCTGATTGCGGGAAGGCCGGGTTGTGCACAGCAATACGCCATCGGTGAACTTACGGGGTTTTGCTGTGTTTCAATCTTGGTTTGGTCTCCAGGCTGTTGATTTTAGAGGCAAAATACCGGTAAATTTTTTTTAGTAAGGGTTTACCACGATAGCCGGGCTGAAGTTATTCTCGTGCACTCCACGCGTTGTCCCCAAAGTTATCCACAGGCTTTGTCATGTCAGAGGTGCTGCACTTTCAATCATGCGGTTTTCCCGGCTCTTCCCAGAATCTTCTTTAATTCGCCATGGTTGAACGGGCATCTTCCAGCCACGGTTTCTGGGTTCGGGTGGTGCTCGACCTGCCCTTGCACGCGTGTTTCGATTATGCCGCTCCCCGGCCTGTTCCCATCGGTACGCGCGTTATCGTGCCTCTGGGGCGTCGCAAGGTAGTGGGACTGGTCATTGCGCAGCCCGACCAGCCTGCCATCGATCCGGAGCAGGTGCGGGCCGTCGATCAGGTGCTGGATGATCTGCCGCCAATGCCGGCAGACTGGCTGCGTATGGCACGTTTTGCCGCGCGCTACTATCAGCGCCCTCTCGGTGAGGTGGTCCTGCCTGCACTGCCGTCCTTTTTGCGCAAGGTTGCCGCCTACCAGGGCAAGCGCGCCGGCGAAGGCCCGGTGGTGCGCCTCAGGACGCGCGGCATGGCGCTCGCAGCGCCGGAGGCCGTACTCGAGGCCCCCCGTCTGAATGTCGAGCAGGCGGCTGCAATTGCTGCGGTGCAGCAGCATCGTGGCCATCAGGCCGTGGTGCTGCATGGCGTGACCGGCAGCGGCAAGACCGAGATCTATCTGCATCTGGCCCAGGCTGCGCTCGAGCAGGGGCGACAGGTGCTCTTTCTGGTTCCCGAGATCAATCTGACGCCCCAGCTGGCACAGGCCGTGCATGGGCGCTTGCGCGGGACACAGGGTTATGCTCGCCTTGCAGTATTGCACAGTGCCCTGTCGGAGACCGAACGCCTGCGTGCCTGGCTGCAGGCCTTTGACGGACAGGCAGATGTGCTTCTGGGCACGCGGCTGGCGATCTTCGCGCCCATGCCGCGTCTGGGCCTCATCATTGTCGACGAGGAGCATGACAACTCCTACAAGCAGCAGGATGGCCTGCGCTATTCCGCCCGTGATCTGGCCGTGTGGCGCGCGCACGATCTGGGGCTGCCGGTCATCCTCGGCTCGGCCACGCCGTCACTGGAATCCTGGCATCACGCGAATTCGGGCCGCTACCGGCGCGTCACACTGGCCCGCCGTGCGCGCGACGTGAGCCTGCCCCGGGTCGAGCTGATCGTCACGCGGCAGCTGCGCCTGGAGCATGGCTTCGCACCGCAATTGCTGGAAGCGCTCGAAGCTTGCCTGGCGGAAGGGCGCCAGGCGCTGGTGTTCCTGAACCGGCGCGGCTATGCACCCGTCCTGCATTGTCGCTACTGTGGCTGGGTGTCGGGCTGCACAGCCTGCAGTGCGCGTACGGTGCTGCACCGGAGTCGCAGCGGACATTTCCTGCAATGTCATCATTGCGGCGCACGCAGTCCGGTGCCGAGATATTGCCCTGACTGCGGCGATGCCAACCTGCAGGCGCTCGGGCGCGGCACCCAGCGTCTGGAAGAGTTCCTGGCACAACGTTTTCCCGCGGCCCGGATCGCCCGCATCGATGCCGATTCCACGCGCGCGCGCGGCAGCGCGGCCCGCCTGTTCGCCCAGGTTCACGCCGGCGAGTTCGATTTGCTGGTGGGCACGCAGATGGTGGCCAAGGGTCATGACTTCACCCGGCTGGGTCTGGTGGGCGTGCTCAATGCCGATGCGGCCCTGTTTGCCCAGGACTTTCGCGCACCCGAGCGCCTGTTTGCGCAGCTGATGCAGGTCAGCGGGCGGGCCGGACGGCACGAAGAAGGCGGGCGTGTGCTGATACAGACCGACTATCCCGAGCAGGCGGTGTATCGGCATCTGCTGGTGCATGACTATCCGGGTTTCGCGCGGGAGGCCCTGGCGGAGCGTGAATCAGTGGGCCTGCCGCCGTTTGCGTGGCAGGCCCTGCTCATGGCCGAGGCGCGCGAGCTGGCACAGGCGATGGAATTTCTCGCCCGGGCGCGCGACCTGCCCGTGCAGGACGCGGAACACTATCCCGGCCTGTCGGCCGTGACGGTGTATGATCCCGTGCCCCTGCGCGTCGTGCGCGTTGCGCATGTCGAGCGCGCACAGTTGCTGGTGGAGTCACACAATCGCAGTGCGCTGCAGGCCTTTCTGGGTGCATGGGGCGGTGCGCTTGAAACCCTTGCACGCCGCGAACGGGTGCGTTACGTGCTCGAGGTGGATCCGCTTGAGATCTGAGGAGGCCTGTTCCGTGTCGCATCACCGTTTGTCTTCCGCCACCGAAGGTCTGAACGCCGCTCAGCGCGAGGCGGTTCTGGCGCTGGATGGCCCCTGCCTTGTGCTGGCCGGGGCCGGCAGTGGAAAGACCCGTGTCATCACCCGCAAGATTGTGTATCTGGTGCGGGAATGCGGTTTCGATCCGCGTCGCGTGCTGGCCGTCACCTTCACCAACAAGGCGGCACGGGAGATGCTGACGCGCGCGGGCCGGGGGCTGCACGCCGGGCAGGCGAAAGGGCTGACCATAGGCACTTTTCATTCACTGGGGCTGCGCCTGTTGCGCGAGGAGGCGGTGCATGCCGGCCTCAAGCCGGCGTTCTCGGTGCTGGATGCGGGCGACGCCTTGGCCATAGTGCAGGACTTGCTGGCGACAACCGAGCGCCAGCGCCTGCGGCGCGTCCAGCAGACGATATCCCTGTGGAAGAACGCGCTTGTCAGTCCGCAGGAGGCGCTCGCGCAGGCAGCGGATCCCGATGCGCTGGAGGCGGCCCGGGTCTATGCGCGCTATGCCGGGACTCTGGCGGCGTATCAGGCGGTGGATTTCGATGATCTGATCAGTGTCTCCGCCCGTCTTCTGGAGAAGAACCCCGAGGTGCGTGCGCGCTGGCAGGACAGGGTGCATTATCTGCTCGTCGATGAGTATCAGGATACCAATCTGTGCCAGTACCGGATGCTGAAGGCGCTCACGGGCGTCCGGGAGCAGTTCACGGCCGTGGGCGATGATGACCAGGCCATCTACGCCTGGCGCGGTGCAACGGTGGACAATCTGATGCAGCTCACGCGGGATTATCCCGATCTCAAGCTCATCAAGCTCGAACAGAACTATCGCTCGGTGGAACGCATTCTCGCGGCGGCCAATCGTCTGATCGGCCATAATGCCCAGGTCTTCGGCAAGACGCTATGGTCCGATCTGGGTGCCGGCGAGCCCATTGCCGTCACGCCCATGGACAACGAGCAGGCTGAAGCCGAATCCATCGCCGTGCAATTGTCGGCAGCGCGCTTCGACCGGCGCGCCGAGTGGCGTGATTTTGCTGTGCTGTACCGGGGCAACCATCAGGCGCGTGTGCTCGAGCAGGCCTTGCGCAATCTGCAGATTCCCTATGTGGTGTCGGGTGGCCAGAGTTTTTTCGATCGCACGGAAGTGCGCGACGTTCTCTCCTGGCTGCGTTTGCTGGCAAACCCGGATGATGACCCCGCCTTCATTCGTGCCATCACCACACCGCGGCGTGGCATAGGCCAGTCGACACTGCAGGCTTTGGGGCAGATTGCCGCCCGGGAAGGGCTTTCCCTGTGTCGTGCCGTGCTGCTGCCGGAAGCAGCCGCGCAGCTTGCGCCGCGTCAGTATCAGTCCACGCTGGGCTTTGTACAGTTCCTGGCGGATCTGCGCCGGCGGGCCGGCGTCCCTGTTGCGGATGCCCTGCCGCAGGCCGCGCTGGACTGGCATGGCGATGCTGCCGCAGTGCGTGCCGCACAGACGCCGGCTGCCCTGCTGGATGAGTTGCTCGCCGAGATGGCCTATGAGGCCTGGCTGTTCGATACGCTGGATGAAGGTCCGGCCCGACGGCGCTGGGAAAACGTGCTCGAGCTGATGGCCTGGCTGAAGCGCAAGGCGGTGGAGGGTCGCATGGATCTGCTGGCGCTGGTCCAGCACGTGGCGCTCGTCAGCATGCTGGAGCGCAGCGAGGATGATGATCCGGATGCGGTGCGACTGTCGACCCTGCATGCCGCGAAGGGTCTGGAGTTTCCCCATGTCTTCCTGGTCGGCGTCGAGGAAGGCATGCTGCCGCATCGGGGCGCGGATGATGGCGACGCTGAGGACGGTGATGCTGCGCGCCTGCGCATCGAGGAGGAGCGGCGGCTGATGTATGTGGGGATCACGCGTGCCCGGCGCAGCCTGTCGCTGAGCTGGTGCCGGCGGCGACGGCGCGCACGCGAGGAGGTCGTCTGCGAGCCGTCACGCTTCATTCAGGAAATGGGCCTGCAGGCACAACGGGATGCCTGCCGGGATGAGGCGCCGTCCGGGATTTCACCCCGGGAACGGCTGAACCGGCTCAAATCGCTGCTGGGAGGATCACCAGTGTGAGCGGGTGTACTTTTCGCTCAGGCTGCGTGCCCGGTTCAGCTCTTCCGACGCATCAATCATGAATTCGAGGAAGGCTGCGCCTGCGCGACGCAGGGCGGTGAAAACACGCTTCACGACAGTGCCGGCAGCGGGCGTGTCCGCCGGCCTGCGCGCATCGTGCAGGAGGCTTTGCTCCATGGTGTCGTTCAGACGGCTGGATTGGGCAAGGGTGAAGTGCGACATGATACTGACCTGCGAAGGTGATGTAGTTTGAAAGGCAATATCACCATTCTAGGGTAAACCCTAGATACAAGTCAAGGGTTTACCCTAGGATTCAGTTGCCAGAATCCGGTTGCGGGCCGCCTGATATTCTTCCTCGAGGCGATCCACGATGCCGGCCACAGTGGCCACGCTGCGGATGTTGCCCACGCCCTGTCCCGCGCCCAGGATATCCTTCCAGGGGCGCGCCTGTGTGTTGCCGAAGTCGGCCTTTCCACCGGTAGTGGGCAGGGTGTCGGGGTCCAGCCCCGCCCGGCGTATGCTGGCCTTGAGATAGTTGGCCGGAATGCCGCTGAAGGCGGGGGTATAGAGGATGTCCTGCGCTGCGCTCTCCAGGATCATCTGCTTGTACGCGGGCTCGACCTGCGCCTCCTCGCTGGCGATGAAACGCGTACCCATGGTGACGAAGTCCGCCCCCATGGCACGCGCTGCGGCAATATCCTGCCCGCGACTGATGGCGCCGGCCAGTGCGATCGGGCCATCGAAGATCTGTCTCACTTCGCCCAGCAGGGCAAAAGGGCTCAGGATGCCGCCGTGCCCGCCGGCGCCTGCACAGACAAGGATGAGCCCGTCCACGCCGGCTTCCAGCGCCTTCTCGGCGTGGCGCAGTGTCGTCACGTCGTGGAAGATGAGACCGCCCCAGTCGTGCACAGTCTTGACGATATGCCCCGGGGCGCGCAGGCTGGTGATGATGAGGGGTACACGAAAGCGGGCGCAGGTTTCCAGGTCGGCCTCCACGCGCTCATTGGAGGCGTGGATGATGAGGTTGACGCCCCAGGGTATGGGGCTGTCCCGGCCCTGTTCCGCCTGGATTGCGGCCAGCCCCCGGGTGATTTCCGCCAGCCACGCTTCCAGCTGCTCCTGTGGCCGGGCATTCAGTGATGGCAGCGTTCCCAGGATGCCGCTGGCGCACTGGGCCAGCACCAGGCGCGGGCTTGAGACGAGAAACATGGGGGCGCCGATCACGGGCAGGCGCAGGGATTGGCGCAGGGCGGAGGCGGGGCTTGAAGACATGGCAGGCAATGGATTGAATGAAAACCGCTAGTGTAGTCCCATGGCCGGCAGGCGGGGTCTCCCTGTTTTGGACGACAATAGGGGCAGCGGCCGGCGCGGGTTGGCCGGTTGCGGTTCCGGGCGTGTGTGTCCGGCCTGTGTACAAGGAAGGATGATGAATCGAATTGATACGGTAGGAATTGTGGGTGCCGGCGCCATGGGGCGCGGGATAGTGCAGATCGCCGCCCAGGCCGGTCTGCAGGTGCGTCTGCTCGACCAGGATCCGGATGCAGTGAGCGATGCGCTCCTGCGCCTGGAGCAGATCTGGGCCCGCCAGGTGGAAAAAGGGCGTATGAGTGCAGACGAGACCGCTGCCGCGCGTGCGCGCATCGAGGCCGTTGCCGGCCTTGAGGCCATGGCCGGCGTCGATCTGGTCATCGAGGCGATTGTCGAGCGACTGGATGTCAAGCAGACGCTGTTCAGGACTCTGGAAGGCATTGTGGCGGCCGATTGCATCCTGGCCAGCAATACCTCTTCGCTGCCGATCACGGCAATCGCGAGCGCCTGCGAGCGTCCCGGACGCGTGCTGGGTTACCACTTCTTCAACCCGGTGCCATTGATGAAGGTTGTGGAGGTGATCCAGGGCGTGCGCAGCGATGCCGCGGCGGCGGATGCCCTCATGGCGCTGGCGCAGCGCATGGGCCATCGCGCTGTGCGCGTGCGTGACATGCCGGGTTTCCTGATCAATCATGCTGGTCGGGGCATGAACATCGAAGGCCTGAAGGTGGCGCAGGAGTGCGTGGCCCCCTTCGACCAGATCGATGCCATCATGCGCGAGCAGGCGGGATTTCGCATGGGCCCTTTCGAGCTCATGGACCTGACCGGTCTGGACGTGTCGCATCCCGTCATGGAATCCATCTACCACCAGTTCTATGAGGAACCCCGTTTCCGCCCTTCACCGATCACGGCGCTGCGTGTGCAAGGCGGCCTTCTGGGGCGCAAGACCTCGGCCGGTTTCTATGATTATGTTGACGGTCAGAAACAGGTCCCGGCTGAGCCGGCGGTGCCTGCCGCGCGGGGCGGTCTGACGGTATGGCCGGCGCCGTGGCAGGCGCAGGGACATGCCCGTGCCGCAGCCTTGCTGAAGTCATTGGAGGCGCAGGTGTCGGATGCGGCCACGCCGCCGGACGATGCCCTGATACTGCTCACGCCTCTTGGCGAGGATGTATCCAGCCTGGTTGCGCGCCACGGTCTGGACGGTCGCCGTACGCTGGCGCTGGACACCCTGTTCGGACTGGAACCGGGGCGGCGTCGCGTACTCATGTGTTCACCGGCAACGGCGCCTGAGTGGCGCGATGCCGCGCATGCACTGCTGGCCGGCGATGGCACGGCCGTGAGCGTGATTGCAGACTCTGCCGGTTTTGTGGCCCAGCGCATGGTGGCCGGTATCGTGAACGTGGCCTGCGACATTGCGCAGCAGGGCATTGCCTCACCAGAGGATATCGACGCGGCCGTGGAGCTGGGGCTGGGCTACCCCAGGGGGCCGCTCAGCCTGGGGGATGCCCTGGGGGCAGGGCATATCCTCGAGATGCTGACGGCGATGCAGGCATTGACCGGTGACATGCGCTACCGGCCCAGCCCCTGGCTACGCCGCCGGGCCCAGCTGGGCCTGCCACTGGTGCAGGCCTGATGCCGGCTAGTCGAGCGTGCTCAGCATGTATTGCAGGGCGGCCTTGAGCTCGTCGTCGCTGGCCTGCGTGCCACCGCGTGGGGGCATGGCTCCCACGCCCTTGATGGCATTGGCCATCATGGCATCGAAGCCGGTGTCGATGTAGCGGGCCCAGCTGCCCTTGTCCCCCAGTTTGGGAGCGCCGGCAACACCGCTGGTATGGCAGGCAAAGCACACACTGTCGTAGAGTTTCTTGCCGGCCGGGTCGATTTCGGCCGCAGCGACCGCAGTATCTGCGGCAGCGGGCGCATCCGCTGCCGCATCTTGTGCGGCATCATCGGTGGATTCAGCGGCGACTTCGGTGGTCTCCGCTGCAGGCGCTGCGGCTTTTTCGGCCGCTGCCTCCGGTGCTTCGGCAGGCGTGTCTGCAGGCGCATCATCAGCAGCTGCGCCATCATCCTCCGGCTCGGCGAACGAACCGCCGCCCTGATTGGCCATATAGGTGACGGCGCGCGCTACTTCCAGGTCGGACAGGTCGGCATTGCCTCCGCGTGCCGGCATGGCGCCCTTGCCTTCCAGCGCGATCTTGAGCATGGCATCGAAGCCCGAGTCGATCAGCGGTGCCCATGCCGCCGCATCGCCCAGCTTGGGCGCACCGGCCAGACCGCTGTCATGACAGGCGGCACAGGTGCCGGCATAGACCTGGTCGCCGGTCTTGCTTTCGGTCGGGGCATCGGCATCGACCAGCTTGAATCCTGCTACCGGCTGGATGCGCTGTGCGATGGCATCTGCGCTCTGGGATATCTTGTCGCCGCCCAGAAGCGATGTGACCGACACCAGCTTGACCAGCATGATGATGGTGAAGATGGGAATGACAAAAGCCAGGATGACGGTGACGATGAGCTGCCGTGGCGTCTTGATCAAGCCCTCGGGCTCACCGGACTGTTGTTCGACGTTTTCTACCGTATTTTGCATAATGGAATCCTGCTAAATCCTGATCGGGCACATGGCCAGTATAGTTTAACTGTGAATCAGTTCGTGCAGGCGCACCCGGCGCGCTCGGAACGCCCGCCCGATTATAGCCGTGCTGTACGCATGCTGCATGTGGTATCCGGGCGGGGCGGGGGCGAGTGTCGGCCGGACTCGCGCAGCGCGGGCGTAAAAACGGCTACAATACTCCGTTCTGCGCCCGTAGTTCAATGGATAGAATGAGAGTCTCCGAAGCTCTTGATCCAGGTTCGATTCCTGGCGGGCGCGCCATCAAAGCGTCGGCAGACTCCCTTCGCGTTCCAGTAGCGCCTGCTTGCGCGGCTTGCCCCAGCGATAGCCCGATAGCGTACCGTCACTGCGTACGGCGCGATGACAGGGAATCACCACTGCCAGCTGGTTGGCGCCACAGGCGCTGGCCACGGCGCGCACCGCTGTCGGGCGGCCCACACGGGCGGCCAGCTCGGTGTAGCTGCAGGTTTCGCCTGCCGGAATCTTGCACAATGCCTTGGCTCTACCCCGCAAACGGGGGACGGGCATTCATCAAACCCTGTTGATTACACCATCCCAGCCGCACGTGGCCAAGACCCGCAGCCGGTAATTCTCAAAATTCCTGAAGCCATAGGCACGACGCGA